>VOFG01004502.1_pt1 | contig 467528 bp, 467 predicted proteins | sample 5384171 | NCBI WGS metagenome assembly VOFG01 (sample SAMN12384726, study PRJNA508395) | human gut metagenome | isolation source: healthy gut F | host: Homo sapiens
CGCGCATGGGCGGCATCTCGGAGCGCGATATGTTCAACACCTTCAACATGGGCACGGGCATGGTGCTCGTCGCTGCAAGAGACAGCGCCGATAAGGCGCTCGCCGCGCTGCATTCTCTCGGTCAGGAAGCGGGCGTCATCGGTGAGATCGTATCGGGCGAGGAAAAGGTGGCGCTATGCTGACACGCGCCCGCATCGCCGTGCTGGTCTCCGGCGGCGGCACGAATTTGCAGGCGCTGCTCGACGCGCAGCGCGACGGAAAAATGCCGCACGGCGAGATCGTGCTGGTCGTTTCTTCCCGCGCGGGGGGCCTATGCGCTCACGCGGGCGGAAACGCGGGTGTTGCGGCAATACTCTCGCCCGCCTGCGGGCAGAAGCCGTTTGAAAACGAGCTTTCCGTGCTGCTGCGCGAGCAGAAGATCGACCTCATTCTCCTCGCAGGCTTTACGGTCATCCTCAGCGCAGAATTTACATGCGAACGTGAACGGCGAAGTGAAGCTGTTCAACAAAAATTCAGGCGGACAATAAGGAGGAGGACGACATGAACGAGCTGGAACTCAAATACGGCTGCAACCCCAACCAGAAGCCCGCGCGCGTTTTCATGAAAAACGGCGCAGCCCTTCCCTTTACGGTTCTCAACGGCAAGCCCGGCTACATCAACCTGCTCGACGCCTTCAACTCGTGGCAGCTCGTGCGCGAATTGACCGCCACCGCCGAGTATCTGAAAACCGAGGTTTCCGACGGCATCATCGCCCCTGCTTACAGCGACGAGGCGCTTGCCATCTTAAAGACGAAAAAGGGCGGCAAATACAACATCGTGCAGACCGACCCCGCCTACACTCCCCGCGCCGCTGGAGCAGAAGGATGTTTTCGGCATCACCTTTGAGCAGGGGCACAACGACTGCAAAATCGATGAGAGCCTGCTCACGAACATCGTCACCGAAAATAAAGACCTGCCCGAGGGCGCAAAGCGCGATATGCTCCTTGCCCTCATCACGCTCAAATACACCCAGTCCAACTCCGTCTGCTATGTGAAAGACGGTCAAGCCATCGGCGTGGGCGCGGGCCAGCAAAGCCGCATCCACTGCACCCGACTTGCGGGACAGAAGGCGGACACCTGGTATCTCCGCCGCCATCCGAAGGTGCTCGCCCTCTCGTTCGTGGACGACATCCGCCGTCCCGACCGCGACAACGCTATCGATGTCTACCTCTCCGACGAGTGCGACGATGTGCTTGCCGACGGCGCGTGGCAGCGCGTCTTTCAGGAGCGCCCCGAGGCGCTCACGGGCGAGGAAAAGCGCGCTTGGCTTGCGCAGCAGCGCGGCGTGACCGTCGGCTCGGACGCCTTTTTCCCCTTCGGCGACAATGTCGAGCGCGCGCGCAAGAGCGGCGCTTCCTACATCATCGAGCCGGGCGGCTCGATCCGCGATGACAATGTCATCGAGACGGCAAACAGATACGGCATCACTATGGCGTTCACGGGTATGCGCTGTTCCATCATTAAGCAGGAGGAACTTCTCCATGAAGCTCATGGTCATCGGCGGCGGCGGCCGCGAACACGCCATCATTAAAAAGCTGAAGGAAAATCCCGCGGTCGAGAAAATTTACTGTCTGCCCGGCAACGGCGGCATCGCCGCCGACGCAGTCTGCGTCAGTGAGATCGGCGCGAAGGACATCCCCGCGCAGGTCGAATTTGCCAAGGCGCACGGCATTGATTATGCCGTCGTCGCGCCCGATGACCCCCTCGCCCTCGGCGCGGTCGACGCGCTGAGCGAGGCGGGCATCCCCTGCTTCGGCCCTGACAAAAAGGCCGCCGTCATCGAGGCGAGCAAGGCGTTTGCAAAGGACTTGATGCAAAAATACAACATTCCCACCGCAAAATACCGCGTCTTTACCGACGCGCCCTCCGCCTGTGCCTACATCGACGCCGAGGGTGCGCCCATCGTCGTCAAGGCGGACGGCCTCGCGCTCGGCAAGGGCGTCGTCGTCGCGCAGACAGTTGAGGAGGCGAAGGCCGCCGTGCGCGCGATGATCGAGGATAAGACCTTCGGTCAGAGCGGCGCGCGCGTCGTCATCGAGGAATATATGGAGGGTCCCGAAGTCTCGGTGCTGAGTTTCACCGACGGCGAAACGCTTGTGCCGATGGTCTCCTCCATGGACCACAAGCGCGCGCTCGACGGTGACAAAGGCCCCAATACCGGCGGCATGGGCGCGGTCGCGCCGAACGCGTACTATACAAAGGAAATTGCGGCGGAGTGCATGGAGAATATTTTTCTGCCGACGATCCGCGCGATGCGCGCCGAGGGCCGCCCCTTCCGCGGCTGCCTCTATTTCGGGCTGATGCTCACCAAGAGCGGCCCGAAGGTCGTGGAGTACAACTGCCGCTTCGGCGACCCCGAAACGCAGGCGGTGCTGCCGCTGCTCAAAAGCGACCTGCTCACCGTCATGCAGGCGACGACGAACGGTACGCTCGCGGATGTGAGCGTGGAATTTTCGACTGATTCTGCCTGCTGTGTCGTGCTCGCGTCCGAGGGCTACCCTCAAAAGTATGAGAGCGGCTTCCCCATCACAATGAGCGAAGAGGCCGCCGCACACTGCTATGTCGCGGGCGCGAAAAAGGACAGCGATACGCTCCTGACCGCGGGCGGACGCGTGCTCGGCGTCACCGCCGTCGCCCCCACACTGAGGGCCGCCGTCGAGGACGCGTACCATCTGGCGGAGGGCGTAGATTTTGCCAACAAATACTGCCGCGGCGACATCGGCAGCGCCGCGCTCGCGGCGCGGGAGGAGAGAGGATAAAATGGTATTTCGGACCTATGTGGAAAAGCGTCAAGGTCTCGCGCCCGAGTGCGAGGCGCTGCTGACGGACTGCCGCGATTTTCTCGGCGTGCAGGGCCTGCGCGCCGCGCGTATCTGGAACCGCTATGATGTAGAGGGGATCGAGGCCCCTCTCTTTGAAAAATGCCTGCAGGAGCGTGTTTTCCGAGCCGCCGCTGACCTTGTGTCCGACGCGGCGGACACGCAGGACGCCTGCGCGGTCTTTGCCGTCGAGCCCCTGCCCGGTCAGTTCGACCAGCGCGCGGACAGCGCGTCGCAGTGCATCCAGCTTCTGAGCCAAGGCGAACGCCCGCGCATCCGCACGGCGAAGGTCTACGCGCTCTATGGGATGCTGACGGATGCCGATGTCGAGGCGGTCAAGCGTTATGTCACCAACCCCGTCGAAAGCCGCGAGGCAAGTCTTAAAAGCCCGAAACGCTCGCCGAGGAGCTTGCCGAGCCAGAAGCGCGTTTCGTCCGTCGAGGGCTTCACCGCCATGGACGAGGCCGGGCTCTCCGCACTGCTCTCCTCCATGGGGCTTGCCATGGATATCGCCGACCTTAAGGCGCTGCAAGACTATTTCCGCGAAACCGAGCGCCGCGACCCCACCGTGACCGAGCTGCGCGTGGTCGATACCTACTGGTCCGACCACTGCCGCCACACGACCTTCTCCACACACCTTGACGAGATCCGCATCGACGATGACGCCGTCAAGGGTGCCTATGCGCGCTATCTCGCTGCGCGCGAGGAGGTCTACGGCGCGGAGAGGGCTGCCAAGCGCCCGCAGACGCTTATGGATATTGCGACCATCGGCACAAAGACGCTCAAAGCCCGCGGGCTGCTCCCCGAGCTCGACGAGAGCGAGGAGATCAACGCCTGCTCCATTCATGTGCCCGCCGTGGTGAACGGCAAGGAGCAGGACTGGCTTTTGATGTTCAAAAACGAAACGCATAACCACCCCACCGAGATCGAGCCCTTCGGCGGCGCGGCCACCTGCATCGGCGGCTGCATCCGCGACCCGCTCTCCGGCCGCGCCTATGTCCATCAGGCAATGCGTGTGACGGGCGGCGGCGACCCGAGAAAGGCGCTTGCCGAAACGCTTTCAGGCAAGCTCCCGCAGCGCAAGCTCGCCCAGACCGCCGCGGCGGGCTACTCCTCCTACGGCAACCAGATCGGCCTTGCCACCGGCCATGTCGCGGAGCTGTACCACGAGGGCTATGTCGCCAAGCGCCTTGAGTGCGGCGCAGTCGTCGCCGCCGCGCCCGCGGACAACGCTGTGCGCGAGCGTCCCGCGCCAGGTGATGTGGTCATCCTGCTCGGCGGGCGCACGGGGCGCGACGGCATCGGCGGCGCGACCGGCTCCTCCAAGAGCCACGATATGAAATCGCTTTCCACGATGGCGAGCGAGGTGCAAAAGGGCAATGCGCCCGAGGAGCGCAAGATCCAGCGTCTGTTCCGCGACGGCGCGGTCACGCGCCTCATCAAGCGCTGCAACGACTTCGGCGCGGGCGGCGTGTCCGTCGCGGTCGGCGAGCTGGCGGACGGACTCATCATCGACCTCGACGCCGTGCGCAAGAAGTACGAGGGCCTCGACGGCACGGAACTTGCGATCTCCGAATCGCAGGAGCGCATGGCGGTTGTCGTCGCACCGGAGAACGAGGCGAAATTCATCGCCGCTGCCGCGGCGGAAAACTTAGAGGCCTACCGCGTGGCGGTCGTGACCGAAAGCCCCCGCATGGTCATGCGCTGGCGCGGACAGACGATCGCCGACCTCTCCCGCGCCTTCCTCGACACCAACGGCGCGACGAAGCACGCCTCCGTCGCCGTCCCCGCGAGGGAATGTGCCGCTCCCGCCGCAGCTCAAACGCTGCGCGGCATGGCGGGCAGCCTCAAGAGCGCGTCCCGCCGCGGCCTTGTCGAGCGCTTCGACTCCACTGTCGGCGCGGGGACGCTCCTCATGCCCTTTGGCGGCAGGACGCAGCGCAGCCCCGCGCAGGCGATGGCGGCGCTCCTGCCCGTCCTCCCCGGCGAGAAGACCGCGCAGGGCAGCGTGATGGCCTGGGGCTGCGACCCCGACGCGCTGAGCGCCGACCCCTATCGCGGTGCGCACGACGCGGTCTATACCTCGGTCGCCAAGCTCGTCGCCGCAGGCGCAGACTATCATAAGGCATATCTTTCCCTGCAAGAATTTTTTGAAAAGCTCCGCAATGAGCCCGCGCGTTGGGGCAAGCCCTTCGCGGCGCTGCTCGGCGCGCTGGACGCGCAGTTGGAGCTGAGCGCCGCCGCCATCGGCGGCAAGGACTCCATGTCCGGCAGCTTTCTTGACCGCGATGTGCCGCCGACGCTCATCTCCTTCGCCATCGCGCCGCTGCTCGAAGGCGAGCTGCTGACGACCGACCTGAAGGCGGTGGGCCACGGCGTCTACCTCTTCGCAGGCAAAACGCCCGAGCAGCAGGCCGCCGCGTGGGAGCGTTTCACCGCGCTTGCGCGCGCGGGCAAGGTCGTGAGTGCGTGGGCGGTCGAAAACGGCCTTGCCGAGGCGGTGATGAAGATGTCCTTCGGCAACGAGATCGGCTTCGCCGCGGAAAATACGGTGCTTGACTGGTTCGCCCCCATGCCAGGCGCGATTGTCGCCGAGCTGAGCGATGAAGTCTCCGACGCCGTGCGCATCGGCGTCACCACAGCGGAAAAGGCCATTGCCCTCGGCGCGGACAGTGCCTCCATCGAAGAGCTTGCCGCGCTGAACGACGCCGTGCTCGAAGCCGTCTACCCGACAAAGACGCGGGACAGCGGCACGGTTGAGAGCTTTTCCCATGAAACGAAGACGCGCGTCGCCCCCGCCGTCAAGCAGGTGCGTCCGAAGGCGCTCATCCCCGTTTTCCCCGGCACGAACTGCGAGTACGACACGCAGCGCGCGCTTTCGGAGGCAGGCGCGGACGCCGAGCAATTCATCGTCCGCAACCTCACGAGCGCCGATGTCGCAGACAGCGTCGAGCGCTTTGCAGCTACCGTCAGGACCGCACAGATGATCGTCATTCCCGGCGGCTTCTCCGGCGGCGACGAGCCGGACGGCAGCGCCAAGCTCATCACCGCGTTTTTCCGCAACGCCGCCGTCCGCGAGCAGGTGACGGCGCTGCTCGAGCGGCGCGACGGCTTGATGCTCGGCATCTGCAACGGCTTCCAGGCGCTCATCAAGCTCGGCCTCGTGCCCTACGGAAGGATCATGGATACCGACGAGTCCTTCCCGACACTCACCTACAATGTCATCGGACGCCATCAGTCCAAGCTCGTGCGCACGCGCGTTTGCTCGACGCTCTCCCCGTGGCTCGCGGGAACAGAGGTGGGAGATATTTTCACCGTTCCCATCTCGCACGGCGAGGGGCGTTTTCTCGCCTCGCAGGAGCTGATCGAACAGCTTGCCGCAAACGGCCAGATCGCCACGCAGTATGCAGGCCTTGACGGATATGCTACAATGGATACTGCTTTCAATCCCAACGGCTCCGTCTGCGCCATCGAGGGCATCACCTCCCCCGACGGGCGGGTGTTTGGCAAAATGGGGCACAGCGAGCGCATCGGCCCCGCGCTTTACCGAAACGTGCCGGGGACTTACGATATGCACCTGTTCGCCTCGGCGGTGCGTTACTTCAAAAAATAGGAGGGCAAGTCATGGCCTATTACTATCCCGATCCGTCTCATACCTTCAGCGAGTACCTGCTCGTACCGGGCTACACCTCGGAGGAGTGCGTGCCCGACCGCGTTTCGCTCAAAACGCCGCTGGTCAAATACCGCAAGGGGCAGGAGGACTGCCCCATCAGCCTGAATATCCCGATGGTCTCGGCGATCATGCAGTCGGTGTCGAACGACACGCTCGCCGTCGCGCTTGCCAAGGAGGGCGGACTTTCGTTCATCTTCGGCTCGCAGTCCATCGAAAGCGAGGCGGAGATGGTGCGCCGCGTGAAGAGCAGCAAGGCGGGCTTCGTCGTCAGCGCCTCGAATCTCACGCCTGAGCACACGCTGGCCGATGTGCTCGCGCTCAAGGAGAAAAACGGCTTCTCCACCGTCGCCATCACTGAGGACGCCATGCCCAACGGGAAACTCCTCGGCATCGTCACGAGCCGTGACTACCGCGTCAGCCGCATGAGCACAGACCTCAAGGTGCGCGATTTTATGACGCCGCGCGAAAAGCTCATCACTGCTCCCTCCTCCACCACGCTCAAGGAGGCCAACGACATCATTTGGGAGCACAAGCTCAACGCCCTGCCCATTGTGGATGAGAACGGCTGCCTGCGCTACTTCGTTTTCCGCAAGGACTACGCCGAGCACAAGGAGCACCCCCTCGCCCTCCAGGACGCGCAGAAGCGCTATCTGGTCGGCGCGGGCATCAACTCCCGCGACTACCACGAGCGCATCCCCGCGCTCGTTGAGGCGGGCGCGGATATTCTCTGCATTGACTCGTCCGAGGGCTACTCTGTCTGGCAGAAGAAGGTCATTGACTTCGTGCGTGAGAACTACGGCAATACCGTGAAGATCGGCGCGGGCAATGTGGTCGACCGCGACGGCTTCCGCTTCCTCGCCGAGTGCGGCGCAGACTTTGTCAAGGTCGGCATCGGCGGCGGTTCCATCTGCATCACGCGCGAGACCAAGGGCATCGGCCGCGGTCAGGCGACCTCTCTCATCGAGGTCTCCGCCGCGCGCGACGAATATTTCCGCGAAACGGGCGTCTATGTTCCCATCTGCTCCGACGGCGGCATCGTCCACGACTATCACATGACGCTCGCCCTCGCCATGGGCGCGGACTTTCTGATGCTCGGCCGCTACTTCGCCCGCTTTGACGAATCGCCCACGAATAAGCTCCTTGTCAACGGCGTGTATGTCAAGGAATACTGGGGCGAGGGCTCGAACCGCGCGCGCAACTGGCAGCGCTACGACATCGGCGGCAAGACGGGTCTTGCCTTTGAGGAGGGCGTGGATTCCTATGTCACCTACGCAGGCTCTTTGCAGGATAATGTCGCGCGTAGCCTTTATAAGGTCAAATCCACCATGTGCAACTGCGGCGTGACCACGATCCCCGATCTTCAGAAGAACGCGAAGCTCACGCTCGTCTCCGCCACCAGCATCGTCGAGGGCGGCTATCACGATGTGATGCTCCGCTCCACCGGCAAGGGGAATGACTGAGCAGGGGCGCGCCAATTGACAACGCAAAGCGCATCCAGCTTATCGCTTATTGGGCGTAGATTTTCAGAAATTCGCGGATCTGCGCCGTGTTCAGCTTTTTTCGCAGGGTAAAAAAAACGGCGGCTCGAAAGCCGCTGCACATAACGCTTATCAAAAACAACGATGACCCTTGGCCGATCTCCTGCGTTTCACGGCCAAGGGTCATCCATGGTTCTTAATATCTAACATCATTGACTACCTCTCTTTCTGCGGAGTCACGGCATACAAGATCTTTCCTGTGCTGGGGTGCTCTCTGCTATGCAATGCACCGTTGCGCGGTTCTCATGATGCGGGGAACATTGGAGTGTTTTTCTCAGATCCCTTGCAGCCGTCTTCCCCGTGCCGCCATGGCTCGGGGGTATCCTCACTGTACATTGGTCTCACCCTTTCTTTTTGTACTTAAAGGATAGCATCTTTTTGTGGGGACTGCAATTCGCAAAACAGCAGAAAAAAGCAGTGAAAAACTGTTTAAACTGATGAAATTCTGCACGGTCCCGAATTTTCACTTGACCGATTTATCGCTTTATCATATAATACTATGCCCTGACCTCCGGCGTGGATGTGAAAACGCTCTCAGGCATCCTGGGTCATACCCGGGCGACCTTCACGCTGGACACCTACACCCACACCACCGGCGATATGCAAAAGAGGGCGGCAGAGATCGTAGATGAATTTTTGACCGATATTTTCGGAGAGGAGCTGAAGCCGTGGCAAGAAAATGAAAAAACGGAGAAGGAACTGTCCGCCTGAGAAAGGACGGCCGATGGGAAGGACGCGTGGTCATCGGCTACGATGACAAGGGTCTGCCGAAAACGAAAAATGTGCTGGCTAAAACAAAATCTGAGTGTGTGGAGAAGCTGAAAACGCTGAAGGACGCCCTTGCGCCGCCTGCACCGCCGAGGACCAGGGCAGATATGCCCTTCGGGGACTGGATGGAGCACTGGTATGAGACGCACAGCAGACCCGCCGCCCGTCCCGGCACACGGCGGATCTACGAAGGCTACCTCCGGCTGTACATCAGACCGGGGCTGGGTCATATCCCGCTGAACAGGCTGACCGCGAAGGATATGCAGCAGTTCTTCGTCTGGCTGAAAACAGAGGGGCGTGCGGACCAATCGGACGGTGAAACGGGGCTGGCGGACTCCCAGCTCCGCAACATCCACAGCCTGTGCCGGCGGGCGCTGGAACAGGCTGTATCAGAGAATCTGATCCCGCGGAATCCGGCGTCCGGCTGCAAGCTGCCGCCCGCCCGAAAAGAGGAAATGAATGTCCTCTCGCGGGAGTCCATGCAGAAGCTGCTGATCCAGGCGAAGGAGGAAAAGTACTACGAGTTGTTCCTGCTGGAATTTGCCACAGGACTGCGGTTGGGCGAGCTGACGGCCCTGCAATGGGAGGAGCTGAATTTGACCACGGGCGAACTGCGAATCAGCAAGCAGGCGGTGGTCATAGGCTCGGAATTGGTCATCACTGAGCCGAAAACAAAGGCGGCGGTACGCACCCTGCTCCTGCCGCCCAAAGTGTTGGAGGTGTTCAGAGAGTACCGGAAAAGGAATGTTTCCAGATGGCTGTTTCCGTCACCAAAGAAGGAGGATTCGCCTCTGCTGCCCTCGGTGGTGCGCCAGCGGCTGCACAGGCTGTTGGACCACGCGGGCTGTGAACGGGTACGCTTCCATGATCTGCGGCACCCGTATGTCAAGCACACGACAAAAATTTTTAGCTTGCGCTTGATGGATTCTCAAGCGCAGGCTTATCCTGATGCTCGGCGAAAAACTCGCGGAGCTTGTCAGCTTCATCGGGGAGGACAAAACCGAAGCCCAGTCCGCCCATTCTGCAATAGAACGCAATTTCCATGTCTGCCACCTCAACTAAAAATATCTTGAATTTTGTACGCGATCTCCATGCGCTTATCGGGGTACACCAGCACCCGGTCGATCAGCAGCTCGGCCAGCGCGGTGGTCAGCGTGTCCGCATCGAAAATCGCCTTGGACGCTTCCTTGCGGCTGTCCTGCCGTGCCTGTTCGTCTTGCTTTTGCTTCGCCTGTGCCAATACTGCGGCATAGGCGTTTTTCGTTTTCAGCAGCAGCTCGTCACATGCGGCCTTTTCTGCCTTGTAGGTGTTCAGGTCAATCTCGCCCATGAGATAGCGTTCATACAAGGTGCGCTTGCCGTCTTGCAGTGTCTCGATTTGCTGCTCATATTCGGTGCGTTCCGGCACGGAGCTATCTGCCCGAAGCGTACCGTCCGGGGCAAGCGGCGCGGCGGCTTCCATCTGCTTTTTCAGCGTCAGGAATGCCGCTTGCTCCAGCTCTGCGGCATTGATTCGCATTTTGTGACAGCGGCTTTCTATGTCCGCCTCGGAATGGCGGCCATCGTCATGGCAGGCCCCATCGCCAAGGAGGTGGCGGAGGAATACGGCATCAGCCCCAAGCGCTCCGCCTCCCTACTGGACACCTTCTCCTGCATCTTTCAGGGCGCCATCCCCTACGGCGCCCTGATGCTGGTGGCCATTTCCACCTGTGCAACCCTCGGCTACGCCATCAGCGCCTTTGACATCATCCCCCTGCTGTTCTAGCCCTTCCTGCCGTGCCTGTCCAGCCCGCTGTTCATTCTGTTCGACAAAAAGTAAGGCGTCCTGTTTCGCACATTTATTTACGCCGAGAGCCCCCCTTCTCAAGAAGGCGGGCTCTCGGCGTAATGCTTCCGCGATACCTGTATGACGCGGCGCTGTGGCCGCTATCCGCTGAAATCGCCATGTAAAAAAGACAGCTTCCAAGGGATGCAGCTTTAAGCGCGGCAAATGCTCCGGCACACACTCTGCCAGAACCCGCCGGTTGGCGCTCCCTTATTCTTCCTTCAGGTGCTCATCCATCCAGCGCAGGATCTCGCTGAGTCGGCTGATGCGGTTGGAGGGCTTTCCCTCTCGGCTCAGGCCGTGGTTCTCACCGTAGAACATGCACAGCTTGCTCTCCACACCATGGAGCTTGAGCGCTGCGAACATTTCCAGACCGTTGGCCAGCGTACAGCGGTAATCCTTATCTGCGTGAATAAAGAGTGTGGGCGTCTTAACACGGTCGGCATAGGTAAGGGGCGACGCCTTCCACAAACGCTCCGGATGCTCCCAAATGGTGCCAAGCTGCTGGTCAGGCACATAATAGTAGCCGATATCCGAGAGGAGATAATCCCCCACATAGTTGGCAATGCTCCGCTGGGACACGGCACAGCGGAAACGATCCGTGTGACCAATGACCCAGTTGGTCATAAAGCCGCCATAGGAACCGCCGGCAACGCCCATCCGATCTGCGTCTATTTCGGGATACCTTTGCAGAACCTCATCCGTGAACTCCATCAGATCCCGGAAGTCCACCTCTCCGTACTTTCCCTGAAGATCGGCAAAGGCATTTCCCTTGCCGCAGCTTCCTCTGGGGTTGCAGTAGCATACGAAAAAGCCGGAGGCCGCCCAAAGCTGCATCTCATGGTGGAAGCCCGGGCCAAATACCATCTTCGGCCCGCCGTGAATATGAAGGATGCCCGGATATCGTTTGCCCGGCTCGTATCCCACCGGCTTCATCACGAAGCCGTCGATATCCACGCCGTCGGTATTGGTAAAGGTAAGCCGCTCTGGTACGGAAATGGTCACGCCCTCCAGTGCAGACCCGTTGAAATCCGTCAGCTGCTCCAGTTGGCCGCCATCCCAAAGGTACACCTCCGGGAGCTTCAGACCCACAGCCGCAGAGAAGAGAAACCTCTTTCCGTCCTTGGTATCGAAATCAATAAGGTAGTCGTCGCCGCCGAAGAGCGTCTGCACACCGGTCTCCCGCGTCCACATACACAAGCCAGAACCCACGCCGTCCGTGTTGAGGAAATACAGCGTCTCACCCACCATTCTCTGTCCTGTGACGGCGCCGGAGAAGCAGTCGGTGACCACCTCGGAGTTGACCCGGCGGTCATAGCGGCCCAGATTTTCCTCGCCCTTTTCGTCCACCACAAAGAATGTGGGGTGCTCGTACACGCCGTAGTCCCGCATGACCAGTCCCAGGCAGAGCGCCTTCCGGCCCAAATGCCCCACATAGTCGATGCTGTATTTGTCGGGCGTGATCAGCGTCTCCGTCTCGTTCCGCTCCGCATCCCAGCGATACATTCCCTCGGTGACCGGCTTTACATCCCGGAAGGGAAACGCAGTGAAGAGCACCTGACCGGGGCGGACATTCACGTGATTCACATCATAGTCCTCCGGCGTGATCCGGCGATATTCTCCGGCAGCCTCCAGATAGAGAAACAGCGTGTTTCTGGTCTGATTAAACATCCCGACCCCGTTTTCGCACAGGGGCAGCTCCGTCAAAACCTTATAGCCCCTGGTCTGCTGACGGCGAACGAGCTCCTTCTCCAGCGCCTCTCCCGTCAGCTCCAGAAGATTCGGCCGGTCCAAATGGGTCTCGCCCGTGAAAACATAACGGCCCTCGTCCATTTTCCAAAGCCCGGATACGGACATGGGGAGACGGAACGCCTCGCGATCTTCACCTGTACATACATTCAGGCGGTGATACACCGTCCACTCTTCCTCGAAGCCCCGCGCCCGCAGCGCTTCGTCCGGCTCCGTGGTTTTATAGAGAATATGGGTGTTATCCTCCCAAACAGCCTTCCGCTGGTCGTCTCCTTGGGTGATCTGCCGGCTCTCCCTGCGCTCCAGATCATACAGCCACAGATTCCACCGGTAGCCGTCTCCTTCCCTGTCGACATCCTTGAGTGCAAAGGTCAGATATCTGCTGTCCGGAGACAGCTCCAGTGCAGAAGGATACCGATACTTGGCAAAATCCGTCAATGCCAGCTTCTTCATACCTGAGTCCCCTCCTTCTCCATTACCTTGAACGTCTCATAAAGCATCCGCGTGCCAAATCCAATACCGCCCTTTGTATAGATCCCCTCACATTCGGTGGTCCAGGCGGTACCGCCGATATCCAAGTGGATCCAAGGCGTCTCCTCGACAAACTCCTTCACGAACATGGCGCCCACCGTGGCATATCCACCCACGCTGGAGCCCATCGCACTGTTTTTCAGATGGGCTACACGGGAGTCCAGCACCCGGCGGAGATTCTCGTCACAGGGCAGCTCCCACATCCGCTCGCAGGCGGCGGCGGCGCCCTTCTCCACCTGCGCGGTCAGGGCCCGGTTATTGGTAAAGGCTCCGCAGCGGCGATTTCCCAGCGCCGTCTGGATACCGTCGGTGAGTGTGGCAATATCCACGATGCGATCCACGCCGCAGCACTGCTTGGTATACGTCACGGCGTCGGCCAGAGTGATGCGGCCCTCGGCATCGGTGTTGTTCACCTCAATATACCGCCCGGACATGGAGCGGATCACATCGCCCGGCACATAGGCCGTGGCGGAGAGCTTATTCTCGCAAGCCGCCACCACGCCGGTAATATTGATCCGAAGGCCCCGCTTCTGCGTCGCCCACAGGGCGGCCATCACAGCAGCCGCGCCGCTCATATCATGCTGCATGGTTTCCATAAACTCAGACGACTGGAGGGAGTATCCGCCGCTGTCGTAGGTAAGGCCCTTGCCGATCAGCCCCAAGCGGCTCTCCACGTCCTGCGCGCCGGTATATTCCATGACAATGAGCTTAGGCTCGTGAATCGAGCCCTTTCCGACCTCCAGAAAAGCGGTGAGTCCGATGCGCTCTACCTCATCTCTGCCGTAAACGGTCACCTTCACAGGCGTCTCCTTAAAAAAGCTCCTGTGCCGCCTGCGCCAGCTTGGCGGGGGTAAGCACCGTGGGGGGCTCATTGATCAGATCCCGTGCGATGCAGGTGGCCTCAGCAGATACCTCCGCCTCCACCAAGGCGGCCTCGTAGCGCTCCGGCGTCTCGCAGAGAAACGCGGCCGTTTCGATCCCCGGCGCCGCGGGGGTCGTCTTGTACTTGTCAAAACGGTAGCCAGTAAGAGCGGCAGCCTCTGCCGCCTTTTGGAAGAACGCCGGCGTGAACTGCGGGCACACGCCCCGCAGATCGGTACACACCGCACGCAGATCCAGCTCCTGACACTGACGATACACCTTGGCACAGCTCTCCAGCACCTGCTCCAGACTCCAGTCTTTCCCCAGACCCAGCAGGAAAATTTGGGTCAGCACGCCCTCTGAAAGAACAGAAAAGCGGAAAATCTCACCGGTTTTCCCTTCAAACCGTCCCGAGGCACGAACTGCGGCAAGCTCCTGCTCCCAAGGACCCTGATAGCTGTTCAGGTTGCCTTCTCCCAGCGGGACCACCACACCGTCCCATGCTCTGGCGTCATACTTTTTCACAAGTTGCAGTTCCATTTTTCCTTCCTCCTTATGGTCTATTCCATGATAGTTAATCAAAAAGCGGGGGCGGCATGGCCGCCCCCGCAGGGATGTGCGAGGTGATCCACCCGCGCTAAATCCCCTTTTTTACAGCAGATGACAGGCTGCGAAGTGTCCGGGCTCTACCTCTTTGAGTTCCGGGACCTCCCGTGCGCAGTCCGGGCAAGCCATAGGACAGCGGTCATGGAAGGGACAGCCGGAGGGCAGATGGATCGGGCCGGGAATCTCTCCACGCAACTCCTGAGATTCGGCGATACTGCCCTCATCAATCGTCGGTGCAGAGGAAAAAAGCGCCTTGGTATAGGGGTGTACCGGGTTGGAGAACAGCAGCCGCTTCGGGGCCCGTTCCACAATAGTTCCCAGATACATGACACCCAAACTGTCGCTGATGTGCTTGACCACGCTCAGATCGTGTGCGATGAACAGATAGGAGAAATGAAATTCATCCTTCAGATCCATAAGAATGTTCAAGATCTGAGCCTGAATGGACACATCCAAAGCAGATACCGGCTCATCCGCTATGATAAATTTAGGCTCGACCGCCAACGCCCGGGCTATGCCGATGCGTTGACGCTGACCACCGGAAAACTGATGCGGATACCGGTTGGCTTGCTCAGAGCTGAGTCCAACACGCTCCAACAGATGGATCGCCTTCTCCTGCGCCTCAGCCTTGCTGCTGCACAGCTTGTGGAACAGCATCGGATCTGTGAGGATCTCCATGATCTTCTGCCGGGGATTCAGGGAGGCATAGGGATCCTGAAAGATCATCTGCATCTCCCGACGGATGGGGCGCATCTCCTGCGGCTTGAGCCGGGTGATGTCGCGTCCGTCGAATATGATCTTGCCGGACTTTGGCTCGATCAGCTTGATGATGGTGCGGGCCGTGGTAGACTTTCCACATCCGGACTCTCCCACCAGGCTGAACACCTCGCCCTGCTCCACATCAAAGCTGACATTGTTGACCGCACGGACCACCCGATTTTCCAGTGAAAAATGGCCGTTTTTGAATTTTACCTTATCCAGAAAATCCTTGGTTAGATTGAACTCCTGCACCAAATTCTCCACCTGAAGAATCTTACTCATGGCTCTCGCCTCCTGTCAGCGGAAAGTGGCAAGCCGCACAATGCCCCGGACTCACCTCATGGTTTTCAGGCGTCACGGTACGGCAAATATCCTGGCAGTATTTGCATCTGGGAGCGAAGTAACATCCTTGGGGCAGATCCAGCATACTGGGGACCATACCCGGAATGGACTCCAGGCGTTTTTGCTCCTCTCCCATTCTGGGGATGGAATTAAGAAGTCCCTCAGTATACGGATGGCTGGGACGGTGGATCACGTCATCCCGGGAGCCGCTTTCCACGATTTTGCCGCAGTACATCACGATGATACGATCCGCCATCTGGGAAACCACCGCCAAGTCATGGGTGATCAGAATGAGAGAAGCGCCCTGCTCCTTCACCAACTTATCCATGAGCTTGAGGATCTGCGCCTGTATGGTCACATCCAGGGCGGTGGTAGGCTCATCGGCGATGATGAGCTTCGGATTGGCAGCCAGAGCGATCGCAATGATGACCCGCTGCCGCATACCGCCAGAAAACTGATGGGGGTAGGATTTCAGCCGATCCTCAGGATTGGGGATACCCACCATATGCAGCAATTCCACACAGCGCGCATGCTTTTCCTGCTTGGTCATCTGCTTCTGGTGGAGGTCCAGCATCTCGGTAATCTGTTTCTCAATGGTATAGAGCGGATTCAGGGAGGTCATCGGATCCTGGAACACCATGGAGATCGCCTTGCCTCTGATTTTCATCATTTCCCGTTCGCTCTTTTTGCTGATGTCCTCGCCTTGGAAAAGAATTTTCTCCGATTCCACCACACCGGGCGGCTCGATCAATTTCAGAATGGAAAAGCTGCTAACGGATTTGCCGCTGCCCGACTCGCCCACGATGCCCAGCACCTGTCCCTCATCCAGGGAAAAACTAATGCCGTCCACCGCCTTGACTACACCGCGGAAAGTGTGGAAATAGGTTCGCAGGTTTTCCACCTGCAGCAGTGTTTCGCTCATCTCGCTCCCCCCTTACTTCAGCTTAGGATTGAACTCATCGCGCAGGAAATCTCCCAAAAGATTGATTCCAAACACGATCAGCATGATGTAGAGACCCGGCATCACCGCGATCCACCAGTATCCGCTGAACAGCACGTCGAAGCCGTTCTTGACCAGCATGCCCAGAGAGGGTTCCGTGACCGGAACGCCTGCGCCCAGAAAGCTCAGCGTGGCTTCCGCCAGAATAAGGCCGCCCACCTTCATCGTGGAAATAACGATGACGGTTGTCATTACGTTGGGCAGCACATGCTTGGCGATGATCAGGATATTGGGGATACCGATGACTCTGGCCGCATCTACATATTCCATCTGCTTCACCGTCAGCACCTCGGCGCGGACGGTACGGACGTATGTGACACATCCGATGATCGTAAATACGACCAGCAGCTTGCTTACACCCCGTCCAAACATGGTCATGATGAAGAGGGCCACGAGAATATCGGGAAAAGAGAGCAGGATATCTGCCAAACGCATGATGACAGCGTCTACTCTCCCGCCAAAATAGCCCGAAATCAGTCCCAGCGTGATACCTACGGCGCAGGCCAGCAGCGTACCTACAACGCCGATAAAGAGGGAAATACGGCTTCCGTAAATAAGAGAGCTGAAAATATCCCGTCCCTGACTGTCGGTACCGAAAATAAACCGGGCGTCACCTCCCGCCTCCCATGCAGGCGGTTTGTAGGAATCCGTGAGGGAAAGAGAGGCTACATCATAGGGGTTCTGCGGAGCAAACAACGGCCCGAAAAGGGCAATGAACAGTACCAGTACCACGATCACCGTACCGACGATAGCGGACGGACTGCGCTTGTAATTATGAAAGAACTCAGACTCAGCAATGCGCCGGAACAAGCTCTTGTTGGGGGTCGCGCCCCTTTTTTTCATTTCATCCATAGCGCATCACCTGAATTGGATTCTCGGGTCGATGACTGTATACAGAAGGTCGACCACAAAATTGATAAACACAAACAACACCGTAGTCAGGATCAGATAGGCCACAATGACCGGCCGATCCACCGAGTTAATGGAGTCGATGAGAAGCTTGCCGAGTCCCGGCCAGGAGAAGATGGTCTCCGTCACCGTCGTAAAGGCGATAAGGGAACCGATTTCCATACCGAACACCGTAATAACCGGGATCAAGGCATTTTTCAGGGCGTGTCCAAAGAGGACCTTCCGGGTAGACACACCTTTGGCTCGGGCAAATTTGATATAATCCTGCCGCATATTCTCCATCACACCGGCGCGGGTAAGGCGCACCAGAGACGCGATGTTGGTCACAGACAGCGTAAAGGCCGGCAGGATGATGTACTTAAGTCCACCGGGCGCAAACAGGCTGAAATTCATCCCCAGAAACGGCGCGGTCGCGCCCCGTCCCGAGGAGGGGAACCAGTGCAGCTTCAGAGAGAAGATGTAGATCAGCATGATGCCAATGAAGAAGGATGGCAGGGAAATGCCCAGAATGGAGCCTCCCATCACCAATGTGCTGGATTTTCGTTTGGGAAAAGCGCCCGCATATACGCCCAGCGGGATAGAGATAACCAGCGCCAGCACGACTGATACAAAAACCAGCTCCAGCGTAGCAGGTACCCGCTGGGCAATCAGAGAGAGCACGTCCACCTTATAGATATAGGACTTGCCGAAATCCCCCTTGACCGCATTGGTAACAAACGATACATATTGCTCCAGGATCGGTCTGTTGAGCCCCAGTTCTTCTCGAACCTGCTCTCGAACCTCAGGCGGAGCCTTGGGCGAGACCAGCATATTGACGGGATCGCCAATAAAGTTGGCCAGAACAAATACCAGAATGGACACAATGAAAAGTGTAACTAGCATTTGCGCCAGCCGCTTCAGGAAATACTTGAACACGGTAACACCTCATTTACGGGCTTACACCCTTTTGGCGGGAGGCAGAAGGGAAGATCCCCTTCTGCCTCCTCCCATTGACTGTTCTTATGTACGCTTAGAAGGTGAAGTCCCAAGCCAGAATATGGTCATCGCAACTGGGGGTGTACTGAATGCCGGCGCGCACGCCGAAGATATTGTGCTTGAAGAACAGGGGGATGTAGGCGGCCTCGTCCCGGGCGATCTGATCCACCTGCTCCACCAGCGCTGCACGCTTGGCCTGATCGGGCTCAACAGATGCCTGATCCAGCAGCGCATCCACCTCGGCATTGCTGTAATGGCCTCGGTTGCCTTCGCCCATGCCGGGCTTGCCGTCGTAGGTATAGAGCATATCGTTGAAGATGACCATGCCCTCGCCGGAGCTGTCGCCCCAGCCCGCCATGAAGAAGGAGGACTGGAGGTTCTCTGCGCTTGTCTTCTCATAGAAGGAGGCGCGAGGCAGCAGGTTCACCTCGGCCTTGATGCCCACCTTCTCCAGATAGCTGGCAATGGCCTGAGACACCTGATCGGCGTTCACGTCACTGTCGTTGCGGGCATCGATGCGGAGATAGAAGCCATCGGGATAGCCAGCCTCCGCCAAAAGCTGCTTGGCAAGCTCGGGATCGTAGGCGGGACGCTCTGCGTCGGCATTATATCCCACACAGATGCTGGGCATATAGGAGTTGGCCACGGTGGCGTAGCCGTTCATGACGGTATCGACGATCGTCTGAATGTCAATGGCGTGGTAAATGGCCTGACGAACCTTCACATTGAGGAGCGGGTTGGGATCGTCGGTGCCGGCAGAGCCATGCTCATTGAGCTGATCAAAGCCCATGTAGTTGCAGGACAGGCTGGGATTGGTAATGACCTGGACGTTGGGGTCGTTCTCCAGGCGGTTCACGTCCATCACAGGGATGTTGGAGATAAAGTCCACCTCTCCGTTGATGAGAGCGGTGGTGCGGGTAGCTGCATTGGCGATCACGCGGAACTCCACGGTCTCTGCATCAGGCAGCTCGCCCCAATACTCGTCGTTGCGGACCAGCTTGATATAGGATTCCTTTACATGCTCCACCAGACGATACCGGCCGGTACCCACGGGGTTCGCGGCGATCTCCTCGCTGGTAAGTCCCTCACAGGTCTCCTTGTCAAGCATCATGATATGGACCAGGCTGCCGTCAAACACGGGATAGGGGATCTTGGTCACCAGCTGCACGGTGTAATCATCCACCTTCTTGACCTCCTGAAGACGCATGAGGTACACGCCCATCTCCAGAGTAGGATCGTTGAGGATGCGCTCAAAGCTGAAGACCACGTCATCGGCATTGAAGTCGTTTCCGTTGGAGAACTTCACGCCATGGCGGAGCTTGAACTCCCACGTCACGCCGTCATCCAGAACAGTCCAGCTCTCTGCCAGACCGGGCTTCCTGCTCAGATCTGCATTATAGTCCACCAGAGCGTCGTACAGGTGAGACGCCATCTGCATCTCGATGCCGCTGTCCTTTACCGCGGGGTCCAGCGAGACAACATCATTCAGCACCGCGATGGTCAGGCTCTTTTTGCCGTCATCAGAGGGGTTGCTCTGCTGCGATTTGTCTGCCCCACAGCCGGTCAAGGCCACCGAGAGACACAGAGCTACGGACAGGAACATTGCGATGGTTCTCTTTTTCATAGCTGTTTCTCCTTTAAAAAATTTCTTATCTCACAAGGTGCGTCGTTTACAGGTATCACTGAAGCGACAGACCGTTGATCGCCTTTTCCATCTGCTCCAGAGCCTTTGTCAGGGTACACCTGGGGCAGGCCACGTTCATGCGCAGGAAGGCCTCTCCCTGCTCGCCGAACTCATAGCCGGCGCAGAACGCCACCTTGGCTTCGTTGATCATGAAGTGCTCCAGGGCCATGCCCCGGTAGGGCAGCTGGGAGCAGTCCAGCCAGACCAGATAGGTGCCCTCGGAGGGGATCATGCGGATCTGGGGAATGCGCTCCCGCAGGAACTGCTCCAGATACGCCTTGTTGTCGGAGACGTAGGCGATGGCCTGATCCAGCCACTCCTCGCCGTCGTTGTAGGCGGCTATGAGGGCTGCCATGCCGAAGATGTTGTCCAGCCGTGTCTGGGCAATGGACATCTCCTCGTTGAACTTGCACCGCAGGTCGTCGTCTGCCAGCACGAGAGTGGCCATACCCAGTCCGCCCAGATTGAAGCCCTTGTTGGAGGAGTAGCAGACCATGGAATGGCGCAGTACCTCCTCGCCCAGCAGGCCAAAGGTGGTGTGAGGATGCTCCGGCGGCACGAAGTCGCAGTGGATCTCGTCCACCAGCATGAAAATGTTGTGCCGCAGACAGATCTCCGCCACGCCCTCCAACTCCTGACGGGTCCATACCCGGCCGGTGGGGTTGTGGGGGCTGGAGAGCACCAGTACCTTCACGCCGGAGGCAGCCTTGGCCTCCATGTCGGCGAAGTCGAAGGTGTAGCGTCCATCCTTCCAGACCAGCGGCGTCTCTACCAGCTTCCGGCCGCCCCGGGTGACCATGTCAAACAGCGGGTCGTAGTTGGGCATGGGTACCATGACCCTGTCGCCGGGCTTGGTGAGGATGCGCAGCACCACGTTCATGGCGTAGATCACGCCGGGAGGTGCAAAGGCCAGATGCTCATAGTTGACCTCAAAGCCGTGGCGCTTTTTCAGCCAGCCCATCACCGCGTCATAATAGGGCTGCTGGCGCACGCCGTAGCCGTAAACCGGGTGGGCGGCGCGCTTCTGTACGGCCTCCACGATGCAGGGGGCGCAGGCAAAATCCATGTCCGCCACCCACATGGGGATCACATCGTCCCGGCCGAAATAATCCATATCGCAGTCCCACTTAAAGGAGAAGGTATTTCTGCGATTGATGGGAGTATCAAAATCGTATCTCATGCAGCGCCACCAACCATTGCAACGACGACCCACAGAATCATGGACACTGCCGCCGCCAGCAGCGCATAGGGGAGCTGGGTGCGGACGTGGTCAATGTGGTCGCAGGCGGCGCCCAGAGAGGAGAGCACCGTGGTGTCGGAAACGGGGGAGCAATGATCGCCGAACAGACCGCCGCTGACAACGGCGCCCACAGCGGCGTAGACCAGCGTACCCAGCTGACCGCCGGTGAAGGAGTAAGCCATGGGAACAGCGATGGGAATGCAGATGGCGAAGGTGCCCCAGGAGGAGCCAGTGAAGAAAGAGATCACGGCGCCCGCGACGAAGGCCACAGACAGGAACAGGGCGGGGGTCATCCAGCTCTCGCAGACACCCAGCAGGAAGTCGGCTGCGCCCATGGACTTGGTGATGGTGTTGATGCAGTAGGCCAGGGCCAGGATCAGCGTGGCGGACATGACACTCTTCATGCCCTGCACGGCGGTGTTCACCAGATCGGTCACGCTCTTGAACACCTTACGGATGCTCAGCTCGATGGCCATGTAGATCACGGTGATGATGAAGCACTCCAGGATCTTCACGCCGCCCTTGGCGATGTACGTCCAGATGGCGGTGGCTACCAGGATCATGATGGGGACCAGGAAGTCCAGCATGACGTTGGGCTTCACATCGCTGTCGTTGCCCTTCTGCAGCTCCTCCAGCTCGGTGCCCATCATGGGGACGGCGCCGTCACGCAGCAGCTTGCCGGTGGTGCGGGCGCGCTGCTCCGCCTTGCGCATAGGCCCGAAGTCGGGGAAGATCTCCAGTGCGGAGAGCAGCGTGATGAGCACCATCAGAATCGCGTAGAAGTTAAAGGGGATGGCGCTGATGTAGACGCTTACGCCCTGCTCATTGGATGTCACAGGGCCGCCCAGATCCGCCACCAGACCGGCCACGTAGGCGCCCCATGCCATAAAGGGCATCAGGGTGCACACGGAGGCGCAGGTGGAGTCGAGGATAAAGGCCAGCTTCTCTCTGGGCACGCGCATCTCATCCGTCAGGGGACGCATGACCACGCCGCGCAGCAGGGGGCTCATGTAGTCGTCGATGGTGAACAGACCGATGAACCAGGTGGCCAGCTTCACGCTGCGGGGGGATTTCACCTTTCCGGCGATCATTTCCGCAAACGCCTTGACCACGCCCGCCTTCATGAAGAACGCGATCATAATGCCGATGAATACCTGGATCAGCAGGATCCAGATGAAGTCCTCGTTGCCCAGAGCCTCCTTCGCCAGAGCGGAGAAGCCGAAGGCGGGGTCATGCCCCAGCAGCAAAACGCCGGAGAGACAGCCCATGAACAGGGCAAAGACCGCGTCCTTCTTCCAAAATGCCAGCAGCAGGGTAAGCGCAAGGGGAATCAATGACAAGATACCGTAGTTTGCAGCTTCCAATACAAATACCTCCTTAAGAATAGAATGCGGGGGTGACCTTGAGCCTCCCTTCTGATAACTTTGTTACATTCCTGATTATAATTTATCACACCGCCCTTGTCAATCCCGCATAAGTGCCAAGAAGTCTGATAAATTTTTGTCTAAATCGCTGTCTTGAAGGCTCTTTTCGCCTCGCCCTGCAAAAAAAAAGTTATATCCCCGCCGCTTTCCAGCATATTAGGTGTTGATTTATCCATTTATCTTTGATATACTGATTTTCAGCAGCGCCATGTAACAGTTTTTTATCAGGCAAGGATTATTGTTGAGAAAGTAGGGATACAGTGAGCAACTACGCCAGTCTTGAGCGATACATTCCCTTGGTGAAATTCATGGGGGAGATCTGCGGGAAGAATTATGAGATCATCCTCCACGACGTTTCCACGCCGGAGCGCTCGGTGATTGCCGCCTGCAACGAGCATCTCAGCGGCCGCCGCGTGGGTGACCCCATGACGGAGTTGGCCAAGGAACTGCTGCGAACCGGAGCCTATAAGGAGCACGACTATGTGGCCAACTATGAGGGCCGTACCCGGGGAGGCAAGCGTTTTGTCTCTTCCACCTATTTCATTAAGGAAAAGAGCCAGTTGGTGGGACTGATTTGCGTGAACCACGATGTGGAGGATATTTTGGTGCTCTCGGAGCATCTCTCCAACCTGCTCCATTCCTTTTCTCTTCCGCAAGAGGAGGAGAGCTCCGCCTATACCGAAGACCTGGACGATTCCATCCCGGAGCTGTCCAGCAATCTGATCCACTCCACCATCCTCGGCTATGGTATTCCCTCCAATGCCATGCATACCGCCGACAAGCTGGAGATACTCCGCTCTCTGGAAGCGCAGGGGGTATTCCAGACCAAGGGCTCCGTCGGGCAGGTCGCCAGGGAGCTGCACATCTCCGAACCCACGGTCTACCGCTACCTGCGGCGTATCCGCAACGAAACGGTATGACCTTCCGCCGCGGTGCTTTACCCGCAAGCGGGACGCGCTGACGTCTCGATGCGTAAAGCGACCGGCCAAGCACATCCAATTTAACAGCAGCTATTGGCGGATCCCAGACATTTTGCCCAATACTTCCCGATCCCCATGTCTCTGCATTTATTATGATTACGCTTCTGATAAAGGAGGGCTCAAGCATGAAATTTTACATTCTTTGTGACATTGAAGGTGTGGCGTCTTTGGCCTGCTGGGACGAGGCTCGTTCGGCTAACGCCTGCTATGCGCCTATGGCGCGGGAAATGGCGTTAGAGGCCGCCGCCGCGGCCCGCGGCCTTTTCTCCGGCGGAGCCGATGAGGTCGTCATAGAGGATATGCACGGAGATGGCTGCAACATCGACTGCGCCCTGCTCCCCAGAGACGCCCGTCTCCTTCGGGGAATCACCCACGACATTGTGGGCCTTACCGGTATTTTTGACGAGAGCTATGACGGTGTGCTGATGGTCGGCTTTCACGATGCCGCCTCTGCCCCCGGAAATCCCACGTCCCACACGATGGTAAGCTCCCGCATTTTCCGCCTTACGGTCAATGGCGCGCTGTGGGGAGAATTCGAGATGTACGCCCATGCCGCCGCTTACCGGGGCGTTCCCACCCTATTCGCCAGCGGCGACGAGGGGGTGTGCGCGGCTGCGGCGCGCACCGTACCCGGCCTGCTGACCGTACCGACCAAATCCGGCCACGGCTACGGCGTTCTGACAAAGACCCCGGAGCTTGTCCGCGAAGAGATCGAAGGCATGATGGCCAAGGCTGTGGCGGCGGCAAAAACAGCCACACCTCCGGCGCTTCCCGATCACTTCCACGTGGAGATCACCTATGTACATCATTATGACGCCTATGGATGCTCCCACTATCCCGGCGCCAGCCTCATCTCTCCCACCACCGTGGCCTTTGATGCCGATGATTACGGTGATGTGCTGCGCTTTTTCTACTTTGTGATCTAAGAAACGGAGGTATATGCTATGGCTGTTATTGCCTATCAATACCGCGGTGAGCTGGTGGATCAGATCCACCGGGGACATATCGCGGTAACGGATCACACAGGCCGGATACTTTGGAAGCTCGGTGATCCGGAACGTCTTACGTTTGCCCGCTCTTCCGCCAAGCCCCTTCAGGCAATTCCCGTGGCAGAGAGCGGTGCGCTGGAGCATTATGGCATTACCCCGCAGGAGCTGGCCGTCATCTGCTCCTCCCATAACGGGGAGCCCTTTCATGTAAAGGCCGTGGAGAGCATTCTGCACAAGGCAGGGCTCTCCCCCGATCAGCTATGCTGCGGGGCAGAATACCCCATGTATGTCCCTGCCGAGGACGCCTTGAAGATTGCCGGTATTCCCCGGGCGCCCATCTACTGCGACTGCTCCGGAAAGCACGCCGGTATGCTCATTACCGCCCGCCATTTCGGGGAGTCTTTGGAGAACTATACTGCATTGGAGCACCCTGTTCAGCAGCGTATCCTCTCGGTGTTCGCTGAAATGTGCGGCGTAGAGACCTCCGAAGTCCAGTTGGCCGTGGACGGCTGCGGCGTTCCGGTCCACGCGCTGCCCCTTTACCGGCTGGCACAGGGCTACGCCCGTATGTCTCTCCCCACGCTTTTCGCCCCCACCCGGGCCACTGTCATCCGGCGCATCACGTCCGCCATGACAGCACATCCGGAAATGGTGGCAGGGACCGATCGCGTCTGCACGCAGCTGATGGCCGCCTTCGGCGACCGCATCTTCTGCAAATCGGGTGCCAGCGCATTCTATGCCGTGGGCATCAAAGATAAGGGGATCGGCATTGCCCTCAAAATGGAGGACGGCGCCTCCTCCATCGTCCCGTATGCCATCCTCTCGGTTCTCACCCAGCTCGGCGTCATCACGCCGGAGGAAGCCTGTTCTCTGCCCCGCTATCACGATAAAAACATTTACAACAACCACCATGCCGTTGTGGGCCGCACGGAGCTGGCCTTTCAACTGGAGCCGTTCTGCTAACGGCAAGGACTGCACGCAAAAACAGAGCGCATCTGTCCTCTTGCCAGAAAGCAACATAAACAAAGCCACCCGCTTGGCAGGTGGTTTTGTTTATGCCGGCATGGCACTCCGGATAAAGCGTTTTCCCGATTTCCGGGCATAGGTCGAATGGTATGCTCTTGCGAAGGCGCACAGCTTCGCGGTCATACTCTCATGTGATTCGATTATTGTTATACCTTATATAAAGACAAAAATCCCGTCTGTTCAAAGATGTGACTTCTTGAAACAGGCGGGATGTATGATTTCTGCAACTTATCGGACTGCTGTGCGCAGCACGACAAGCGGTGACACCGCAGATGCTTCCGCCCGGCGAGAGACGGGCGAATGATACGCGAAGACCGAGATAATTTTTTGTAAGCTGATCAATGGGCGTTGGCAAAGCCTTACAACCCCAACAACTGGGCAAACCGCGTATTCCGCCCCTTCATGCAGCGGCTTCATCGGGAGCATCCCCGACATACCAGAGCTTTCACCCCACGAGCTGCGTCATACCAGAGCCACTCTAATGCCCTAAATCCACGCAAAACACCCCGGTATGTAATAAAACGCACTAAAACAAGGAGAATCTCCAATCCCTTGTAACACAAGAGATTGGAGGGGGTTATTCGGTATGAATGGGCACGCCGCAAAAGCGTCCACGGCTTTTTGGCAAGGATGAGGTCGGCGGTTCGAATCCGCCCAGCAGCTCCATATTAACGAAACGGTATAGATGCGTCTGGCGAAAAGCCAGGCGCATCAACCGTTTCCGGGCTTTTTCAGGCCCGGATTTTTTCTTTCAAACCATAGATGCAAATCGCTGTTTCAGAGCGTCTGCCCCGATTCGAACCGGGCGTTTTCCCTTTTCGGGCAGATGCGTTCAGCCGGCGCCCTTTTTGAACGGCGTTTTTCCGGCTGGCAGCGGTATTTTTCTCAAAAAAGAATCACAAAGATTTGGGCGTCGTTTTGTTGGTCCTGACGGACTAAGAAAGCGGCGCCCTTTTTCATTTCAAAAAGGGCGCTGGTCGCAGCGCCTGCATTTGTAGGTCGGAGCATGATCGCTCCGGCCTTATTTTTTATGCATGGGAGGAGCTATATGAGCATCAGCGCAGAAGAAAAGGTCTGTTACCTCAGAGAAGCAGCAATCGTCCTTGCCAAGGAGGGTTTCCAGTTGGACGAAGTTCACACTGACAGGCTGTGTATCCTGCTTGACGGTTCGCCGCTTTGTGAAGTAACTGAGAGCGGTGGTGTTGCCTACCGCAATGAGGATATTGACGAGCCAGAACGGATCGCCGCCAAGGACATGGTGTATGAGATCGTCAGGACCACAGCGGAGTATATGCGGCAGATGGAGATGGCGCCCTTTTTGAAAGCCGACGGTCTGGAGGACGGCTACAAGGTGCTGGCGGATTTCAACGGCACTGTGCTGGCTGGAGTTCAGAGCAAACACGGAGTCCACTTCGTCACATGGGATTGGGCCTATGGGCACACAGGAGTATGTCATGGCCACTATTTCATGGAGAACTATGCAGGAGCCAAACAGGACTTTGCTATCCGCTCCGGGCTGATTCAAAAGGAACGGCTTTTCACCCCAGAGCAGATGACCGAGATTTATCGCTGCTGTGCGGACTCTGTAGACGGAGATTTCTTTGAACTCACGGGAGAGCAGGAAAAAATGATCCGCAGTGTTCAGCAGCAGATCGAGGAGTGTGTGCCAGATTTGGACGAGCGGATCCGGCAGCAGGAAGAAGCCTTGGAACAAGCCACACAGGAACAGACAATGTAATATCAAACGGAACGGGTCGGAGTCTTAGCAATAAGATTCCGGCCATTTTTTTGTTTCAGAGAGGAGTTCGCTTATGCCGTACTATTTCATGCGAGACACGCCGCTGCAGGCGTTGGAGCAGTTGATGATGTCTCAGCCCGGTCAAAAACCCAGAGGCGGTGGAATATACCGCAGCCCATTTCATTACACGCCCAAAGATGTGGCGTGCGAATACTGCCAGAACTATGACCGCAAGCATCCGTGCCGCCTGTGTGAATGCACCTGTCTGGAGGAACGGATCGAAGCAGGTGTACTGGAGCTGAATGAGTTCGTGCGGGACTGCTTCGCACCCTCTATGGGGCCGCAGTTCCGAAAACGGATGCATCAGCAACTCAGAGAAAGAAACCCTCAATTCTTCCTGTCCAATGCCCACCGGCGAAGATGGACATACTGGCGGGAACGCTGCTGGCGTCTGTCTGACCGGAACAAAGCGGCTCTCTTCCTGCTCACGGCATACGAGAGCCTTTGGCGCAGGATGGTCTGGAAATGCGGGAACGACGGCTTTGACTTCCAAAGCGTCCGGCTCGGAGGGATCGAGCCGGAGCTATACAGCGTCTACCAGGCGGCGAAGGCCATTGCGGTCGGCTGCTGTAATATCACTCTCGCAGACCTTGCGTCTCCGGAATTGGTCACAGATGAGGCGTTCCACCTGATCACCGGCGCACTGCTGATGGCCAAGTACGGAGATGCGGTTTTGAATTTGGAAAAAGGAGTGAATGAAACATGATGATTCAAGCGGTGCTTGGCAATCCGCATCACCCGGAATACGGCGTGGCGACCATTCCGTTTCCTATTCCCCGCGACCAGCACGCACACTGCATGGAGCTGCTGGAGGCGTTGGAAATCGGTGACGCGGTCAAGGCGGACTGCAAGGTGGAGAAGATCGACAGCTTCTACACCGTTCTCAAGCGAGTGGAAATGCTCACGGTCAATGTGGAGGAGCTGAACTACCTCGCCAAGCGGCTGGACAGCTTCGACACCGGCGAAGCCGCACAGTTTCAGGCGATGGCCCACAAGCTGGAGCTGTTCGAGCTGAAGGATCTCATCAACCTGACCCTCTGCTGCCAGCAGGCTACGGTCATCACCGACTTTTCCGACCTCGCCGCCATCGGCCGCGACCACTACATGAACCTGCACGGCGGCAGCGCAAGCGTGGATGAGCTGAACGCGCTGGACGGCAAGGAAACCGCGCGGCAGCTCATCGAAAGCGGCAGCGGCACGATCACGCCCTACGGCGTGGTCTACGACAACGGCATGAAGCTGGAGCAGGTCTACGACGGCCGGTTCTTCCCCTGCTACTACTATGAGCCGAACGCCATCACCGTTGCGGTGACCTCCAAAAGTGAGCCGGAGGACACGGAGCACATCACATGGCTGTTCCTCCCCATGATTCAGGAGGAGATCGACCGCGCCCTCCTTCGTGGGGGCATCACAGATCCCGCCGATGTCCGCCTGCGGCTGGAGGACAGCCAGCTTCCCAACGAGGTGGATGTCCTTCTGGATATGGAGTACGAAACCCTCTCCGACCTCAACGAACTGGCAGAGGCAACGGATGGGTTGTCAAACGCGGATATGGAAAAGCTGGGTGCCGTGGTCATGTTGGCAAAGCCAAAGTCTGCGGCACAGATTAAAAACCTTGCGGAAAGCCTTGACCTCTTTGACCTCGCTCCCGGTGCGCATACGCCGCAGGAATACGGCAAGTACATGATCCAGCAGTCCGGCCGCTTTGAGTATGACGAAAACCTCGATGCTTTTTATGACTATGAAAAGTACGGCACGGAGCACATGAACGCGGAAGACGGGATGTTCACCGACCGGGGTTACATCGCCTATAAGGGCTATTACAGCATGGAGGAAGTGATGAACGGAAGCCAGAGCAGCCACATGGAGATGGGAGGGATGATGTGATTATTCAAGCAGAACTCAGGCGGAAACAGTCCGAGTACGAGGGGGAGTCCTGTGCCGTGGATAAGGTCATAGAGCTGCCAAGCCAGCGGTTCCAGCAGTTCAGCCGCGCGCTGCTGGCTGACTATGATTTCATCGCAGAGAATAAAAACGCCATCCGGCGCGATGAGGATACCAGGCACTGTCTGCTCATCCTCGACGCGGAGGGAAAGGACGGTTTCCTTGTTGACCCACAGGGATATAACTACGCCCGGTACAGCGCCTTTGTTCCCAACGCCCGCAGCTTGCTGACGCCGGATATGGGGATCGACCGCAGCTATCTTTCGCCGGCAGAGCCTTGGCGGGATGAGAGCAGGGATGAAATGCTCCGCATGACGCTGCGTGTCGATGGAAAGCCCGACTACACCCTCGTCCTCCCCGCCGACGAGGAATACCTCGATGCTGTGAAGGCTTACCTCGATATTGATGTTTTCGCGGATGCCATGCTCTGTGATATTCGCTTCAAGGTGCCATACATCGGTGAGCTGATCCGCGATTCGGATTGCCCCGCCGTGGAGGATTACAACGATTTTGCCGAAGCCTTGGAGGACATCTGGCAAAAGGACGGCGCGCTCCTGACCTACGCCGCCGTGCTGGAGGCAGAGAAGCCGGAAACCCTGCACCGTGCCTGTGAGCTCCTGCAAGATCTGGACAACTACCAGCGCATCACGGAGGGCGCCTACGGTTACGGTCAGCAGCGATTGCAGGAAACGCTGGAGCTGGATGATGAGGCCATCTACGAACTGGACGGCTACATGGATTTTGAGCAATACGGTCAGGACCGCATGGAAAATGACGGTGTAACGGAAACGGAGTTCGGTCTGCTGCGCCGCTTGGACCCGCCCTTCCCGGAGCAGCGGCAGGGGCAGCAAATGTTTCAGTAGACTTTGCGGCAGATGTGTAGTATGTTTGCCGTTACCAAGAAAGGAAGGAACACCAAATGGCTGTAAACGCAAGAACAGAGGAATTCCAACACATTGAAGTATTTGATAAGCCCGCGCTGTTCACCAACGGGCGTATTGCCCGTGATACCGTGCCGAAGGGCTGGTACTGCTATGACATTCGAGGCTCTGACGATGATCCCGGTGAGCTGTGCTACATGGAAGAAAATGTTGTGGTCAACCACGCAGGCTCGGTACTGATGCCGGAAAAGCTGGCGATGCCTAAGTTCGGACGGCTGGATGTGCGGGATGAGCTCGGTTTTCTCGATGAAGGCAACATGACGCTCCGTGAGTTCTGCGAGGCGCATCAGCTCCCGTATCCCGCGGAGAACATGAAATTTCATATCCGACCCGCCCGCCCGGAGGAGGCGGGCTTATTTTATACCCCGCACCCCGAAGAAGATAAGCGGCTGGGTACCGTTGGCCATGTCCGCATGGACTTCGGGCGCAGCGGCAACGAGTTCTGGCATACCTGGTGGCCCCGTGGCCCGGAGGAGCTGAACAGCCCTGTGTTCAAAGCGGAGCTGCAGGAGGTCGTGGACACGCTGCGGGAGAGTGTGCTGAAAAACCGCTTTGCCATGGAGCGTTTCTGTTATGCCCGCGGTGGCAAAATCAGCGGCGGCTGGACACAGAACTACGGCTACATCGTGGAAACCGAGCATTACCGCTACTGCCTGCGCTGCAATCCGTCTCCGGGCGATTATAACTGCTACTGTACGGCCTATGATCTGGATGTGCAGCGGCAGAACATGGCGCAGGAAGAAGCATCCCACATGGAAATGGGCGGCATGGCATGAGTTGGAACGGAGCTCGTGCCAGAGGGCCTCCCGTTTTCTATGGCAGCTGCGCAGATTTCCGTTGACTTGTGGGCGATCCTGTGGTAGTTGTGTTGTGTACCGGCACAGGACGGAAAAATAAAAACTGGAGGTACAAAATGAAAAAACTGCAAATCATAGCGGGTATGCTAAGCGTACTGCTCCTTGTAGGCTGCGGCGGGGCCGGAGTATCTGCGAAAACGATAGAAGATCCGCCGCAAACGGCAGCTACCGATGTTTCCAGCGCCGCAGCGGCGCAAAATGGAAACGAAAACCCTTCGGAGGTCGTAAGACAAGATGAGGCAGAACGCCCCGGCCCTGTCGATGCGGAGCCGTCGGGAGAAAAGAAAACCAATTCCTCTGCCGGAGAAGCGAAGCCTGCGGCGGAAGTTCCTCCGGTGCAAGTGCTGCCTGCCGAGACTGTGCCGCCCGAGGCTCCGTCCACAAAACCGTCCGAACCAGCGACGGATGAGGCAGCTCCCCTACCGTTTGACATGGACTACTGGCTGGCCTACGCCAAGGACTATGCCGTGAGCATCGGTCTGGTGCTGGATCCTGCGGCTGCCGGCACATGGGACACTCCCATCCGGTGCAGCAGCAAGACGGAAGATGTTTTGGCCGCCTATATCCGGGATGATCTGACGTACTATAAGGATCAGGAAGGCTGCACCGCCGTCTGGATCTGGGCAGAACAGATCGGAGACGGACAGTACGAACTGTTCATCGGACGCGGATAACGGCAGCTGTATTAGAGGAAAGGCTCTCGTCGAGAGCCTTTTTCTTACATTCAAATTTAAGAACGGGAGGTCTATTTTGAAACGAATCATCAAGTGCGGGACGGCGTTTTTGCTGGCGTTGGTGCTGTGCCTATGCCTGCTGCCTACCACAGCCTTCGCCGCATCCAAACAGGTGTATATCTGGAATTTTCCCCTGTCAGATGATACCTTGAAGTCCAGCGGTAACTGGGGCCACGGTGTACTGAATTTGCGGTTTGGCTACCGGGTAGGGGCTTCCAGCTACACGCAGTTCCGGTGTCTGGACTCCTGGCAGGGCGAGGTAGCTTACTGCATCGAACCCGGCGCACCACAGAAAAACTACGATTCTCTCACCGATCATGACGATACATGGTGGGATCACCTGACCCTGCCTGACGGGCATCCCCTTACGCCCCGTGAGGTGCAGCGGCAGATTGGCCGCATTATGAGCTACGGCTATCACGGCACCATTGGCGGCGGCTGGTGGGCAGATGTAGAGAGTACGGCGGAAAAGATGGCCTGGGCCTATGCCACGCAGGTCCTCATTTGGGAGGTGGTGGCCGGTGAGCGGGACAGCAGCTTCCACCATATTGATGTGAAATCTATGGGCTATGACGAGGCCTTGGAGCGGGTGGATGCTACCCATCCCCTGCGAAGCAAGATCCTCAGCTACTATGATTCCATTGTGGACTCCGTGCAGACTCACAGCAAGCGGCCCAGCTTCTTCACTTCTACCGCCACCAATGCAGAGACGCTGGAACTGACTTGGGACGGCAGCAAGTTTACCGGCAGCATCACCGACACCAATGGAATGCTGGGAAAGTACAGCTTCAGCTGTGAGGATGCCGACCTGACCTTCAGCAAGAACGGAGATGTGCTGACGGTCTCAGCGGAAAAGCCTATCTCGGATGCCGTTACCATTACCGCCGCCAAAGAGGGCACCACCAGCGCCGGTATGGTGGTATGGGGCGATGGCGTGTGGGGCGAACCTACCGGTATTCAGGATGTGGTCACCTACTCTGCCAGCGTCCGGGATCCGGTGACGGCTTACCTTAAAATCAAGACTGCTGACATCCCCGGCAGGATCACAGTGAAGAAGGTGGATGCCGAGGGTGATCCTCTGTCCGGGATCCGGTTTCTGCTGGAATCCTCTGCGGATCAGGTGAACTGGCAGGAGGTAAACACGGCGGAAACGGATGCGGACGGCTTGGTTTGCTGGGGAGATTTGACCGCAGACGGCAGTACCTACTACCGGGTGACAGAGGTACAGACGGCAGAGGGGATGACGCTGCTGGCGGAGCCGTTGTTCGTGGGGGCGCTGGACGCAAGCAGCCACGACATCACCATTACCGCCTGCAACAATGCGGGCTTTGCGCTGCCCTTTACGGGAGGCACAGGCTTCACAATTTATATTCTGTTTGCGGCACTCATGCTCTGCATGGGTGTTTATTTTTGCAAAAAATCCACGATGAAAAAGGAGAACTGAACGATGAAGAAAACGAAACGACTTTGGGCGCTGCTCCTGGCTGTGGTTATGGCCTTTGGGGCTTATCAGCACAGCGTTCGCGGCGCCGACCATTGACTCCGGACGGAAAGCGTCCCTTTCCCTTTATAAGTACGACATCACGGCGGCCAGCGAGGACGGGGCGTGGAATACGGCGTCCTATGTCAGCACCGGTGTGCAGGACGATGCCGTTACCGACAAGCTGGCGCAGTACGCTATTCAGGGCGTGGAGTTCACCTATCTGCGGGTAGCTGACATCGCCATGAACAATGAACTGGTGGACGGGCAGCGTCAGGTAGGTGTGCTGTACGGCTTTGCCGAGGGTACCGTGCTCCAGGCCATCGGCCTGACCGCCGCAGACGCCCATAAGAGCGAAAACGGCATCCGCTATTATACCTCCGACAAGCTGAACAAGGCCATGAGCGATGCACTGACCGCCAACGCCACTACCGTTAAAAATGCGCTGGAGGCCGCTATCCGAAATGGCGGCAAGGCCATGCCCGAGACGGATGCAAACGGACACAGCAAGGTCAGCGGACTGGAGCAGGGCCTGTATCTGGTGGTGGAGACCCGTGTGCCGGAGAATGTCACCAGTACCTGCAATCCCTTCTTCGTGTCTCTGCCCATGACCACCATCGACGGAAAAGGCTGGAACTATGATGTGACCGTGTATCCCAAGAACCAGACTGGCAGCCCGGACCTTGAAAAGACCGTCCGGGAGGATAAGAACAGCACCGGCAAGAATACCGGCAGCCTGACCGACATTGCGGATGGCTATGCACACACCGCCACCGCTTCTGTGGGGGATGTGGTGGAGTATCAGATCATCAGCACACTGCCCACTATTACCTCCAAGGCTACCAGCTTCACTACCTATACCTTTGCGGACACGATGAGCGAGGGGATTCGCTACAACAGAAGCGATGTGGTCATTGAGTTCTTCCGGGATGCCGGATGCACAGATCAGATCACCGCTTGGGACGAGGATTCCGGCAAGTTCACCGTCATCTATGATGACGCTGCCAACACCATGACCATTGGTATGACAGAGACCGGGCTGGCGGACATCAATGAATCCGCAAGTGTCTACACCGATAGCGTGAAGCGTGGTTACAGCGACTGTACTATGCGGATCACCTATACGGCGACCCTTACCGCTGACGCACAGCTGGGTGATACCGACAACCCCAACGAGGTGGTGCTGACCTGGAAGCGCACCAATACCGGTTACTTTGATACGCTCCAGGACTGCTGCCATGTTTACACCTACGGCGTGGATGTGCTGAAGCAGTTTTCGGACGGCAAGGGCGACCTGGCGAATGTCAGCTTCCTGCTGCACAACGATACGGACGGCTACTATGTGACGGCGGAGCTGGTGGACGGCGTGTACTATGTCACCGGCCACGAGTGAAAGGAGAACAAGGCCACGGTGTTTGTGCCCAACGGAGAGGGGCACATCCGGGTCATGGGTCTGGAGGACGATACCTATACGCTGACAGAGACGGCCACGGACAAGGGCTATGTGCTGCTGAAGGACGGTGGCATTGAAATTGTCATTACGGCTGTGGAGAGTGAAAGCGCCTGCAAGACCTGCGGCGCAAAGCTCCTGACGGCCAGCGGCACCGTCAACAGCGATGCGGTGGACATGGAGGACGGCAATGCCATCGTGCCGCTGACGGTCATCAATAATCCCGGCTTTGACCTGCCTAAGACAGGCGGCTACGGCACCTGGATGTTCACCGTGGGCGGCTGTATGCTGCTGGGCGTGGCCGCGTTTATTGTGGTCCGTGGCCGGAAGCACAATAGGAACGACCAGTGAAATGGCGACTGCTGGCGGTGGCCTGCGGAGTCATTGCGCTGGGGCTACTGCTTTACCCGCTGCTGGATGAGCTGCTGAATGAACGGTATCATTCGGATGTGGAAACAGTCTATACCAATGCCATCGAAGACGCCGACGACGCGAAGCTGGCCGAGCAGCGTCGGGCGGCGGAGGCGTATAATGCCTTGCTGCGGGGCGAGGCGGCGGTCAGTATGGGAGGGGCTTCTGCTCCTCCCGTGGACTATGCAGAGCAGCTCACCGTGGGCGGGGCCATGTGCTATATTGACATCCCAAAAATCGGCGTGTATCTCCCGGTGCGGCACGGCACGGGGGCGGAGACGCTGGAGCGGGCTGTGGGACATGTGGTGGGGACTTCCCTGCCTGTGGGCGGGGCGGGTACCCATGCGGTGCTGTCGGCTCACAGTGGGATGGCTTCGGCGAAGCTGTTTTCGGATATTGACCAGCTTGCCGAGGGTGACACTTTTTACATCCATGTGCTGGGTGAGGTGCTGGCCTACGAGGTGGACCAGATCGCCACGGTGCTGCCTTCGGACACATCGCTGCTGCAAATCGAGGACGGGCAAGACCTGGTGACGCTGGTGACCTGTACGCCTTTTGGCGTGAACACCCACCGGCTGCTGGTGCGGGGACATCGGGTGCCGTATGTGCCGGAGCTGGTGGTAGAAAATGGAAAAACTCCGAAGGCTGCGTCTTCGTGGACGCAGCACTATCTCACGGGCTTGGGCATCGGCCTTGGTGTGTTGGCTGCGGCTGGCGGGGTCTGCTTCTTTGCAAGGAGGCGACGCCATGGGTAAGAAAACCGTTTTGTTGGCGGTGGCGCTGGCCGTGACGGGGCTTTGTATTCTGCTGTGGCCGGTGGTTTCCGGGCATAGGCTGCAAGCGGACATGAGCGCGGCGGCACAGGGCTTTTTGGAGGAGGCGAGACAGTCATACCCCGAGTTGCTGGCAGACTTGCAGGGATATAACCAGCGCATTTATACGGAGCGGCAGGCGGGACTGGCCGACGCTTTGGCCTGTGAGGAGCCTGCTGTATTGCTGAGAGACTACGGCGTGGAGGACGAGATCATAGGTGTATTGGAGATCCCCGCGCTGGAGCTGGTCATGCCGGTCTACTTGGGCGCGTCGGATTCGCACCTTGCCGCAGGGGCCGCGGTGCTGGGGAATACTTCGGTGCCCATTGGCGGCATGAGTACCAACTGCGTCATTGCCGGGCATAGAGGATGGTATGGCGCGGATTATTTTCGGCACATAGACCGCTTGCAGGCGGGCGATATGGTAACGATTACGAATCTATGGGAAACACTCACCTATGCCGTGGTTGATATGAAGATCATCCAGCCGGACCAGGTGGACAAAATCAAAATCCAGCCGGGGCGTGACCTGCTGACGCTCATCACCTGCCACCCCTACGCCAGCGGAGGACGGCAACGGCTGGTGGTGTATTGCGAAAGAAGGAAGTGATGCATTATAGAGCCTATTGGCAAGGCCACATTTGTCGGGGACGATGACATCCTCTATTACGATGCAGAGTCGTTTCTGGACTGCATCCGGGAGGAACTGCCCTATCGGGATACCACCGGGTTCCGCTACGAAGTCCTGACAGACGACCCTGCCGTCTGCAAGGCGGCAGATGATATTTTGCTGGATTTCTTCAGTGAGGATGATCCATATACGCTATCTGAATACACACAGAAAATAGGAGGGATCTAAAAATGTTTACATCCGAGAAAATGGTGAAATTCCTGCGGGAAAAATACCCGCCCGGCACCCGCATTCGGCTGGTTTCCATGGAGGACCCCTATGCGCCGGTAGCACCCGGCACAGAGGGTACGCTTGTGTGCGTAGATGACGCCGGGCAATTTCAGATGAAATGGGACAACGGGCGGACTCTGGCCCTTATCCCCGGCGAGGACAGCTTCACTGTCCTGCCGCCCGAACGCAGCGTGCTGAAGTTGTATATGCCCCTCACTGCCGAACTCTACGAGCCGGATGAGTGGGGCGATATGCCGGAGGAGGCGGAACGGCTCACCGGCGGCGAATTGGCATCGCATGAGGATAAGATCCGCAGCGCCTTATTCAAAAACCGCATGCAGGAGGAACAGGTCAGAGGCATCATGTACTGGTACAGAAAACCGGACAGCGTCAACGACAAGGTACATTCCGTTGTCTTCGGTGTGGAGCAGCGGCACGGCAGGCTGTGGGGCGTGGCGGAGTGTCAGATCAGCGGCGAACTGTCGGCCGGAGAGCTGGCTGCGCTGAAGAAGTACATCTCCGGCCAAGCCTCGGATGGCTGGGGCGAAGGCTTCGAGCAGCAAGAGATCACACTGGATGGCGGCCGGGAGCTGTATGTGCACCTGTGGCAGGATGAGGACTGGAGCATCCGGACGGAGCAGGAGCAGTTTGAGCCTTATCGGGACAAGCTGCCTCAGCTGTGCTTTACCCTGCTGCCGGGTACGGGGCAGCTCATCTGCGTGAAGCGTGGGGAGAGCGGGTACTATCCCAGCGGCTGGTCTACGCCGGATGCACAGGAAAACCGCCGCATTGCGGATGAGCAGAACCGGAAGCTGGGTGTGACGCCCGCTCAGGAGGAAGCTATGAAGATCGGCAGCATGTGCGGCTGGGATGTCCCCGGCGCAGACCCGGATCACTGCATGGACATCGTGCAGCAGAGAGGAGGTATGGAACTTGGATAAAAAGGTTTTTCTCCGTATATATGGGCAATCCGGATAGCAGTAATCACGCAGAGCTGGATCTGCCCGCTACGCCGTGGGAACTGATAGACGCACTGGATAAGCTGCGGCTGGTGGATGGACGGGAACCCTATTGGCAGGTGGAGGACATTGGCCGGTACGGCTTTCTTGCACCGCTCCTTGATGACAGCGACCTGTATCAGTTCAATGCACTGGCGGAGCAGCTGAGCACATTCGACCATGTAGAAGCCATCGCTTTTGAGGGACTGGTGCAGATGGAGGTCGACAAGCTGTGCCAAACCAATGGCGGTGAACTGACCCTCCAGCGATTGCTGGATCTGGCGTACAGCGTGGATGGCTGCCATGTGGTGCCGGAGGTCCGGGATGATGCGGCATTAGGCCGGTTCTATGTGGAGAACGATTTCCTGCCGGAACTGGAACAGGTGCCGGATAGTGTGCTGGAGCTGTTGGACTATGCCAAGATCGGTGAAAAAATGCGCCGGGACGAACACGGCGCTATGACCCCGAACGGCTATGTAGTACGGGAAGCCGAGCTGCGGCAGGCTCCGCCCAACTTGGGCAGGCCGCCACGAAAGCCGCCGTATATGATCCATTTCCTCTGTGTCAGTGATGTCCGTGCCGTAAAGTTGTACCTGCCCGCAAAGCAGGCGGAGTTGGACGCCGTGCTGGACTGTCTGGAGGTGGATAGCTGGCAGGAGGTGCAGCTGGAGGAATGCGACACCGCCATGCCGGAGATGTGGGCCTTCGTGGATATGGCTCACACCAGCATGGAGCAGGTCAATCAATTTGCGCAGTGTCTCGAAATGCTGGATGCAAATGGGGAACTGGCGGCGTTCAAGGCAGTGGCCAGTCAGCTGGATATTTACAAGCTGGAGGATGCCATGGCGCTGACAGAGCACCTGAGTGAATACGCCTTCGAACCGAATATCCACTCGTTAGAGGATCGGGCACGGGAGGAACTTTCCCTTATGGCAGACGGGCCAGAGCTTGACCTGCTCATCCGGAATTTGAATCTCACCGCCTACGGCGCAGACCTGATGTATAGAGATAGGGGCATCCTCAGTGACTATGGCTATGTCCATCGTCCGGATGGACAGCCTATGCATCTGCCGCAGCAGGGCGTGGATATGACCATGCAGTAAACTGAATCAATAATGGGGCCGCTTTCCGAAAAGGGACAGCGGTCCCACTTTTTGCACCCTTTTCGGTGAGCGGTACCCGGAAAGGAGCGCAAGAATGACGAAGGAGACCATCTCCCGGTATCTGGAGAATGGATGCAAGGGACATAAAAATGTGGTCAGCAGCCGGGAATTGGAGCGGGCGCTGGGCATCAGCGGAAACGAGCTTCGCAGGCACATCAATCGCCTGCGGCGAGGTACTGTGCCGATCGCAGCAGATCAGCGGGGGTATTACTATGCGGAGACGGCGGCAGAGGTCTATGCCACCATCCGAAGCCTTGAGAAAATGCGCAGCGGGTTAGACGCCGCCATCTCCGGACTGGAGCGGGCGCTGGAGAAATTCGGTGAGTAGGCAGATGACGAAGCTCATGCCGTGGGTAGGCGGCAAGGCCCAGCTCATGTGGGCCATCCAGATGCTGCTGCCCACCCACTACAAAACACTGGTGGATGTGTTTGGCGGCAGCGGCATTATCACCATGAATACTTCCGTCCCCAGCGGGTGTCTGCAGATCTACAACGACCTGAACCACGATTTATATAACCTGCTCTTCTGCGCCAAGGAGCGTCCGCTGGAGCTGGTCAGGGAGCTGGGCTTTCTCCCTATCAACGCCCACGATGAATTTGATGTATTGCAGCGTCAGCTGCAGGGCGAGGACTTCACCATGGAGTACATGGAACGGCAGTTGGATCTGACGGAGGTGTTTTTTGAACCACCCCAGGGGGAGGTCGTGCGGCAGCTGCTTTTGGAGCGTGGCAGTTTAGGCAATGTGCGCCGTGCCGCAGCATTTTATAAGCTGCAGCGCTACAGCTACAATGGCAGCGGAGACAGCTATGGCGTAGGCTCCTGCGATATACGGCGGTTTTTCCGGGATCTGTGGGAGTGCTCCCATCGGCTGAAGGATGCGGTACTGGAAAATAAGGATTTCGAGAGCATCATCACCGCCCGCAACGACCCGCAGACCGTGGTCTACTGTGACCCACCCTACTATGAGGCAGAGTGCTACACGGTGGAGTTTCCACGCAGCGACCACCAGCGGCTCCACGATGTACTGGTAAAGCATACGGGCTTCGCTATGGTGTCCTATAACAACTGCCCATACATCCGGGAGTTGTACGATGATTTCTTCATTTACGAGGTGGAGCGCCCCAACAGCCAGTCCAAGAAGAAAAACAACAAGTACCGTGAGTACATCATGACCAACTACGATCCCCGCACCTTTGCGCCGCAGATGTCCTTCTTCGGCGACTATGACAGCCGGGGCAAATCGTGCAGGCTGGTGCATACACCGCAGCGGCCTTTAAAAGTATAGGAGGATCTTCGCATGAACAATGAAATGAAATTTGAAAAGAACGGCCTGCTCATTCCCAACGGTGCGCTGGAGGAACTGGGCTTGGCGGGTATCTCCCTGTCTGCGTGGCTGGGACAGGACCACATCCTGCTCATGCCGCAGGAAATGACGGCAGAGCAGCTGCTGCACGCACTGGATGGCTTGTCTCAGGCTTCCGTAGAACTGCTGGGTGTGCTGCAGGAGGCATGCAGGATGCCCTGCGCCGCCGACTGTGAAAGGAACATGGAGGATATGGCGCAGGTACCGGAGAACATTCGTCCCCTGCTCATGCTGAGTGGATGCTGCCCGTCCCTGCTGGCACAGCTTTTGGAGGAAGGAGACATTGTCTATGCTGCCGAGTGAGGCAATGTACCCCTACACGGCCAAAGAGGCTCGGGAGCGGGGCGAGTTGGAGCTGTGGCAAGCTAACTTCCGCACCAACCGTGCCTGCGCCGGGGCCATAGAGCTGGCCATCCGCAAGGGCTTTGATGGGATGCATCTCAGCACTGACTGCGCCAAAAGCGTTATCGACCAGTATGGCTACAAACGGGTGGGCTTTGTGCTGGCCAACACCTTGCAGGAGCAGTCCTATGACGGCCGCTACCATGAGACCAATAAGAAGTGGAGCCGAACCATCTTTATCCCCGAAGATGGAGGACACCGGCATACCTTCCTCATAAATAGCCACCCCGCCGTGTTGGACGGATTCGTCAGCGAATACCGGGCAGAGCTGGCAAAGCTGCACCTGTTCGGCGCAGAACACTGTGAACCCAATTCCGGGGAGCAGGACTTCACCGGCAGGGTGCTGATCCTGTCGCCGGACACGCTGCGGGAATCCTGCTGGCAGCCGGAAAATCAGCTGTGGCTGGCGCTGAGCGGCTTTGGCTGTCAGCCCCACGCCCGTGGCCGCTCGGTACTCTGCACCTGTTTGGGAGACGGCGAGACCACGAGGTGGAACCGCTCCGAGTTCGTAGGGATTATCCGTGACGAGTGTATCCCTGACTGGGCAGCGGAAAAATTGGCCGAGCTGCGGCGTGGGATACATGAAATGACAATGTAAGGAGGACGCAAAATGAGAACTGCAAAGCGTATCATGCTCATGCTGAGTATCACGGCGCTGCTGTGCTGCCTGCTGTCTGTGGCGGCTTTTGCCGCAGGCAGCGGCGATGTGGCGGGCGCGGTGGAGAGCACCTGGACGGCAGCGTCCGGGCAGATCAAGTCGGTGGTCAACAAGGTGGTATTCCCCGCCATCGACATGATTCTGGCTATTTTCTTCTTCGTGAAGCTGGGGACGGCGTATTTTGACTATCGGAAAACAGGGCAATTTGAATGGACGGCTCCGGCCATTCTGTTTGCCTGTCTGGTCTTTACGCTGACGGCGCCGCTGTATATTTGGAGTATTATCGGGGTATGAGTGGGAAATTGCGCTGTTGGTTGGCGGGACGGTTTTTGCATGTTCAGGAGGTGATGAATTGTTTATCTGGGACTTTGTAGCGGACAAAATACTGGGGCAGATCGTGGACTGGTTTTACAGTCAGGTGGTGGGTTTTCTCGGAAATTTCTTTTCCGAGATGGGCAGCATGGGCGCTGAGCTCTTCGAGATGAACTGGGTGCAGAGCGTGGTGCTGTTTTTCTCCTATTTGGGCTGGGCCCTGTTTGCCACGGGACTGGTGGTGGCTGTGTTTGAATGCGGCATCGAGTATTCCGCTGGGCGGGGCAATGTGAAAGAGACGGCGCTGAATGTCCTTAAGGGCTTTCTGGCCGTCTCTCTTTTTACCCAGGTGCCGGTGCGGCTTTATTCCTTGGCAATTTCTTTGCAGGGCACCTTGACGGCGGGCATCACCGGCTTTGGGTCCACCAGCATCGGGGATGCGGCAAAGGCGGCGCTGGCAGATCTTGAAAACCTGGAAAGCCTAACGGAGTCCACCTATCCCCTGCGGGGCTTTGGGCGGGAGACCAGCGGGCTTATGGTTCTTTTCTGCCTTATCCTCATGGCCTATGCGGTCATTAAGGTGTTCTTTGCCAATCTCAAGCGGGGAGGTATTTTGCTGATCCAAATTGCCGTGGGGAGCCTGTATATGTTCTCTGTGCCCAGGGGGTATGGAGACGGATTCGTCCAGTGGTGCAAACAGGTCATCGGCCTGTGCCTCACGGCGTTCTTGCAGGCCACCATCCTTGTGGCCGGACTGATGGTGTTCAAAGATCACGCCCTGCTGGGCTTGGGGCTCATGCTCTCTGCCGGGGAAATTCCCCGCATCGCCGGGGCCTTTGGGCTGGACACCACCACGAAGGCCAATCTTACCTCGGCGGTTTACACAGCTCAGAGCGCCGTCAATATTGCCCGGACGGTGGCGGCCAAATGAGGTGCATTACTATGGGCAGCCTGTTTGACGGCATTGGCGGTTTCCCGCTGGCGGCCAGACACAACGGTGTCATCCCCCTATGGGTCAGCGAGATCGAGCCGTTTCCCATTCGAGTCACGCAGCAGCGGCTGCCGGGGATGCTGCATTATGGAGATATTACGAAGCTGGATGGGGCCATGCTGCCGCCGGTGGATATCATCTGCGGCGGCAGCCCGTGTCAGGATCTGTCCGTAGCCGGAGCCAGGGCCGGGCTGGCCGGAGAGCGCTCCGGCCTCTTCACGGAACAGACCCGCATCGTAAAGGAGATGAGAGATGCAGACAGATCACGAGGCCGGGCAGGTATCCATATTCGGCCCCGATTTATGGTATGGGAAAATGTGCCGGGAGCCTTCTCCAGCGGAGAGCGGAAAGGCGAGGACTTCCGCATCGTCCTGGAAGAGATCGTCCGAATTAAGTGCGGTACCGTTCATGTCCCTGGACCTTACCCCTGGGCATGGCAACCTGCTGGGCGAATCCTACTGGGAACTGATTTCTCCCTATGCTGGCGGTGCCTGGACGCTCAATACTGGGGTGTCCCCCAGAGGCGCAAGAGAATCTTCCTTATCGCGGATTTTGCAGGGCGCACCGCCGACAAAGTATTATTTGTCGGCGAAGGCTTGCATGGGGATACTGCGCCGGGCGTTTGAACGGGGCAAAGCGCTGCCAAAGAAGCTGGAACGGGCGCTGAAGATCCAGGCGGGTCTTGCGCTCCCGGACGGCCAGATCACAGATATAGATGCCTATCACATCAACCAGCGGGACGAGGGCTTTGACGGCTACAACGGAGACTTGACCGGCGATGTGGCAGCGACCTTGGGCGTGAACTGTGGGATGTCCACCGGCAGGAATGGCGTTATAGCCTTTGCGGCCAACCAAAGAGATGAGGTTCGTGACTTACATGATGTGGCGGGTGCTCTAAATGCACAGCCGGGAATAAAACAGCAGACATTTGTCGCCGGTTTTTCTGCAGGTGCCGGAGCCAGTGCCGGGAGCATCGGATACCACGAAAGGGTTGCCCCAACACTGAAGGCAGGTGCCAGTGGCAACTGTATGCCATCTGTGCTGTGCATCAACGATCAGGGCGGTCAGATCATGGAAATTTCCGAGGGTATGACAGGTACACTGCGGGCGCAGGAGCACGGCCATCAGCCGTTGGTGTATGAAAACCACGGTATTGACAGCCGCTACCGACAGATGGAGGAGGTAGCGCCCACCATGTCGACCCGCTATGGGACGGGCGGCAATAATGTACCGCTGGTGGAGCAGGAACCTGTGATCTGCATTACGGGAAATGCCATAGACCGCCAGCCACAGAATGGTGGGAACGGCATCGGATACCAGCAGGATATCGCCTATACCCTGACTGCCACGGATCACCATGCGGTCTACAGCCGCCAGCGTGTGGATGACTTCAGGGAGAATGCTGTGGTCAGCACACAGAGCGCACGGCAGTGTAAAGATGCCGTCGATCTCGTTTGCCAAAAGGCAGATGTCCATGCCCATCTCATTCGCCGCCTGACTCCATTGGAATGTGAGAGATTGCAGGGCTTCCCGGACGGGTGGACGGACATCCCCGGTGCATCCGACAGCGCAAGGTATAAGGCCTTGGGCAACAGTGTGGCCATCCCCTGTGTGGACTTCGTGATGCACTGTTTGGTACAGGCGGTCCAGATGAGCGAAAATATTCGTTAAACTTGTCCGGTATGCTGCCTTTGTGCTTCTATTCTCGTTAGACTTGTCAATAGCTTATGCGCCGCAGTTGGGCTATGCTTTGCTTGCCTCGGGAGAGGCGGAAAGGAGCAGACTATGGAAGAAAAGAAGAACCTCTGCGCACCCATCCCGCTGTCGCTGCACCAGCGGCTTCGTGCGGAGCAGGAGCAGCGGGGCCAGACCCTGTCCGACTACATCACGGACATACTCAGAGAACATTTTGAAGGAGGAGCACGAACTATGAACGCCAACAATCGCACCATCGCCTTTCAGGTACCGGAGGAACTCTTCGGCCGGCTGAAGGACTATCTGGCCAGGAACGGCCTGAAGCAGAAGGATTTCATTCTGGGTCTCATTGAGCGCGAGCTGAATGATGCCGGGAACGAAGAATAAAATCAAAACCTCCGGCTAAGCCGGAGGTTTGACCAGGCCCTATAAGGGCCCATTACGGACGAAGCCCCTTAAGGGGCCCGAAAGGTCTGCCGACCGCATTCCTTTCTCGGGCTACCCCTTAAGGGGTTTTTATCTATGCCTTGGGATTCTTACTACCCGTAAACGGGTCTATAAATTCCTTTATGCTAATCTGGTCAGACATTTTGTCCTCCTCCAACTGGTTCTGTATGTAAGCCTTTATCGCTTTCTTGTTTCGGCCTACCGTATCCACAAAATACCCTCTTGCCCAAAAGTGTCTATTCCCGTACTTATACTTCAGGTTGGCATGTCGGTCAAATATCATCAGGCTGCTCTTTCCTTTCAGGTATCCCATAATCTGGGATACGCTGTACTTCGGCGGGATGCTTATCAACATGTGGATGTGGTCTGGGCATGCTTGTGCTTCTATGATTTCTACGCTCTTTTGCTGGCACAACTTCCGCAGTATGATCCCTATGTCCTCTTTTATCTTTCCATATATCTCCATCCGTCTATATTTCGGCGCAAACACCACATGGTATTGACAACGCCAACTGGTATGTTCTAAACTACTTACATCTACTTCTTTCATGAATTAGTCTCCTTGTTTTTGTAAGTTTTGGTCGGCAAACCTCTTCCTTACTCTAACTCGGAGACTTTTCTTGTCTACTTTGCCCCTCGCCATAGGCTATTTTTTACCCCCGGCAGAGCCGGGGGTTGTCTTTGATGGCCAACACACAGAAGCCGCAGGCACACACCTGCGGCTTCACTTTTGGGAGGAAAACTATGCATCTATACCCCGAAAATTTAACGGCCCGGCCTATGCTGTGGCTGTGGACGCTGCGGGATGTGGCGTGGATCGGGACAGGGCTTTTGCTGTCGGTGCTGGCGCTGACCCAGACCGGCAGCATGATCCCCTTGGTCATCACGGCGGCGCTGGCCTTTCTCTGTATTCGGCACGGAGGGATCAGCATGCTGGACTTCCTGCGCTATGCTGCGGCGTTTTTCTTTTTCGGACAACAATATTATGTGTGGAGGGAATCGGCATGAGCAGGAAAAAATCTACCCGGCAGCTCATCGGCATCGATGATATTACAAATGACGGCGTCGTAACGGAGGGCGGAGAGCTGGCCTTCTACTTCGTTCATCCCAGCAATCTGAATGTCCTGCCGGAGCAGGGCGTTCGGGCAAAGGTGCAGGAGCTGTTGGGCGTGCTGAAGGGTATGGCGGAGCTGGAGCTGCTGGCCCTGGACTCCAAGGAGTCCTTTCAGGATAACCGCCAGTTCTACCGGCAGCGGCTGGGGGCGGAAGACATGCCCGCCATCCGTGGGCTGCTGGTGCAGGATCGCCAGCATTTGGACAGCGTCCAGACCACCATGGCCTCCTCCCGTGAGTTCTGCTTCGTGCTGCGGCGCAGAAAAACGGACGGGACCATGAACTATGCGCCCCTGGAGCAGCAGTTCCGGGACTGCGGATTTGTCGTTCAGCGTGCGGAGGGCCAGCAGCTTCTGGAGCTGCTGGCTATTTATTTTGAGCAGGACGCCACCCACGAGGTATTCTCCTTTGTAGACGGGGCGCAGTGGCTGACAGCGGAAACGGAGGTTTGAAATGCGAATTCTGAAAGTGGAGCCGGGAAAAGCTCCGTATGCGAAAGAGATGGAGGAGGGCCTGAAAGCCATCCAGCGGGAGGTAGAGGGTCTGTTCCAGCCTCTCTCTATGGGAGACGGCGTCATCCTCTGCTGTAACGATGAGGGAAAACTGAACGGCATGCAGCCCAACCGACGGCTGGGAGATGATATCATCTGCGGGCCTTTCTTTTTGGCGGGAGATGACCATGCAGGGGGCTTCTGCTCCCTGACGGAGGAGCAGATACAGCGGTATACGCAGATGTTTCAGGAGCCGGAGCAGTTTACCGGGCAGGAACCGGAACTGGAGCCGTACATGGAACTATATATGTGGTGAGGAGGAAAAATGAAGAATCCATTTTCTAAAAAGGCCCCTTCCCAGCAGGAAGCGTTCCTCCGCACTTATCTGGATTGCATCGCACCGGGGGTTGTGAAATTCGAGGTGGATCATTACATCTTCGGCAGCACCTATCGCTGCGTGTGGGCGCTGCGGGAATATCCGGCCAGCACCGAGGCCCAGGCGCTCTTGCGGGAGCTGGGCGAAAAAAGCGGCGTGACGCTGCGCATTTACTGCCGGCAGGTGTCCCCCGGCGAGGAGGACAGGATCATCGACAACGCCAACAAGAAAAACAAGCTGGACGGCTCGGACCCCAACAAGCTGCGGCAGGCAGTGGCGGCGGAGAGCAATCTGCGGGATGTGGCAGAGCTGGTGCATAAAATGCACCGGGAGCATGAGCCGCTGGTCCACTGTGCCGTGTATTTGGAGATGACGGCGGACAGCAAGGAACGGCTTCGTCAGCTCCAGACGGATGTGCTGACGGAGCTGGTGCGCTGCAAGCTGAATGTGGACAAGCTGCTCCTGCGGCAAAAGCAGGGATTCTGCTGCGTCAGCCCTGTGGGCAGTAATGTGCTGGGCCGGGAGTTTGAGCGGGTACTCCCCGCCGGCAGCGTGGCCAATCTCTATCCCTTCAACTACTCCGGCAAGACAGATCCCAACGGCTTTTACATTGGAAAAGACAAGTACGGCAGCAACATCGTGGTGGACTTTGACCGTCGGGACAGCGACAAGACCTCTGCCAACATCCTCATCTTGGGCAACAGCGGTCAGGGCAAGAGCTATCTCATTAAGCTGCTGATCTGCAATATGCTGGAAGCGGGCAAATCGGTGATTGCTCTGGACGCCGAGCACGAGTTGGAGGAGCTGTGTGAAAACTTAGGTGGGTGCTTCATTGACCTAATGGCCGGGGAAAAGCGCATCAATGTGCTGGAAGTTCGGAGCTGGAACGAGGACACCGACAAGACAGCCCCGGAGACATTTCGCAAGTCCACCCTGCTGGCTCGGCACATTTCTTTTTTAAAGGACTTTTTCCGGGCGTACAAAGATTTCTCCGACCCGCAGCTGGACACCATAGAGATCATGCTGTCCAAATTGTATGCCCGTTGGGGCATTACGGAGGAGACGGACCTGCGCCAGCTTGCACCGGAGGACTACCCCATTCTCTCTGATCTGTATGACCTCATGCAAGAGGAACTGGCCCAATACAAGCCGGGTGCGCTGTACACGCAGGAGCTGCTGCAGGAGGTGCTGTTGGGCCTGCATTCCCTATGTGCGTGGGGGCGGATGCGCTGTTCTTCAACGGACAAACCAATATCTCCGGCGACCGATTCCTGGTGTTCGGCGTAGGCGGTGTGCTGACGGCGGCCAAGAGCCTGCGGAATGCCCTGCTGTTCAATGTGCTGGCGTATATGTCGGACCGGCTGCTGACGGGCGGCAATACCGTAGCGGTGCTGGATGAGCTGTACCTGTGGCTGTCTAACCCGGTGGCCATTGAGTACATCCGCAACTGTCTGAAGCGTGTGCGCAAGCGGGACTCGGCGCTGGTAATGGCCTCCCAAAACTTGGAGGATTTCGACCAGGAGGGTGTGCGGGAGATGACAAAACCGCTTTTTGCTATCCCGCCCCATCAGTTCCTGTTCAATCCCGGTTCCATCGGCAAGCGATTTTACATGGACATGCTGCAGTTGGACGAGGCGGAATTTGAACTCATCCAGCGGGCAAGGCGGGGCGAGTGCCTGTATAAGTGCGGCATGGAACGGTACCATCTGGAGGTGAAGGCGCCGACTCACAAGGCGGTGCTATTTGGCTCGGCTGGCGGGCGGTAATGGAGGAGGTGGCTTACCATGAGCACACAGCTTGTTCGTTTGGCGGCTGCCGTGCTGACCAGCGAAAAGGGCCGCAAAACAGTCGGGTGGGTGCTGGCGGCGATTTTGTCGCCGGTGATTTTATTGGTGGCATTCTTGTGCTGTGTAGGTTCCGGCACAGCCGAGCACAACGGCGCTGTCGTATCGTCGGCGGCGTTCTATGGGACGGAGCTGTCTGAAAGTGTCCCGACAGAATACCGGGCACAGCTCACGCAGATGCGGGGTTCTTTCGCCCATTTGGATGCGGCGGTGGCCGAGGTCAATCAAAAAGCCGAGGGAAACAGTCTTGACCCGATGCAGGTCAAGGCTGTTTTCTTTGCCCTCTGCTTTGGAGAGGATGCACTGTCACAGGCAAATGCAGAGACGTTTGTGGCTTGCTTCTATGAAACGGAGACAAGGGTGCGGGAGGAGACGGATGAGACCTATGAGGTGGCCGTGCCGCTTCCTATGGAAGAAGTCTATGCGCAGCTATCCGTGTGGCGGGGCCGTGCGGTCACGGCAGAGGAACGCTCCAATGCCGTGAAGATCTATTCCATGGTCATGGGCAGCACAGGCGGTGGTTCCTTTAACGGGGCCTATGAGCCGGGCGGCAATGCGCCGATGGAACTGGAGGCATCCATGTTTACAGACCCTGCCACAAAGAACAGTGCAGATCTGGCCATCTATGCCGCCAACGCATGGAACTCCGGGTGGGGTTATGTGTGGGGTACTTTTGGGCAGGTACTGACGCCGGAGCTGCTGCAATATAAGATCTCGCAATACCCGGAGGGCGTAGGGGGTGAAGCCGACTTCATCCGTTCCCACTGGCTGAACAGACGCACCACCGACTGCGTGGGGCTCATCAAAGGATACGGCTGGCTGAACACCGTGACTATGGAGATCCAGTACGGCAGCAATGGTATGCCCGATGTGGGGGCGGACGGTATGTACTATAACGCCGGACGCAAAGGCAGCATTGAGACCATGCCCGACACGCCGGGACTGGCCGTTTGGAAGTCCGGGCACATCGGCGTATACATTGGAAGCGGTGAGGTTATTGAGGCTATGGACACCCGGTACGGCGTGGTGAAAACAAATCTCCAGGGCCGGGGCTGGAGCCACTGGCTGGAGGTGCCGGGTATCAAGTATGACTAAGGAGGAACGGAAATTGGAAAGTAAGAATATCACCATTGGATTTGACGCAGCCAAATTGGATGCGCTGGAGTTTGTGCTCCGCAAGCAGCGGTCTTCCGTGCAGCGGCGCATGGAGGAAGTGCTGCAGCAGCTCTATGAATCGGAAGTCCCGGAAGCGGTGCGGGAGTATGTGGACAGCAAGTCCGCCCCTGCGGCCAGACCCAGGCGGCCTGCAAAAGCGTCCGTAACAAAGCAGAAAGAGGGTGATGAGCATGGCACAGCATGAAGAAATCGTCCTGTGGCTGGACCGGAGGTGGAAGAACGCCATTGAAAAGCACCTCAAGGGTGAGACGCTGCAGGAGCATTTGGAAACTGTGCTGGACGAGCTTTGCAATCGGCTTCCGGAACGGGAGTATGAGCGTATCAGCCGTGCAATCCAGTCGGAAGCTGCCGCACAGCGTGCGGAGGAAGAAGCGGCCCGGACTTATGCCGCCTACCATGTGACGGAATGCGGCCAGGAATGGTACTTCAAAACCTCGCCCGGTGAGGAGCTGTTGGCGGTCGGGAAAAAGCTGCGCGGTTATGTTACGAAGGGCAGCGGCGTGGCGCCAGACAAATTCATCGGAATGTTTTTCGACGGGCAGCCCATCACAGCAAAAGAGTTTGATGCCCTGACAGCCCTTCGCATGGAGAACACCGGAAAGGTGCGCGGCGTGTTCGATGTGAACTTCGACAAGCGTGAGTTCTCCGCTGTTCACATTATAGATGGTTGGCAGACCTGGGCAATGCGTGATGTATCGGTGGCGGTCTATCACGCCACCCGGTCGCAATTCGCATCTGGCGATGATAAGTGGCGCAAACTGTTGGATCATCTGAATGGCAAAGAGATCACCTCGGCGGGACATCTCTCTGCACGGAATTTTTCTTTCGGTGAGGAGATCATCGAATCGGATGGCAAGCTCAACTTTTATCTGCAGGCGGACTTCGATGTGGATGCCGCCTTCGGTACATTCGTCTGCACCGATCAGAACGATGACTGGCTCAACATCTATGCCAACTACGACATCGAGAAAGACCGTCTCTGTGACACGCTGGAGCTGAATCTCTGCAAAGGAGATGGCACAGAAGAAAACTGGAGCTATCACCTCAACGCTGCTGAGCAGGAGGTGTTGGCACGCAAGATGGAGGACTACTGCCAGCAGCAAACCGGCATGAGCCTGCACGAGTACGCCCAGCAGCTTCGGGAGAGTGGATCACAGACTCCCGAAATGCAGATGTAAGCATGGCAGGCAGAGGTTTACAAGGTTTTCTCTTGACTGATTATCGGCGCACCGATATAATAAGAGCGGTGATGTATATGACGATCCAACAGATACTGCGGGAAAAGAACCTCTCCCGCTACCAGCTCTCCAAGAAAAGCGGTGTGCCTTGGGCAACGCTGGCGGACATCTGCTCCGGCAAGACAACGCTTTCCCGATGCAGTGCCGGTACACTCATGAAGCTGTCCTCCACACTGGATATCCCGATGGAGCAGCTCATTACGCTGACCGTGGAGAAACCACAAATGCATGGCGGCAAGCCGACTGACCGAACCTATTTGGAAAAGAATCTGCCCGCCAGTTTGGATAAAGCGCTTCGTGAGTACATTCAGGGCGAAAAGGACAAGGTGTCTTATATGGACTGCCTGTGGGGAGAATTGTATAGTGCGATTAACTCCAATCAGTGGAGCAACGCCATTACCCAGGAGCAGGCTGATTATCTTCGCACAAAATATTTATGAGGGGGGTGAGAACCTATGATTGATTTTACCAACTGCCTAGTCAACCGCTTCCGCGCCTACGGCGGAGCCAATGGGAATAAAATCAATATCACCTATCAAGGACATAGCTATATGCTCAAGTTCCCTCCAAAGCCCAGCCGAAATCGGGATATGAGTTACAGCAACGGCTGCATCAGCGAATATGTCGCCTGTCATATCTTTGAAATGTTGGGCTTTCGGACACAGGAAACGCTCCTCGGAAACTATACGGACAGCCGCGGCAAGACAAAGCTGGTAGTTGCCTGTCGGGATTTTACAGAGGACGGAAAACGGCTCATCGAGTTTGCCCATCTGAAGAATACCTGCATCGACAGTGAACAGAACGGTTATGGAAAAGAACTGTCCTCCATTCTGGAGGCCATCGAGGAGCAGAGTATTTATCCCTCCGATGAGCTGCGGCAATTTTTCTGGGACATGTTTATTGCGGATGCGTTCCTTGGAAACTTCGACCGGCATAACGGCAACTGGGGTTTCCTCGTGGATGAGGAGAAGCAGCAGGCAGAGCTGGCGCCGGTCTATGACTGCGGTTCCTGCCTGTACCCGCAGCTTGATTTGGAACGGATGAAAACTGTGCTGCAAGACGAAGCGGAAATCGACCAGCGCATCTATACCTTCCCAACTTCCTCTATCGAAGAAGGCGGGAAAAAGATATCTTATTTTGATTACATTTCCTCGCTGAAAAATCCGGATTGCAATGAGGCGCTCAAGCGTGTCTGTTCAAGAATCGACCTCGATGCGATCCATAACTTTCTAGAAGATGTCCCGGAACTGCTGCCGATCCAGCGTGAATTCTACCTGACCATGCTGACCGAGCGCAAGGAGAAAATTTTGGATTACAGCTTGGAACTTCTGATGGAGCAGGAGCAGCACACTTCGCCAGTGCTGGAGATGTGAAACCGAATATTCTATTTGGAGAGTCGTGCCAATTGGTGCGGCTCTCTTTTTCCGTCTCCGATACATGTCGGCTGAGATGCCGAGCAGGAGATGCCCCGTGTCCGCCCCTGTGGGCCGCTGTGTGGCCTCGTGGGAGCGCGGGAGGGTAAGGATAGCACCCTGGCAGGTTGAGCGAGGTTTTGGGCCGATTTTCGGTGCGCCGAAATCGGGGCAGGAGAAAGCCTTTGGCGCTTTATTGCGCCATTGGCCCTTACGGCAGCCCGCAGTGCGGACTGCCACGGAGGTTTGCAGCACTTTGAAATTGACGCTGATCACGCGGAGACGAATATGCTTTGGCGCTATTTCTTGTAAAAATGCCTGTTTGCCCCGTGTTTGCAGGGCCTTTGGGAGGCTCTGACACTCAATGGAAGGAGGTGCAGTTCAATGGATAAAAACGGAAAAAGCCGACACTCTGTCTGGCTGTCAGACGAGGTGTGGCAAGAGGTGGACGCATTCTATAAGCTGGATAACTGCCCTACTCGCAACGAGTTTGTGGAGAAGGCGCTGCGGCAGTATTGCGGTCGTCTGCACGCCGAGCGGACAAGTGCGTATCTGCCCCACGCGCTACAGGAGATGCTGGAGGGCACACTGGGCGTGTTTGGCGACAGGCTGGGCAAGCTGCTGTTCAAGCTGGTGGTGGAGCACAACATGACCAACCACCTGCTGGGCGGAGACATAGACATGACCCGGGACGAGTACAACAAAATGCGCGGTAACAGTGTCCGGGAGGTGGCGGGTACGCATGGCAGCATCTCTTTTAGGGATGTGTTGCTATTTCACCGGGAGGAGTAACCGATGGCACGGCTGATACAGAAAAGCGGGTACATCCAAGGAGGCCGTGCGGCAAGATACATGGAGTATGTTGCCAAGCGAGACGGCGTGGAGGTCATTCAAAGCACCGAGCCGGTGACTAAAAAACAGATGCAGTTCCTCACAAAACTGCTGAAGGACTTCCCGGATGCAAAGGAATTGTTCGAATACAGCGACTACCTACAGACGCCCAACCGGGGTACGGCGTCTGCGTTTATTGCTGCTGCGTTGGATACGCATCTGCATGAATTGGAATCCGAGAGCGGCTATATGGCCTACATCGCCAACCGGCCCCGGGCGGAAAAGCACGGCGGTCACGGGCTATTCAGTGCGGCGGATGTCACGGATCTCAAGGCGGCAAAGAATGAACTGGAGACTCACGCCGGAAAAGTGTGGACCTTCATTTTCTCCCTGCGGCGGGAGGATGCGGAGCGCCTGGGATACAGCAAAGCATCCACATGGCAGAACCTATTGAAGCAGGAGAGCCACTCCATTGCGGAGGCCATGCGTATTCCACCGGAGAAGTTTCGTTGGTATGCGGCATATCACGACGAGGGACACCATCCGCATATACACATGATGGCGTGGTCGGACGATCCCAAGGTGGGGTTTCTAACGCAAAAGGGGATCGCATCGATTCGGTCCAAGATGACGAACGAAATTTTTCGGGATGAGATGACGGAGCTTTACATTCGGAAGGATGCCGCCTACAAGGAGAGTATACAAACCGCCAAGGCATTGTTACTGGAGCGCATTCGGGCGTTGGAAACCGGTGCCGCCGATGACCCCGGGCTTGTGAAAGAGCTGCAAGAACTCTCCCAGGCACTGGCACAGGTCGGCGGCAAACATGTCTATTCCTATCTGCCAAAATCGGTCAAGGCACAGGTGGATGCCATTGTGGAGCGACTGGCGCAGCTCCCGGAGGTGGCGGCTTGCTACGACCAATGGTGGCAGCTGAAAGACGAGATTGCGGGCTACTATGGGCAGAACACGCCACCCCGCCAGCCGCTAACGCAGCGGAAGGAGTTTCGCTCTCTTAAAAACTGGATCATCCGAGAGGCAGAGGATATCTCGTTTTCCCCGTCTGCTGACAGTGTGGAGCCGGGGGAAAAGCAATCGACAGAGAAAACGCCGCCTATCCGTGGCTCTGTTGATGCGCAGCCAGTGGGAGAAGCTGTGTCTGCAAGGCATATTCCGGCAAATGCGGTCATGCGGCTGCTGCATCATATGGGGCAGATATTTAGAACGAGTATGCCGGTCATCCCACCTGCGCTGCGAATCGACTCCAAGCGCCGCAGACGGCTGCAGGAGAAGCGCATGGCCTTGGGACACAAGCGAGATGACCACGAGGACGAGCAGCTCCATCATGTCAATGACAATACCATGTAACAGGAGGTATAATGCATGGATAAATTTGTATATTTCACATCCGCAGAAAAACGGCAGGCCAACGAGGTTGACCTGCCATCTTTTTTTGCGTGACCGGGGCGAAAAGCTCCTCAAGGCTGGACGGGAGTACCGGCTGGTCAGCGACCACAGCATCACTGTACGCGCCAACAGGTGGTATGATCATGCTGCGCGGAGGGGCGGACACGCCATCAGCTTCGTGCGGCAGTTCTATGACAAGACCTTCCCGGAAGCTGTGTCCATGCTGCTGGGCCGGGACGGACAGGGCATCATTCCCATCGCAAAGCAGGAACCGGAGCCGCAGGAGCCAAAGCCCTTTGCGCTGCCGAAGCCTTACTTGACTATGCGCAGGATGTATGCCTATCTCACCAAACACAGGTGCATCGACCGGGATGTGGTCACGGCGTTTGTGCAGGAGAAGCTGCTCTATGAGGACGACCCACACCACAACTGCGTGTTTATAGGGCTGGATGAAAACGGAGAAGCCCGGCACGCACATCTGCGCAGCACCAGTTCCCAAGGCAAAGTATTCCGCATTAATGTGGAGAGCAGCGACATAAAACACAGCTTCCACAAAAACGGGGCGGACCGTTCCCTCTATGTCTTTGAAGCACCCATTGATCTACTGTCTCACATTACCCTCTACCCGGCAGGTTGGCTGGAGCACAGCTATGTGGCCTGCTGCGGCACCTCCATCCAGCCCGTACTGGAGCGCCTGCGGCAGAACCCGAAGCTGGACACGGTGTACCTCTGTTTGGATAATGACGAAGCGGGCGAAGATGCTTGCGACGGTATGCTGGATACCCTGGAGGATATGGGCTACGATGTGGAGCGCCTGCGCCCGGAGGGGAAGGACTGGAACGATGACCTGCGGGCAAAGCGGGGCAAAGCGAAAACCCCGACAGCATAAGGCTGTCGGGGTAAATTCATTCATCCAACATCAATTGCCCATCCAGCGCCTGCTGTTTTAGTCGCTGGAGCTGTTCTTTTTCTAGCTGGGCAATGCTCTTTTCGGGTGTAGGCAGATCTTCCGGCATTGTGCCGCCGATTTTTTCGATAGCCTCGCGGACCTCACTGCCGACTTTGTAATGCACGGCAGTGGCGGTATCAGCGCTATCCACGCCATCCTTCCGAAGCTTTTCCTCTGTTTGGGAAATACGGAACAGATTTGCGATCAGTTCCGTGCTGCCCATATAGTCAAGGATCTTCTGCCCTACTTCCAAATTTTTCTTCCGATGTATGTCGTCCACGGTCATGCCGCCGTACAATCCCATGTACCCGGCGTTTTGGAATACGGCAAACTCATCCGCTGTGATCACGCCGGCATTCCGTGCGGCCTCGGCCAACAGCTGATTCCACTGTTTTATATCGCCGCGAACGACCAACCGACGGCTGTCTTCGTCCAACTGATTAAATCGGTCCGCAACCTCCTGCCGATAAGTTTGGATAGCAAAGTAGGTTTGCCCCAAAGCAATGACCTCTTTGCGCGGATCGCCGTTCTGCACGATCAGATAACAGGCATAGCGAGACAATTCATAGTCGACAATGCTTTTTGTCGTTGCGCCGGCTTTAACGATTTTCCTAACCTCAGGAAAATCGGCAGCTGTGTCGTGGCCGCTGTTTTCACAGGCGATCATAGCGCGTTTGATGACCTTGGCAAAATTTTCCCATTTTGCATAATCCAAAACCGGGGCCAATTCTCTGGCACACCAGTATTCAGACCCGTCGGGACGGGTCCTGCGTATATCCTCAAAACATTTATATTCAGAGGCAACGAGATGACTCATGTGCTGTCCCTCCCTTAGTTTTACACGATAATAGTAACATAGATCCATAAAAAAGGAAAGGAGAAAACTCGTGACAGATGCTCTATGGATCCTCCTTGCAGCGGGCGGCGTCATGGCGGCGGTCATAGGCTGCCTGACGCTGCTGAATAACCGCTACACCCTCAGCAACATCAAATCCAAGACCGTAGGCGACGGGCAGCACGGCACGGCGCGGTGGGCCACTGATGCGGAGATCCGCAAGACCTATGCCCTCGTACCGTTTCAAGTTGCAAACTGGCGCAGAGGACAGCACTGCCCGGAAGTACAGGGGCTGGTGCTGGGCAGCGTCAGCCATAAGCGTGGCATCACTGCACTGGTGGATAAGGACGATGTGCATTGCCTTATGATCGGCGCATCTGGCGTGGGCAAAACGACCTACTTTCTATATCCCAATTTGGAATACGCCTGTGCCAGCGGCATGAGCTTTCTGGCATTGGATACCAAGGGTGACTTGGCTCGCAACTACGGCGCCATTGCGGAGAAATACTACGGCTACCATGTATCCGTGGTGGATCTGCGAAACCCTACCCGCTCAGATGGCTACAACCTCATGACGCTCATCAACCACTACATGGATGCGGCGCAGGCCACAGACAGTCTTGCCGCCCGTGCCAAGGCGGAGAAGTACGCCAAGATCTTGGCCAAGACCATCGTGTCACCGAATGGGGATGCAGACTACGGCCAGAACGCCTATTTCTACGATGCCGCAGAGGGGCTATTGACTTCCGTTGTGCTCTTGCTGGCAGAATTTCTGCCGCCGGAAAGGAAACAGGAGCGGCGGCACATCGTGTCCGTGTTCAAGCTGGTGCAGGAACTGCTGGCTCCCTCGGGGGTACGGGGTAAAAACTGGTTTACCATCCTCATGGAAAAGCTGCCCCCGGAGCACAAGGCACGGTGGTTTGCCGGGGCGGCGCTGAACACATCCGACCAGGCCATGGCCTCGGTCATGAGCACGGTACTGTCTCGCCTCAACGCCTTTCTGGACTCCGAGCTGGAGCAGGTGCTGTGTTTTGACAGCACCATGAACGCCGAGCGGTTTGCGTCGGAGAAGTCCGCTATCTTCCTGATCTTGCCGGAGGAGGATCAGACCAAAAATTTCATGGCAGGCTTGATGATCCAGACGCTGGCACGGGAGCTGTTTGCCGTGGCGGATGAAAACGGCGGGCGGCTGCCTGGTCGTGTTGTGTTCTTCTGCGACGAGCTGGGGACCATGCCTGCCTTTGACATCCTGCCGCTGTTCAGCGCAGGGCGCTCCCGTGGGCTGACGATGGTGCCTATCATCCAGGCGCTGGCGCAGCTGGAGAAAAACTATGGCCGGGAGGGAGCGGAGATATTGACCGATAACTGCCAGGATACCATCTTCGGCGGCTTCGCCCCAAACAGCCAGACGGCGGAGCAGCTCTCCAAGGCGCTGGGCAGCCGCACGGTATTGTCCGGCTCGGTCAGCAGAAGTAAGAATGATCCCAGCCAAAGTTTGCAGATGATGGAGCGGCCCCTCATGACGCCGGACGAACTGAAATCCATCCCCAAGGGCAGCTTTGTGGTCATGAAAACGGGGACGCATCCCATGCAGACAAAACTGCGCCTGTTTCTCGACTGGGGCATTACCTTCGGTGCGCCATATATTACCCCGGAGCATGCCTCTCGACCTGTAACCTACGCCAGTCGACAGGAGCTGTTTCTCCGCATCGACCGGGCCTACGGGAAGAAGGACACCCAACCTACGCAGGTGCAGCAAGCACCTGTTGCCGAGCGGAGAAGCCCCTATTCAGCAATGGGTCTTTACAATGAGGACGCAAGGACATGAGTTACTTTGGAAGCATCTATGCAGACCAGGACCTCTCTCACCGGGCAAGAACGGTCTATATGTACCTCAAGGACCGCTCCAACGCCGACGGCACCTGCTGGCCCAGCGTCCGCAGGATCGCTGAGGACTTGAAGCTGTCCCGCCGCACCGTGCAGCGGGCATTAAGTGACTTGGAACATCATGGTTTTCTGGAACGCACCCACCGCCGTCGTCCCAATGGCAGCCTGACCAGCAGCCTGTATCGCATCAAATGAACGCAGACAGAGCGCACCTCCCACCAAGGGAAAGGTGCGCTCTCGAGTTGTCACGAGGGTAGCGTCACCATGGCGCATCCAGAAGAACTCACTCTATCGGAGGTATTAAGACAGAGAAAGAACAAACAATAGCTCCTATGATCAGAATCTTCCGCCCTGGAGAAGCATGATGAGCACCCCGAAAAGCACAAATGCAAGTATCGGGAAAAGAGCTCGGAGGGTATTGCCTATCCTCACTTTTCTCTCGTATGCCGCATCCTCGGCGGACATGCCGTCTTTCGCTTCCTTCTCGTCGGAACGATACTTTAGCCTTTATTAGCTACTGTAATTTGTAACTGTCATCCAGTACCAGTTACTGACTCCTGAGCAATGTGTCAATCTCAGCAATACGATTCTTCACCTTGCTCAGCTCCCGGTGCCTGGCGGCAAGCTGCTTCTTGTCTTCTACATCGTGTGATGATATAATTAACGACATATAATGACATCATTATTGTAGGAGGGAATTTCGTTGATTATCTACTTACAGATGATAGAAAGCGACGAAGATAAATCCAAGTTTGAACAGCTTTACATAATGTACAAGGGCTTGATGTTCCATGTTGCCATGAAAATCCTGAAGAATGAATTTGATGCTGAGGATGCAGTACATCAGGCGTTTCTATCCCTTATTGAGAATCTGAAAAAAATATCGGATGTCAAATGTCCAAAAACCAGAGCTTATATCGTTATTATTACAGAACGGAAAGCAATAGATATCATTCGCAGCCGATCAAAACTGGTAGACATGGAATTTTGGGAGAGTACCTATGGCATCGAAATCCCATTGCCTGGTGATCATGGTTTGGCCGATGCTATGGCACGATTACCGGCTGCCTATCGTGATATCCTATTGCTGCGCTATTATAATGGATACTCTGTACGAGAAATATCATCTATGCTGCATATAAAAAAGGATACCGCACAAAAGCAGCTTTGGAGAGCCAAGGCCGCTTTGCAAAAACATTTGAAAGGAGATGCGTAAAATGTCAAACATTGCATGGTCAGAACAGGAACTGGCCAACGCGGCAAAGCGTGTAGCAGAGTCCATGCTTACTTCATTCCCGTCTCCCAGTGAATGCGAACATGTATTTTCCGATGATTTTGAACATAGCATGGAGATATTACGAAAAAAAAGCAAGCGTAGGGTTGTTGCGCATAAAATATGGCAGCGGGCTGCGGTAATATTAATTGTGACGATTCTGTCTGTCAGCACATGGCTGACAGTTGATATACAGGCAAGAGAGCGCGCCTTCCAATGGATAAAAGAAATCTACGAGAGCATAACGATCTATCTTTTCAATAGCGAAGATAATGAAAAAGATCACATCTGTTATGAGCCGTCGTGGATACCGGACGGATTTTCGCTGGTAGATAACTATCAAGATAGCGATTATTGTCTTCGCGTATATGCCAACGATACCGGAGAAAAAATGTTTTCTGTTGAATATACCTTGATGCAGCATACCAGCATGAGCACAACAGCACAGGAGTATAGCGAAGTAGTCAAAGTCGATATCAACGGGCTTCCGGCAGATTTACACATTGGCAATGAAGCTTCGCCAGAAAACGCCTTAATATGGGTGGACGAAGCAAATCAGGTTGTGTTTAATATACAGGGAAATATCAGCAACGAGGACATAGTACACATAGCACAATCACTTATTTTGTCGATTTCTACAAAATAATAAAATTATGTAATTATGGTGTCCAAAAGCGCCCCCTTTCTCCGTTCTAATGTTTAGAAGAATTGAGAAAGGGGGTGTATTTATGAAAAAAAAGGCCATGTCTCTCATCCTTGCACTCATCTTATTGTTATCCTGCTCCGCAACGGCGCAAGCTATATCCGTACAAGCAGCTACGCCGTCGGCTTCTATTACCATCAACGGAACAACAGCTACATGCAGAGTGTCTATCGCCAAGCCCGGAAAATCCATCCATGCAACACTTCAATTATGGCAAGGTAGTACGATGCTCGACTCTTGGAGCGGTAGCGGGACATCATATCTGCTTGTCACAGGTTCCCATAAGGTAACAAAAGGGAAAACATATACAGTAAAAGTAGTGTGCACAGTTGATGGGCAAAGCTTTTATGTGAATCCAGCTACTGCAAAAGGATGCAACACCCTGACAGTAAATCAAATACAAAGCATTCAAAACAAGCCGAGATGGAGCAGTAAACATTAGCGGAGGAATAACATAATGGGGAACTGTATTAGAACCGAAATGTGGAAAGCATTTCACAACAAAATGATGCGCAATGCATTGCTGATCGGTTTTATTCTTGTCATAGCTGATTTGGTTCAAACTGCAATTACCGTCAGTGACTTAGGCGCATCCTATGCACATTCCCCGGGCGGATATGATGGGTGCAGCTTATTTGTCAATTGGATCGGCGTCAACGGAGTCACCGTCGGGGCTGTAGTCTTCTATGCCGTTTGGCCATTCTTGGCTGCTATGCCTTATGGGTGGTCATTGTATGAGGACAACAGGTCTCATATGACAAATAATATTCTTACCAGAGTTCCGTATTCTCAATACCTAACAGCCAAAATGGCGGCTGTATTTGTTAGTGGCGGCATTGCTATTGCATTGCCGGTAACTACGGATCTGTTTGCATCCGCGATGGTATGTCCCGCCTGTATTCCTCGGGTTGCACTGCCTATTACAGGATTCTGTTCAGGCACAGCCTTTTTGGCGAAGCTATACTATACCCACCCTTGGCTGCATGCAATCATCTGGTGCGTTATTGAGTTTTTCTGGGGCGGCGTTGCGGCCAGTCTGTGCATTATCGTCGGGCATAAGGTAAAACACCGATTCTTTGTGACAGCAACTCCACTTCTGCTGTTCCTATTACTTGATTTCATTACCCCCATGCTTGCCGACGCAATGAACTGGTATATAGAGCTCTCGCCTTTAAGGCTGTGCAATTTGGCAAGTACAAATCCCAGTCCCACATGGATCATACTTGCGGAACTTATTCTTTTGACATTCGTATCTGTTCTTACGGGGATATATAGGAAATACAGACATGAGGTTTTATAGGCTGTTGCGCTATGATCTGCGGCAGGGATTGCAAAGGAGAAACTATCTGATTGCCACTCTCCTCTTTTCCATGCGCTTATTCGCAGTATATCGCTCTGTGCAATTCTATTGCAATGTGGAATCCATTTCAAGCCGGGGTTCAATTGGCGACTATATGCTGTGTCTATTTCGCGGCATGGCAATCATACAACACGGCTCTATGGAAGAAAAGGTGTCGGTCCCCATCGAATGGCTGATTGTGTGCGGCTTTTGCCTGTATATAACAGCAGCATATCCTGCGCAAGGTATCAGTGTACAAGGTCAGCAAGTTTTCCTACGCACATCGCGTGGGAAATGGTGGCTGTCTAAGTGTATATGGTGCATAGCAAGCTGTACTTTATACTTTGCATGTGAAATGATTGCCATAATAGGCACAGCGATTCTGACACCCGTTACCTTCGGCCTAAACAACACGCCCGAAATCACCGCATTCTTGTTTTCGGAGGTCTTGTGTGGAGAGACAATTTCACTCACGCCGGCAAGTGTTATCCTATACGCTTTGCTCCTTCCGTTTGTGACGCTTACGGCCGTATGTATGCTGCAAACACTCTTAAACCTTGTGGCCCGTCCGGCCATCAGCTTTATAATATGCTTTGTCACATATATTGCTGCCGCATATTTCCCTATTGAATGGTTGGTCGGCAACGGAGCGATGGTGATGCGATACCAGCTTTTTGATGCAAATGGATTGAGTTATCGTAAAGAACTGGTGTTTACACTGCTACTGTTGCTCTTATCAATAGGCGCAGGATATTTACTGATACAAAGAAAAGACCTCATATCTCTTGAAAAATAGGACGGTGATACGATGAATATTGTGGTGGATCATGTCACAAAAACCATTCACAGAGCGGTCGTGCTGCAAGACATCAGTTTGAATTTTGAAAGCGGAAAAGTCTACGGATTGCAAGGGGAAAATGGATCGGGTAAAACGATGCTTTTACGTCTGATGTGTGGGTTGATCTATGCAACAGAGGGCAGTGTTTCAGTAAATGATCGCCGCCTGGGGAAGGATTTGGATTTCCCTGAATCTGTGGGAGTGATGATCGAGAGTCCCGCATTTATTGACGAGTATACCGGGCAAAAAAACCTGGAGTTGCTTGCCGGTCTAAAACAGCTGATCTCGGTCTCCGACATCCATAACACCCTGCAGGCGGTTGGCCTGGACCCGAATGATAAACGGACTTTCAAAAAATATTCATTAGGCATGAAACAACGTCTGGGTATTGCTGCGGCCTTGATGGAAAAGCCCGATCTGCTGATTTTGGATGAACCAACAAATGCACTGGATGAGCAGGGCGTTGCTATGATCGCACAGTTGATCCGTAAAGAATGTCAGCGCAGTGCATTAGTAGTCGTTGCGTGCCATGATGCTGACTTTGTGCAGAGCGTATCGGATGTTGTTATTCAAATACAAGCGGGAAGGGTAACATCGGTGATAGGCAAATGAAAGACAAAAAGAAATTCTGGCTGATTTTCTCCGTTGCGGCAGTAGTGCTCTTTGTTTGGATGATCCGCTATAAAGCAATTAATCAGGATTATCGTCAACGATGGTCTGCCAATACAGAGAAGACATACTCCGTTGGAGAAATCGTTCCTATTGCGCCGGATTTTGTCGGGTATAATTTGGCGGCTGAAGGCTATATGCTTCGGGTCAACCGTTTTGAAATTGTAGATTATCGTGCCTATACTTCAGCTTTGCAGTATGACGGGGCCGATCGAAGTCGGATCCCCGATAAGGTCGCATTGGTCAGCGTTACTGTTTCGCAGCAGAATAGTCCCGCAGAAGGATTCCCTTTAACGGAACTATCATTATACACCACGGATATGCTCATGAATATGGATTGGGATCTCTTGGGTGTGGTCAATCCTATATTGGACGGTGCCACCGGGATTCGGTTACAGGATGGCGCCTCATGTGATATTTTGCTGCCATTTGATCTGTATAGATATCGCTTCACATCCGCTGAATGGAATCGTTTAGAGCAAAGCAATATCTGGCTGCAAGTGACAAATTATCCTACCAGAAAAATCGTTCGAGTGAATATAGGTGAGGAGTAACTGTAGTTCCGGATTTTCGTATTACTAAATAGATGTTGCCATCCCTTATCTGTGCATTAGTAGAACATACACCATCCCGCAAGGGTAGTGTATGTTCTACTTTTAGAATATTGACAACTTGGGCTGCTGTTTTACAGGCTGAGTCATAAAGCATTCTTCCAGGACTCTCGTGAAAAGCCGCTTTTCAGCCCTTGCTTCATCAGTTCCACTCAGAACCAGTACTTCTTGTAGAACTCGCAGCAAATACCGCGGTATTGGTTCACAATAATTATTCTTTGATTTGTCCTATCAATTCAATCATTCCGACGGATTCTAAAAGTCGAAAGACTTGCTACTTTCTCATGCGGTCTCCCTTCCGTTGTCCTGTTTTCTTATTTAGAGGTATCCAAAATGAGGAAAAAGAAGTTATGTCTAAGCCGTTTGCTGCCTGTTATAGCGGCGCTGCTTGTACTCGTTATGTTTCGCACGGTTTTTATCCTGGGCTATGTGCCTACTAACTCTATGAAACCGACGCTCGAAGCTGGTAGCTTGATCCTCGGTGTACGAATCAAAGGCAGCTTTGAAGTCGGAGACGTTGTTATCTTTTGCCATGGCGGGAATCTTTTTGTCAAGCGTATTGCAGCGGTTGGTGGGAATGTGGTCATGCATAACGGAATCAACATGTCTGTACCCGAAGGCTCCTACTACATGCTGGGAGACAATGCGGATGACTCCTATGATTCCCGTTACTGGGACGAACCATTTGTACCAGTAACAACAGTCGTTGCTAAAGTATGGCTCCCGATAGGAAGTCGATAATAGAGGGGCAATCGCACGATTAGGTTGGCCGTGTGATGATGGATGCCAGTTTTTCCAAACCGTGCCGTTCAACAAAACGATAGGCATCAAAAAGATCGGAGAATTCCAGTGCTTCACTATAATATTCAGTGTAGCCCTGCGCTGACCTCATCAATGGATGTTGGCCGTTTACATTGATGGAAATATAGTATCTCAGCTCTGCCTGTTTCATTTTGTTTCGATTATCCTTTCTCACAGCATAGCTCTCATTATACGCCAGGGAATAGCCTTAATAAAGTTTTTTTGATAATTCCGCATCTTTTTCGACAAAAAAAGCCCGTCACTCAGAGGTAAACTCTCAGTGATGGGTCTTTATGAGTTTGTATGAGGAATAACAAGCCGAACTCGGCACAGCTGCCCTTGGCAAAAAAACAAGGCGGAGCTTTCGTAAATCTATACAATTTGCGAAAGGTTCGGAAAAACCCGTTGTCGCAGCGCCGTTTCCGGCCCGTGTGACGGAAATGTTGACGGCGCAAAGTCCGCCGCCGGGGCAAGAGAAAGGAAGCATATGCTTTGAACCACCCGCATCTTGTGCTCCAGGGAGGAATGGACATAGACCTGGAGCGTAGTCCGGACATCGGCATGGCCCAGCATCTCGCTCAAGCTCTTGATGTCCACACCCTGCTCCACGCAGCGCGACGCATAGGTGTGCCGCAGCACATGGAAATTTCGATAAGGGATCCCCGCCGCCTTCAGCAATGCGCGGTACTGGTATTGCAGTGTCCGCGGTTCCAGCGGAGCAGACTTACCGGACAGAAAATAGTTCTCCTCATTCCTGGCCGGGCAAACCGTTTGCCTTAAAAGGGCCAGCATATCCTCTGGCAGCGGGATCGTGCGCCGGGCGTTGTCGGTTTTCGGCGGTTGCACCACCAGGTGGGTGTGCATGCCCTTTTTCATTCGCTGGGCTGTCTTGGTGACATGGATCACCCCATTACATAAATCAATATCCTTATACTGGAGCGCACATAGCTCCCCCAAGCGCAGACCGGCATTCAGCGCAAGCAGGACCCCAACGCCCGCCATGCTGGGCGCTTCCAGGACCTTTTTTGCCAACCGCCCAATCTCGTCTGCGAAAAATACCTCGATCTTTTTTCGGTGATAGACGGGCAGTTCGGCATTCACACCGGGACAGCTGCAGTCCAGCTTTTTGGCTGTATACTTCAGAATTGACTTTAGTAATACGCCGATGTCCCTGGCGCTTTTGCCGGATAGTCCGCTTCGCTGCAAGCGGCGCAGGAAATCAGAAATCTGATCCGCCGTCAGCTGACAGATAGGGGCCGTTTCCAAAGCAGGCAAGATATAATGCTGCGTCAGATAGGAATACCGATTCCAGGATGATGCTTTCAGAACATGGCTTTTCTCGCTTAAAAACAGTTCTGCGGCCTGGGCCAAGGTCGCAGCAGATGCTTGCACGGCAGGCTTCTCTGGCAGCGTCTCAATGCATTGCTGCCGCTTGGCCCGGCACGCCTTATAGCTGTCGGCGTAAACATACCCATACTCAGCCTGCCCGGAAGCTGTGCGGCCGCGAATATATCGCCCCTCCCAGCGCCCGTCTTTCCGCTTGTAAATATTTTCTCCTCTTTTAGGCATGACCAACGCTCCTCCTTGACGATGTTTTTGACGGCGTAAACGATTTTGTGATTGGGAATATTTGTAAAATAGGCCCTTGAGTAGCAAGTGATTCTATGCGGCATTTATAATTTGTACCTACTTTTCGCTAAATTTCCGCAATTTAGGTATTGACTTCCCTCAAAAAAGATGATACAATGTGGATACATAGGTGGATTCTACTTTCGCAAATTGTATAGATTTACGAAAGAAAACTTCACCTCTACACCAACCAAAATCATTATCCCCCTAAAAGGATAAATGATACCGTAAAATTTCATAAGAAGTCCGAGGATGCTGCACGGCTGTTGCCCGAGCTGTAAAAGGCCAGGCGACCGCCTAAAAGGAAAGGGGTGCAATTCCCCATGCGGTCGGCACTGTAAGCGCAAGGATATGATCGAGGCGGGAAACCGCTGGGACGAAAGTCCGTCATTGCGAGAAAATCGTGAGAAGACAGATCATAAACGCAGAGAGGTTATCTCATGGCGCAAGTCAGTAGAATTGTGTAGTTAGGACTCAAAGGCAGCGGGCGCTCTCTCCGTGGTGCTGATATGGCAGAAGTGTACGCTGATGACCCGGTATGGGTTTATCAGCGCTTTTTTTGTCATGAATCATTAAGGAGGTGTGCCCATGGGTAAAGTAGCAGGTGCGCAAAATTTTGACGGAGCGAATTGGTACGAGCAGCACATTGCCAAAAGAACACGGGATGCATTGGCTGAGCAGGACCGCGCTTTTGCGGAAAAACACGCAGGCGACAGCCTGGATCAGCTGGCGGCCTATCTCCGGCGCTGCGCCGGACATTGGGGAAAGTCTCCTGCCCCCATCGAGATCGTCGGTGGCAGTTACATCGCAGAGCGCTTTGGCGATTGGAAAGATGCGCTGAGAGCCGCCCACTTGAATCCTATATACAAAAAACCCCGCAATAGAGATTGCGGGCGCTATCAAAACGAAAAGAATATCCAAATTCAGCTGCATCGGAGCGAGCGTGACGCTAAACGGGCAGCACGGGTTGAGCGAGTCAAGCAACGCCAAAGCAAATGCGCTGTTCACGAAGCCGCAGAGGAAACCTTCGTTGCAACAGATGTAATGCTTGAGTAAGGTTTGCCAAGTCGAGGGCGGAGATCCGCCAGCTTTCCATATGGGCAGAAGGGGCTTAGCCAGCCCCTTCCGCCCAATCCTCTTAACGAAAGCACCTTTCGCCTTGGACAGATCGGAACGCGACACCAATTATAATAGGGTGTCGCGCCCCTATATAACCTTGTTATTTTCTTATTGGATGCGAAAATGTGCTCGCAGCTAAGGTAATAATGCCGGCAGGCCTTATTATAAAAATTTTTCTGAGAGGAGATTGGAAATGCAAAAGACGGCGAAAAAGTTCCTTTCAATGCTGCTTGCGCTCATGATGGTTCTATCCATCCTTCCCACGGCAGTCTTTGCAACGGAACAAGCCACAGTAGCTGCGCCGCTGGATAGTATTGTTCCCTATGGTGCGAATGACCAGACCACAGGAACGGCAACCATCAGTGTGCAGAACCCTGTGACCTTTACCGGCTACTCTGCTTTCGAGAATGTGCCCTACTACTTGGTCACCGTTCCCGCAGGCACGACCTATGTAAAGGCCACCTACAAAGACGCTGCCATACTGACCAATGCCACGAGCGGTGAAGCATCCGGCTACTACGCCGATGTGCCGCAGTGGACTGGCGGCGGTGTAGAAATGGCCTATACGGAGAGCAATGGGGATATCACAATCACAATTCCCTTGAACTACTCCCGTACCGCCGAGGATGGGACCACGGTCCAAAAGAGCTTTGTGCTGGGTGCAGATGGTAGCGGAACTGCCTATGCGCCGGAGTATGACGGCAGCGCCAGCTATGCGCCTGTCCATTTCCTCGCCTTCACCTATGAAGGCAAGTCGGCACCTACGGTCGCTCCCGGTGCAATTGCCACAGCTAATGTAACACTCGGTAATGCCTGGACGCTGGATGTGGCTGAAATGTTTACGGATGCCGATGGCGATGCGCTGACCTATACGGCAACCGTCAACGGCGCTACGCAAACGCTGAACGGCTCTACCTTGAGCTATACCCCTACTGCGGCTGGTGAGTATACGATCGTGCTTACCGCTACCGACGACAGCGGCACGGCCACCCACACCATTGTTCTGACCGCTGCGGAGGGCACACAGGTCCCGCGGCTGAAGAGCGGCGTCCCGGTCACCGCAAGTGCAACCGTTTCGGTAGGATACGCCTATAACCTGTCCGATCTGCAGGCTGGCAACATCTTCGAGAATCCGGACGGTTCTTCCTTGAGCTACACCGACTACTATTATTATAGAACAGCCGGGACTGGCGAAAGGAAGGGGCCTTACTACTTCTCCACGGCTCTGTTCGGTGCTACCACGATCCAAATCACGGAGAACACCGCCGATACATATGTCTATGAGTTCCATGCCATGAACTCTGCCGGTCTGTCCACGGACACCTGGACGCTGACACTGACCGTAAGTGACTCGATCGAGCAGCACTATACTTTCCATGTTGGTCAGGATATGAACTATTCCACCAATGGCAGCCAGTATCCGCTGATCAAGCTCTACAAGACGGCTGGTCTTGACGATAAGGGCGCTGACTACCTGGCTTCCTATGAAGTTGATGGCAAGACCCAGTACATCTATGAGGACCATGACCAGTCCATCGCCGTGGTTAACGGCAAATACATGATCACTGTCAAGGGGCAGGATTATGAGCTGAAAGGTTACAGCCCTCTGACCTTTAAGGCCAGTGATTTTACCACGGCTGACCCCAATTCCACCGGCACGCTGGCAGATAACTACAACAATTTCTATGCCAGCCTGGCCGCCGGCAGATATTCCTTCCGCGCCTATGGCTACAAAGCTTCGGAAACCAGCGCAAATGTTTACCTGGGCGGCCACAGCTTGACCCTGCCCACTGAGACCAATGTGGACGGCGGCACCGGCGGCGGCAAGGATATTTATCTGCGCCTGCACTCCATCTATACCACGAGCAAAAAGAACAGCAGCGACTATTTTACTGCTGATGACTATACGGCTCGTGTGGTCATGCCCATCATGGGTGGTGATGTGCAGCACGGAACGCCCTATACTCCCACCGGAAGTAACTACACCTACTATCCCTTCATGATGTACGCTGCCGGCAACGCGGCTCTTTGGAACGCCTATGTGGATCCTATCAATGAGGCCGCTGACAGCTTCATCTTCACGCAGTCTATCAATAATACGACTGCTGCGGGGTACTCGGTAGTTACCAAGAATCTGTCGCTCTCCCAGGCGATAACGATGACGGTGACAGTCCCCATTTATGCGGACTTCCATCTATATTTCCAGTTCAACAACTTTAATACGCAAGAGATCACCCCGGCGACCGGGAACGCGATCGCTGACAAAGATGCTGGAACTGTCGGCACAAGAGAATTGACCTACAAGATCAGCAAGAGCAACTCCAACTACACCTGGCGTTTGGAGGACAATCGCTCTGGTGTAACGAACTATGTCACCAAGGCCGGTTGGCTCAAGAGCAATTCTGCCAACTTCTCCAAGACCTTCACTTTCAACAGTGGAGATTGCACGGATCAGTACTATCACGGGTTTGGCAACCTTGGCACCATTACCAAGACCCGTGACGAGGCGGAGATCCAGGCGTATTTGGATCCCACCGGCTATAAGTACACGGAAAAGGATTCTGAGCGTATCCGCGCCTACCGTCTGTGGCAGATCATTGACAGCGATGCCATGAACATCATGATCGAGCCCGAGTTCAAGGTCAAAGTGCTGAGCGGCGACGAAAACGCTGTCACAGCAGTGACCGGCGGCAACGCCAAGGGCAACTGGCTGGATGTCACACCCAATGGCACAACGATCGTTGCCGTGAACTATAAGGCACTGGATGTCTACACGACCGCTGACGAGCACGGCACCCACGGCGGCCTCTACCCGGCCACCAATCCCGAGCGCACCAGCGTGTTCGTGCTTACCAACGACAAGGATGAACACGGCAACGCGAAAGCCAATATCGCCTATAATTCCAATGGTCTGACATCTTCCCGTCCGTCGGCCTGGGATTATAACTACGACAACTGGTTCTATCTGAGTAACGACACCGCTCCCACTCTGGACTTCTCGGTGTCCAGCAGCGGCACAACGACGGTCCAGTACGCCATCGTCACCACCGATGCAAGTGACCTGGATACCCATCTTTCCGGCTGGACCACCTTGACGGCGGACTCCAGCGGCAAGTATCACGCAAGCCTCCTGGGCTTCCGCGAAGCTGGGCTGGCTGGCGGTACTGTGATCATCAAGATGCATGATAGCACCGGCACCTCCTACAGTCTGGCTCGTGTGGCCGAAGTGACCGCCACGGTCACCAACGCCTCCAATCCCCAGGAGACGGAGATCATGCCCGGCGATAAGGTGTCTCTCACCTTCGAGGGCAGCTACCGTGGCATCTACAAGTACAGTGGTATCTTCAACCCCACTACCTACAACCTGTTCTATTCCATCGGCGATACGGCCTATAAGACCAATGTCGCCCAGTATCAGCAGATGGATCAGGCCAAGCTGGAGCTGACAATCCCGACGAATGTGGACTTTGGCTCCGGCAGCACCGCCAATGTTCAGCTCACCAACGGTTATACCTACGGCTCCATGTACTCGGCGGCGAACCCGTTTGCCACCCTGTATAACATGTCGAATACCGGCGTGGGCACGAACTTCAATGCGGTCACGGTGAACTTCTGCTTGAACCGTTTCCCCAATGTGAATGTGGAGGTCACTCCGCGCTATAACTTCAAGCTGAAGCTGAATATTACCAATCCCACCACCGCCACGCCCACTGTGACGCTGACGGATGCCGCAGGCAATGTTCATACCGCCAACAGCAATGGCGAGTATGAGAACCTGCCTTACGGCACTTACACCTATGCGGTGCTCTGCGCCGGCTGCGACTATGTCTACGGCAGCTTCTACTTGGGCAGTGCAGACAAGGCCAATGTGTCCGGCGGTGTGCTGACCAAGACCATTCCGCTGACGGCCTCTGCTGCCGGCGCATGGGACGGCACCACCAAGACGCAGCCCACTCTGACCGACGGCGTGTATCAGATTGGTACCGCAGCGGAGCTGGCTTGGTTTGCGGCGCAAGTCAACGGCGGGAGCTATGCCATCAACGGTGCGCTGACAGGTGATATTGATCTGGCCGGCTATAACTGGACGCCCATCGGCGGCACTACCGCCAGCACGGCCTTCAAGGGCAGCTTTAACGGTAATAATCACACCGTGAAGAACATGGGCATCTACTATAGTGCCACCACTACCTCGGCTCCGTATAAGGGACTGTTCGGCTATGTGAACGGCACCAGCAGCAGCTACGCCACCATTCAGAATCTGAAGGTGACCGGCAAGATGTACCTGACCTCCACGGGCAGCGTTGCCAACGCCTATTCCGGCGGCGTGGTGGCCTACGCCAACTATACCAACATCTCCGGCGTTGTCTCCGATGTTGACATCACCGTTACCCGTGTGAATGGCAACTGGAGCAGCGTGGGCGGCGTTGCAGGCCGTCTGGTGAATTCCAACGCCACCAACTGCGGCAACGAAGGCACCATCCATGCCTATCAGTATGTGGGCGGCATCACCGGCTACGCTACCGGTACCATTACCGGCTGCTACAACGGCGGTGCGATCACCGGCAACGGCTATGTGGCCGGCATCGTGGGTCAGACCACCAAGGGCGTCACCGCTTGCTACAACACCGGCAGCATCACCGGTGCCGGCAACTATGTGGCGGGTATCGTGGCCTTTGCCTCCGGCGCGTCCGCTTCTGTCAAGAACTGCTACAACCGGGCCTATGTGGAGAGCACCGGCAGCAATGTGGGCGCTGTGGTCGGCATGACCAACAACGCCTCCGCTGCGATGTCCAACCTGTATTATCTGGACTTCACCTGCAGTCAGGGCATTGGCAGTGCCAAGAGCACCGCTCAGACGGCCACTGCTAAGACCAGAGCAGAAATGACAAAGAGCAGTTTTGTCAGGGCAATGAATACCGGCTTGACTACTGCCGCATTTGTTTCCAGCCGGTATAGCCCCGCCCTAAGTTGGCAGACGAATCTGAAGGGGTTGAAAACGCCAAAGGTTGGCAATGTCGATATGGATCCTTTCGGATATGTGGACAGCAAAGATGTAGAACTGCTACGGAAATATTTGGCGAACACAATTACACTGAACGATGACCAACTGGCGCAGGCAAATGTGAATGGCGACACTGTAGTAAATCAGGCGGATCTTGATCTCTTGGAGCAGTATGTTGCAGGCACAATTACCGTATTTCCTGTTGGCTGATGAGAGGTTAATCTATGAAAAGAATACTGGCATTATTTATGGCAGTGGTTCTTGTAATAGGGCTTCTCCCCTCCGCCGCTTTTGCGGCGGAGGGCGACAGCCCTATTGTTGTATCCACAGCCGACAAGACAAATGTGAAACCTGGAGAAAAACTCACTATAACATATACACTTGCGCATGATTTGGATTACATGACAGCGCTTGATATTGTTCTAAGGTATGATGCTACTCTCTTTCAATTCGTAAGTACGGATATAGATGGTAGCGTTTGGTTTGATAACCCCACTCAAAATGGCGCATATGGAGCCGACAGTCAAGCCCTTGTTAGAATAAGACAGTACAATGATGACAATGAAGAAACTATTGTTGCGGGTAAAATCTGTTCCGTTACCTTTGCTTCTTTAGATAATATTAGTGGTGCCCAAACGGCATCTTTTTTCAACGGTACGACAGGAGTATCGCGTTCAAGCATTGAGGTGGATGAAGAAACACTTTATGTCAAAGATGGTGCGTTTAACCATGGCGAGAGCGACCCGATTAAGGTGACTATTACACCTGATGGGGCTGGCCCTATCCCCACAGCTACCGGCTATACTGTTTCCATGGGTGCTGACCAGCAGGTTGCTGCGGGCCAGCAAGTGCGTATCCCTGTGACCGTCGCCTCCGGGGAAAAGGGCATCACCGGCTTCAACGCCTATGACATGACCTTTACCTATGACCCGGCGGCCCTGACCCTGAACACCAAGACCGGTGCCGCCGCCAACCTGACGGTGGAGGACAACAACGGTACCGTTCGGGTCCGCCGCTACGGCGATGCCGTGCCCTTGGGCGAGGCCCTGGCCCTGGAGTTCACCGCCAAGGCGACTGCCTCATCCACCGTGAAGCTGACCAACGCCAAATTTGATCTGGATGCCAACTCCATCAACTTCGACGCCCCGGATGCCGCCATTTCCGACGCCGACACCGTGGTCAACGCCAATAACTTCACCGTGACCCTGCCGGATGCGTTCACCTCTGACGAGACCCGCCTGGTCCCCAACGGCGGCAGCTTCACCTTCAAGCCCGTGGACAGCCACTATACCTACACCTTCACCGTGAAGATGGGCGACACCGTCAAAGAGTGCCTAACCTTCGGCGCAGATGATACCTACACCATCGAAAACATCTCCGGCAATGTGGAGGTCACCTGCACCGGCAAGACCCCCAAGCAGTACGATGTGACATACAAGATTGACACAGATGTGGAGCAGGATGTGACCAAGGGCCCGGAGGCAGTCACCTATCTGAATGACTACTCCTTCACCGTCACCCCGAGGGCCGGCTACTCCTACCGTGTAATTTACAATGTAGACAACGGGGATCCCTTTGTCCATACAGTCATAGCGGTCCCCACTGCCAATGACGATGGCACCCTCACCTACACGATCCCTGGAAAAGAAATCGTTGGAGGTGTGAAAATATGGATCTCCGCCAACACAGAATCTGGTATTCCGGTCGTGTTCACCGGCAACGGCGTTGAGGACGCAGCCTCCGGGAATGCAAGCTCTATGGGCAAGAATATGCCCTACTACTTCACGCTGAACCAGCGCGAGAGCTGCGACTACACCGTCACGGCTTACTATCAGCCCCTCAGCACTCCCACAGCTTCTAAGAGGCCCGCCACCGTGCGCAGCCTTGGCAATGGGAAATATGTGGTCGAGGCCGTGAATTATAACGACTATCTGTATGGATACGCCAGAAGCTGGAACCTGGTCGTGAAGGTGGAAAAGGTCTCCCACAGCGCGGAGGAAGTGACCGTGTCCAAATATCTGGAGCTGAACGACAAGACCATGATGCTGGTCACGGTCAAGGGCACCCCCGAGGGCGGCAGTGCCTTCACCTATGACGGCAACACCATGTATAAGGTCGAGGGCTACGGCACGGACCGGTATGCATGGCTGGTGATCGTGGACAAGGGTCAGACCCTGACCCAGGAGGAGGCCGCCGCCAAGGTCGCCATCTCTGCCGCAGACAATGTGGTCACCATCACCCTGGGCTTCGATGTGAACATGACCGGGAAGGTGGATGTTAACGATGCGCAGCTGGTCTACGATATGTATAACGGCACATACAGTGACTTCACCAAGGTTTCCGTGGAGAAGTTCCTGCGGGCCGATGTAAACGCCACTAAGGTGGTGGATCACACCGACGCTGTGGCCATCGTGAATCAGTTTAAGTAAGGTCCTGCCAGCCTCCCTTCCCCGGCGGGAGGGGAGGCTATCCCCCTTTGGGGGCTTCGCACCGGCCAGGCCGGGCAAAAAACGGCCCAACCGGTCGGAGAGAGAAGGAGATCAGCATGAGAAAACGCATTTTTACACTATTGGCAGCCCTGTGCCTGCTGCTGTGTCTGCTGCCCACCGCAGCCTTTGCCTCGCAGACAGGCAGCAAAACAGACGAGAGCCGCAGCTACAATTTTGACCTGTCCGCAGGCGGTGCATCTGAGGTGCGGGCCACCACTGGCGAGACCATCACCGTGACCCTGGTGCTCAAGCGCACCGACGCCCAGGAAAGCGCCGATATGTACGGTATGCAGACGGAAATCGAGTACGACGACACCTTCCTCCAGCTGGTGGACGGCAGCGTCATGACCGCCCCCGGCATCCGCTGGAGCGATTTAGGCCGCCGCACCGGCGGGCGGGCCTTCTATCTGAACTTCGTGTCCTTTAAGGGCGGCGAGGCTTGGGAGCCGGAGGTGGTAGTCGGCAGCTTTCAGATGAAGGTCATCGGCACGAAGGGTGTGTCGCAGCTTATCCCCACCAACACCCTGGTTTCCACCCAGGACGGCATGGCCGGATACACCGTGAAGGATAATAGCGTGTCCGTCATCGTCACCACGGACTGCACCGTTACCTTTGAAAGCAACGGCGGCACGGAAGTCCCCTCCCAGACCGTCCAGTACGGTGAAAAGGTGAAAAAGCCCGAGGACCCCATCCGGGAGGGCTACCACCTGGAGGGGTGGTACAGAGACCTGGACCGCACCCAAAAGTGGGACTTCCACAAGGACACCGTTAAGGGCAACATGACCCTCTACGCCAACTGGGCCGAGGGTGCCGCCGCAGGAAGCGTCACCTGGTGGATTATAGGCGGTGCGGGCCTGCTGGCCCTGCTGCTGATTCTGCTGGCTCTGCTGGGCAAGAAGAAGGTCCGCTTTGAGACCAGCGGCGGCACAGAACTGGAGGCCGTGTCCGTGAAGCGGGGCGGTGTCATTGGCGAAGTCATGACGCCCACGAAGCCCGGCGCAGTGTTCGGCGGCTGGTATGCAGATCAGGCGCTCACCAAGCCCTGGGATACACAGAAAGATCCGGTGCGCAGCAATATGACGCTCTACGCGCGCTGGATGTAACCTACGCATAAATGAGGTAAACAAATATGAGAAAACGCATACTATCTCTGCTGCTGGCACTGACTTTGGCTCTGTCGGCAGGCGTATTCGGCGTCATACCGGCGCTGGCTGCGGATTCCTGCGTTTCCGTGAAGGCGGATGCCGTCACCACCGGCGAGGTTGTGGCCGGCAGCTTGCTGGAGATCAAGCTGACAGATGTCTTTGAAGATACAGACGGCCATACGCTGACCTACACGCTGACCAACGCAGCGCAGTTCAGCGCCCAAACCAAGGTCAAGGACGGCTCACTCTATGTATCAGAGAAAGACCCCGGCACCTATACGCCGAAGGTCAAGGCGACCTGCTCGGACGGCAAAGAGCTTACAGCGACCTTTACCATCACGGTCACGGAAGCTCCCCACGGATTGGACGCACAGTATAACTACGATGAGACCCCCGCCAAGGAAGTCACGGTGTATGTGACTATCTCCAACGACGGCGTGCCCATCCGAGGCCGCGACGGCACGGTGCTGTGCCACAAGGCCATCACCGTCCCCTACTTTGACTTGGGCCGGTACAACTTGAGCGAATACTACCGCTATCACACGGAAAACGGAGAAGGCAAATACATCGACGAGAACATCGTGGAGCGGCCCACCGGCCTGCACCTGTATCTCTATCTGCTGGAGCGCTACTTCATCGGCCTGCCGGAGGAGCAATGCTGCAAGGGTGCCTATCCTCGTGACGCGCTGGCGAGCTTTAAGCTGGGTGAAGATGTTTGTTACATGGATGAAACACCGGCCTATACGGCAGACAGCTTTGCCGCTCTGACTATCACCGGCTCTCCCACCAGCCTCTACATGGCAAATTTTTGGGGCCATGACGAGAATTTAATGTATTACAGGAATCACTGCTATCCCTACATGAGTCCCGGCTGGGGTTCCACCTCGGACTACATTCTGCTGTCCAACGGAGATACCTGGGATGTGGCCATGTACAGCAACTGGAGCTTCTGGTCCAGCGGCGGTGCATTTACCTGCTTCGACCAGGACGAATACAGCGTCCGTCCCGGCACACAGATGACAGTGAATACCCAGGCCTACGGTACCACCTTTGAGGGCAGCGACTTCTATCCATTCTCAAACCTGGATGTATTCCTGTATAACGACAAGTGGGAGCAAATCGAGCAGTACAAGGAAGCGGCTGACGGAAAGAGCACTTTCTCCTTCACCGCCCCCACAGAGGAGGGCACCTACTACCTCGTGGGCATGGACCCCAACCGGACGATCCCCAAGGACGACAGCGGCGGCACGAACTATGCCAAGATCGCACCGGCCACAGCTCTTCTGAATGTGTCCAAGACCGCAGAACTGGAGCGGCCCTTCCAGTCCATCTCTGTCAATGGCACGAAGTTGAATGCAAAGAACATTTCCTATGAGGGCATCGTTACTCTGGGCAGCGAGGACAACGAGGAGTTCAAAAATGTCTACGAGGAGATTCCCAAGTACCATGTGATCGTTCCGGAAGGAACGGAGAGCGTTGACATTACCTACAACGAGGGCGTGGATATTTACCACGCAGACGCTACTGCATACGGCTACGAGACGGACCTTGCTGTAGATGTGGTGTCCTCAGCAACTATCCGCTCTGTTACCTTGAAAAACAGCTACATGGCCAACAGTGACGGCACCCAGACCGTCACCACCCCCGTCACCCGCTATATCCGCAATGCGGACGGAACAGCCATGGCGGTCACACTGGAATCCAGCAGCACTAATAATTTTAGGCCCGTCGCCCTGTTCACCTTTGAGTATGCAAAGGCAGACACGAAGCCGGATGTGACATATGGGGATGTGAACGGAGATGGCATCATAAATTCCACGGATGCAGCAATCGTCTATCGCTCGGTTAATGGAAGATACACACTGACAGATTCTCAGAAGTTGTCGGCAGATGTTAACGGCGATGGTGCTGTAAACTCCACAGATGCTGCGTTGATCTATCGTTATACAAACGGGAAAATGAGTAAATTCCCCGCAGAATCCTAAATACCATAAGGAGGTTAAACACAAAATGAAAAGAACTCTTTCCATTCTGTTGACAATCGCCATGATTATCAGCCTTATCCCTGCTGTATTTGCTGCTGATGTTCCGACGATGTCAACAACAGTTGATAAGACAGAGGTTCAGCCGGGTGATACGATTACGCTTACACTGTCGATCGACAAGACCATTACGAACCTGAATAACTGGGAGTGGGCAATTTATTTTGACAAGACTGCTTATGTCAAAACCAGCGGCGAGCTTGAACCTGGATGTATGTCGGGCACGGGCACTACTGGCGCAGTGGGAGATAATGTTGATATCCTTGGTAAAAATGCCATCCGGGTATCCGGCCTGAGCACTACAGGCGACCCTGTCACTCTTAACACCGGCAAGATTGCCACTGTTACCTTTACGGCAACGGAGAACATCACGGCAGAAAACGCTCGTATTGAGGTCAAAACCGAAGCGCTACCTGACTATGATACGCTTAAAGACAACGATGTCAACTTAACCGGCAACATCATTGATGTCACCGTGAAGTCCAGTGAAGCCAAGGGCTACACCGTGTCCATGGGTGCGGACAAGCAGGTAGCTTCCGGCCAAATCGTGGAGATCCCTGTGACCATCGGCAACAACGACGGCAAGACCGCCTACAACGCCTACGACATGACCTTCTCTTTTGACCCCGCCATTCTGACGCTGAACATGGAAGACACCAACATCGAGGGTTATCGCGTGATCCCCGGCAGCGGCACCGTGCGAATCGTGCGTTACGGTAAAGCCGCCGAGCTGGGCGATGCGCTAACCCTGAAGTTCACCGCAGCCGGTCAGGGCCAGTCTGCGGTCAAGGTCACGGCGGCGTATGTGGATACCAATACCAATGCCATCGAGCTTGATGCCCCCGCCGCCATCGTGCTGAAGGATACGACCACCGTGACCGTCAGCGGCTACACCGTGACTCTGCCGGATGGCTTCACCCGTACCGACGCGGAGGGCTCCGTGATCGCAGCAGGCGGCACTCTGACCTTCAAGCCCGCAGACCCCAACTATGACTACACCGTGACTGTCACCGTCGGCGACGGCGAGGCAACGACAGTTAGCCCGGACGAGAATGGCATCTACACTGTGGCGAATGTCAACGGCAATGTGGTGGTCACCAGCACTAAGACCCCCAAGACCTTCACTGTCACCCAGGGCAATGATACCACCGGTGCTGCGACTGCTACCTACATGAAGGACTACACCTTCAAGCTGACCCCTGAGGATGGCTACACCTATAACATGGCCGTGACCATCGGCGGCAAGGGCTACACCGGCTTTAAAGCTGTATCGAATGAGGACGGCACTACCACCTACACCATCCCCGGTGCGGATGTGACCGGCGACATCATCATCAACAGCAACAAGCAGGTCAAGCAGCCGGAGACCTTCACTGTCACCTTTGCAGGCAACGGTGCAGGCGAGGCCACCGGCGAAAGCTCCGTCAAGGAAAACGCCACCTACACCTTCACCGTGGCGAAGAAGGACGGCTTCAAGTACACCATTTCCGCCACCATGGGCGGCAAGGCCGTGGCTGTTACCGAGGGTGCTAACAACGCCTACACCATCGCCAATGTCACCGGCAATCTGGTCATCACCATCGAGAAGAAATCCACTCTGACCATGGAGGTAGCTGTTTCCGAGTATGTGCAGATGGATAACAAGACCGTGTTTCTGGTAACCGTGACCGGCACCCCCGAAGAGGGCAAGGCTTTTGCCTACGGCGATAATGTCATGTATAAGACTACCGCTTACGGTGAGAATGTGTACAGCTGGCTGGTGATTGTGGACAAGAATGAGGCATTCACTGTGGCTACGGCTGAGGCCAATATCAAACAGGCCAGCGCCACAGCCGAGGAAGTGAAGCAGAGCTATGATGTCAACGAGACAGGCGTTGTGGACATCAACGATGCGCAACTCACCTATGACATCTACAGCGGCAAGTACACCGACTTCGAGAAAGTCTCTGTGCGGAAGTTCCTGTGCGCGGATGTGAATCTTGACAAGGCCGTCAACTCCACCGACGCCGTTGCGGTCGTCAAAAATTCCAAGTAAACCAAGGCGAATCCATAGCTTCCCCTCCCTTTTGGGAGGGGAGGCAATTCGCCATATTTTGGGGCTTTACCATTGCCTCCTGTTTTAGGAGACGATGGTAAGAATCCGAAATAAGCATTTGGAGGATACCCGTATGAAAAAACATAGCGGCCTATATAGCGCCGTGAGTATTTTGCTGGTCATTGTGCTGGTGGCAGGGATCAGCCTCTCACTTCTTTCCTCCGGTCGGACAAGGCCGGACAATCCCATCAGCACTCAGCCGGATCGGCTCCAGGCAGAGTCGCTGCAAGGCTCCGGCAGCACTGGCGGACAAAGCTCCGGCAAGGATAATACAGAGAATACGGATACTGCCCAGGATCCATCAGAGCCGCAGAAGCCCGATGAGCCACAGAATCCGGATGAGCCGCAGAAACCTGATGAGCCACAGAACCCGGATGACACGCAGAAACCCGATGACACCAAGCCGGATCCATCAGGCCCCACAGACTCCACGGATAACCCCGGCAAGGGCGACCAGGGCGGCTCCAAGTCAGACGATAACAAAGGCGGCTCCGAGGATTCCGGTGACCATGGTGATGGCACCGGCGGAGACGACGGGGACCACGGCGGCAGCGGAGGTGACCACGGCAGCGGCGGTGAGGAGGATGATACCCCCCGCATTTATACGACACTGAAAACCCAGCAGCTTACCAAGGCAGAGCTGCCCGACAGCAAGCTGACCTTTGTGGCCTATCCCCTGGGTAAGGGCGATCTGCATATCCGTGTCCGGCTGAAAAATGAGACCAATTCCGGAAACGGATTGCTGCTTACTTCTCAGAATAACCAGGACTACGAGGCACAGCTGGATTTCAACGCAGATAACCTCTTTGTGCTGTCTCTTTATGATGGGGAGACCTTTCTGGGACTTGTTCAGTACCGGGTGGGCTATTACGCGAATCTTGCGGACGATACCCACCCGACGGTGGGGGACTATCCACCCTCCATCGTTACCAATCTGGACGGGGCCAGCCTGGACATGAGCTCCCAAACCTTCCCCTTGACGGTGATTGCCCGTGCCAACGCAGAGCTGGGAGCCGGAGTGATCTATTCCAATCAAATTCGGGTCACGCTGGACGGCAAAACTGTGGAAAAGAGCTACGGCGATTCTCAACCCACCTACGAGTTGTATTTCGATCCCCCTCAGTTGGGCGATGAAGAAACCCACATTGTCCGGGTGCTGGCCTGGGATGGTAACGGAAACTCCACCATGAAGGTCTACACCGTCACCTATCACCAGATCAGTGAGGGCGACCCGGCAGGCTCGGTGGATGTGGTGCTGGATGCGACTACCATCGGCCTGGGCATTCTGGATACCGGTACGCTGGACATCGTGGAGGGCGAAACGGCGGCATCCGTGCTGCTGCGCTTCCTGCAGGAGCGCGGTTATGAGCCGGATTACCAGGGGTCCACCACTATGAACTTCTATCTGCGCCGGATTAGCCGGGGCGACATTGCCTACCGTGCCAATGTCCCGGAGCATCTTTGGGAGCTGATCCTGCGGGACGGCATTACCACCAATGACAACTATGACCGGGATAGCATCGGGGAGTTTGACTATACCCAAGGCTCGGGCTGGATGTACTCCATCAACGGCACCCTGTATGAGGGTACCGGCATGAGTGGCTACAAGGTCCGCAACGGCATTACCATTTATGTGCGCTTCACCCTGTCCTACGGCAAGGACATCGGCGGCTACGATTCCACCGGAGGCGGCTACGGTTCACTGAGCAGCTACTGCGGCCTGTGGATCAACGGCGGCTACCAAGCCCTGGGCCACGACTTCGTGGAGACGGACCGTTTGGAACCCACCGAAACAGAGGACGGTTACATCCACTATCGCTGCTCCAAGTGCCATGAGGAGAAAACAGATATTCTCCCGGCCACCGGCGGCGGAACGGAGCCAATAGAGCCTGCCCCTACGGAGCCGGTCTCCACCCCACGGAACCGACGCCCACGGAACTCAGCGACCCGGTCGTTACGGACCCCACCGAACCAAGTCCCTCGGACCCCAGTGACCCTACGCCCACAGAGCCAACTTCCGAATAGGACCGGCTGATGCGGCGGAGGATGGGAAACGCTCTAACGGGACACGGGAACGGTATAGTTTTCCTTTGTAGAAGGGCGCTGAAACGAACGATGGAGGATACTGCATGAAAAGAGCAACACGAATATTAGCGGCACTTCTTTGTGTGCTGCTTCTGCTCCCAACGGTGGTCTTTGCGGAGGCGCAGCCTTCTTTGGAAAAACAGATTGCACAGAGTGCGGAGGGAATGTCCGCTCTGGGCGGCAAGAAGGGTGAATTGCTGAAAGACCGGGAATTGTTTCCTGCAGGCGATTCCGTCTGCGATTGGCTGGCCATAGCTATGGCACTGTCCGGCACAAGGGAGAGCTATTCCGACTATTTGGCGGAACTGAAGGCCCATGTGGAGGACGCATACGCCAAAAACGGATGCCTGGACCGCAACAAGGCCACGGAATACCACCGGATTTCTTTAACGGTGCTGGCACTGGGGGGCAACCCCACCAACTTCGGCACGAAGCCCGACGGCTCGGCCATTGACCTGATCGCAGAGGGTACTTACAACTATGCCCGTGATCCGGGCGCTCAGGGCTTAAATGGCTGGATATGGGCGCTGCTGACCTTGGATGCCGGGGACACAGAGGTCCCGGCAGACGCCCTGTATTCCCGGGAGGACATGGTAAATGCCATTTCCGTTGCTCAGGAGCCGGACGGCGGCTTCGGCCTGATCCCCGGAAAATCGGATGTGGACATCACCGCTATGGCGGTGCAGGCCCTAGCTCCCTATCGGGACCAGATGGAGACCGAGATCGACGCGGCACTTTCCTATCTTTCCGGCCAGCTGACGGACACCTGCGGGTATATCGCCTACGGCGATGAAAACGCGGAAAGCACCGCCCAGGTCATCCTGGCCCTGTGTGCGCTGGGCATTGACCCGGAGACGGATAGCCGTTTTGTCAAGGGCGAGCACACCCTGCTGACGGAGCTTTCCCAGTTCCGGGAAGCGGACGGCACCTACCGCCATGTGCTGGAGGGGGCCGGCGACGGCCTGGCAACTGCCCAATCCGTCCTGGCCTTAGTGGCTGTGCAGCGTGTGCGGTCCGGGCAGCCGTGGGTGCTGCATTTTGACGGCACTCAAGCGCCCCGTGAGGCATTCGGCATAAATGGAATCATCATCTGCGCCGTGATCGGTGCGGTAGTCGTAATCGCCGCCGGTGCGATCTACATCATCGGCAGAAAGAGGAAAAAGGCATGAACAAGCTGACAGATCAAATTCAGGCAGAGGTCAACAAGGTCGTTTTGGGCAAGGAGGACATCGTCCGCAAGGTGCTGCTGGCCATCCTGGCACAGGGCCATGTGCTGCTGGAGGATGTCCCCGGCGTAGGCAAGACGACGCTGGCCAAGGCATTTTCCAAAACGCTAGGTCTGGACTCCAAGCGTGTCCAGTTCACCTCCGACACCCTGCCATCGGATATTATCGGGTTTTCCGTATTCGATAAGGCAGACGGCAAGCTGAAATATCAGTCCGGAGCCATTATGACCAATCTGCTGCTGGCGGACGAGATCAACCGTACCTCCAGCAAGACCCAATCCGCTCTGCTGGAGGCTATGGAGGAGTTGCAGGTCACCGTGGACGGCGTGACCCGGCCCCTGCCGAAGCCCTTTATTGTGCTGGCAACGGAAAACCCGGTGGGTTCTGCGGGTACGCAGATGCTGCCCGCATCCCAGTTGGACCGTTTCATGCTCCAACTGAGCATGGGCTATCCCAATCGGGCCAGCACGGCGGCACTGCTGAAGGATCGCCATCATGTGGACCCGCTCTCTGCCTGCCAGACAGTGACTTCCCCTGCCGAGCTGGAAAAGCTCATTGCAGAGGTCAGCAATATCCATGTGGCAGACCGAATTTATGACTATATTGCAGAGCTGGTGGATCTGACCCGCTCCAACGCCTATGTGACCCTGGGTGTCAGTCCCCGTGGCGCTTTGGCTGTGACCCGTGCGGCCAAGGCCAACGCCTACTTAGAGGGCCGGGACTATGTGATCCCTGACGATGTGTGCGCCGTGTTCCCGGATGTGTGCGTCCACCGTCTGATCCTCAACTCCAAGGCGCGGCTCCAGGACTATACAGCGGCACTGATCCTGCAAAATGTACTTACCTCCGTCCAGAAGCCGGATGTCCGGGAATTTTCCAGCAAATGAGAAAAACGATCTTAGGCAGCGCCCTGTGTTATCTGATCCTGCTGCTGGCGTTGGCGGCGCTGCTTCTTACAAGCGGCTCCTTCTGGGCGCTGGCCGGACTCTGCTTGCTGCTCCTGCTGCCCCTGGCCTCCTGGGCGGTCAATTTCTATGTCCGCAGGCACCTGCAGGCGGACATTCTGACCCCGGCCACAGCGGCAAAACGCACGGCAGTCAGCTGTCGGGTGCGTATCCGCAACGGAGCGTTTCTGCCCGCAATGCGCTATGGCTGTCAGGTCTCTATCCGCAATGATCTCACTGAGGAAGACCAGACAGTGACGCTGACCGGCAGCATCGGAGCCAAGGGCGAAAGCAGCCAAACCATCCTGCTGCAAAGCAGCTTCTGCGGCAGAGTGTATGTGCAGATCAGCCGGTTTACCCTGCTGGACTATCTGGGCCTGCTTCCCATGAAGGCCCTCGTGAAAGCGGATGCCCGTCTGACCATCCTCCCGGACCTGTATCCAATGGAGGCGGACATGACCGCCCGACCGGCCTATGCCGACGACGGCGCTTCCAATCGACGGGGTGAGGACCGCAGCGAGGTGTACCAGCTCCGGGAGTATCGCCCCGGCGATGATATCCGGCAAATTCACTGGAAGCTGTCCTCCAAGTTAGATGAGCTGATTCTGAAAGAGGCCAGCCAGCCGGAGAGCCGTTCCCTTTTGGTATTCTGGGATAAGCGCACCGGCGGTAACCCCCAGCAGATGGACGCACTGGCGGAGGTCGTGTCCTCCGCAGGCATGGCACTGCTGCAAAGTGGTGTACCCTATACCCTGTGCTGGACGGACCGGGACGATCTGCAGGTCCAGGACATTTCAGAGGAAAACCAGCTTTTGCAGGCTATCCCGGCTCTGGTAAAGACCAGGGGCAGCGCTGAGTGCCGCCTGCCCAAAACTGACGGTTACAGCCGAATTCTCTGTTTCGGCACAGCGCCGGAAGAACAGCTGCTCACGGACGGACGGGTGCATTTCATCCTCTGTACCGAAGAACAGTACCCCGGTGCGACCACCTTTGCCCCGCAGAATTATTCCGAGGCCATGCAGCGACTGGAGGTTTAACCCATCATGCGAAAAAATGAAAATGGACTCCAGTGGATTGTCACCGAAACGGCACAGAAAAAGCTGCACTTTCCCTGGGGTGCTTGGGTGGTCTGTGCCGTTCTGACGGTGGGCTTCTGCTTGCTTTTAACCGCTGCATTTCCCTCTGTTCCCTACCCATGGTGGGCCATGACAGCAGCTGCGATTTTGGTGCAGGCGGCGTTGCTGATAGTATACCAAACCAGAATCGGGAACTGGCTCGTTCCAGCGGGCATCGGCGTGTTGCTTCTTCTGAGCTTGGCACTGAACAAGTTTGTCCTACCCGGTTTTGGAACACTGGCAAATGATTTCCTGACCCTGCTGACGAAAAAGACCGGGAAGATCTACCTGGACCTTGCGGCAGCGGATGCCCAATTTCTGCCTCTGGCGGTAACGATTCTGCTACTGGCGGTGTCGCTGCTTCTCAGCCGTAGCGCATGGAGCGGACGGATGCTGCTGGCCTTGCCGATTCTGCTGCCCTGCTATGCAGCCCTGTTGCTGGGCTTGTTTCCCATAGGCATCGGCGGTGGGCTGCTGATTATTGGCACGGTGCTGCTGATGGTGCAGCACACGGCAGAGGGAGAAGCTCTTGCAGGCGTTCCGGCGCAGCTGATCTTGCCGGTCCTGTGTGCAGCGCTGTGTCTGCTGATGGGCCTGTCCTGCCAAGACAAGCTGAATACAGACATGATCGAGACGATGCAAACCCAGCTTCACCAGCGGCACTACGACAGCGATACCAATTCCATGCCGGAAGGAAACCTCAAGAACTTACCCGCCTGGAATAAAAGCGACACCCCGGCGCTGGAGGTAACAATGGAGCAGCCGGAAAAGGTGTATCTGCGTGGGCAGGTCTACGACACCTACACCGGCACCGGCTGGAAAGCAGCCGATACCGAAGAAACCGCCCAATATGAGGACCTTTTCTATTGGCTCCATGAGGCGAATTTCTACGGTCAGAGCCAGATCGCACTGGCCGATGGCTATACGGAGACGGCCACGCCGCTGTCCATGACTATACGAAATCTCTCCGCCTGTTCCGCCCACGGCTACTACCCCTACGCCGTCTACGGCAGCGAAACGCTGGCAGCGGATCGCATCGGGGACACGAATCTGCCCCCGACAGAGAGCCTGTATTATCTGAAAGGCAGCGTCCCGGACTGGTATCAGATCCAGCGGAACCTCTCCACAGCCCAGGGCCGGGAAAACATCGAGACCTATCTATCCAAGGAGCAGGCCTATGCCGACTATCTCCGGGCCATCGACCTGCAAATGACCCAGGACAGCTGGGCCGTCCTCCGGCGGCAATTGAAGCTGGACACCCAGGCCCGGACCATCAGCGACATCCGCACCATCATCTTTGACTATCTACGGGAAGCCATGACCTACGATGAGACTGCCCGGACCATGAACGGCAGCGGCGATTTCCTGCAATATACGCTGGAGCGCAGCGGACACGGCTACAGCGTCCATTACGCCACGGCAGCGGTGCTGATGCTGCGCTACATGGGCGTTCCGGCCCGCTATGTGGAGGGGTATTACCTCTCGGCAGAGGATGCCACCCGCTACAAGGCCGGTGAGACCATTACCCTGACGGAAGAAAACGCCCACGCCTGGGCGGAATACTATGTCAGCGGTGTCGGCTTTGTGCCGTTCGAGGTGACTCCCGGCTACATAGACGACGAGGAACTGTCCCTGGGCGGCGACAGCCCGGATGAGAATACCTATGAGAACAACACCCAGCAATTTGTAGAGGTGGAGCGGCCAGAGGAGGTCAACGAGCACAAGCAGGACCGATTTACCTTCTCACTGAATGCCCACTACCTACTGCTTCTTCCCTTGCTGCTGATCTTGCTGCTGGCCGGGTGCATTTTCCATCGCCGCAGGGTGTTTCGGAAGAAGATGGCCGCTATCGACGCCGCAAACGACCGGGAGGCCATTGCCATGCGCTATGGCTATGCCGTTTGCCTGCTGCGCCACAGTACGGTGCAGTTCCCGGAGGATGCTGCGGAGGCCGCAGAACTGAATCAAAAGGCGCTGTTCAGCACCCAGGAGATGACCCCGGAGCAGCGCAAGCAGGTTGACTCATTTGCCGTGCGTGTACTGGATGCCTGCAAGGGCAGCTGGACAACCTGGGAGAAAATACGGTACCGGCTATGGAACTGCCTGTATTGAAAAAAAGGAGGAAGGAAAATGCACAAAAGAGTAATGGCTCTGCTGCTGAGTCTGGTGCTTCTGCTCTCTGCCGCCATGCCGGTCACGGCGATGGCCGCAGAGGGGTACGCCGGTAGCTTTGTGCTTGTGGCTATGAACGCCAACAGCACCATCGTGGAGCCGACCCGTATCCAGTATAAATCTGGGCAAACCATTCAACAGGCGCTGGCGGATTCAGATATTGACTTCGTCGGCCTGGAAAACGGATTCGTCTATGAGATCAACGGCGTTTCCGCCAATTACCTGCTCTATTATGACAAGGGTGGCTATAAGCTGGACGCTCCGGCTTCTTCCGTCAAGGCCCTTTGCTTCCATGTATCTTCGACTTATTCGGACGCAGCTATCCAGCTGATTATCCAAATGGCGGATTACCTGGACATGACCAACCATGTGCAGAATTATCCGGCAGCGGCCAGTGCCTACGCAGCGGCGCTGAAGGGCCTGCGGACGGCAACTGCCGACTCGGCAGGACCATTGCTGAAAAACCTAAAGGCCGCCATTGCCGAATATGCGGCCCTTCTGGACGGGACCAAATACACCGTCTCTGCCACAGCAACCCAAAACGGCAATGCGGTGGAGGCACCGATCCTCTCCCTTACGGATGTCTATGGCAATGTTACCACCGGCACCGGCAGCGTCCAAGTCATCGCCGGCGACTATAAGTTCTGTGTGTCCGACGGCGGATATAACCGCACAGAGGGAACGCTGACGGTCTCCGCCGACGCCCAGGTCTCTGCGACCCTGCCCTACGGCGAGTGGTTCGGCAATATCCGGCTGCTGGATGTCGATCAGGAACCCTACCGCGCTGCACAAAACCGTGCAAACCACACGGCGCAGTATTGGATCGAGGATACAGCCAATGCTCTGAGCAGCGTGTATCTGAATGCGGCGATGGGCAATGTCCCGAATACCAAGACCACCAAGCTCCGCACCATCTATACCGGTACCAACGGCAAGGATATGTCGGGCATATCCCGCAGCTGGAACAGCACAGCCACATCCCTTACTTATCTGTTGACCTCTGGCATGGAGGGCAAGACCTTCGCGCTGGAAGCACAGTATACAGGCTCGGACGGCTACACGCAGATTCAGTCCTACGATGTCACCGTGACCCGTGTGCCCACGCTGAAGGCTCTGGCAGCCACGGCGGAGGGGACCAAGCTGCCCCTGGAGTTTGCGCCCAACACCCGGGAGTACAGCCTAAAAACCGTGTCCTCCACTGTGGATATTGACGCCGCACCATTTGGTGAGGATTATACCGTCACCGGAACCGGGGCGGTGCAGCTGACCGGAGACACGCAGGATCACATGATTCAGGTAGCAGCGCCCAACGGGGAGCAGAGCACCTATACCCTCCACATTCAGAAGGTAGCTTCCGTACCGGTGACGCTGGCTGTGCCTTCCGGAACAACGGTGCAGGTAATCAATGGAGCAGGCTCCGAGATTGCCCCGGTGGACGGGATCTATCACCTGGTCCCCGGCGAGAGCTATACCTGCATCGCCACGAAGAACACCTGGTATCATACGCAGATCACCTTCACGGCCTCCAGCGGACTGAATGTGTCCGTCCCGGAGCCTGTCACCACCGACTGGCTGACCGATCTGGCATTCTACAACGGCACCTATGCTTCCAGTCGGATCGCCTACGCCGCCGACAAGACCTTCACGGCGGCAGACCACACCTACAACTATACGGTGTCCGACTGCAACAGCTCCGTTGCCATGCAGGCCACGGCAACCGGAACCGTGACGGCGCTGTATCGGACCCAAAGCACCGTGCCGGAGATTCATAATCTCGCACGGATGGAGACGATCACAACGCCTGTCAGCAAAACGGGTCTTGCTCAGAGCCTGACCTACGCCGTGGCCAAGGCCGGTTACGGCCAGACGGTGACGATCCGCATTTCCAAGACAGAAAACGGCACTACCTACTATCAGGACTACGATATTCAGCTGCTGCGGCAGCTGCACCTGTCCAGCCTGACTATTGCCACAAAGGATGAGACACTGCCCTTTGTAACTCCAAAGGGCGCAACGGCCCGCTTTGATCGAGATACCACGGATTATTATGTTAAGGTAGACCGGGAGACCACCGCTCTCTACCTCTCCGGCACCTATCCCAACAGCAGCACAGACACCGCCTGCTGCGGCGGGTACTATGCCAAGGTCAACGGCGTACGCTATGATGCGCTGGCCGGCGCGGAAGCGGTCCTGAACACAGACCTTTATAATGAGGATATTTCGGTACAGGTCTGCCACGCAGATACCGGCAGCATTGAGCTGACCTATACCGTCCATGTTCAGAAAAGTGACCCCATCCAACTGACCATCCAAACGACCCCGGCGGATGCCACGGTGTTCCTGACCAACGATCTGAACGGCAAGCGCATCGTGGAGAAAAACGGCACCTACAGCCTGACCCCCGGTGCCAGCTATTCCTACACTACCACCTGCGCCGGGTACATCGGTCAAACGGTGGAGCACTATACCGCCCCCGACAAGGACGGTACACTGACCATTACGCTAAAGAAGGCTCCAGCCAACGACAAGCTCATCAATTTCGATTCTGCGTGGCCCCACTTACGCCAAAACAATGAGAATAACGGTGTGGTGGACTACAAGACGCCGGTCTACGCCAAGGATGCCGAGCTGTACTGGGCTACCTCCATTGGATCCGGCTACGATGTGAACGCCTGCGGCTGCCCCATTTTGGTGGACGGTGCCATCTACACCTACTCCGGCTCCCGCATTTACAAGGTGGATGCTATCTCCGGTGAAATTCTCATTGATAAGCCCATGGATCACAACTCCAGCTTCGCCATCAACCCGCCCACCTACGCCAACGGCATGATTTTCGTGGGCCTGTCTGACGGCACGATCCAGGCGTTCGACGCCAATACCCTGGACTCCCTGTGGATCTATCGGGACTCCATCGGCGGTCAGCCCAACAGCTCTATTGTCTATCACGATGGCTACATCTACACCGGTTTTTGGGTAGGCGAGATCAACGAGGCCCACTATGTGTGCCTGAGCGCCACCGACGAGGACCCCACGCAGACGATGGAAGAAAAGCTCCCCACTTGGTACTACACCAGCAAGGGCGGCTTCTATTGGGCCGGTGCCTATGTGTGCGACGACTTCCTGCTGATCGGCACGGATGACGGCGCTTCCGGCTACACCACCGGCAAGCCCAGTCTGCTGTCCTTTAACCCCAAGACCGGCGAACTGCTGTCCTCCTACAAGATGAATGTGACCGGCGACATCCGCAGCTCTATCACCCATTACAACGGCAAGTATTACTTCACCAGCAAGGGCGGCTACTTCTACGAGACCACTGTGGACGAAAAGGGTACCATTGAGGATGTCCGCACCTTGAAGCTCTACAACTATGCGGACGATCCCGCCAATCCCGCCATGTCCACCTGCACACCCACCATTTACAATGGGCGGGCCTATATCGGCATCTCCGGCACGGCACAGTTCGGCGCATACAGTGGCCATAACCTTACGGTCATCGACATCCCCAACTGGGAGATTGCCTATACGGTACGCACCCACGGCTATCCCCAGACCAGCGGTGTTCTGACCACGGCCTATATGGAGGAGACAGGCTGCGTCTATGTGTACTTCTTCGATAACTTCACCCCCGGCAAGCTCCGGGTGCTGGAGGACAAGCCCGGCCAAACCGAGGTGTCTCTGAAGACCATGGAGACCTACACGGCCAGCGGTCAGACGGAGACCTATACGACGCCCTACAACATCTTCACGCCCAGCGGCGCACAGGCCCAGTATGCCATTTGCAGCCCCATCATGGATGAGTACGGCACGATCTACTTCAAAAACGACTCCGCCTACCTGATGGCCGTGGGCAGCACCATTGAACGCATCGAGGTCACGAAGCTGCCGGACAAGACGACCTACAATGTAAAAGACACCTTCGACCCCACCGGTATGCAGGTAACGGCCTACTACGCCAACGGCATGACCCGCGATGTGACAAAGTATGTCACCTGGTCCGATAAGCCGCTGAAGGCCAGTGATACCGACTTCCAGATCACCTTCCCCTACGCCATGTACCAAAACCGAGAAAACAGCGACACCCTGGAGATGGAATACGGCGTCCACTGCGATAAGCCCATGACTACCCTGACCCTGACCATTGGGGACCAGACCGAGGTCAAATACGGTGATGTAAATGGGAATGGTAAAGTCGATTCCACGGATGCCGCCATTGTCTACCGTTATGCAAATGGAAAATATCAGTTGTCTGCGGATCAACTTTTGGCAGCTGATGTAAATGGTGATGGTGTCGTGAACACGACGGATGCTGCATTGATCTACCGTGTAGCAAACGGAAAGCTGTCAAAGTTCCCGGTGGAACAATAAATCATAGTGGTACACGGAAATAACCCGGATATGAAATGACCTCCCCAGCTTGCCCACCGTGCGCATTGTACGGTGGGTAAGCCGCACTGACGGCAAAAAAACATTTCTGCAAGGAGAAGACGCCTATGAAAAAACATTCCATTGCGCTGCTGCTCCTGCTGGTGCTGCTGACCGGCTGCGGCGCAAAGACAGAGGAGGCACCATGGCAGACCGCCTACCGTGAAACGGGTAAATATCTACAAGAGCAAGATGCGCTTTCCGCAGGCTCTGTTGGCGGCGAGTGGGCGGTGATCGGCCTGAGCCGTGCCGGACTTCTCAGTGATGAGACTGCGCAGAGCTATGAGCAGACGGTAGAGGACTATGTCAAGCAAGCAGGTTCCGTGCGGCTGCACCACGCGAAATCCACTGAGAACTCCCGCGCCATCTTGGGCCTGACGGCTGCCGGATATAATGCCGCCAACATGGCGGGCGTTGATCTGACGGCGGGCCTAACCGACATGGCCTATCTGCGGGCACAGGGTACCAACGGCCCCATCTGGGCGCTGATCGCGCTGGACTGCCATGGCTACGATATTCCCCAGTGCGCCGATGGCGAGGAGCAGACCACCTGCGAGGGACTGGTGGCGGAGATTCTCTCCTATCAGTGCAGCGACGGCGGCTGGGCGTTGATGGGCGACGAATCCGATGTGGACATGACCGCCATGGCCCTGACATCTCTGGCCCCTTATCAGGAGGAGACAGACATCAAGGCGGCAGTTGACGCGCCGCTGACCTATCTGTCCGATGCCCAGCAGGCCGATGGCGGCTTCATGAGCTGGGGCGCGGCCAACAGCGAGTCCTGCGCACAGGTCATCGTGGCTCTGACGGCGCTGGGCATTGATTCCGCAGCGGACAGCCGCTTCGTAAAAAACGGCGCGTCCCCGCTGGACGGCCTGTGCGCCTTTGCCTGCGAGGGCGGCGGCTTCCGTCACAGCGATGAGGTATGGCTACCGAGCAGGGCTTCTACGCACTGGCCGCCTGCGACCGCTTCCGGCAGGGCCAGACACGCCTGTTCGACATGACGGATATTGAGGTGAAGTGATATGCGGCGATCCAAACCTCTGTGCACATTGCTTCTGGCACTGCTCCTGCTGACCTGTGCCGGAGGGAAAACCGGCTCCTGTAGAGCCACAGGACAGCGATGTGGATGCGGACACAAAGTATACCTGCATCATATCCATCTCTTGCGAGACGATCTTGGACAATATTGATAAGTGCGTTGAGAGCAAGAAAGCCCTTGTGCCGGAGGACGGTATCATCCTTCCAGCCACAGAGGTAACGTTCAGCGACGGCGAAAGTGTCTACGATGTACTGCAGCGTGTCTGCAAGGCAAATAAGATACACATGGAGTCCAGCTTTACGCCGGTGTATAACAGTGCCTATATCGAGGGTATTCACAATCTGTACGAGTTCGATGTAGGGAAGCTCTCCGGCTGAATGTATGCCGTCAACGGATGGTTTCCTAACTACGGCTGCTCCCGCTACCAACTGAATAACGGCGATGTGGTGGAGTGGTGCTATGCCTGCGATCTGGGAGAAGATCTCGGCAGTGGTATGGGAGGATAATGGAGGCACCAGAATATAGAGAACGCTGATATAGGAAGCGGAGTTCCCGGAACACATTGGCCTCTGGAGATATTCGAGAGGCCGCCTAACCATGCGACCAGACAACACAACAAAACGGACAAAAAGCCAAGGATGGCCCTTTGCGGCCATCCTTGGCTTTTTGTCCGCTTTTCATTATGCGGATACCAATTTCATTGCCGTGCCCCACCGTTTCTGCCGTTTGCGAGTTCTTCACAAATGACGAAACGGAGGGAATAAAAGGTCCCGTCAAGATTTATGCGCAAAATTGTTTGCAGGCTCCGGCGGAGTGAAGTCAGCCGGCAACGGAGGCGTCGTCCATGACCGCCTCCAAGTGCTTCATGTTCATGTATTTCTTGTTGCCCCACTGGGTGCCCGCCACATGGCGCAGCCGTGCGCAGACCAGCATCAGGGCGGAGTTGCCGTCCGGGAACGTCCCCACCACGCGGGTTCTGCGGCGGATCTCCCGGTTCAGCCGCTCGATCACGTTGTTGGTGCGGATGCGCGTCCAGTGCTCGCTGGGAAAATCGCAGTAGGTCAGCGTTTCCTCAATGCCGTCCTCGACCTTCTTGGCAGCTTCCTTCAGTTTCATGGTGCGCAGCTCGGCGACCACGGCTTTCGCCTTCTCACGGGACGCTTTTTTGCTCTCCTGGGCGTGGATCGCCTTGAGCATTTTTGCCACAATTTTGACCTTGGATTTGGGCACAACAGAGAAAACGTTGCGGTAGAAATGCACCGTGCAGCGCTGGTATTTGGCGTCCGGGAACACCTCGCCCACAGCCTCCAGCATCCCCATGTACTTGTCACCGACGATGAGCTTCACGCCGTCCAAGCCGCGCCCACGGAGCCACTGGAAGAAGCTGACCCAGCTGGCCTTGTCCTCTTTCATGCCCTCAGCGGCACCCAAAACCTCGCGAAAACCGTCCTCATTCACGGCGATCGCCACCAAAACAGCAACATTTTCGTACTCTCCGCCCCAGTTGCGGCGCAGGTAGATGCCGTCCACGTAGACGTATGGATAGTGGCCGCCCTGCAAGGGGCGGTTGCGCCAGTCCTCAATGTGAACGTAGGCTTTCTTGTTCAGCTCACTGATGGTGGCAGGCGAAACCTTGCTGCCCCACAGCGCCTCCGTGATGTCCTCCACCCGGCGCACGGAAACGCCTGCCAGGTACATCTCGATGAGGGCCTCCTCCACGCTGCTCTCCCGGCGGCGATACCGCTCGATGATGGCGGTCTCGAAGGACATGCCCTTGAGCCGCGGCATGTGGAGCGTAACGTTGCCGGAGGTCGTGGTGAGATTCCGGTCATAGTGACCGCTGCGGTAGCCATGACGGGCCTCGCTGCGCTCATAGCGGGCCGCCTGCGTCAGGGACTCCGCCTCCTTTTCCAGTAGCTCGTTCAGGGTTTCCTCTACACTTCCTCGAACTAATTCTTTGAGCTGCCCCTTGATAATTTCCTCATTGAATTGTACAATCTTCTCGGACATAGTTTGCTGTCTCCTTTCGAATGTTTGTGTGGTAACTTCATTCTACCAGAGCCTGCAAGCTATGTCTTTTTATGCTCTTTTCAATTTGCGCAAGTTATTGTACATTATCCATCGCCGCAGGCCTAATGGCAGTTTTGACCAGCAGCCTGTATCGCATCAAATGAACGCAGACAGAGCGCACCTCCCACCAAGGGGAAGGTGCGCTCTCGAGTTGTCACGAGGGTAGCGTCATCATGGCGCATCCAGAAGGACTCACTCTATCGGAGGTATTAAGACAGAGAAAAGAACAAGCAACATGTCTTATAAAAAATCGGTGATGCCAACAAGGAAGGATATGGTCTATGCAATATCTGGAGGAAAACTCGGTAAATTTCTTTCAGCCTGAACATAAAATCCTTTTTGCGTATAAATCTTGACAACGCCACCAGTTTGGGCCGAAAAAACTGCTATGCGTGAGTGTCCCGAAAGTCGTGAGAAACGGCCTCTTAAGATGGCGGCCCTTTATAAGCGCCTGACTTTTGAGCTTATATTTAACCTTGCAATTACACGATCTTTTCTGCGGGCAACATTCAATGTAATTCACATGGTTCCTGTGATTAGGATATTGCGTTTTGGATGAGCATGAGGATAAATCCGAAAAGCAGGAATATGAGTATCGGCGCAAGGGTTCGGAGGATATTGCGTACCCCCATAACTATATCGCAGGCGGAGGGCGCGGGGGCTTTGGGGGGCGCAGTGCGTTTCTCTTCCGGCGGTGCGTAGTCTGGAATCTCGCTTCGATGCAGTCCCCGCAGAAGCCTCCGCAGAAGGCCGAGGATGCCCGACATGAAAAATCCAGGCACGGCAAGAATCGTTCCTATGATCACCAGGGCAAGATCATTGCCACTCGGCGCCAGAAAGCCGGTGGAGTTTTCCGGGGCGCTCGGATCGTATTTGATGCGGATGGACCTGCCCACCTCGATAGAGTTTGCCAGGGGGCCATATTTACCTGTATAATGCGTTCCATCCACTTCATATTCGTAGGTCATCGAATAGTTGATGCCACCCCTGCCAACTTTGCTTCTGTTCAACTCGGAAATATCCGTAATGTATGCGCTGCCGAATACCCAATCCGTCTGCTTGTATGATTGAATATAAGTATTGGTCCCCATATAAAACATAAAGAGGCCGATAAGCAGCGTCGCAACGCCCCAGCCCTGTATTACAGACCGAAAAACTGAGTCCTTCCGCATCAGTTCTTTCACGGCCTGAACAGCCGATTCATGCTTCATCTTCTTTTGCCCTCTTGATCCTGGCGACCAGTTCGTCGATTTCCCCTTCGTACAACGATTTGTTATAAGGAACCCTGTGTGTTTGGTTTTCGCAGTCGGTGAATTTCATGTAGTAACCGTAACGCGTTGCGCTTCTGCGCATGTTCCGCTGTGACTCGACCAGACAGCAGTCCAGAATGTCGCTGTAGCGGTAGTACCGCCCATTTAAGGGATTGGTGCGGCAATAAAAGCCGTCCTTTTGAATCTTTAGCATATAAAACAGTCCGTGAGAAAAAGCCCGCACAATTGAAAACAGCAAAATGGCGACCGGAATCATGCGGAAAATCAGCGGCATGGTGGTCCATCCAAAAAGCATCAAGTAAAGTATGGGAAAACCAAAAATCACAAGGATTATGATAACCACACTCTCCGTCTTCCCGGTAATGACGATCTCGCGGTCGAAGTCGTCATCCCCACGTCTGCTTCCCACGGCCTCAACCCGTTCAATCATATAATCCACCGCATCAAGGTGGGGGTCAAGTACGAGAAATCTCGACCGCTTTCCCTCTATCGTTTCAAAGTTGCAGTAGGTTGCTTCCTGTGTGTCCGTCTCTCTGCCGGAGCTGAGCCACATGCTGCAAATCTCGCTGTAGCGGTAGTACCGCCCGTTGCCGGGTTTGGTCCGAAAATAAAAGCCGTCTTTATCCACAAGCAACTTGAAAGACATTGCACCGTATGCGGACAGAACGCAGATGATAGCAAAAAAGGCTGTTAGGCCGCCGAGTCCAACAAAGGCACCATCGTGTGCAGTGTAAAGCCAGAATGTGAATCCTCCGGAGACCGCCGTCGTGATTGCAATCACCATAGGTCCAAACCAGTTACCGGTGATTTTATACTTCCAGTTTCTTTCTTTCATCTTATCCTCCATATTGAATCCATAGCGATTTGTTATATCACAGGGAAGTGGCTAATGCCACTTCCCTGTGATTGATTCAAATAATAGAAAACTGTTTCGAGTATGTTGCCTTAAACCCAGTTTTATCTATAACGCAGACAACAATGGTATAGTTTCCTGTCTCTGTTGGCGACCACTCAAGATAGTCGAATGTTGAACCACTTAGAGTATAGTATAGAGTATCACCTTTGTAAATAGCATACTCCCATACATACGGCTGGTAACCACCCTCCGCCTTAGCTGAGAAAACCAATGCCGTCTCTGGCTCCATGTCTCCAATTACTTCAACATTAGAATTCATAGTTCTGCAGTAGTAAATTTTCCGTTTCTTATTCGCTCCACCAGCCCGCAGCTTCCAGAAACGCAAGCACATCGGCCTTGCCCTCCTGCGTGGTATACACATAGAGCATTATCTGTCCACTGCGGATTTTTGCTGCGAAATTCGTGGGGCTGTCCACGGCATAGACCTGACCAGTAAAGGTATTGCTCTCCGTCACCTCACCGGTGATGGGGAGGGTCGCAGCGGCATAGAAACGGTAGCAGGCATCTGCGGAATCCAGCCTGCAGTAGTCCAACCGCAGAGAGTCCTCATGCACGGAAACAGAGCGGATCAGCATGGAACCGATGCCCCAGCTCTGGCGGATATCCTCCGTAGAGTCCACGGCAGTATAGCCGGCTGCCGCTGCGGCCTTGCGGAACTTATCCAAGTCCGAAGTTCCCGACGTGAGGAAGAATTTCACGAAAAGGACGAGGGCGACGAACGCAAGAAGCCAAGCCGCAAGTCGGGGGACCCACTGCTTCGCCGGGATTTTTGCAATGGCCGTTGAATCAAATCCCGTGTCTGTCTCCGGAACCGATTTCTTCAGCTCCTCTGTGTGCGTCCTTCGCAGAAGGCTGCGAAGTAGCTCCAGCACCCCAGAGAGGAAAAAGCCCACCACTGCGATGGCCGTTCCCAAAATCAAAAGGACCAGCAGATTGTGGGTATTGGGAGAGAGAATCGCCGTATTCTCTTCCGGCACTTCTGGGTTATATTTCACAGTAATGACAGTACCAATCAGACGGGGCGATGACATACGCCCTGTGCGGCCCGTATAGGTTTCTCCGTCCACGGCATACTCATACGCCATAATGTAGTAGGTACTGCTGTTGCTACCATGCCTTCCGGGCGAAGAGCTGACTACCTCGCTGGAGACATCCGTGACCGTGGCCTCTATGGGAATCCAGTCCTTCTGACGGGATTGGCCTGCATAGTCTCCAATCCCGTTTACGATCAGGTAGATGCCCACAATCATCATCACATAGCCCATGAATCGGAAGTAGGCGAATAATGTTGTATTTCTCCACATCTTCATAATCTTCATATTCCCTTGCTTCGCTCCATCAGCACCTCCATTTCCCGTTGAAACAAAGCCTTATCATACAGAATCTTATGCGGCTTACCAATGGAGTCAGTGAATGTAAAATAGTAAGAATATCCCGTCCGTCTGGTGCCGTTGCGGACGGAACCTTGCCTTTGCACCACCTCTGTCAGGTGGCAATTTGAAATTTCGCTGTATTTATAGTATTTTCCGTCAAAGGGGTTGGTTCGGCAGTAAAATCCGTCCTTTTGAATCAGAATTTTGTAGAACAGATTATGACTCACCAACACAAAAAAGGCTGCTACTGCCAGCACTACAGGCGGTATATAGATAATGGGTGGCAAGCCTTGAGTTCGGAGATAAATGCTCACAAACAAAACCGCCGCCAAAATACAGACAGCTGCAACGAGCCTGACACCGCCCTGTACTCTGCCGCTGATCATAAGGTCACCGTCGCTCCTTTGCGCCTGTCCCTCGGTGTTTTCTACTTGGGCGATTAAATAGTCTACGGCATCCCAATCTAGATTTCTAAAGAAAAATCTCATGATTCTTCCGTCCTGCATTTCAAAGTTGCAATATTGCATTTGCTGTGCATTTGCATCGTTTCCACTGCTGACCCATATTTGGCGGATTGTGTAGTAGTGATAGTATCTTCCGTTACCTGGAGCGGTCTGATAGAAGAATCCGTCTTTATCAATCAGTACCCTGAAAAATAATGTGCGGTACAAGGCCAGGAAAAAGGCAAGCGATGCAAAGATCACCAATATTATGCCAATGATGATCGCCCCGTTCCGGCTGAGGCGAAACCAAAGTGCCAGACCACCAAATATGGTGAGCATAATAAAAGATATTATAACTCCGGTTATTCCGTTCGTAATTGTATATTCCCATTTTTGTTTTTTCAATGATTCTCCTCCCAGCTGCACTCTTATTGGCCAAAATGCTCCAGATTCTCTCATAACCACATATGTTTTTGTGCTTTCTTCGCTGCAATAAGAAGTAGCAAGTGTATTAAAAGTAGGCATCTCCATTATATATACGCCCATGGTCATGATTGAATAAAATTATATTTATTTGCGAAGCCTATAAAAATTTCAATAAATATGATGGTTCGGGGGAATGCAAGGTTATTATTCCTTGCATTCCCCGATAGATTATTAGCTGACTACGAACTGTGTTCTATACGGCATTCTTTTTCCGGTTGCATCTGTTACAAAAGCCAAAAAATCATATGTACCAGATTGAGATGGTGTCCACTCCGTGAAATTAACTATCGCAGCGTTATCTGAATACACCACCTCATTATCAGACTGAATGTAAAACTCCCATTGCCACGGTTGTACTCCTCCAGTCGCACTCACAGTGAATGAAATGGTTTCTCCGGCCGAAAGCGTGCCAAAAATCTCAACATCTGTAATTTGCAAATCATTTTTCTTAAAGCGAGCTTCGAGAGTCCGGTTTGAATCGACGGTAATTTTGCATTCGTTAGAAACCCCATATAGTCGTTCTCCGTTTTCATACCATCCATCAAAAATATACCCTGACGATGGTGTAGCAATAAGGATAGCGTCATCTCCTTTAACATAAGTACCACCGCCTGAAACATTTCCGCCAGTTCCAGCGATTAAGGTGATATCATAATCAGGATACAAATATACAAATTCACTGTTATTGCCACAATCGCTTTCTAGTTCTTCGGTTTCTATCAAAAAATAGTACGAGCTTGCTTCTCCCGACACATCGTTATAGAATTCATCCATGCCGATGTTAAATGTGAATACCTCTTCAACTCCCGGATCCCCATGCTGCGATCAGAAGATGTTGATTAAAGCAGAAGCGTACTACTTTATCTGATCACATCAAACAACCATTCTCTCTTCAAAATTTTTGATTATAGTGATATCCCGCGATTCGGCTATATTTTTCCATCTCTGCCAATTATTTTATACGCTATATTCTCCTTTGGCAATATCAAGTCGAAATTTTTGTTGATTTTGTGAAAACTCTTGAACTATCATTATTAAAAATGCCAAATCAATACCTCCACTCACCAACAGCTGGTGTAATGATAATGCAAAGGAAATGGCGATTATTTTTTGTACAAAATACGAGCGATTTATTTCACTTGACATAGATTAGCGGGCGTGCTATACTCCTTAACAAGAAGCGAACAGATGTTCTAATTTGTGGACGCGTTGGAATAGAAAGGGGCGCAGGTGGATGCTCTGGCTTTCACGGAAAGACATCGAACACATTTCCCGTAGATTGCTTCGTGATTACCTAAAAAAAGTCCCTCAAAAGGTCGATCATATTGATCCGGCAGATTTTGCAGAGAAGATGTGTGGCCTGCAATTTACCTTTGCAGATATCAGTGAAGCACATGATGCCATCGGCCTTACGGCGACATCGGGGGTAATCATAACGATTCCTCAAAGGGATGGCACAAGGCTCGATTACGAATTAGACGGAAAAACGGCCTTCATTGATCAGAGCCTTGTGGCTGAAAATCAGATTGGCCGTTTGAACTTTACTATGATGCACGAAGCAGCGCATCAACTGTTTTGGATGCTGTATCCGGAAGAATATGAGGTGCAAACTCCTCGCTGCGTATTTCGCATGGCAGATGAACATACGCAGTACCCTGTTCTGGATTGGGAGGAGTGGCAGACCAATGTGCTGACTTCATTTCTCCTTTTGCCAAAGGAACTGGTGTATCGCCACATGGCAGATGTTGGCCTGAAAGATGGTATCAGCGTGCTGAATCGCATATACGCACGCAAAGACTATGAGCGTTTTTCGGAGGCCGCAAAGCGGCTCGGTGTGTCCAAAACAGCACTGACTATAAGATTATCCCAACTCGGTTTGGTAGGGAGAAACGATTTGTATGACCCGTATGCATTGGTAGATATATTTCCGGAGAAAAATGAGATCGCCTGATATGGCAGGGAGTAAGTATGGCAAAGATCAATGTAAGGGAACTTGATCCACAACGCTATTCCTGTATTCAGACAGAACAGCAGGAATTGAAAAAACAGTATTCCAGCCATATTACAATGGCGAGAATGTGCCCGTATTGCCAGAACAAGTTAGAGATCCTGTGTAAAGGAAATCACGGCGCAGTTTATGTGAAATGCCCCCATTGCGGAGAACAGGTGTTTTTCCCACCGGTGGCATTTCGACTTAACCGATTCTAAGCTGTAACGGCGTGTAGGAAGCGCCTTGCCTGCGACAACTAAAAATTGAATATCCAAGTTTGTACCCCGGAGCCGCTTGATGCGTGACCTTCCCATGTGTCGCTTGATTTGCAGTCCTTGCTCTCAAAGAGAGTGAGACGAATCAATGCGGCCATGGTGGTGAAGGCAGATCAAGCGGCTTTTTCGCTCATTTGGTTCCAGAAAGGAACTGAATGAGCGTTTTATTTTGCTGGTCTTTTGCCTGTGAGAGATGCCGAGGCCCTCCGCTTCATCGTTTGTGAAATTTTCAAAATGATGAAACGGAGGACAGAAGATGTCGTATCACAATGACCCATATCGGGTCGATTATTTGAAGATATATCCCTGCTTAAAAGAGCGCCCGGATGTGTTGGAAGTCTTGAAGAAAAGCGACCGCAAGATGAAATACATGGAGGTGGATCTGAAAAGCGAACAGCGCAGGAAAAATGCCGCGAATGGGGCGGAGAGTTATATCCCCAGCAAGGAGGATTCGCTGGAGCGGCTTGTATATTCTGCGAAGTGCCAGTTTGCGGACGATGCTGAAGGCGTCGAGGATGCCGTGATCAAGAAAGACGATTTATGCCGTTTGCGGGCCGCACTGGATCAGTTGAGCGAAGAAGAACGGGCTCTGATCCATGCACTGTTTTTCGACGAGCGCTCAGAGCGTGAGCTGGAAGAAATGATGGGCGTCCATCGAATGACGATCCACAATCGGAAGATCCGTATCTTACAGAAATTGAAAAAGATGCTGAGATGACAAAAAAGTTTGGTGCAAACGGTGTTTTCAACGGCTAATAGAGTGAGAGGGCTTTGAACCTCATTCCGCTGCTGATAAATCAGCGGCTTTGTTCCTTGAAAAATACCGCTCAGGTCATATCCGGCAACTTGAATACATTAGCCGACGGAGCCAGCGTCAGGCCGAGTGCGCGATGACCACCTGTGCGGAGAAACTCCGCATCAAAGGACGGCCAAGTAAGGTGCAGAGCGATACCCACTCAGGCCAAGACAGCTTTGGCAAGCTGTCCCCGCCATGATCCCGTCAGCCCATAATGATACTCCTGTACGCAGCTTCGAGAGATCCTCGGAGGGGTGAGAGTCCCGTGATGTGCGCCAGCACAGTTCAAGTTGCCGCCCTGCCTGGGGAAGTAGTGTCGAATACAGGCAAACAAAACCGTAAAGTTCTGGCCGCTCCGGTGATGGGGGCATCTGCTTCCGCTGCCGGAGCGACCACACTCTTGCGGTAGAAGCATGGGAACTGTCTATACCCTTCAACATTTTTACATTCATTCTTTTCTTTCCTTTGCCCGATGGCCCCGCTATTCTCTCCTGCCTTTCCCTTCCTTGGACGGTTCCCATGCTTGTGCCGCAGAGATAGTCAAATGCGGAAAGGAGAACATCTATGAACCCCAACATCAATTACTATGGGATCGTCATCCTGCTCAGAAAACTCCGGGAATGCGGTATTTTCACCGAAAAGGAACTGAGAAAAATCGCCGCAAGGATCGCAACGGATAACGGTGTTGAAGTCATGTTTTTTCTCTGATTTTCTTCATCTTTCAGTAGCTATTCGGATGCAGTTGTGGTAGTGTTTGTGTTGCAAAAAAGGAGGTGAGCGGACTTGGATGAAAAGCGGCTGGTAGACGGAACAACAGCACTGGCAGAAAAGCAGCCCCGTGTTATAAAAATCGAACCTACGGAACGGCCTCAAAATGTGCGGCTGCGGGTCGCAGCCTACACTCGTGTCAGCTCAGACTCTGAGGATCAACTCAATTCCTTTGCGGCCCAAAACCGCTACTACACGGAACTGATCTCAAGCAAGGCCGAATGGCGCATGGTCGACATCTATGCGGATGAGGGAATCACAGGAACTTCAGTGGCTAAGCGAGATGACTTCCAGCGGATGATGGCAGACTGCCGCCGGGGCCTGATCGACCAGATCCTTGTTAAGTCCATCTCTCGCTTTGCCCGCAACACCAAAGACTGTCTTCAGAATATTCGTGAACTGAAGGAGCTGGGTGTCAATGTCCGATTCGAGCGGGAAGGGATCGATACGGTCAATGTGAGCAGTGAGCTCATCACCGCCATCTACGCTGCCTTCGCCCAAAAAGAGAGCGAGTCTATCTCGGGTAATATGCGATGGAGCTATCAGCGCAGGATGGAGAGCGGCGAATTCAATACCTGTAAAGCCCCGTGGGGATTTCGGCTTGATGGTAGAAAGCTCAAAATATGTGAACCGGAAGCAGACATTGTCCAAAGAATTTTCCGTGAGTATTTATCCGGTAAAAATCCTCAAGAAATCGCAGACGACCTAAATGCCAGCTGCCTGACTGAGCGAGTATGGAATTATAAAGCGGTAGATTACATCCTGCAAAACGAACGTTACGCCGGGAATGCGCTTCTGCAAAAGAGATATACGCCGGATATGCTCTCGAGGCAGCAGAAAACCAATCATGGTGAGCGTGAAATGTATTTTGTGCCAGGGAGCAACGATGCGATCATCTCTCCAGAGATATTTAAACGAGCTCAAGGCCTACGGCAAAAACGCAGTTTAGGAAAAGCACCCGTACACAGCGAGATCATCTCACAAATCCGGTGTATCTGCGGCGCACGGATGCGGTTTAAAAATGTTAACAGCAAATGGTATCTATGCTGTACAAGCCATGACACAAAGGGTGATTGCTTGATCACGCCGGTCCGTGAGACTCAGATCCATGCATCCTTCTGCCGTCTGTACTATAAACTGAAACATCAGAGCATCCCTATTCTGGAACAGATGCTTACAAGTCTCCAGCTGATTCGCAATCGCAAGATGCTTTGGAGTCCTGACATCGTTGCCCTGAATAAAAGAATATCAGATCTATCCAGTCAGAATCAGACATTGGCCTTTCTCAAACAGCAGGGCCTTGTTGATCCTGACATTTTTATAGCCAAAACCAATGAACTGACCAAGCAGCTCCGGCAGGCCAAGCTGGAAAAAGAAAAGCTGATGGATGCTGAGAGCAACATGACCGCCCTGCAAACACGAGACTTGATAGACCTCCTGGAAGGTGGGCCGGAATTCCTCGACAGCTTTGACGCGGAACTGTTTGGTGAACTCGTTGAAAAAATTATCATAGAGAGCAACGACTCCGTCCGCTTCTACCTGAAAAATGGGCTGGAGCTGCGGGAGTCCATAGAGAGGACGGTGCGGTGATGGGAAACCGGAAGCAGCCCTTCGGCTACAAGATGTCTCTGGGTGAGATCGTCATACAGGAATCAGAGGCGAAACTTGTGCAGGAGATTTTCCTCCGATATATTGCAGGAGAATCCTTGAATGAGTTGACCGAGGCGCTTCGCCAGCAGGATATCCCATACGACGAGGGACGGCTCTGGAACAAAAATATGGTCGCCCGTATTCTGGCGGACATACGCTATACCGGAGAAAAAGAATATCCCAAGCTCATAGATAAGGAACAGCTCATCGCAGCAAATGAAAAACGCTCAAACAAGCCCCAGCTTCCGAAAAAGACAGAAGCCCAAAAGGTGCTGCGCAGGCTCTGTGGCACACCGCCATCTGAACAGGTGGAGCAAAGTGTCACCGACCTGCTCAACGGCCTCGCAAATTACCCGGACCGCATACAGCATCAGCGCAGTCCTACGCCAGTCACATATTCCAAAACGCAGGAGACGCTGGATAATGCTCTGGAACAACAGCCAATTGACGAGGACAGCGCCAAAGTGCTGATCCTCCAACTTGCGGCAGAGCAATATGCTGCGCTGGGGGATGAAGAATATGAAACAAATCGCCTCCGGCGCCTCTTCTCAGCATTCGGATGCGTGGCGGAACTGAACGCTGATCTTCTGAAAAGCACCGTGTCCGAGGTGCTGGTGACCCGCCAAAATGTCAAACTGCGATTAAAAAATGGGCAAGTCATAGAAAGGAGTGACCTGCAATGAAAGAGGATGCCCCGAGAGTAATTAAGATCCCGGCCAAGCCGGAAGCCACCCGTCAGGCAGAAGCCCGCAGACAGCTCCGGGTGGCAGCTTATTGCCGAGTCTCCACCAAAGAGGAGGACCAGGCAAACAGCTATGAGGTGCAGAAAGAGTACTATACCGATAAAATCATGTCCAACACCGCCTGGACGATGGCTGGCATCTTTGCGGACAAGGGCATCACCGGAACCTCGGCCAAGAAGCGCGAGGACTTCATGCGGATGATCCGGCACTGCCGCCAGAAGAAAATCGATGTGATCCTGACCAAGTCGGTCTCCCGCTTCTCCCGCAATACGGTGGACTGCCTCTACTATATCCGGGCGCTCAAACAACTTGGCATCGCAGTCATCTTCGAGAAGGAAAACATCAATTCTCTGGAGGAGGACAGTGAGCTGCGAATCACCCTCTCCGGTGCCTTCGCCCAGTCCGAGAGTGAATCCATCTCCGCCAATGTCACATGGGGTAAACGCCGCGCCATGGAAGCCGGAAAGGTCAGCATCCAATATAAAAAGCTGTACGGCTACCGCAAAGGTGAGGATGGTCAGCCGGAGATCATTCCGGAACAGGCCGAAATCGTCCGATGGCTCTATGAGCGCTATCTCACCGGAGCCAGCCTGCGGATGATCAAAGAGGAACTGGAACAGCAAGGCGTCAAGTGCTTCGAGGATTCTCCGGAGTGGACCATTTCCCGCATCCGTAGCATCCTGCAGAATGAAAAATACTGCGGTGATGTGCTGATGCAGAAGACCTTCCGGCAGGACTTTATCAACCGCAAGGCCATCAAGAATACAGGCCAGCTTCCCATGTACCTCATTGAAAATCACCACGAGGGCATTGTCAGCCGTGAAAAGTATGATGCCGTACAGGCGGAGATGGCACGGCGGAATGCAGCAAAGAGTCCTTCTAAAAACGCAGTCACAGGGATGTCCTCCTACGCCAGCAAGTATGCGCTCTCGGAGCGGCTGGTCTGCGGTGAATGCGGGACTCTGTATCGTCGCTGCACATGGACACGAAACGGTGAAAAACGAGTCGTGTGGCGCTGCGTGAGCCGATTAGACTACGGCAAGAAATACTGCCACAATTCACCCACATTGGATGAAGCGCCGCTCCAGCAAGCGATCCTCGCCGCTCTGAACAAGGCCATGGCCGACAAGAATAGCCTGATCCGGCAGATCACAGATGCCATGGAAACGGAGCTCATCCCATTCCCTGGTGGCACAATGAGCCTTGGAGATATTGAATGCAGGCTGAGGGTGCTGGAGCAGCAGTTCCAAACACTGCTGGAAAAGGCCACGGATGATCCTGCCGCCTATGGCGGTCAGTTCAAAGAAATACTGGACGAGCAGACTTTCCTGAAGGAAAAACGGTCCGTGATCCTCGCGAATAACAACGAACAGGCAAAAGCCAATCAGCGCATCATGGATGCCGCACAGACATTGGAAAACGCATCGCCCTACATTACGGAGTGGGACGAGAGCGCCGTTCGCCAACTGGTGGAGACAGTAAAAATTCTCTCCAAGGATGAGGTCGCAGTCACCCTGAAGGGTGGCATTGAGCTTTGCCAGAAAATTATGTACTGAAAGAAGGTGGAAAGATGATTTTTGTAACCGGCGATTGCCACGGAAACTTTGAACGCTTCAAGCCGAAATATTTCCCGGAGCAGGCACAAATGACAAAGCGGGACATCGTGATTTGTGCCGGAGACTTTGGTGGTGTGTGGTTTGGAGACGGCCGTGACGAGGCTGCATTGGACTGGCTGGAAAGTCTTCCGTTCACGCTGGCCTTCGTCTGCGGGAATCATGAGAACTACGACGCACTGGAACGATATCCGGTGAAAGACTGGCACGGCGGCAAGGTACACCGCATTCGCTCTCATGTCCTGCACCTGATGCGTGGACAGGTCTTCGAGCTGGAAGGCTATCACTTCTTCACCATGGGCGGAGCAAAAAGCCATGATACGGAGGACGGCATTCTGGAACCGGGTGCTCCGGATTTTGAGCGAAAGCTCCTGATGCTGCAGAGAAAGCCCCGAGCGAGGTATCGCATCAATCACATTTCGTGGTGGGCGCAGGAGATGCCTTCTGAGGAGGAGTACGCTGAAGCACGGAAAAATCTGGCCAAGGTCGATTGGGCGGTGGACTATGTTATCACGCACTGCGCTCCCACCAGCATTGCTCTCATGGAAAACCGCCACAATGAGGCAGACCCGCTCACAGATTTCCTGCAGGAGGTCAAGGAGAGAGCACATTATCACTACTGGCTGTTCGGCCATTACCACGACAACCGGGCCATTGATGAAAAGCACATACTGCTCTGGGAGCAGATCGTACAAGTTATCTGAACAGGTCAAGGCAGAGAAAAACACGGCGATGTTACCGTGCTTTTCTCTGCCTTGAGCGTTGAATCAGGCGCTGTGCGCCGGAAAGGAGAAACTATGAATATCCGAAAGGCTGTGGACTACAGCACAATGTTTGCCACACTGGAATCTGTCATGAAAGCAGATCTGCCGCAGATGGAGCTGTACTGCGAAATCGGCAAGGCCGTCTGTGCCCACTCGGAAAAGGGTGCAGCGGTAGCTGCTGCGGAGTTCATAAAAGAACAATACCCGGATATGACCGGCTTCTCTCCGCGCAATGTGCGCCGGATGCGGGATTTCTGGCAGTTGTACAGCGGCACGCCGGAACTGCTTGGCGAAGCGCTTCACTTGAATTGGACACAGAACGTTGTGATCATGGAGGCAGAGCTGCCCGCAGAGGAGCGCCGCTGGTACATCCGGCAGGCTACAGCACGGAATCTATCCAAGGCGGAGCTTCTGCGAATGATCGAGAATTCTGCGCATCTGGAAAGTGTTCTCGACGAAAAGGTCGATGTGTGGTATAATGAGGGCAACGATGAGATTTCGGAGAGAACACAGTATGAAGAGGATCCTGTTTATCTGTCATGGCAATATCTGCCGCAGCCCCATGGCCGAGTTCGTGATGAAGGACTTGGTAAAAAAGGCGGGACTGGCATCGCAATTTCATATCGAATCAGCGGCTACCAGTCGGGAGGAGATCGGCAACCCAGTCTATCCTCCGGCACGGCGCAAGCTGGCCGAGCATGGGATCTCCTGCGAAGGCCATGCCGCACGGCAGTTGACAAATCGGGATTACGACGAATACGATCTCCTGATCGGCATGGACCAGGCCAACCTCCGGGATATGTACCGTATCTGCGGCGGCGACTATGTCGGCAAGATGTCCCTCCTGATGGATCATACCGCCCGTCCCGGCAATGTGGCAGACCCATGGTACACCGAGGATTTCGAGGCAACCTGGCAGGATGTGCTGGAGGGCTGCCAGGGACTTCTGAAAGAATTGACTGCAAGGAGGTGGGGTGAAGATGGATAAGCTAATTGTTCGCGGAACAGAGATCAATGTGCAGTGGGATCTCAAGCGTGATGACTTTCTCAGCTTGACAGACATTGCAAAAATCAAGGATAGTGACAATCCACGCTACATTATTCAAAACTGGCTTCGCAACAGAAACACTATCGAGTTCCTCGGCGTGTGGGAAACGCTCTATAATCCAAATTTTAACCGTGTCGAATTCGATGCGTTTAGAAGTCAGGCAGGGCTGAACAGCTTTGTGATGACGCCACAGAAATGGGTTGATGCAACCAGCGCCATTGGCATTGTTTCCAAGGCTGGGCGCTATGGTGGGACCTACGCACATAAGGAAATCGCGTTTGAGTTTGCCTCATGGATCTCCGTGGAGTTTAAACTTTACCTGGTCAAAGAGTTTGAGCGGCTCAAGACCGAGGAGATGAAACAGCTCGGCTGGGACATCAAGCGCAACCTTGCCAAGATCAATTATCGGATTCATACCGATGCTATCAAAGAAAATCTGATTCCACCTGAACTGTCTGCCCGTCAGATATCCTTGGTCTATGCCAACGAGGCTGATGTGCTGAACATGGCCCTGTTCGGCATGACTGCCAAGCAATGGCGAGATTCCCATCCGGATCTCAAGGGCAATATCCGGGACTATGCGAATGTATCGCAGCTCGTGTGTCTGTCAAACTTGGAAAATTTGAATGCCGTGTTCATTAATGAAGGAATATCGCAGTCGGAACGGCTGGCGAAACTCAACGCCATTGCTATTAGCCAGATGAAGGTGCTGACGGAGGACCACAGGATTCTGCAGCTTGAATCGGCTGAGGATACAGAGAAACCGCAATAAAGATTGAAGAGTCATTTCGCACATCGTGATTTTCAGGTCGGGGTTCGAAAATCTATCCGTTATGAGATGTGATATAATAAAAAACGGGCCATTGAGGTGAGAACATGAATAGCTTGCAACCTCCTTTTTCTGATATCGTCGGAGAAAGCAGTCCTGTCCAAAAAGCAATTAAATTGATATGGGAAATCTTTGCGAATCATCCAGTACCCAATAATAAATCGATTGCATCGCAGTCAGCCGCTGAACAAATAGTATTACATCTGCTTGGAACCATGAATAGTATCGGAATGATCAATGCTGCTGGTTACCACTCTGCTGCTGTAACTCTCATGAGATCGATAGAAGACGCTTTAGACTGCTTATTCGCAGTAGTTCAAAGTGACATAAATGCAAACAAATGGCTTAATGGCGAACTCAAGGCAAGCCAAGCAGCAAGAGCGTGGACAGCAGATAAGGTGGTTGATCAATCCATTCCGCTTGGAGACTATAGAAAAAATATCAGACACTGAATGAAACCCGCTTTTCGAACATTTTTATCGAAAAGCGGGTTTCTTCACGTCTTGAAAGCCTTGAGAGATCGGGGCTTTTTCTTTTTGCCGCGTTCCTTTATTTGCTCCAAAACTCTCAAAATTCGAAACTAATATTTTTATGTAAGGTCGTTATTTGAACACAGCTTTTTCATAAACCGGCCCAATAAGCTTCCTCGAATGCCGTTGGTGTTTTGTATTTCAAGGTCCGATGAGGCCGAAGCTCATTGTAAAATTGGATATACTGCTCCACGCTTTTGCGGTAGCTTTGTTCTGAGGTGTACTCTCTGCGGTACGCCTCCTCTTTTTTGAAGGAAGCAAAAAATGCTTCAGCCACTGCGTTGTCATGCGGCCGCGCCGTAGCGGAAAAAGACTGCTTTACATTGCAGTGCTGCAAGAGTTCTGTGAATGCGGCCGAGGTGTACTGTTTTCCGCGGTCACTGTGAAAAGTGAGACCGCTGGGATCGCCGCGTTCCCGAAAAGCGGACCGGAAGGTGCTGGTGACCAGGTTCGTGCTTGCGTTGCGGGATACCCGATAGCCGACGACCTTGCGGGAGAAAAGATCCAGGATGACACAAAAGTAGACCCAGTAGTCGTTGATTTTAAAATATGTGATGTCACTGACCCAGATTTGGTTGGGGCGGTCTGCGGTGAACTGTTGATTCAACAGGTTTTGCTTTTTATACTGCTGATGCTTTTTGTATTGCTTCTTGGCATCAGGGCGGATGCTGTGCAGGTCCAGTTCCTGCATGATCGCCGCAATGCGTTTGGTGCTGACCCGGACACCGCTCTCAGCCAGAGTGATGCGGATCTTTTCAGCACCAAATCGCTGAGCGCTGTCATCAAAGGCCTGCTGCACGAGCCGCATAAGCTGCGCCTGCTCCTGATCACGCCTGCTGTGGTCCGCCCGGCGAAAGATATAGTTGTAAAAAGTGCCTCTGGCAACTTCCAGCGCTTCGCAGAGCTCATAGACGCTGTAAGTGTTATCTGGTTGGCGATAGATGCTTTCTAAAGCTGACAGTCTTTTTTGTAAAGGCACATCTGCAATATAACCAGAATGTTTAATGATCTCCATTTCGTGCTCTAATTTTACCAGCCGCCTTGAAAGCTCATCAAATTCTTTTGGTGTATAGGTGCGATTTGCTGTTTTGATGGAGCAATACTCTTTCCGCCAGTGATAAATCGTGCTTTGCGCAATGTGCAATTCCTGACTGAGCAATTGGATGGATTCACCGTTTCGGTAGCGTTGGATGACTTCGGTTTTGAACTTGGTGGGATACTCTTTTGGCATAGTCTAATCTCCCTGATCATGATGAGATCATTGTAACTTCTTACATGGAGCATGAAAAGCCTGTCATCGAATTACACCAGCCACCTATTTTCAAAACATAACTATAGCACAGATTGCCTTTTGATAAATGCTATGATAAAATACAATTGAAAGCATAGAGAGATTGTTGCGTAAAGGGAGGGGAGAATATGCCGTATGATTTGACAGAGCCATTGGTAATTGGTATTAGTTCGAGAGCACTTTTTAATCTTGAGGAAGAAAATAGAATTTATGAGAACGAAGGGTTGGCAGCGTACGAAGAATACCAAGTTAAACACGAAAGCGATATTCTCCAAAAGGGTTCTGCATTTCAGCTTGTAAAAGCATTTCTGCAGCTCAACAAATTACAGGAAAAACGATTAGTTGAAGTTATCGTTATGTCTCGCAACAGCCCAAACACAAGTTTGCGTATTTTTAATTCCATCCAAGATTACGAACTTGATATTACACGGGCGGCACTTACTGGTGGATCTGAGATTGCTCCTTATTTGAGGGCATTTAAAACAGATTTGTTTCTTTCAGCTTTTGAGCCAGATGTGAAGCAAGCAATAGATAGTGATGTTGCAGCAGGAAAAATTCTGACCGGGACTTCACATTTTGATCCGAGAGCAAAAATAGACCAAATACGTATTGCATTTGATGGAGATGCGGTCCTATTTGCATCTGAATCGGAGCGAATATATCAGCACGAGGGAATGCAGGCTTTTATGGAAAACGAAAGGGCTAAGGCGGATATCCCTCTGCAAAAAGGACCGTTCGCAAACTTTCTCTTGACCATAGCGCATATTCAAGAGCTATTTCAGGATAAGGGCAATTCCCCCATTAGGACTGCGCTGGTTACTTCACGAAATGCCCCAGCACATGAACGGGCAATCAAAACCCTGCGAAAATGGAATGTCCATATTGATGAGGCGTTTTTCCTTGGGGGAGTAAGTAAGCGGGATGTGCTTTCTGCTTTTGGTGCACATATCTTTTTTGATGATCAGCATGTTCATGCTGATCCTGCGTCTGAAGTTGTTCCTTCTGCTGTAGTTCCATATCGGGAAGGAGATAATCCGCAGAAATAAAAAATCTATAGTGTTGAGTTATGACAGTGAAAAGCCTTGATTTTCAAGGCTTTTTTCTTTTTCCCCGAAATCCAAATCCCGCTCCAAAAAGCCATTTAGTACTATTTGGCTGCTGGGGCGGGTTTTTTGCGCTCATGCCTCTTTTAGTGGTCGAGGTTTGCGCATGGCCGAGTCTGCTTGAGGCGATTTTCACGTCCTGACGGGAGACAATCATCAGCGTTGCTGACGTGTGACGGAGTGTGCGAAAGCATACGCGCTCCAGTCCGCATTCCCGTGTATACTTTTCCGTTCTGTATTGCAAAAGCTGCGGCAGACTGCAAGCCTTTTGTTCAAAAAGGGCTTTGCCCTTTTTGAACACTTATGTGTTGTCCCGGCTGATGGGGCGGCGGTGCAGCAGGGAGCGCAGGTCCCGGCCGTTGAAGGGGATCAGGGGATAGAGATACCCCTTTCCCACCAGGGGACGGGTGGAGGCGATCAGGGCTACCACGCCGATGATGCCGCCGATAAAGCCCCACCAGTCAAAAAAGTAAATCAGGATCAGCAGGGCCATGCGGCACAGCTTCACGGCGTAGCCCATTTCATAGCTGTGCTGGGCATAGTTGGCGATGGCCACAAAGGCCATATACACCAGCACCTCCGGCACCAGCCACCGGGCCTGCACCGCGAAATCTCCCAATATCAGCGCCCCCAGCATACTGAAGGAGTTGCTGAGCGCATCCGGCGTGTTCAGCGACGCCAGCTTCAGCACGTCGATGATCAGCTCCACCAGCAGCAGCTGCAAAATCAGGGGCACATAGTATTCATCCTCAATGAGCAGAAAGTGCAGGCTCTCGTGAAGCCCTGCCGGGTCCTTTACCAGCAGATACCACAAGGGCGTCACAAACAGCGTCAGAAGCAGGACGATCATCCGCACGATCTGCAAATACGACCCCACCAGCGGGGGAAAGTAATAGTCGTTGATCTCCTCGGCGAACCGGAAAATGGTGCAGGGAAACAGCATCACCGACGGGGTGTTGTCGATCATCAGCACCACGTCTCCCTCCATGATGGACGCCGTGGCTACGTCGGGCCGCTCGGTATACCGGGTCTTGGGGAAGGGGTTCCACCACTGGGCCGGGGCGATGGCCTCGGCGATGCTCTCCTGGCTCATGGCGATGGAATTGATCTGCATATGCAGGAGCTTCTCCCGCAATTGCCGCAGGAGCTCCGGGTCGGCCTTGTCCTCCAGATAGCACAGGGCCACGTTGGCGTGGGACCGGCCTCCCACCTCCAGCCCCTCTAAGGTCAGCCGGGGGTCCCGGATGCGGCGGCGCAGCAGGGCGGCGTTTTTCATGATGCTCTCCACGAAGCCGTCGTGACTGCCCCGCAGGACCTTGCTGGTGTCCGGCTCCTCGATGCCCCGCAGGGGGAACTGCTTGGCGTCCATCAGCACGCCGCCGGACAGGCCGTCGATGACCAGCAGGGTCTTTCCCGCCAGCACCGCCGTGACGGCCTGGCCATATCCTGCTCCGCCGCCGCGTCCGACACGGTGACATACCGGGCCGCGAAGGCCTCCGCCGTGTTCACCCCGGCCAGGTCCCGGATGGCCAGCCACCCGGCCACGGCCCGCTCCAGCACCGCGTCGTCGGCGTAGCCGTTGACCACCCACAGCCGGGCCCGGCGGCCCCCGATGGTCAGGCTCCGGCCCACCATGTCAAAGCTCCGGCCCACCCCCAGCCGCCGGTCCAGCTCCTCCGTCCGGCGGAGGAACGCATCCTGCACGATCTTCACCTGCTGCACCCCCAGAATACGGAAACATGGCTTGCCCAAAAGGCCTTGGCTCTCCCTTTGGGAGAGCTGTCGGCGCAGCCGACTGAGAGGGCCTGCAAGCCTTTTATTCCAAAAGGGCAAAGCCCTTTTTTGACAGGTATATTATCCCGTATTTTTGCGGGATTTATTCTTGCGATAGGGGCCGCCGCGTGGCATAATAGGAACAAATCCAATTATTCCCGCAAAGGGGGCCTTGCTATGACGAAAAAACGCATCCGCCAGATGAACGCCGCGCTTCTGCGGCGGCTGTCCCTCCGCCCGGCGGCGGAATACCTGGCCGGACGGGAGGAGACGGCGGCGCAGCTGGTGGGCGAGGGATATTTCCAGCGCTTTGCGCCGCTGATGGACCGGCGGCTGTGCTGCGCCCGGGTGCTGGACCTGTGCCGGGAGGACCTGGAGCGGCTGGACGGGCCGGAGCCGGAGGAGGGCTGGCTTCCGTACTGCTATGACTTCGCCCGGCGGCTGCTGTTTCCGGAGAAGGACGCCCGCCCCGCCCACGGGGCCGGAGCGGTGTTCTTCCTGTCGGTGCTGCAGGTGCTGCTGGACGCGGAGCGGGAGCTTCTGGACTATGACCCCGCCTGGGATTTTGTGCCCCCCCGGGCCGGAGGAGCTGGAGGACTGCCCTGCCGCCCCCCAGTTCGGCCAGATGATGCGTCTGTGGCGGCGGGAGTTCGTATACGAGATGATGCGCCTGGGCCTGGAGGTGACGCCCTACCGGACCCTGGAGCACATTGTGGGGGTCCACCATGTGGCCGTCACCGCCGGGCGGGCTCTGCGCCGGGGGGGCGTGGAGCTGGACCTGGCCCTGGTCTCCGGCAGCGCCATCGGCCACGACATCGGCAAGTTCGGCTGCCGCCCCGGGGAGCGGGTGCCGTATCTGCACTATTACTACACCGACCAGTGGTTCCGCCGCCGGAAGCTGACGGATATCGGCCATGTGGCCGCCAACCACTCCGTGTGGGACCTGGAGCTGGACTATCTGTCGGTGGAGTCCCTGCTGCTGATCTACGCCGACTTCCGGGTGAAGCAGACCCGGGACGGCCAGGGCCGGGAGGTGACGAAGATCTTCTCCCTGGCGGAGGCCTTCGACGTGATCCTCTCCAAGCTGGACGGCGTGGACTGGGAAAAGCGCCGCCGCTATGAGCTGGTGTACGCCCGGCTCTATGACTTTGAGCAGTTCATGCTGGCCCGGGGGGTGGACGTGACCCTTCTGGGGCGGGACACCCCGCCCCGGCCGGAGAAGCACACCGCCCTGATGACGGACCAGGAGGCCCTGGACGCCCTGACCCTGCAGTGCGTGGGCCACAACATCGGCCTGATGCACCGGCTGACGGGCCAGCGGAGCTTTGCCTCCCTGCTGGAGCAGGCCCGGGGCGAAACCAACTGGCGGCGTCTGCGGGCCTATCTGGGGGTGTTCGAGTCCTACTCCCTGTATCTGCACATTCCCCAGAAGGTCCAGACCCTGGCCTTTCTGTATGAGCTTTTGATGCACCGGGAGGGGGACATCCGCCGCCAGGCGGCGGCCCTGCTGGGGGAGATCATCGCCGGGTTCCACGCGGGCTATGCCAAGGAGCGCCCGGCGGACAGCCGCCCGGACGCCGGTGTCCCCACGGACCTGGACCAGTGGAAGCTGTATCTGCAAAGGATCATCTATCCCGACCACAAGCTGATGCCCCAGCACCAGCGCTGGATCCGCTATACCCTGAAATTCGCCGTGGACTCCCTGCTGCAGCGGTGCCCGGGCCGGGAGGAGCGGTTTCTGGCCCCCTTCTTCGCCTATTACCGCCATCCCCAGCAGCTGGAGGATGAGGTGGCCTTCCAGCTGCTGGACACGGCGGCGGCCCTGCCTCCGGCGGCCCTGACCCGGCCCCGGCAGGAGCTTCTGCTGCGGTTTGCCGAGGGGGTGTGCGGCCGGGAGGACGTCACCGTCCGGGCGGCGGCGGTGCTGCTGGTGGACCGGCTGCACCGGCTGGACAGCCGCAGCCGCCGTCCCCTGCGGATTTTGCAGAAGATCGACTGCCGGGACGCCGCGTCCCTGGACCTGCTGCGCCGCCGGATCATCAAGGGCGGCGCCCCCGGCCCCCTGCCGGAGCAGGTGATCTCCGACATTTTCCTGGACAACCTGAAAACCGGCACCCCCTGGATCCTGAAGCAGGTGAACATCCGCCTGCTGGAGGACTACGCCGCCCGGGAGGACGGCCCGGTGCTGCACATCGCCACCCATCTGTCAAACCTGGTGAAGGTCAGCGACCGGGTGACGGTGCGCCACAGCGCTGGAAACGCCCTGCTGGCCCTGGCCCCCCGGCTGACGGTGGACCAGCGCAACGAGGTGTCGGTGGAGCTGTCCCGGGGCCTGGAGCTGGGCCAGCAGGAGTTTGCCAAGTATATCCCCGATTATCTGGGCCGGTTCGCCCTGTGGCTGCCGCCGGAACAGCTGGAGGAGCTGCTGGCGGACCTGAGCCAGACCCTCAACGCCGCCTCGGGCCGGATGGCGGCCTCCGCCCTGGACACCGTGGGCGTGATCTATGAGGAGTACGACACCTACCGCACCCGGTTCCCGGAGGAGCCGGAGGCCTACCGCAGCCGCCGGGAGCGGCTGCTGGGCATGCTGATGAAGCGCCTGGCCGGCGGCGACGGCGGCACCCGGCAGGAGGCCATGTTCGTCCTGGGCCGCCGGGTGTTCGGCTCCGGCATCCTGGGCGAGCACGAAAAGCGCCGGGCCTTCCTGCTGACCGGGCGCAAGCTCCTGGAGACCTGCTATGAGGAGGCCGAGGACCCCCTGACCTTCTATTACCGGGCCGCCATGCTGGGCCGGGTATACCGCTTCATGACGGAGCAGCGCCTGTTCCACGGGGGCTTCCCCATGGAGGAGCCCCGGCCCATCGCTTTCTTCCCCGGCACCTTCGACCCCTTCACCCTGTCCCACAAGGGCATCGTCCGGGCCATCCGGGACCGGGGGTTCGAGGTGCTGCTGGCCATCGACGAATTTTCCTGGTCCAAGCGGACCCAGCCCTACCGCATCCGCCGCCGCATCGCGGCCATGTCCGTGGCCGACGAGTTCCATGTCCACATCTTTCCCGAGGACTTCCCAGTGAACATCGCCAATCCCGAGAACCTCCGCCGCCTGCGGGAGGCCTTTCCCGGGCGGCCGGTGTCCATCGTGGTGGGCAGCGACGTGGTGGCCCACGCCTCGTCCTATCAAAAGCCCGTGGAGCCGGACTCCATCCACAGCTTCGACCATGTGATCTTCCGCCGGGACGAAGTGGCCGGGCCGGTGGATTACGGCTGCATCCGGGGCCGGGTGGTGGAGCTGACCCTGCCGCCCCAGTTAGAGGAGATCAGCTCCACCCGCATCCGGGAGGCGGTGGACGCCAACCGGGATATCTCACGGCTGGTGGACCCGGCGGTGCAGGACTTCATCTATCGCCGGGGCCTGTATCTGCGGGAGCCCCAGGACAAGCCCATGCTGCGCACGGAGGATCTGGAGTTCTCCCTGTGCCGGGAGGCGCGGGAGCTTGCGCCCCTGCTGCACCAGCTGACCCCGCCGCCGGAGGGCCTGGCCCGGGCTATAGCGGACTCCGGGGACCAGGCGGTGCTGCTGCACCGCAGCGGATCGGACGAGCCGCTGGGAGCCGTGACCTTCCGGTGCCTGGACTCCCAGATGCTCTATGCCCGGCTGAAAAATCCCCGGCTGACGGGCCTGGTGCGCCAGAGCACCGGAGGCCGGGCCCTGCTGATCTCCGGGGTGCTGGTGCCCCGGGGGGAGCAGCAGGAGGAGTTCGGCCAGCTTCTGCTGACGGAGGTGCTGACCCTGGCCCTGAGCCGGGAATATGCCTATGGCCTGTACTGCCCCCTGGAGGGGGCGGCCTCGGCCTTTGCCCGGCAGCTGATCCTGCGCCAGGGCTTCGTGGCGGTGGCCGGGGAAAAGGACGCCCTGGCCGCGGATATGCGGCGGCCCCTGGTGCTCAACCGCAACGTGGACACCGCCATCAAGCAGCCCCTGGCCTCCCGGCCCGCCGTGGCGGCGGCGGTATCCGCCGCCCGCATCCGGCTGCAGGAGGCCCTGACGGGGCTGTATCCCGGCAGCCTGGTGCTGAGTCTCAGCGCCGGGGTCATCTATCACCGGCTCCTGCAGCGCATCACCGCCCGCAACGGCGTTCCGGCGGAGCCGCTGGTTCCCCGGCAGCTGGGGCCGGACATCTGCGTGCCCTATGGCAAGATCCTCCGGGGCGTGACGGTGCCCAACACCGTCACCAAGACCCTGCGCACCGACAAGGTGTATGAGCCGGACCTGTCCGCCTATTCCATCGAGGCCTACCCCGGCTATTCTCCCCTGCCCGACCAGGTGCGCACCATCCGGGCCTTTGACCGGCCGGTGATCCTGGTGGACGATATGCTCCACGACGGCAAGCGCATCCGCCGCCTGGCCCCCCTGCTGGAGCAGACCCACACCCGGGTGGACCAGGTGCTGGTGGGCTATCTCACCGGCATGGGCCGGGACCTGATGGAGCAGCTGGGCTATCCCGTGGACAGCATCTACTATCTGCCCAATCTGCGGCGGTGGTTCGTGGAGTCCACCCTGTACCCCTTCATCGGCGGCGACACCGTGCGCCGCACCGGACTGCTCCCCGGGGGCCTGCAGCCCTCGGTGAACCGCATCCTGCCCTATGCCTCCCCGGAGCTGCCGGACGTGGACAGCCGGGCCGTGTGGCAGCTGAGTCTGTGCTGCCTGGAAAACGCCCGGGACATCCTGCTGGCCCTGGAGGCGGAGTACCGCAGCCTGTACGCCCGGAACCTGACCCTGGCCCGGCTGGGCGAGGCGGTGATCCTGCCGCTGTGCCCGGACAAGGGGCCCTGCATGACCTATGACCTGACCCGCGCCGCCTCCACCTATCTGGACGGAGACATCGAACAGCTGCGGCGCATGAGATAAGGAGGCGTTTTCCATGTATTGCTATGCATACAAGTCCCATACCCTGTGCAGCCCCGTCCCGCTGCCGTACCGGGAGATATCCGCCCTGCCGGAGACGGGAGAGGTGCTTTGGGTGTTTCATCGGCCGCCCCTTTCCGGGCGGGACACCTTCCCGGTGACGGACCCGGCCCAGCTGACGGAGCGGGAAGGGGTGGCCTCCCTGTGCGCCGCCCCCGGCCCGGAGGGCCTGCCCCGGGAACTGACAAACGCCATCCGGGCGGGCCGGGTCCGGGCGGTGAACCTGGCCCACCCCCGTTTTGAGGAGCTGATGGCTCCCCTGCCCCGGCCCGAAAAGGTCCGGGTGAACCTGCTGGCCCTGGGGGACGTGGGCAGCACCCTGCTGATGGGCCTGCGGCTGATGGGCGGGGACGTGATCTCCTCCATCGGCATCTGCGACCTGCGGGAGGGGGTGGCCCAGCGCTGGGAGTTCGAGCTGAACCAGATCCAGCTGCCGGGGCCTTACGACGCCCTGCCACCGGTGGAGATCGTGTCACCGGAGCAGCTGTTTGACGGGGATGTGTTCCTGTTCTGTGCCTCCCGGTTTGTGCCGGACACGGCGGTGAAAACCGGCGACGTGCGCATGGCCCAATACCGGCTGAACCGGGGGCTGGCGGCGCTGTACGCCCAGAAGGCCCGCCAGGCCCGCTACCGGGGGCTGTTCTGCGTGGTCAGCGACCCGGTGGACCCCCTGTGCCGGGCGGTGCTGACGGAGAGCAACCGCGCCCCGAACGGCGAAATGGACTATCAGGGCCTGTTTTCCCACCAGGTCCGGGGCTTCGGCCTGGGGGTCATGAACGCCCGGGCGGCGTACTATGCCCGGAAGGACCCCCGCTTTGCCTCCTTCCTGACCGAGGGCCGCAGCTTCGGCCCCCACGGGGAGGACCTGGTGATCGCCAACTCCATCCGAAATTATGACGACGCCCTGTCCCGCCAGCTGACGGAGCAGGCGGTCCGCGCCAATCTCCGGATGCGGGAGCTGGGCTTCAAGCCCTATATAGCCCCGGCCCTGTCCTCCGGAGCCCTGAGCCTGCTGCTGTGCCTGCGGGGCCGGTGGCACTGCTCCTCCACCTATTTGGACGGGGTGTTCATGGGAGCCCGGAACCGGGTGCTCCCCACCGGCACGGAGCTGGAGCGTCTGCCCCTGCCCCGGCAGCTGCAAGACCGCCTGCAAACCACCATGGACCGCCTGCGGGCCATTGACTGACGGAAAGGGGGCGTGAGCCATGTCCATCACCGTTCTGCTGCCGGAGAACCTATACAGCGCCCCGCTGCGGGCCCTGCTGGAGCCGCTGCTGCCTCCGGGCAGCGTCATCCGCCGCCCGGAGGACGGCATGGAAAACCTGGAAAACCGCCGCCTGCTTTTCGCCGTGGCCCTGGACCCCAGCGGCTGCAACCTGGCCTATTACGGGATGCTCCAGGCCCTGCGGGGCTGCGATACCCTGCTGCGGGGCAGCGTGGCCGGGGTCATCGTCACCGGCGTAGGGGAGTTTTATACCAAGGACGTGGCCCGGGACATGGTGTTTGCCGCCAACCAGGCGGGCTGCGCCTTTCTGGGCCGGCCCCTGGTGGAGGCCACCGGCTCCCTGCGGAATTTCCGCACCCAGGCCCAGATCGGCGGCGTGGACGAGAAAACCGCCTTCCGCCTGGCGGTGGGGGAGCTGGTGGACCGGCTGGCCGCCTGGCGGCCTCTGCCGCCGGTGCGGCGGGTGCTGGCCCTTCACGCCTCCCAGCGCAGCGCCTCCAACACCCTGGCCATGTGGGAGCTGGTGAAGGCGGCCCTGCCGCCGGAGGTATCCGTGGAGGAGGTGGGCCTGCGCAACGGCGCCGTCCCCGACTGCAACGGGTGCAGCTATACCGCCTGTCTCCACTTCGGCGAGCAGGGCAGCTGCTTACGGCGGCCCCATGGTGGAGGAGGTGTACCCCGCCGTCCGCCGGTGCGACGCCCTGGTGATGCTGTGCGCCAACTAATAACGACGCCCTGTCCGCCAATCTCACCGCCTGCGTCAACCGGCTGACGGCCCTGTTCCGCCAGACCCGGTTTTACGACAAGCGCCTGTTCGGCCTGGTGGTGTCCGGCTATTCCGGCGGGGACCTGCTGGCCCGTCAGCTGATCTCGGCGCTGAATATGAACAAGTCCTTTTTCCTGCCGCCCCACTTCTGCCTGCTGGAAACCGCCAACGAGCGGGGCAGTCTGCTCCGCCTGCCCGGCATCCGGAACACCGCCGCCGCCTTTGCCCGTGAGATGATGACGCCATAAAGCAAGCCCTCCGGCTATGCCGGAGGGTGCACTTGTCAAGAAAAAGTAGACACTAAAAAAGGCAAAATTACAGGAAGCCCAGTTCGGTCTTGTACTGAACTGGGCTTTTGTAGCCCAAGGCAGCAGCCGGACGGAGATGATTGAAGAAATAAACGTACTGATTTAGCAATTCCGGCAAGTTGTCTGCATCTGCAAGTCCGTAGTCCAGATATAATTCTTCTTTGATCCAGCCATTTAGTGCTTCAATAATTGGGTTATCTGTTGGAGTTCCCCCTCGCGACATTGACCGAAGTATGTTATAATGTTCATGGGCGTGGCAAAATGCCCTGGAGGAGTAGACGGCTCCCTGGTCGGTGTGGAAGACTACCTGGGGTTTCTGCTCCTCTTTTTTGCCTGCCAGGCTATTCAGCTTGTCCAGGCAATGGTAATAGGGCTTGTTATCTCCTGCGATTGGAGAAACACTGTGGGCAATGATCTCGTTGTTGAATGTATCTAACAATAGTGTCCATTCCCATTGCTTTCCATTGTTCTTGAGTATTGTCATATCCGACACCACAATCTGCAGTGGTGCCTTTGCATTCCAGTGTCCCTTCACAAGGTTCTCATACTTGATGCTTTCTTCTCCCGGTGGCCGGTATCTGCACTTTCTAGCTTTGGAACGTATCCCGGCAGCTTTGCAGCATTTATGTGCCAGATTGTCAGAAAACGCCCATCCTGTATTATGAAAGATATTTCTGGCAAGACGATGATAACCGAGGGATGGGTGTAATTCATGTTCCTCATGAAGCAGTTGTGTAAGCAGAATACGATCCTGTTCATAGCGGTTGAGCTTCCCTTGCCGTGATTTCCACTTGTAATATCCAGAACGGTTGATTCCCATAATCTTACACAGAAAGTCTACTGGATACTTTACTTTGAGTTCTTCGAGAACTTCGTAGTCTTTCCGCTGCCAGTAACGTATTCCCTGTTTGCACCAACTCCTTCCACCCAATACCCTTTTTTTAACCGGGCTATTTCTACTTCCTGCTTTGCCACCAGCAGCCGCAGACGTTCCACCTCTGACAGCGACTTACTACGATGAAGAGCTGCATAAGGATTCCCGTTGTGAGGCTCCAAGGCGTCCTCTCCGTCTTGTAAGTATCGCTTGACCCAGCTGGATACTAAGGCGTTTCCGATGCCGTAATCCCTTTCAATTTGTCTTACAGAGATATGATCTTCCAAATGGAGCCGAACATATCTCATCTTTTCTTCTTTGCTGTATTTTCTTCTTGCCCATATCTTCACTTCCTTTTGTGAGTGTCTACTTTGCTTTTTATTTTCGGTGATGTTGTCGGTGTGCTGTCCCTCGTTTGCGGCTTGCCCATATCTTCGGTGATGGGGGATCGTCCTTCCCGCAGGGCCAGCTTGGGCCATTTATTAGGCCATGATGGATGCCGCCCTCGGCAAAGGCCCGGGAGGGGATGATCTCCCCCTGGTACAGCTCCGTCAGCCCCGCCATGCCATGGCTCAGGCAGTGGGAGAAGATCAGGCTCTCCACCTGGTCATACTGGCGGATGCGGTCGTCGCCCCGGGTGGAGTTGAGCACCCAGTTGCCGATGTATACCAGGTCCAGCAGGCGCCTGAATTGTTTTTCTGTCAGCTTGATCTCCATGAAAACACCTCCATCCGGCCGGAGCGCTGCGTCATTATGCACAGTATAGCAGACTCCGGCGGAAAATACCACTGAAAATACCGGGGAAAGTCCCCAAAATTTGACTTGAGTATCCGGGGATTCCATAGTATAATTGATTAGTTATGATAACCACAGGCAGGAGGCGGAACTATGGACACTCGCCCCATCGGGGTTTTTGATTCGGGCCTGGGAGGCCTGACGGCGGTGCGGGAGCTGCGGCAGCTGCTGCCCTCTGAAAACATTATATACTTCGGCGACACGGCCCGTGTGCCCTACGGCGGGCGGTCGGCGGAAATTCTGCTGAAATACGCCCGGCAGGACGTGCGCTTTCTGCGCAGCCACGACATCAAGGCCATTTTAGTGGCCTGCGGCACCGTGTCCACCACGGCCCTGCCCCAGCTGCGGCAGGAGAGCGACATCCCCATTCTGGGGGTGGTGGAGCCTGCGTGCCGCCGGGCGGCGGCCGTGACCCGGAACCGCCGGGTGGGCCTCATCGCCACCGCTGCCTCCGTCCGCAGCGGCGCTTACCAGCGCAGTCTGCGCCAGCTGGACCCGGACATCGCCGTAACGGCCAAGGCCTGTCCTCTGTTCGTGCCCCTGGTGGAAAACGGGCGCTTCCGGCGGGGGGACGTGGTCATCGAGACCGTGGCCCGGGAGTATCTGGAGCCGCTGCGCCGGGAGGGGCTGGACACCCTGATCCTGGGCTGTACCCACTACCCCCTGCTGACGGATATCATCGGCGATATCATGGGCCCCGGCGTCACCCTCATCAACACCGGCGAGGAGGCCGCCTGGGAGCTCAAGCGCACCCTGCGGGCCATGGACCTGCTGGCCCCGGAGGGGCCGGCCGGCCGGGCCACCCTCTGCGCCAGCGACCAGCCCGAGCATTTCGGGTCCCTGGCGTCCTATTTCTTAGGGGAGAGCCTCACCCGCCCGGTGCAGCCGGTGGACATCGACCGGTACTGACCCATGGAGGGACCTGTACGGATCGCCGTCACCAGCCGCAGCCTGTTTGACGGCGGCGCCGAGACGCTGCACTTTTCGGGCGCCGGTACCCTGCGGCCCACCGCCGCCGGGTGGGACCTGCCCTATACCGCCGCCTGCCGGGAAAACGGCGCGGCGCTGTCCTCCCGCATCCGCCTGACGGCGGAGCCCAGGCGGGCCATTCTGTGGACCCTGGGGCCGGAGGGCTATGGCTTGCCTCTGGACCCGGAGCACGAGACCCAGGCCCGGCTTCCCCTGGGCCTGACCGTGGCCGTCCGGACCCGGGCGGTGGAGTTTTCCCTGGAGGAGCCGGACCGGGGATATATTCACCTGGCCTATACGCTGCTGGATCGGGGCCTGCCCCTGAGCCGGATGCAGCTGGAGATACGCATGACAAAAGAAACGATATAAGGAGAGCATCACCATGAATATGATCCAGAACGCCAAGGACCAGGTGCTGGACCTGACCGTCAGCGCCTATCAGAAGGCTGCGGCAGAGGGCCTTCTGCCCCAGGACGCGGCCGTGACCCCGTCGGTGGAGATCCCCAAGGACACCGCCAACGGCGACTATACCACCACCTTCTGCCTGGCCGCCGCCAAGGCCCTGAAGAAGAACCCCCGCCAGGTGGCCCAGATCCTCATGGACCACATGGACCTGTCCGGGTCCTATTTCACCTCCGTGGAGATGGCCGGGCCGGGCTTCCTGAATTTCCGCCTGGGGAACAAGTGGTTCCGGGACACCGTGGCCTGCGTGGAGCAGGAGGGGGCGGCCTACGGCTGCAACGACGCCCTGAAGGGCCAGAAGATCATGGTGGAGTTCGTCTCCGCCAACCCCACCGGCCCCATGCACATGGGCAACGCCCGGGGCGGCGTCCTGGGCGACACCCTGGCCTCGGTGCTGCAGAAGTCCGGCGCCGACGTGTGGCGGGAGTTCTATGTCAACGACGCCGGCAACCAGATCGAAAAGTTTGCCAAGAGCCTGGAGGCCCGGTATCTGCAGATCATCAAGGGCGAGGACGCCGTGGAGTTCCCCGAGGACGGCTATCACGGCGACGACATCCGGGAGCTGGCCCAGGCCTTCTATGACCGGGAGGGCGAGAAGTATCTGGACTGCGACCAGAAGACCCGCCACGACGCCCTGGCCCGCTTCGGCCTGGACAACAACATTCCCAAGATGCAGCGGGACCTGGCCCGCTACGGCATCACCTATGACCAGTGGTTCTTCGAGTCCAGCCTCCACGAAAGCGGCTATGTGGCCGACTCCGTCCAGGCCCTGACGGACCTGGGCTATACCTATGAAAAGGATGGGGCCCTGTGGCTGCACACCAGCCGCATCCTGGCGGAGAATCTGAAAAAGGCCGGCAAGTCCGACGCGGACATCGAAAAGCTGGGCCTGAAGGACGACGTACTGCGCCGGGCCAACGGGTTCTATACCTATTTCGCCGCCGACATTGCCTATCACCGGAACAAGTTTGCCGTCCGGGGCTTCGACAAGGTCATCAACGTCTGGGGCGCGGATCACCACGGCCATGTGGCCCGGCTGAAGGGCGCCATGGACGCCCTGGGCCTGGACGGCGAGCACCGGCTGGACATCGTGCTGATGCAGTTGGTGAAGCTGGTCCGGGACGGCGAGGTGGTGCGTATGTCCAAGCGCACCGGCAAGGCCATCAGCCTGACGGACCTGCTGGACGAGATCCCCGTGGACGCCTGCCGCTATTTCTTCAACGCCAAGCCCGAGACCCAGATGGAGTTTGATCTGGGCCTGGCCGTCCGGGAGGACAGCGAGAACCCGGTGTACTATGTGCAGTATGCCCACGCCCGGATCTGCACCCTGCTGAAGGCCCTGGAGGCGGAGGGCTACACCGTCCCCGCAGCCGGAGAGGTGGACTTCTCCCTGCTGTCCGGCGAGGCGGAGCAGGCCCTCATCAAGAAGATCGCCGCCTACAGCCAGGTGGTGCGCCTGGCCGCCCGGGACTATGATCCCAGCCACATCAACCGCTACCTGACGGAGCTGGCCGGGGACTTCCACCGGTTCTATACCGCCTGCCGCATCAAGGGCGAGGAGCGCCCGGTGCTGCTGGCCCGGCTGAAGCTGGCGGATACCGCCCGGTCCGTGCTGAAAAACGCCATGACCCTCATCGGCTGCACCGCCCCGGAGAAGATGTGAGTGTGACAGAGCATAATAAAAAGGAAGCCGTCAGGCTTCCTTTTTGTTATGCGTGGTATTCCGGGCCGCGGCCCTGATAGATGTCCTGCATCTCCCGGTCGATCTCGCTGATGGCATCGGAGCACAGCCGCAGGCGGGCGGCGTCCGAGGGGGAGAAGTCCCGCTGGGACTTATAGCGCAGTTCGTGCTCCAGGCTGGCCCACATATCCATGGCGATGGTCCGCAGCTGGATCTCCACCGGCAGATGCAGCGTCCCCTCGGAGATGACGATGGGCACGTCGCAGATCAGGTGCAGGCTCCGATAGCCGGATTCCTTGGGCTCCTTGATATAGTTGACCTCCCGGATGATCTTGAAATTCTCGTTCCGGGCCAGCAGACTGCGCAGGTAACAGATATCGTCCAGATAGTTGCAGATGACCCGCACCCCGGCCACGTCCTGGATATGGGCATAGATGTTGTCGATGGTGACCTCGAACCCCCGGCGCTTCAGCTTTTCCACGATGCTGTCCACGGTTTTGATGCGGTACTCGATGTGGTGGATGGGGGAATGGTCATACAGGCTGGCAAACTCCTCGTCCAGGATCTCCAGCTGGGTGACGGCAACCTTCAGGGCGCTGCGGTACAGGTGGTTCACCCGCACCATGCCCTGGGCCAGCTCCTGCTGTTCCGGCGTACCCCCCTGGGGGATATGGATGTCCTTGAGCCGGATGGTGCCGCTTTTTTCGATCATCATGAAAAAACTGCGCCTCCTCGTTATTGGTTCTCTTATTGTTATGATTATAACATACGTCTATGACGGGTGTGTGAATAAATTGCAAAATTCGCCGTAGAAAAATCCGCCCCTTTTTCGTCATTTCGCCAAAGAACCCCATTTGCACCGGGGGCGTTTTTGTGGTATCATAGGAAAAGCGAAAGGGGGGACGGCGGATGCACGTCCGGGAGCATTTGCGCACGGTGGGCCGCCACCGGCGTCTGGTGCGGTACTACTGCCTGCGGCTGGGGCTGGTGTGGCAGGGACTGACCCATGATCTGAGCAAATACAGTCCCACGGAGTTCTGGCGCAGCGCCAGGTATTACCAGGGGTACCGCAGTCCCAACGACCAGGAGCGCAAGGAAAACGGCGTCAGCCTGTCGTGGCTGCACCACAAGGGCCGCAACCGCCACCACTTTGAGTATTGGATCGACTATTGCCTGCGGCCCGACGGCAGTGTGTACATGGGCGGGTGCAAGATGCCCAAGCGGTATGTGGCGGAGATGTTCTGCGACCGCATCGCCGCCTGCCGGGTGTACCAGGGGGAGAAGTATACCGACGCCTCGCCCTATGACTACTATCAGAAGTCCAAGGACCACATTCTCATCAACCAGGAGACCAGCGACCTGCTGGACCGGTGGCTTCTGCTGCTGAAGGAGCACGGCGAGGAAGCCGCCTTGCCCCAGATCCGGCGGGAGCTGAAGGACCCGGAATATTGAGAGATAACGCACCCCAGGGACGCGGAACCGCCAGGTTCCGCGTCCCTTTTTTGCGGGTGTGCCGGACTTGGCTCTCCCTATGGGAGAGCTGTCACCGAAGGTGACTGAGAGGGCCTGTAGGGGCGGCGGCCCACCAATATGGCGCTTCCTGTGCGGCAGGGCACACGGGCCCTGCCCTACAGGATTTTCTGCCGTAGGGGCGTGGGCTCTGCCCCGCCCAATGGCCCGGTGCTTTTGAGCCCGGGTAGAACCCGGCCGCTACAGGCGGCTCCCGGGAAACCACCCCGCCCACAAAAAAATGCGCCCCCGTGGGGCGCATTTTTTAGCCTAAAAAAGCCTCGCAGAGTTTGCCGCCCGCAGGCGGCAAATCAAATTTAATCCATTTTTTGCCGGGGCGTGTACCTGGCAAAAAATACTTCTCGGTCTGCAAGTGTGGAATTTGTCCGCCATCAGCGGACAAATTATGCGCGCGGCAGACTGCAAGCCTTTTGCCCAAAAAGGACCTTGCCCTTTTTGGACAGTCTCGAAAAATGCGCCCCCGTGGGGCGCATTTTTATAATACTGGTTCATGTCCGCTGCTTTTCCCGCAGGGCCAGGGCGCGTTGGGCCACCACCGGGTCGGAGTCATAGTGGACGTATCCGCCCCGGACCCGCTGGATGGCGTCGTTGCCCTTTCCGGCCAGGACGATCACCGCCCCCTCCGGGGCCTCCAGAATGGCCTGCTCCACCGCCCGGGTGCGGTCTAACTGGATGGTGACCCGGGCGGGGCCGCCCTGGGCCGCCGCATGGGCCAGACGGCCCGCGATGTCGGCGGGATCGTCGAAATCCGGGTTATCGGTGGTGAAGAAGATCCGGTCGGCGTATTTGCCGCACATCTCGCCCATGCCCTGGATCCGCTGGGGGGAGCGGCCCCCGGCGATGCCGGTGACCACGGTGATGGGCGCACCGGGATAGTCCCGCTTCAGGTCCGTCAGCAGGGCCTGGGAGCTGGCCCGGTTGTGCATGCAGTCCACCAGCACGTGGACGCCGCCGCCCTCGTACCGGTTCATGCGGCCGGGGACCTCCAGAGCGTCCAGGGCCGCGGCCATCTGCTCATGTCCCGCCCCCAGCAGACGCCCCACGCCGATGGCGGCCAGGGCGTTTTCGATGTTGAAATCCCCGTCCATGGCCAGGTGATAGGGGTGCAGGGCCTCGCTGCCCCGCTCCTGGACGAAAAAGCGGAAGCCGTGGGTCAGCTTCTCCACCTGCCGGACGGTCAGATCGCAGTCGTCCCGGTCCATGCCCACCAGCATGACCGCCCGACAGCACCGCCGGGCGGTGTCATATACCCGGTCAAACTGGGCCGTCTCCCGGCAGATCACGGCCCGGCCGCTGTTTTCCAGCAGTTGGAGCTTGCATTGCAGATACTCCTCCATGGAGGCGTGCTCCTTGGGGGAGATGTGGTCCTCGCTGAAGTTCAGGAACACCCCGATGTCGAAGTGCTCGCCATAGACCCGCTCCACCTGATACGCCTGGCTGGACACCTCGGCGGTCATATACGGCAGGCCGTGATCCCGGGCCTGGGCAAACAGCCACTGCAGGTCCAGGGACTCCGGCGTGGTCAGATGGGTGTCCACGTCCGGGCCTCCGCAGTAGCGTCCGGCGGAGGAGCTGAGGCCCATGGTCCGGCCCGCCAGGGCGTTGGTGACGGCCTGGATCATATAGGAGGTGGTGGTTTTCCCCTTGGTGCCGGTGACGCCGATAAGGGTCAGGCCGTCGGAGGGATTGTCGTAAAACCACCGGGCCGCCAGGCTCTGGGCCTTGCGGACGTCGGTGACCCGGATGCAGGGGATGTCCACCCCGGGAAAGTCCGTCTCCGCCAGGGCGCAGACGGCTCCCTGCCGCCGGGCCATGGCCAGATACTCCGGCTTGAAGCCGTAGCCCTTGCAGATAAAGAGGTCGCCGTCCCGGGCCTGACGGGAATCGTTGCAGATACCGGTGACGGCCGCGTCCCGGGCCGCCGGGGCCGCCAGCAGATCGTACTGCCGGAGCAGGTCCTCCAGATTGCGGGTTTGTTTCATAGGTGTTCCTTCTTTCGGGGGCTTATTTCATATTGAGCTTCCAATCGGAAATGCCGTAAAACGGGTTGGAGGCGGTGGGGGTGATGGGGGAGGACGCCGCACCGGCGGGCAGGAGCACGGAATAGCTCTTGAAGCACACCGGCACCATGGGGGCCTGGTCCAGGAGCTTTTCGCACAGGGCCGTCATGGCGGCGGACCGCTCCCCGGCCTCGGCGGCGCACAGGGCCGCCAGCAGGGCGTCCGTCTCGGGGTCTGTGAAGCCGCCGTAGTTCATGGCGGCATAGCTTTGCAGCAGGGGACGCAGATCCCAGTCGGCGGTGAGCTTCACCTGGCACAGGCACAGGTCGAAGTCCCCCTGCTCCAGGGCCTGGACATACTCGTCATAGGGCAGTGAGCGCACGGTGACCTGCAGATCGCACCGGGACAGCCCCGCCGCGATGGTCTGGGCGGTGGACACCCGGAAGCTGCTCTCCTGGTTCACCAGCAGGGTCAGGCTCCGGGTCTTGCCGGTGTTCAGCCCCGCCGCCTCCAGGGCGGAGGCATAGCCATCCTGGGAATAGGCGGTCTCCAGGTCCTTGGGATACAGGCCGCTGGCCGGAGACACCGGGAACTGGGCCGCCAGACCGTGGCCCAGCAGATAGGCGCTGACACAGCTGGCCCGGTCCACGCCCAGGGTCACGGCCCGGCGGACGGCGGGGTCGTCAAAGGGGGCCCGGCGGGTGTTCAGGCACAGATACTGCATAATGGTGGTGGCGGCGTCGGTATAGTCGCCGCTTCCGTATACACTGGAGTCGTCCGCCCCGGTCAGGTCGCAGAACAGAAGCTGGACCTCCCGGGCATAGAAGGCGTAGGACACGGAGTCCGTATCCTTGCAGGCGGTCAGCTCGATGCGCTCCAGGGGCAGGGACTTCCCCTGCCACCAGGAGGCGTTTTTGGCCAGATGGGCGCCGCCCTCGCCGCTGTAGGCGTAGGGTCCGGTGCCGGTGGGGAAGGTACTGCTCTCGGTGCCGGACTTCACAATGGGGATGTCCAGCCGGGAGACGAAGCTCCGGTTGTCGCCGGTGAGGGTGATGCGCACCGCCCCGCCGCTGGCCCAGAGGTCCGACACCTCCGCCAGCCGCCCACTGTAGCGGGCGGAGGACTGGGCCCGGCGCAGGCTGTTCACCACGTCCTGGGCGGTGACGGCACTGCCATCGCTGAAGGTAACGCCGCTGCGCAGGGTGATGGTGTAGGTATACCGGGCGGCGTCATAGGTATAGGACTCCGCCAGGGCGGGCTGGGGGTCAAAGGACCCATCCAGGGCGAACAGCCCCTCATACAGCAGGGCCCCCAGGGTCTGCATGGCCCCGTCGGAGCAGGTGATGGGGTCCGCCGTCTCCCCCTTGAGATAGGGCAGGGCAAAGGATGTGAGCTTCACGTCCTGCTTCTTCTGCTCCACGTTGTAATAGTCCGTCAGGGTGCCGAAAATGTCTTCCGGGTCGGCCGTCGACCAGTCGCACCCGGTCAGCGCCGTCAGGCACAGGGCCAGAAGCGCCGCGAATATGCGCTTTTTCATGGGATACCTCGATTTCACAGGCAGATCATGGCGATCTGAGCGCCCCGGGCCTGGCCCATCCGCCGGTGGGACCAGTACAGCTCCGGATGGCAGGCGGTGCAGTCCGGGGACACGTCGATTTGCCGCACCCCGGCCTTTTCCAGCCACCGGGCGTTGACGCCCTTCAGGTCCACGTGCCACTTGGCCCCCCGGCGGGTGATATACGGCTCCGCCTCCGCCCCCAGGGCGGCCTCCAGGGCCTGGGGCACGTCTGCGTCCGTTTCAAAACAGCAGGGGCCGATGGCCGCCCCGATGGCGGCCCGCAGGTCCCCTGGGTCCGTGCCGAACAGCTCCTGCATCCGGCGGACGGTTTTGTATACGATGCCACAGGCGGCGCCCCGCCAGCCGGCATGGGCCGCGCCCACGGCCCCGTGCACCGGGTCGTGGAGCAGGATGATGCCGCAGTCGGCGGAGAACACCACCAGGGGGATCCCCGGGGTGTCCGTGACCATGGCGTCCACGCTGGTATAGTCCCGGTCCCGGAACAGGCCCTTGCCGCAGTCCTCCGCCGTCACATGGCGGACGTTGTCCTCGTGGACCTGCTTGCTCAGCACCGCCCGGTGCTCATCCACCCCCAGGGCGGCGCAGAACCGGCGGTAATTTTCCCGGACCCGGTCCATGTCGTCCCCCCGGCCCACGCCCAGGTTCAGAGAGTCCCAGGGGGCGGGGCTGACGCCGCCGATGCGGGTGGAGAACCCGTGGCGCACGTCGGACAGGACGGTGCTGGTCTTGATAAGCAGGCCGTTTTCCTCATGGGCCAGAAAGGACATGGGCAAACCCTCCGTTACGCGTTCCTGCCGCAGCAGTTCTTATACTTCTTGCCGGAGCCGCAGGGGCAGGGCTCGTTGCGGCCGATCTTCTTGACCTTCCGGGGCTGTTTTTTCACGGTGCCGTCGCCGCCCACGCTTTCGGAGGTGGCGTTGGCCACCCGCTCCCGCTTGACCTCCTCGTTCTTCTTCAGCCGCACGGAATACAGCCGCCGGACCGTCTCGTCCTGGATGGCGGCGATCATCTCCTCGAACATCTCCAGGGATTCCTTCTTATAGGCGATGATGGGGTCGGTCTGGGCATAGGCCCGCAGGCGGATGCCCTGGCGCAGGTCGCTCATGGCGTCGATGTGCTCCATCCAGTATTCATCCACCACCCGCAGAAGGACCACGCGCTCCACCTCCCGCATCACCGGGGCGGTGAACTCGTCCTCCTTCTGCTGATAGTAGGCGGCGGCGGCCTGGGTGAAGGCGTCGGTAACGGCCTGGGCGTCCATGGCGTCCAGCTGCTCCTGGGAGAAGCGCACGGCGTACTTGGGGAAGTACAGGCCCTCCACCTGCCGCAGAAGCTCCTGGCAGGAGGTCATATCCAGATGCTGGATGCCGCTGAAGGCATTCTGCACCAGGTGGGTGATGGAGGTGTTCATCATGTTCATGATGACGTCCTTCACGTCCATGCCCTCCAGCACCTGGCGGCGCTGGCCATAGATGATCTCCCGCTGCTTGTTCATCACGTCGTCGTATTCCAGCACGGACTTTCGGGCCTGGAAGTTCCGGGACTCCACGGTGGTCTGGGCCTGCTGGATGGAGCGGGTGAGCATCTTGCTCTCGATGGGCATATCCTCGTCGATGTTCATGCGCTCCATGGCGGCCTGGACCCGCTCGCCGCCGAACAGGCGCATCAGGTCATCCTCCAGAGAGATGTAGAACCGGGTCTCGCCGGGGTCGCCCTGGCGGCCGGCACGGCCGCGGAGCTGGTTGTCGATCCGGCGGGAGTCGTGGCGCTCGGTGCCGATGATGAACAGGCCACCGGCCTGGCGCACCCGGTCCGCCTCGCCGGAAATTTCCGCCTTGTGCTGACGGAGCTTGTCGGCAAACAGCTGGCGGGCCTCCAGAATTTCACTGTTGTCGGTCTCGGCATAGCCGGTGGCGTCGGCGATGACCTCGTCGGTGTAACCGGCCTTGCGCAGGTCGTTGGTGGCCATATACTCGGCGTTGCCGCCCAGCATGATATCAGTACCACGGCCGGCCATGTTGGTGGCCACGGTGACGGCCCCGAACTGGCCCGCCTGGGCCACGATCTCGGCCTCCTTCTCGTGGTTCTTGGCGTTGAGGAGGTTGTGGCGGATGCCCTCCTTGGTGAGCATCCGGCTGAGAAGCTCGTTCTTCTCGATGGACACGGTGCCCACCAGCACCGGCTGGCCCTTTTCGTGGCACTCCTTCACCTGGCGGATCACCGCCCGGTACTTCCCCTGCTCGGTTTTGTACACGGCGTCCTCATTGTCAATACGGACCACCGGGCGGTTGGTGGGGATCTCCACAATGTCCAGCTTATAGATGGTGCCGAACTCCTCCTCCTCGGTCATGGCCGTACCGGTCATGCCGGAGAGCTTGCTGTACAGGCGGAAGTAATTCTGGAAGGTGATGGTGGCCAGGGTCTTGCTCTCCCGCTGGACGGAGACGTGCTCCTTGGCCTCGATGGCCTGGTGCAGGCCCTCGGAGTACCGGCGGCCGAACATCAGGCGGCCGGTGAACTCGTCCACGATGATGATCTCGCCGTCCTTGACCACATAGTCCACGTCCCGCTTCATGGTGCCGTGGGCCTTGATGGCCTGGTTGATGTGGTGGGCGATGGTGCTGTTCTCCGGGTCGGAGAGGTTATCCAGGTGGAAGAACTCCTCGGCCTTGGCGATGCCCCGGGCCGTCAGGGTGGCGGTGCGGGCCTTTTCGTCCACGATGTAGTCGGCGTCCAGGGTCTCGTCCTCGGCCTCCTTGTCGTCGGTCTCCGTCACCACATACTTTTCAGGCGGCAGGCAAAGGACTCGGCCATGTCATACAGCTGGGTGGATTTCTCCCCCATGCCGGAGATGATCAGGGGGGGTCCGGGCCTCATCGATCAGGATGGAGTCCACCTCGTCCACGATGGCGAAGCTGTGGCCCCGCTGGACCTGCTCATCCTTATAGATGGCCATGTTGTCCCGCAGATAGTCGAAGCCCATCTCGTTGTTGGTGCCGTAGGTAATGTCGGCGGCATAGGCGGCCTGGCGCTGCTCCTTGGTCAGGTCGTGGACGATCAGGCCCACGGTCAGGCCCATGAAGCGGTGGACCTTGCCCATCCACTCGCTGTCGCGCTTGGCCAGATAGTCGTTGACGGTGACGATATGGACGCCGTTTCCGGTCAGGGCGTTGAGATAGGCCGGCAGGGTGGCCACCAGGGTCTTGCCCTCACCGGTTTTCATCTCGGCGATGCGGCCCTGGTGCAGGACAATGCCGCCGATGAGCTGCACCCGGTAGGGGCGCAGGCCCAGCACTCGGTCCGCCGCCTCCCGGACGGCGGCAAAGGCCTCCGGCAGGATGTCGTCCAGGGTCTCGCCCTGCTGCAGGCGCTGCTTGAACTCCGGAGTCTTGGCCTGAAGCTGTTCGTCGGTGAGGGCGCGGTATTCCTCCTCCAGAGCCTCGATCTTGTCGGCGATGGGGTAGATGGATTTCAGCTCCCGCTCACTGTAGGTGCCGAAGATTTTCTGGATCAGTCCCATAGTTTTTGATTCCTTTCTGCTATACGAGGGTGCAGAGCACCAGAATATACAAATACCTATATAGTATACCACACCCGTCCCGGCTATGCAAATGAAAAACCTGTGAACAAACCCGGGACAGGCCCGGGACAAGCCGGGACAAGCGGCGCAAAAAGGACGGGCCCCGGGGTCCGTCCTTTTTGCTTACTATATTACTGCAAAAACAGGGAGGCCGGGCGATTCACCACCAGCATGTTGTAATACCGCAGCAGGTGATAGTCGTCCTTGTCCAGCTTGATGCTGGTGAGCAGGCGGTCGTTTTCCTCCAGCGGCTCCTTGGAGATCAGGGTCTTCAGGGCGATGGGGGCGAAAAACGGCGTGCTGCCGATGCCGGACAGCAGGCCCACGGCGGGGGTGCGGTTGTGCATGGGGTTGAGCATGCAGATATACATCTTCTCCGCCTCGTTGATCTGGTTGGTGAGCACCATGTGGGTGATGGTGTCATAGGGCTTCATCTCGCCGGTGAACAGGTGCTGGCAGCGGTCCGGCTCCCGGAAATTGTCCACCCCCACATACATCATCACGTCGATGCCCTCGCCGGAGGCGGAGGGGGAGAAACACAGCAGCGACCGCACCAGCTGCCGCACCCGGCCGTCGTAATAGTACATATACGCCCGGGGCTGGTTGAAATAGAAGTTCTTGGGCAGAACGGACTGGGCATGGAACACCGGGGGCTGATAGTCGATGAAGCATTTCAGGTCGATGTCCAGGGCCCGGGCCACATCGTACAGAGTCTCCACGTCGATGGTGATGGTGCCGTTTTCATACTTGGACACCGTGGCCTTGCTTTTGTTGATCATGGCCGAAAACTGCTCGATGGTATAGCCCCGGCTTTTGCGGTATTTTTTGATTCGCTGACCAACATGGTAGGAAAAGGAACCCATGCCGTCCACCTCCTTGCGCTTCTGCCTGAATTGTACCAAACATTTGGTAGGAAGTCAACGAAAAGTTTCTGAATGAGAAACATTTTTTCGGTTCCATATCGCAGTCATAGGGCGGACAGGTCCAGACAGCGGCCCCCCAGCAGGGCGGCCTCCTCCGGGTCGTGGGTGACGCACAGCAGGGACGCCCCCGGCGTATGGCGGCGGATATAGGCCACGGTGTCCCGGCGGCACTGATCGTCCAGGCCCTTGAAGGCCTCGTCCAACAGCAGAAGCTGCGGCCCGGCGCACACGGCCCGGGCAATGGCCACCCGGCGGCACATGCCGCCGGACAGCTGTGACACCGGCCGCCGGGCGCTTCCGGCCAGGCCCAGCTCCTCCAGATGCCGGAGGATCTCCGGCTCCGGCAGGGCCCGTCCAGTTGCCAGACGGACGTTGGCCACGGCGGAAAAGACGCCGCACAGCCGGTCCTCCTGGAACACATAGCCGAGCCTCTCCGGAACGCCGGTGATGGAGCCGCTTTCCGGCCGCTCCAGCCCGGCCACGCACCGCAGCAGGGTGGTTTTGCCCAGGCCCGAGGGGCCCATCAGGCACACCGTCTCCCCTTGCCGCACCGTCAGGCTCACGTCCCGCAGCACCGGGCCGCGGCCGAAGTCCTTGTAAACATGGGAAATCACCAGATCCATTTTTACCGTCCCTCCCACGCGGCGAAGCACCGCCGCAGCAGCCACAGCACCAGCTTCTCAAAGCCCACGCTGCACACCACGATCACCACCGTCCAGGCCAGCAGGTCCGTCATCTGGAAATACACCTTGGCCTCGTACAGCCGCTCGCCGATGGAGCCGCCCACCACGCCGATGACTTCGGCGGCCACGCCGGACTTCCACGACATGCCCAATGCCACGCTGCACCCGGACAGCAGGAAGGGCTTCACCTGGGGCGCGTAGATATACCCCAGCCGCCGGGAGAAGGGAACCCGATAGACCCGGGCCATCTCCAGCAGGGCCCCGTCGGCGCTTTTGATGCCCTGGAGGGTATTGGAGTAGATCACCGGGAACACCATGAGAAACGAGATGAACACCGCCAGCTGCCGGGTGCTCATCCAGATCAGGCAGATGATGATGAACGACGCCACCGGCACGGACTTGATGGCCGTGACATAGGGCCACAGCAGCAGCTCCAGCACCCGCAGCCCCGCCGCCACCGCCAGCAGCACCCCCAGCACCAGGCCCAGGGCAAAGCCCCCGCTGATGCGCAGCAGGCTGAAGGCCACGGTGGCGAAGAAGCCCGGCTCCCGCCATACCGACCACAGGCGGCAGGCCACCTGCCACGGCGACGGCAGCAGCAGGTCCAGCCCCACCGCCATGGCCGCCCCCTGCCACACCAGCAGGGCCAGGGCCACCGCTATGCACTTTTGAAGGGCCGGTCTCTGCATGGCGTCCTCCCAATAGGAATTAAATTCAGTTCCCCATCCAGTAGAAGTCGTCCCCGGGGAGCTTGCCGCCCACGGACTCGGGATTCTGGTCAAACAGCACCTGCAGATAGCCGGAGGCGGCGGTTTTCATCTCGTCTCCCAGCAGGCAGACGATGTTGCAGGCGGGGATGGCCTTTTCGGCCACGGCGGCCTTGACGATGCCGTATTTTTCCACCAGCACGGCGGCCTCGGCAGGCTGGTCATTGACAAAGGCGGCGGAGGCGGCGTACTCCTCCATGAACCGGGCCACCGCCTGGGGATGCTGGTCCAGAAACTCGCTGCGCACCAGCAGCACGGCGGTGATGAGCTGGCTGTCGCCGCCCAGGGCGTTCCACTGCTCCGTCAGGTCCAGGGCCACCCGCAGGCCCTCCACCTGGCCCATGGCCACCACCACAAAGGGCTGGGGCAGCATGGCCACGGCGCTGTCCTGGGCCGCCATCTGGGCCACGATCTCCGTGGGCTCGCTTTTCCACTCCACGTTCACGTCCTTGCCCAGCTCCAGGCCGTTCCGGGCCAGCAGATAGGTCAGGGCATACTCGGGGGTGGCGCCCTTGCCGGTGGCGTAGATGGTCTTTCCGGCCAGGCTCTTGATATCGGTGACGGTCTCGCCGCCCTTTTCCACCATATACAGCACGCCCAGGGTGCTGACGGCCAGCATCTTCACGCCGCCCTGGGTCTTGTTATACAGCACGGAGCCCAGGTTGGCGGGCACCGCCAGAATGTCCAGCTCCCCCTGCAGCAGCAGCGGCGTCAGCTCGTTGGCGCTGGCGGCCATCTGAAAGTCAATGGCGTTGGCGGTTTTCTGGTTTTCGGCGTCGTCCAGCAGCTTCACCAGGCCCATGGACGTGGGGCCCTTCAGTCCGCCCACCCGAATGGTGACGGCCTCCTCCTGGGGAGTCTCGGGGGTCTGGGGCTGCTTGGCGCAGCCGGTAAACAGCGCGGCGGTCATCAGCACCGCCAGCAGCAGGGATACAAATCTTTTCATTGGTTTTCTCCTTCCCGTGAAATGACGTTGGAATACTGTGTTTTGGCGCTGACGCCGGGCAGCCGCCCGATTTTGCCGGACAGCGCGGCGATCTTGTCCTGGGGCGCGTCCAGCACCACCGAGATGATGTTCACGCCCCGTTCCCGGTACGGTAGGCCCATGCGCCCGATGATATAGCCGCCGTATTCGTGCAGCAGCGCGTTCAGCGCCGCCGCCGAAGATTCCTGCTCCACGATGATGCCGATCAATGCCACTCTTGTTTCCATATGCCGTCACCTCCTCCGAAACAAAAAGAGCCGCGCCCTGCGGCACGGCCCCAGCACCCGGGAAGCGTTCCCCCCCGGGCGGTGTCATCTGTGGCGTAGCTTCCGTCGCAATCGTAATTTTGACGTCAGGAACTTACCCTTATTCTATGATGCAGGGGGCCGGATGTCAAGAGGGGGTTTTTCTTGCAAAATGCAAATACATATTGTATAATAATGTCTATAAATTACAGTTTGGAGTGATTTCATGGAGAATAATCGGAAACCCCGGGTGCTGCTGACGGGGTTCACCCCCTTCGGCGGGGAGCGCATCAACCCCGCCCTGGAGGCCGTGAAGCGGGTACGATGCCTGGAGGCGGAGCTGCGCATTCTGGAGGTGCCCACGGTGTTCGGCGATTCCGCCCGGCTGGTGACGGCGGAAATGGACGCGTTCCGGCCGGATGTGGTGCTGTGCGTGGGCCAGGCGGCGGGCCGCAGTGCCGTGACCCCGGAGCGGGTGGCCATCAATGTGGACGACGCCCGGATCCCGGACAACGCCGGGCAGCAGCCGGTAGATGCACCCATCGTCCCTGGCGGACCGGCAGCGTATTTCGCCACGGTGCCGGTGAAGGACATGGTCCGGGCCATCCGGGAGGCCGGGGTGCCGTCGGAGCTGTCCAACAGCGCGGGGACATATGTGTGCAACCACCTGCTGTACTGCGTACTGCACCATGCAGGTCCGGGAGTCCGGGCGGGGTTCATCCATGTGCCCTGCATCCCGGAGCAGACGGCGGGCACCGATCGCCCCTCCCTGCCCCTGGCGCAGCTGGTGACGGCCCTGGAGGCGGCGGTTTCGGCCTGCTGTAAAGGATAACCGGTTTCCCCCAGTGAAACGTGAGACTCCGCCGGGGAAAATGCTGCTCCACGGATAAATAAACAGTTAGGGTGCTCTATTTTCGGCAAATTTAGGCACAACACCGCATTGACAAATAAATTGGGGCCGTTTTATAATGGAATCATCCGAAAGGAGTTGAATCCTATGAACGAGATCTACGTCATCGGCCACCACAACCCCGATACCGATTCCATCGTGTCCGCCATGGCCTACGCGGCCCTGCGCAACGCCCTGGGCGACCGGAACTATGTGGCCGCCCATATGGACCACATCAGCGACCAGACCCAGCGGATGCTGGACCGCTTCGGCTTCCAGCCCCCCCGGACGGTGCAGAACGTCCGCACCCAGGTGGAGGACCTGGACTATGATACGCCCCCGGCCCTGAACGCCACGGTCACCATGGACCGGGCCTGGCACATCATGCGGGAACAGAAGATATCCGCCATCCCCGTCATCAACGAGGACGGCACCCTGTACGGCACTCTGTCCGCCGGCGACATCGCCACCTACAGCATGACCACCATCGCCAACCCCCGGGTGGAGGCGGTGCCCCTGTTCAACCTGCTCAGCGTCATCGAGGGCCGCCTGCTCAACGACAGCGGCGACCTGATCGACACCGTGTCCGGCAACGTGGTCATCGCCCTGCCCCAGAGCTGCGAGAACCTGCTGTTCGGCGACCCGGACAACATCGTCATCTGCGGCGACCAGCCGGACATGATCCGCCGGGCCCTGGACATCGGCGTCAGCTGCCTGATCCTGTGCCAGACGGAGGTGGACCCGGACCTGCTGGAAAACGCCGGGCGCACCTGCATCATCACCACCCCCTATGAGGCCAGCCGGGTGGCCCGGCTGATCTATCAGGCCAGCCCCATCTCCCGGCCCTGCCACAATGAAAAGATCGTGTGCTTCCACCTGTCGGACTATATCGACGACGTCCGCGAGGTGGTGCTGAAAAGCCGCTACCGCTGCTACCCGGTGCTGGACGAGAACGAAAAAGTCGTAGGCACCCTGTCCCGGTATCACCTGCTGCGCCCCCGGCGCAAGCGCGTGGTGCTGGTGGACCACAACGAGCGGGCCCAGGCCGTTCCCGGCCTGGATCAGGCGGAGATTCTGGAGATCATCGACCACCACCGCCTGGCGGATATCCAGACCAGCCAGCCCATCCGGGTCCGCAACGAGCCCGTGGGCAGCACCGCCACCATCATCGCCGGTATGTATCAGGAACACGGCGTCATGCCCTCGGCCAATATGGCGGGGCTGCTGGCGGCGGCCATCCTGGCCGACACCGTTATGTTCAAGTCCCCCACCTGCACCAAGCGGGATATCGCCATGGCCGAGCGCATGGCCCGCATCGGCGGCGTCAACATAAAGGAGCTGGGCCGCCAGCTGTTCTCCACCGCCGGAGGCAAATCCGTGGAGGAGCTGGTGAGCAGCGACTTCAAGGAGTTCCACATCGGCGAGCAGAACCTGGGCGTGGGCCAGGTCACCTGCCTGGACTCCATGGAGATGCTGGAGCGCAAGGAGGAGTTCCTGGCGGTGATGCGCCGCCTCCTCCAGGAAGAGCGCCACTATAATATGGTGATCCTGATGCTCACCGACGTGCTGCTGGAGGGCACGCAGCTGCTGTATGTGGGCAGCGACGAGGCCATCCGCAACGCCTTCTCCGCCGAGCCCAAGGACAACGCCCTGTTCCTGCCCGGGGTCATGAGCCGGAAAAAGCAGGTCATTCCCATGCTGTCCGCTTTGTGGGGCTAAACAACATCCCAAAAGGGCGAAGCACTTTTGGGATAAAAGGCTTGCAAGTCATTTGCCGCCTGCGGGCGGCAAACGCTGCGAGGCATTTTGATACACTGACGCACCCCCGGCGGAATCCCGCCGGGGGTGCGCTTGCTTATTCAGAACTCAGAAGCAGAACTGGAACGCGCAGAAGCCGGCGTACAGCACCAGCAGCACGATGCCCTGCCAGCGGGACAGCCTGCCCCTGGCCAGGGCGGGCACCGTCAGCAGCAGCATCACCAGCATCATCAGGGGGATATCCACCACCAGGGAGGCGTTGTACCCGGCGATGGTCTTTTCCTGGGGCACCTGGAAGGGGGACAGGGTGGTGGACAGACCGCTGACCAGCACCAGGTTAAACAGGTTCGCCCCCACGATGTTGCCCAGGGACAGGGCGCTGTGGCCCTTTACCAGGGAGGTGATGGCGGTGACCAGCTCCGGCAGGGAGGTGCCCAGGGCCACGAAGGTCAGGGCAATGACGGACTCCGGCACGCCCAGCCCCTGGGCAATGAGGGTGCCGTTGTTCACCAGCAGGTTGGCCCCCACGGCGATGAAGGCCGCGCCGATGACCAGCAGCAGGATGTCCCTGCCCATGGAGGGGGTGCCGTCAATGGCCTCGTCCGCGCCGCCGGCCTGCACGGTGTCCCGGAAGCTCTGGCGCACGGTAAGGACCATGTACACCGCGAACATCACCAGCAGCACGATGCCCGCCAGCCGGGTGAAGGCCCCGTTGGTATAGGCGATGGCGGCATAAAACACGGCGGCGATGAAGAAGAAGATCACCGGGGTCCGCAGGCTCCTGCGGTCCGCCTCCGAGGGGCGGATGGCGATGGTCAGGGCTGCGATCAGGGCGGTGTTGCAGATCACCGAGCCAATGGCGTTGCCATAGGCGATCTCGCCGTGGCCGCTGACGGCGGAGGTGGCGGACACCATCACCTCCGGCAGGGTGGTGCCGATGGAGACCACCGTGGCGCCGATGAGAATTTCCGGCACATGGAACCGGTGGGCCAGCCCCGTGGCCCCGTCCACGAACCAGTCGCCGCCCTTGATCAGCAGCACCAGACCCACGATGAACAGAAGAATGGGTACGAGCATTGTGTTGTTCCTCCTTAGTTTTTACAGCATACTGCTGATAAAGATTTCCAGTCCGATGAAGATCAGGATGGCCCCGCCCAGGATCTGGGCCCGGCCGGCAAGGCGCATGCCGAATTTCCGCCCCAGCACCAGGCCCCCCAGACAGATGCACAGCGTCACCGCCGCAATGATCAGGGAACAGACCAGGGCCATGAGCCGGTCATACTCGGCAATGGTGAAGCCCACGGACAGAGCGTCGATGGACGTGGCCACCCCCTGCACCAGCAGGGCGCCCAGGCCCAGTCTGGGGGCGGCGTCATCGTCTCCGCCGCCACGGATGCCCTCGATGAGCATTTTCCCGCCGATGAAGCCCAGCAGGGCCAGGGCGATCCAGGGGATCAGCTTTTCAAAGGCCCGGAAATACTGCACGATGGTGTGGACGCAGATCCACCCCGTCATGGGCATCAGGGCCTGGAAGGCGGCAAACACCCCGGCAATGCCCAGCATCCGCCGCCGGGACATGTGGGGCTCGTTGAGGCCGTTGGCCAGGGACACGGAAAACGCGTCCATAGCCAGCCCCACCCCCAGCAGCACGCTGTTGAAAAAGAACAGGATATTCCACTGCATGTTCGTTTCTCCTTTTTTCGTGAAAATTCCATGAAAAAACCCGGACATGGCCGGGGGCCATGTCTGGGCTCGAAGGCGAACAGACAGACGAGTCCCATGCATCCCGCGGCAGTGATACATGAGTCTCGCAAATTAAAGCAAGCCAGGCCGCCAGGCGGCCAGTATGTTGACGTGCTGCGGACAAAGGATCCGCTTGCTACTCCCTCACAGAGTTTTCAGTTTGTTCATGATACCACAGCCCGCCCCCTCCGTCAACGTTTTTTTTCGGAAGATTCTGTTGCCCCGGCGGACAAAATCGTATATAATGGGGGACAATACAGGAAAAACCACCGGGAGGGAGCATCATGCAGCGCATCAGCAAGGAAAACTATTATCTGGACATCGCCCAGACGGTGCTGGAACGGGCCACCTGTCTGCGCCGGGTGTACGGGGCCATCATCGTGAAAAACGACGAGATCATCTCCACCGGCTACAACGGCGCGCCCCGGGGGCGGCGCAACTGCGTGGACATGGGCTACTGCACCCGGGAGCAGCCATGCGGGTGCCCCGGGGGGAGCGGTACGAGCTGTGCCGCAGTGTCCACGCCGAGGCCAACGCCATCATCTCCGCCAGCCGCCGGGACATGGTGGGCGGCACCCTGTACCTGGTGGGCCGCAACGCCCAGACCGGGGAGCTTCTGCCGGACGCCACCTCCTGCCCCATGTGCCGCCGCCACATCATCAACGCGGGCCTGGAGCGGGTGGTGATCCGCCATACGCCCACGGAGTTCCAGGTGGTGGACGTGCAGGACTGGATCGACAGCGAGGACGACGTGCCCCAGGCGTGAGACAAAACGGGAATTCACCGGCGTATGCCGGGAAAATATATGGGACGAAAGGGAATTGCGATCATGTTGGACGAGAGAAAAGAGGAGGCATTCTGTACCATCCTGCGTGAGGAGCTTCAGCTGGCCACCGGCTGCACGGAGCCCATCGCCGTGGCCTACTGCGCGGCCCGGCTGCGCCAGGTGCTGGGGCAGAGGCCCTGCCGCATTCTGGCGGAGGTCAGCGGCAACATCCTGAAAAATGTCAAATCCGTGGTGGTGCCCAACACCGGGGGCCGCCGGGGCCTTCCGGCGGCCATCGCCGTGGGCATGGTGGCCGGGGATCCGGAGGCCCGGCTCCAGGTCATCGCCCATGTGACGGAGGCGGACGTCCCCGCCATTCAGGCATACCTGGACAGCACGGACATCCGCATCGACTGCCCGCCCACCCCCCGGATGCTGGACATCCGGCTCACCGGCTGGACCGGCGACGGGCACCGGGCCGTGGTCCATGTGGCCAACAACCACACCAATATCATCTATGTGGAGCGGGACGGGGAGGTCCTGCTGGAAAAGCCCCACTCCGACTCCGCCGAGGACAATTTGCAGGACAAGAGCGTGCTGAACGTCCGGGATATCCTGACCTTTGCCGAGACGGTAGACGTCTCCCGCATCGAGGACTCCGTGGGCCGCCAGATCGACTGCAACACCGCCATCGCCCGGGAGGGCCTGCGGGGGGACTGGGGGGCCAACATCGGCTCCACGCTGCTGCTCTCCGGCGGCGACGTGGAGACGGAGGCCCGGGCCTGGGCCGCCGCCGGGTCCGACGCCCGGATGAACGGCTGCGAGATGCCGGTGGTGATCTGCTCCGGCTCCGGCAACCAGGGCATCACCGCCTCCGTTCCCGTGTGGCGCTATGGCGTGCAGACCGGCCGGGACCGGGAGACCATCCTGCGGGCGGTGTGCCTGTCGGACCTGATCACCATCCACCAGAAAACCGGCATCGGCCGCCTGTCCGCCTACTGCGGGGCGGTGTCCGCCGGGGTGGGGGCAGGCTGCGGCATTGCATGGCTTCGGGGCGCGGACTATGAGGGCATCTGCCACACCATCACCAACGCCGCGGCCATGATCTCCGGCTGCATCTGCGACGGGGCCAAGGCCAGCTGCGCCAGCAAGATCGCTATGGGTGTGGAAACCGGCATTCTGGGCTATAACATGTACCTGCGGGGCAACAGCTTCCGGCCCGGCGACGGCATCGTGGGCCGGGACGTGGAGGAGACCATCCGCAACGTGGGCATCCTGGCCTCTCAGGGCATGAAGGAGACGGACCGGGTGATTCTGAAGATCATGACGGAGTGATGCTATATGCTGCGCAACTATAAATTCATCATCGCCTATGACGGCACCCGCTTTTTCGGCTGGGAGCGCCAGCCGGGGCGGGACACCATCCAGGGGAAGCTGGAGAGCGTGCTGACCCGGCTCCAGGGCAGTCCCGTGGAGATCACCGGCGCGGGACGCACCGACGCCGGGGTCCATGCCCGGGCCATGGCGGCCAACGCCCAGCTGGACGTGGACCTGTCCCCGGAGGAGATCCGGGACTATATGAACCGCTATCTCCCCGATGCCATCGCCGTCCGGGAGGTGAAGGAGGCCGCCCCCCCGGTTCCACGCCCGGTATAAGGCCCTGGGCAAAACCTATCGCTATGTGTGCTTCGACGGGCCGGTGAAGCCGGTGTTCGACCGGAAGTATGTCACCCTGCTGGATTTTCACCCGGACCTGGAGCGGATGCAGCAGGCGGCGGCGTATTTGCAGGGGGAGCACGACTTCGCCAGCTTCTGCGGCAACCCCCGGATGAAAAAATCCACCGTCCGGCTGGTGGACAGCATCACCGTGGTGCGGCAGAAGGACCGCATCGTGTTCACCTTCCACGGCACCGGCTTTTTGCAGAATATGGTCCGCATCCTGGTGGGCACGCTGCTGGAGGTGGGCCGGGGGACCCGGCAGCCGGAGGATATGCCCGCCCTGTTGGAGGCCCGGGACCGCCGCCTGGCAGGCCCCACCGCCCCGCCGGAGGGCCTGTGCCTGATGAAAGTCGACTACTGACCGTAATATCCGACAGAAAAATTACTTGTTGTATCAAAAAATCCCGCCTTCGCGCGGGTGAAGGAGCCGATATGGAAGAATTGCTGCAACAGATCCTACAGGAGTGCCGCCCGTACACCGGGCAGGGGGCCCTGGCCTCCTATATCCCGGAGTTGGCCCGGCAGGACCCGGACCGCCTGGGCATTGCCGTGTTCCACAAGGATGGCAACCTGGTGGAGGCCGGCGACAGCCGCCGCTGCTTCACCATCCAGAGCGTGATGAAGCCCCTTTTGCTTCTGCTGGCCCTGCAGGACAACGGCCGGGAGACCGTCCGGGCCCATGTGGGGGTGGAGGCCACCGGCAAGCCCTTTGACGCCATCAACGTGGCGGACAACGCCCTGCTGGCCAAGCACCTGAACCCCATGGTCAACGCCGGGGCCATCCTCATGTGCCAGCTGGTGGGGGGCGAGACCTATGACCAGCGGTTTGCCCGGCTGTTGGGCTTTATCCGCCGCCTGGCCGCCAACGAGAAGATCGACCTGGACGAGGAGGTCTATCACTCTGAAAAGGCCACCGGCTCCAAAAACCGGGCCCTGGCCTATCTGCTGAAGGCCCACGGCCTGATCCGCGGGGACGTGGAGGAGCTGCTGGACTGCTATTTCCGGGCCTGCTCCATCCGGGTCAGCGCGGCGGACCTGGCCCGCATCGGCTGCGTGCTGGCCTGCCACGGCCAGCTGCCGGACGGCCAGCGGCTGTTCCCGGCGGCCTATGGCCGGTTCGTCAACGCCAACCTGATGACCTGCGGCATGTACGACGGGTCCGGAGACTTCGCCATCCGGGTGGGAGTCCCGGCCAAAAGCGGCGTAGGCGGCGGCATCATGGCGGTGGTCCCCGGCCGCATGGGGGTGGGCCTGTTCAGCCCGGCCCTGGACGAAAAGGGCAACAGCCTGGCCGGTATCCGGGCGCTGGAGCTGCTGTCCGCCCGGCTGGACCTGAGCGTATTCTAAAACTGCTTTAAAAAGTCTCACAGAGTTTGCCGCCCGCAGGCGGCAAAGCAAATGCAATCCATTTTCGCCCGGGGCGTGTACCTGGGCGAAAATACTTCTCAGTCTGCAAGTGTGGAATTTGTTCGCTTTCGGCGAACAAATTATGCGCGCGGCAGACTGCAAGCCTTTTGTCAAAAAAGGGCCTTGCCCTTTAAAGGCCCCCGGCTTGCCGCCGGGGGCCTTTGCTGTTGTGCTATGGCTTGCTATAGGGTGGTCCGCTTAGCTGTTGCGCTTTTTGCGGGACACGATGACCAGCACCACAGCCAGAGCGGCAGCGCACACCAGGACGATGACCCACATGGTGGTGTTGCTGTCGTCGCCGGTCTTGACGCCGGGCTGGGTGGGCTGATAGCCGGGATCGGCTGCGCCGCAGACGGTGCACTTGCCGTCCTTATAGTCGTGACCGGCAGCGGGGATGACCCGGGTCTCCACTTCGCCGCAGGCGGAGCAGGTGCGGGTCTCCAGGCCGTCCTGGGTGCAGGTGGGGGCGGTGGTGACCACCCATTCGCCGAAGGTGTGCTCATGGGCGGTGCAGACCACGTCATTGCGGTCACGGATGCGGATGCGGGGGGCCATCTCGGTGCCGTCGGACAGGACGAAGGTGTTGTCGTAGGAGGCCAGGCCGGTGGCGGAGATCTCGCAGCCGATCTCCAGGTTCTTCACGTCATAGGAGGTGGTGATATAGCCGTCGATGAACACCCGGGCGATCTTACCCTCGCTGTCGCGGACCAGGATGGTCTGCACCAGGCCGTCGGCCATCTCATAGCCCACCACGAAGCCCTTCAGGGTCACCAGCTGGCCCAGGACGGAGCCGTCGTTGATCTGGGTGGAGGTGACGGCTCTGGGAGTGACGGGAGTGGTCTCACCGATCTTCTCAATGGAGGAAACCTGCAGCTCGTTCTCGCCCTGATAGGTCTCCGTCACACCGGTGACGCGGACCACGTCGCCGATCTTGAAGTCGCCGGCCACGGGGAAGCAGTTGATGCCGCCGGTCTCATCCTGAACATAGATGCAGTCGAAGAAGGCGGTGGCCTTGTCATAACCGGAGGCGTTGGAGGTCACGACACCCTCGATGGTGTACTTGTGACCGGCCTCGGTCTGAGCCTGGACGGTGGCGATGTCGGTGACCTTCACGGGGTTGATGGCCCGCAGCAGGTTCTCGCAGATCTTATAGTTGGAGTAGTTCTTCTCGGAGCCGTTGTCGCTGATGGTGGCCTGCACCTCGAAGTTGGACATGAAGGCCGCGCCGGACACGATGATCAGGCCCTTGCCCTCCAGATGCTCGCTGGCCATGGCCAGCAGGCGGCTGTCGTTTTCGGCATAGGCGTACTTGGGCACGTTGGCGCCGCCCAGGCCGTCCTTATCCACGTCCACGGAATAGGTGGTGCTGTGGGCGTATACCACCGGGGAAACGGTGGCGGGCAGGGTGGAGGTGGGCTTGCCGTCGGCGTCCACGGCATACACGGAGGCGCCGCCATAGTGGCTGAATACCTCGGTATACAGCCGGTCATAGGGGTGCTCGGCGTCCACGATGACACCGTCGGTCAGGAAGCTCTGGCCATAGGTGTTGAAGTACAGACGCCACTTGTCCACGCCGTCGGCCGCGCTGCGGACGTCGTCATAGGTGGCGTCGTCGCTGATGCGCAGGCTGGAGCCCAGGGCCTGGAGCACCTCGTTCTGGGTGGCGGCCATGTGCTTGATGGCGGGGTTGTTCTGGATCACGTCATAGTTTTCGTAGTTGTCGCTCCAGCCGGCCAGGATCACGGTGCCGCCGCCGGCGTTGAAGGCCGCAATGGCCGCCAGCTCCGCGGCACTGTAGGTCCGGGGATCGGTCTGGGCGTCCGCCAGGCGGCGGGAGGGGGCGGTGAGGATCAGGGCCTTGAACTTGGGATTGGAGCAGGCGGCGATCAGATCGTCGCTGGTCTTCAGTTCCACGGTGCGGACGTTGTACTTGCCCGCCAGGTTGCCGAAGTTGCCCATGGAATCCTTGTAGTTACCGGCCACATACTCGTTGTAGTGGGAGGCGTCGATGCCGATATACACCAGGTCGTCGGCATTCAGCACGTCCAGGGTAATGTCCTTGGTGAACACATACTCCTTGCCGTCCTGCTCCAGCACCACGGTGGCGGTGACCTTATAGACCCGGGCGGTATCGAAGGAGATATCATAGCTCAGGGCCAGGGTGCCGCTGGCGGGAACGGTGCCCACATCGGTGGCGGAGGCCAGGACCCGGCTGCCCACGGCGTAGGTGATGGACTTGATATTGGCGTCGGTGCTCTCGCTGTTGAACAGGGTGGTGGTGACGGTCATGGCCTCGCCGGTGACGGGGGTGGAGGTGCCGCAGGTCACATCGGAGATGCCCAGCTTCAGGGTCTCGCCCACCCACACGGGAGCGGTGACCGCCAGGTCGCCGTCACCCTGGGTGACGCGGATGTAGTAGTAGCTGTAGTCGGGGTCCAGGGTGACGCTGAGGTCGCCGGTGGCCAGGACGGCGGGATCATCCCAGGTATAGGCGGTCTTGCCGGAGTTGACAATGACCTCCACCTTGGAGATGGAATCGCTGGCGTCGGGGTCGTTGACGGTGACGTGGATGTTCAGCTTCTCGGGGACCTCGGTGAGACTGCTGCCCAGGAGCATGCCGTTGACGGTGTAGCCGATCTCCAGGTTCTTGTCCTCGGTGGCGTACACACGCATGGCCCGCAGCGCGTCATAGATGCCCTGCTCGCTGAAGTCGTCGGTGAGGATCACGTCGCGGGCGTCGTTGGCGTTGCCCCAGCGGCCCTTGTGGTTATCCTGGTTGTTGGTGGGAGCCAGGTGCCAGCCCTTATCCAGCGCCATGGTGTAATACTCATAGCTGGGATAATAGCCGCCGGCGCCGATCTGGCCCTCGCCGTTGCCGGCCTCCACCATGTACATACGGCTGTCGATGACGGGATCCCAGAAGGCGAAGTCACCGAAGGTGCCGAAGGTGTTGCCGGGGTGGTTGAACTGGCTGAGGCTGTCTGCGCCCTCCTGCTGGCTCAGCAGAGCATAGTAGGCGCGCATACCGGCATAGTCGGTCTTGTTGTTCAGGGTGGAGTTGTTGCGGGAGACGATACCGGGGGTATTGAAGGTGTTGATGTGGCCGGGGCCGCCGGACCAGGTCATCTCGAAGCCCGCCAGAGCCACCAGGGAACCGGCGTTGGCCTCGTTGAAGGCGGCCACGGAGGAACGATAGCTGTTCCAGGTCTCCTGGCTGGAGGCGCTGGCCAGGCTCATGTCGTACAGAGCGCCCTCGGGGTTGGCGGCGCCGGTGGTGTCAAAGTAGTTGGAGTGGTCGGTGAAGGCCACAAACTGCACGTTGGCGCTGTCGGGCAGGTTCTTCACATAGTCCAGGGCGGCGTCCAGGGAGCCTGCGCCGTCGGAATACTGGGTGTGGCTGTGGAGCTGGCCGAAGTACAGCTGATACTGGGCCTGGCCCACGGTGAAGAACCAGTTGAAGGAGGCGGTCTTGCCGTCGGCGCGGGTAACGGTGACGGACACATTGGTGCGGCCGTCGGTCATGTCGGCGGCGTATAGGTGAGCTTGCCGCCGGCGTACACGGCGTTGACCTTCTGACCGTTGACGGTCATCTCCAGGGTGGGATTCTCACCGGCGTTGATGATCTCGGCGGAAATCACGGGCCGCTTGTCGCTGCCGGTCTGGCTGCCCTTCAGGGGGGGTCACAGCCCCAATGGAGGGCTCGTCCACCACGGTGAGCACCAGGCTGCCGGAATAGGACGCGCCGGAGGCGTTGGTGACGCGGACGGTGAGGGTCACCTTGTCGGCACCGGCCAGCATGGCGGCGGGGATATTGGCGGTGTAGTTCTTGCCGTCGGCGGTGTAGTCGGTGATGACACCGGCGGCCTTGCCGTCCACCAGGATCTCCAGCTTGGAAACGGCCTTGACATCGTTGACGGTGAAGGTCAGGGTATAGTCCTGACCGGCCTTCACGGTGTCGGCGGAGGTGAACACCACGGCGGGATCGTTGACCACGCCGCCGTCCAGCTTCACGCTGTCGGCCACACCATAGAAGAAGAAGGAGTAGATGGTGTAGTCGGTGACGTTGTACATGCTGTAGGTCTTATAGCTGTCGCTGTAATACTCCAGATACTGGCTGTACCGGCCGTTGAACTTGGCGGTGCGGCTTTCCAGCTGATAGCCGCCCACGCCGCCGCTGCAGGGCTCCACGGTCCAGTCGGCGTCGTCGCTGGCGGTCTGGGAATAGAAGGCGTTGTTGCCGGTGCCGTTGGAGCACAGATAGCCGTAGGTTTCGTTGCGGAAGCGGTAATACTCGCCGCTGCGCTCCACGGTGAACACCACGCCGCCGTTTTCGGGGATGGCCTTGCCGTCCGTAATCTGGGCGGAGACGTTGTTGACGGCGGGGCTGTCGGTGTTGTCATTCTGCTGGGCCAGGACGCCCTGGGCATTCTGGTTGAACAGCACCACCTGCGCACCCTCCTGGGGCAGGCTGCCGGCGGGCTGGTCCATCTCGTCGCCTACCAGATAGAGCTGCTGGGCAAACAGAGCCTCGTTGCTGCCGATGGTGCCGAAGGCACTCCAGTTGTTCTTTTCGGCATACCACTCCAGATAGCTGCTGCGGCCCACGTTCTGGATATAGACGCAATTTTCCGTGGCGGCGGGAAGGATGCTCCAGCCGGTGTGGGCCTTGTCCAGGGGGGTGCTGGAGTATTTTTCGTCCATAGACAGCTTCTTGCCGTCGGCGGTGGAGAAGGTGTAGCTGCCGTCGGCGTTGACGCCCACGGTCCAGATGTCGGCCTTGGTATAACCGGAGAGCTTGCCATTGGCCAGGGTCACGTCGGTGCCCTTGTTATAGAAGCCGGTGTACTCCGTGGACAGGGCCTTGCCGTTGGCGGGGTTGAATACCACCACCTGGTCGCCGTCGGATACGGAGGTAACGATGCCGCTTTTCTGAATCTTGAAGAATGCCTGGGCAAACAGAGCTTCATTGCTGCCGATGGTGCCGAAGGCACTCCAGTTGTTCTTCTCGGCATACCACTCCAGATAGCTGCTGCGGCCCACGTTCTTGATATAGTAGCAGCCCTCGGTGGCAGCCTGCTCCAGTGTCCAGGCGGTGTGGGCCTTGTCCAGGGGAGTGCTGGAGTATTTTTCGTCCATGGACAGCTTCTTGCCGTCGGCGGTGGAGAAGGTATAGCTGCCATCGTCGTTGACGCCCACGGTCCAGATGTCGGCCTCGGTGAAGCCCGCCAGCTTGCCGCCGGTGAGGGTCACGTCGGTGCCCTTGTTATAGAAGCCGCTGTACTCGCTGGACAGGGCCTTCAGGTTTGCGGGGTTGTAGATGACCACCTGGTCGCCGTTCTTCAGAGGAGCGGAGGGATCCTCCGGCTGGCCGGGCTGGCCAGGCTCCTGGGTGTCTACCACCAGATAAAGCTGCTGGGCGAACAGGGGCTCGTTGCTGCCGATGGTTCCGTAGGAGCTCCAGTTGTTCTTCTCGGCATACCACTCCAGATAGCTGCCGCGGCCCACGTTCTTGATGTAGAAGCAGTCCGCCGTGGCGGCAGCGCTGAGCTCCCAATCCACATTGGCCTTGTCCAGGGGGGTGCTGCTGTAGCTGGTGTCCATGGACAGCTTCTTGCCCTCGGCGGTGGAGAAGGTATAGGCGCCGCTCTCGGTGCGGTTCACGGTCCACAGCTCTGCATCCGTGTAGCCGGTGAGCTTGCCACCGGTCAGCTCCACATCCACGCCCGTGTTATAGAAGCCGTTGTACACGGAGGACAGAGCCTTTTTGTTGGCGGGGTTGAACACCACCACCTTGTCGCCGTTCTGCAGGGTGGTCAGATCGGTGACGATGCCGCTCTGGCGGGCGGGGGCGGTGCTGAGCTTCCAGAAGCCCAGGGTCTGCCCGGCGATATTGGCGTGGACAGAAGTGTAGCTGCGCCAATCCTGGTTGTTGTACACGCCCACATAGCGGGACAGTGCCACGTTCTTCAGATAGCCGGACTCCGTGTCCACCACCCAGTCGCGGTTTTCGCCGGTACCCTGGCGGATGCCGTTGTTGCTGCTGGTGGAATACAGGTACTTGCCGGTGGCGGCGGAGACCAGCTGGAAGCTGTCAGCGCCCTTGACGACCTTCCAGCCGAACAGGTCCTTCTCCGATGTGGTCAGCGTATTGCCGCTGACAGTACCGGTGATGGCCTTGGCCGCGGCCTTGGCGTCGCCGTTGTTGGGCAGCACCCAGGTGCTGTCGCCCTTGGTCATGGTAATGGCGACGGTGTCGTCGGCCGTGATATCGGCCAGCTCCACCTTCGTCCATGTCCCTGCCTCAGGCTCTGCCGCGAATACCGACACCGGCAGCAGGGAAACCAGCATGACCAGTGACAGCAGCGCAGACAGAAGTCTGGTGCGAACAGGTGTTTTCATCAAGCTATTACCTCCTTTAATTTCCCCCGGGGCTCTCCCGCCCCACAGGTGCTTCTATTCTATCATACCCCCGTACCGGTTTCCAGCTTTATTTACAGATTTGACACAAAATTTGCTGATATGTGCACAAAGTATGGACGAATGCACAAAGGAAAATGAAAAGTTTTACCCGGATTCCTCTTGACGTATCCCGGGGGACTGTGCTATAATTTCAAACTGCGCGGATATGGATTCCGCGAATTTTGCCATGCGGCAGACACACTGTGCCGAGGAGGTTCCCACGTGCTGGAAGAGCTGTCATCCAAAGACAAGGTGGTGGGCCTGAAACAGGTGCAGCGGGCAGTGAGCGCCGGCCGGGCAGGCCGGGTGTTTCTGGCCTGCGACGCCGATCCCCGGCTGACCCGGCCGCTGGAGGGCCGCTGCCGGGAACGGGGCGTTCCCGTGTCCGGGGCGCACACCATGGCCCAGCTGGGCCAGGCCTGCGGCATCGACGTGGGCACCGCCGCCGCGGCGCTGCTGGCAAAGGAAAAACCGCTTCCAACGGAATAAAATCCTTTGTTCCGTGGAAAATATAGGGAGTCATCCCACAAATCTTTAGAAAGGAGTTCATTGCATGCCTACTTTCAATCAGCTGGTCAAGCAGGGCCGGAAACAGGCTACCTACAAGTCCAATTCCCCCGCTATGCAGAAGGGCCTGAATACGCTGAAGAACAAGGAGACCGATCTGTCCTCCCCTCAGAAGCGCGGCGTCTGCACCGCAGTGAGAACTGCCACCCCCAAGAAGCCCAACTCCGCTCTGCGTAAGATCGCCCGTGTGCGCCTGACCAACGGCTACGAGGTCACCGCTTACATCCCCGGCGTCGGTCACTCCCTGCAGGAGCACTCTGTGGTTATGATCCGCGGCGGCCGTGTCAAGGACCTGCCCGGCGTCCGTTACCACATCATCCGCGGCACTCTGGATACCCAGGGCGTTCAGGGCCGTATGCAGGCGCGCTCCAAGTACGGCGCCAAGCGTCCCAAGAGCAAGTAATCCCCGCATGAAATGAGCTTTGCCGAAAAGGTTTATATATATTGTATGTACCTCTTTGGCAGGCCGTACAACAGCCTCTCCGGCTGTTGAGTACCTATGAAATCATATTTTTATGAAGGAGGGAAGCATAGTGCCCAGAAGAGGTAATGTTCCCAAGAGAGAGATTTTGCCCGATCCTATGTACAACTCCGTGCTGGTGACGAAGCTGGTCAACAGCATCATGTTGGACGGTAAAAAGGGCGTCGCCCAGAAGGTCGTCTACGGTGCCTTTGATATCATCAAGGAAAAGACCGAGAAGGAGCCTCTGGAAGTGTTCACCCAGGCTATGGAAAACATCATGCCCAGCCTGGAAGTCAAGGCCCGCCGTGTCGGCGGTGCCACCTATCAGGTCCCCATGGAGGTTCGTCCCGCCCGTCGTCAGACCCTGGGTCTGCGCTGGCTGACGAACTACTCCCGCGCCCGCGGTGAGCGCACCATGGCCGAGCGCCTGGCCGGCGAGATCATGGACGCCGCCAACAACACCGGCAGCGCCGTGAAGAAGCGCGAGGATACCCACAAGATGGCCGAGTCCAACAAGGCTTTCGCCCACTTCCGCTGGTAATCCCCGCAAACTGATTAAAAGGAGAACGGTATGCCGAGAAAGGTTACACTGGAAAATACGAGAAATATCGGCATCATGGCCCACATCGATGCAGGCAAGACCACCACGACCGAGCGTATCCTGTACTACACAGGCGTCAACTACAAGCTCGGCGAGACGCACGAGGGTACTGCTACCATGGACTGGATGGAGCAGGAGCAGGAGCGTGGTATTACCATCACCTCCGCCGCTACCACCTGCTACTGGAAGGGCTCCAAGGATCAGTTCCCCCAGACGCGTATCAACATCATCGACACCCCGGGTCACGTGGACTTCACTGTGGAGGTGGAGCGTTCTCTGCGTGTGCTGGACGGCTCTGTCACCGTGATGTGCGCCAAGGGCGGCGTTGAGCCCCAGTCCGAAACCGTGTGGCGTCAGGCCGACCACTATCATGTGCCCCGGATGGTGTATGTCAACAAAATGGACATGCTGGGCGCGGATTTCTATCACGTGCTGGACATGATCCACGACCGCCTCAAGTGCAACGCCGTGCCCATCCAGCTGCCCATCGGGAAAGAGGAGTCCTTCAAGGGCATCATCGACCTGGTGGAGATGGACGCTGATATCTATTACGATCAGCTGGGCAAGGATATGCGCGTGGAGCCCATCCCCGCCGATATGATGGACCTGGCCAACGAGTACCGGGAAAAGCTGCTGGATGCCGTTTCCATGTTCGACGACGAGATCATGGAGATGTATCTGGAGGGTCAGGAGATCCCCACCGACAAGATCCGCGCCGCCATCCGCAAGGCCACCGTGGCTGTGGAGATGGTGCCGGTCACCTGCGGCTCCTCCTACCGGAACAAGGGTGTTCAGAAGCTGCTGGACGCCATTGTGGACTATATGCCCGCCCCCACCGATATCCCCGCCATCGTTGGCACCAACCCCAAGACCGATGAGGAGGAGGACCGTCACGCTTCCGATGACGAGCCGTTCGCAGCCCTGGCCTTCAAGATCATGACCGACCCCTATGTGGGCCGCCTGAGCTTCTTCCGTGTCTACTCCGGCACGCTGACCACCGGTTCCTCGGTCCTCAATGCCACCAAGGGCAAGCGCGAGCGCGTGGGCCGTCTGCTCCAGATGCACGCCAACCACCGCGAGGACATGGAAACGGTCTATTCCGGCGATATCGCCGCCGTGGTGGGCCTGAAGAACACCACCACCGGCGACACCCTCTGTGATGAGAAGCATCCCATCGTCCTGGAGTCCATGGAGTTCCCCGAGCCGGTGATCCGCGTGGCCATCGAGCCCAAGACCAAGGCCGGTCAGGAGAAGATGGCCATCGCCCTGGCGAAGCTGGCCGAGGAGGACCCCACCTTCCGCACCTACACCGACGAGGAGACGGGTCAGACCATCATCGCCGGTATGGGCGAGCTGCATCTGGAGATCATCGTGGACCGCCTGCTGCGCGAGTTCAAGGTGGAGGCCAACGTGGGCGCGCCCCAGGTGGCCTACAAGGAGACCATCCGCAAGGCAGTGGATCAGGATACCAAGTATGCCCGTCAGTCCGGCGGTAAGGGCCAGTATGGTCACGTGAAGATCCATGTGGAGCCCAACGAGTCCGGCAAGGGCTACGAGTTCATCAACAAAGTGGTGGGCGGCGCCATCCCCAAGGAGTATATCCCCGCTATCGACGCCGGTATCCAGGGCGCAATGCTGTCCGGCACCGTGGCCGGTTACCCCGTGGTGGATGTGAAGGTCACCCTGTACGACGGCTCCTATCACGAGGTGGACTCCTCCGAGATGGCGTTCAAGATCGCCGGCTCCATGGCCTTCAAGGAGGCCATGCGCAAGGCCGATCCCACGCTGCTGGAGCCCATCATGAAGGTCTGCGTCATCGTCCCCGACGAGTACATGGGCGACGTCATCGGCGATATCAGCGCCCGCCGCGGCCAGATCCAGGGCTACGAGATGCGCGCCGGCGCCCAGCAGATCGACGCCTTTGTTCCTCTGGCGGAAATGTTCGGCTACGCCACCGATCTGCGCTCCCGCACCCAGGGCCGTGGTCAGTACACCATGGAGCCCAGCCACTATATCGAGCTGCCCAAGAGCCTGCAGGAGCTCATCATCAACAAGCGTACCGGACGGGAAAATTTCTAAATCGTCAAAAAACGATTGCTTTTCCCTATCGAATACTGTAAAATAGCAGTGTTAGTACAAGACATTGCAAGAAAACCATGATGCAAATTTGTTAAGGAGGATTTTTTCAAATGGCTAAGCAGAAATTTGAGAGAACGAAGCCCCATGTTAACATCGGCACCATCGGTCACATCGACCATGGTAAGACCACTCTGACCGCTGCCATCACCAAGTACCTGGCGATGCAGGGCGGCGCTGAGTACACCGACTACTCTTCCATCGACAAGGCTCCCGAGGAGCGCGAGCGTGGTATCACCATCAACACCGCTCACGTTGAGTATGAGACCGCCAAGCGTCACTATGCTCACGTGGACTGCCCGGGCCACGCCGACTATATCAAGAACATGATCACCGGTGCTGCCCAGATGGACGGCGCTATCCTGGTCATCGCCGCCTCCGACGGCCCCATGGCCCAGACCCGCGAGCACCTGCTGCTGGCCCGTCAGGTGAATGTGCCCTCCGTGCTGGTGTTCCTGAACAAGTGCGACCAGGTGGACGACGAGGAGCTGCTGGAGCTGGTGGAGATGGAAGTCCGCGAGCTGCTGGACTTCTATGGCTTCCCTGGCGACGACACCCCCATCATCCGCGGTTCCGCTCTGAACGCCCTGGTTTCCGAGTCCACCGATCCCAACGCTCCCGAGTATGCCTGCATCAAGGAGCTGATGGACGCTGTTGACAAGTGGATCCCCACCCCCGACCGCAAGGAGGATATGCCCTTCCTGATGCCCGTCGAGGACGTGTTCACCATCTCCGGCCGTGGTACCGTTGCTACCGGCCGTGTGGAGCGTGGTCAGCTGAACCTGAACGAGAAGGTCGAGATCGTTGGTCTGTCCGACGAGAAGCGCGAGACCACCGTTACCGGTATCGAGATGTTCCACAAGCTGCTGGACTACGCTGAGGCCGGCGACAACATCGGTGCCTCTGCTGCGTGGCGTTGCCAAGACCGAGATCGAGCGCGGCCAGGTTCTGTCCAAGCCCGGTTCCATTCACCCCCACACCAAGTTCGTTGGCCAGGTCTACGTTCTGACCAAGGACGAGGGCGGCCGTCACACCCCCTTCTTCAACAACTATCGTCCCCAGTTCTACTTCCGTACCACCGACGTGACCGGCGTCATCACCCTGCCCGAGGGCACCGAGATGTGCATGCCCGGCGATAACGTCGACATGAACGTCGAGCTGATCACCCCCATCGCCATCGAGAACGGTCTGCGTTTCGCTATCCGTGAGGGTGGCCGTACCGTGGGTTCCGGCGTCGTCATCGCCATCAACAACGACTGATTGACGTCCCCATCGGCGCATAGCTGATAAAGCCCGGCAGAGCATCGCTCTGCCGGGCTTTTTTTGCATGAAAAAATGTTTAATACTTTTTTTAATATTTATGCATGAACTTTTGTAACATCCCTTGGGTATCCTATACTTGCAAGAGACAAAAAGCTTTTTTCATCAATCTTCCTGCCATTCAGGCGGAGAACCGGAAGCCGGTTCTCCGCCTTATGGTTTTTATCGACGAATAGTCTCGCAGAATTTGCCGCCCGCAGGCGGCAAATCAAATGCAATCCATTTTCGCCCGGGGCGTGTGCCCGGGCGAAAAATCTTCTCAGTCTGCAAGCCTTTTATCCCAAAAGGGACGAAGCCCTTTTGGGATAATTCAAAACAGCGGCCACTTGGGCCAGGTCTGGCGGATATAGGCCGGGACGTCCTCCCGGGGAAGGCCCAGCACCGCCCCCAGCTCGCCGTACAGGGCGTCCTCCGCCCGCCTGAGATAGCGCTCGTCCATCTGGCTGACCTTCCGCCCGTGGTGAATGGCCCAGCTGCGCCGGCGGCACACCCCCTTGATGAGGCCCGCCAGCCGTTTGCAGTCATAGGAGGCCACCACCTGGTGATACAGGTCCTTGATGGCCCGGGTGTTGTGGCTTTCGGCCTGCTCCTCCGGCAGCTGGTCCAGCTGCGCGATGAGCTCCTGCACCTCCTGCCCCGTCAGCAGGGGGCGCATCAGCACCCGGGTGTCCACCGGGGTCATCACCTGGCCGGATCGGTACAGCGGCGCAAGGGTATAGTACAGCCGGGTCTTGTCCATTCCCGGCAAAGACGGCGTCCCAACGCCCTCCACCCGGCAGACGCCCTCGCCGCCATAGACCACCATTTCGCCCGCTGCAAACATGCCGTTCATCCTCTCTTTCGTTCTTTACCATATTATACCACTTTTTCTCCAAAAGGGTAAGTCTTTTTTTGACGAATTGACAAAATCCGCCGCCCGGGAGTATAATAGGGGCCACGAAAAGGAGGTGCCGCCTGTGGAAAACCCATTGGATCAGAAGCTGGACCTGTCGGCCCTGCACCTGGGGAATATCTCCCTGGGGACGCTGCTGGGGGCACTGCTGACGCTGGTGATCTGCCTGGTGGCGGTGCGGCTGCTCACCGCTTTGCTGCGCCGGGTGCTGGCCCAGACCCATATGGACGCCCGGGTGCAGAAATACCTGGTGCGGACCGTGCAGCTGGTGCTGTGGGTGGTAACGGTGCTCATTACCGCCGACCAGCTGGGCATTCCCGTCACGTCCCTGGTGGCGCTATTGTCGGTGCTGTCCCTGGCGGTATCCCTGGCGGTGCAGAACGTCCTGGCCAACGTGGCCGGGGGCCTGGTGCTGCTGGTGACCAAGCCCTTCGCCGTGGGCGACTATGTGGACACCCCCTGCGGCGCAGGCACCGTCAAGGAGCTGACCCTGACCTATACCTATCTGGACACGCCGGACGGCCTGCGGATCGCCGCCCCCAACAGCAGCCTTTCCGCCGGAAAGATCACCAACTACACCACCCTGGGCACCCGCCGCATCCAGCACAGCGTCAGCGCGTCCTATGACGCGCCGGTGCAGACCGTGCGCCAGGCTCTGCTGGACGCCGTGGCCCGGACCCCGGGCCTGCTGGAGAGCCCCGGCCCGGAGGTATACGTCAATGCCTACGGCGAAAGCGGCATCGAGTACATCGTCCGCAGCTGGGCCAGAACCGCCGACTACTGGACGGCCTATTACGCCCTGCTGGAGAACATCAAGGCGGCCTTTGACGAGCGGGCCGTGGAGATGCCCTATAACCACCTGAACGTGCATATTGTGGACCCCCTGCGGGTAGAAAGAGAGACAAAGCAATGATCTATTCCCTGATTTTAGGCGCTCTCATCGGCTGGATCGCCTCCAAGCTCATGGGCAGCCGCGGCGGCCTGCTGCGCAACCTGATCCTGGGCGTGGTGGGCTCCGCCGTGGGCAACTGGCTGGCGGGCACCATCGGCATCGCCGCCACCGGCTCTGTGGGAGCCATCCTCATCGGCGTGGGCGGGGCCTGCGTTGTGATTCTTGTGGCCCGCTGGCTGTTCCATTAAGGAGAGAAAACCCATGAAGCCTGTGATTCATGAAACCGCCTTTGTGGCGGACAATGCCACCGTCCGGGGCAATGTCACCATCGGGGAGGGAGCCGGGATCTACTTCGGAGCGGTGCTCCGGGCGGAGACGGACCCCATCACCATCGGCCCCGGCAGCAATATCCAGGACAACTGCGCCCTCCACGCGGACCCCGGCTTTCCCACCTCCGTGGGCCGGGACTGTACCGTGGGCCACGCCGCCATTCTCCACGGCTGTACCATCGGCGACAACACCCTGGTGGGCATGGGAGCCATCGTCCTCAATGGGGCCGTGGTGGGCCGGGACTGCATCATCGCCGCCGGGGCCTTGGTGACCCAGGGGGCCGTGATCCCCGACGGGTCCATGGTCATGGGCGCTCCCGGCAAGGTCCGCCGCCCCCTGACGCCGGAGGAGATCGCATCCAACGCCGCAGCCGCCGCCGGTTACCGCCGCGAATCCCAGCTGTATAAGGCCGGAGAGCTGTAAATAAAAAGACGCCGGACTCCGGCGTCTTTTTCTATATGCAGCTACAGCAGGAACCAGGAGGCGAAGCGGAAATAGATCAGCAGGCTGGTGGCGTCCACGATGGTGGAGATGAAGGGGCTGGCCATCACCGCCGGGTCCAGGCCGATCTTCTCGGCCAGGATGGGCAGGGAGCAGCCCACGCACTTGGCAAACACCACCACAAACAGGATGGTCAGGCACACCACCAGGCACACCATAGGCGTCACGGCGGCGTTGCCCAGCAGCAGCCGGTCCACCAGCTGCATTTTCACGAAGTTGGCCCCGGCCAGGCACACGCCGCACAGCAGCGACACCCGCAGCTCCTTCCACAACACCTGGAAAATGTCGGAAAAGTCCACCTCGTCCAGGCTCAGGGCGCGGATCACCGCCACGGAGGCCTGGGTGCCGGAGTTGCCGCCGGTGCCGGAGAGCATGGGGATATACGAATTGAGCACCAGGCAGGCCGCCAGGGCGCTTTCATAGTGGTTCAGGATCATCCCCGTGAAGGTGGCTGACAGCATCAGCACCATCAGCCAAGGCAGGCGGGCCCGCCAGGTGGCGAAAATGCCGGACTTCAGATAGGGCTTGTCCGACGGCAGCATGGCGGCCATCTTCTCGAAGTCCTCCGTGGTCTCCTCCTCGATAACATCCATGGCGTCGTCCACGGTGACGATGCCCACCAGGCGCTGCTCCTTGTCCACCACGGGCATGGCCAGGAAGTCGTATTTGCTCAGGGCCTGGGCCACGTCCTCCTTGTCGTCCATGGTGTTCACGGACACCACGTTGGGGTCCATGATGTCCTGGATCAGGTCATCCTCCTCCGCCAGCAGCAGGTCCCGGACGGACAGTACCCCCAGCAGATGACGGGTGGGGTCGGTGACATACAGGATGTTGATGGTCTCCAGCTCGCCGCCGATGCGGCGGATGCGCTTGAAGGCGTCCTCCACCGTCATGTCCTTTTTCAGGGACAGGAACTCCATGTTCATAATGGACCCGGCGGAGTCCTCGGGATACTGGAGAATTTCGTTGATGGACTTGCGCATTTCCGGTGTGGCCTTGTCCAGAATGCGGATCACCACGCTGGCGGGCATTTCCTCCACGATGTCCACGGCATCGTCCAGATACAGCTCGTCCAGCACCTCCTTCAGCTCGGTGTTGGAAAAGCCGTTGATGAGCATCTCCTGGCTGTCGGATTCCAGCTCCACGAACACCTCCGCCGCCAGCTCCTTGGGCAGCAGCCGGTACAGCAGGGGCATCTCCTCCTCGCCGGCCTCCTCCAGCAAAAGGGCGATGTCCGCAGGCTCCATAGGCAGGAACAGGTCCCGCAATCGGGCGTACTGCTTATTTTTGATAAGCGCCTCAATATTTTCCAGATATTGGTCCAATTCTTCCTGGTGATCGAACATGACCGGTTCCTCCTTTCCTGTATATACATAGCAAAAAATCCACAACGGCAGAAAGCCCATTGTGGATGTGCAAAGGGGCCGCGCGGGATGCGTGACCTGGCCACCGTAACAAGCTTTAGCATCGCGGGGCGGTGAAACTGCGTTAGATGATACCTTGGCTTCGATATCGCCTGTTCAAACCCTCTCATGGTGTCTCCACCACTCTGCGGCAGCAGTCCGTATCCCTCGCGGTAGCCTTACCTACCGGAGCATATTTTATTCAAATATAGAGTAAAACAAATTCTTCCGTCTGTCAACCCCTTTTGGCAAAAATGCCTCCCCCGCCCGGGCGCGGGACCCGGGCAGGGGAGGGCGGGAGTTACTTTTTATAGGGGACGTGCCAGATGGTGTCGGCGTAGTCGGCGATGGAGCGGTCGGCGGAGAAAATGCCGCTGCGTGCGATGTTGTGCAGGCTCATGCGGTTCCACTTCTCCCGGTCGGCATAGGTATCCACCACCCGGTGAGAGGCGGCGCAGTAGGACGCAAAGTCCGCCAGCAGCAGATACTGGTCCGCCGGGCAGTCCGCGCCGTACAGCAGACGCTGATACAGGTCCTCATAGCTGACGCCGTCCCGGAAGCCGGTTTTCAGCTGATCCAGCACCCGGTGCAGCACCGGATCCCGGGTATACAGCAGATGGGGGTCATAGCTCTGGCGCAGGCGGGCGGCCTCGTCGGCGGTGAGGCCAAAGAGGAACATATTCTCGTCCGCCCAGCACCTGGTGCATCTCCACGTTGGCGCCGTCCAGGGTGCCCAGGGTCAGGGCGCCGTTCATCATGAACTTCATGTTGCCGGTGCCGCTGGCCTCCTTGCCGGCGGTGGAGATCTGCTGGCTGACCTCGCTGGCGGGCATCAGCATCTCCGCCATGGACACCCGGTAATTCTCCAGGAATACCACCTGGAGCTTATCCCGGCAGATGGGGTCACTGTTGATCTGGTCGGCCAGGGAGTTGATAAGGCGGATAATGCGCTTGGCCACGGCGTAGCCCGGGGCGGCCTTGGCCCCGAACAGGAAGGTCTGGGGCCGGAAGTCCATGTTGGGATCGTCCTGGAGCTGTTGATAGAGGCTGATGATGTGCAGCACGTTCAGCAGTTGGCGCTTATACTCGTGCAGGCGCTTGACCTGGACGTTGAAGATGGCGTCGGTGTTCAGGGTGACCCCCTGCTGGCGCTTGGCCCAGCGGGCAAAGGCCTGCTTGTTGTCCCCCTTGATCTGCTCCAGCCGGGAGAGCACCGCCGCGTCACCGGCGAAGCGGTCCAGGTCCGACAGGTGCCCGGCGTGGGTGAGATACCCGTCGCCGATGCAGTCCCGGATCAGGCCGTCCAGGCCGGGGTTGATCTGGCTGATCCAGCGGCGGTGGTCCACGCCGTTGGTGACGTTTCTGAACTTGTCCGGCTCCATGCCGCAGGCGTCCCGGAACACGTCGCGGCGGAGAATGTCGGAGTGCAGAGCGGACACGCCGTTAACGGCCATCCCCCCCGCGATGCAGAGGTTGGCCATGTGCACCACACCGTCCCAGATGACGGCCATTTTCTCCGTCTTTTTGGGGTCGTGATAGAAATCGTCCACCTTCTGCTGCCAGCGCCGCGCGATCTCCTGCATGATCTGCCAGATGCGGGGCAGCAGGGTCTCGAACAGCCGCTGGGGCCAACTCTCCAGGGCCTCGGCCAGCACGGTGTGGTTGGTATAGGCCACGGAGTGGCGGGTGATGTCCCAGGCCTCGTCCCAGCCCAGGCCCGCGTCGTCGATGAGGATGCGCATCAGCTCCGGGATCACCAGAGCGGGGTGGGTGTCGTTGATCTGGATGACGTTCTTCTCGTGGAAGTTCTTCAGGGTGCCGTAGGTCTGGATGTGCTGGCGGGTGATGGACTGCAGGGTGGCCGACACGAAGAAATACTGCTGCTTCAGCCGCAGGGACTTGCCCTCGTAGTGGTTGTCCTCGGGATAGAGAATGGTGCTGATGGAGTCGGCCATGGCCCGCTCCTCGTTGGCCTTCAGGTACTGCCCCTGGCTGAACAGCTGCATATCAATGGGCTTGGGGCTCTTGGCGTCCCACAGGCGCAGGGTGTTCACATGGTCGGTGTTGTAGCCCGCCACCAGCATATCGCAGGGGATGGCCAGCACCCGGGTATAGTCCTCGTGGACCACCATCAGGTGGCCGTTGTCCCACCGGGTGCGGACCCGGCCGCCGAAGTGAATTTCCTCGGCCTCCTGGGGCTTGGGCATCAGCCACGCATCCCCCAGGTTCAGCCAGTCGTCGGGCAGCTCCACCTGCTGACCGTCCACGATCTTCTGCTTGAAGATGCCCAGCTCATAGCAGATGGAGTAGCCGGTGGCGGGAATGTCCAGGGTGGTCATGCTGTCCAGATAGCAGGCGGCCAGGCGGCCCAGGCCGCCGTTGCCAAGGCCCGCGTCCGGCTCCATGTCGAAGATGTCCGGGGCGGAGAAGCCCAGCTCCTCCACCGCCTGGGTCAGCTGGGGCAGGATCCCCAGGTTATAGGCGTTTTTCATCAGGCTGCGGCCCATCAGGAACTCCAGGGACATATAGTGCACCCGCTTTTCCTGCTGCTCCTGGGTTTTCTCCTGGGTGTCCACGCTGCGCACGGCCATAATGTCCCGCAGGGCCAGGGCGCAGGCCTTCATGATCTCCCCGTCGGTGGCCTGCTTTTCGGTGCAGCCATAGTTCAGGCGCAGCTTCTGCTGGATGGCCTCCTTCAGGGCGTCTTTGGTATAAGTCATTTAGTGGTTCCTCCGTGATAGATCTTGGTAAATGCGCCGGTAGGCCCCGGCGCTGCGGTTCCAGCTGAAGTCCTCGGTCATGCCCCGGCGGCGGACGGTGTCAAAGCCCATCCGGTCCCCCCGGTACAGGCCCACCGCCTGCCCCACCGTCTGGCACAGGTCATGGGCGGTGCAGCCGGAGAACACATAGCCGTTGCCGTCGGGCTGGCCCACCTGGCAGGAGCGGACGGTGTCGTTGAGGCCGCCGGTCTGGCGGACGATGGGCACCGCGCCATAGCGCATGGCGATCAGCTGGCTCAGGCCGCAGGGCTCGCTGCGGGAGGGCATCAGGAACAGGTCCGCCGCGCCGTAGATCCGGCGGGACAGATTGTCGGAATAGGTGATCTGGGCCGATACCCGGCCGGGCCACCGGTTCTGGGCCCAGCGGAAGGCGTCCTCAAACTGGGACTCCCCCTGGCCCAGCACCACCAGCTGGCAGCCGGCGGCCATAATGCCCTCCAGACCCTGGCACACCAGGTCCATGCCCTTGTGGCCCACCAGGCGGCTGACGATGGCCATCAGCGGGGTGTCCGGCTCCTGGGCAAGGCCCAGCTGCCGCTGCAGCTCCGCCTTGCACACGGCCTTGCCCTCCATATGGTCGGGGTCGAAGGTCCGGGGCAGGGAGCCGTCGTGGGCGGGGTCATAGCTTTCGGTGTCCAGGCCGTTGAGCACGCCGGAGAGCTTATAGTCGATCAGGTGCACCACCTGCTCCAGGCCGCAGGCATAGGCCGGGTCGTGGAGCTGGGCGGCGTAGGTGGGGCTGACGGTGGTAACGGCGTTGGCGGTGAGCATAGCCCCCTTCATCAGGTTCACGCACCCGTCCATCCGCAGGATGCCGCCGTCGTACCAGCCCCGGTTCAGGCCGAACAGGTCCTCCACGGTCTCGGGGCCGTACTTGCCCTGATACTCCACGTTGTGGATGGTGAACACCACCGGCAGGTCGTTTCCGGCGTCCCGCAGGTACACCGGCACCAGGGCCGTCTGCCAGTCGTTGCAGTGGACCACGTTGGGATACTCCGCCAGGTGGGGCAGCAGGGCTACCGCCGCCTTGGAGAAGAAGGCAAAGCGCTCCCCGTCGTCCATGTCGCCGTACAGGCCCCGGCGGCGGAAATAGCGCTCGTTGTCCGCGAAATACCAGGTGACGCCCCGGTATTCCAGGGAGAACAGCCCGCAGTATTCGTGCCGCCAGCCCAGGTCCACATAGATATAGCAGCGGAAGTTCATCTTCTCCCGCCAGCGCTGGGCGATCTGGCCATACAGCGGCAGCAGCACGGCGGTATGGTCGCCCTCCGCCGCCACCGCCGGGGGCAGACTGCCCAGCACGTCCGCAAGGCCCCCGGTTTTGCAGAACGGGGCCGCCTCGCTGGTGATATACAGAATATTCATATGGTCACCTCCGGATGAACGTGTGTCATATTTCAGATCGTGACGCCCCGGGCCACCACCAGGGGATAGTTCTCGTGTCCCATCAGGGTGCGCCCGTCCTGCACGGTGACGTATTTGTCTGTGATAACGCCCCGCAGGACGGCGCCCCGGCGGACCACGGTGCCCTTGAACAGGATGCAGCCCTCCACGTCGGCCCCCGGCTCGATGCGGACGCCCCGGAACAGGATGCAGTTTTTCACCGTGCCCTGGATGTCGCAGCCGTCGGCGATAAGGGAGTTGACGCAGGAGCCGTCCATATAGGACGAGGGGGAGTCGTTTTCCTTGGCGAAGATGGGCCGCTGGGGAGCGAACAGCTCCATGCGGATCTCCGGCCGCAGCAGCTCCATGCTGCGGCGGTAGTAGGACTCGATGGTGTCGATGCGGGCGGCGTAGCCGTCCCAGACATAGGCCCGGAAATGCAGGGCATCCTTCCTGTCCTGGAGAATATTGTGGCGGAAGCTGTACTGGTTGTGCGCCATGCAGTCGGTGACCAGCTGGATCAGCAGGTCCCGGCGCAGCACGAAGATGTTCAGGCAGCGGAAGCCCTCAGGGGTGAACACGTCGTGGGCCACGTCCACAATGCGCCCGGAATTATCCGGCTGAAAATAGGTGTCGCTTTCCGGCCCCGGCAGGGAGGTGCACACCGCCGTCATGTCCGCGCCGGAGGCAATGTGGTCCCGCAGCACGTCGTCCAGGGGCAGGTTCACCACCAGGTCGCTGTCGGTCAGCACCACATAGTCCTGCCGGATGTCCTTGAGATAGTCCATCACGCAGCCCAGGGCCTCCACCTTGCCCCGGAACCGGCCTGCGTCGCCCCGCCGCTCGGCATAGGCGAAGGCCGGCAGCAGAGTCAGGCCGCCGTGGTTGCGGCTGAGGTCCCAGCTTTTGCCGGTGCCCAGGTGGTCCAGCATGCTCTGGCACTTGCCGTGCATGATGACGCCCACGTCCCGGACGCCGGCATTGACCATGTTGGAGAGCATAAAGTCCACCACCCGATAGTTGCCGCCGAAGGGGATGGAGCCGTGGATGCGCTGCTCGATGAGCTCCCGCAGTCCGGTTTTCTTTTCGTAGGAGAAAATGATGCCGTGCATTCCGTTCATGCTTCCACCTCCCCGTGATGACGGTCCAGCAGGGCCTTGGCAGGCACCACCTCGCCGGGGGCGATGACGGTGTCCGGCCCCAGGACGGCGATGCTCCAGTCGTCGGGATTTTTGGCGGTTTCCGGCGGCGTGCCCACCTGGGCCCCCCGGCCCACCCGGCAGCGCTCGCCGATGATGGCGTACTGCACCACCGCGCCCTCCTCGATGACGGCCCCGGGCATGACCACGGAGTAGCACACGCTGGCCCCCTGGCCCACCTGGGTGTTATAGCTCAGCACGCTGTTTTTCACCTCGCCCAGGATGCCGCAGCCCTTGGCTACGGCGCTGTTGCCCACGTCGGCGTGGGGCCCCAGAAAGGCCGGCGGGCAGGAGGGCGTTCGGCAATAGATGGGCCATTTCTTGTCCAGCAGGTTCAGCCCGCTGCCCGGGGCCAGCATGTCCATGTTGGCGTCCCACAGGGAGTCCAGGGTGCCCACGTCCTTCCAGTAGCCCTCGAAGCGATAGGCGGACATGACCTCTCCGGCCTCCAGCATGGCGGGGATGATGTTCTTGCCGAAGTCGTTGTCGGAGGTGGGGTCGGCCTCGTCTGCCAGCAGATAGGCCCGCAGCTTCTGCCAGGTGAAGATATAGATCCCCATGGAGGCCAGGTTGCTCTTAGGCTCCTTGGGCTTTTCGGCGAAGGCGGTGATCCGGTCGTTTTCGCCCACGGACATGATGCCGAAGCGGCTGGCCTCAGACCAGGGGACCTCCATCACGGAGATGGTGCAGGCAGCCCCGGCGTCCTTGTGGTGCTGGAGCATCCGGGAATAGTCCATCTTATAGATGTGGTCCCCGGAAAGCACCGCCACATACTCCGGGTCATACAGGTCCACAAAGCCGATGTTCTGATAAATGGCGTTGGCGGTGCCCTTGTACCAGGAGGCGCCGGAGGCGCTCTGGTACGGCGGCAGAATATGGACGCCGCCGTTGAGCCGGTCCAGCTCCCAGGGCTGGCCGCTGCCGATATAGCTGTTGAGCTCCAGGGGGCGGTACTGGGTCAGCACACCCACGGTGTCGATGCCGGAATTGGTGCAGTTGGACAGGGGAAAGTCAATGATGCGGAACTTTCCTCCAAAGGGCACCGCAGGCTTTGCCATGTCGCCGGTGAGGACATACAGGCGGCTGCCCTGTCCGCCGGCCAGCAGCATGGCCACGCATTCTTTTTTCATGTCTGTTCGTTCCCTCCAGTCTGTCGGTTATGCCTTGTTGCTTCTGCGCCGGACCCGGCCCTGCAAAAACACCGCGCCCAGGGGCGGCACCCGCAGGGCAATGGACTTGTCCCGCCCGTGGGACGGGATATCCTCCACGGGGATGGGTCCGGTATTGCACACACCGGAGCCGCCCCAGGCGGCGTCGTCGGTGTTGAACACTTCCTCATAAAACAGCTTGCCGGGCACGCCGAAGCGATATCCCTCGTGGGCCTCCGGCGAGAAATTCACCACGCAGATCAGCTCATGGCCCTTGTTGTCCCGGCGCAGGAAGGCCAGGACGTTGTTGTGGTTGTCGTCGGCCACCAGCCACTCAAAGCCGTTCCAGTCCCGGTCGTTTTCCCACAGGGGACGGGACTTCTTATAAAACCGGTTCAGGGCCTGGATGCAGGCGTGGGTGCGGCTGCAGTCGTCCCGGTCCAGCAGATACCAGTCCAGCTGGCCCAGGAAGTCCCACTCGTGCCACTGGCCCAGCTCCGCCCATAAAGGTGAGCTTCTTGCCGGGGTGGGCCAGCATATAGGCCGTGAAGCCCCGGACCCCCTGCCAGCTGCCGCCAGTCGTCCCCGGGCATCTTGCCCCGGAGGGAGCCCTTCATATAAACCACCTCGTCGTGGGACAGAGGCAGCACGAACCGCTCAGAAAAGGCGTACATCATGGAAAACGTTACGTCCTTGTGGTGGAACTGCCGGAACCAGGGGTCCATTTTCAGGTAGTGACACACATCGTTCATCCAACCCATGTTCCATTTCAGTCCGAAGCCCAGACCGCCGTCGGCAATGGGCCAGGTGACCTTGGGCCAGGCGGTGGATTCCTCCGCCGCCGTCAGTGCCGGGGGATCCATAGACGCCGCCAGCCGGTTCAGGTCCTGCAAAAACGAGATGGCCTCCAGATTTTCATGCCCCCCGTGAACGTTGGGCCGCCACTCCGTGCGGCCATAATCCAGGTACAGCATGGAGGCCACAGCATCCACCCGCAGACCGTCCACATGGTATTCCTCCATCCACCAGCGGGCGGAGGACAGCAGGAAGGACCGCACGTCGTCCTTGCCGAAATCAAAGACCCGGGTGCCCCAGCCCTCATGCTCCCGCTTCAGGGGGTCGGCATATTCATACAGGCTGGTGCCGTCGAAGTCGATGAGGCCGTGGGCGTCCTTGCAGAAGTGAGCCGGGACCCAGTCCAGGATCACCGCCAGGCCCGCCCGGTGCAGCCGGTCCACCAGATACATGAAGTCGTGGGGCTCGCCATAGCGGCTGGTGGGGGCAAAATAGCCCACGCACTGATAACCCCAGGAGTCGTCCAGAGGATATTCCGTCACCGGCAGCAGCTCCACGGCGTTATAGCCCATGTCCCGGACATAGGGGGCCAGCCGGTCTGCCAGCTGGCGGTAGTTGAGAAAACCGCCGTCCTCATCCCGCCGCCAGGAGCCGGGATGGACCTCATAGATGTTCAGGGGGCCGTCGGTCAGCGGCGTTTCCCTCCGGCGCTCCCGCCACACGTCATCGTGCCAGCGGAAGCCGGACACATCGTACAGGCGGCTGGCGGTGTCAGGCCGCAGCTGGGCATAGGTGCCATAGGGGTCTGCCTTCCAGCGGACCTGACCGTCGGCGCCGGTGATGACGTATTTGTAGCATTGACCGGGCTGGGCATCGGGAACGGCGAGGACCCAGTCGCCGCCCTGGCGCTGCATGGGGGCAGGCTGCCAGCCATTGAAGTCACCGGCCAGAGCCGCTTCCCGGGCATTGGGGGCATAGACCCGGAAGGTCCAGCCCTGCCCCGCCGGGTGCGCGCCGTAGGTACGGTAAAGCTGGGTGTTTTCAAGCAAGTTCATGGAAAAATCTCCCTATATGTTATCATAACCGCCCCAAATCCCGGGGCATAATACCGCATTCTGGCCCTATTGTACCGCAAACTGCCCCCAGCGTCAAGGAATCCGCCGTTACCGGGAACGTCATTTATACGAAACATAGGACGCTGTCCTCCGGCCCCCCTCATCGCCGGGGCAAGAAGATCACCCGAAGGGGGTCGCCCTTCGGGTGATGGGATCATCGGAACACCTGGCCGGCGGCGTCCAGCAGCTGGCGGCGGCGGACCCGGACAAAGTCCGGCGTCAGCTCCGGCAGATACCGGGCGATGGCCTTTTCCAGCAGCTGGGGGTTCAGCCCCGGGTTCTGGGCCTGGACCGTCACGGCGGCCCGAAGAACATTTTCTCCCTGGGTAAAGGAAATGTCCCGGATCATAGGCGCGATGTCCACCTCCGCCAGCTGCTTGCGCTTGGTGCGCTTCTCGATCAGCAGCTCCTGCCGGTGGAACAGCTCCTCCAGGGCCTGTACGGTCCCCTCCGGCGCCCCCCGGTCATAGTCCAGCTCCATATCCGCCTGCAAATACGTCAGCTCCCGCACGGGGCGGCGGGCCTCGTAGCAATCCAGAATCCGCAGCCCCTCCGGCAGGCCGCCGTTGAGCTTTTCGGCCAGACCCGCCCCGTCCGTTTCCTGGGTGACCTCAAAATCCAGCAGCTCGCAGTCGCTGGACTGGCCCACCGGCAGAGGCAGGACGATGGAGATGATGGGGTGGGGGTGGAAGCCCTGGGAGTGCCTGATGTCCAGCTCCGTCCGGGGGGAAGGCCCGCTGCACCGTCCGCAGCAGGTCCAGATTGGAGATATAGGAGGCGGGCCCCTCCTTCACAAAAAGCAGCCGCAGCTTAGACATCGCATTTCCCTCCTACCAATCGGTTGGCGCCGCAGGCGTTGCAGTGGGTGCGGCAGTCCGGGGTGGTGACCCCGGCAAAGGCCCGCTCCCGCTCCCGCCAGAGATAGCTCTCCGTGACGCCGCTGGAGATCATGGCCCAGGGCATCAGCTCGTCCCGCTGCCGGATGCGGTTGGCGTAAAAGTGTGGGTCCAGCCCGCACTGGTCAAAGGCCTCCAGCCAGCGGTCCAGGGAGAAATACTCCTCCCAGGCGTCCAGCTTGGCCCTTGCGCCATGCGGCCTCCAGCACCCGGCCCATGCGCCGGTCCCCTCGGGCCAGCACGGCCTCCAGGAAGCTGGGGTGTCGGAGTCGTGCCAATTATAGGTGACGGTTTTTGTTTTGATGGCCTCCCGCAGCAGATTCACCCGGCGCTCATACTCCTCCTTGGCGATCTGCGGCTCCCACTGAAAGGCCGTATGGGGCTTCGGCACGAACCAGGAGGTGGACACAGTGATGCGGACGCCGCGGTTTTTGTTGCTGGCGCTCTCCCGCCAGGCGTGCATGACCCGGGCCGCCAGATCGGCGATGCCCAGCACGTCCTCGTCGGTTTCCGTGGGCAGGCCCAGCATGAAATACAGCTTCACGGCGCTGTACCCCCCGGCGAAGGCCGTCCGGCAGGAGGCCAGCAGGTCCTCCTGGGTGACGTTTTTGTTGATGACGTCCCGCAGCCGCTGGGTCCCGGCCTCCGGGGCGAAGGTCAGACCGGTTTTGCGGCCCTTGGCCAGCCGCTCCATCAGGCTCATGGAGAAGTTGTCCGCCCGCAGACTGGGCAGAGAGAGATTCACGTGCCGCTGCTGGCAGAAGGGCTCCAGCTCATCGCACAGCTCCGTCAGCGGCGGATAGTCGCTGGTGGACAGGCTGGACAGCGTCACCTCCTGATATCCGGAGTCGTTGCAGGCCTCCACGCCGTACCGGGCGCAAAGCTCCCGGCTGCGGTTGCGGACGGGGCGGTACACATACCCCGCCTGACAGAACCGGCACCCCCGGATGCAGCCCCGGAACAGCTCCAGCATCACCCGGTCCTGGACGATCTCCGTGGAGGGTACAATGGTTTTTGTGGGAAAGAAGGACTTGTCCATATCCCGGACGATGCGCTTGGTCACCACCGCCGGAGCCCCGTCCCGGGGGGTAATGGCGGCCACGGTGCCGTCATCGTGATATGTCACGTCGTACAGGCTGGGGACATAGATCCCCGGCAGCCGGGCGGCAGCCCGGAGAAACTCCTCCTTGGACCAGCCCTCCCGCCGGGCCTGGCGGTGCAGCTCCACCAGCTCCACGGTGAGATCCTCGCCCTCGCCCAGGCTCACCAGATCCACGAAATCGGCGATGGGCTCGGCGTTGTACATGGCGGTGCCTCCGGCGATGACCAGCGGGGTCAGGGCCGTGCGCTCCGCGCTGTGAATGGGAATGTTTGCCAGGTCCAGCATATTCAGGATGGCGGGAAAGGCCATCTCATAGCCCACGGAGAAGGCCACGATGTCAAAATCCGTGATGGCCTCGCCGGACTCCAGGGCAAACAGGGGCATCCCCGCCCGGCGCATCTCCTCCTCCATGTCGCCCCAGGGGGCAAACACCCGCTGGCACCACACGCCCTCCATATTGTTCATAACGCCGTAGAGAATGCGCATGCCCAGGTTGGACATGCCGATCTCATAGGTGTCCGGGAAGCAGAAGGCAATGCGGGTATCCACCTGGGCCGGGTCCTTCTTCACGGCGTTGTATTCCCCGCCCACGTAGCGGGCAGGCTTCTGCACCCGGGGCAGGATGCGCTCCAATCGTTTATCCACGGTAAGTTCTCCTTTATGTATGCTTTTTGCGGCGGAGGAAGGACCAGTCGCCCTCCATGATGAACAGGCTCAGCAGCATCAGCGCCGCGCCGATATAGCCCCGCAGAGACAGGACCTCCCCGGTCATGACAAAGGCCACCATGGAGGCAAACACCGGCTCCAGGGTAAAGATCAGGCCCACATGGCTGGCGGTGGTATACTGCTGCTGCACGGACTGGATGACGAAGGCAACGCCGGAGCAGAAAATTCCCAGAAACAGCGCCGCCGCCCAGGTCCTGCCGGAGGTGGGCAGATGCACCGGTTCCCCCAGCACCAGGGCCAGGGCTAAGGTCACGATGCCCACCACCGCCAGCTGGCACACACCCAGGCCCAGGGGGTCCACCCGGGGATCCCGGACGGCCTTCTCCGTGATCAGCAGGTCCACGGCGTAGCACAGGGGGGTAATGAGGCAGATCAGGTCCCCGGAGGCGGGCCGCAGCTCCCCGTTCAGGGTCAGCAGGGCCATACCCACCGTGCACACCACCAGCGCCGCCCCCAGCTTCCAGCCGGGCCGCTGCCGGAAGAACAGAAAGCCCAGCAGCGGGGCGAAGATCACCTGCAAGGCGCAGATGAACGCGGCGTTTGACAGGGAGGTGCGGGTGATGCCGTAGTTATAGGCCACATAGGTCCCCGCCAGGGCCAGACCCACGATGAGACTGTACCATAGGGTGGTGCGGTTGATGTGGACCACGTGCTTCCAGAAGATCAGCCCCAGCACCAGAAACGCCACAATAAAGCGGAAGGCGTTCAGGGTCATAGGCGGCAGATCCGCCAGGCAGATATCCGTCAGGTAATAGCTGGCGCCCCAGAAAAAGGTGGTCATCACCAGCAGCAGGTCGGCGCGGCGTTGCTTGTTCATGTCTGTGTTCTCTCCTACCGAAAATCTTCACTAACATCCCATTATACCACAGATCATCCGGCAAGAAAACAGCTTTTTTCGCTTTTTGCGGCTATTTCCACAGGCCCACATACCCCTCGTCGTGGAGCTGCTTGACAAACAGCAGCGCCATAGGCAGCAGGATCATCCCCGCCACGCCCAAAGCCCGGAACCCGGCGTACATGGCCGCCAGAGCCGCCAGGGGAGGCAGGCCCGCCTGGGCGGCCATGACCTTGGGCTCCAGAAGGCTGCGCACGGCGGAGATCACCGCATACAGGGCCGCCAGGGCCACCGCCCGGGGGGCCTGCCCCGCCAGCAGACACACCGCCGCCCAGGGCAGCAGCACCGTGCCGGTGCCGAACACCGGCAGGGCGTCCACCAGCGCGGTAACGGCGGCCAGCAGCAGGGCATACCGCTGGCCCATCAGCAGGAACCCCGCCAGCAGCTGGCAGAAGGTGACCCCCAGCAAAATCGCCTGGGCCCGGCACCATTTTCCCAGGGTGGACAGCAGATTGGCCTTGACCCCTCTGGCCCGGTCCAGCCGGTGCCCCAGCTGCCGCCGGAAAAAGGCCATCACCCGGGGATAGCTGCCGGCGGTGAAGAACACCGCCAGGGCCGTGGTGCCGCAGAACAGGAACACCCCCGGCAGGGCGGCGGCCAGGGCCGCCGCCGCGGTGATGCAGGCCCCGCTGGCCCGCTGGGCCACTCCCGCCGCCAGGGTCCCCAGCAGGGCAGGGACCTCCTCCAGCCAGCTCCGCAGCCCCTGGGGACAGGCGGCGCAGAAGTCCTCCAGCCGCTGCCGCAGGTCTTCCGTCATGCCCGGCAGCCCCGCCAGAAGTCCGGGGAGCTGCCCCAGCAGCTCCGCCGCCTGGCGGATCAGCTGCCACACGATCACCGCCGCCAGCGCCAGTATGGCCCCGGTGACGGCGATGGTCACCACCGCCGCCGTGAATCCCCGCTTCAGGCCCATCCGGCGGCGGCACCAGGCGATCACCGGCTCCACCGCCGCCGCCAGGGCCAGGGCCAGCAGAAACGGCAGCAGCCACCGCAGCAGATACCGCACCCCCAGCCACAGCAGCACCGCCCACACGGCCCAATAGGCAGTCCGCACCAAAAAAGCCCGCTGCTTTTCCTGCATTTTTGTATGCTCCCTCCTACGAAAACAGTTGTGTTTTGTCAAACAACATGGTATGATAATGGCCAAAAGAAACGGCGGGGCCGCGTCTCCGCCGGACACATCAGCGGAGGTTTACGGCCATGAGCAATCAGAAGTATTACATCGTATCGGCAGAAGCCCTGCCGGAGGTATTCGTCAAGGTGGCGGAGGCCCGCCGGATGCTCCAGGTGGGCGAGGCGGCCACCGTGGGCGAGGCGGCCCGGATGGTGGGCATCAGCCGCAGCGCCTTTTACAAGTATAAGGACGCGGTGCAGCCCTTCCAGGATATGAAGGCCGGCCACATCATCACGTTTTACGCCCTGCTGAAGGACAACCCCGGCGTGCTGTCCAACTTCCTGTCTATTTTTGCCAATTCCGGCGCAAATATTCTCACCATCAACCAGACCATCCCCACCAACGGCTGCGCCGGCGTCACCATCTCCGCCGAGACCCGGGACATGGTGGAGGATCTGGAGTCCATGATGACCCGTATCTCCGCCGCCGAGGGCGTGCTGAAGTTCGAGGTCCAGGCCGCCTGACGCCGATTATAAGCGTATACATCAATATGCGCGGATAGAATGACCCCGCCTGAAAAGCCTCGCAGAGTTTGCCGCCCGCAGGCGGCAGACTGCAAGCCTTTTGCCAAAAAGGGCTTTGCCCTTTTTTGGCAAACAAAACCCCGCCCTGCTGTCAGCAGGGCGGGGATTCTATATCTTATTTACTTTTTCTTGCCGCCGTGGGTGGCCTTCATGCGCTTTTCGTGGTTGAGAATGGTCTTGCGCATGCGCAGGCTCTCGGGAGTAACCTCCAGCAGCTCGTCATCGGCCAGGAACTCCAGGCACTGCTCCAGGCTCAGCTTCCGGGGCGGCACCAGGCGCAGGGCCTCGTCGGACCCGGCGGCCCGCATATTGGTCATCTGCTTCTTCTTGCAGACGTTGACGGTAATGTCCTCCTGCTTGGGGGACACGCCCACGATCATGCCCTCGTACACCTTGACACCGGGGCCGATGAACAGGGCGCCCCGCTCCTGGGCGTTGAACAGTCCGTAGCTGACGGACTCGCCGGTTTCGAAGGACACCAGGGAGCCGGTGTTCCGGCGGCTCAGGTCGCCCTTATAGGGGGCGTAGCTGTCGAACACGGAGGCCATGATGCCCTCGCCCCGGGTATCCGTCAGGAACTCGTTGCGATAGCCGAACAGGCCCCGGGCGGGAATCAGGAACTCCAACTTCATGCGGCTGCCCACGGGGGTCATCTCGATCAGGTCGCCCTTGCGGGAGCCCAGCTTCTCGATGACCGCGCCCACGGACTCGCTGGGCACGTCGGCCACCAGCCGCTCGATGGGCTCGCACTTCTTGCCGTCGATGGTGCGGTACAGCACCCGGGGGGGCGACACCTGGAACTCATAGCCCTCCCGGCGCATGGTCTCGATAAGGATGGACAGGCTCATCTCGCCCCGGCCCGCCACGTTGAAGGCGTCGGTGGCGCCGTCGATCTCCGTCACCCGCAGGGACACGTCCTTCAGGGTCTCCCGGAACAGGCGGTCCCGCAGCTGGCGGGAGGTGACGAACTTGCCCTCGCGGCCGGCATAGGGAGAGTCGTTGACGGAGAAGGTCATCTCCATGGTGGGGGCGGAAATTTTCACAAAGGGCAGAGGCTCCACGCACTCCGGGGCGCAGATGGTGTCGCCGATGGTGATGTCGCCGATGCCGGACATGGCGATGATATTGCCAGCGGTGGCCTCGGTGATGGGCTGCTTGCCCAGGCCCTGGAACTCGTACATGGACACGGCCTTGGCCTTCTTGGCCGGGGCGTCGGGGTCGTGATAGTTGCACACGGCGATCTCCTGATTCTGCTTCAGGACGCCGCGCTCCACGCGGCCGATGGCGATGCGGCCCACGAACTCGTTATAGTCGATGGCGGACACCAGCATCTGGAAGGGCTGGTCCAGGTCCGCCTCGGGAGCGGGAATATAGCTGAGGATGGTGTCGAACAGGGGCTTGAGGTCCGTGCCCGGCACGTCGGGGGAGTAGGAGGCGACGCCCTGGCGGGCGGAACAGAACAGCATGGGGGAGTCCAGCTGCTCCGGGGTGGCGTCCAGGTCCAGCAGCAGCTCCAGCACCTCGTCGATGACCTCATGGATGCGCTGGTCGGGCCGGTCGATCTTGTTGACCACCACGATGACCCGGTGACCCAGCTCCAACGCCCGGCTGAGGACGAAGCGGGTCTGGGGCATGGGGCCCTCGGCGGCGTCCACCAGCAGGATCACGCCGTTGACCATCTTCAGGATGCGCTCCACCTCGCCGCCAAAGTCGGCATGGCCCGGGGTGTCCACAATGTTGATCTTGGTGTCGCCGTACTGGATGGCGGTGTTCTTGGCCAGGATGGTGATGCCCCGCTCCCGCTCCAGGTCGTTGGAGTCCATGACCCGCTCCACCGTCTCCTGGTTCTCCCGGTACACGCCGCCCTGCTTGAGCATCTGGTCCACCAGGGTGGTCTTGCCGTGGTCCACGTGGGCGATAATGGCTACGTTTCTCAGTTTTTCGTTCTGCAAAGGAAAAACCCCTTTCTTTTGGGTATAAAACTTCATGCGTGAGCACTGCACCACGAAAATGCGCAAATGTTAGTGCATGAAGTTTTTGTGCATCATTTCCGGTTGCCCCACAGGGGCGAGGAAATGGCACATTTCTTGTTTTGCTATGCTTTTGCATAGCAAAATTCATGCACTGTGCGGCGCACCACGAAAACAGGCAAACTCTTCTGTGCATGAAGTTTTGTGCATCATTCCCGGTTGCCCCGAAGGGGCGAGGGAATGGCACATTCTATTTTTTTGCTATGCTTTTGCATAGCAAATCTCTCAACCTTTACATTATATGCCCTGATTTTTTCAATTGCAAGAACTTTTTGCGAATTCCGCCGTTTTTATGGATTTTGCTTTTTCTTCGGGCCGGAATGTGGTATAGTGGTGGTGAAAAGGGGGAGAAAGCATGGATGAACAGGCGCTGCGGCGCAGAATGGCGGCCCACCGCACCACCCTGCAGCAGGCACGGGGGGGAATACGCGGTGCTGGTGCCGCTGGTGGAGGGGCCGGAGGGGCTGAGCCTTTTATACGAGGTGCGCCCGGCGAAGCTGCACCACCACAGCGGGGAGGTGTGCTTCCCCGGGGGACGGATGGAGGCCGGGGAGACGCCCCGGCAGTGCGTCCTGCGGGAGACCTTCGAGGAACTGGGCCTTCCGGCGGAGGCCATTGAGATTTTCGGGGACCTGGACTTTCTGTACCTGCGGTCCGAGGGGCTCATGTATCCGGTGCTGGGCCGGGTGGACCCGGCGGCGGTGCTGCGCCCCAGCCCCGACGAGGTGCAGGACACCTTCACGGCGCCCCTGTCCTGGCTGGCGGCCCATCCCCCGGCTATCTACCGCTATTCCCTGCGGCCGGAGATCGGGCCGGACTTCCCCTATGACCGGGTGGGGGCCTCCGCCGGATATCCCTGGCAGGCCGGGCGCATGGAGGTGCCGGTGTACGAGGGGCTGCCGCATCCCCTGTGGGGGCTGACGGCCCGGATCACCTGGTGGCTGCTGGAGCAGTACGGGGACATATTGACAAATGTGATATAATATATGAGACTGTCAAAAAGACGGAGATGTTCTACCATCGGAAAGGAAGATAGTTACGAAAGAAACCCATCAGGGGTGTCTTTCGTTTGCAATCACAGGTTTTTCAGAACTTTTTGAAGTTCTGAAAAACCGCACGCAGCTTGGCAAAAAACTTTTTTGACAAGCTGAATATATAGAAAACGAGGAAACTGCTATGGAATTTACACAGGGCGCGCCCTTTGACAGCTTCGGCCTGTCCGAGGCCACCATGCGCGCCATAAGGAACAAGGGATATGAGATCAGCACCCCCCGTCCAGGCCGGGTGCATCCCCCCCATGCTGGAGGGGAAGGACGTCATCGCCAAGGCCCCCACCGGCACCGGCAAGACCATGGCCTTCGGCATCCCCATCATCGAGCGCATCGACCCGGAAAGCGAGGAGGTCCAGGCGGTGATCCTGGCCCCCACCCGGGAGCTGGCCATGCAGATCACCGACGAAATGCGCCAGATCGCCGTGTGCCACGAGGGGGTGCGGCTGGTGTGCCTGTACGGCGGCCAGCCCATCGGCAAGCAGATCAACGCCCTGAAGCGGCGGCCCCAGATCGTGGTGGCCACCCCGGGCCGCCTGTCCGACCATATGAAGCGCCGCACCGTCACCCTGGGCCAGGTGCAGACCGTGGTGCTGGACGAGGCGGACCGTATGCTGGACATGGGCTTTATCCACGATGTGACCCGGATTCTGGACAAGATCCCCCATCGGAAGAATCTGGGCATGTTCTCCGCCACCATCTCCCGGGAGGTTATGGACATCTCCTGGGTGTATCAGCGGGACCCGGAGGAGATCACCGTCCAGGCCACCCGGGAAAACAAGCCCGATATCCTGCAATACCGCATCGAGGTGCCCGCCGATAAGAAGGTGGACGCCATCGCCTCCATCATCCGCGCCCAGCAGCTGGACCGGGTCATCTGCTTCTGCAACACCAAGGGCTCCACCGAGCGGCTGACCAAGTTCCTGCAGCTGCGGGGGCTGGACGCCCAGTGCATCCACGGCGACATTCCCCAGCGCAAGCGGGAGGAGGTCATGGCCCGCTTCCGGGACGGACAGCTTCATGTGTTCGTGGCCACGGACGTGGCCAGCCGGGGCATCGACGTGGACGACGTGGACGCGGTGTTCAACTTCGAGGTGCCCGAGGAGAATGAATATTACATCCACCGCATCGGCCGCACCGGCCGGGCCAAGAAGCACGGCGTGGCCTATACCCTGCTGTCGGACTTCCCCTCCCGCATGCGGCTGGACGACATCGCCCGCAACACCCGCAGCCAGATCATCCCCGCCACCCTGGAGGAGGACGGCCGGGTGACTCCTGCGGAGCCCAAATCAAAGTAAGGAGCGTGGCCCCTATGAAACGACGGATACGGTACATGGCCCTGGTGCTGGTGCTGTGCATGCTGGCCCTGACCGGCTGCGCCCAGCAGCGGGACACCATGACCCTGCGGGTGTGCCTGGACGCCGCCCCGGCTACCCTGGACCCCGCCATGGCCTCCTCCGATGCCGAGCGCACGGTGGTGGCCCACCTGTTTGAAAATCTCATGAAGCTCTCCCGGGGGGAGGACGGCAGCATCCAGCCGGTTTACGCCGCCGCCAAGTCCTACACCGTGGAGGACAACCTGGACGGCACCGAGACCTATACCTTCACCCTGCGGCAGAACGTCCGCTGGTCCGACGGGCAGACCGTCACCGCCCACGACTTTGTCTATGCCTGGCAGCGGCTGGCGGACCCGGCCACCGGCTCCCCCCATGCGGCCCTGCTGGATATGGTGGCGGGCTTTGACCAGGTGCAGGCCAATCAGGACGGAAGCCTTCTTCAGGTGTCCGCCCCGGACGACTTCACCTTCGTGGTGAAGCTCTCCTACAAGTGCGCCTATTTCCTGACGGATGTCTGCGCCGGGACGGCCACCATGCCGGTGCGCAGCGACGCGGCGGAGCGGGAGGACTGGTCCCTGCACTCCGAGACCCTGCTGACCGACGGCCCCTATCGGGCCACCGGCTGGAACGAGACGGGCCTCACCGCCCAGGCGGCCGACGGGTACTATGACGCCCGCCGCCTGGGGCCGGACGTGCTGGAGTTCCGGTTCGAGACGGACGGCCAGGCCCGGGCGGACCTGCTGTCCGGCGGCGATGTGGACTTTGCCATGAACCTGCCGGAGGGCGACACCTCCGATCCCTATCCCCAGACCACCCTGCTGCTGCTGAACCAGCGGACCGGCAGCCTGGAAAGCGAGTCCCTGCGCCGGGCCCTGGCCCTGGCCATCGACCGGAACGCGCTGACGGAGGACCAGCCTCTGGACCCCGCCCAGGGCATTGTCCCTCCGGGGCTGCGCAACACCATGGGCGGCGATTTCCGCCAGGGCAGCGGCAGTCTCATCGACAATGAGCCTGATAACTACGAGGCCCTGTGCCAGCAGGCCAGGACCCTGCTGGAGGAGGCAGGCGGCGTGAAGGCCGCCGGGCAGATCACCCTGCTGTATGACAGCACCGACGAGACGGCGGCCCGGACCGCCGCCGCCGTCCAGGACGCCTGGAAGCAGAAGCTGGGGCTCATCGCCATCCTGCGGGGGGCCACGGCCCAGGAGCTGGCGGACGCCCTGAACCAGGGTGAGTTTATGGTGGCCCTGACCACCGTCACCGCCGACCGGGGCGACGCCTCGGGCCTGCTGTCCCTGTGGGAAAGCGGCAATGGGTACTTCTATTCCACCGCCTATGACATGCTGCTGCGGGCGGCGGACGCCTCCGGCCATGTGGAGGTCCGGGACGCCTATCTGGAGGACGCGGAGGCCATGCTGGTGGAGGACGGCTGGGTCATCCCCCTGTACTATGTCCACCGTCACAGCGGCCTGGCCCAGCAGCTGACGGCCCCGCTGTACGACGGCGCCGGCGTGTACCGGTTCTCCGCCGTTGTGCGCCAGACGCCGCAGTAAACCACAGGATTCGGGAGGAAGCATCATGAAGGAAACCGTACTGCTTACCGGCGGAGCCGGGTTCATCGGGTCCCACATCGCGGTGGAGCTGCTGCAGCGGGACTATGACGTGGTCATCGCCGACGACCTGTCCAATGCCCGCCCGGACGTGCCGGAGCGCATCGAAAAAATCACCGGCCGGGCCCCGGTGTTCTATCGGATGGACGTGTCGGACCGGCAGGCCCTGGACCGGGTGTTCCGGGCCCATGACATCGCCGCAGCGGTGCACCTGGCCGGATACAAGGCCGTGGGCGAGTCCGTGCAGAAGCCCCTGGCCTATTACCGCAACAATCTGGACACCACCCTGGCCCTGCTGGAGGTGATGGCGGACCACGGGGTCCACCGGCTGATCTTCAGCTCCTCCGCCACGGTGTACGGCAATGCGGAGGCCCCCTGCCGGGAGGATATGCCCACCGGCGGCTGCACCAATCCCTACGCCTGGACCAAGCTGATGATCGAGCAGATCCTGCGGGACGCCGCCAAGGCGGACCCTTCTCTTGCGGCGGTGTGCCTGCGGTACTTCAACCCCGTGGGGGCCCACGAAAGCGGCCTCATCGGCGAGCTGCCCAACGGCATCCCCAACAACCTCATGCCCTATATCACCCAGACCGCCGCCGGCATCCGCCGGGAGCTGACGGTGTTCGGCAACGACTATCCCACCCCCGACGGCACCGGCGTCCGGGACTATATCCATGTGGTGGACCTGGCCCGGGGCCATGCGGCGGCTCTGGACTACTCCCGGACCCATCCGGGCTGGGAGGCCATCAACCTGGGCACCGGACGGGGCAGCAGCGTGCTGGAGATCGTGGAGACCTTCCAGCGGGTCAACGGCGTGGCGGTGCCCCACCGCATCGGCCCCCGCCGCCCCGGTGACCTGCCCACCTGCTATGCCGCCACGGACAAGGCCGCCCGCCTGCTGCACTGGCACGCGGAAAAGGACCTGGCGGATATGTGCCGGGATTCCTGGCGCTGGCAGCAGAGCCAGCAGTGACCCCATCTGTTCCCGGGCCGGTATAGGTGCTGCCTGTACCGGCCCGCAGCGCTTTCGAAAAAGGAGAATTTTGCTATGCCCATTCGTTCCAGGGCCGCTGCTGCGGCCGTGCATATCCTGACCGCCCTGTGCGCCGCCGTGGGGGTGGTGCTGCAATGCGGCTTCTTCGGCGGAAGGCTGAACCTGGCCGCCCTGCAATACTTCACCCTGATGAGCAACATCCTGTGCGCCGTGTATTTTGCCGGAGCCGCCGTCCGCACCCTCCGCCGGGGGGACACCTGGCTGCCGGTGTGCAAGGGAGCCCTGGTGATGGCCATGGCCATCACGGGCATCACCTTCCACCTGTTCCTGGCCGCCGGGGACTTCAACATGGGCCCCACCCAGCTGATTACCAACCACCTGCTCCACACCGCCGCCCCGCTGCTGACGGTGCTGGATTGGCTGCTGTTTGACGAAAAGGGGCACTATCGCCGGTTTGAACCCTTCCTGTGGGGCATTTTCCCGGCGGCCTACTTCGTATACACCATGATCCGGGCCCGGGTCAGCAGCTTCCGGTTTTATAACGGCTCGCCGTACCCCTACCCTTTCATGGACGTGGACGCTCTGGGCTGGGGCAAGGTGCTGCTGATCTTCCTGGGGATGGCCGCAGCCTTCCTGGCCCTGGGCTATGTGCTGGTGTGGATTGACCACCTCCTGGCCCGGCGGCAGAAGCGATGACCGGCCGCCGGGACCCGGCCCAGGATATGGAGGCCGCCCGGGCCATCGCCCGGCAGGCGGCGTCCCTGGGAGGCCGGGCCTACTATGTGGGGGGCTTCGTCCGGGACCGGCTGCTGGGCCGGGAGAACACCGACGTGGACATCGAGGTCCACGGCCTGACTCCCAGCCAACTGGAGGAGATCTTAGACGGCCTGGGCGGCCGCCTGGAGATGGGGGCCAGCTTCGGGATCTACGGCCTGAAGGGCTATGGCCTGGACATTGCCATGCCCCGGCGGGAGCGGGCCATTGGCCGGGGCCACCGGGATTTCGACGTGACCGTGGACCCCTTTCTGGGCACGGAGCAGGCCGCCCGGCGGCGGGACTTCACCATAAACGCCCTGATGGAGGACGTGCTGACCGGCCGGGTGCTGGACCATTTCCACGGTGTCCGGGACCTGCGCCGGGGCGTGCTGCGGCATGTGGATGACCGGACCTTTCCGGAGGACCCTCTGCGGGTGCTGCGGGGGGCCCAGTTTGCCGCCCGGTTCGGGTTCACCGCGGCCCCGGAGACCATCGCCCTGTGCCGGGGCATCGACCTGTCCGCCCTGCCGCCGGAGCGGGTGGAGGGGGAGCTGCGCAAAGCCCTGCTTCAGGCGGAGCGCCCCTCGCTGTTTTTCGAGACCCTGCGGGACATGGGGCAGCTGTCCCACTGGTTTCCGGAGGTGGAGGCCCTGATAGGCGTGCCCCAGGAGCCGCGCTTTCACCGGGAAGGGGACGTCTGGACCCACACCATGCTGGTGCTGGACCATGCGGCGGCTCTGCGCAGCCGGGCCCAGCAGCCCTTTCCCTTCATGCTGGCGGCCCTGTGCCACGATCTGGGCAAACCGGCCGCCACCGAGTATGTCCGGGGCCGTATCCACGCCTATGACCACGAGTCGGCGGGGGTGCCCCTGGCGGACGCCCTGGTGCGGCGGATCGTGGGGGAGAAGGCGGCAGCGGCCTATGTGCGGAACATGGTGCAGCTGCACATGAAACCCAACGCCCTGGTGGGGGCCGACGCCTCCGTCAAGGCCAGCAACCGGATGTTAGACCGGTCCATAGAGCCGGAGGACCTGATCCTTCTGGCCTCGGCAGACGGCCGGGGCACCCACAGCCTGTGGCCCTGGGAGGATACGGAGCCCTGGCTGCGGCAGCGCCTGGCCCTGTACCGGGAGCTGATGGCCCGGCCCCAGGTCACCGGGGCGGACCTCATCGCCGCCGGTCTCACGCCGGACAGCCGCTTCCGGGAGCTGCTGGCCTATGCCCACAAGCTCCACCTGGCGGCGGTGCCCCACGACAGCGCCCTGAAGCAGACCCTGGCCTATGCCCGGAAGCTGAAACAGCCCGGCGTCACAGAAAATTAACTTGCAAAAGAACCCCTCCTGTGGCATGATAAACAAGATGTTATCATGCCGCAGGAGGGATTTTTATATGCGCATCACCGTCATCGGCTGCGGGCGCTGGGGCTCGCTGATCGCCTGGTATCTGGACCGCACCGGCCACGCCGTCACCCTGTATGGCCGCCCCGGCTCCCGGCATATGCAGCGCTTTCTTGCCGCCCGCCGCAACGACCTGCTGGAGCTGCCGGAAAGCATTCGGCTGTCCACGGACCTGTCCTGCGTCCGGCAGGCGGAGATCGTGGTGATCTCCATCGGCTCCCAGGGACTCCAGGGCCTGATGGACCAGCTGCGGCCCCTGACCCTGGGGGATAAGATCTTCGTTTTGTGCATGAAGGGCCTGGAGCAGGGAACGGGCCGCCGCCTGAGCCAGATCGCCCAGGAGAATCTGGACCCCTCCAACGCCGTGGCGGTGTGGCTGGGCCCGGGCCATGTGCAGGAGTTTTACCGGGGCATCCCCAACTGCATGGTCATCGACAGCAGCCGGGAGGACGTGAAGCGCCTGCTGGTGCAGTCCTTCTCCAGCGACCTGATCCGCTTTTACTATGGGGGGGACATCATCGGCAACGAGGTGGGCGCCGCCGCCAAAAACGTGGTGGGCATCGCCGCCGGATTTTTAGACGGCAAGGGCCTGTCCAGCCTGAAGGGCGCCCTGATGAGCCGGGGCACCCGGGAGGTAGCCCGTCTCATCCAGGCCATGGGCGGCAGCCAGCTGTCGGCCTACGGCCTGTGTCACCTGGGGGACTATGAGGCCACGGTGTTCTCCCCCTACAGCCACAACCGCCAGTTCGGCGAGTCCTTCATCCGGGGAGAGACCTACACGGACCTGGCGGAGGGATACTACACCGTGGAGGCCCTGGTGCTGCTGGGGGAGCGCTATGGCGTGGAGCTGCCCATCTGCCGGGCGGTGCACCGCATCCTCTACTGCGGCGCGGACCCCATGGCGGAGCTGCGCACCCTGCTGGACCGGGACCTGACCCGGGAATTCGGCGAATCCTGAACAGATGGTTTTTCCCAAAAGCCTCGCAGAGTTTGCCGCCCGCAGGCGGCAAGCTGCCCGAACCCCCTGTATCCCATGGGATACAGGGGGTTCGGCTTTATGCTTCTTCCCCGCTGAGCTTTCCGTCCTGCATATGCAGCCGGATATCGGCGGCCTCGGCCACCTTGGGATCGTGGGTCACCACGATGACGCAGCGCTCCTCCTGGTGGGCCAGCCGCTGGAGAGTCTCCACGATCATCCGCCCGTTGTCGCTGTCCAGACTGCCGGTGGGCTCGTCGGCCAGGATCACCCGGCTGCCCGCCGCCAGCGCCCGGGCGATGGCCACCCGCTGCTGCTCGCCGCCGGACAGCTGATTGGGCAGCTTCCGGAAATACGACTCCCGGATGCCCATATCCGTCAGCCGCTGCCGGGCCAGCTCCAGAGCCTTTTCCTTGTCCATTTTCTGCAGCCGCAGGGGATAGCACACGTTTTCCTCCGCCGTCAGCAGCGGAAACAGGTTGAAATCCTGATAGATCACCGACACCGTGTCCCGCCGCAGGGCGCTGCGGTCCATGAGCCGGATGGGCTGCTCGTCCAGGGTGATCTCCCCCTCCGTGGGCAGCTTCAGCCCCGCTAAAAGGCTTAGCAGCGTGGATTTGCCGCTGCCGGAGGCCCCCATGATGGTGTACAGGGTCCCGTCGTGGAAGGTATAGCTGACGCCGTCCACGGCGGTGACCCGCTGATACTTCCCGGCATAGGTATAGGTAACGTTTTGCAGCTGGATGTTCATATTTATTCCCTCCCCAGATTTGATTCCAGAAACTTTCGCCGCATGGTCAGAAGATACGCCAGGGCCGTGCCCGCCAGGTTCATCACCCAGAAGCCCGCCACCGGCCCCCAGGCCGGGGCCGTCCGGAAGGCCAGCCAGAAGCCCCCTGCGCCGATGATCACCCCCAGCAGACTGAGGATGCCGTGCTCCGTCAGGGCCCACACTAAGATGCTGCCCCGGCTCTGGCCCAGGATAAACTGCAGCTTCAGCTCCCGGCTGCGGTGGCGCAGCAGCAGGATGCTGAACACCGCCCCCACTCCGAAGGAGGCCAGCCCCAGCAGCCACGACACCAGCCCCAGCAGCCGCTGGTTCTGCTGCAATTGCTCCACGGTTTTCACCAGCACGTCGTCATAAATGGCCAGGGCGAAGGGATAGGTGCGGTACAGCCGGGACCCCTCCCAGGGCACCGGGGTGCCATCCTTGGTGGGGGCCACAAAATAGCGGCTGGCGTACCCGTCCCAGAACTCGCCGATCTTCCGGTTGTCCGCCATGGCGGCGGACAGACTGTCCAGCGTCAGACCGCCGTAGGTCTCCTCACACAGCTGCCGCACCACCCACCAGGAGCAGTACAGCCGCCCGGACCCGCCGGTATAGGTCCCCGCCGCCAGGAAGCGGTGCTGGATATTGTCCCCCTCCACCCCGGTGAACTCCAGGGTCACATAGCCGTCCCCGTCCACCAGATGCGCCTGCTCCTCCGGCAGCAGCAGGGAGAAGCCCCGCCCCCGGAACATATCCTCGCCGAAGCCCTCCCGCCAGACGACGGTGCAGCCCGAGGAGGCCAGCAGGGAGCGGTCCGCCTTCAACCCGGTGACGCCGCTGAGGGTCAGCCGGTCCTGGCTGTCGGGCTGGGTGCAGTACACCGTGGACCGCACCTGCACATCCCGGACATAGGGGGCGAACAGGTCGTTGTCCTGGAAATTGCCGTATGTCTTTTCCTCGTCGAACAGCCGCAGCACCCAATCCGGCAGGTTCAGCTGGTCCGACTGGGTCCCCGTGAGATTGGTGACGCTGCACCGGACCTCCAGATTGTCATAAACCTCCTCAATGCGTGCGGCCATCTGGTCCCGGGACCGCTGGAGCATACACAGGGCCAGGGAAAACGCCAGGGCCGTCAGCACCACCACCAGGCACAGGCTGGTGCGCTTGCGCATCTGCTTGAAAAAATAGGGCGTCATAGGCGGTCCTCCTTTCGCCTTTTGATTTGCTTATTCCGCCTTGCGGATGCCCCGGCGTGCGGTGGATACGCTGACCAGGGCAATCACTGCCAATGTGATGGCCAGGGCCCCGGCGCACAGGGCCACGGTCTGGCCGGTGGACACCTTCAGCGTCAGATCAGAGCCGGTCAGGGCCTGGATTTTATCCGTGGCCCAGGACATACCGGGGATGCTGACCGCCAACGCGATCACCGTCCCCGCAGCCGCCATCAGGGCCGAGGGCGTCCAGACCTGTTTCACAATGTCTCGCTTTTTCGCGCCCAGTGTCCACATACGCAGGGCGGTTTTCCCTTCCTGCATGGGAAGCAGTACGCAGTACGCCGCCAGCACCACCGCCCACAGGGCCAGGCCCACATAGAGCACCGTCCGGGACACCCGGGTATAGCCGTCCAGACTCTCCACAATATCGCTGTACCCCTGGTCGTAGTAGGTCACCGCGCCGCCCAGCTCGTTTTCCTCCAGCCGGGCCTCCATCTGGTCGATGGTGCCGTTTTGCAGAATCAGGCTGGACCACACGCCATAGTTGCCGGTTACCGTCTGACAGGTGACGCTTTTCTCCGGCACGAACACGCTGTTGGGGGTAAAGCTGGTGGGGGTGGTCACCCACTCGTTGCTCTGGCGATACAGACCGATGATGGTGTATTCCGTCTCCTGCCGGAAGCCTTGGTCCGGCAGATAGCAGGAGGGCCGGGGGTTATATTCGTGTATGTAGGAATACCGCAGGTCCTGGTCGTATTCATACAGGGACAGCGGCAGAACGTCCCCCACGTTCAGGCCGTTTTCCCGGGCCAGGGACTCGGAGACCAGGCACACCGCCGCCCCGGAGTCGTACTCCGCCTGGGAGATGCTGCGGCCCTGGGTGACCATAGTGGTCCCGGCGGCGAAATCCGCCAGAGCCTCTAAGTGATTCACCGCCAGCACCGGCACGCTGTGGCTGCTGACCCGGACGGACTCCATGGCCTTCTGCCAGGTGGGGGAGGAGGCAATCATCTCCTCCGCCGTGACGCCCTCCGGCAGAATGGTGAAGGAAGCCAGGTCATAATCCGTGTCATAGGCAATGACCCGCTGAACGGTCCACTCCCATTTCTGTTCCTCCACATTCCACTGCTCATCGTATAACGTCCAGGGCTGGGAGCAGTCATCGACATTGAAGGCAATGGTGTTCAGTCGCCGAAGGTCTATGGTGGACTCATTGCCGGTGACGGGGTCCTTATACAGGGGCGCATCGTCCGGCCAGGGATTTCCCTCGCCGTCCGTTATGGTGATGGCGGTGGTGCGGTCGGCATAACGGATCATGTTGTTCTCAATATCCAGGCTCCGGGGGTCCACCTCATAGCCACTGAGTCTCAGGTCCTCCGCAATGAGGCAGCGCTGCTCGAAATCCAGGTCGCGGTAATTGTGGGTAAACACCAGGATCCGCTGTCCGGCCTGCAGCGCCTTGCCCGCCGCATCCGACTGGCCGGTGATCTGCAAATAAAAATTTGCGTTCCGGCCGGTGGGGTCGTTCCAATCGCCGCTCATGGCTTGCACTCCCAGCACCTTGCCGGAGACGACCCAGTTGAAAAAAGCGCCTGTATCATACTCTCTGGGATAATAGACCCTCTCCTCCCCCACCTCCGTGATCTCGATCTCCAGGATGGCGAAGTTATAGGGGACGTCCTCATCGTTATCAATGCGGGTGTCGGAGCTGTCAACGTCCATTTGATAAAATGTGGTCAGCGGCGTGAGCTTCGGACTGTACCCCCCGGCAAGGCCCATGGTGGCCTGACCGCGGATGATGCTCCAGCCCTTCTGGGCGGCCTCCTTCAGAAACTCGTTGGCTTCGTATGTGGGGCCAATATCCTCGTATACTATGTCGCCGCTGGACACCAGCTGCCGTTTCCCGCCGGTGACCACCGCCACGGTGGTGTAGGTCTCCTCCACCCCGGCCCGGGTCTGGACCGCCGCCCAGAACTGCCCTCCGGACAGGGCCAGGATCACCCCCGCCAGGGCCAGCAGCAATGCGCCGAAGGCCGCCTTCACCGGCCGCCGGGTCAGTTGGTGCATGGGATTCATAGAAACAGCTCCTTTCAGATTTCTTTTTATTCTATCCTTCGGATGCCCCGCTGTGCGGTGGATACGCTGACCAGGGCAATCACCGCCAGGGCGATGGCCAGGGCCCCGGCGCACAGGGCCACGGTCTGGCCGGTGGACACCTTCAACGTTAAATCAGAGCCGGTCAGGGCCTGGATTTTATCCGTAGCCCAGGACATACCGGGAATGCTGACGGCCAACGCGATCACCGTCCCGGCGGCGGCCATCAGGGCCGAGGGCGTCCAGATCTGCTTTGTGATGTCCTTCTGTTTCGCGCCCAATGTCCACATACGCAGGGCGGTTTTGCTCTCCTGCATGGGAAGCAGTACGCAGTACGCCGCCAGCACCACCGCCCACAGAGCCAGGCCCACCAGAAGCACCGTCCGGGACACCCGGGTGTAGCCGTCCAGGCTCTCCACGATGTCGCTGTATCCCTGGTCATAGTAGGTGACCCGGCCGCCCAGATTTTCCGCCTCCAGCCGGGCCTCCACCTGGTCGATGGCGCCGTTTTGCAGAATCAGGCTGGACCACACGCCCAGGTTTCCGTACACCGTGGGGCAGTTGACGCTTTTCTCCGGCACGAACACGCTGTTGGGGGTGAAGCTGGTGGGGGTGGTGACCCACTCGTTGCTCTGGCGGTACAGACCGATGATGGTGTATTCCGTCTCCTGCTGAAAGCCTTGATCCGGCAGATAGCAGGAGGGCCGGGGGTTATACTCACCCACGAAGTTATACCAAAGGTCCCTGTCGAACTCATACAGGGACAGGGACAGAGGGTCCCCCACGTTCAGGCCGTTTTCCCGGGCCAGGGACTCGGAGATCAGGCACACCGGCGCGCCGGAGCTGTACTCCTTCTGGGAGATGCTGCGGCCCTGGGTGACCATGGCGGTTTCGGCGGCGAAATCCGCCATAGCCTCTAAGTGATTCACCGCCAGCACCGGCACGCTGTGGCTGCTGACCCGGATGGATTCCATGGCCTTCTGCCAGGTGGGGGAGGAGGCGATCATCTCCTCCGCCGTGACGCCCTCCGGCAGAACGGTGAAGGACGCCTGGTCATACTCGGCCCCGTAATCAAAAAAGCCAGTGGTCTCATACCTGCCATCGCCCGTCTCCTCGTCTATCACGAATTCATGAAGGGCCCAGGGCTGGGACCGGTCGGTGACATTGAAGGAAATTTCGTTGAGATATCCATTCAGAAGTATCTCTTCCCTCCCGCTGTCGGGGTCCCTGTACATAGGTGCGTCGTCCGGCCAGGGCTTTCCCTCGCCGTCCGTTATGTTGCTGCCGTTGGTGCGGTCGGCATAGCGGATCAGGTTGTTCTCAATATCCAGGCTCCGGGGGTCGATCTCCCGCGGGGAGCCCGTCGCCCACTCCAGGTCCCGGGCGATGCGGCAGCGCTGTTCGAAATCCAGATCCCGGTAATGGTGGGCAAACACCAGGATCCGCTGTCCGGCCTGCAGCGCCTTGCCCTCCGCATCAGAGGATCCGTCGATCTGTAGAGAAAAGTTTGTGTTTCTGCCGGTGGGGTCGTCCCAATCGCCGCTCATGGCCTGCACCCCCACCACCCTGCCGGTGATCTCCCAGGTGAAGAAGTAATTGTTTTTTTCGCTGTATACATCATCCAGGTTTTCTTGAGAATAGATACTCTCCTCCCCCACCTCCGTGATCTCGATCTCCAGGATGGCGAAGTTATAGGGGGCATCCTCCTCACTGTCAATGCGGGTGTCGGACTCCCCCAGGCCCGTCCGATAGAAGGTGGTCAGCGGCGTGAGCTTCGGACTGTACCCCCCGGCAAGGCTCATGGTGGCCTGACCGCGGATGATGCTCCAGCCCTCTCTGGCCCAACGCATCAGGCAGTTGTCGGCCTCATAGGCACTGACGGGAACGGTGGGCGACCCGGGACTGGTGGCCTTCAGACCGCCGGTGACCACCGCCACGGTGGTATAGGTCTCCTCCACCCCGGCCCGGGTCTGGACCGCCGCCCAGAACTGTCCCCCGGACAGGGCCAGGATCACCCCCGCCAAGGCCAGCAGCAGTGCGCCGAAGGCCGCCTTCACCGGCCGCCGGGTCAGTTGGTGCATGGGATTCATAAGAGCATCTCCTTTCGCATCGGTCAAATGGGTGCAGAAAGGGCTACTTATGATAAATCATATACGGAGTTTATCATAAGTAGCCCTGCCTGTCAAGCCTTAGTTTTCGGAGCGGCGGCTCATACCGCCACCGGGACGGAGCCGATCACCCGCAGATTGCGGCACACCAGAACAGAACAGCCCTCCGGCAGCTCCAGCCGGACCGGAAACGTGTGTTCCTTCTCGGCGTCTGCGTAACCGCAGTTGCGGCACCGGATGGTCATCTGCCAGTGCCGGGTCTGCAGCCGGGGGCCGTCGTCCGTGTACCAGACGGCGGTGGATGCGTAATAGTCGTGGGGACAATAGACGGCGGAAGCGGGGACGATCAGGGACAGGGACATGGCCGCCGCCAGGGCCAGGCCCAGAAGGGTCTTGCTGCATTTTTTCATGGCGGGTCGCTCCTTTCGGGCGCGTATCAGATTCATCTGCGCCTTTCTGCTATATTAACGAAGCAGACCCCCAGAATCTTACAGCAAAATTTTACATTTTTTTCAATTTGTGGAACTGCACAAAGAAACGCTCTCTGCCATGGTGATTATGACGGACTCGTCGGCGTCGGCAATAATCTGGAAGCTGATATTCTGCGCTGCATCCATCCAGGTAATATAACTCAAACGACCTTCTTCCGTGGAAATAAGCAGCATTCCGGGCATACCGGCTATGGACACCTCGCGCTTGACATCCCCGTCAGCCAGCGTGTACCCGCTGCTGACTCCATCCTGCATGTACATGTAGTCCAGTTCGATGGCATTACCCTCTGCGTTTTCATAGCGCACACTGCCAAAGCTGTCATACGCTATCCGCTCCGTTTCCGTATAGCCCTCCGGCAGGGCGGCGATCCGGTATTGGGGCAGAGCCTGGGCGGGGCCATCGCCATGATAGCGGAACTCCACCCGGCGGCCATTCTGCTCCATGGTCCAGCGGACGATATCCGCCCGGGCCTTGGGGCTGACGGCCAGCACCATGGCCGCCGACAGCGACAGCATCAGCAGCACCACCGCCGCCCGCCGGGCCACGGTGCGCCAGGGGTAGGGGTTTCGCAGCCGGAACCACAGCAGCGGGTCCCGCAGCATCTCCCGCATACGGCGGCGGTGCCCCTCGGACAGCGGCACTTCCGTCTCCGGCGGCGTCTGCGCCTCCTGGTCCGCCGCGTCCAGCAGCGCCCGGCGCAGCATCCGGTCCAGTTCCTGATCGGTCATGGTTCGATCCCCTCCTCCTCAAAAATTTTCCGCAGCAGCGCCCGCCCCCGGGACAGCCGGGTGTTCACGGCGCTCTCCGTCAGGCCCAGCCGCCGGGCGATCTCCGCCGTGGAATAGCCCAGCACCAGCTTCATCTCCAGCACCGCCCGATAGGTGTCCGGCAGCCGGGCAAACAGCTGCACCATGGACGAATAGTCCGGCAGGTCCCGGCTTTGCCCGGCAAAATCCGCCCAGCCCTCCTCCAGCGGCAGGTGGCAGCGCCGCCTGCGCAGAATGGTGATGGCCTCGTTCCTCACTATAATAACGAGCCAGCCCCCCAAATCCTTACAAGGAATTTCATAAATTTTTGAAAAATTTTCAATCACCCGCAGAAACGCCTCCTGCACGGCCTCCTCCGCGTCGTGGGGGTCATGCAGCACGGCCAGGGCCGTCCGCTCCATCACCCGGTGATACCGGCGGTACAGCTCCCGGAACTGTTTCTTGTCCCCGTCGCTTTCCAGCGCGGCCAGATATAGCGAAAGCACGGCGTCCGTCACCCCCCTTGCCCGTGTCCGGGCCGGTTTTTCCGCCTATTATACCACATTCCGCCTCCGTACTCAATCCCCCGCCCGTCGGCCTACACCGCGTCAAAAAAGCCGCTGCGGACCCGCAGCGGCATAAGCGCGCTCTGACTTATAAAATAAGTCGGAGCAAGCGATACAGAAGATTACTCCGACATAGTGCCGGCGGCGACACGGAATCGATACGGCAAAAGAAAGAAAAAGACCCAAATCGAAGCCCAGCGCAGCGGGTTCGATTTGGAAAGGAGGAGCGCGGCATGAGCGCGCTCTGACTTATAAAATAAGTCGGAGCAAGCGATACAGAAGATTGCTCCGACATAGTGCCGGCGGCGACACGGAATCGATACGGCAAAAGAAAGAAAAAAACCCAAATCGAAGCCCAGCGCAGCGGGTTCGATTTGGAAAGGAGGAGCAGCGGCATGAGCGCGCTCTGACTTATAAAATAAGTCGGAGCAAGCGATACAGAAGATTGCTCCGACATAGTGCCGGCGGCGACACGGAAACGATACGGCAAAAGAAAGAAAAAACCCAAATCGAAGCCCAGCGCAGCGGGTTCGATTTGGAAAGGAGGAGCAGCGGCATGAGTGCGCTCTGACTTATAAAATAAGTCGGAGCAAGCGATATAGAGCTTGCTCCGACGTGGTGCCGGTGGTGGGACTCGAACCCACACGGAGTCGCCCCCGGCGGATTTTGAATCCGCTACGTCTACCATTCCATCACACCGGCATGTGACCCAAGTATTATACCGTATTTTCTTCCCAAATGCAAGACAAAAATTGCGGCCCCGCCGGGGGCCGCAATTTGGCTTGTCAGAACGGACTTACTGCTTCACCCACTGGACGGGCAGCTTTACATGGAGGTCGTCCAGATTATCAAAGAGCTCATAGCTGCCGCCGGTCCACTGCATGGTGCCGCCGGACAGGGTATACTCGGCGCAGCTGTCGTCGCTGAAGGTGTCTGCCTTATCGCTGAGATACAGCTTGCCCTTGGCCGCCCGGTAATAGCCGGACTCATTTTCATCCGCCAGGCCGTCCATCATCTGGTCCACGTCTATCGAGGCGTCCATCATCTGCTGCACGTACTCCTTCACGGTGACGCCCTCAGCTGCCATGGCCTCGTCAATGTCGGCCCGGTTCATGCCCTGATCCTCCAGCTGCTGATAGATCATCTCCACCGCCACAGGGATCAGCGAGTCAATGTAGGTCTGGAGGGAGGTTTTCAGGGCGTCCCGATCCACGTTCAGCGTATAGGTGCCGTCCTCGTTCAGCTTCAGCACAAACACCATCTCCATGGTGGCGTCCGTGGACAGGTCCATCCCGGCCCCCTGGTTGACGCCCTCCTGGAACAGTTCCGTGATGTCGCAGTTCCATTTCCAGGTGCCCGCCACCTGGGCGTTGTCGTCGCCGCTGCACGCCGTCAGGCTCAGGGCCATCATCAGCGTCAGCAGCACAGCAATGATGCGTTTCATACTCTTTCTCCTTTGTTCATCTTTCTTCCTGGCCGTTCAGGCCGTGTTCAGTTTACACAATTTTAACCGCCCTGTCAACCGGATTTTTTGAACGCTGCGCCTGCGGCGGGGCTTACTGCCTGACCCATTTCACAGGCAGCTGAGCGCCGGCATCCTCCAGAGTACCGATGGGACCGCTGTCGCCGCCGGTCCAGGTCATCACATCCCCGTCCAGGCTATACTCGGTATAGTTGTCCCGATCGAAGGAATCCTTTTGCTTGCTGACATACAGTCTGCTGCCGTCGGCCCGGAAATAGCCGCTCATGGAATCTCCGGCTACGCTGTCGGCCACCTTATACGGGTCGCCCTGGCTCAGCAGCGTCAGCTTCATATAGCTCTCCCAGGTAAGGCCCTTGTCGGTCATGATCGCGTCAAACTGCTCCCGGGTTATGCCCTTGCTGGCGGCCATCTCCTGGTAACCCTGCTCTATGATGGCGTCGATGTATGTGTCTATACACGACTGCAGGGACTGGTACAGGGCGGCCTTGTCCACCGCCATGGAAAAGCTGCCGTCCCGCCGGAAGGTCAGCACATAGACCATCTCCACGGTGTCGATCTCCGTGATTTTGTTTTCTTTGAAGATCTGGTCGGTAACATCCATGGTCCATTTCCAGGTTCCCTCCAGGCTTTCGTTCTTGCTGCTGCCGCAAGCTGTCAGACTCAGAAGCAGCAGCGTCATCATGAGCCATGCCAATACTCTTTTCATAGTGTCTCCCTTGCGCTTCCTGTCTGTTACTGCTTGACCCAACGAACGGGCGGCTGAACGTCAACGCCCTCCAGGAATTGGATCAGATCGTTGTTGCCGCCGGTCCAGGTCATCGTGCCGTCGGAGGACAGAACATACTCGGTGCATTCATCCTTGTCCAGAGATTTTTCCCGCTTGCTGACATACAGCCTGCCGCCGTCGGCCCGGAAATAGCCCTCCATGATTATGCCATCGCCCAGCCGGGCCACGAATTCCTCCGCCGTTTCATCGGTGTTGTTCCGACCGGCGAGATAGGCCTGCCTGTACTTCTCCGTCTCCTCCGGGCTCAGGCTGCTGGACTGGAATATTTTCTCGGCTTCCTGATCCATTTCTGCATAAAACGTGTTTTCCATTTTCTCCAGGTATGCCTGAATGGAGGCCTTCACTGCGTCCCGGACGATGTACAGGGAATAGGTGCCGTCCTCGTTGAAGGTTATCGCATACACCATCTCCACCGTGGCGTCTGTGGGGCTGCCGATCAGATCCATGCTCATCTGGTCGAAGTCATCGGTGATATCGATGGTGTATTTCCAGGTGCCGGTGATCTGGCTGCTCGCTTTTCCGCTTCCCACATCGCTGCAAGATGTCATAGCAAAAATTAGCATAAGCGCCGCTATGACTGTATAAACCTTTTTCATACTCTTTCTCCTTTATTCATCTTTCTTCCTGGCCGTTCAGGCCACATACAGTTTACACAACCCCTCCCGGTCTGTCAATCGGATTTTCGACTTTTTTCGCCACGCCCCGGCAGTTTCCGGAAGAAATTTCAAATTACCTATTGACTTGGTAGTTAATTTCGGTTATACTCCAATTACAAACCAAACCGATAGGTAATTCAAGCCTGAAACAGGGAGGAATATACAAATGACTGTTTACGCAGATAACGCGGCCACCACCAGGATGAGCCGGACGGCCCTGGACGCCATGCTTCCCGCCATGGAGGAGAACTACGGCAACCCCTCCAGCCTGCACAGCGTGGGCCAGCGGGCGGCGGAGCTGCTGATGAAGAGCCGCGAGACCGTGGCCCGGTGCCTGAACTGCCAGCCCCGTGAGATCATCTTCACCTCCGGCGGCAGCGAGGCCGACAACCAGGCCCTGCTTTCCGCCGCCGCCATCGGCCGCCGCAAGGGCAAGATGCACATCATCTCCACCGCCTTCGAGCACCACGCCATTCTCCACACCCTGAAGAAGCTGGAGAAGGAGGGCTTCCAGGTGGAGCTGCTGCCGGTTCACGAAAACGGCATGGTCTCCGCTCAGCAGGTGGCAGACGCCATCCGGGAGGACACCTGCCTGGTGACGGTCATGTACGCCAACAACGAGATCGGCAGCATCCTGCCCATTGAGGAGATCGGCGCCGTGTGCCGGGAAAAGGGCGTTCTGTTCCACACCGACGCCGTGCAGGCGGCGGGCCACCTGCCCATCGACGTCCAGGCCCAGCACATTGATATGCTGAGCCTCTCCGGCCACAAGTTCCACGGCCCCAAGGGCGTGGGTGCGCTGTACGTCCGGGGCGGCATCCCCCTGGTGAACGTCATCGAGGGCGGCGCCCAGGAGCGGGGCAAGCGGGCCGGCACCGAGAATGTCCCCGGCATCGCCGGCATGGCCGCCGCCCTGGAGGAGGCCTGCGCCCACATGGAGGAAAACCGCGTGAAGGTCACGGCCCTGCGGGACCGGCTGATTGAGGGCCTGTCCAAAATTCCCCACAGCGCCGTCAACGGCGACCTGGAGCACCGTCTGCCCGGCAACGTGAACCTCTGCTTCGAGGGCATCGAGGGCGAGTCCCTGCTTCTGCTGCTGGACGCCGCTGGCATCTGCGCCTCCTCCGGCTCCGCCTGCACCTCCGGCTCCCTGGACCCCAGCCATGTGCTGCTGGCCATCGGCCGGCCCCACGAGGTGGCCCACGGCTCCCTGCGGCTGAGCCTGTGCGAGTGGAACACCCAGGAGGAGGTGGACCACATCCTGCGGGAGGTTCCCCGGGTGGTGGAGTACCTGCGGTCCATGTCCCCGGTGTGGAAGGACCTGGAATCCGGTAAGAAAGCATTCATGCTGTGACAACGAAAGGAGCGTTTTGAATATGGCACTGTACAGCGATATCGTGATGGATCATTTCATGCACCCCCGCAACGTGGGTGAGATCGAAAACCCCGACGGCGTGGGCCAGGTGGGCAACGCCAAGTGCGGCGACATTATGAAGATGTACCTGAAAATCCGGGACAACGTCATCCAGGACGTGAAGTTCGAGACCTTCGGCTGCGGCAGCGCCATCGCCTCGTCCTCCATGGCCACCGAGATGATCAAGGGCAAGACCATCGACGAGGCCCTGGCCGTCACCAACCGCCAGGTGGTGGACGCCCTGGGCGGTCTGCCCGCCCACAAGCTCCACTGCTCCGTGCTGGCGGAGGAGTCCATCAAGTCCGCCATCAAGGACTACTATGACCGCCACGGCATCGAGTATGACCACAGCAAGTTCCCAGAGGACTGCGGCTCCTGCGAAAGCTGCCGGATGGTGTAACATGGTCATTTCCAGCAAGGGCCGCTATGCCCTGCGGGTGATGGTGGACCTGGCGGAGCACGGCGGCGACGGCTACGTCTCCATGCGGGACGTGGCCCGGCGTCAGGAGATCTCCGACAAATACGCCGGCCAGATCATGACCCTGCTGAGCCGGGCGGGACTGGTGGACGGCGTCACCGGCAAGGGCGGCGGCTATCGCCTGACCCGCCAGCCGCAGGAGTACCCCCTGGGGGAGATTCTCCGCCTGACGGAGGGCTCCCTGGCCCCGGTGGCCTGCCTGGAGGAGGGGGCCCACCCCTGCGGCCGGGCGGCCCAGTGCCGGACCCTGCCGGTGTGGAACCGCCTGGGCCAGCTCATCGGCGACTATCTGGACAGCGTGACCCTGCGGGACCTTCTGAAAACCGACGAATAACCCCCGCGCCGGACCTTTGGCTTGCCAAAGGTCCGGCGCGTATGCTATACTGGATAAAAATCCCGCCGCAACCTGAGGTTTCCTGCCGTTTTCCGGGGAAATGCCCCGGCGCAACCTGAGGTTGGTGGATTTTATCCCCGGCGGGGCGTACAATGGGACCATACAGACGGGGCATCCCCCGAAAAAAGGAGGCACGCGCCATGTTCGACGGCTTTTTCTCCGGCGACGGATTCATTTCCATCTTCTTCCTGCTTTTCATCGTGGCCTTTGTGGCGATCCTGGGCATGATCCTGGTGACGTTCGTCCGGGAGCTGTCCCAGCGGAACAGGAACAACCACTCCCCCCGGCTGACGGTGGAGGCCACAGTGGTGGCCAAGCGCCAGAGCTTCTCCTCCCACCGCAGCGGCGGTGAGATGCACACCACCACCTCCACCCGGTATTTCGCCACCTTCCAGGTGGAAAGCGGCGACCGCATGGAGCTGCAGATGAGCGGCCAGGACTACGGTATGCTGGTGGAGGGGGACCGGGGCCGCCTGACCTTCCAGGGGACCCGGTATCTGGACTTTCAGCGGATGTGATATAAAGGAGGACACGCCATGGCAACGGTACACTGCAAGGCCTGCGGAAAGAGCTATAACTACGAGAAAAACGGCTGCTGCCCGGAGTGCGGGGCCTATAACCGCCCGCCCCGGCGGGAGCAGGTGTATGCCGACGGCACCGTCCACCATCTGGACGGCTCCTCCCGCCGCCCGGTGCCCAATGGGGACAAGGTCTGCTACGAGCGGAAGGAGAACCACCAGAAGAAGGTCTGCTTCGAGGACCAGGCCCGCCAGGTCCGGGAAAAGCTGAATAACCTCAGCGGCCCGGCCCGTCAGGTGAGCCTGGTGGGGGTGCTGGTGGCGGGGCTGATCGTCCTGTCCCTGGTCAGCTCCATCGTCTCCAGCTGTCAGGTCCGCCACACGGATTATTCCGTCGACCCGGTCACCCCTGCCACCCAGGAACCGGCGGTGGCCCAGGAATGGCTGGACTGGGATACCTGGCAGGGAGGCCGGGTGGGCCTGTTGGGCGCGTCCTATGAGGACGGCGTCCTCCAGGTGGAGCTGGAGATCCACCGGGACCCCGGAGACGTGCTGCTGGACGACTTCTGGCTTTACTGCGTGGACGAGGACGGCCAGGAGCTGACCCGGGCGGTCAGCGACGCCAGCTGCCAGGAGCAGTACTGGACTCTGCATTTTGACCTGTCCGCCGACTGGTACGACAACCTTCAGTATGTGGAGCTGCAGCTGCTGGCTCCGGACGGAACCCAGGATGGATTTCTCCTTCTGCTATACCAGGACACGAACGTTTTGACAGGCTGAAGGGCCTGACCCGGCCCGCTGAGGGCAGCGGGCCGGACGCCCTTGGCTCTCCCTCTGGGAGAGCTGTCACCGAAGGTGACTGAGAGGGCCTGTAGGGACGTGGGCCCACCAATATGGCGCTTTCGTAGGGCAGGGCACGCGGGCCCTGCCCTACAGGTGTTCTTTCAATAAACATTCCGTAGGGCGGGGCCCGTGTGCCCCGCCGTCGTTTACTTTCCCGCCACACCACCGTAGGGGAGGACGACCCTGTCCGCCCTTTTCCTGCGGGAATCACAGAACCATTATAATAAGGAGACATATCATGGAACGAATCAAAGGGATCCTGGGCTTCGGCGGCATGCGCCTGCCCATGAAGGACGGGGAAGTGGTCATCGACGAGATGAACCGCATGGTGGACGCCTTCCTGGAGGCGGGCTTCAACTATTTCGACACCGCCCACGGCTACCTCCAGGGCCGGAGCGAGCTGGCCCTGCGGGAGTGCCTGGCCCGCCGCTACCCCCGGGACCGTTTTGTCCTCACCGACAAGCTCACCGACTGTTTTTTCAAGAGCCAGGCGGACATCCGCCCGCTGTTTGAGGCCCAGCTCCAGGCCTGCGGCGTGGAGTATTTCGACTTCTACCTGATGCACGCCCAGGGCCTCACCAACTACGACCATTTCAAGGCCTGTCGGGCCTATGAAACGGCCTTTGCCCTGAAGGCCGAGGGCAAAATCCGCCATGTGGGCATCTCCTTCCACGACCGGGCGGAGGTGCTGGAGCAGATTCTGACAGACTACCCGGATATCGAGGTGGTGCAGCTGCAATTCAACTATCTGGATTATGACGACCCCGCGGTCCAGAGCCGCAGGTGCTACGAGGTCTGCCGCCGGCACAACAAGCCGGTGCTGGTGATGGAGCCCGCCAAGGGCGGCAGCCTGGTCAACCTGCCGCCGGAGGCCCGGGCGGTGCTGGACGGCCTCCACGGCGGCGCCCCCGCCAGCTATGCCCTGCGCTTTGTGGGCAGCTTCCCGGGGATCCGGGTGGTGCTCTCCGGCATGGGCAGCGTGGAGCAGGTCCGGGAAAACACCGCCTGCATGAAGGACTTCCGCCCCCTGGACGAGACGGAGATGGCCGCTGTCCGCCGGGTGCAGGAGATCTTCCACAGCAAGAATCTCATTCCCTGCACCGCCTGCCGCTACTGCACCGACGGCTGTCCCAAGCACATCTCCATTCCGGACCTGTTCGCCATCATGAACACCAAGCAGATTCATCACGACTGGAACGCCCACCTGTACTATGACGAGGTGCACACCGCCCCGGGCCGCCGGGCCTCCGACTGCATCAAGTGCGGCAAGTGCGAAAAGGCCTGTCCCCAGCACCTGCCCATCCGCCAGCTGCTGGAGCAGGTGTCCCAGGAGTTCGACAAGGCCCGATAAACCCCATCTCCGAAAAAAGACTGCGGCTCACCGCCGCAGTCTTTTTCTGTGGAATTCTGCGGATTGCCCGCCCGACAGGATGTCCTGCCGTTAACGCTCCGCCCCGCCCACCGGTCCGTTGCTTTTGGGTCGGGTAAAACCCGGCCCCTACAGGCAAACTGTCGATAGAACATTCGTAGGGGCGGACGACTCTGTCCGCCCCTTATTTGGCCCCGCCTGCACACGCCGGACTTTCGTACAGCTTCCCGTGCACGAAATAGTTATACGACCGGCACCCCCCGGCGCACCACGGACCCATCCGGCACCGGGCGCAGCTTCCCGTCAGCATCTCCCGCCGGAACTGCCGGTTGTACGCAAAGGCCCCCGGGTCCTCCCAGATGTCCCGCAGCCTCCGCTGCCGCAGATTCCCCTCGTTGAACCGCTCATCGTACAGCGATTCGCACCCCCGCACGTTGCCCGCGCTGTCGATGCCTATGGCGGAGATACCCGCCCTGCACCCCTGGAAGCAGGCCCCATCGGCCCCCCGCAGGCGCAGCTCCTCATCCGTAAAATACCCCACGTTGTCAGCCGCCCCCAGCATAAACGGCGCTTCCGCCCGGTGCCGCATCACGAAAGCGATGACCTCCGCCGGGTCGATGCGCCAGTCCAGCCCCCGGGCGGCGTTGCCCATGGGCGAGCACGCCTGTAGCTGCCACGCGGCAATGCCGGACCCCTCCAGCACCCGGTACAGCTCCTCCAGCCGCCCCATGCAGTCCCGCCGCAGCGTGGAGATCACCGACACCGGCATCCCCGCCGCCGTCAGCGCCCGGACGGCCTCCATGGCCCGCTTAAAGCTCCCGGCCTGCCGCCCGGCGTCATGCACGTCCTCCGGCCCGTCGATGGACACCGCCACCGACGACACCCCCGCCTGCTTCAGCTGTTCCAGCACCTCCGGCGACATCAGGTACCCGTTGGTGATCACGTCCACCCGGACGCCCAGCCCGGCCAGCCGCCCGGCGATCTGCGCCCAGTCCCGCCGCAGGAACACCTCGCCTCCGATCAGCGACACCCTCCGGCAGCCCAGGTCCGCCAGCTGCTCCGCCGCGTCCATGCACTCCGCCGTGGACAGCTCGTCCGCCCTGGCCCGCCCCCCCGGCGGACCCGCAGTACCTGCACCCGAAGCAGCACGCCAGCGTCAGCTCCCACACGCAGCTCGTAAGCCGGAACCCGCTCATTTCTTCTCCATAATCTCCGGCGCGGCATACACCGCCATGATGGGCGGCTCCTTCCGCTCCTTGACCCCCGGCCTTTTCAGCGGCTTATCCTGCATCAGCCGCTCCAGCGCCGCCCTGGGGTCCTCCTGGGGATACCCGCTCTGCTTCTTCTCGTTCATGGCCAAAAACCTCCTCATCTGTTGGTTATCTCCTCCATTATACCACCCCCGCCCCCCTCCGTCCACCCCGGTTTCCCCAGAATACACTTGCATTCGACACCCCTTTGTGATATAATGCCAAGCAGGCGTAAAAATATCGCAAACAAGTCCCAAAACCTTTTGCAAACGATATCGGAATGGTGTACAATGGATACTATCCAGAACTGTCCCTGCAAAACCCAAGTCAATTGGGGCCGCCCGGCCCCCAAAATAAACGAAATGGGAGGAATGAGAAAATGAAAACATGGAAACAGGCGCTGGCCCTTGTGCTGGCGCTGGTCATGGCCCTGTCTCTGGTGGCCCTGCCATCCTTCGCCGAGGGCGAGGAGGAGAGCGCCGGGTTGCCCAACGGAGTTTCGATCGTGAGCTCCGGCGGCTCCACCGAGGGGACCGTTGGCATGGAAATGAGCAAGACCCTGCAGCTGAATGCTGACGGGAAAACCGGCATCCTGACCCTAGAAGCCTATGCTACCGGTCAGTCTCAGGTGGTGCAGAAGGACGTCCCCCTGGACATCGTCCTGGTCCTGGACCAGTCTGGCTCTATGGCGTATACCTTCAGCGGAAACACAAAACGTCAGGCCGCCTTGAAGAATGCGGTGAAGAACTTCATCAGCTCTGTTGCCGACAAGTATGACCCTGAGACCAGCGACCACCGCATGGCGGTTGTGACGTTTGATAGTAGCGCCTCCACGCTTGTCAACTGGACTCAGGTGGACGGAACCGGTAAGGACACGCTGACTACAGCGATTGATGGGTTGCCGAAGTCTCCGGAGGGCGGCACGCAGGTTGGAAAGGGCATGCAGCGGGCGCAGACGTTGCTGGACAACAGCACCTACAAGGGTAGCAACCCGGCCCAGCGTACACAGGTGGTCATCATGTTCACCGATGGCGAGCCCGGCGATTATGACTTTGACATCAGCGTTGCCAACGATGCCATCAAGGCTGCCAAGACCATGAAGGACAATGGCGTTGTGGTATACACCATTGGCATTTTCACCGGTGCTGACCCCAGCCAGCTGTATGGAACGCGCCGGAATGCAAATAACGATGGTTCGGTAGGGGATTACTGGAACAGTGAAACTGCTTCCGCCAACCGCTACATGAACTATGTGTCCAGCAACTTTAAGACGGCGGCTGACTTGGGGTTGGAGGACTATTACTATCATGGTTATTATCATCGCATCACCAAGAACTACACCCGCGACAGCAGCAACTATTATCTTGCAGCCAGCGATGCTGACGGTCTGAACAATGTGTTCTCCACCATCAGCAGCACCATCGGCGGCTCGGACTCTACTCTGACGGCCACCGCCACCATGGTGGACGTGATTTCCGAGTACTTCCAGCTGCCCAAAAACTATCTGGATTCCCTCAAGGCGTACACCGTTCCCTTTACCGGCACCGATGCCAGCGGCAATCGCCAGTGGGGCGCGAATCAGACCAGATACACACCCAGCGTTGAGGACGACAAGGTTTCTGTCACCGGCTTTAACTACTCTGATAACTGGGTTGGCTTCCACACCGACAAGGATGGAAAACAGACTGCTCGCGGTAGCAAGATGGTCCTGGAGATTCCGATCCAGGTCAAGGACGGCACGGTGGGCGAGGTTCCCACCAACGATCTGAACAACTCCGGCATTCTGGACGGAAACGGGGACATGTTCGCGAAATTCGTGAGCCCCGTGGTGAAATATGCTTACTTCACCGTGGTCCCCGTGACCAGCTCTGTGGACGAAAACGGCAAGAACTATGGCACTCGTGGTCAGGAAAAGAAAGTCCGCTTGCTGGATAACCCGACCTATAACCTGGTGAACGAAGTCCCCAAAGACTTCCTCTATGGCGGCACCTTTAACGAGGAGACCTGCACCACCGTCCACAACAAAGTCAAGGGTCAGAACCCCATGGCGATTGCCCCTGTTGAGAACGAGACCTACTATATCTGGGAAGTCCCCGACACCTATCTGCGCCCCTTCACCTTCTATGTGTGGCAGCATGTGGATGGCAAGGAGACGGTGACGAAGCTCTATCCCCTGGTCGGTGTGGACCGCACCAATTATGCGGATGTCGGCTTTGCTGTCTGCTGGGGTAAGACGTATAACGAGACCACCGCTGAGGATGTGCACTCCGGCTGTGGTGAACTGACGGACAGTGCTTCTGTCGGTACTAAGGCTACCGTCTATCAGCGCCTGCTGGCCGTCAAGGCCGGGGCACCTGTGGAGTCCTGGTACCTGATGAAGGGAGCTGCTACCATGTATCCAGGCGATATTAAGGCCACGAATACGGTTATCGATGAAGGCTGCATCGGCGGCTTCCGTCTGGATGCTCGGCAGTTTGAAAACTTCAAGACCGCTGGCATCACCTACAGACCTTATTGGATTACTCTGGACGGTGTCCGCGTGGACAGCGTCAGAAGCCGTACCCTCACTTTCCAGGAAGGCTCCAAAACGCCCATCTATAACCCGAGTCAGACTGGGAAATATAGTGCGGGATACACCTATGTGAATCCCCCCACTGCCCAGACCCTGAGCTTCCGGACCTGCATGCTGGCTGACGACTCTCAGCCCGTGGTGGACGAGAGACTGACCGTCACCGTGGTGGATGGCTCCAACACCACCCAGGTCAAGGTGGCCCCCAACGGCAGCGTCCGTGACCAGGTGGCCTACCAGGCTCCTGCCGGCAAGGTCTTTGCCGGTTGGTTCGCCGACCAGGCTTACACCACCCCCGCTGACCTGGACCAGGTCACGGAGGACACCACCATCTACGCCAAGTACGTCAGCGACTCCTATCTGGACCTGGATTACAGCCGCACCGGCCTGTTCCGTCTCCGTGGCGTCACCCTGATCTCTGCCGTGGATAACCCCGCCAACTATCAGGCCTCCGGCATCATGGTCAATGGCCAGAAGCTCGACGTCTCCTACGCCAGCCGTTATCGGATCTTCAAGACTCCCGCCAACCTGTTCGGCGCGGCCCGTGACGCCAAGCTCATGCTGGCTGATAAGAGCCTCTCCGGCACCGGCACTCTGGAGGTCACCCCCTATTGGATCACCCTGGACGGCACCGAGGTCCACGGCGTCACCCATACCCTGCATTACAACACCCGCACCATTTGGGAGTGAGGAAAGGAGAACAGCATGAACTTTATCGATCCTCAGCTCCGGCCGGTTCTGGATAAGGATAATGTGATTGTGCAGCCCTCTGGTGGCCAGGGCGGTATTGGAACCGACAGCATTGGCAACGGTCTTTACCGTGTCACCCTCCCCGACGGCACCAAGGTCGTCGTGGACCAGTACGGCAACATCATCGGCTGAGCAAAACCCCGAGCCGGGCAAAAACCCCAAGCGGGGGGATGGCATCCCATCCCCCCGCTTTCTTCCATCCATCCCTCTTGGCTCTCCCTCTGGGAGAGCTGTCACCGAAGGTGACTGAGAGGGCCTGTAGGGCGGGGCCCATGTGCCCCGCCGTCAATTATCGGCCACCCCCTTGCCATGTCATTCCGAGGAGGCCCGCAGGGCCGACGTGGGCCCGGCATCAACCGCCGGGTCTGCCGAATGCACGTTCCTTATGCGTTCGGCTGGAATCCGCGTCCCCATCCGAATCCCCGCCCCCTACGGACTTGGCTCTCCCTCTGGGAGAGCTGTCACCGAAGGTGACTGAGAGGGCCCCACCACCCCAACCACCCAAACCCCCCAAAATAACGCCTATGAAATTTCGTCTCAACCTGGCTGGCGTCCCTGTGGACGTCACCACCCAATACGATGAATACTATCCGTATTTTTTGCCCTACCTGGAAATACCGGGACATCCCCCCTTGTCCCGCCTTGTCCCGCCAATGACCGGGACATTCCCACCGTGGAAATTTCCCCCCCGGCGGCTTCAGACAGCTTCCAGAATTTACCCGCCGGATTCCGCCGCGTATTATGTGGAATATATGGAACTCTGCCCCGCCATCTCCTCTGCCATCACGGCTTTTGAACGCATCGTGTTCCACGCGGTTTCCTTTATCTGGAAGGACCTGGCTTGGCTTATTACCGCCCCCAGCGGCACCGGCAAGTCCACCCACTATTGTCTCTGGAAACTCCTCTGTCCCGATGAAATTCAGATCATAAATGGGGATAAACCCATTGTATATATAGAAAATGACGAAGCATTCGTCACAACTTCTCCCTGGACGGGCAAAGAGAACATGTCTCAACGCCTGACCGCTAAATTAGGCGGAATTATTGTCTTGGAACAGTCTGATTCCAACGAAATCACACGCCTGACCGTTCACAAATCCGCCGGAAAAGTCTTTTCCCAGTTTCTTTTTGATTGTAATACCGAGTGGGAAGCAAAAACTGCCTGTCGTATCGCAGAAAAAATGCTGAAAACACCGGTTTGGCTCCTGAAAAACCGCGGCGATATCGAATCTGCCAAATTGTGCCGGAAAACTCTGGAAACCTATCTGGAATCCTCCGCTTCCCATTGATTGCATATAAACGAAAAATTGTTCTCAAAAATGGTGATTTATTATGAAATATACCGTTATTCCCGGAGTAATTCTTACGAAAATCTGCGATGAAGATTTCCTGGTGGCCACCGGCCCCGCCCGTGGCCGCGTCCCGTATGTTGAGGGGATCAATTCCACCGGTGCTTACTTTTTTTCAAAAATTCTTGATGGACTTTCCACAGAAGAAATTATAGAAGACGCTGTAAAATTATATGAAACGCCGGAAGAGGTTATTGCGCCCTCCTTTGAGCGCTTTATGGAGTCCCTCCTCCGCTCCGGCTATCTTGAAAAAAGTGAATTGTGAAATAATAATCATTCCTTGACGGGAAAATAAATATTTGATACAATAATAAAGCTTCAAATCAAATATTTATACAAAAAGGAGAAGAATCATGGAACGCGAAAAGCTGGGGTCCCGCCTGGGCTTCATCCTGCTGTCCGCCGGGTGCGCCATTGGCTGCGGAAATGTCTGGAAATTCCCCTGGATGTGCGGCCAATACGGTGGCGGCGGCTTCGTTTTGCTCTATTTTTTCTGCCTGGTGATTTTGGGCCTGCCGATCATGATTATGGAGTTCAGCGTGGGCCGGGCGGCACAGGCGAGCCCCATCAAAATGTATCAAAAACTGGAGAAAAAGGGCCAGAAATGGCACATTCATGGGTATGTTTCATTCTTTGGAAGCGTGGCCCTGATGGCGTTTTACACGGTGGTCACCGGGTGGATCGTGTATTATTTTGTGCGGTTTCTGACGGGAAATATCCAGGATCTGGGATTTTCGTCCATGATTACAAACCCGGGGGTTAACGTGACCTATCTGGCGGTGACGGTGGTGCTGGCCTTCGGCATCCTGTGCTTCGGGCTGCAGGGCGGCCTGGAGCGGGTCACCAAATATATGATGATGCTGCTTCTGGTGCTGATGCTGGTGCTGGCGGTGCACAGCTTCACCCTGTCCGGTGCGGCGGAGGGGCTGCGGTTCTATCTGGTGCCGGACCTGTCCAAAATCAACGGCAGCGTGGTGGTGGGGGCCATGAACCAGGCCTTCTTTACCCTATCCGTGGGCATGGGTGCCATGGCTATTTTCGGCAGCTACATCGGAAAAGAGCGCTCCCTGATGGGGGAGTCGGTGCACATCATCGTGCTGGACACCTTTGTGGCGGTGGTGGCGGGACTGATCATGTTCCCGGCCTGCTTCACCTATGGGGTGGAGGTCAATGCCGGTCCCAGCCTGCTGTTTGACACCATGGCCACCGTGTTCAACCACATGAACGGCGGCCGCTGGTGGGGAACCCTGTTCTTCCTGTTTATGGTGTTCGCGGCCCTGTCCACGGTGCTGGCGGTGTGCGAGGAGATACTGGCCATGGTGCGGGATCTTACCGGTTGGAGCCGCCCGGTAGGGTGCCTGGTCTGCGGCGGGGGGATCTTTCTGGTGGCGCTGACCACGGCCCTGGGTTACAGTGTGCTGCATTTCCAGCCCTTTGCAGAGGGCACCGCCTGGTTGGACCTGTGGGATTTCCTGGTGTCCAACAATATTCTGCCCCTGGGATCCCTGGTGCTTGCCCTGTTCTGCTGCAACAAGTTCGGCTGGGGATGGGACAGCTTCCTGCTGGAGGCCAACGCCGGCCGGGGCCTGAAGGTCCGCCCGTGGATGAAGCCGCTGTTCCGGTATGTGGTCCCGGCGGCCATCCTGTTCATCTATGTCTATGGCATGGCGACTTTCCAGTGGAAGTGACGTGAGCATAAGAAAAGGAGAGGCAAGTGCGGGTGGTCGTAAGACAGTTTCAGTCCCGGCAGTAATGTCTGCTGGGCTTGTTCTTGCATATATTAAAGCCAGATGATAGAATTAAACAAATCAATAAGTCGGAATAATAAGGTGGGTAAGGTCTAACATGCCAACAATTCAGTTAAAGGCGATGACGCGAGAACTATGTCACGAACTGTACAAGCATTGGACGAATGATGCGTCTATCTATATGGATATGCACCTGTTTCAGCCCTATGTTTATGACGAAGCTGCGGTAAATCGATATTTTGATATGAAGGGGCAGGATGCTTCACGCAGACTGTTTGCGATCATGCTTGGAGATAAGGTGATCGGGGAATTGCAATTGAAGCAGATCGACCATGATAAAAAAGAATGTTCCCTGAGTATCCATATGCAAAACGACGCAGTGAAGGGAAGGGGATACGGAACGCAGGCAGAACGTTTGGCGGTAAAAACTGCCTTTGACGAGCTGGGAATGGCTGCGGTAAACGCAGATACCATTAGGAAAAACACCCGGAGTCAGCATGTGCTGGAAAAGGTAGGCTTTCGCTTTGTCGGAGAAGATGAAACATTCAAATACTACCGTATCGAGCAGTAAACTCCAATTTGCCGAACTGATAAAGGGCGCACGTCTATACACCTTTCGGTGTACCGTGCGAGCATCCCTTGCCTCTCCCTTTGGGAGAGGTGGCCGAGCGCAGCGAGGACGGAGAGGGTAAACAATGACCATACCAAAAGACAACACCCAATTAGAAAATGCCCGACGGCTTCGCAGGGAGATGACACCCCACGAACGTAAGCTCTGGTATCTTTTTCTCCGCAAATATCCGGTAAAAATTTACAAACAGCGGATTATCGGCAAATTCATCGTGGACTTTTACTGCGCTTCGGCCAGACTGGTCATTGAATTGGATGGCTCTCAGCATTATGAACCTCAGGGGCTTGCTTATGATGCGGAACGTTCTCAATTCCTGATGTCTCTTGGGTTGGAGATTCTGCGATTCTCCAACCGGGATATCGACAGGGATTTTCGTGGTGTGTGCACACAAATTGATCTTATCATTCAAAAAAGGCTGCAAGACCCTCTCAGTCACCTGCGGTGACAGCTCTCCCAAAGGGAGAGCCAAGGGGCTGCACCCCATTACATAGTATGTTGATATGAGAAATGGAGCGTATCTGTATCGATACGCTCCATTGACTGTTTTATGAACACCCATCTAAGTGCCTCTCCTTTTTTGTCGTATATCGGGCATGTCTGGTGAATTGCGCGGCAAAGAGGGCAGACTTGACCAATAGGAGCTCGGGCTGCGGCACAGAGAAATCACCGAAGCGCCCTGTAGGGCCCGCTGCCCTCAGCGGGCCGGGGGATGAGGATACGGATTGCCGCGCCAGCCTGCGGCTGGCTCGCAATGACACGGCAAGGAGATTGCCGATAATCGGGCGGGGCACATGGGCCCCGCCCTACAGACCCTTTCAGTCACCTTCGGTGACAGCTCTCCCAGAGGGAGAGCCAAGTCCGTAGGGCCCGCTGCTCACAGCGGGCCGGGGAGAGCCCACGCCTCTATGACGGGTGCACCAGCTAAAATGGTTGTTGACAATCCATCTTAATTGACATATAATCCTATTAAGAGGTGAGAAAATGATCTACCGAAACACGGTCCAGCGGGCCATGACACTGGAGGCGGTGCGGAGGCTGCACGCGCACCCAACGGCGGAGGAGGTATACCGGCAGGTGGCGGCGGAGCACCCCAGCGTCAGCCGGGCCACGGTTTACCGCAATCTGCGGCAGCTGGCGGAAAGCGGCCTGCTGCTGAAAATCAACACCACAGACGGGGCGGATCACTTCGATCACCGGTGCGACGCCCACTATCACGCCGGATGCCTGCGCTGCGGCCGGGTTTTCGACGTGGAGCTGCGGCAGCCGCCGCAGCTGGAGAAGCTGCTGGGGGATACCCACGGCTTCGCGGTCAGCGGATACGACCTGCTGTTTCGTGGCGTGTGCCCGGAATGCGGCGGGAAAACATCCATATAATAAGAAGAGCAAAACGAAAGGGAAGGAAACAAATATGAACAAAACCACCAAATACGCCGGGACCCAGACGGAGAAGAACCTGATGGCGGCCTTTGCCGGGGAATCCGAGGCCCGGAACAAGTACACCTACTTCGCCTCCAAGGCTAAAAAGGACGGCTTTGAGCAGATCGCAGCCCTGTTTCTGAAAACGGCGGAAAACGAGAAGGAGCACGCCAAGCTGTGGTTCAAGGAGCTGGAGGGCATCGGCTCCACCGCCGAGAACCTGCTGTCCGCCGCCGAGGGTGAAAACTATGAGTGGACGGACATGTATGAGGGCTTCGCCAAAACCGCCGATGAGGAGGGCTTCCACGAGCTGGCCCAGCGGTTCCGCCTGGTGGGGGCCATTGAGAAGCACCATGAGGAGCGCTATCGGGCGCTGCTGCGCAACGTGGAGATGGCGGAGGTGTTTGCCAAGAGCCAGGTGAAGGTGTGGGAGTGCCGCAACTGCGGCCACATCGTGGTAGGGGAGAAGGCCCCGGAGGTCTGCCCCACCTGTAACCATCCCCAGAGCTATTTCGAAATTCACGCGGAGAACTATTGATAGAAAAACGCAGGAGACGCCGCCCACCCGGGCGGCGTCTCCTGCTTTTGCGCTGGGGGAAAAGGGTGTTATGACTGCCTGGCGGAGGGCTTCAGCTTCTCCGCGATGACGCACAGAAGGATGGTCAGCACCATGTCCGGCAGGGTGTAGCCCACGGGGGTGTCCACACCCATCAGCAGGCGATAGGCCACGAAGCCGATCAGCCAGATCACCAGGTTCCGGGCGTCGGCGGCCACGGCGAAGCGGTCCCGGCGCAGAAGGAAGTGGTCGGCGATCTGGACGGCGATCATGGGGGCGAACACGGAGCCGATCAGGTACAGGAAGTTGGTGATATCGTCCATGGGGAACAGGATGGCCCCGGCCACGCCCACCAGGGTGGTGACGATGGCCACGGTTTTGCCGCTGAGCTTCCCGGACAGGGACTCGGCGGAGATGCCGGCGGACCAGGCGTCCAGGAAGGTGGTGGTGACGGTGGAGAACACCAGGATCACCAGGGCGGCGATGCCCAGACCGGCCTTCACCATGATGACGGCGATGTCATACTCGCCGGTGAAGATGGCCGCGCCCATGCCGATGACGTACATCCAGCAGGACACCAGGCCATAGGTGACCACGCTGGCCACGGTGGCCCGGACGGGCTTCTGGGCCTGGCGGGTATAGTCGCTGATCAGGGGCAGCCAGGACAGGGGCATGGCCACCGCCAGCTCCACCGCCGCGCCGAAGGTCAGGCCCTCGCCGCTGGGGGCGGCCATGGCGCTGCCGGAGAAGAAAATCACCTTGCACAGCACCAGGGTCAGCACAAACAGGGCGGCCATGGTGATCTTGTTGATCCAGCCCAGGTCGGTGACGCCCACCACGATCCACAGGATGATGAGCCCGCCGATGACCAGGCACCACACCCAGCGGCCAACATCGAAAATGCCGCCGATGGCCAGGGCGCCGTCATAGATCATGATGGCGGTCCAGCCCACCAATTGCAGCACGTTCAGCAGGGCGAACAGCAGGCCGCCCTTCTGGCCGAAGCTCATTTTCACGGTCTCCATGGCGCTGCGGCCGGTGCGGCCGCCGATGAGGCCCGCCAGCAGCATCATGCCGCAGCCGATGACGTGGCCGATGAGGATGGCCAGCAGGCCCTTGCCCATGCCCAGAGGGGCGAAGGCGGTGCCGGTAAGGATCTCCGCCAGGGAGACGCCTGCCCCGAACCAGATCAGGGCGTTCTGAAAGGTGGAGGTCTTTTTCATTCCGCGAACCCTCCCTTCAGGTCAAACATGTGGTTCATGGGGCCGGAGCCGCGGCCCAGGTCCAGCATGGCGGCCAGGGCCCCGGAGATATACGCCTTGGCCCGCTCCACGGACCGGTCCAGGTCATAGCCCTTGGCCAGGTTGGCGGCGATGGCGCTGGACAGGGTGCAGCCGGTGCCGTGGGTGTTGGGGTTGGGGATGCGCCGGCCCCGGAACCACTTGCCGCTGCCGTCCCGCCACAGCAGGTCGTCGGCGTCGTTGATCTGGTGACCGCCCTTGCACAGCACGGCGCAGCCATAGCGCTGGCTGATGGTCCGGGCGGCGGCCTCCATGCCGGCGGCGTCGGTGATGGTGAGGCCGGAGAGGATCTCTGCCTCGGGAATGTTGGGCGTCAGTACCGTGGCCAGAGGCAGCAGCTGAGAGGTCAGGGCGTGGATGGCGTCGTCCCGCAGGAGCTTTGCGCCGGAGGTGGCCACCATGACGGGGTCCACCACCACCCGCTCCGCGCCGTACTGCCGGAGCTTTTCCGCGATGACGGCAATCAGCGCCGCAGAGGAGACCATGCCGATCTTCACCGCGTCGGGGACGATATCCGTGAATACGGCGTCCAGCTGCTCCGCCAGGAAATGGGGGGTGGACTCCAGGATGTCTGTGACGCCGGTGGTGTTCTGGGCCGTCAGGGCCGTGACCGCGCAGGTGGCGAATACGCCGTTGGCGGTCATGGTTTTGATATCGGCCTGGATCCCGGCGCCTCCGCTGGAATCGCTTCCGGCAATGGTCAATGCTGTTTTCATGCTCATTTCTCCTTTCGATGTTAACACAGCACAGTTTTATAGCGCGATGCAAGGTGGTGCCCCCAATGCACCGCGAAGGAACACATTTTGATTCAGCTTTCGTTATTCAGCCGCTCCCAGTGGGCGGGGAGCCGGGCCAGGGAGGTGAGATATACCTCCGCCGCATTCCGCAGGCCCTGCTGATCCGCCTCGCCGTTGGCATCGAAAATGCCCACGGTGCGATAGCCCGCTGCGGCGGCGGTTTGCAGGGCATAGAGGGAGTCCTCCGCCACCAGGCACTGCCGGGGCGGCACGCCCTGGGCCGCCAGGTGATAGATATCCGGCCTGTGCTTGCTGACGCCCAGCTCGCCGGTGGTGTAAATGGCCCGGAAATACGGCAGAAGGCCCAGCCGCTCCAGGGCCCGGGTCACATGGGTCCGGGGACTGGAGGTGGCGGCGGTGACGGTTACGCCCCGGTCCCGCAGAAAGGCCAGAGCCGTCCGGGCTCCGTCCTTTTCGGGGACCTCGTTGTAATAAAAGTCCCGCAGCATGGCGGAGAGGTCCGCCAGAACGTCGGCGCCCTCCGGCAGGGGATAGTGGGTCCGGAGATAGTCCGCCCCCTGCTCCATGCTCATGGAGAACAGAAGCTCCCCCAGGCCCGGCTCCGGCGTCAGACCCCGGTGCAGCAGATACCGGGCTCCCAGGTCCTTCCAGATGGACATGGAGTCCAGCACCACGCCGTCCAGGTCGAATATGGCGGCGCGGATCATGAGCGCAGCATCTCCTCCGTGGCGGCCTTCAGGTCAAGGCTCGCCCGGCGGATGTCCGCCGCGCCGTAGATGGCGCTGATAACGGCGATGCCGCAGATGCCGCTGCCGGAAAGCTGAGACACATTGCCGAGGCTGATGCCGCCGATGGCCACCACGGGGATGGACACGGCCCGGCAGATGGCCTGCAGGGTGTCGTAGGACACGTCGTCGGCGTCGTCCTTGGAGCCGGTAGGGAACACCGCTCCCACCCCCAGATAGTCGGCCCCGTGCTTTTCCGCCAGCAGGGCCTGCTCCACCGTCTGGGCGGATACGCCGATGATCTTGTCCGGACCCAGCTTCCGGCGGACGTCCAGGGCCTCCATGTCGCTCTGGCCCACGTGGACGCCGTCGGCGTCCATGGCCAGAGCGATGTCCACGTTGTCATTGACGATGAAGGGAACGTGATAGTCCCGGCACAGGGCCTGAAGCTCCCGGGCCTCCGCCAGGAAGGCGGGCTCCGCCAGGGACTTTTCCCGCAGCTGCAGCATGGTGACGCCGCCCCGGAGGCTTTCCTCCACCACGTCCCGGAGGCTGCGGCCATTGAGCCAGTGGCGGTCCGTTACGGCGTACAGCAGCAGATCCTGCTCAGCGCACTTCATACTTGGCCCCCTTGTCCAGCGCGGCACCGTCCATGTTGTAGATGGCGTCGATGATGCGGTTGCGGTAGGTGGAGTTGCCGTCCCCCGGGGCCATGCGGCTCCAGCCGGTCTCACCGGCCAGACCCATGGCGCACACGGCAGCGGCGGCGGCCTCCAGACGCCGGTCGGGGTTGGCCACCACAAAGGCGGTCATCATGCCGGACAGCTGGCAGCCGGTGCCGGTGATTTTACCCATCTCCGGCCGGCCGTTGCGGATGACAAAGCAGCGCTGGCCGTCGCTGACCAGGTCGATGGCCCCGGTGACGGCCACGATGGCATGGCTGCGCTGGGCGAAGTCCTTGACAAAGGCCACGGCGGAATCCAGATTCTCGTCGGATACGGCGTCGGACACGTCGGCGTCCACGCCACGGGTTTTGCCGCTGCCCAGGGCCAGGGTCTTGATTTCGGAGATGTTGCCCCGGATCACGGTGAAGGGCAGCTGCTCCATCAGGTCCACGGCGGTGTTGGTGCGCAGGGCGGAGGCGCCGGCCCCAACAGGGTCCAGCAGCAGCACATGGTGCAGCTGCGCCGCCTTCTTCCCGGCCCGGTGCATCCCCTGGATGCTCCGCTGGTTCAGGGTGCCGATGTTGATGTTCAGACCGCCGCAGATGGAGGTGATGTCCTCCACGTCCTCCGGCTCGTCGGACATAATGGGACTGCCGCCGCAGGCCAGCAGAATGTTGGCCACGTCGTTGACGGTGACATAATTGGTGATGTTGTGGACCAGCGGCACGGTTTTGCGCACGTTGTCCAGGCAGATTCCCAGCATAGAAATACACTCCTTACAGCAAAAAATGCGGACATGCCAAAAAAGGCATATCCGCATGGCTTGGAGCGTGTGCGTCGGTATGTCCCTACGTTGGCATTATCCAAATCAGGTTGAAGGGTCTGGGCGATGACAGCCCACTCTCAGCCCGCTGCGACGAGCTCCCCTGTTGACGTAGGGTATGATAACACCAATTTTCGGGTTTTGCAAGGGGAAATTTGGAATTTTATAGCGGGAGATGGCGAACGGAGTAGTCCAGGATGATTTTTTTGCAGCGAGGGCAGTTGAATGCTTCCGCAGCTGCGCCGCCGAAAACGGACGAACCGGAATCCGCCAGCGTGATGGCATCCTTCTTCAGCCCGGCCAGCGCAGCCACAGCACCGGCTTCCCGGGACCAGTATACGCCGTCCCGGCTCTGGATGACGCCCGGGGTCATTTCTTCCCCGCAGAAGGGACATTTCATCGGCATAGAGACACCTCCATAATCATCAGATTGGCGAGATTGTAGCATAAAACCGGGGAAAAAGCAAGAAAGGCTTCCTTTTTGAAGCAATCTGTGATATACTGGGCGAAAAATACCCGAAAAGGGAGGGATGCGGGATGAAAATCGGAACGGTGGAGGTGCCCTCGCAGCTGGTGCTGGCCCCCATGGCGGGGGTGACGGACCTGGCCTTCCGGCTGATCTGCCGGGAGCTGGGGGCGGGCCTGACGGTCACGGAGATGGTCAGCGCCAAGGCCCTGTGCTATCAGGACAAAAAAAGCCGGGGCCTGCTGAAGCTGTCCCCCGGGGAGCACCCGGCCAGCGCCCAGATTTTCGGCAGCGACCCCGTGTGCATGGCGGAGGCCGCGTGCATCGCGGCGGAGATCTCCGGGGCGGACCTGATCGACATCAACATGGGCTGCCCGGTGGGGAAGATCGTCTCCAACGGCGACGGCAGCGCCCTGATGCGGGACCCGGAGAAGGCCGCCCGGATCGCCCAGGCGGTGGTGGAGGCCTCGCCGGTGCCGGTGACGGTGAAAATGCGCCGGGGCTGGGACAAGGGCAGCATCAACGCTGTGGAGCTTTCGCGGATGCTGGAGCAGGCGGGGGTGTCGGCCCTGGCGGTCCATGGCCGCACCCGGGCCCAGATGTACGCCGGGCAGGCGGATTGGGTCACCATCCGCCAGGTGAAGGCGGCGGTATCTATTCCGGTGATGGCCAACGGCGACGTGTTTTCGGCGGAGGACGCCGTGAAAATCCTGCACTTCACCGGGGCCGATGCCGTGATGATCGGCCGGGGCTGTCTGGGCAATCCCTGGCTGTTTCAGCAGGCCCAGGCGGCGCTGGAGGGGCAGCCCATCCCGCCGCTGCCGCCCCTGGCCCAGCGGTGCGACACCGCCGTGCGGCAGATCGAGCTGGCGGCCCAGGACAAGGGGGAGCACATCGCCATTCTGGAGGCCCGGAAGCAGTACGCCTGGTATCTCAAGGGCGTGCCCCACGCGGGATATTACAAGGAGCAGATCGTGCGCATGAACACGCTGGAGGATATGTACCGGATCACGGAGGGCATCCGCCGGGACCTGATATAAGGCGGGCCCAAGGAGGAAAAGGAGGAATTCTATGCACAAGAGAAAGCAATGGATCGTGGCGGCGGGGTTGGCCCTGTGCGGGCTGCTGCTGGCTGCGCTGACCCTGGGACGGCCCCGGGATGTTCCCGAGACAAGCCGGGACAGCGCGCCCTGGTCGGTGGTGCGGGTGGTCCCCGCCTGGAACGGCCTCCAGGCGGAAAGAAACGTGTACTGACCCGGCTGGGAGAGAATGCAATTTACTTAAAATCGTGCATAAAATTAGTTAAATGCAAAAAAAACGGCCACCTCAATTGACAAAACCGCTGCGGGTATGGTATGCTGAAAACAGCATACCATACGAAGTAAACCACAGGGAACAGGAAAGGAGAACCAGACGATGAAACGCAGGATTTTCACTTTTCTGCTGGCGGCGGCGCTGGTGCTGCTGACCGCCTGCTCTGGCCGGGGGACAGAGCCTCCCGTCCGCATCGGGGAGGCCATTGGCGAGGCGTCCCTGCTCAGGTCCTATTCCGCTGCGGAGGCTTTTCAGGAGGCCGACGCCGTGGCGCTGGTCCGGGTGGGCGACTGGCTGGGAGAACAGGATGGGGGATTTCCCATCACCTTCTACAAGGCCGCCGTGGTGAAATCCTACAAGGGCGATCTGCCCCGGGAGTTCACCTTGATGCAGAACGGCGGGTCCGCAGGGACCTATGAGGACTATCCGCTGTATACCTGCGGCAATGAGCTGCTGGTGTTTCTGCGGAAGGCCGACGCCGACTATCCCGACGCCTATCAGAGCGTGGGCAGCTTTTCCACCGTGCTGTATGCCGCCGACGCGGTGGACGGCACCCGGTATTATCTGGACCGGTTCGGCCTGATGAGCATGCGGGAGCAGGAGACCGGGGATTCCGCCTTGGAGCAGCCGTTGTCCCGGATGCCGGAGGACACCGTGAAGGAGCTGCGGGCAGACCTGGAAAAGACGGACGCCCTGCTGGCGGAGAGTCTTTCCTCCGGGGAGCGGAAGAATAGTTCCTTTGAAGCCTATGTCTATACCCAGGACGCCCTGGAGACCCTGTTCGCATCGCTGAACCAGGGGTAAGGCCCCGCCCTGCGGGATATATTGTTGGAGGATCACCGCCAATACACACCAAACGCCAAAATAACACACTCCCGGCCGGTGGTCGGGAGTGTGTTATTTTAACGATGATTTACTTCACGATCAGCGTCTGGCCGTCCATCTCCTGGGGGGCGGCCAGGCCCATCACATCCAGGATGGTGGGGGCGATGTCCGCCAGGCGGCCCGGGCGCAGCTGGGTGCCTGCGCCGCAGAGGATGAAGGGCACCAGGTTGGTGGTGTGGGCGGTCATGGGGCTGCCGTCGGGCTGGAGCATGACCTCGGCGTTGCCGTGGTCCGCCGTGACCATGGCGATGCCGCCCATTTTCAGGGTGGCCTCCACCACCCGGCCCACGCAGGTGTCCACCGTCTCCACGGCCTTGACGGCGGCCTCCAGCACGCCGGTGTGGCCCACCATGTCGCAGTTGGCGAAGTTCAGGATGATGACGTCATACGCGCCGGAGTTGATGCGCTCGATGCACTTGTCGCAGACCTCCCGGGCGCTCATCTCGGGCTGGAGGTCGTAGGTGGCCACCTTGGGGGAGGGCACCAGCACCCGGTCCTCGCCGGGGTACTGCTTTTCCACGCCGCCGTTGAAGAAGAAGGTGACGTGGGCGTACTTCTCCGTCTCGGCGATGCGCAGCTGGGTCATGCCCATGCTGCTGAGGTACTCGCCCAGGCCGTTCTTCACCGCGATCCGGGGCCAGGCCACCAGCACGTTGGGCATGGAGGCGTCGTACTCCGTGTTGCAGACGTAGGTGGTGGGGAAATACTCCCGCTGGAAGCCGTCGAAATCCGGGTCCACGATGGCCCGGGTGATCTCCCGGGCCCGGTCGGGACGGAAGTTGAAGAAAATGATGCTGTCGTTGTCGGAAATGGTGCCCTCCGGGTCGCAGACCACAGGCTCCATAAACTCGTCGGTGACGTCGTTGGCATAGGACTGGGCCACGGCGTCCACGGGGTCGGGATTCTGGATGCCCTCGCCGTAGACCATGGCGTCATAGGCCAGCTGCACCCGCTCCCAGCGGTTGTCCCGGTCCATGGCGTAATACCGGCCCATAACGGTGGCGATTTTGCCCACGCCCAGGGCCTGGCACTTATCCCGGCAGGCGGAGACGAAGTCCCTGCCGCTGGTGGGGGACACGTCCCGGCCGTCCAGAAAGGCGTGGACATACACCCGGGTCAGGCCCTTGTTCTTGGCCATTTGCAGCAGGGCATACAGGTGCTGGATGTGGGAGTGGACGCCGCCGTCGGACAGAAGCCCGTACAGGTGCAGGCTGGAGCCCTTTTCCAGGCAGTCGTCCATGGCCTTGTTGTAGGCGGCGTTTTCAAAGAAGCTGCCGTCGTCGATGGCGCGGGAGATGCGGGGCAGGTCCTGGAACACCACGCGGCCGCCGCCGATGTTGGTGTGGCCTACCTCGCTGTTGCCCATCTGCCCGGCGGGCAGACCCACGTCCAGTCCGCTGGCGGACAGGGTGGTGTGGGCATATTCGGCGAAAAGCCGGTCCAGCTGGGGCGTCCGGGCCAGGCTCACGGCATTGCCGGGGCCGGGGCCGGTGAGGCCGAAGCCGTCCATGATGATCAGGGTAGTAGGCGCCTTGTTCATTGCGGAACCTCCTGTCGATTCGCTTAGTCCTGGTTGGCGGCGTTGATGATCTCCACAAAGTCGGCAGGCTTCAGGGAAGCGCCGCCGATGAGGCCGCCGTCGATATCGGGCTGGGCCAGCAGCTCCGCCGCGTTGGCGGGCTTCATGGAGCCGCCGTACTGGATGGTGATGGAGCGGGCGATGCGGGCCCCGTACAGGTGGCGCACGGTGGTGCGGATGAAGGTGCAGACCTCGGCCGCCTGCTCGGCGGTGGCGGTCTTGCCGGTGCCGATGGCCCAGATGGGCTCATAGGCGATGACGCACTTGCGCAGCTTCTCGGCGGGCACGCCGGCCAGCGCGGACTTGACCTGCAGGGCGATCAGCTCCATGGTGATGCCCAGCTCCCGCTGCTCCAGGCTCTCGCCCACGCAGATGATGGGGTGCAGACCCGCCTCCAGCGCGGCCAGCACCTTCTTGTTGACGGTGAAGTCCGTCTCGCCGAAGTACTGGCGGCGCTCGGAGTGGCCGATGATGACGTACTTCACGCCCAGATCCTTCAGCATGTCGGCGGAAACCTCGCCGGTGTAGGCGCCGGACTTCTCATAGAACACGTTCTGCGCGCCCACGGAGATGCGTAGGTCCTTGAAGGCCTTCAGGGCGGCGGGAATATTCACGAAGGGGACGCACACCACCACATCGCACCACTTGGCGCGGGGCATGATGGCCTTGATGTCGTCGGCAAATTTCTTGGTATCGCTGGCGGTCATGTTCATTTTCCAGTTGCCGGCGATGATGGTCTTGCGGTATCTGCGATTCATAGCGATTCTTACTCCTCTTATCTATATTTCAAAAGGGTGAAAAGTTTCCCCTTTGGTGTTATTTATCCAGCAGACAGGCCACGCCCGGCAGCTCGATGCCCTCCAGGAACTCCAGGGAAGCGCCGCCGCCGGTGGAAATGTGGGTGATCTTATCGGCGAAGCCCATCTGCTCCACGGCCGCGGCGCTGTCGCCGCCGCCCACGATGGTCACGGCGCCGCTGTCGGCCAGGGCCTGGGCCATAGCCCGGGTACCGGCGGCAAACTTTTCAAATTCAAACACGCCCATGGGGCCGTTCCACACAACGGTGCCCGCGCCCCGGACGGCGGCGCAGAAGGTGCGGATGGTCTCCGGCCCGATGTCCAGGCCCTCCATGTCGTCGGGGATGGCGTCGGTGGGCACCACAAGGCTGTCGGCGTCGGCGGAAAACTCCGCCGCGGCCACGGTATCGGTGGGCAGAAGCAGCTGCACGCCCCGGTCCTTGGCCTTCCGGAGCATCTCCAGGGCATAGTCCAGCTTATCCGGCTCGCACAGGCTCTTGCCGATGGAGCCGCCCTGGGCCCGGGCAAACGTATAGGCCATGCCGCCGCCGATGATGATGGTGTCGGCCTTTTCCAGCAGGTTGTTGATGACGCCGATCTTGTCGGACACCTTGGCTCCGCCCAGCACCGCCACGAAGGGACGCTTGGGATTCTCCAGAGCGCCGCCCATGACCTCCAGCTCCCGGGCCACCAGCAGGCCGGACACGGCAGGCAGGAAGGCCGCCACACCGGCGGTGGAGGCGTGGGCCCGGTGCACGGTGCCGAAGGCGTCGGAGACGTACAGCTCCGCCATGGAGGCAAGCTCCCGGGCAAACTCCGGGTCGTTCTTCTCCTCCCGGGGGTCAAAGCGCAGGTTCTCCAGCAGCATGATCTGGCCGCCCTGCAGGGCCGCCGCCTTGGCCTTGGCGTCCTCGCCCACGATGTCCTTGGCGAAGATGACCTCCTGGCCCAGCAGCTGGCTCAGACGCTCCGCCACTGGCCGGAGGGTCAGGCTGTCCTTCCACTGGCCCTTGGGCTTGCCCAGGTGGGAGCAGGCGATCACCGCCGCCCCCCGCTCCAGCAGATACCGGATGGTGGGAAGGCTGGCCACGATGCGCTTGTCGCTGGTGATGGCGTGAGTCTCCTTGTCCTGGGGCACGTTGAAGTCACAGCGCAGCAGGATCTTCTTCCCTGCCACGTCCACGTCCATGATGGTTTTCTTGTTGTAATTCATATCGGTCGCTCCTTTATGAAAATAATACGCGGGATCAATCGGCCATTTCGCCGCAGTGCAGCAGGCCGGGGAAGCCCTGCTGGCGCAGAGCCTCATAGGTCAGCACCGCCACGGAGTTGCTGAGGTTCAGGCTCCGGGCCGGGGAGACCATGGGCAGGCGGATGCAGCGGTCATAGTGGGCCAGGCGGAACGCCTCCGGCAGGCCCGCCGTCTCCTTGCCGAAAAACAGCCAGCAGCCCTCCCGGAACCGGGCCTGGCAGTAGTCCTGGGGGGCCTTGGTGGTGGCCAGCCACAGGTCTTCCGCCGCCTCCGGGCGCCGCCGGAAGAAATCCTCCAGGTTTTCGTAGTCATACACGGACACCAGGTGCCAGTAGTCCAGTCCGGCCCGCTTCACGGCCCGGTCGGATATGTCGAAGCCCAGAGGGCGGATCAGGTGCAGGTCGCAGCCGGTGGCGGCACAGGTGCGGGCGATATTCCCGCAATTCTGGGGGATTTCCGGCTCAACCAGAACAATATGCACCATTTTCCCGTCCCTCCCTTCGGCCTTTGCCTGACATGACCAGCCTATTGTAATGCAATTCCCTAAAGAATGCAACCGGAAATTGTAAATTTTGGGCATTTTTTCTTAAAACGACAAAAAACCATCTGTGAATTGTATGGGATTTCCGGATTTTGCAGCAGATTTTGCAGACCGGAAAAATTATTGCCAGAAAAAAACGCAAAAATACTGGATTTTCACGCAGAGCATGATATAATGGGATGGATTATAGAAAGGGGGATGGTTCCCGTGAATTGTGAAATTGCGATTTTTGACCTGAAGGGTGCTCTGGCCCCCCAGGATAAGCCGCTGATGCTGCAGCCTGTTCTGTTCTGCCCGGTGCTGACCTGGGCGGCGCAGGAGCTTATGGACTGCGGCGTGCAGCGGTATTTTATTGTCTGCCCGGAGAACTGCCGCCAGGAGGTCCTGGACGACCTGCCGGGCTGTGACGTGACGTTTTTTGACCATGCGGAGGCGGCCCTTTCCGCCGCCGGCGGGGACGTGGTAATGGTCCCCGGGCCGGTGGTGCCGGTATACGGCCCGGAGGACGGACGCAGCGTGTATGCCGCCGACAGCCAGGTGCTGCTGGCCCGGCTGCGGGCTGGGACCCCTCTGACCGACTGCCCGGCGGAGGCGGCAGGCGTCCGCTCCCTGTGGAAGCCCCAGACGCTGGCCCCGGCCTTCCGGCCCTTTGACTCGGCGGCGGCGCTGACGGCGGCCATGCCGGACGCCCGGGAGCTGATCCTGCGGCGGCTGGCGGAAAACGGCGTCACCGTGGTGGACCCCGCCGCCACCTATGTGGACCCCCGGTGCTCCGTGGCCCCGGGCGTCACCCTGCTGCCGGGGACCATCCTGCGGGGACACACCGCCATCGCTGCGGGCTGCGAGATCGGCCCCAACTCCATGGTCCGGGACTGCCGGATCGGCCAGCGCACCACCGTGAATGCCTCCCAGCTCAATGAGAGCACCGTGGGAAGCGACACCACCGTGGGGCCCTTCACCTATGTGCGGCCGGGGTGCACCATCGGCGACCACTGCCGGGTGGGGGACTTTGTGGAGGTGAAGAACTCCGTCATCGGCGACGGCACCAAGATCAGCCACCTGACCTATGTGGGCGACAGCGACGTGGGCCAGCGGGTGAACTTCGGCTGCGGCACCGTCACCACCAACTATGACGGCCACAAAAAGTTCCGCTGCACCATCGGCGACGACGTGTTCCTGGGCTGCAACACCAACCTCATCGCGCCGGTCACCGTGGGGGACCGGGCCTATACCGCCGCCGGGTCCACCGTTACCGACGACGTGCCCGATGGGGCGCTGGCCATCGCCCGGGCGAGGCAGACCAACAAGCCCGGCTGGGCCGACCGCCTGCACAGCCTGTGGAAAAAGGACAAGTGAGGCTGTCGAAAAGCCCGGAAATCTTCCGCCATCGGAAAGGAAGATAGTTACGAAAGAAACCCATCAGGGGTGTCTTTCGTTTGCAATCACAGGTTTTTCAGAACTTAAAAAGTTCTGAAAAACCGCACGCAAATTTTCAAAAAAGTTTTTTGAAAATTTGAAGTGAGTATCGGCGTCAGCCGTCTCAGATAGATCAGTACCAAGAGAGATTTTTTTGAGTAAGATAGAAAGCGAGTGTGTAAAGAAATGATTTCTCATGGCAAGGACATCAAGGTGTTCACCGGTAACTCCAATCCCGCTCTGGCAAAGGAGATCTGCCAGATCATCGGCACCAAGCTGGGCGAGTCCGAGGTCAAGACCTTCGCCGACGGCGAGGTGTCCGTCTCCCTGTACGAAACCGTCCGCGGCAGCGACGTGTTTCTCATCAACTCCACCTGCAAGCCCGTCAATGACAGCCTCATGGAGCTGCTCATCATGATCGACGCCTGCCGCCGGGCCTCCGCCGGGCGCATCACCGCCGTGATCCCCTATTTCGGCTATGCCCGCCAGGACCGCAAGGCCAAGAGCCGCGATCCCATCTCCGCCAAGCTGGTGGCCAACATGATCGTGGCCGCAGGCGCGGACCGGGTGCTGACCATGGACCTCCACGCCAGCCAGATCCAGGGCTTCTTCGACATCCCCGTGGACAACCTGCTGGGCAACCCCGTGTTCGTGGACTACTACGCCAAGAAGTTCGGCGAGAGGGCCGAGGACATGGTGGTGGTGTCCCCCGATGTGGGCTCCGTGGCCCGCGCCCGGACCTTCGCCCAGAAGCTGCACATGAACCTGGCCATCGTGGATAAGCGCCGCCAGAAGGCCAACCAGTGCGAGGTTATGAACGTCATCGGCGACGTGGCCGGTAAGGACTGCATCCTGTTTGACGACATGGTGGATACCGCCGGTTCCCTGTGCAACGCCGCCAAGGCCATCGTGGAGGTGGGCGGCGCCAGGAACGTGTATGCCTGCGCCAGCCACGGCGTGCTGTCCGGCCCGGCTCTGGAGCGGCTGAAGGGCAGCAACATCACGGAGCTGGCCCTGCTGAACACCATTCCGGAGACCCAGGGCGCCGGGTGCAGCAAGATCAAGTATCTGTCCGTGGCTCCCATGTTCGGCGAGGCCATCGAGCGGATTTATCAGGAAATTTCCATTGCCAAGCTGTTCAACTGAGCATTTTTGTGATATAATAACCGGGCGATTTTTTCGCCCGGTTATTTTTACCGGCAGTTTTCCGATACAGGGGGATGTGACGCTATGTTTTTTCATCGCAGCGGCGGCGGGATCAGCTGGCTACTGGTGGGCCTGGGGAATCCCGGGAACCAGTATGCCGCCACCCGGCACAACATGGGCTTTATGGCCCTGGACGGCCTGGCGGACCGGGAGGGCTTCCGCTTTAACAAGCTGCGCTTCCGGGCCTGGACGGCTCAGTGGAAGGTGGGAGATCAGCAGGTGCTGGTGATGAAGCCCCAGACCTATATGAACCTGTCCGGCGAGTCCGTGGGCGAGGCGGCCCGGTTTTACAAAATCCCGGCGGACCATGTGCTGGTCATCAGCGACGACGTGTCCCTGCCTGCCGGGAAGCTGCGGATCCGGGGCGGCGGCAGCGCCGGAGGGCACAACGGCCTGAAGAACATCATCCAGCATCTGGGCACCGACAAGTTCCCCCGGATCAAGGTGGGCGTAGGCTCCCCCCGGCCCGGGGAGCACGACATGGTGGACTGGGTCATGGGCAAGCCCATGGGTGAGGACCGGACGGCGGTGGAGAACGCCCTGGACCGGGCAGGCGACGCCGCCAAGACCCTGATCACAGAGGGCATCGACCGGGCCATGAACCGGTTCAATTGATACTTTTAAGTTCTGTTACAGCTTCGGGGCGTATACTACAGTCGTATACGCCCCCAAGCGCGCTGCGGAGGAAGGGAGGTGCCCGGTGAAGGCGCTGATGAAGGAGCTGCTGAGCCTGACGGAGGTGCGGCAGCTGACAGAGGACGTAGAAAACGGCGTAAGCCCGGTGCTGATCACCGGCGTAAGCCCGGTGCACCGGGCCCAGGTGGAGGCGGCCCTGCATCTGAAGACCCGGCGGCCGCTGGTGGTGCTGTGTCCCGACGAGCGGGAGGCCCGGCGGCAGGCCGGTGACCTGCGGGTGCTCACCGGGGAGGAGCCGCTGGTGCTGCCGGCCCGGGAGCTGCAGTGGCGGCCCATGGAGGCCAGCCGTCAATGGGAAAACCAGCGGCTGGCGGCCCTGTACCGCCTGGGAAGCAGCCCCGTGGTGGTGACCACCCCGGAGGCCCTGGTGCAGCGGTGCATCCCGCCCCGGGTGCTGGAGCGGACGGCAGTGACCCTGGCCGTGGGCCAGCGGTGGGACCTGGGGGACCTGGCCCGGCGGCTGGCCGGAGCCGGATACACCCGGTGCGACCAGGTGGAGGGCCCGGGACAGTTCGCCCTGCGGGGCGGCATCCTGGACGTGTTCTCCCCGGGGATGGAGCAGCCGGTGCGCTGCGAATTTTTCGACGACGAGATCGACTCCCTGGGCATTTTCAACACCGCTACCCAGCGGCGGGTGGAAAACCGCCGGGAGGCCCTGCTGCTTCCGGCGGCGGAGGTGCTGCCGGCCTGGCAGGAAGGCCAGGCGGAGCAGGCGGCCCGGCGGCTGGAGGCCGCGGTGAAGCGTCTGGCCCGGAGGCAGGGCACCCAGGCCCTGCGGGAGCTGCTGACCGCCGACGCCGCCCGTCTGCGCCAGGGCATGGCCCCCAACGGCCCGGACCGGTGCCTGGCGGCGGTGTATCCGGAAAAGACCACGGCCCTGGACTATCTGCCCGAAAACGCCCTGGTATGCGTGGAGGAAAGCGGCCGGACGGCGGAGGCCCTGCGGGGCTGGCTGTGGCAGCTGAAGGAGGACGTGTCCGCCGGAATGGAGGCGGGCTTTCTGGCCGGGGAGCTGGCGGATTTTGCCGCCTCGGAGCAGGAGCTGGCGGCCCGGCTGGAAAAGCGTCCCACGGTGCAGCTGGACAGCCTCACCACCGGCCGACAGCTGCTGGCCCCCCGGGACCTGTTACAGCTGACGGCCAAGCAGCTGTCCAGCTACGGCGGGTCCCTGGAGCTGGCCTGCACGGACCTGACCCACTATCTCACCTCCGGCTATCGGGTGATGGTGCTGTGCGGCGGCGAGGTCCGGGCCAGGAACCTGCAGCAGCTGCTGGCGGAGCGGAAGATCCCCGCCACGGTGGACCTGACCGGGGAGAAGGCCCCGGAAAAGGGCACGGTGCTCATTGCCGTGGGAGCCCTGTCCGCCGGGTGCGAATATCCGGAGGGTCGGCTGGCGGTGCTGACGGAGGGTCAGCTGACCACGCCCCTGTCCGGCCGGAGCAAAAAGCCCCGGCCCCGGCGGGACAGCAATCAGCAGAAGCTCCAGTCCTATACGGACCTGACCCCCGGGGACCTGGTGGTCCACGCCCACCACGGCATCGGCCGGTTCGTGGCCATGCTGCGCCTGCCGGTGGACGGGGTGGAGAAGGACTATATCAAGATCGCCTACGCCGGGCAGGACGTGCTGTACGTCCCGGCTACGTCCCTGGACCTGGTCAGCAAGTATATCGGCCCCGGCGAGGACAACGAGCGCACCAAGCTCAACAAGCTGGGGGGCACCGAGTGGGCCAAGACCACCCGGAAGGCCAAAGCCGCCGCCAAGGACCTGGCGGAGGGGCTGATCCGGCTGTATGCCCAGCGGCAGCGGCTGGCAGGCCACGCCTTCTCGCCGGACAGCCCCTGGCAGCAGGAGTTTGAGGACGCCTTCCCCTACACGGAAACCGACGACCAGCTCCAGGCCATCCGGGACATCAAGGCCGACATGGAGCAGCCCCGGCCCATGGACCGGCTGCTGTGCGGCGACGTGGGCTACGGCAAAACCGAGGTGGCCCTGCGGGCGGTGATGAAGTGCATCATGGACGGCAAGCAGGCCGCCATTCTGGTGCCCACCACCGTTCTGGCCCAGCAGCACTATGCCACGGCGGTGAACCGCTTCCGCTCCTTCCCGGTGAACATCGAGGTGCTGTCCCGGTTCCGGACCCCGGCCCAGGTGCGGGACATTCTGGCCCGGACCCAGGCGGGAAAGGTGGACCTGCTGATCGGCACTCACAAGCTATTGCAGAAGGACCTGCAATTTCACGACCTGGGTCTGCTGGTCATCGACGAGGAGCAGCGCTTCGGCGTGACCCACAAGGAAAAGCTCCGGGAGCGGGCCAAACAGGTGGACACCCTGACCCTGTCCGCCACCCCCATCCCCCGGACCCTGAACATGGCCCTGTCCGGCATCCGGGACATGAGCACCATCGAGGAGCCGCCCCACGACCGCCAGCCGGTGCAGACCTATGTGGTGGAGCATGAGTGGCCCGTCATTGCCGAGGCCATCCGCCGGGAGCTGAGCCGCGGCGGGCAGGTGTACTACCTGCACAACCGGGTGGAGAACATCGAGTCCACCGCCGGGCGGCTGCGCCAGTGGCTGGGGGAGGACGTGGCCATCGGCATCGCCCACGGGAAAATGGCCGAGCGGGAGCTCAGCTCCGTGATGCAGCAGATGGCCGACGGCGAGATCCAGGTGCTGGTGTGCACCACCATCATCGAAACCGGCATCGACATCCCCAACGTGAACACCCTGATCATCGAGGACGCGGACCGGCTGGGCCTGTCCCAGCTGCACCAGATCCGGGGCCGCATCGGCCGCAGCGCCCGCCGGGCCTATGCGTACCTGACCTACCGCCCCGGGAAGGTGCTGACGGAGGTGGCCTCCAAGCGGCTGTCCGCCATCCGGGAGTACGTCACCTTCGGCTCCGGCTTCCGCATCGCCATGCGGGACCTGGAGATCCGGGGGGGCGGGCAACCTGCTGGGGCCGGAGCAGTCCGGCTATCTCATGAGCGTGGGCTATGATATGTATCTGAAGCTGCTGAACGACGCGGTGCTGGAGCAGCAGGGGAGGGGACGGGACATCCGCCCCGACTGCTCGGCGGACCTGGCCACCTCGGCCCACATTCCGGAAAAATATGTGTCCTCCCCCCGGCAGCGGATGGACCTGTACCGCCGGATGGCGGCCATCCGCACCACCGAGGAGGCCTCGGACCTGGTGGACGAGCTGACGGACCGGTACGGCGACCCGCCCAAGGCGGTGATGGCCCTGCTGGACGTGGCCCTGCTGCGGGCCGCGGCGGCGGAGGTATTCATCACCGATATCACCCAGAAGGCCGGTGTGGTGGCCTTCACCTTTGACAGCCGGGTGGATGTGCCCAGCCTCATGGCCGTGTGCACCATGCCGGGCTATCGCAGCCGCCTGCGGCTGTCCGCCGGAGAGCCGCCCCGGCTGCAGCTGCACCTATCCCCCGGGGAGGACGCCCTGGCCGCCGCCGGGAAGCTGACGGAGGAGCTGCGGCTGAAAAAAGAAGAACTGGGCAAAGCCCATGAAGGAGGAGCAACATGAAAAAATCCCTGATCCGTCTGGCCGCCTCGGTGGTCCTGTCCGTGGCGCTGGTGGCGGCGATCTCCGCCAGCGGGATCCTTACCAACGGCCACCGCAGCGACGGCCTGTTTTACCAGGCCTCCGGCATCCGGCCGGACGCGGAGCTGCTGACCGTCAACGGCGAGACCATCGACGCCGAGGAGTATCTGTACTGGGTGGCCTACGACTGCGAGTATCTGTCGGCCAACGTGTCGGACCTGGACTTTGATGCGGAGCTGTCCGACGGCATGACCTACGGGGCCTATGCCAAGCAGGACGCCTTGGAGACGGTGAAGCTGTACGCCGTGATCCGCCAGTGGGCCAGGCAGGGGAACGTGACCCTGACCGACTCCGACCGGGAGGCCCTGGAAAAGCAGCGCCAGCAGTATATCAACTACTACGGCAGCCAGGAGGCCTATCTCAAGCAGATCCAAGGCATGGGTGTGTCGGAGACCATGTTCGACAGCATCAACCAGGGGTACTATCTGTACGCCGGGGTGCGCCAGGCCTTCTGCACCGAAGGAAGCGCCCTGTATCCCGCCCAGGAGGACATTGACGCCCTGGCCAAGGACAGCGGCTACGCCACCTGTCTGCTGCTGTACTGGCCCCTGGACGGCGAGGACGATGACAACACCCGCCTGGCGGCGGAGAGCTTCGCCCAGCAGCTGCGGGATTCCCAGGACGTTGCCGCCACCTATCTGGACCTGGCGGCCCAGCTGGGCATGGAGAACGTGACGGAGGAGGGAGTCACCGCCTCCGCCGGGGACATGGGCGAGACCCTGGCCGCCGCCGTGGCGGCCCTGGAGCCGGGCCAGGTCAGCGGCGTCATCGAGACCGATAACGCCCTGTATGTGGCGGTGGGCCGGGAGCTGAACCGGTCCGCCGTGGTGAACGCCCTGTTTGAAACCCGGATCAAGGACGCCGTGGCAAACGCCCAGGTGGACTACAACACCCGCCTGTATAACAAGCTCAACGTGGGCGACTTCTATACCAAGCTCCAGGAGGCCCGGGCGGCCTTGTCATAAAATTAACCAGCTCGTTAATTTTTAGTCAAACAACCCAAAGAAATCCAGTCAAATCCTGTTCAGTTCCACGATTTTTGCGATTCGGAGCAATCTGGGGTTGACTATTCGGTCGAAAATGACTACGATATAGGTACAGAGTAGAACCCTAAAACAAAATGTAGGAGGAAATTACCACTATGAAAGATTTGTATGTCGTCAATTGCTGCCGTACCGCTATCGGCTCCTTCGGCGGTTCCCTGAAGAACACCCCTGCCGCCGAGATGGGCGCCGTGGTGGTGAAGGAGGCCCTCAAGCGCGCCAATATCGCCCCCGAAAACGTGGATGAGGTTATGTTCGGCTGCATCCTGACCGCTGCCCAGGGCCAGAACGTTGCCCGCCAGGTGGCCATCAAGGCCGGTATCCCCTACTCCGTTCCCGCTTACACCGTGGGCATGGTCTGCGGCTCCGGCATGAAGTCCGTCATCGAGGGCGCCCGCTCCATCCTGGCCGGTGATTCCGACGTGGTGGTCTGCGGCGGTACCGAGAACATGAGCGCCGCTCCCTTCGCCTCCCTGGACGCCCGCTGGGGCGCTCGCATGGGCGACAAGAAGCTGGTGGACACCATGATCAAGGATGGTCTGTGGGACGCTTATAACAACTATCACATGGGCACCACCGCCGAGAACATCAACGACATCTGGGGCATCACCCGCGAGGAGCAGGACGCCTTCGCCGCCGCCTCCCAGCAGAAGACCGAGGCCGCCCAGAAGGCCGGCCGCTTCGACGACGAGATCGTCCCCGTGATGGTCAAGGTCAAGAAGGAAATGGTCCCCTTCGCCAAGGATGAGTATCCCAAGGCCGGCGTCACCAAGGAAGGCATTGCCAAGCTGCGCGGCGCGTTCCCCGTCAGCCCCGAGTCCCCCAATCCCCAGGTGGTGAACACCTTTGAGCCCACCGGTATCCAGGAAGCCGCCGACAAGGGTCAGCCCCGGGTCACCGCTGCCAACGCCTCCGGCATCAATGACGGCGCTGCCGCCATCGTGCTGGCTTCCGGCGAGGCCGTGGAGAAGTACGGTCTGAAGCCCATGGCCAAGCTCATCGGCTGGGGCCAGGGCGGCGTGGATCCCAAGATCATGGGCGTGGGCCCCGTGCCCGCTTCCCGTCAGGCTCTGAAGAAGGCCGGTCTGACCATCGACGACATCGACCTGGTGGAGGCCAACGAGGCCTTTGCCGCCCAGTCCATCGCCGTGGCCCGCGAGCTGCACTTCGACATGAGCAAGGTCAACGTCAACGGCGGCGCCATCGCTCTGGGCCACCCCGTCGGCGCTTCCGGCGCTCGTATCATCGTCACCCTGCTGCACGAGATGCAGAAGCGTCCCGAGGCCAAGCGCGGCCTGGCCACCCTGTGCATCGGCGGCGGCATGGGCGTTGCCACCATCTACGAGAAGTGCTGAACCCCTGGCCGCATAAAACCGCATAGCAAAAATCCCCGGCTGCTAGGCAGCCGGGGATTTTTTTGCTGTTCCAAAAGGGCATTGCCCTTTTGGGACAAAAGCCTCGCAGAGTTTGCCGCCCGCAGGCGGCAAAGCAAGATTGATCCGTTTTTTGCGGCGGCGTGTACGTCGCAAAAAACACTTCTCAGTCTGCAAGTGTGGAATTTGTTCGCTTTCAGCGAACAAATTATGCGCGCAGCAGACTGCAAACCCATTGTTCCAAAAGGTCTTTGACCTTTTGGAACAATCTTAGAATAGCCCCGCGATAGCGTACATGGCCAAGGAGGCCAGCCAGGCCACGCCGCACTGCATGGCCACCACGCCCAGGGTTTTCAGGGAGGAGTCCAGCTCCCGGCGGATGGTGGCCACCGCCGCCACGCAGGGGGTATACAGCAGGGTGAACACCAGGAAGCTCAGGGCGGACCGGGTGGTGAACAGGCCGGAGATGGCGCTGCCGCCCAGCAGCACCTCCAGGGTGCTGACCACGGATTCCTTGGCGATGAAGCCGGAGATCAGCGAGGTGGCGCAGCGCCAGTCGCCGAAGCCCAGGGGAGCGAAGAGGGGGGCCAGCACCTGGCCGATCAGGGCCAGCAGGCTGTCGGCGCTGTCGGACACCACGTTGAGCCGGGTGTCGAAGCTCTGGAGGAACCAGATGACTATGGTGGCCAGGAAGATCACCGTGAAGGCCCGCTGCAGGAAGTCCTTGGCCTTTTCCCACAGCAGCAGGGCCACGCTTTTGACGCTGGGCAGCCGGTAGTTGGGCAGCTCCATGACGAAGGGCACGGGCTTTCCCCGGAAGGCGGTCTTGTTCATGATCAGCGCCGCCGCAATGCCGATGAGGATGCCCAGCACATACAGGCCGATCATCACCAGGGCACGGTAACGGGGGAAGAAGGCCGCCGTGAAGAAGGCGTAGATGGAGATTTTCGCCGAGCAGCTCATATACGGCGTCAGCAGGATGGTCATTTTCCGGTCCCGGTCCGAGGACACCGTGCGGGTGGCCATGATGGCGGGGACGGAGCAGCCGAAGCCGATGAGCATGGGGACGATGCTGCGGCCGGAGAGGCCGATCTTCCGCAGGGGCTTGTCCATGACGAAAGCCACCCGGGCCATGTAGCCGGTGTCCTCCAGGATGGACAGGAAGAAGAACAGCGTCACGATGATGGGCAGGAACACCAGCACGCTGCCCACGCCGCTGCATATACCGTCCACGATCAGGCTCTTGACCACCGGGTTGATGCCGTAGGCCGTGAGGCCCCGGTCCACCAGGGCGGTCAGGGCGTCCACCCCCACCGCCAGCCAGTCCGACAGCCGCTGGCCGATGACGTCGAAGGTCAGCCAGAAGGTCAGCAGCATGATGCCCAGGAACACCGGCACCGCCGTGTAGCGGCCCGTCAGCAGGCGGTCCATTTTCACGGACCGGGCGTGCTCCCGGCTTTCGCGGCACTTGACCACCGAGGCGGACACCACGTTTTCGATGAAGCTGTACCGCATATCCGCCAGGGCGGCGTTGCGGTCCAGGCCGGTCTCCGTCTCCATCTGGACGATGCAGTGCTCCAGCAGCTCCCGCTCGTTCTGGTCCAGGGCCAGACGGTCCGCCAGGTCGTCGCCGCCCTCGATGAGCTTGGCGGCGCAGAACCGGGCCGGAACGCCGATGCGGTCGGCGTGATCGGCGATCAGGTGCACCACCGCGTGGATGCAGCGGTGGACGGCGGAATCGTCGGCGCAGAAGTCCGTGACCTTGGGCAATACCCGGCCCCGGGCCGCGGCCAGGGCCTGATCCACCAGCTCCGACACGCCCTCGCCCTTGGCGGCGGAAATGGGCACCACCGGGATGCCCAGCTCCCGGCTCATCCGCTGCACGTCCACGGCGCCGCCGTTGGCCCGGACCTCGTCCATCATGTTCAGGGCCAGCACCATGGGCACCCGCAGCTCCAGCAGCTGCAGCGTCAGATAGAGGTTGCGCTCGATGTTGGTGGCGTCCACGATGTTGATGATGCCGTCGGGTTTCTGGTTGAGGATGTAGTCCCGGGAGACGATCTCCTCCTGGGTATAGGGCCGCAGGGAGTAAATACCCGGCAGGTCCACCACGGAGCAGCCCTTTTCGCCCCGTATTTCGCCGGTTTTCTGGTCCACGGTGACGCCGGGAAAGTTGCCCACGTGCTGGTTGGAGCCGGTGAGGGCGTTGAAAAGCGTGGTTTTGCCGCAATTCTGATTGCCGACCAGGGCGAAAATCATACCGCCGCCTCCTTTACCTGGATCTTCATGGCGTCCTCCACCCGCAGGGTCAGCTCATAGCCCCGGACCCGGATCTCGATGGGATCCCCCATGGGGGCCACCTTCATCAGCTTCACGGCGGTGCGGGGGATCAGCCCCATATCCAGCAAACGGCAGCGCAGGGGGCCGTCGCCGCCTACGGCGGTGATGACCCCGGACTGGCCGATTTTCAATTCGTTGAGTGTCATATGGCTTGCCTCCTGAAAAAGTAAGTCCAGTATAACATATCGAACCGCCCGACTCAATCCCTGAAATGAGAATCCCGTCGAAAAACCGTTAAAAAAACACCGGACAAAAAGCGTAAATCCCCCGGCACCTGCCGGGGGATTTACGCCTATATGCTGTCAGGAGAAAAAGAGTTACTTGTTCATTTTCAGCTTCACAGCCGCGCCGCGCTTTCTGCCATACAGGCACAGAGCCACCACATAGGCGATGGCGAACACCACGCCGATGATGTAGGAGGCGGTCCAGGGGATGTTGAAGCCGATGTGCGCATTGGCGATGTAGGTGGAGCAGATGAAGGCGTAGAACGCGCCGGGAATCAGCGGCATCCACGCAAACTTGCCCTTGCCGTTTTCAAACATCCACACCGTGATGCACAGGAAGGCGAACAGAGACAGGGTCTGGTTGGACCATGCGAAGTAACGCCACAGAATGTTGAAGCCGTCCTTGTTGAACTTGGCGAACACGATGATGCCGGCAGCCAGAACAAACACAGGGATGGCCAGACGCATACGCTTGCCGTTGGTGGACTGGTCCAGGTGGAAGGTCTCCGCCAGGGACAGACGCAGAGCGCGCAGAGCGGTATCGCCGGAGGTGATGGGCAGAACGATGACGCCGATCAGGGCGATGACGCCGCCCACGGGGCCCAGGATGTCCTTGCAGACCACGCCGATGGTACCGGTGGCCAGGGAGGCGTTGGGCTCCTGCAGAGCCAGATTGTACACGCCCATAGCGCCGGCGGCCCACACCATAGCGATAAAGCCCTCCAGGATCATCATGTTGTAGAAGGTCATGCGGCCCTGACGCTCGTTCTTCACCGTGCGGGAGATGATAGCCGTCTGGGTGGAGTGGAAGCCGGACAGAATGCCGCAGGCCACGGTAACGAAGAAGATCGGCAGGAAGTGGCCGCCCTTGAAGTAGTCTGCATAGGTGAAGCTCTTAACCGCGCCGTCAGCCCCGGTGAGCTGCAGGATGGGAGAGGACCAGTCGTCCCACACGTTCAGCAGGGGATAGCCCTTGACGAAGATGCCGATGAACACACCCACGGCGGAGAACAGCAGGATGGCGCCGAAGATGGGATAAATGCGGCCGATGATGGCGTCGATGGGGAACACGGTAGCGACCAGGTAATACAGGAAGATCACGCCGTAAATGATCCAGGTGGAGACGGAGGTAGGCTTGCCGTCGAAGCCGAACACGGAGGTGGCGGCAATGTCGCCGGGGGTGTAAACGAACACAGCGCCCACCAGCAGCAGAAGCAGACAGCAGAACACGTTGTATACGTTGAAAATGCCCTTATTGGAATAGCGCTTGATCATCTGGGGCATCTGGGTGCCGCCGTCACGCAGGCAGATCATGCCGGAGAAATAGTCGTGCATGGCGCCGCCGATGACGTTGCCGATGGGGATGGTGATAAATGCGATGGGCCCGAACAGAATGCCCTGGATGGGCCCCAGGATGGGGCCGGTACCGGCGATGTTTAGCAGGTTGATCAGGCTGTTTCTCCAGCCCTTCATGGGGATATAGTCCACGCCGTCCTGTTTGGCGTAGGCCGGGGTCTGACGGTCGTCAGGCCCGAAAACTTTCTCGCAGAAGCGTCCGTACAGCGCAGCGCCGCCGAACAGGATCACAAGACCGATGATAAATGTTGCCACAAACACACACTCCTTTATAGTCGTTTTGTGATTTTCAGAGCTCCCGGACAGCTCTGGTTTACGCAGTGAGTATAGCACAAATTTCGTGAAAATGGTGACAACGAATAGTCCGCATTCATAAATAGTTCATAAAGATTTCCCTCGATGGCGTAAAGATTCCCGTGTGGAAAATCGAAAACGGACGATTTTACCGGAATTTATCGCGAAAAGGGTCGACAATATGTTGAAATTTTTAAGACGGGACGAAATAGCGCGCAAAAACCGTTACCGTCAGCATGGTAGGTTGGTAGGATTTAGGACGCTAAAACGCAAAGTGTCCGGTAACGCTCCCGGGAGCGTTGCCGGACGGCGGCAGGGAGAGTGTGAACAAACCGTAAAATTTGCAAAAAAATTTTGCATAAACGGTTTACTTTTATAGGTTAAAATGGTAAAATGACTACCCGAGGAAAACAAATACTACGTTTTTTGGAAACGGAGGAAAAACAATTATGGTAAGAGCGGCGAAATCCAAGATTGCCCAGAAGGAAAAAAGCGACCTGCTGTACCGGGCGATCCTGACGCTGAAAAATGAGGAGGAGTGCTATAGCTTCTTCCAGGACCTGTGTACCATTTCCGAGCTGCGGTCCATGGAGCAGCGGTATGAGGTGGCCACCCTGCTCAACGACGGGATGCTCTACAGCGATATTCTGGGAGAAAACCGGCGCCTCCAGCGCCACCATCAGCCGGGTGAACCGGTCCCTGCTCAACGGCGCGGGGGGATATGAGAACGTGCTGGAGCGCATGAAGGAGCAGGAGGACAAATGAGCAGCTACCAGCAGCTGGCCGGGGCCTATGACGAGCTGACCTGGGACGTGGGATATGAAAAGCGGGCAGACTTTCTGGAAAAGCTGTTCCGCCGCAGCCGCATCCCGGTGCACACGGTGCTGGACCTGGCCTGCGGCACCGGGTCCATGACCTGGCTGCTGGCCGGGCGGGGCTATGAGCTGATTGCTGTGGACGGGTCCCAGGAGATGCTGGCCGCCGCCCGGGAGAAAAGCGCCCCGGCGGAGGTCCCGCCCCTGTTCCTGCACCAGTCCATGCCCCGGCTGGACCTGTACGGCACCGTGGACGCCGCCATCTGCTGCCTGGACAGCCTGAACTATCTGACAAATCCCCGGGACGTGCAGCGGACCTTTCAGCGGCTGCACCTGTTCATCAGCCCCGGGGGCCTGCTGGCCTTCGACGTGCGGCTGCCGGAGCGGCTGGCCGCCCTGGACGGACAGGTGTTCCTGGACGAGACGGAGGATACCTACTGCGTGTGGCGCACCGAGTATCGGCGGGGGCTGTGTACCTATTATATGGACTTGTTCACCCTGGCGGAGGACGGGTCCTGGGACCGCAGCTTCGAGCTGCACCGCCAGCGGGGCTACTCCGTGGAGCAGCTGACCCGGTGGCTGGAGGAGGCGGGCTTTGCCGACGTGCGCACCTGGGGCGACGGGAAGCTGCGCCGCCCCGTACCCGGTGAGGATCGGGTGTATTTCACCTGCATTCGCAAATAAAAGAGGTTTTGTAAGCATGAGCGATTATATTGTAAGAGCGATTTCCGCCGACGGCCTGGTGCAGGCTGCGGCCATCTGCAGCCGGGAGCTTACCGAGCGGGCACGGCAGATCCATCACGCCAGCCCGGTGGCCACGGCGGCCCTGGGCCGGGCTCTGGCCGGCGCGTCCATGATGGGCAACGCCCTGAAGGGCCAGGGAGCCAGCCTGACCCTGCAGATCAAGGGCGGCGGCCCTCTGGGTACGGTGCTGGCGGTGTCCGACGCCGAGGGCAACGTCCGGGGCTATGTGGCCAATCCCCAGGTGGACCTGCCCCTGCGGGACGACGGCAAGCTGGACGTAGGCGGCGCCGTGGGCGGCGAGGGCACCATCACCGTCATCAAGGACCTGCACATGAAGGAGCCCTATGTGGGCACCGTGGACCTGATGGGCGGCGAGATCGCCGAGGATATTGCCGGTTATTTCGTGGAGTCGGAGCAGATTCCCACCGCCTGCGCCCTGGGGGTGCTGGTGGACCGGGATCACAGCGTCAAGGCCGCCGGGGGCTATCTCATCCAGCTGATGCCCGGGGCCGGGGAGGACACCATTGCCAAGGTGGAGGGCGGCATCATGGCCGCCGGGCCGGTGTCCGCCATCCTGGACCGGGATCCGGACCCGGAGCACCTGCTGCGGACGGTGATGTCCGATTTTGAGCTGAAGATTCTGGAGACCTGCCCGGTAAGCTACAAGTGCTATTGCAGCCGCCAGCGGGTGGAGCGGGCGCTGCTGTCCCTGGGGGCCGACGAGCTGGAGGGCATCCTGCGGGAGCAGGGCTCCTGCCACATGACCTGCCAGTTCTGCGACGCGGTGTATGACTTCGACCGCCAGCAGCTGGAGCAGCTGGCCGCGGACGCCCGAAAAAAATAGTAAAAAAATTGAAATTTGGTGTTGACAGTCTGGCTAATATTTAGTATAATCTCTCTTGTCGCCGCGGTACTAATGTGTGCGGCAAGGACGGGAGCATAGCTCAGCTGGTTAGAGCACCTGCCTTACAAGCAGGGGGTCACTGGTTCGAGTCCAGTTGTTCCCACCAAATTTCATGGCCAAGTAGTTCAGTTGGTTAGAACGCCAGCCTGTCACGCTGGAGGTCGTGGGTTCGAGCCCCATCTTGGTCGCCATTTGCCTCTGTAGCTCAGTTGGTAGAGCAGCGGACTGAAAATCCGCGTGTCGTTGGTTCGACTCCGACCGGAGGCACCATGGTGCTGGAATACCGGCGCCATATGCGGGCGTAGCTCATCTGGTAGAGCGCGACCTTGCCAAGGTCGAGGTAGCGAGTTCGAGCCTCGTCGCCCGCTCCAAACAGAGAAACGGCCCCGAAAAGCCGTTTCTCTTATATGGTGACATAGCCAAGTGGTAAGGCAAGGGTCTGCAAAACCCTCATTCCCCAGTTCAAATCTGGGTGTCACCTCCAAATGTAAGGATTCTGAGCAGAAATGCTTGGAATCCTTTCTTTTTTGCGCTGACTTTGTGAACCAATACGATAAAAGGGAGAGCGTGATCGCTCTCCCTTTTCCTATATTGGCATCAACCTTCCGGCTGGTTGGAAACGATGAAAAAGGGCTGCGGGCTCTGTCCGTCCGGCGTGGGGCGCAGGGTGATACAGCCGCCGGAATAGGATAGCTTCAGCAGACCATCGTCCGTGCGCTCACCGCCGGTCAGCGTCACCGTATTCAGGCCCGTATCCGTGTGGGCGGCGTACCAGGCGTCGGCCTCTTCCCAATAGAGCAGGTTATCCAGCCCCATTTTCCGGGTATCGTCCAGGGAGATGTCAAAATACTGCCGGAGAATGTCATCCATGGCCGCCCGGGGCGCCCGGAAAATGCCGTAATTCTCTGCCGCAGGTTCCTGCTCCAGCACCCAGTCCCGCTCCCGATCGGTCACATAGCACTGTCCATAGACCAGTCCCGCGTAGCCGATGCCATCGTAGAACAGACGGCGCAGATTCACGGCCTCCGCCGCTTCATAGTAGCTGGTGCAGGCCTGGGCATACCAGCTTCCCGGGGCGAACAGCTCCTGGAGCTCCTGAAGCTCCGCCTCCGTCAGTTTGTTGGATTCCGGCTCCGCATGGGTCGTACAGCCCATCAGCATCACCATACACAGCAGGGCCGCAAGCAGGGGAAATAAACGCATTTTCATCCTCATTTACCTTCCTTTCTGATCTCGGTTCTGTTTCTGATTTTTCAAATGAATGGTCTTGATATTGGCTCTATGCTGGTTAATCACAAGCAATCCATCCAATCTTTCTATAATAATATATCATATATATATATCGAAGTCAACTATAAAATAGTTCGCAAATTTCAGGTGGAAATTCTGCATTTTCTTATTTTTCCTCAGATACGCTGAAGAACCAATCATATGATCGACAGCAGCGTCAAATTTACAGAAAAGCTCCGGCACAATCTTGACAGGGGAAGGAATCCTTGCTACTATATGACCAAAATAATTCAAGTGGTCAAAATTTCGGGAACCATTTGCATAAGCGGAAATGCCGCAGGGATGCGGTTTTTTAAGGGATGCTGGTTAGTCAACACTAACCACTCTTTTATCCCTGGGGGTTAGAGAAATTTAACATCTCGCTGTGAGGTCAAAACCATGAGAAAAAGTCAGAATTTCTGGGACAAAAACGCCGGGCGGTACGACCGATTCATGCGAAGGGACGCCGCGGCTTATGAGCGGCTATATGAGCTGCTGCGGCCTGTGGTGCGGCACAGAACCGTGCTGGAGCTGGCCGCCGGCACGGGACTGATCGCCAAAAACATCGTAAACAGCGCCGCCCATATCGAGGCCACGGACGCATCGCCGGAGATGATCGCGGAGGCGAAGCGGGACAACCGATCCGCCAAGCTGCATTTCTCCGTGCAGGACATGTTTCACCTGCCCTACGCCGACGGCAGCTTTGAGGTGATCATCGTGGCCAACGCCCTGCATATCGTTCCGGAGCCGGAGAAGGCCCTCTCCGAGATCCGCCGGGTGCTGAAGGACGACGGCGTGTTGGTGGCGCCCACCTTTACCCATGCGGATAACGTTTTCTTTGGGAATGGTAAAGGCTGGACGGGAAGCGGAACACGCCGGTGTGCTGCCGCCGGAGATCCAGCTTCATGTCTCCGGCCCCGGTATAGGCCACGGCGTTTTCCCCGGCGGCGTATTCCATGCGCCCTTCCCGGCAGTGGTCGATGGCAAACAGCGGCCGTCCGGCCACATAGTCACTTTTATAATAGGCTATGTGAAAGTCGTTGAAGCTGAGCATAACGCCGGGGAACACATCATAGACGGTCATGGTCCCTTCGCCGCTCTCGTTTTGGAACTGCCACACGGCGCAGCCGTCCTTCTCGGCCAGAAGCTGCGCCCCCTGCGCCGGGAACGCGCCGCCACCCAAGCGCGGACCGGATTCTTTCATACGGACCGCCTCCTTTCGCTCACTATACCATGCGGTTAGAGTGCATTAACCACATGGTACTATACCACATTCCTCGTGACCTGTCTGCACCATCCGGACAAAAATGCTCTGGTTGGACAAAATTTTTTGACAGTACATAAAGAAAAAGCGTTCCATCAGGGGTACCCCTGATGGAACGCTTTCTGGGCACCAAAGTGGCCCCCGGCGCTGATGATCTTGCCCTCCATGTGCTCCTTGGCGGTGTTTTAGCCCGCAAGATATTTAAGCACAAAATACAATCCAACAAGTGCCGCAACGATCCATAACACAACCCACCCAGCGGCTTTCTTCTTTGAATTAATCGCCTGCACAGAATGTGTATGCTGCGGCGGAGAAGATTGTTCTGGCTTTGATGCCCTTCGATACATTGCGAGCGGGTCGGTTTGATTCATTATGCGTGAATAAAAAACATCGATCCACACAACATCACTCGGCTCACACATATTCTCCTCACTGCAATCGAGTTCATGCGCTATTTGGTTTCTGACCCAGCGGTAATGCTTCAGCCGCTTTAAGTCATCATCCCAACCTCTGACGAGATAAGCACCGCGGGGGAGGCTTATCATTTCGTCGATGTAAGCAGATATGCGTCTGTCATCATTCAGCAGATCGCCGCAAAGCCTTTCAAGACGCTTATATGATTCAATAAACCCCATCTTTGCACCTCCATGCGTCCATCTCGCTGATTTTGAATTTCCGAGGGCGTTCGCTCCGCAATCTCGCAGAGCCTCATTCCGCCCTCCCTCAGGCAGTCTCCGACCGGTAGAACCGGGCAGCCTGGATGGCCTTCGTCCGCATTTTGTCCATTCTATCAGAGTTCCGCCGGAAATGCCAGCCCCCGGTGGAAAAAGCACTGGGAGGACTTGTAGGACTACAACAAGCGGAGGTCCGGCGGCATCGCGGCTCTTGTGTTTTCCTGCCCTATGTGGTAAAATGGCCAAAAAGAGCGAAAAGGAGATGAGGACGTGACGGATCATCCCGTTTCCCCGCTGCCGGACCGCGGCAGCTGCACCGGCTGCGGCGCCTGCGCCAGCGGCTGCCCCAAGGGGGCCATTCATATGCTGCCGGACCGGGAGGGCTTCCTGTACCCCACCGTCACCGACGCCTGCATCCAGTGCGGCCACTGCGCCCATATCTGCCCGGTGCGCAAGCAGCGGGAGCCCCGGCCGGAACCGGCGGTGTTCGCCGCCTGGAACCCGGACGCCGCCGTGCGGCAGGCTTCCACCGCAGGCGGGGTGTTCCCCCTGCTGGCGGAGTATATCCTGGACGAGGGCGGCGTGGTGTTCGGCGCGGCCCTGGACCAGGAGCTGCGGGTGCGGCACATCGCCGTAAAGGACAAGGCGGAGCTGCCCCGGCTCCAGGGGGCAAAGCCCGTGCAAAGCGACCTGGGCGACAGCTTCCGCCGGGTGCGGCACTATCTGGACCAGGGGCGGCGGGTGCTGTTCTCCGGCACCCCCTGTCAGGTGGACGGACTTTACCACTTCCTGGGGGAGCACCCAGAGCGGCTGCTGACCTGCGACGTGGTGTGCAGCGGGGTGTCGTCCCCGGGGGTGTGGAGCCAGCTGGTGCGGTCCATGGCCTATATCAAGCGGCAGCCGCCGGTGGCCGTGAGCTTCTGCGGCAAGCTGCCGGGGGAAAAGGAGCGGCGGTTCCATGTGCGCTTCGACGGCGGGGCCCAGTATGACGCCCCCTTCGGCAAGTCCGACTTTGGCCGGGGCCTGCGGCAGCGGCTGTTTCTGCGGCCGGTGTGCCACCGGTGTCCCTATGCCAGCACCGACCGCCCGGCGGACCTGACCCTGGGTATGTATCAGCCGCCCCGGGACTTTCACCCGGAGGTGCCCCGGTACAGCATCTCTCTGCTGCTGGTGAACAGCGCCAAGGGCGCCCACTATTTCGACACCCTGCCCCTGAAGTGGGAGAAGCTGACGCTGGAGCAGGCGGTGGCCTGCAACGGGGCGCTGGCGGCCCCCACGGCCCCCTCCGTCCAGCGGGAGGACTTTTTCGCCGCCTTTGCCCAGCAGCCCTTCCAGCAGGTGCGCAACCGCTTCCTGTCCGCCGCCCCCTTGCCCCAGCCCCTGGAGAAGCTGCGGAGGATGCTGAAAAAGCGTAAGGAGTAAGCCATGGAAACATTGATGCACACCTGCTGCGCACCGTGCTCTGTGTCCTGCATCCGGCAACTGCGGGAGGAGGGCATCGAACCGGTAAGCTTCTGGTACAACCCCAATATCCACCCCTATCAGGAGTACAAGGCCCGGCGGGACACGCTGATGGCCTATGCCCCCGCCATCGGCATGAAGCTCATCGTCCGGGAGGACTATGGCCTGCGGGACTTCTGCCGGGCGGTGTGCGGCGACATCGACCACCGGTGCGGCCGCTGCTATCACATCCGCCTGTGGGAGACCGCCCGCTACGCGGCGGAGCACGGGTACGGCAGCTTCACCAGCACCCTGTTCGTCAGCCCCTACCAGAACCACGAGCTGCTGCGGCAGACGGCGGAGGAGGCGGCCGAAGCCTACGGTGTGGCGTTTCTGTACCGGGATTTCCGGCCCGGGTTCCGGGCGGGCCAGCAGGAGGCCCGAGAGCGGGGATTTTATATGCAGAAATACTGCGGCTGTGTGTTCAGCGAGGAGGACCGCTATCGCAAGCAGATCGACCGGGACCTGAAGCAGCCGGAGAAGATCATCCAGGGCTGAGCTATCAAAAGCGTGCTGCGGCAGTCTGCCGCAGCACGCTTTTGACTGCCCCAAAAGGGCCCTGCCCTTTTGGGGCAGTCTTGCGGGAAATCCCCCGGCCGGAGCCGGGGGATTTCCCGTTATAGGAAGGAAGCGCATGGGCTTATTTCACCCGTCTGCGCCGCAGCACCGGGGCCGCCGCCAGGGCCGCCGCCGCCGTCAGCAGCAGGGCGGTGTACACCGCCACGGGGGCGGCGTCGCCGGTCTGCACCGGCTGGGAGGCGGTCACCTGCACCGCCAGCCGGCTGACAGCGCTTTCGTTGCCCGCCCGGTCCACGGCCTTGGCATACACCGGCGTGGCGGTGGGGGCGAAGGGGCCGGTATACAGCACCCACTCCGTGCCGTCATAGCTGTAGTACAGGGTCACGTCCTCCTCGGCGGCGGTCAGGGTCACATTTCCGTCGCCGCCCTGGGCAATGACGGGAGCCTCGGGGGCCGCGGTATCCTTCACCACGGTGAAGGTCACGGTGGCGGAGGCGCCGGTGGCCTCGTCGGTGAACTCCACCGTCACCACGTTCTCGCCCTCCTGCAGCTGCGCGCCATAGGAGAACACCTGGGTGATGGGCTCGGCCAGCACGTTCAGATCCCCGGCGGGATACAGCAGCTGATTGCCGTTGATCTTCAGGCCCACGTTGCCGTACAGGGAGGTGATGTCGCCGCTGACGGTGAACACGTCCTCGTTGGTGTAGACCACCGCGCCGTCGGCGATGCGGGCATCGTCGAACCGCAGGGCAGAAGGCTCCGTATCCGGCAGATAGTACAGATACAGCTTATACACGGTCCCGAAGTCGTTTTCGGCAAAGGCCGAGCTGAGGGTCTTGACGTAGGTCAGGTTCACGCCCTGGCGGATGGGAATGTCAAACTCCACCTGGCGGCTGCCCTCCTGGGGCGCATACACGTTGTCGTTGAAGACCACCAGGTTGGCATCCCGGTCCAGGGTGGCCTGGACGTGGAGATTGCCGTTTTCATCCAGCATGTCGTCGGTGATGAAGAAGCTGGCACCGAGCATCGTTGCTGTCTTTTCGTCCCACAGGGGATCCAGGGCCAGGATATCGCCCCGGATGGTGCCGTCGGAATACCGGGCATCCTTGAATCCGCTTTCCTCATACATCTTCTGGCCATACACCGTGTCATACAGCAGGGCGTTGCAGGTGGTGACGTGTCCGGCAGCGTCATAGGCCCGGACCCGGACGATCTGGCACCAGGCGCTGTAATCGTAGATGTCGCCGGTCTCGTCGTCCACATACACAGCGTCCTTATAGGCGAAGGGGAAGCTCATCCGCAGCTGCCCGTTTTCGTCGAAGGAATCCAGAGAGATCTCCTGGGTGTGGATCTCGGCTGCCACATCGTCCTCGCCGATCAGGAAGCCGGAGGAATCCTGGGCGGTGTAGGTCAGATACTGCCGAACACCTGCATGGAGAAGATCTGGGCGTCGGGGGCAACGCCCACCACGCCGCCGTTCTCCTGGTCGCCGTTGGCGGCCAGGGCCGGGACGCACAGCGACACCGTCAGCACCACCGCCAGGCACAGGGACAGCGCCCGCCGGAGAAGCCGGTGTACGGATGTGTTTTCTCGCATATCTTTTCTCCTGGATAAACATTCACACGGTCCGTTTTGCCCGCCGGGACGCATGTCCCCCGGTCCTGGCAGGAGCGCCTAGCCGCGTGCTCCGAAAAAAAGCCGGTACTCACGGCGTCCTCGAAATTTTCCGGAAAATTTCTCACCATTATATAACCCTTTAGCGTAAAAAACAATCCTGCCGACCATTGGTTTTCCTTCTGCCTGTCATTAATCATCCTTATGAATATGCATGAATATACGAAGGGCGCAGCCGCCCGGCTGCGCCCTTCGTATATTCAGCTTTGCTGCTTTTCTCTTGTAAAGACTGCGGCGGTAATCAGGGCCGTCAGCGGGATGGACAGAATCACGCCCACGCTGCTGGCTATGCCGCTGACCACCTCCATGGACACATACGCCGAGCTCATCAGCTGGCGGAAGGACAGCCCCAGGGAGTACAGGTACAGAATCAGTGTGAACCCACTGCCCAAAAACGCCAGGATCAGGGTGTTGGTCATGGTGCCCACCATGTCCCGGCCGATGTTCATGCCGGAGCGGAACAGCTCCCGCCGGGACAGCTGGGGATTGGCGGCGTGGACCTCCGCCAGGGAGGAGGCGATGCCCATGGTCACGTCCATCACCGCCCCCAGGGCGCTGATGATGATGCCGCCTACCAGCAGGCCCCGCAGGCCGATGGGTGTGCCGGTCTGGCGCAGCTGCAGCAAAGGCTCTACGTCCTCGATGCGCAGGCCGTCCACCCGGGTCAGGGCCTGGGCCAGCAGCCCGAACAGCAGGGCCAGGGCCGTGCCCGCCACGGCGCCCAGCATGGCGCACACGCTCTTTTTCTGCACGCCGCCCACAATGGTCAGGCTCACCACCGCCACATAGGCGCACACGATAAAGGTCATCAGCAGGGTATTGGCCCCCTTCATCAGCGCCGGCAGCAGCACGCCGAACAGGCACACCAGCGTCACCGCTAAGGCCACCAGCGACTTGGCCCCGGTGCGGCCGCCTACGATCACCGCCGCCGCGATGAACAGCGCCACCACGATGGCCAGGGGGATCAGCCGGTCGAATTCATACACCGTGGCGTTGACGGTGCCGTCGGAATAGCTGGAGATCAGGATGGTGGCCCGGTCCCCGGCGTGGAGGGGCCCGCCGTACAGGGGACCCACATAGTTATATACCTGCATCTGCTGGCCCTGATAGTCCCCGGACTTCACGGTAACCAGCAGCAGCTGCTCTCCCCGGTACCCGTTGTCGGCGGCGGGGTCCTTCTCCGTGGAGTCCGACAGGACCTGCTCCACCACGGCGGATTCATAGTCCGCCCGCTCCTCTGGCTGGCCGGCTTCCACCTGGGCCGGGGCTGCCAGCAGCCGCCCCACCATCAGCAGCACCAGGGCCGCCGCCAGTACCGCGCAGGTCCACTTGTTTTCCCGCAGCCAGGCGGCAGGATCCGCCTGTTTTGTCTTTTTCTTCATAAGAACCTCTTCCTTTCGGCAAATGGAAAGCTGTTCTTACCAGCATAGCAACTTGCGCCCCCCTTGTCAAGCGGCGGTTTTGTGCCGCCGCCGGGGATAAAAGCCCCGCCGCCGGGCAGACTATAGGCGAAAGGATGTGCTGCAATCATGGATATGTCACCCCAGGAATACCAGGCCTATGTCAAGGGCATGCAGAAGAAGTCTCCCCTGCTGAAGGACATGGCCCTGGCCTTCGGCATCGGCGGGGCTATCTGCGTGGTGGGCCAGCTGATCCAGACCGGCTGGCTGATGCTGCTGCCCCGGGAGGACGCCGCCTCCGCCACCTCCATCAGTCTGGTGTTTCTGTCGGCCCTGTTCACGGGGCTGAACCTGTATAACAAGCTGGCCCGGTTCGGCGGAGCCGGGACCCTGGTGCCCATCACGGGCTTTGCCAACGCCGTGGTGTCCCCGGCCATGGACTTCCGGGCAGATGAGAGTGATATAATAGGACTCAGTCAGAAAGCCTTTAAGCATTTAGACGCGAGTATGATGATTTAGTCCAAACAATTACATTTAGAAAGGAGTTTGTATTCGAGCAACATTTTCAATCATAACCTGCCACACAGAAAAGCCGAATGAGCACTGAAACTCATTCGGCTTTTCCTATTTCACGAGGAGGATAAGGATGAAAAAACAAGGTGTACTGATTTATGATGATGTAATTGGTCGAATGGACATTCGCTTCGGGCCGTTGGATTACTACGGCGGCCTTCACTGCGGAGAACGGCTGGAGGTGCTGCTTGACGGAGAGTGGATCCCGACGAGAATCGAACTCGGTGAGTTCTGGTATCTCAAAGGCGTGAAACTGTTCAGATTGAACGGACTGATTGTAAGAATCGAAGACTGATACTATGGGACGACGGAAAGGTCGTCTTTCTTATTATTCCAAGGAAGGAGGCGCTGATGTTGAAATGCTTGATGAAGTATGAATGGGTAAAGCTGCGGAGAGATACCCTGCCGGCCGGCAAAGGCATTATGGGTGCCTGGGCAAAGCTCGCCGCCCGAGCTGCATTTCGCAAAGGACATGCCTCCTACTGTGGTCATAAGAATGCTGTGAGCCCCGGAATGTGGTCCGGAGGTATTGTTGGGCTGAAGAGTATTCTCGGCATCAGAAGCCGCACACAGGCTTTAGAAATACTGGATAAGCTATCAGCCCTCGGTTATCTGAAATATACGCTGGACAGCAAAACCAAAAAGCTGACCTATCAATTAACGGATTGGGTCGTAAAATGCTCCGGCGAGGAATGCATGAACGGAACCGTGTATGCCACTGATGGTTTTGGGTTTCTCTGCCTCCCCCGCAATATTACACAGCGACTTGTCGAGGAGCAATATATATTTGATGAAGCAGACGCATGGCTGGATCTCTGGTGCCACACAGTATCAGAAGAACCGGGCAATGCGTTTTCTTTTATAGCGCCGGCTGTTCAATACGGCAATTACGGCGCCATATTAACTATGGAAAAACTGGGTCAGCGCTGGGGCTGGGAAAAGACAAAGGTATGGAGATTTTTCAAAAAGCACGGGGATGTCTTTGCTCTATACCGTCTTCCCGGCTCTTACGGCTGCCTCGTTTTCAATAAATCGTATCCGATGGATACTGAGGTTTCCTTGCCTAAGCAGGCAGAATTCCTGCGTATTCTTGACGAAATACGCATTTGGGGTGCTAATACGCACAAGGTAGGCAGTGACAACGATCATATCAACCGCTTGGTTGCATGGTACAGCAGAAATGCCGTGGAAAAGTCGATTGGCAATGTGGAAGAAAATCGCGTTGCACTTTCAGGCAGTATAATACGCGCGTATTTTTCTCCGTGTTGGAACTGTAAGAATTGTGAGTATGTCTGCCGGAGTAAAGGGTATTTCGATCTCAAGGTACAGGAAACGAATAAAATCCGCGGACCGTGCAGGCCGACGGATATCACCAAAATCGCAAAGGAGATGTTTTATCATGAGCAAACAGGATGAGCTGCAATATGAGCAGCAGGAAAAACGAATACAAGCGCAGTCAGACGCTTTTATCACACTTCTGACAAAGCGAGGCATCTTGGGAGACAGCCGGATCGACGACGCACAAAAGCGTGCTGCCAGACAGGAAAAGACGAAAAATTGCTATCACAACACGCTGATGCTCCTCCAGCACTATCGCACGCTGGTGTGGATGCTGGAATGCTTCCCCGAGACGGTTGCTGCCGAGCTTGATCGGCCGTTTGAAGGCGTGGACAAGCTGATCGAGGATGTGGATGTCGAGGTGGCGCTGGGCAACAAAAAGATTGAAAGCCGGATGCAGGGCATGCAGAAATCCCGCCTGTTGATGGACCGGCTTAATGAAGCGTTGACCGTACTCCGAAAGAAGCCGGATAACGGCGAACGGCTGTATAATCTCATCTACACGGCCTACATAGCGCCGGAGGTGCTCAATCATCAGGAGGTTTTGTATCGACTGAATCTGTCGTCACGGAACTTTTATCGCTATCGCCAGCAGGCCATTTCCGTCCTTTCCATTCGTTTGTGGGCGACAGCTGCGCCGGATGTGGACTTTTGGTTGGAAATGCTGACGCTTCTGGAAGGGCTGAAATGAATATGCCCATAAAAAGGCGAAAAGTTGGCACACGATTGCCGATGACACGGGAACGCGAATGTGCTAAAATAATATCGTCCCAAACTGGGATCGGGCGAAACCGACGCCGTTTCTTGAGCTGAAAAGCTTTAAGAGACGGCGTTTTTTATTGCCCAATACCGAAGAAAGGAGGGCTAAACGCATGAACAGACAGCTTCGGCTGCGCGATGGGAAGATCAAATCCGCATACTGGTCGCTCGTGGGCGTTGTGTCAGCGCTGCTCGTTTCGACGCAGGCGGTATTCGCCGCAGATATGTGGGATCGTTTTTCAGCGATCATGAAAGATATCTACGGAGAGCTTGTGGCGATCAGCACCATCGTGGCAGTCACCGTGGCCGCTATTGCTCTGCTGGTGCGCATGATCTCGCGCAATCAGCGAGCCGTCGATGAAGCGACGAGTTGGCTCAAGAGGATTGTGATCACCTGGATCATTCTGAATTCTCTCGGCTTTATCGTTGCCTATCTGCAGCCCCTCATCAGCGGCGGAAACTACAACCCGTAAAAGACCCGGTCAAGCGGAAAGGAGGTGAACACCTATGCTTGACTGGATTTTTGAAGGAATCGTCACCTGGATCAGCAGTGTTGTGTCAGACATGATGGATGCTGTGTCCGGGCTGTTCCTTCAGGCGCTCGGCACGGATATGACGGCAATGGAAGAATACTTCCCGTTTGTGTCTAAAGCCTTTACCGTAATGCAGTACACCGCATGGGCGCTGCTATTCCTGATCACAGTCTGGCAGTTGTTCCGTGTATTCGGCGGCCCTGTAACGGAAGCGGAAAACCCGTGGGTACTGCTTGGCAGAAGTGCGCTATTCGCCTTTCTGATCGGATATGCAAAGCCGATTTTCCTGTTGACATTGAAAATCGCAACAGCGCCATATACAGCACTCATGGACATTCAGATGACGGCGGAGGACTTTACCTTTGCCGGAATCGAGCAGGCCCTTCAAAACGGGCTGACCAGTCTTATCGCCACTATCTCGGTGGTCGGATTGCTGCTGCTCACCATACTGGAAATTGCACTGGGCTGGAACTACTTCAAGCTGCTGCTTGAAACGGTGGAACGGTATATCGTTGTCGGTGTGCTGTGCTATACCTCACCACTCGCCTTTTCTATGGGTGCATCCAAAGCAACAACGCCGGTATTCCGGTCGTGGTGCCGGATGGTCGGGTCGCAGCTATTGCTCCTTGTGATGAATGTCTGGTTCCTGCGTGGCTTTTCAACCTCGGTAGGCCAGTATATCGGCACAGGCGGCGCCTTATCCAACGGGAACGGCAATGTGTTCCTGTGGCTGTTCTGTGCAGTGGCGTTCCTCAAAACGGCACAGAAATTTGACAGCTATCTCGCAGCAATGGGACTGAATGTAGCCCAGACCGGCTCTGGTATGGGCATGGAACTGCTGATGGCAGCACGGGTAATCTCTGGCGTGGCCGGAGGCGCAAGAAGCGCCGGCAGTGTGTTCCGTGGAGGCAGTGCCGCAACTGGTACAGGTGCAGCGGCAAGTGGGTTCGCCGCAGGCTTTGCCAACCGTTTCAAGGGCAATTCGTATGTCCGTGATGCGGTCGTGGACGGCGGTACAAGAATGGGCGCCGGTGGAACGATCGGCTTTGTCGGTCGGGCTTTCGGCGGTATGGCAGCCCGTAACGGTGCCACACTGACCGGAGAATCCATCTCCTCCGTAGCGTCCAGAACCCCCAATATGTCCGGTTCTATCGGCGGCGACATTGCCAACCGCAGTCTCGGCAATTATATGCCGCATATGAAGGGCATGAATCTCTCGGACACGCAGATCACCGGCGGACATATCTCCACAAAGGCGATCGGTGCCGATGGGAAAGAGACGGCTGTCGAGATGTTCAACGCTTCCCAGTTTGAAAAACCAGACGGTCCGCACGCCGTTGTCAATGCCTCGGACGGCAGTCAGTGGTATCAGATGGCCAGCGGTTCCGGAGCCGGGGCATTTTACGATGCGCCCGTATTCAGCGGCAATTCCGCTGAGGCGGCGCAGGTTGCTGCCGCGTTCCCGGATGCGGACGGCGCAACACTCAGAACTGTCGGAGACGGTGTCATTGAGGCATCTTCGGACGGCGGCGTGAGCAGATGGTATAACAGTGCGTATTACGATGAGCCGGATGCACCGCATTCCACGATTCAGGCATCCAACGGTGTAGAGTGGTACGCTATGCAACAGCACGCAGAAACGCCTCCCTTTGAGGCGGGTGACGCGGCGGATGGCTATAACCGGGCACAGTTCCAAAGTTTTATGCCGGGTTACGAACAGCCGGTCACAAGCGTGGATGGGTCCGGCCGTATGGATGGGCATTTTGAGGTCCGGCATGAAAACGGGTCCGGCACGATGTTCTACGATACGGCGCAGTATGCACCTCCCCGCGGCGACTATCAGGTATATGAAGATGTTCACGGCAGCCAGTGGTACGCAGTACACGGTGAGGCTGCAGTGGAACGCAAGCCGGTTTATGAGAACGGAAAACCGGTCTATGACGGCGATAATGTACGCACCGTCTCTACGGAAACCGTGCGGTACAAAAGCACACCGTCCCGTTATGGCGAGCCAAAATCCCGGGATGATTCGGGAATCAAGCCGCCGAGGCGGAGGCGGTAAACGGCGGACAGCCGAATCGGATCACTGCATTCGGTTCGGCTGTCTTCCTATTATAAAAGAGAAAATAAGTCTGCCGTTGGCAGTTTGAATACGGAGGTGAAAGAATGGCGGAACCGCAAAAGCAACAAATGGGAGACGGTTCGGATAATATCGGTCAAGCGGCCGGTCAGGCAGCAAAAGCTGCCAAAAACGCCGGAAAGCAAGCCGCAAAGCAGGCGGCGAAAAAAGGTGCGGAAGCAGCCGCCAATGCCGCTGCGGCAACCGTAAAAGCCGGTGTGGAGGGCGGCAAAGCCGTGGCAGAAATTGCAGCCGGTACTGCCGCCGGTGGTCCCTGGGGTGCGATCATCTCCGCCGCATGGGCCATGCGGCATACCCTGTTTAAGATTCTCGTCTGTTTGTGCCTTTCGGTGGTTTTTCTCATTGTTATGATCGTGGAGCTGCCCGGGATCATCATCAATAAAGCCCTTGGTCTCGATGGCAATGAGCCGACGGTATCCATCACGGAGATCTATGAAAATCTCTCTGAGACGGTTTCGGATATTGTCCAGGCTGGGTATGACACTTCGATGGCTGAGGTGGAACGCCTGATTTCAGACGGCGGCTATGACCGGGAGCTTTCAATGAATGCGCTGATCAATTATGCGCAGAGCTCGGCCGGCTACGACACCGCCTATATTTTGTCGGCATATTCCACTTCGGTAGAACAGCTCAGCAACGACCCGGACGATATGAAAAAGAAGCTGGACGGTGTGACAGCCAACATGTTTCCAGTAACTTCGGTTGAGCGAGAAAACGAAGTAATCACGCCGGTCACTTACTATACCTACAAATCGGTCACGATAACCGTGGTCATGAAAACAGTTAAGACCGGTGTGATCAACGGCGTCCCACAATACCGCTATGAAACGGCGGAAGCAACCTACTATTTGCAGGATCAGCAGTTGTCATCTGATACACAGATCGAGGTGGATGCATACTCGGCCGTCACCCTGACGCTCCCCGTATACAGCGGCAGCAATATCACCGGAACACGCAAGGCAACCTATTATCAGTACACAGGCAAGGAAACGCTTACGCCGGAAAAGAAAACCGTTAAATATCTGGAATGCACCATTCATCCCTTTGACAATACGGTGATTTCCACAGCGTTTGGGCTGGATCTCAACGCCTCCTATAACGGTCTGGAAACCACATATGGCGATGTGATCCACTCCCGTGCCTTGGCCCTGAAGAAAACGCTCTACGGAACAGCCGGAAACGGCAGCACCGTTCCGCTTACCGATGTAGAACTGATTGCCTTCCTCGCCCGTCAGAATTGCAGCGAAACACGAAAGCACATTGTCAAAACCGGGCTGTCCCTTGTCGGCAAGGTGCCATACTTCTGGGGCGGAAAATCGGCAGCCGGATGGAATGATGAATGGAACACGCCGAAGCTCGTTACAGCCGCCGGTTCCACAACGACCGGCACGATCCGCCCGTTCGGTTTGGATTGCTCCGGCTTTTCGGATTGGACCTATAAAACGGCTGTCGGCGTCAGCTTGAACGGTGCCTCCTGGAGTCAGTGGGACGAATCCTATGCCATTACCGCCGAAGAGCTTTTGCCCGGTGATTTGGGATTCCTGATGGATGACGACGGAGGCGGATGGAATCATGTGCTTATTTTTGCCGGATACGGTGAAAACGGCGAGCGCATGTGGGTCCATTCCTCCGGTGGTGAGGGCGTAATTTTCAACACGCCGAGCTATGAGGCCGGGCTGGCACTGCGCCGACCGAAGAATGTAGATTTCGGTGATACACCGGGATAAAAAAGAACGGAGGAATCATGGAAGAAAAAGAATTTAATACGACCTTTGCCATTCCTGCAAACTATACCGACTCCGGAAAGATATTCGGCGGAATGCTGGAACCGCGGAATGCGGTCGAGGCACTGATTCTGATATTGGCCATCGGATATCCGGAGTTGATGCTGATCCCAATGGCAACCACAATACGCATCGTGGTAATGACCGTCACACTGATCCCGATTGGGATCCTCGCCGCTATGGGCATTGACGGCGATTCGCTGTTCCAGTATGCGGGTCACATTATCTGCTATCTGGCGCACAGAAGAAAACTGCATTTGAGAAGGGTGGGATACAAATATGACCAAAGACAGCTCCGCAAAAAGAAAAACAGGAAAAAGAAAGCCTGAAAAGCTGAGCTTTACCCAGGATTTCATTCCAATCAAAAATCTGGAGCACGGCATTATCGAGACGACCGACGGGCGCTATATCAAGATCCTCGAAATTGAGCCCATCAACTTTATGCTGCGTTCGGAGGAAGAACAGTATGAGATCATCTGCTCCTTTGCAAGCTGGCTGAAAATTTCGCCGGTGCATCTGCAGTTCAAGAGCATCACCCGCAAAGCTGATTCCGATAAGCACATAGCTATGCTCCGAAAGGAAATGGCAACCGAAGAAAGTGAGCAGTGTAAGAAGCTCAGCGAGGGATATATCCGACTCATTAAGGATGTGGGAAGCCGTGAAGCGCTGACGAGGCGCTTCTTTTTGATTTTCCGGTATGAAGAACTGCGGCGTAACGAAAACAGCGACTACGGACAGATCTGCAGCACACTGCTAACCGCCGAGCAGAACGCCCGGGCCTACTTCATGCAGTGCGGCAACAATATCCTTCAGCCGAAGGATCCCGACGAAGCAACGGCGGAGATTTTATATATGTTTTTCAATCGCCGTTCCTGTGTAGAGGAGCCGTTTCATTCCCGCGCCGACCGTATCGTCTTAGACACGATGGCGGCGAAAAACAAGGTCATCGGCATCGATCCGATTCCACATATCCGTATGGCGCATTTTATCGCACCGCGCGGCATTGACCTGACGCACCGCAATTACATCATTATGGACGGCCTCTACTACTCCTTCCTGTATATCAAAGGAAATGGATACCCGAATAAGGTCCGCGCCGGATGGATGTCATCCCTCATCAATGCCGGTGAAGGCATTGATGTCGATGTGTTTTTAAGACGGGAAAACCGCAGCAAGACCATCGACAAGGTTGCCCAGCGCATCCGCCTGAACCGCACGAAGCTTAAAAGTATGCAGGACACCTCGACCGACTATGAGGAGCTTACCGGTTCCATTCAGGCCGGATATTTCATCAAGCAAGGGATCGCCAATTACAACGAGGACCTTTTTTACATGTCGGTGTTCGTGACCGTGTCCGCACGGACCTACGAAGAACTGATGTGGCGCAAGCAGCAGATGACTGATATGCTCAAGTCTATGGATATGTATGTCAGCGACTGCAGCTTTCAGCAGGAGGACGCCCTGCGCACGGTGATGCCGTTTCTGCAGATATCCCCGAAGCTTGAAAAGAAGTCCAAGCGGAATGTGCTGACCAGCGGTGCGGCCTCTACCTATATGTTCACATCCTTTGAGATGTCGGACGATACCGGTGTGCTGCTCGGAATCAACCGCCATAACAACTCGCTGTGCATCGTCGATCTGTTTGATACGAAGAAAAATAAAAATGCCAACTTGAACCTGCTCGGTACCAGCGGTGCCGGAAAGACTTTTACCATGCAGTTGCTGGCGCTGCGTATGCGTATGCGCGGAATTCAGTGCTATATCATTGCTCCCATTAAGGGACATGAGTTCCGGCGAGCGTGCAACCGCATCGGCGGTCAGTTTATCAAGATTGCACCGGGCTCACCGCACTGCATCAATATTATGGAGATTCGGCACACCATCAGTCCAGAGATGGAACTGATTGATGAGCTGGATTACAGTGAGATGGACTCTCTTCTGGCGCAGAAAATTCAGCAGCTGATGATTTTCTTCTCACTGCTGATTCCGGACATGACCAACGAAGAAGAGCAGATGCTGGATGAGGCGCTGATCCGCACCTACGGCAAGTTCGGCATCACGCACGATAACGATTCGGTCTATGCGGACCGCAATGCCGTTCCGCCAAAGATGAAGACCATGCCGATTCTCGGAGATCTGCATGAGGAGCTGCAAAAGAATGAAATGACCAAACGCATCGCCGTCATTGTCAGCCGCTTTGTTACCGGCTCGGCGCAGTCCTTCAATCAGCAGACGAATGTGGATCTGTCCAATAAGTATATCGTTCTCGACCTGTCGGAGCTGAAGGGCAAACTGCTGCCTGTGGGTATGATGATCGCCCTCGACTATGTCTGGGATAAGATCAAAAGCGACCGAACAAAAAAGAAAGCCATTATGATCGACGAGATCTGGCAGTTGATTGGTGCTGGTTCCAATCGGATGGCGGCAGAGTTCTGCCTGGAAATCTTCAAGGTCATTCGAGGTTTCGGCGGTGCGGCGATTTCCGCAACGCAGGACCTGTCCGATTTCTTCGGTTTGGAAGATGGGCGCTACGGTCGGGCCATTATCAACAATTCCAAGAATAAGATCATTCTGAATCTGGAACCGGACGAAGCGGAGTTTGTCCGGGATACGCTGAAGCTTACGAAAACCGAGATCCGTTCCATTACCCGCTTTGAACGCGGCGAGGCGCTGATCTGTTCCAACAACAGTAAGGTGCCTGTCATCATTAGGGCGTCCAAAGAGGAACAGGAAATGATCACGACCGACCGTGCCGAGCTGGAAGCCATTCTCAAGGAGCGGCAGCATGAGGCGGATTAACAGTGCGTATTTTGCACGGAATACGCATTTTGGCGCAAATGAGTACAAAAAGGAGGTGGTTATCGTGCTGTTGACCGATGAACAGTATGTGGTCAAATGGCTCTCGCAATACGGAGCCTTGCCCCGTGCGCAAATCATAAAGATGCTGCAAAAGCCGCCGCAGACGGCAGAAAAGATCCTGCGGAATCTGAAAAGGCAGATGCGTATCGCAGATGTTTCCGGCGGTTATTATATCGGACTTGACCCAATGTGCCAGCCGGATCAGCGGATGATCCTGGCAATATGGGTGCTGCTCCGGTTCATTGACAAGGTGGAGCCGATGGCGCATTATCCGGCGGTCTACCCGTCGCAGCTATTTTTTCTGAAAGAAAATGTCGGCTATGAGATCGTGGTGCTCTATGACGGAGAGCAGAATCTGCTGAAGCTGCTTCAGCCCCAGGAAGATATGAAATATATCGTTGTGGTGCCTCGAATCGATATGGTGAGCACTGTTCGGCTTCCGAATGCGCCGTGTCTGTTCGCTACGGTAGATTTTTGCGGCCAGGACGAACCGGAAGTTCATTTTTACAGTGAGGAGGCGGCCGAGCATGAAGGCTGAAACGACTTATATGAAGACACTCGGCAAAGTAGAAGCCAAGTTGTCCCGCATGAAGGAACAGACCGCTGCCGTCCGCTGGTTTTACGAAAATGGAAATCTTCCGGAAAGCTATAACCGGGCGCTTCGGCTTGAGGAGCTGTCCGAGCAGGCAGTCCTTCTCACCCGCGTCCTTCCAGCCTACACCGGAGCAGTCGGTGCAACAATCCAAACGGATGCGATCATATCCGATACGATTCCGGTCGAGGTCGGGTTTACAGCCGAAGGATGGTTCTCTGTTCGCATTCCGGCACTGCTGCCGAAGAAAGCGTCCGGCTCAGCGGACTATATCCGGTCTTATCTTTATCCGGCTATGCGGAAGTTCTTTGAGGGCAAGCCTCCGGTCCGCTTTCGGGATTGCGTGCTTGCCTACCGCCATGTGTATGACAGAAGCCGCCCGGAGCGGGCCATGCGGGATCACGATAATATCGAAACCAATATGGTCACGGACATTCTGGCACTGTATGTTCTGCCCGACGATCACCCGGCAGTTTGCTCGCATTACTATTGCAGCGCTGCCGGAAGCGAGGACCGCACGGAAGTCTATGTAATCCCTAAACACGACTTTCCTATGTGGATGGTCGAAGAGAAAACGCTGCCGGATAAGGGGGTGAAGCTCTATGAAGTCCGCTTTTGTTAAGGGGAAAATCTTATGTAAAAACCGCCGTTTTCCGCCCCGGAAAACTTACATAAGAAATTGGGAGTCGAAAACGCCCGGTATAGCGGCGATTTGGGGCAGATTTCACGGCAGAAATTCCGACAAAGAGAGCAGTCATGTGGTCGGAATTTCTTACAAAGCGAGGTGATGCGCCTATGCAATACTTCCGCCCGGGCAGTCAGCTCCGGCAGCTCATCGCAATGCTTTCCATCGTCGGTGAATATCCGATTCGTTCGCTCTACCTGCTCGGCAATGAACGCGCTTACAAAGCCCTGGTTCATAAGCTCACCACACCGGAAACATTCCGCATTCCTCAAACGGAAACGGAAATGACCACACGCCTGCTTACCGTTACCGGCAAAGGCAACAGCAGATCTGTGCGCTTTTACAAGGGTGCTCTCCCCATACTGGATTGGCTTCACCCTGACGCTTACCGGTATTACATGGACGCCTTTTGGGAACACAAATTCCCTGGGAATGCCGCACACCGGGACAGAAACCACCGTGTTGCCGAAGCGGTGGCTGTGTGTATGCGCTCAGGTGTTGAATGCCGACCGTATATGCTTCCCGTTCTTCAAAACCGGACCATCACCAAACGGATCCCCGATGCGCCCTGCTTTTATCTTGCCAAAGAGCTGAAGAAGCTCGGCGAAGCGGAGATGAACAAAACGATGTTTACCCGGATGGTGGGAACAGCCTATCTCGGGCAGCGCCCATACGCCGTTTATAACACGCGCAGCGCCGTGATGAAATGGAGCGGCAAGGGCGAGTTCAAAACGTTGCACAGCGTCATTGAAATCAGCCGTCTGAATGCCGGCACCGATGCAACACCGGCCGCCATTTTATTTGGTCAGTCTGAGAGCGTAGCGTTGAAGACACTGCTGGAGTCCGACACAACCAAACGGCCAGAGTTCCGGTTTGATACCATCTACCGCAATCTGCATTTCATTCCTATGGATGAGCATGGCAGTCGCCAGCTGCGGCTTATGACCGTACCCGATTGGAAAGAACGGCTTTTGGAGCTTTTATTCGACCCGGATGTGCGAACCTATGACCGCGGGCTGTTTGAGTATGACGCAAAAATCGGTGATGCCTATGTGTTCTCGCATCTGGATGGAGATCTCGCAAGGCTGGTTCGCTTCAAGGAGGCCGTCGAGAATCAGCGCGGAAATTATGAGGTGCTGTGTTACCCATACCAGATGGCATTCATCCGGGAGTATCTCGAGAACCGCGTAACAATAAAAACGATTGGGTTTGACGCTGTGGAAGCAGAACTCGCCCCAGAAAGGAGGGATTTATTTGAACGATAAAAACCGCAAGATAGCCATTATCATCGCTGCCATACTGGGATGCGTTGGGCTGTTCTATCTAGGCGGCATGCTTGGCCAATTGCTCGGCAACTACGCAGCGTGGATGGACAGCGGCGGTGTTTCCGGTGAAAGCACGATGAAACCGGTAAGCTGGAATCCGCTGATTTGTTTTCCGGCGGCTTTCAGTGGCAACGGGATCAAAGGCATCTTGATGATCCTGCTGATCGCCGGCGCCATCTTCGCCTATGTGAAGCTCCACGATAAGTTTGACGGGAAGCAGCATGATCCCCGCGGCTTTGCCAGAAGCAAATCCGGTATCTACGGCACGGCATCCTGGATGGATGAAAAAGAGATGAAAGAAGTTCTGGAGATATCTCCGGTCCCTGATGCCAAGGGTACGATCCTCGGCGAGTACAACGGCAAAGCCGTCTGTATGCCGGAATACACCAGACTCAACCGCCATATTGCCGTTTTCGGCGCATCCGGTACCATGAAGTCGCGTGCGATTATCCGCAATGCGTTGTTTCAGGCACTGCGGCGCAGCGAGTCCGTGATCGTGACCGACAGCAAGGGCGAGCTTTATGCCGACACTTCGGAAATGTTCCGGAAAGCGGGCTACGATGTGAAGATCTACAATCTCGTATCCCCTGAGCACAGCGACTCGTGGAACTGTATGTCAGACCTGAACGGCGACACATTGATGGCGCAGGTGCTGACCAATGTCATCATCGGCAATACCAGCTCAGGCAAGGGCGACCACTTCTGGGACAACGGTGAGGGCAATCTTTTGAAGGCGCTCATCCTGCTTATCGATCAGGATCGGACACGAAGCCCCGATATGAAGCATCTGTCCGCCGTATATCAGCTGCTCACGCAAAACAGTGAACGGCAGTTGACCGCTATGTTTGACAAGCTGCCGCTTGACCATCCGGCACGGGCACCGTTTAATTTGTTCGCCCAGTCCAGTGATACGGTGCGTTCCGGCATCATACTGGGGCTGGGCACTCGCCTTCAGGTGCTTCAGAACCAAGCAGTACAGCGAATCACGAGTCGGTCTGACATTGACCTGACGGCACCTGGCAGAAACAAGTGCATCTATTACATTGTGCTGAGCGATCAGGACGCTACGATGGCGTTCCTGTCATCGCTCTTTTTCTCATTCATGTTCATCAAACTGACTCGCTATGCCGACGGTCGTCCGAACGGCCGCTGCGATGTGCCCGTCAATCTGATACTGGATGAGTTTAACAACGTGGGCCGCATTGGAGGTGCGGAAGACGGATCCGATTTTGCTAGATCCCTTTCTGTTGTACGGTCGAGAGATATCCGAGTCATGCTGGCTGTGCAGAGCCTTGGTCAGCTGCAGAATCGGTATCCCAAGAATCTGTGGTCCGAAATTATCGGCAACTGCGACATCCAGCTGATGCTCGGTTGTACAGACGATGTGACCGCCGAGTATATCTCAGCCCGGTCCGGTGATATGTCGGTGCAGGTCAATTCCACCATGACGGTCCGTCAGACTATCGCAGTGGCGCAGGTCATTCCCCAGTACCGTCATACCGAGGGTCAGGGACGCAGACGGCTGCTCACACCGGATGAGGTTTTACGGCTTCCCAATGAGGAACTGCTCTGCATCATACGCGGGCATAACATTCTGAAGCTGAACAAACTGGATTTCACAAAGCACCCGATGGCAAAGAAGATCGTAAAGGCATCGGTATATGATTATCAGCCGGCAGCCGATACGCTTACACCTACACCCACCCAGTCTGACACCGAACCGACGCCGCCCAAGAAAGCGGCGCGCAGAAAAAGCTTATACAGCTCGGCACAACCGCCGAGCGAATTTTAACAAATAAAGGAGGACAATCTATGCCAACCAAAAAGAAAGCAGAGCTTCCCGAGGAGATGACGACTCTTTTGGAGGCGCAGGAATCCCAGACTGAGGAGAATATCACAGCATCACCTGCCGAAGGGGCACCGGATGACACCTGTGATGCCTCGCTCTCCCAGACTGAAACAGATTCGGCGGAAGCGGACACATCTTCGGCCGGAATTCCGGACGGAGCTCTCAACAAACCGACGGAATCCCAGACCGAGGTAAAAAAGCCCCGTAGGCGCAAGAAGGCGGAGCCGGAACCGTCCCAGTCTGACACAGAACCTGAAACTGCACCGGATGCCAAGGAAGACGGCGTCGATGCGGTGCCAAAACTTAAGAGAAAACGCACTTATACCAAACCGAGCGTGTCGGTGCTGTCCATTGACGATCGTCCAACGGTCGAAACGGAGGCGGATAAGGCCAAGAATGATCTGCTCGACCTCATCGAGTCGCAGCGAAGCGGCCGTATCCTGACCGGGACGATCCAAGGTGTGGAACAGTCGGCGGATAACCCACGTCATGCCTTTGCAGTCCTGTATCACGGTGAGTTCAAAGTCATCATTCCTGCTGCCGAAGCAGTGGAGCCGCCCGAAGATTATCGCGGGCGTGACCCGGACGAGGTACTTCATTACATGCTGACCAAGCGCCTCGGCGCCGAAGTCGATTACATCGTAAAAGGCATCGATCCCAAATCCGGTATTGCAGCGGCGAGCCGCTTGGAAGCCATGCGTGCCCGAAGAAAAGAAATGTATTTCGGCACAGACCGGGACGGCAACAACCGCATCTATGCCGATGTTTGCGCAGAAGCCAGAGTTGTCTCTGCCATCCGCGCCGGAATCTTCATCGACCTGTTCGGTGTGGAGAGCTACATTCCCCTCAAGGAACTGAGCTACCAACGCTGGATGGACGCGGCGGCCCACTTCCAGCCCGGACAGCGCATCCTCGTCAAAGTATTGGATGTGGATCGCAGCGACCGTGACCATGTCAGGGTTTCCGCCTCCGTGAAACAGGCGGGAGAAAACCCATATGAGAAAGCCCTGCGCAGATATTCCGTTGGCAACCGTTATGTTGGTACTGTCAGTATGGTGGATACAAACGGCGTGTTTGTGGCGTTGGACGGCGGCATCGATTGCCTGTGCAGTTACCCCAAACGGGGACGCCCGCCGAGAGGCGCCAGAGTCACCGTCCGGATTCTCGGAATCAACCACGAGACCAACCGGATCTGGGGTGCCATCACCCACATTGCCATGCCGCACTGATGAAAAAGAAAGGAGATTTTATGCTACATTGTGATCTGAGTCAGAAAGAACAGCATCGCAGAAAAGAGATCGCCGAACATACCCGTCAGATGCTTCTGACAGAGCTGCCGATCGACAGTCAGGATGAGACTTCAATTATGGGCCGGTATCGGGATTATTATCTCCAGATCTCGTTTTCCGAGCTGCACCCGCTGATGGTGGTTTGTCTTGCCAAGGCGCTTGCCCATCCGGGTACAGCCAACCAGTGCAGAGTTGCAAACGATTTGAATCTGCGGAGTGTGCTGGGGAGCCATGCCATCAATAATGAAGTCGGCTGCTATTCCTACCGTGCCACACACTGGCTGGATACCGAGTTGGATGCCAAGCGATTTTATGAAATTCTCGACCGGTGCGTCGACGAAGCAAACCGCGGCTTTTATAAGCTTGCGTGCTGAGTTGTAAAATCCCAGACTCGTCCGTGTAATGATGGTAAAAACACGAACTGGGAGTATGCATCATGAAAAAGCTTTTGATTTTATCCTGCGTATTGGCATTCTGCCTGACGCTTGCCGCCTGCCATACTACAGACTCGGCTGATAGTTCCGTACCTTCTGGGATCCCGGGCTCAACAATTGCCAATGAGTCCTCTGTTCACCATACTGAATCGGAGAGTTCCCTGGAGGAGAGCCGGATATCTCAGGATACGACCGTCACATCAGACCCAACTGAAAATGAGACGACAGCCCCCGCCAAGCCGGCGGATCCCATGTCGACTACCGAACCGGAAAGCGAGAAAGCCCCTGAGTCTACGACTCCCCCTCAGACCGAGCCGGAAACAAAGCCTACTGAACCGCCTTCGGAACCCGGGAAGATGTATGCCGGGGCCGAGGACGCCCGAACGGTCGCCGATAAGGTGCTGGAGTACATCAACAGCTTCCGCACATCACCTGCAGTCAAATTGTCGGGTCTTACGAGCTATGCTGAGTATCGAAGCCGACAGCTCATCGGCAATTTTGCCCATGATACAAACGATGAGCGTGCAGCGGCAACGGCGCTTCAGTATGGCGAGTATGTGGATCCGAGCGTCTACGGCGGCAGCGGCAAACCGTACTACCGTGCCAATGCCAACGAAGCCATTGCAAAGGCCGGTTATGCCGGTACGGTGGACGAAGTTGCCTACAAGCTGGCGACCTTGGTCAGAAACAGTGCGGAGCACTGGTGCTATATCGGCTCGGCCGAGTATGGCTATATTGCCGTCGGCGTAACCTATGAAAGCGGCATGTGGTATTGCGACATCGCAGTTGCTGCCGAAAACACGGACAATCTTTAAGAACCATCAAGGAATTGCAGCCTCACCCGAAACGGTGGGGCTCTTTTCATACCCAAATCAAGAAAGGAAGATACCAAGATGAACAAGAAATTCACCTCACGCATTCTGTCAATGCTTTTGGCAATGCTGATGCTCGTCTCGATGTTGCCGACGAGCGTTTTTGCGGCGCCGGCATCTGACATTCCGGCAGAGATGCTGGACAATGTGTTCCTCGATGCACTGGAATACACCGGCTATAAGGTACAGGCGCAGAAGGATGACGGAACAATTTTCAAAAAGTACAGCGGCGGCGCGACATCCTATCTCTCGAAGATTTCCTATGGGCTGAATAAGTACGGCACGGAGACCGTTGCAAAAAGCGGTACGGCAACCGGGCTCGCACCGGATATCGCCGGATTCGAGAGCAGCGGCCTTTGCTGTGCCTCCTATGTTTCGTATGTGTACTACAACTATCTGCCCAACATTGCAGGCATTGACACCAGCAGCGCAATCCGCCCGTATAATCTGCGTACCGCAACGGCATATAACGCCGCTGCGAATGCGTGGGTCAATGCCGGAACGGCACGCCGCATCAGCTTCAGCCAGAATGCGAACGGCAACAATTTCATTCCAAGTGAGGATATCCCGATTGGATCTCTCATTATTTTCAAACACATCCCGACCGGGGACATCGCTCATGTGGCGCTCTATGCGGGATATTATAATGGGATCCATTTTGTGACTCATGTCGGTAACGACCGCGGACCGGAACTCAGTTCCATTGTCGGCATGTCCAAGGGTGACTACCCGGAAGCCGTCGTACAGGTCGTTACTCCGGAATTCGTAGAGGCAGCCGGCAAAATCGAAATCTATAAAAAGGATCCGAAGGGCGCAGCACTGAGCGGCGCCTATTTTATTGCCACCAACACCTCGACCGGAACAGAATATGCCATCGGTCCTACCGACAGCCGCGGCTATGCCTGCACCAAAGAACGGCTGCCGTTTGGCACCTACAGAATCGTGGAAACAGTATTCCCGACGGACTACACCTATTCGGGAACCAAGGAGTGGACTCGCACGGTCAGCGCTTCCAATAACGGCGTGGTAACGATCCAGGCCGTCAATGAGCTGAAAAAGGGCAATATTGAGGTCTATAAAAAATCGTCCGGTACCAATGAGGCGCTCAAGGGAGCCATCTTTACGGTCTACGATATGTCTGGCGCAAAGGTAACGACCATCGGACCGACCAATGACCGTGGATATGCCAAATCCGCAGATATTCCTTACGGCTCCTACCGAGTGGTCGAGACGACCTTCCCGTTTAATTATGAGCCGGATGGTCAGACAGAATGGAAGGTCACCATTGATACTGCACACGGCAGCCTGGCAACGGTCAATGCTTATAACCGGCTCAAAAAGGGTCATATTGAAGTTCTGAAATCCGACGCTGAATCCGGAAAGGACCTCAGCGGAGCGGAATTCACTGTCTATGATTTGGACGGTGAAGAAATCGCCGTGATCGGGCCTACCGACAAAAACGGCTATGCCAAGTCCGGTGAGATCATCTATGGCGATTATATTGTAAAAGAGACCAAAGTCCCGGTCAATTACCAGCCGGACGGCGATGCACAGTGGAAAGTGACGATCGACGATAACAGCCCGCTTATCACCCTGGACATTGCCAACCTGCGTCAGTATGGAATGGTCAAAGTCCGCAAAACCGCCGAAGACGGCTTGGTGGAGGGTCTGACTTTCCGCCTGACCGGCACCTCCGAATACGGCGAGAGCGTGGATATGACCGCTGTGACCAATGCGGTCGGTACGGCCGTGTTTGAGCGTGTCCCGATCGGTACGGACTGCACGCTTTCCGAAGAGAACACCCCCGAGCGATATGTGATCCCGGAGGTGCAGAACATTTCGGTCGAGTGGAATAGAGTGACCGAGCGCCGATTTGATAATATCCTCAAGAAATGGCGTGCCGATGTCCTCAAGGTCGATGCCTCTCTTCGCGGCAATAGTGAGCATGGAACCACAAAGATGCTCTCGCTCGACTCAGACAGCATTGTGGAGAAACTCGGCTATCCTTACGGGGAAACCCAGGGCAATGCCACACTCGCAGGAGCAGTTTACGGTGTTTATCGTTACGATGAGCTCGTGGACACCTATGTGACGGATAAAAACGGATATTTCTTGACTGACTACTATCCCTGCGGCGAGGGTTGGAACATCCGTGAGATCACACCTTCGGAAGGATATCTTCTGGATGAGACCGTCTATTGGCTCGGTGTGACGCCCGGACAGTATACGCTGGAGAAGAATACGAAAGAGTTGGATGTCTATGAGGACATTATCTTTGGCAGCCTGTATCTCATCAAACATATGGATGACAGCAGTACCGGTCTGGAGACGGTTGAGACCGGAGCGGAATTTGAGGTGTATTTGAAGACTGCGGGATCTTACGAGAAAGCCAGGGATACGGAACGGGACTACCTGATTACAGACGAACACGGCTATGCCGGAACGAAGCAGCTTCCTTACGGCGTCTATACAGTCAGACAGACGAAAGGTACGGAGGGCTTTGATCTGGCAGCACCCTTCGATGTTTTCATTGATAAAGACGGATGCTGCTATCAGTATCTGCTCAACAACGCCCCCTTTACCGGATATCTCAAGATTCAAAAGACGGATGCAGAATCCGGTCTGAGTATCCCATATGCAGGCGCAGCGTTCCAGATTTATAAACCGGACGGTACCAGAGTTACCATGCAGTACACCTATCCGGAGCTGACGGTGATCGATACCTTCTACACCAACGAGGAAGGCTATCTGATCACTCCGGAAGTGCTTCCGTTCGGGAAGGGCTACTCCATTGTGGAGGTCAAGGCCCCGTATGGCTATGTATTGAACTCCGATCCGGTCTATTTTGATGTGACCGCAGACTCGGCGACCGAAGACGGCGGCATCACATTGATCGAAGTCACCCGTTCCAACATGCCGCAGAAAGGTATCATCCGTATCACTAAGACCGGCGAAGTATTCTGGACGGTCACGGAAGCGGACGGGATCTATAAACCGGTCTATGCGGTCAAGAGTCTGCCCGGCGCAGTGTTTGAAATCCGTGCGGCAGAAGATATCTGTACGCTTGACGGCGTCATGCATTACGCAAAGGGCGAGATCGTGGATGTAATCACGACCAGGTCTGACGGCGTAGCATCGAGCAAGGAACTGTATCTTGGAAAATATGAGATCCAGGAGATCACTGCGCCGCACGGAATGGTTTTGAACGGCACGATTCAGACAGTGGAGCTGACTTACGCCGGTCAGGAGGTCGCCATTACGGAAACCGCCGGTAATCTCTATAACGAACGCCAAAGGGTCAAAGTATCCCTGAGCAAGGTGCTGGAGCAGAATGATCTGTTCGGCATCGGTATGAACGGCGAGCTGAAAAACATCACCTTCGGCCTGTATGCTAAGACTGACCTGGTTGCCGGTGACGGGACCGTCATTCCGGCAGGTGGGCTCATTGAGATCGTGACCTTTGATGACAACGGCATGGCGACGGTCAGTACCGACCTGCCTCTGGGCAGCTATTACCTGCAGGAACGCAGTACGGACGAGCACTACATCCTGGATGACACCCATTATGAATTCGAGTTCTCCTACGGCTCGCAGGAAACTCAGGTGATCGAGATCTCTGTCAACGGCGGTGACCCGATTAAAAACGACCTCAAGTACGGTATGGTTTCCGGCCGCAAGGTCGATGAGGATGGTCATGTGATCGCCGGTGCGATTTTCGGCTTGTTCCGCAATGATGAAAATGAGTATACGGCTGAAAATACGTATTTAACAGCGGAAAGCGCACAGGACGGTACCTTCAAATTTGAAAAGGTGCCCTTCGGGACATGGGTCGTTCGTGAGATTCAGTCGGCCAAGGGCTTTGTTCTCAATGAGAAGGCATATCCGGTCACGGTATCCGAAGACGGCGATGTGGTGAATATCCAACTGGAGAATCGGTATATCCGCGGCAATATTGAGGGCACCAAGCTCGACGAGGACGGCAATGTGATCGCCGGTGCGGTATTCGGTTTGTTCCGTGAAGATGAAACGGAGTTTACCGAGGAAACTGCCGTGCGTGTAACCGAGTCTGACAGCACCGGTAAGTTCCGCTTTGAAGACATCCGGTACGGGAAATGGATCATCCGTGAGCTGAAGCCGGCGACCGGCTATGTGCTCAATGAAACGCCGATCGAGGTAGAAATCACCGAGGACGGCAAAACCGTTTTCATTACCGTCGAGAACAAATTCATTCGCGGCGACATCAAAGGCTACAAAGTCGACGAAGACGGAAAGGCGATTGCGGGTGCACTGTTTGGCCTCTTTACGGAAGATGATGCGGAATTCACAGAGGAAAACGCCGTGCTGACGGCGGTGTCCGATGCAGACGGCATCTTCACCTTTAAGAATGTGCGATTTGGGAAATGGATCGTGCGCGAGTTGAAATCCGCCGAGGGCTTCGTCCTCAACGAGGCAGAGTTCCCGGTCGACATTACTACGGATGGTGCCGTAATCGAGCTCAAGGCCGAGAACCGCCATATCTATGGCGCAGTCCATACGACCAAGGTCGATAAGGATTATCCCGACCATCTGCTCACCGGCGCTGTGTTTGAGGTCTACCGTGATGTAAACGGAAATCAGCAGTTCGATCCGGATGTGGATGAACTGGTTGGTACCCTTTCGGAATGTGAACCCGGTCTGTATGAACTCGCTGAGCTGCGTTACGGCGGATACTTCCTCTACGAAAAGCAGGCGCCTGTTAATTTCATCAAGGACAACGGATACCACTATTTTGAGATCGTAACTGACGGCGAGATGGTGGAAGTAGAGAATCAGGCCGGCGTCGGTTTCATCAACGACCATATGGTCGGCAATCTGAAGATCGTGAAGACTTCCTCGGACGGCCGTGTGGAAGGCTTCAGCTTCCGTATCACGGGTGAGAATTACGATGAAGTTTTCACGACCGACGCAAACGGTGAGATCTTCATTGAAAACCTGCGCATCGGCAAATATACCGTGACGGAAGTTGAGGACAGTGTCAGCGCCGGTTATAAACGCCCGGATCCTTTTGAGATCGAGCTGACCGCTGATGAAACGCTGACGGTCAATGTCCACAACGATAAGGTCACGACCGATCATCCGGACAGCCCGAAGACCGGTGACGATTCTCACATGGCTCTGTGGTTATGCCTAATGCTCGCAAGCCTTTGTGTTCTGATCGGCACCATTCTTTATTCCCGCAAGAAGAAGCATCTTGCAGGCTGACCAAGGAGGTAAGGCAATGAAAACAAAACTGACAAAAGGCATTCTGCTGATCCTGTCGCTGCTTTGCATTCTCTGCGTTCCGGTCACCCCGGTTTATGCGGCGCAGCAAGGCACGGACGGCAGCGAGCTGCAGGTGGTAAAAGCAGAACAACTGGAGATCCAGCTTGGCACATCATGGTCGGGCGTAGAGTTCCAGCTCAAGACGGACGCCGGGGTTTACCCCGGCACCGTCAAGGTCGGGACGGATGGCGTACTCCGCCTGGAGATCGGCGGCAGCTCCCAGTACATTCTGACCTGTATGAATTCCTCAACTTCGCTTCCGGAACCGGAGGATACGGCGGACTCAACAGACCGGACGCAAGCTCCTGCCACAACAGAGCAAAGCCCTGAGTCAAATGAGAAAGCCGAATCCGGCATTCCGACGCTGCATATCATCCTCTTTGCAGGCGGTATGGTTATTGCAATCGGCACTCTGATCGTCATGCAGATTCTCAAGAAAAAACATGAAAATGAGGCACCGGATGATGAGAAAGACGAGGAATAACGATTCCATTTCAGTTTGGACAAAATGCAAAACTTGTAGGAATATTAGCTGTGCGATATGAAATAAATATTCCGCAAAGGCTTGACTTTTGCATTTCGTTCTGATATACTATAGGCGTGGCAGGAGCTTGCGTTCAGGCTCTCGATACGTCTATGGTACGGCGTCAGACTTCGTCTCGGGAAGAGGCAAGGAATCGTTACGGATTTGCGCACTGAGCAAATCCACAACAACGCAGGCAATTGAATATGATAGCCGGAAGGCTGCTTGGATGCTTACAGGTTGAGTGTTGGGGAGATATGTTTTCCAACAGACTTTGTATGCGCTTAGCAACCTTCCGGCTTTTTCTTTAAGAACTCGGAGGTTAATTTATGAATAAAAAGAAAAAACGAAAGGGGTTTAACCGAAGCAGTATGCGATGTCCGTATTGCGGCAGTCCGGTTATTTATCGGAGCGCAGACGGAATCTATCGCGATAATTCAAGAGGAACGATGCTATATGTGTGTTCGCACTATCCAGAGTGCGATGCCTATGTTCGGGTTCACACCGGTACTAATATTCCGGTAGGAAGTATGGCCAATCACGAGCTGCGTACATTGCGCCGTACAGCGCACCATTACTTTGACCAGCTTTATGAATCCGGTTATATGAGTAAGCAGGATGCATACCAGTGGCTGGCCGACCTGATTATGGCGCCGCTTTCCGAAGCTCACATTGGGTATCTTGGCGAGTATTACTGTAAACAGGTGATCGAAGAAAGCAGAAAGCTCTTAGAACGGCAGAAAGCCAAAACGCGGGGGCGATATTATGCACAGAAAGGAGGCGCACTGGCGTCATGACCCTGACAGCAGAACAGCAGAAGAAAGTAGAACAGAATATCCGGCTGGTCCAGAAAGTGATCAACGATAAGGTCCACGGTCCATATCAGTTGGGCATCTATACATATGATGATATTTTTCAAATCGGCTGCATCGGTCTCTGCAAGGCTGCGGCAACAGATAAAGGCGGGACCTTCTCTACCTACGCCTACCGCCTGATATGGAATGAGATCTGCGATGCACTGATTTACTCGACCAGACGGCAGGCAACAGAGCTCTCCAGTGATATGCTTCCCTTGGTCGTAGAAGAACCGGCCGTATCGATTGCAGATGTCGCAACGCAGCTGGATATGAAGGCCGCACTCAAAGCAGCAAAGCAGGAAGCCTCGCCGTGCGTGCTCAAAGGAATAGATGCAATGATTCAGATGGCCGAGGGGCGTTCCAGTAAGGAAATCGGTGATGAGATTGGTGTGTCTGCCAATCTTGTCTGTGCCTGGATCTCCAAAGCAAGAAAGTTCTTAAAAAACCGACCGGAAATACTGGCTCTGAAAGGAGTATAAGCAATATAGTAAGGGACATCGAGAAATAGCATCTCGATGTCCCTATTTTTGATGGTGATTATGAAAAAAACAAAAAATGCAGTGAGATTGTCGTTACTTCCGATGACAATAACGCTTTTGATTTTAATTCTGTTTCGGTTCGTTTTTTTGCTTGGATATGTTCCGACAGCATCTATGGAGCCTGCTCTGAAAACTGGAAGTTTGCTCCTCGGAGTGCGTGTTTGGGGAGACATTCAAAAAGGGGACATTATTGTGTTCCAACATAACAAGGAATATCTCGTCAAGCGGGTCGAAGCAGTAGAAGGAGATTTGATCGAAAGTAACGGAGAAAATCTGGTGGTTCCAGAAGGTGGTTTTTATGTGCTTGGGGACAATGGCCAATGTTCATACGATTCTCGTTACTGGGAATATCCTTTTGTGATGAGCGATGATATTGTCGCAAAGGTAATTTTACCAACAAGATAAAAATAACAATCCGGCAAAAAAGCAAGCAACTGTAGATGGGCATCATTGCAGTTGCTTGCTTTATATTTCGTAGAGTATGTCACTCAACGAGTGCAATTCAAACTCTATAAACGCAAGTATTATAACACGCATCTGTCGGAAAATCAATAGGAAACGCGAAATTTGGGGATATTTTTAGAGAATAAACCAACTTAGAAGGAATCATCGCGTTCCAATTCGTGTCAATTTCGGCTCTTTGGGCGAGGTCAGCGCAGTCAAATAAGCAGTCAGGAATCTGTTACAGATATCCGTTACAATATAGGTACACCCATTTGCGGGTGAAAAAATATTACCGGAGGTAATTAAAATGGCAAAAGGAGAAAACATTTTCCACAGGAAAGATGGTCGATGGGAGGCACGCTATATCAAAGGGTATGAGCTTTCCGGAAAAATCAAATATGGCTTTTGCTACGGAAAAACATACCGTGAAGCGAAGGAAAAGGTTACGAAGTATAAAGCCGCACTTGTGAATGGAAAGGCCGTTCCAACCAATACGGCAAAGCACCGATTTGCTTATTACTGCAACGAATGGCTTCGCCTGAAAAAAGGAAAAATCCGCGAATCCACATACATCAAATATAGCACAGTGCTTGAAAAGCATATCAAGCCAAAGCTTGGCGGATGCTTTCCGCTTGGCATCAGTACAGGTGTTATCGATGATTTTACTCACGAGTTACTTTTTGATGATGGATTGGCTGTAAAAACTGTCCACGACATTCTGGTGGTGCTGCACAGCGTTTTGAAATACACGGCGACTATGTTTCCAGGGGTCTTCCCGGTAATCGAAATCAATTACCCCAAAGAGAGCCGAAAGGAAATGCGCGTATTGTCACGGGACGAGCAGAACCGATTTATGAGTTATCTATTGACAGACATGGATAGCTGCAAATTCGGGCTTCTATTAGCATTGTCCACCGGCGTGCGCATAGGAGAACTCTGTGCATTGCAATGGTGTAACATCAACATTCGCGAACAGACCATCAAGATTGCCGCAACATTGCAAAGACTTCACGATACGGATATGCAAGGAGAAACCCGTACAAGGATTGTGATCGGTGAGCCCAAAAGCGACACCTCAGTGAGAACAATCCCGATGATAAGCTATTTGGCAGATCTCTGCAAACAAATGGATCCCGGTAATATGGGGGCATATGTACTGACGGGAACGACTGACTATATGGAGCCACGGACATTACAGTATCGCATTGAGAAGTACACTCATGCATGTGGGCTGGAGGGTATTCACGCACATACGCTTCGGCACACATTCGCAACCCGCGCAGTGGAAGTTGGTTTTGAAATAAAATCTCTTTCCGAAGTGTTAGGACATTCTACAACTACGATTACATTGGAACGGTATGTCCATTCTTCCATGGAGCTGAAACGATCCAATATGAACAAATTAAATGTGGTTGGCCTCTAATATCAGCAGTCAAAGTTGTGTGTCATTCTCCTTAAAAGCAACTGAATACGGTGGATTTTATGCCTTTCGATCCGTGCTTCCATTGAGTGACATACTCTATGAAATGCAGTGATTCAAGGCATTTTTTCTTTGAGGAGGTGAATGCTTTTGGGGTGCAGAACATCTGCGTTCTTCGCGCACCCCATTGAGTGACATACTCTACGAAGCGTTTTGAACAAATTAGTGCGGCTTATCGATTCACCCTTGTTGTGAGCCGCTTCTTTTTTGAAACTCGTATAGTGATCACTTACTTTATGGAAGGGCCTGTTGTATGAGAAATTTAAATGAAGTGCGTGAGGCTCTGCTCAACAGCACCGTCCGAATTGTTGCACAGTATGGTCTGGAACGGACGACAACAAAGCTGATTGCGGCAGATGCACAAATCAATGAGGCGGATATCTATCGCTGTTATGACAGCAAGGATTCGCTTCTTCAAGCAACATTTCATATGGAAGATGTGTGCTTGGCAGAGCATGTGCGAAAATCGCTTCCGGTTATGCGGATACGCGGACTGAATTGGAAAGAGCGTTGTTTTCTTTTGTGGAAATCTTGCTGGGAATTCATTCTCCATAAACCAGATGATTGCCGGTTTTACCTGCAATATTACTATTCTGTCAGTTGCCGACGACATGCGTATGATGAGCATCTGAAGTATTTCCATTCGTTGTTTGATGAAATTCGACCGGTTTTTCGTCCTGACACAAATGTGGACATGCTGCTGCATCAGATTTTTGACACGATGCTTTCTTTTTGCAGCCCGAGTACTGTCTGATGAGATCAAGGACAGCGAAGATACAACGAAATGGACTTTTGAGCAGGTGTACAGTTTCGTCCGCCCCAATGCAAGAGAAGATTGGGTGGAGACAGTTGACAGCGAAAAGGAATTAGAATGACACGATGGAGATGAATTATGGTGGAAGTCACGGCTTCCTATCAAATCACTGAAAAAGCCAAAGAACATGCTACCGTTCATATTGCGTTTCCCCGCATTCAAGAACGATGGTCATACCTCCTTGTGAAGAGGCTCTTTGATTTTTTCTTCGCTTTGATAGGACTTATAGTATTAGCAATTCCAATGGCGATTATCGCATTGATCATAGTGTTTGATTCGCCGGGCGGTGCAATTTTCAAGCAGGAGCGGCTTGGAAAGGGCGGAAAACCGTTTGTAATCTACAAATTTCGGACAATGAATCATGATGCGGAGGTGAACGGCCCCAAGTGGGCGGATAAAGAAGATAAGCGCTGTACCCGGTTTGGGGCATTCTTGCGCAAGACGCGGATAGACGAGCTCCCCCAGCTCTGGAATATCTTGGTTGGAGATATGAGCTTTGTCGGGCCGAGACCAGAGCGGCAGTATTTCTATGAGCAGTTTGAAAAGTACATCGTGGGATTTTCAAATCGGCTGGTCGTAACACCTGGATTAACGGGATATGCACAGGTCAATGGTGGCTATGAGCTGGAGCCGGAAGAAAAAATCGTCTATGACATGGAGTACATAGAAAAACGGTCAGTGCTTATGGATATCAAATGCCTTGCAAAAACGGTGTCGTTAATTTTTACACACGAAGGAGCGCGCTAATGGAAACATTACAGAAAACCTCTGCCTGTCACGGGCAGGCAGTGATACAGCATCCATTGGTCTCCGTTGTGATGCCGGCGTATAACGCAGAAAAATACATAGGTGAAGCGATTCGCTCGGTACAATCTCAGACATATACCAATTGGGTTCTGTTGGTTATTGATGATTGCTCCACAGACCATACCGTTGATGTTGTTCAAGCCTTTGTAAACACAGATGATAGAATTCGGCTTTTTCGGAACACTCGCAATTTGGGGGCAGCTAAAACCAGAAATCGAGGTTTGGAATTATCCGAAGGCGAATGGGTCGCACTGTTAGACAGTGATGACATATGGCATAGCGACAAGCTTGAAAAACAGCTCGCGGTCGCGTTGAATTCCGGCTCGGAAATCATTTACTGCTCGTACTCGCTAATCAGCAGCGATGGGGAAAAAATATCCGACTATATTGTGCCAGCGCAGACATCCTATGACGATATGCTGAAAGAAAGCGTATTTAGCTGCTCCACCACTCTTTTGGCTAAAAACGTAGTCGATAATAACCGCTTTTCCGCTGACTATTATCACGAAGACCTGGTGTATTGGCTTAAATTGCTCAAAAAGGGCTATTCTGCATCGGCATGTTGCGAGCCATTGGCAGACTATCGGATAGTGGAAGGCTCAAGGTCACATAGCAAGGTCCAATCGGCAAAAAACAGATGGGAGGTCTACCGCAAGGTTGAAAAACTCTCTCTGCTAAAGTCACTCTCCGTATTTCTATCCTATACGGCGCGAGGCCTCAGAAAGTATAAGAGGGTTTGACATGGATGTACTGTTCCTTTGCGGTGTTTTTGCAAAAGAGAATGAAGCCGAAGTGATTGCTCAGGCAAAGAAAAGTGTAGAATTCTCAGCAAACCAAATGCAGTTAAAGCTGATCAGAGGCTTGAAAGAGGTCACTGACACCCAAGTAATCTCTGCCCCTTTTATCGGGCATTATCCGAATCAAAGCCGCAGTCTGCGTTTTTCCGGTTTCACAAACCCTCAGTATATATGCCGGTATGTTTCGTTTAACAATATCTGGGGCTTCCGAAATTTGTCCAGGGCACGCGCTTTGAAAAAGGCAGTTCGCGCGTTTGCATTGGATGGCAATGAAGAAAAGTTGATCATTGTATACAGCGCACACGATCCGTTTCTAACGGCAGCAGCCTATGCCAAAAAGCTGAACCCAAAAATCAGGATCTGCTTTATTGTTCCCGATCTTCCGCAATATATGAACCTCGAAGCAAAAAGAGGTTTTCTCTATAACTTCTTTAAAGGGTTCGATATCAAATCAATTAAGGAACATATCAAATGCGTCGATACGTCTGTGGTTCTGACAGAAGCTATGGCAAAAGCGTTGCAGTTAACGGATCGACCATATGTTGTTGCCGAGGGAATCGTAGATTCGATTCCCGAAAATCGTAATAGTACCGCTCATGCAGAAACCGTCAATATCGTATATGCCGGCAAGTTGTATTTCAGATTTGGAATTCGCTCTTTGGTAGAAGCGTTTTCCCTGCTGCAAGACAGCAGTTATCGCTTGATTTTATGCGGGAACGGTGACGCAGTGGAATATCTACAGAAATGTGCCATGGAAGATTCGAGAATCATTCTTCCGGGGCAAGTATCGCCTGAAAAGGTGCAGGAATACATTTCCTCTGCCGCAGTGCTTGTAAATCCCCGACCGAACAATGAGGAATATACGAAATACTCTTTCCCCTCCAAGGACATAGAGTATCTTTCAAGCGGAAAGCCAACGGTTGCCTTCCTTCTGGATGGTATGCCGAAGTGTTATCAAGATTTTTTGTATGTCGTTGACCCAGACCGGGATATCTCTTGCGCCATTTCCGATGCCTTAAAGGCAGCTATTTCGGCACCGAAGGAAGAAACAGAAAAAAGGCATAAGAAATTTCTGCAATATGCCGCAAAAAATCTTGTGGCATCTGCCATTGCAGAAAAAATAATCAAAATGAACTGTAACGAGGAGGCTCAACATGCCAAGAACCCGAGTTGTTCAGCAGTATGTAACGACCGCCAGCAACGGCGGATTGAAAACAGAATATAAAGCGCTGAGCAGTCGGGAAACGATGTCGGACCGCTATGAATTTGTCCCGGTGGTGTTGAACAACTGCCACTGCGGAATCAGCCCTTCAGATATCTGCTTTTATCGCAGAGCCATTCGCGAAGCGGATCCGGATATCGTCCACATCCGTGGAGCAGGAATAGAAAGCCTAAATGCTGTTCTCGGCGCAAAGCTTTCCGGCCGCGGGAAGATCCTTGTGACCGTCCATGGTATGTTCAGCGATCTGGTGTACTACTCGCCGATAAAGCGCTGGATATGCAGACATGTGGTGGAGCCGATGATCTTTGGCTTATCGGATGGAATTTCCTGCGTCTATGAGCAGGCATCACAGCGCGATGTGTTTCGACGATACAAGAAGAAAATGCTTCCGTTTGTGTATAACCGAATGCCGAAATATCCCAATTGCAGTGAGGAAGAAAAGCGTGCGCTGCGCATGGAGTTGAACCTTCCGGAGAATGCAAGAATCGGCATCTATGTCGGCAGGGTCACGAAAGAAAAGGGGCTGTCTTACTTGGTCGATGCGTTAAAGCAGCTGGATGAGAGTTGGCCGCCGGAGCTTTGCCTGTTGATCGTAGGAAACGGCGATTATCTGCAGGAGATGCAGTCTGAATGTGCCGCCCTACGGCATGCGAAGCGAGTGATTTTCGCCGGGCAGCAGGAACAGATTCAAAAATACCTGAATGTTTCTGATTTCTTTCTTTCTCCCTCTTTGCATGAAAATCTCTCCATTTCTATTTTGGAGGCATGCGCAGCAAAGCTGCCGTGCCTTGTGACGGATGTAGGCGGAAACGGCGAGATTATCGAGAGCGGAAAGAATGGGCTGATGATTGCAGCGTCTTCGACAGATGCACTTGCTTCAGGCCTCCGCAAGATGAGTGACGATAAATGCCGTGCCGAGATAAAGCAGCGTGCAAGGCAGGTAGATTACAGTAAATTTTCCGATGAACACATAGATCGGCAGCTCCAGCAGGTATATGACCGGCTGTTACAACGGTGTTAGGAGTCCTCAAAAATGATTAGTATTGTTGTACCGGCTTATAATGCTGCGGGTGTGATTGGAAGATGTATAGACTCGGTTTTGCGGCAGACCTACCCGGATTTTGAATTACTAATTATTGATGATGGCTCCACAGACGAAACGGCAGAAATTGTGGCAGCAAAAGCTGCTCAAGATACTCGTATCCATCTGATTCGTCAGGAAAATACCGGGGTCAGTTCTGCACGGAATGCAGGAATAGCAGCCGCTTCAGGGGAACTGCTTTGCTTTATTGATTGTGATGATACGGTATCGGCAAATTATCTGGAGACATTGCTTGCACTGTACAGTCCCGGCGTGCTCCCTGTGATTGATGTCGTTCGCAGTGACCGCGACGGTTCCGCGCTAAGTCCTATGCCTGAAACCATTACGCTGGATGGTGACTGGGTCGATTCCTATTTTTGCGGGCAGCTCAGATATGGAATTGCTTTTTCTGTCTGGAACAAGCTGTTTTCTCTACAAACGCTTCGCAGAGAGCATATCGTATTCCTGCCGGAGTTGTCTATCGGCGAAGATATGCTATTTGTTTTTCAGTATCTGCATCATTGCCGGTCGATTCGCTTTAGTAAGGATGCCAGTTACCATTATACCATTGCACCGGGGTCGGCCATGTTATCCTCAAGGGATTACACGCAGCCATATGAACAGACCTTCGGGGTCATGTCTGAAAAGGGGCGCTTTCCCTTGCCAATCACCGACAGGACATTATCCCGATGGGCATTTGACGCGAGTATTATCATTGTTGCCAATCCGTTTATCATCGACAGAAGCTATACGGAATTCAAGAAGTGGTGGCGTGAATTTCGTCAGACGGCGTTATACCGGTCCGCCGTTGCTTCGGAAAAGCCATCCGGTTATAAACGAAAGGTTTTACATTTTGCCTTGCGCTCTGAGAACACGCTTGCAATATATGTGCTTTTCAGATTGCTGAGATTCGGAAAGAAGAAGTAGAAACGAGGTGAACCCCATTGACTGAACTGCAAGAAATCGAGTTTGGATTGTTGCAACAGTTCTTATCTATATGTGAACAGTTGAATCTAACCTACTATCTCGTCTGCGGCAGCGCACTCGGCGCAGTGAAGTATGGCGGTTTCATCCCCTGGGATGATGACATTGATGTTGCACTTCCGAGAAAAGACTACGAAATATTCTGCAGGAAAGCTCCCCAAATATTGCCGGAATGGTGCTTCCTGCAGAACTATCATTCCGAACCCCAATACTATCTCCTCGGAAGCAAATTACGCGACAGCAGAACGACCTACATAGAGATGATGGCGGATCGCCTGAAAATCAACCATGGAGTGTTCATTGATATATTCCCGTTGGATGGACAGTGGCGCACCGAACGCGAGCACCAAATGTTCCGTAAAAAGCGAGCAATCTTTGAGGCAGCGCGGCGTGTCAGACTGAATTATAACCGCTTGTCACCGCAAAACCTCGGTATGGTACGGACCAATTGGTATTGGCTGCTCTTCCGCCTTTTCGGGTATAAGCATGATACTGCTGCGGAAACAGCAGCATTTGACCGCTTTATTTCCTCTTTTTCTACTGACGGCAGTGATATCTGGTGCAATCATGCGAACTCAACTTCTCCGTTGGAATATGCGCCCAAAGAGCAATATGGTGACGGAGTCTGGATGAAGTTTGAAGGGATTCCGGTTCGTGTTCCGGCTCAGTATGATGCCTATCTCACCCAGAAATACGGAGACTGGCGAGGCGGAATACCGCCGGATCAGCAGTATGGGCATCATCGCTATGTGATATGTGATCTGCACCGACCATTCACGGAATACACCGATACCGGAGAGAAAGGGGTGAAGAAATCATGATATACCGAGCCATTCGTAAATTGAAAGCGGTTTTATACCACGCAATCGTTGAGCCGGATATCAAACGCTCATTTGCCGAGTGCGGCAAAGATTCGCACATTGATTCGGGCGGTGACTTCTTCCCCCTGTCGAACATTCATGTTGGAAACCATGCCTCTATCGGAGTAAATGCACGCTTCTGGACAACACGGGCGAAAATTTACATAGAGGATTATGCCTTGTTTGGTCCCGGTGTCACGATCATTACAGGAGATCACCGCAAGGACATCATCGGTAAGCACATCATAGAACTGACGGATACGGATAAAACCGCAGAAGATGATCAGGATGTGGTGATTGGAAGAGGAGCATGGATCGGAGCAGGAGCGATTATTTTAAAAGGTGTGCACATCGGTGCAGATGCGATTGTGGCGGCAGGCAGCGTTGTAACAAAGGATGTTGCGCCATACACCATTGTAGGCGGCGCACCGGCACATTTTATAAAGAATCGTTTCTCCGAAGATCAGCTCGAACGGCATATTCAAACCACCGAAGGCGATGACTCTCCGCTTTTGGTTTCGGCGAAAGGCGGTGATTCTATTGCAAGATAAAATACCACTGTTGATTCTCTTGTCGGTCGGCGCAGCATTTACCGCGGTATGGCTCGCACTGCTGCGGAAACGGCTGAATATGGCATGGTATGTAGCAATCATGATTGCGATTGCACATACGGTCTACGGCGTTTTGACAGTGAAGGCGTTTGCGTTCCTTGAAACCGGCTTTGACAAAGCCAGCCTTGGAAACATGAGCCTGTTCGGTGGCGTGTTCCTGATGCCGTTGGCGTATTGGCTCGGTGCAAAAATTTCAAAGAGACCGCCCAAGGAAGTCTTTGATGTTTTTACCCCCTGCATGGTCTTTACGGTCATGTGCGCCCGAATCAACTGCATTTTGTCAGGCTGCTGCCGCGGGCTTCCGATTCCGGGGACAAACGGGATACGCTTCCCAACGCGTGAAGCGGAGATCGTGTTTTACCTGATCCTGCTTGCCGTCTTGTGTCCGCGAATTTGGAAAGAAAAACTGCAAGGACGCGCTTACCCGGTCTACATGATGTGCTATGGAGCATTTCGGTTTATTATCGAATTTTTCCGTGAGTCGGATATTTCCGGACTGTTCCATCGGGCACATCTGTGGGCACTCATTACATTATTACTCGGCGTAAGCATTTACGCTGAAATGAAAACCCCAAAATCTAAACCGAGAAGGAGAAAACAATCATGATCCAACGAATATCCAAACGGTTCCTATCTCTGCTGCTGGTGGCAGTTATGGTGCTGGCATTAGCGCCTGCCATTACGCTGCCTGCATTTGCGGCAACAAACGGCACCGTGACAGGTCTGAGTGATTCCAACATTGGCCTGAGCTTTTCTGGTGATGCAAACGATGCGTGGAGTGCAACAGGCACAACAATCACTGGTTCAGTTGTCTCTGTCGGAGGAACCTGTAGCGACACGCACTATGATTCCACTCTAACCATCAAAAACAACAAAGCTACGAAAGCCACACTGTCGTTTAATTATGCCATTGAGGCGAACAGCGGTACGATCAAAGTAAACGGAACTGCCGTCACTGCAAATGGTGCCTTTAACAAAGAGCTTGCCGTTGGCGAGAGCATCAAGGTTTATATCAAATCCGGTAGCACCACAGCCACAAAAATTACCATGACCAATGTGGCGCTGGTTTCTGATATAACTGCGACCACGACCTTTGTGCCTGCCGAAAATGGTACCTATACAGTAGATGGCAAGACTGTCACAGAGACATACAGCAACACACAAAGCTCCATGACGGCTTATCAGGTGGTGGCAACCCCGGCAGATGGTTATCAGTTCCTTGGCTGGTACAATCTGACCACCGGCAAGTACATAGCAACTGCCGCAAGCACAGCGCTGAATATTGAAAGCGACTGCACCATTACGGCAAAATTTGCAAGCAAATCCGTTGCGCTTTTTGAGACCGGCGGTCAGCGGTTTGACGATCTTGGTGATGCAGTTTCCTATGCGCAGGCAAATAAACAGTCCAAGATTACCTTGGCTACCGATGGCTCAATCAGCGGTACTTATACCATCCCGACGGGCATCACGCTGCTGATTCCCTTTGATGCAGCAGGGACGCTGTATACGGATGCTCCTGCGGCAATCCGCACGACCCCGGCATCTAAAGCGTTCCGGACGTTGACGATGAGCGAGGGCACTTCCATCACAGTCAATGGCGCGATCAGCCTGGGCGGCCGGTATTTCGCTGCCGGCGGCGGCCAGCAGGGGCGTCCTGTAGGCGATTATGGCTATATCAAAATGGCAGATAACAGTTCCATTACAGTCAAGAGCGGCGGTAATCTCTATGCATGGGGCTTTATCTCCGGCAGCGGCTCTATTCTGGCAGAATCCGGTGCAACCGTGTATGAGTTCTACCAGATTGCGGATTTCCGCGGCGGTAGCGCCTCCTCTAACATGGGCAACAAGGTTTTCCCCTTCTCCCAGTATTTCGTTCAGAATATCGAGGTTCCTCTGACGCTGAATGCGGGCGCCAATGAAAAGGTTTTCAGTGGCGTTTATGCAATGAGCACCACGTATACTACCGCAATCAGTTTCATTGGTGACAATGGTATGTTCAAAGTAGCCTCCGGCAGCTTCACCAAAGACTACGATGAAAAGACAGACCGTCTGATCTTGACTGTGAACGGCGAGGCAGAGCTGAATACCCTTTCTCTGAAGTTGGCTAGTATGAGCGTTAACTCCGCAAGCTATGTACTGCCAATCACCAACAACATCTCTATCAACATCCAGTCCGGCAAAGTTACCATCAACCAGGATACCGCACTGTTGGCCGGTGTTGAGGTGAGCATTGCCGAAGGCGCTGATTTGACGGTCTCCAGTGGAAAAAATGTCTACATTTATGACGGCGACGAATGGAACTCCGATAACTTTGTCTGGGGTCCTTGCAAGTTCAAGTCTGTTGCCTATGCGCCCGGCAAAGCCCATAACCGCACCGATGCAGATCTGAAGGATGCCAAAGTGGATGTAAACGGCAGTCTGACGGCTATCGGTGCCATCTACACCACCAAGGGCGGCGCAGACATCTGTTCCAGCGGCGGAACCGGCAAGTACATTCAGCAGGGCGCACCCGGCACGGCGACCGCAACCTATCAGTATAATGCAAATGGCAATAGTGCGGTGACCATCCCCATCACCGCCGCCAAGCTGCACAACGCTGACGGCTCCTATGTCGAGACGAAGACCGCCAAGGCTGGCGATACCATCAACTATGTCAGCGGCGTCTGGGGCGGCACGCCTTGCGCACATGAGAACACAGAACTTCGTAATGCCAAGGAAGCAACCTGCACCGAGCCCGGCTACACCGGCGACACCTACTGCAAGGATTGTAACGAAAAGATAGCAGGTGGCGAAGAGATCCCCGCCAAGGGTCACACCGAGGTCATTGATCCGGCTGTTGAGCCGACCTGCACGACGCCCGGCAAGACCGAAGGCAAACATTGCTCGGTTTGCAACGAAGTGCTTGTTGCTCAGGAAGAAATTCCTGCTAAGGGCCACAGCTGGGACGAGGGCATGATTACGACTGCCCCGACCTGCAGCGATGCCGGTGTCAAGACTTACACTTGTACTGTTTGCAGCGAAACCAAGACCGAAGCGCTTGATGCAACCGGTCATACGCTCGTTGATATTGCTGAACAGCCTGCCACCTGCACGGAAGCCGGTCATACGGCGGGCGTAAAATGCTCGGTTTGCGGCGCAACGATCTCCGGAATTGAAGAGATTCCGGCTACGGGCCATACTGAGGTTATTGACGAAGCCATTGCAGCCACCTGCACCACACCCGGCAAGACTGAGGGTAAACACTGCTCCGTCTGCAACGAAGTGCTTGTTGCTCAGGAGGAAATTCCCGCGAAGGGTCATACCGAAGTTGTTGATGAAGCTGTTGCGGCTACCTGCACCACGCCCGGCAAGACCGAAGGCAAACACTGCTCGGTTTGCAATGAAGTGCTTGTAGCGCAGGAAGAGATTCCTGCTAAGGGGCATACGGAAGTAATCGACGAAGCTGTTGTAGCTACCTGCACCACACCCGGCAAGACCGAAGGCAAACATTGCTCGGTTTGCAATGAAGTGCTTGTACCGCAGGAAGAGATTCCTGCTAAGGGGCATACGGAAGTAATCGATGAAGCTGTTGCGGCTACCTGCACAGAAAGCGGCAAGACGGAAGGCAAGCATTGCTCCGTCTGCAATGAGATTCTTGTTGCACAGGAAGTTATCCCTGCCAAGGGGCATGTTGAAGAAATTCGGAATATAAAGGAAGTCACTGACACCGAGGACGGTTACACCGGCGATACCTACTGCTCTGTATGCAACGAATTGCTGAAGAGCGGCGAAGTGATCTACCACAATGGTTGGCGGAAAGATGGCGACAGCTATTACTTCTACCAGGATCAGCAGCCCGTCACCGGCATGGTTCGTGTACCTTATCCTGCCGCAGATTTGCTGCCCGGCTACGGCCCCGATGCGGAGGATGCCGAAGTCAATGTCCCCGGGAAGGAAGGAAATCCTGACAATTACGACTATCCGGACCGTGAGAGTGCGCTGTTCGTCTTTGACGAAAATGGCGTGTTCCAGAAGGATCAGTGCGGTGTGTACAACGATAACGGCATTACCCGCTGGATCAACAACGGTATGCTGGTATGGCACGCGGGCCTGGTGAAGGACGGCGACGATTATCGTTACTTCAAGCGCAACGGTATGGTCACAAGTGTTGAAACCTATGTGGCCAAGACCAACGACCTGCTGCCGGCAGCTAAGTATACCTTTGATGCCGCAGGTAAGCTGATGAAGCTGGAAGGACTCCATGAAGATCTGAACGGCAACCTCTGCTACTATGTCGACTATGTGAAGAACTATGCCGGTCTGGTCGAAGTGGACGGCAGCTTCTACTATATCGCCAGCGATCTCAAGGCTGTTAAGAATTGCACTTACTATGTTACCAAGACCAACGACCTGAAGCCTGCTGGTTATTATACTTTCGATGCGGACGGCAAGATGGTTATTAAGAGCGGCCTGGTCGAAGAAAATGGCGACCTGTACTACTATGTGGACGGAGCCAAAACAACGGCCGGTCTGATTGAATGGGAAGGCAACTATTACTACATCGCCAGTAACCTGAAAGCAGTAAAGGGTGCCAGACACTATATCTTTGCAGACAAGGCGAACGGCTTGAAAGCTGCCGGTTGGTACTGGTTTAACGCGGATGGCACGATGTTCCTTGAAGGTATCCGCGAAGAAAACGGCACGAAGTATTACTACAAGGATGGAGTGAAGAATTATGCCGGCCTGATCGAGATTTCCGGCGAATATTACTATGTTAAGAGTGACTGCTCTGTGGTTTGTGACCGCAGCTATTATGTCACCAAATCCAACGGCCTGATGCCGAGCGCAACCTATACTTTCGATGCGGACGGCAAAATGGTAATCAAAAACGGCATCTACCGCGAGAAGCTCGGCGATGGAAATGAGTACCTGTTCTACTATGTAAACAATGTGCGTCAGGTCAATACCGGTCTCGTACAGCTTGACGACGGTAGCTACATCTATGTCCGCAGCGGGGCAAACCTTGCGGTCGGAAGCTACTATGTTTCCAAAACTAATGATCTCCTCCCGAAGGGCACCTATACCTTTGGAGAAGACGGTAAGATGGTCGTAAATCCGTAAGAGTCAAGTGTGTATACAGGGCGGGTAAATCCCTCCCTGTATACCACTGTATTCACAGCGAAAGGAGTGCATATGCAGTTATCGCGAATTCGTAAATGGAGTGTAATGCTCCTTGTGGTTTGTTCTATTGTCAGCTTGTTTGCCGGGTGTGGGAAAAAGACTCCGGAATCTACTGCAGATCCTGCAGTAAATCAGAGTGAAAGCACACCGCCGGAAGAAGAAATTGAGGATACCACGACACTTTCGGAAATCAATACCGACTTCGGAACGCTATATATTCCTCAAAAATATGAACAGCTTTTGAAAGCCGAGATAGGCAGCGATACAGTCAAGTTCATTACTGAACAAGACGGAAAGACCTACACTCTTTTCGACCTCAGCATCGGCGAAGAAGTTGGACAGCTTGCCGGAACACTGACTGACAAACGCGGTACTTCTCGTGATGTATATATTACGGTTTACGACCTCGGTGACATCAGCGAATTGGCACAGGACAAGCAGGATCAGCTTTATGCCATGCAGGAGGCTGTGAATGTCATTGTCGAAAACTTGAAATAAATATCCAGGAAGGAATTCATATGAAAAAATCATTTTCACTGCGATGGATCTCTCTCCTGTTGGCGGTCATAATGGTTTTCAGTATTCTCCCGCTATCGGTATTTGCGGCAGATACCTCAACCGATGATGCACGATATACTGATTTTCTATCCTCATTGACCACACTTGAGGGATACGCCGACGCTTATGCCCGGGAACATTCCGGCGAAGATGCTACGGCGCTTGTCATCAACTACATCCGCTGCGGCGTGGAAAAATACACATCCAGCACATGGACGACCTTCTGCGGTCCGGAAAACACAGCCTTTACCGGTTATGTGTCCGAGCAGGACGCAGCCAACGGAACAAATGCCGCTGCTGTGCGCAGCCTGGAGGTTTTCACGGTACCCAATGGAAACGAAGTCGATTTTGCGCACATGTTCGGCGCAATGGATATGGCGTACCACACCGGCAATCAAAGCACTGCCGACCTTGGCAGTTGGGCCGGCGATATCTGTGACCTGCTTCAGCTTACGACCAATGCGGGCGTGACAGGTACAGTCGAGGAGATGGCCGAAGAAATCCGGACAAATAACAATAAGTATTTTCTGTATGACAATCCAGATCCGGAGGTTCACTCTTTCGGTATTCTCGATCTGTACGGCGACCTTGACGCTTTTTACATTTTGAAGAAGATCGGCACCGGCGTGACGATCAGCTCGGTTATGAAGAATTACTTTACGACCAGCCTGACCGATGCCGCACGCGCAAAGTTCTTCCTGGACAACCGCTTCGGTGGAGTTTCAACGAAGGATGACATTCGCGCTTCTGTCTATGATACCTATTACGGAAACGAGGGCATCCGGACTCTGGAAGGCAGCTACCTTCCGAATGGTGTCAATGCCGATCTGCGCCGTGCCTGCTGTTATGCTTTTGCCGATTATCTCTACGAAACGGCAAAGGGACAGCTGGAAAACGATTATTACAAGGTCTTTTCCAGCACCTCCTCCATACTGGCTCCCGGCATTAAGCAGGAAGTGAAAATGGCGCTGACGAAGGATGATAAACAGATTGTTTATTATCTCGCAACTGCGGATATCACACGCAGCGATGTCAATATCTATGCCAACTATAATGACAATGACGGCTCCGCATGGAAGATGGCTCGCTTGACGGATCAGATGAATGCTGCCGAGAAAAAGCATACCGACCCGAACGATACGGAACATTATATTCCCAACTACAGCGCTGTCGTCGGTGTCAATGCTGACTTCTACAACATGAGCAACGGCGCGCCTGCCGGTGCCTTGGTTATGGAGGGCGTTGAGTATCACGGTGTCGCCAGCGAAAACTTCTTCGGCATTCTCAAGGACGGAACGCCGATTATCGGTGGAAGTGCCGAGTGGGATGCACACAAGGGCGAGATTCAAGAGGCTGTTGGTGGTTCCATGTGGCTCGTCCGGGACGGCAAGATCGTCGTGAATGCAACCAGCGATTATTACACAGGTCGTGCTTCCCGTACCTGCGTTGGTATTACTTATGACGGTCAGGTCGTGCTAATGGTGCTTGACGGACGGCAGGAGCCGTTCTCCGCGGGCGGCAGTGCCATCGAGATCGCACAAATCATGCAGGATGCCGGCTGTGTTGCCGCAATGAATCTGGACGGCGGCGGTTCCTCTACCTTTGCTTCCAAGGGCGAAGGATCGGAAACAATCTCTGTTGTGAACCGTCCTTCGGATGGTTACGAACGCTCTGTCAGCTCCACGCTTGTTGTCGTTTCGACCGCAAAGCCCTCCAATGTATTCGACCATGCAGTCGTTTCTGCGGACTATGACTATATGACTGTCGGAACCGAGCTGACCGTCAAAGCATCCGGCGTCACTTCTACCGGCGGCGCGATTGCACTCCCCGATGGCTCTGCGCTGAAGGTGTCCGATGAAAGCCTTGGTACGCTGTCGGGCGATGTGTTCACAGCAAAGGCGCTCGGTGATGTGCAGATTCAACTCATTGCAGCAGACGGCAGCGTGCTGGGCACAAAAACGCTGCACATTGTCGAACCGACGGAATTGAAATTCACCAAAGACAGCCTGAATGCGGTCTACGGCGAATCGACCGAGCTGCCGCTGGAGGCTACCTATAACGGCAACCCTGTAAAGATCAACCCCAATGATGTGCAGTTCGGTTTCCTGAAGATTACACTGCAATCAATTGGTGAAATCGAGGGTGGGAGTGTCAATACCACGAAAACGGAATTGGTATTCGATTACCCCGAAGCAGGTACGATTTCCGGCTTTGATTTCACACCCAATGCAAACAGCGAACTGCGTACTCTGACGATTGGTGCAGTCTTGAAAAACAAACTGGCTGAATTCCAGGCGACGATCAATCAGGAATATGCCCGCGCATATCAGGAAGCTAAAGGCAAGGGCTACAGTGATGAAGAAGCTGCGATTCAGGCGCAGACCGCTGCGATCAATAAAGCATTGGATACGGCAACAAAAATCACGACTTACCTGTATAAGAGCGACGAAGCAAACTTCGATTTCAATCAGGCAACCGGTGGCAGCGGCCTGCTCGCATGGAACCGCACCGTTTCCAATTCAAACTATAAAGAGGACGAGCAGACCTATTACCAGATTGATTCTCAAACCGGAATGGAAGCATCTTATACATTTGCAGTGGATATGTCCAAGATGCCGATTCCGGAGAAGCTTACAGCGCTTTTGTATATGCTCCCTGGTGGTGATCAAGAGGGACGCACAGCATGGGATTTCCTGTTGCAGCTTGCCGAACGAATCAGCCCGCTGACGACGGTCACAATTACACTGACCGCACCGGAAGGCGTTACGATCGATACCTCTAAGCTCCGTCTGGCAAATGAGTATTTTACCATGACCTCTGCTGAGGTGGAAGACAATAAGCTGACGGTCGTCTGCAACTTCATTCAGCAGGGCGAACCGATCAACCCCGCTACTGCAAACCCGCTTTGCGTACTCAGCGGCTTGAAGCTTATCCCCACGGACAGTGCAGCATGGGACGAAAACGGATTGCTCGACTGCACGGTTAGCGGTGATCTCGGCTATGACATTTATGCACACTTCCATGTTCTGAAATCGCTGGCGCAGCAGGAAGAATATCAGATCAAATACGGTCTGTACCCCTATGACAACAGCGAGAATATCAACGGAGACTACGGTGCCCATTTCTTTGATACCGTTACGGATTTCACAGACAGCTTTAAGCTGCAAAAGAATACCAAGGACGGATGGGTCAAGGAAAACGGAAAGTGGTCTTACTGGCAAGACGGCGCTGCGCTGACTGGCATTCATAAGCTTCCCAGTAATGTGGATGGTGAAACCGGTGAATATTGGTACGATCTCGGCTCGGATGGCATCTCTGTCGGAAAAATAACCGGATTGTTTGCCTACGAGAATGATTTGTACTATGCCGTCAACGGTGAGACCAAGGACGGCTGGCGTGAGATCAAAACATCCGATGGAAGCAGTCAGTATTATTATTTTGATCCAACTACATTCAAGGCGGTTGACGGTGCTCAAACAATACGCACGATGATCACCGAAAATGGCAAGCAATACCCCAAGGACTTAAACTATACCTTTGCGGATCATGTTCTGGTGCGAGGAGACTGGATCACGGTCAGTACCGGTCGTCGCTATTACTGGGCCGGACAACCGATTGCCAGAAAGTGGTGGACAGTAGACGGTGACCGCTATTTCTTTGGCGACCACGGCGATGCCCTCACTGGGTTCAGTGAGGTTCCGAGAGGCAATAGCGGTCAGGGTGCTGATTACTATTTGTTTGATGCAGAGGGCGCATTGATTGTCCAACCTGGATTGTACCAGCTGAGCAGCGATTTGTCCCACATCGCCAGTGGATTCAGTGCAGGCGATATTGTTTGCTTTGATGAAAATGGTATGGCTATTTATGCTGGCCTTGTTTATGGAGATGATGGATATCTCTATTACATCAATGCAAATCTGAAAGCAGTCAAGAACGGAAAGTTCTGGGTCACCAAAACAAATGGTATTGTCAAAGCCGGTTATCAGCGAGAGTTTGATGCACAGGGTAGAATGATTGCCAAAAACGGTATACTGCCGCTCGATGGCAACGGTGTGCTGGTCTACTATGTAAATGATGATGTCCAGTATGACCTTGGGTTGGTCAGAATGGCGGACGATCGCATGATCTATGTGAACGCCGATGCTACGCTGAAGGCCAACGGCACCTACTATCTGAGCAAAACCAACGGATTGCTCCCGCAAGGATACTATCCGTTCGACAGTAACTGCATCCTGCAGCTCAATGGATGGTTTACCTGCGATCAAGGCACAACATATTATCAGAATGGCGTTATGCACGGAGCTGGTTGGGATAACATTGGAGGTTCTTTCTACTATTTCGACAGCAACGGATATATCGTCACCGGAATGGTTCGTGTACCGTATCCTACCGCAAATTTGCTGCCCGGTTACGGCCCTGATGCGGAAGATGCCGAAGTCAATGTCCCCGGTAAGGATGGCAACCCCGACAATTATGACTATCCGGACCGTGAGAGTGCAGTGTTCGTCTTTGACGAAAATGGCGTGTTCCAGAAGGATCAGTGCGGTGTGTACAACGATAACGGCATTACCCGTTGGATCAACAACGGTATGCTGGTATGGCACGCGGGTCTGGTGAAGGACGGCGATGATTATCGTTACTTCAAGCGCAACGGTATGGTCACAAGCGTTGAAACCTATGTGGCCAAGACCAACGACCTGCTGCCGGCAGCTAAGTATACCTTTGATGCCGCAGGTAAGCTGATGAAGCTGGAAGGACTCCATGAAGATCTGAACGGCAACCTCTGCTACTATGTCGACTATGTGAAGAACTATGCCGGTCTGGTCGAAGTGGACGGCAGCTTCTACTATATCGCCAGCGATCTCAAGGCTGTTAAGAATTGCACTTACTATGTTACCAAGACCAACGACCTGAAGCCTGCTGGTTATTATACTTTCGATGCGGACGGCAAGATGATCATCAAGAATGGTCTGGTCGAGGAAAATGGCGACCTGTACTACTATGTGGATGGCGCAAAAACAGCGATCGGCCTGATTGAATGGGAAGGCAACTATTACTATATCGCCAGCAACCTAAAAGCAGTAAAGGATGCCAAGCACTATGTTTTTGCAGACAAGGCCAATGGACTGAAACCTGCCGGCTGGTACTGGTTCAACGCTGACGGTACGATATTCCTTGAGGGAATTCGCGAAGATAACGGCACGAAGTATTACTACAAGGATGGCGTAAAGAACTATGCCGGCTTGGTTAAAATTGATGATGCCTACTACTATGTCAAGAGCGATTGTACCGTGGTTTGCGGGCGCAGTTACTATGTGACAAAGGCCAATGGTCTCATGCCGAATGCTGTCTATACCTTTGGTGCGGACGGCAAAATGGAAATCAAGAACGGCATCTACCGTGAGAAGCTCGGCGATGGAAACGAGTACCTGTTCTACTATGTGAACAATGTGCGTCAGGTCAATACCGGCCTCGTACAGCTTGACGACGGCAGCTACATCTATGTCCGCAGCGGTGCAAACCTTGCGGTCGGCAGCTACTATGTTTCTAAAACCAATGATCTCCTCCCGAAGGGTACCTATACCTTTGGAGAAGATGGCAAAATGATTATCTCGTAACAAATAGGATAAATGAAGCCCGCAGTCCCTGCTGCTGTGGGGACTGCGGGTGGAATTTGTGATGATGAAGAAACCAACAGAATCCGGAAAAATTGTAAAGAACGCGACCTGGCTGATTGCTTGTAAAGTTGTGCAGTCCTTATTGAGCTTCGTAATTGGAACACTTTCTGCCAGGTATCTCGGACCGGGGAATTACGGAATCATTGATTATGCTGCAGCAATTGTCAGCTTTATGGTTCCGGTTGTACAGCTCGGACTTCGCTCGACCCTTGTCCACGAAATTATTGCAGCGCCTGACAGTGAAGGAAAGACGCTCGGAACATCGCTTTTTATGAGTACGGCAACGAGCTTCTTGGGGATTTTCGGAGTGATTGCGTTTACTGCGATTGCAAATCCAAATGACCCGGAAACGATGCTTGTTTGTGCGCTGTACAGCATTTCATTGGTTTTCCAGGCAACCGAAATACTTCAATACTGGTTCCAGGCAAAGCTGCTGTCAAAATACATCGCGATCACTTCACTGGCCGCATATGTGGTCGTTTCGGCCTATCGTTGTTTCCTACTGATTACGCAAAAGAGCGTATACTGGTTTGCATTTTCACAGGCACTGGACTATTTGTTGATCTCTGCTTCTCTGTACGGGATCTACAGAAGAATTTCAAAGCAAAGACTGACAGTATCATTTCCACTTGCGAAACAACTTTTTAAGAGAAGCCGATATTATATTGTATCCGGCATCATGGTTACTTTCTTTTCTCTAACAGATCGGGTCATGATCACATTGATGCTGGGGAAAGAAGCCAACGGCTATTATTCAGCTGCGGTGAGTTGCGCAGCACTAAGTCAATTCGTGTTTGCGGCTATTGTGGATTCTATGCGACCTTCTATTTTAGAAGCCAAGAAGACAAGCTCTCCCAATTACGGTCCACATATAGCCAGACTCTATTCTATTATCATATATTTAGCGGTGCTGCAAAGCATTGTGCTAACCATAGCAGCACCGCTTGTTATTCGGATTATTTACGGAGCCGCATATGCCCCGGCGATACCTACGCTGAGAATCATCACCTGGTACACAGCATTCTCCTATATGGGTTCCGTTCGCAATATATGGATCCTGGCAGAACAGAAGCAGAAGATGCTATGGAAAATCAATTTATCCGGGGCTCTTTTGAATGTGATAGCCAACTATATCCTGATACCGCTTATCGGTATCAACGGAGCAGCAATTGCTTCGGTAGCAGCACAGCTTTTCGTCAATTTTGTGCTGTGTTTTATGATTCCCTCCCTGCGTCCTGTTGGATATCTGATTATTGAGGGGATTGATCCAAGAAACCTAAAAGAACTGTGGGCAGGGCATTTTTCTAACCCCTTCCCCAAGACAAAAAATTGATTGGAGTGTATCAGAAAAATGCCTCTGTTTGAAAATAAAGTCCTCCTCATCACGGGCGGCACCGGCTCCTTCGGCCATGCGGTTCTGGACCGCTTCCTGACCACGGACATCCGCGAAATTCGCATTCTCTCACGTGACGAGAAAAAGCAGGACGACATGCGCCATGCCTATCAGATGGCCTGCCCCGCCTGCGCGGAGAAGATCAAATTCTACATCGGCGATGTGCGGGACTACCGCTCCATCGCCCCGGCGTTCCGGGGCGTGGACTATGTGTTCCACGCCGCCGCCCTCAAGCAGGTGCCCTCCTGCGAGTTTTTCCCCATGGAGGCCGTCAAGACCAATGTCATCGGCTCCAACAATGTCATCGACGCTTGTGTGGAAAACCGGGTCAAGAAGGCGATCTTCCTCTCCACCGACAAGGCAGCCTATCCCATCAACGCCATGGGCATGTCCAAGGCCCTGATGGAGAAGAATGTCATTGCCCGGTCAAAGCAAATGCTGGCGGACGACCCCGTGCTGTGCCTGACGCGCTACGGCAATGTCATGGCCTCCCGCGGCTCGGTCATTCCCCTGTTCTGCGACCAGATCGACGAGGGAAAGCCGCTCACCGTAACGAATCCGAACATGACACGTTTCATGATGACGCTCAGCGACGCCGTCGATCTTGTCCTTTACGCCTTCGAGCACGGTGAGCAGGGCGACCTGTTTGTGCAGAAGGCCCCTGCTGCGACCATCGAGACGCTGGCGCAGGCCGTGCTGGCGCTGAAGCAGTCCGACCTCGGCGTGCAGACCATCGGAACGCGCCACGGCGAAAAGCTCTTTGAGGTGCTGGTGACCTCGGAGGAAATGCTGCGGGCGGAGGACCTGCCCGGCTTCTTCCGCATCCACGCCGACAGCCGTGATCTGAACTACGACAACTATTTCTCCAAGGGGAATGCGGAGCTGTCGCAGATCGAGCCATACACCTCACACAACACGGATCGGCTCGACCTCGACGGCATGAAGCGCCTGCTGGAGAAGCTGAAGCTCTTCGGAGGAACCTGCTGATGAACATTCTCGTCACCGGCGCGCGCGGCTTTGTGGGGAAAAACCTCGTCGCGTCGCTCCGAAACATCCGCGACGGCAAGGACCGCACCCACCCGGAGCTGGACATCCGGGAAATCTACGAATATGACACCGACGGCTCGCCGGAGCAGCTTGCCGCTTATGCGAGATCTGCGGATTTCGTGTTCCATCTGGCGGGCGTGAACCGCGCGAAAACGGCGGAGGAATACCTCCCCGGCAATACCGGCTCTCTGGAAGCGCTGCTTGCCGCCCTACAAAAAGTGGGCAATCGCTGCCCCGTGATGCTGGCCAGCTCCGCACAGGCCTCCCTCATCGGGCGCTATGCGGGCAGTGAATACGGCAAGGCAAAGCTGGCCTGCGAAAAGCTGCTGCGAACCTATGCCGCCGAGACCGGTGCGGAGGCGCTGATCTACCGTTTCCCCAATGTGTTCGGCAAGTGGTGCCGCCCGAATTACAATTCCGCCGTGGCTACCTTCTGCCACAACATTGCAAATAATTTGCCGGTCACGGTCAATGACCCGGCGACGGAGCTGGAGCTGGTTTACATTGACGACCTGGTCGCGGAGCTGCTGGATGCCCTGTCCGGGCGGGCGCACCGCTGCAATTATGACGGGCTGACCCCGGTGCCCGGCGGGGATTTCTGCTATGTGCCGGTGACGCACCGCGTGACACTGGGCAAGATCGTTGAGCTGCTGCACTCCTTCCACGAGCAGCCGGAAACGCTCCTGCTCCCGGAAATTTCGGCGGGCAGCTTTGAAAAGAAGCTCTATTCCACCTATCTTTCCTATCTGCCGCCGGAAAAGACGGCGTTCCCGCTCAAGATGAACGTCGATGCCCGGGGCAGCTTCACGGAGCTGCTGAAAACGGAGAACTGCGGGCAGTTCTCCGTGAACATCACGAAGCCCGGCGTCACCAAGGGCCAGCACTGGCACCACAGCAAGTGGGAATTCTTCATCGTTGTGGCCGGGCGCGGCCTGATCCGCGAAAGGAAACTGGACTCGGACGAGGTTCTGGAGTTCGAGGTCAGCGGCGAGTGGATCGAGGCTGTCCACATGCTGCCGGGGTATACCCACAGCATCACGAATCTCAGCGATACCGAGGATCTGGTGACGGTCATGTGGGCCAACGAGTGCTTCGACCCGCAGCACCCGGACACGTTTTTTGAGGAGGTCTGAAATGGAAAAGCTCAAGCTGATGACGATTCTCGGCACGCGGCCGGAGATCATCCGCCTTTCCGCTACCATAAAGTGCTGCGACCGGTATTTCCATCAAATTCTCGTCCACACCGGGCAGAACTACGACTACGAGCTGAACCAGGTGTTCTTTGAGGACCTGGGCCTCCGGGCTCCGGATTATTACCTGAATGCCGCCGGGGCAAACCTCGGCGAGACCATCGGCACGATCATTGCCAAGAGCTATGCGCTGATGCAGGAGGTCAAGCCGGACGCCGTGCTGGTGCTGGGCGATACCAACTCCTGCCTGTCCGTTATCGCCGCCAAGCGGCTGCACATTCCGATTTTCCACATGGAGGCCGGGAACCGCTGTTTTGACGAGTGCCTGCCGGAGGAGACCAACCGCCGCATTGTGGACGTGACCTCCGATGTAAACCTGTGCTACTCCGAGCACGCAAGGCGCTATCTGAACGCCGCAGGGGTTCCCAAGGAGCGCACCTTCGTGGTGGGCAGCCCCATGGCGGAGGTGCTGCATCAGAATCTGCCCCAGATCGAGGCCAGCGACATTCACGCCCGGCTGGGTCTGGAAAAGGGTAAATATATCCTGCTCTCTGCCCACCGGGAGGAGAATATCGACACGGAGGAGAATTTCCGTTCGCTCTTCACGGCGGTAAACGCCATGGCGGCGCAATACGACCTGCCGGTGCTGTACTCCTGCCATCCGAGAAGCCGCAAGCGGCTGGAGGAAAGCGGATTCCAACTGGACAGGCGCGTCATTGCCCACAAGCCGCTGGGCTTCCACGATTATAACTGCCTGCAAATGAACGCCTTCTGCGTGGTGTCCGACAGCGGAACGCTGCCGGAGGAGTCGAGCTTTTACCTGTCGGTGGGCAAGCCGTTTCCGGCAGTGTGCATCCGCACCTCTACCGAGCGCCCCGAGGCCCTGGACAAGGGCTGCTTTGTCCTCTCCGGCATCCATACGAAGCAGCTGCTGCAGTCCATCGACCTGGCGGTGCAGATGCAGAAAAACGGCGAATTCGGCACTCCCGTGCCGGATTATACCGCCGAGAACGTGTCCGCAAAGGTCGTGCGGATTATTCAGAGCTATACCGGCATCGTGGATCGCTTCGTGTGGAGGAAGTAATGAACCGATTAAACCCAACATCCTTCTTCGGCGAATCGATTCTGAAAATAAACAATAAAAGTGAGATTGAGAGGAACAGCTGCAAATATGAATGAGAACCAAAAATCACAGAAAGACACAGCACGGGCAGAAGTGTCGCTTTGGAGCATTGTCGGGCTTTTGCTGCACAAAATCCATTGGCTGATTGCCGCAGGACTGGCATTCGGTATAGGCGTATACCTTGTACTATCGCTCCTTGTCACACCGACCTTTGAATCACGCGTCACATTTTATGTGTACAACAATTCTGGCGGTGCATCGCAGTCCGGGTCAATCGACAAGAGCGACTTACAGGCGGCCGAAAGCCTTGCAACGACTTATTCAAAAATATTGGAGAGCAATTCTGTCTTAAATGCGGTGCTGAGTGATTTGAATAGCACTCTGACAAGAAAAGAGCTCGCGCAAATGGTTGATGTAGCAGTCGTTACGAACACCCAGCTCCTCGAAGTGGTAATCACCTCGACAGATGCAAATTTCGCTTGTAAAGTGGCAGAATCCTTTGCCAGTGTAGCACCGGCTGAAATTGTTCGCATTACGAAAGCGGGCGGAGTTGAGGTTGTAGACCATCCGGAGGTTGCAACGGAACAAGCTTCTCCACGGACGGCGTTTGATACCGCAATCGCAGTTGTGGTTGGCGTGATTATTGCTGCTGTGATCATTATCCTGAAAACACTCTCCGACACAACGATTTATCTGCCGGAAGATATTGAGAAATTGGTTGGTGTTGCCGTTATCGGACAGATTCCGGAAATTGAAGGCACGGAGAAAAACTATAAATACTGGGAACTCGCGAATGGAGGAACGATTAGCTATGAAACGAACGACTATGCGGCAAAACATGAAGAACAAAAGTGAGATTATTGCAAGCAACCGGAAACGCCTCCTGAATAACGATACCCCATTTGCTATTCGCGAGGCGTATGTCAAGTTGAGAACAGGTCTCATGTTTTGTATGACGAAGGATAGGGACAGAGCCTGTAAGACCATTGCTGTCACCAGCGCAAATCCTTCAGAAGGTAAAAGCCTGACCGCAGCCAATATTGCGATCAGCTACGCTATGCTCGGTAAAAAGACCCTTTTGATTGATGCCGATTTGAGAAAGCCGACGCAAAGAAGACTCTGGAAATTGGATGTCTCATCCGGCCTTTGTGATTTCATTGCGGGCATATGGAAATTGGAACTGGTAAAGGTAAAGGAGCTTCCGTTATGGATCATTGGCGCCGGAACCATACCACCGAACCCATCCGAATTGCTTTCTTCAGATAGAATGAAGAGCTTTGTTGCAGAAATTGCAACGAGGTACGACTATGTCATTATTGACACGCCGCCGATCAATACAGTTGCCGATGCACAGATTCTTTCTGCATTCGTAGATGGTGTGCTGATCGTAGCAAAGTCTGGAACTACGACATCGGATGAGCTACGAGCTGCTGTCGATGCCGTTGAACGGGCAGAGGGAAATTTGTGCGGCGTAGTACTAAACGATTTGAATATGAAGTCTATGCGCTACTCCTATAAGTATAAGTACGGCGGTAAATATGGAGATAAGTATGGATATAAGTATTCCTATGCAGACCCGTATGAAAGAAGATAGTTCTATGATTGACTTATCTTTGGATTATCACGCACATATTTTGCCAGGGTGCGACCACGGCAGCAGTAGTGTAGATATGTCGCTCAAACAGATGGATATGGCAAAGGAAGCGGGCATACAGACGATTTGTGCAACGCCCCATTTTTACCCACATAAAGAGAGCGTGTCGTCATTTATCGAAAGGCGGAGACAAACCGCAGACAACTTGTGGGCACAAATCCCGGCAGATGCTCCTCGTGTTTTGTTAGGAGCTGAGGTGTTAATCTGTGACGGAATGGAACGGTTGAACGGTCTTCGTGAACTCTGCCTTGAAGGAACAAATGAGCTCCTGCTGGAGATGCCGTTTTATCGTTGGCCGGCTCCTATTTGGGATACATTGTATCGACTGAATGATTTGAGAGATATACAGATTGTGATCGCTCATGCGGATCGGTACCCACCGGAGGATATCCATCCATTGATTTCAGAAGGGATTCCGTTACAGCTGAATGCGGAATGCCTTCGGAAGCATTTGCATCGGAAACGTTACCTTGAGTGGATTCAAAAAGGTTATGTTTCTTATCTCGGCAGCGATATTCATGAGTTCGGGTCGGGCTACCATGACTTTGAAAAATGCAGGAAACTGCTATGCCGTTACCTTTAGAAGCGTAACTTGCATTTGAGCTTTCCTCAGATTGGAATGAAACTATGCAAAATACAGCAATCATCTATAATACCAATAAACTGCCTCATGTAAAAGCCTTGCCGGTGCTTGGCGGTTGCCTGTTGCTTTCTGCAGCAGTTTGTGTGGCACAGGTCCTTGGAAATTCGGTCATTCTGCTGTTATGCCTGCTTGGATATCTGGTGTTCACTGCATGGGCGTGTAACAAAGGCATCGTTTTCCCTGTTTTGCTGTATTTTCTCCCGTGGAGTCCTCTGCTCAAGATGTATAACGGCGGAATTTCATTTTTTACGATTGCGCTTCTATTATGCTGCGTGGTTTCCCTTCTGCAGAACAAAATGTCTTTGCGGCTTTACCAGATTATCCTTGCTGCGCTCCTTATGGTGCTGACATTAGTGACCAAGGCCATACAACATAACCCGATTGGAAATGACTATTTGTGTTTTCTCATTATGTTGTTTCTCTTTCCGTGCGTTATGCAAGGGAGCACAGAAAATATATCCTTCTACCGAATCACCATATTCTTTGCGTGTGGAATCGTATCAGCAGCATTGACAGCACAGCAAATTGCAACATTTCCAAATATATCGCAGTTTATCACCGTTGATTCATACCTGACTGTGACACGGTTGTCCGGCTTTTACGGGGATCCAAATTTCTATTCTGCTCATATCTCCGCATGCTTTGCCGGAATCCAGCTGCTGCTATGCTATGAGAAAGGTCGGCGCAGCCAAATTGTACTTGCTATACTGGCTCTGATACTGCTATATTGCGGACTTCTCTCCGCCTCAAAGTCGTTTATTATCGTGACGGCATGCCTATTTCTTTTATGGGTACCGATCCTATTGGAAAAGGGAGCCTCCAGCAGCCGCTTTCGCTTGTTTATGGGACTCCTGTGTGCAGGAATTGTCATTGCTTCTTCATCAGCTTTCCAAGCACTGCTTCAGATTGTTGATGACCGTTTTGCTCAAGCATCCAACATGTCTGAGTTAACAACTGGCAGAACGGATTTGTGGAGAAATTACATTCACGAATTCTTGTATAATCCCATTACATTGCTTTTCGGCGAAGGCTATACAAGCATCAACCTAAACAACAAGGGATCTCACAATACCTTGATCCAGTTGGTCTATCAATTTGGGTTGATAGGAATACCATTTCTTGTTTCATGGGTCGTGATTTCTTTGCGGAACCTGTTCGCCCAATTTAATGTCGGCCGTGTGCAATGGAAACATGTACTGCTGGTGTGCGTTGGAGTTGCATTGCCCTGGATGGGCATTGATATACTGCAATTTGATGAGTTTTTCCTGCTGCCTATTTATGCAGTGATCGGGATTGCATACTCAACAAACAGCACGGAAAACACATAAATTTGAATAGACGAGGAGGGAGAATATGAAACGAACGACCAAAAGAATTATCACAATAAGCAGTGTGCTCGTGGTAATCCTAGCACTTCTTTGCACAGGCGTTTCCCTTTACATCAACTCAATTTTTGATCGAATCGAAAAAATCCCGGAAGTTAGCAAGGTGGATCCGTCCAATGAGTTTTTTGAAACAGATTCCCCAGAAGAAAGCCCGACAACTGCTCCGGTTGTTAAGCCGGAAGACATCGACTGGGGTGAAATCGAGCCATTCCTTGACGATAAGCTGATCAATATTCTCTTGGTCGGTCAGGACCGCTATGTTGGGACAGCTCGGCAGCGTTCAGATACAATGCTTCTCTGCAGCATCAATCCAGAAACGAAGAAGGTATCAATGATTTCTTTTCTCCGCGATTTGTATGTGCAGATTCCGGGCGGCTATTCTGATAATCGACTGAATGCAGCCTATGCCTTTGGCGGTTTCCCTCTGCTGGTAGATGCCTTTTATACCAATTTTGGCGTTACGATCGATGGCTGCTTTGAAGTCGACCTTGCCGGTTTCCGGAGCATTGTTGATATTCTTGATGGTGTTGATGTCACACTGACCGCGCGTGAGGCAGAGGTGGTTGGCGTTGGCTCGGAAGAAAAGCTATATCATTTGAATGGAAAAGAAGCACTTAGCTATGCACAGATCCGCAAATTGGACAGCGATTTCGGCAGAACGCAGCGACAGCGGACTGTTATGGAAGCATTATATAAAAAATTTCAATACGCAGATACTGACACCTTGATGAAGTTGTTTCAGGAGGTGTTACCGTACCTGTCGACGAATATGACAAACGGACAGATCATGCGACTGGCAGCGAAATGCATCCCTGCCTTTGGCTCAATTGAGCTACACAGTTACTGCGTTCCGGCAAATGACTCGTTCTATTACGCAAGCATTCGAGAAATGTCCGTACTCGTACCTGATTTGGACAAAATACGTGGGCAACTCGAAAATGAGTATCTGCCGCTTAATTAGGATAGAATTCGATTCATCCGTATGTACATTACGGATGAATCAAGTATATATGGTGAAATTTCACTTTGGTGTTTGGCAAGAGGAAAGGTGCAATGAGAAAGGCTGAAATTACGGTTCATTTATTTCAGGAAACACGTCATATTATGCCCGATCGTCCTGCAAAAAATCTGCATCAATATGAGTTTTGTGTTTGCTGTGGAGGTATTACGCCGTACCAGGTAGACACACCGGTTTGGATGCGGAAATACTACATTGAGGGGTGCGGGCAATTGTGCAGATGTTGCTATTTTGAAATCTCAACAAGTATGAAAGGTGGCTTGGACATTTGCAAGCAAACAGACGTGATCTTTGCGGACAACGATTTGGGAAACTGACCGTTATCCGCAGGGTCGAAGGAACTCAAAGTAACAGGGCGAGAGCAGATTCCTGGCTGTGCCGGTGCGATTGTGGTAATGAATCTGTTGTTCTTGGCTCAAATCTTGTCAGAGGACATACCAAAAGCTGTGGTTGCATCAAATTAAATGATCTGACCGGGCAACATATCGGAAGCCTGACTGTACTTGGTCGATCGGACAAGTACGCGACCAGAGGGAAAAGGAGTGTACGCCTCTGGGAGTGCAAATGCGATTGCGGTGCCATTACATATAAAGCAACAGATACCTTGATGGCGGGAGCGGAAAGTAGCTGTGCGGAGTGCGCCCAAAAACATAATGCAGCCTGTGCAATAAAAAATGCGGGCTTTATTGATGGTACTCAACTCAGCAAGATACAAAATATGAAGCCTTCTGCAGCTAATACAAGTGGCTGCCGAGGAGTTTCTTTTAACAAGAAGACTTCTCGGTGGGAGGCTCAAATCATATTCCGTGGGAAACGAACAAGACTCGGAAGCTATAAGAACTTTGACGATGCCGTGCTTGTTCGGAAAAAAGCAGAGCAGGCCATTTTTGGAGAATTTCTGGATTCACTGGCGCTAGAATCGAAGAAAGACGAGTAAGTGCTACTGGAGTTGCGAATTTGACGGAGGGGCATATCGTGAAAAAGAGAACGAAAAATGTAATAAAAGGAATTCTCATACCTATAGCTGTTATTCTTTCCCTGCTGATTGCTGTCGGCGGCTTCTATTGGACTAAGCTGGATAAGTTACAGTTCAGTGACGGAAAAGTCGAGTCCGGTGGCACGGTTGATGATTCCGATGATGATGTTTTAGAAGAAGAAAGCCGCATGGCTGATGCCATAAGTGGTTTGAAGGAACAGGAAGCAATTAGCGCATCCGGAGATGTTAATGAAAATAAAGATTATATCAATATTCTCCTGATCGGAACGGACGAACGAACTGAGTATTTCAATGATAATGCTCGTGGCGACAGCTGCATGATACTCACACTCGGCAAAAAGGATGGGTCTGTGAAGCTGGCCAGTCTGGAGCGCGGAATGGGCGTCCCAATTCTGGAAGGACAATATGAAGGTGAGTATGACTGGTTGACGCATACTTTCCGTTATGGCGGGGCGGACTTGATGATGCGTGAAGTGCGTGAGTGCTTTAAGGTGGATGTGGATCGGTACATCCGCGTAAATTTTGCTACCTTTGTACAGGGAATTGAATCAGTAGGCGGGGTAGATATTTCCCTGACAGAAGCCGAAGCAGCCTATATCAATAAATTTAATAAGGGCGGTATTACCTGTGTCGCCGGACAAAACCATTTGGATGGAAGAGCTGCACTGGAGTATGCGCGTTGCCGAAAAATAGACAGCGACTGGCAGCGTGTTAAGCGGCAGCGTAATGTCATCCAAGCGGCAGTCAACAGTACAAAGGATCTCAGCATTTCGGAATTGAATAATCTCATGAATCAGGTTTTCCCTCTTGTACAGACTAATTTGAGCAAATTGGAAATTACGGAATTGCTGATGCTGGCACCCAAATGCAGAGGAGCATCCATCCAACAGATAACGATTCCCATAAAAGATAGTTACGGCGGCATGACCGGACTTGGCGGACGCAGCCTCTTCTCAGTGGATTTTGATACGAACGCGCGAGCTTTACGGGAATTTATGTATGGTGAAAACTCGGATTCATAAGCATTTGCAGGAAGTTTATTGTTCTAACTGGAGTAAATATGTGTGGAAAGCGATTGGATTTAGCTGGAATTCAGCTCGGGCATCTCACAGTTCTTGAAGCTACCGATCATCGTAGCAGTCAGGGAAGCATCATATGGCGTTGCCGTTGTGATTGCGGCAATGAGATTCTGCTGCCTTCAAGTAGTATCAGGAATAGTCATATAGCAGATTGCGGATGTAGAAGATCAAAACGTTATGCCAATGCGGATATCACAGGGCAGAGATTTGGGCGACTGGCCGCTTTATATGCAACCGATAGACGGGACAACTCAGGTTATAAAATCTGGCATTGTTATTGTGATTGCGGAAACGAGATTGATGTTTCATACAAAGCTCTGGTGTATGGCAATCAGCAAAGCTGTGGCTGCAAAAAAAGAGAACATGAAAGCGAACTTGGCACCTATTTGACACACATAGACGGAACCAGCATCGAAGCGTTGAAAAGTTCAAAGATACCTAGCAATAACACGACCGGCGTTAGAGGCGTGTATTGCGTTAAAGGTCGCTATAAAGCAAAGATCGTATTTCAGAAAAAACAGTTTTCACTCGGCACCTACGACACACTGGCAGAAGCAGCTACTGCTCGAAAGAAAGCGGAAAAAATGCTAAAAAGCGATGTTATTGCATTCTATGAGCGATGGACTGCAAAAGCTGCAGCGAATCCGGCTTGGGCAAAGGAAAATCCAATCCATTTTCAAGTCACCAAGAATGGGGCTGAAGAGTTGGAATTGCAGTTAGCCCCAAAACTTGATCCAGAGACACATTGATATGGGGGTGAACAAAGATATGGATCTGTTTGAAACAGTGCGTGATAAGCTTGGGTGCGAGTACATATCCGATATGCGTAGCTGCAGAGCTTTGTTGGCTGATGCGAAGAAGGTTGTAGCCAGCCTCGATTTGGAGGCATATACCGCACGGGAACTTGCAGATATGGCGGAATATCTGTACGGAAAGAAAATGTATGGTGCAGATAAGGATGTTATTATCTCCTTTTTAAAACAGGCACCATAAGAAAAGCCTATGGAGAACTTATCCCCATAGGCTTTCCGTGTTATTGAGACTGTTTATTCCGACTGGTATTCAAAGGCGAGCCACTTGACACCGTAGGAATTAAATAAGAAACGATTGCCGGCATCATTCTCTACATATTGCTGTTTAACATGGTAGTACCCTCTGAGTTCATTTTTTAGGTACTCATCTACGGAAATCGGTTCAACCCAAAGGAGTGTATGCTCTGCGAGAGCTGTTACCGGCAGTGGATTTTTCGATGGATAGACAGCTTCTGCAAAAGGCGCAGCGGCTGTAAATAGTTTGCCGGCCTCTGTAAATGAAAGTGTATTTCCGTCAGCGGTACACAGAGTTTCATTTATTGCATTTACTAACATCCAGCCGTGATCAGAGGACCAAACCGGCTTTTCGTGGAATAGCTTTAGGCATTGTACCGAAATGGGCTGCCCCGGCATTACGGAAACGGTATCGTCTAAACCAAGTAAATAATCTGTTGTTACGCCATATAGTGTCGCCATTTTAATAACGGCTTCAACCGGAGCAGATTTTCGCTCGCTCTCCCAAGCGCTTAGGGTGGGCTGTGAGACACCGAGCTTTGTAGCCATTTCGGTTAATTTGGCTTTGTGCATCAACCGAGCTTCTTTATATCGCTTTGGCATCTCATCGCCCCCTTTTTATTTTTGAGGAATCCATTTTCCGCCCTTTGCCCCTCCGTCCCGTATAATATAGCCTTTTTTCTTTAGAACGGATATTGCACGTTCAATGGTTGGCCTGGAAACACCGAGCAACTTGGCAATATCTTCAGCAGGAGCCGTGGGACCTTTCTTGATTTCTTCGTAAACACGGCGCTGGGTTTTGTTCAGATCTGCATATTCGTTAACTGTTTCTCCATCATTTTCTCCATCATTTTCTCCATCGTTTTTGCCCGCGTTATCAAGTTTGATTTCCAAAGTGAGGGTGATACGATCCGGATCTACAGTTTCGACCAGTTCAGGTCGCCTAAATCCGCTTTCTTCCCAAATATTATAGACATCACACAGACCAGTACCTGAGCGCTCGCCAACATTGATAAGGGAGAACATATTAAAGATCCGACCGTTGCGGGCATCACTGATACCACCCGCAATGGCTTCATCAACGCTGATACGAAATGTGCCGGGATTTGAGATGGATATCTTACGGAACTCTTTGTCAATCACGATTCCGCGGCGACCATAATAGTCTGCATGGATCAATGCATTGGCAAGGCACTCACGAAGCGCTTTATGCACCGGAGTGTCATCTATGCGCTGCAAATCCGAGTCTAATGCAAACGGGCGTTTCACATCAGCAGTCAGACGATCTATTATTTTGAAGTAGAAATCAAAGATATTGCCACTCCAATTACTATCATTGGAGCAGACACGGTCAGACCAACGGGTATCGTTTGACAAGCGCTCTCTGTAGTCGAGGAAATACTGAGGCAACTCGTTCGTGATAGTAATATAATCACCGAAGAACAACAAACCCGCCAGTGTAGGGTGCACCTTTCCGTCGTGCTGTCCCTTCCTTGCTGCTCCGATTTTCAGAAGAAATTCCTCGTCATCAAGTTTTGACCAAATATGACCTGGCTTCAAATTATTAAACATGATGCGGTAACGGCGGATCGATTCCGGATTCAAATCACTGTTCAGGAGGTTTTCCAACATCAGCGCGTCCTGCGGTGTGTCGGCCTGATCACGCAGCATGGCCTTCACTTCTGCACCAGAGCAGCGATAGTCTCCCTCATGGTTTCTGCGGAAGGTACCCTTGAACATATCCTGACCGACAAATACAGGTTTGTCTCGGCGATCCGCACGCGGAACCTCCATTATGATGAAGTGCATTCCGTTGTATTCCAAACTGTATACATGATGCTCCAGAAGGATATTGGTGCTGATTTTTTGACTGTTGTTCAGTGTGTTCCAGATATCAGAAAGCATCTGCTGCGGATTTACTACGCCACACGGAATAAACTCTTTCGTGACCTTATCTTCTTCGATGCCGAGAATAATCGTACCACCGAAGGTGTTGGCAAATGAAGAGTAGGTTTCCCAAATACTATTTGGGATTCCTCCTTTAGCGGCTTTAACTTCAATGTTCACGCGTTCGTGCGATTGCAATATAGAAACGATGTCAACCATTTATTTCCCCTCCGTATGGCTTACCTTGATGTATTTGCCGCTTCTGATGCGAGCATCTGTTGGCCTTTCTGCATCCTCCGGAATCAACCAGGTATTTGCGACCTTTTGTACACCGGCAATTCTACCTTCACTGCACAGAACACCTATACGGCGGGATGACAGACCCCACTTTTTGCCTGCCTCGGTCGTAGTGATAAACTTCATATTCCCCAATATTCCTTTCGGCCGTTATTATATATATTATATTCGGTATGCGGAATAATATCAAGAGGATTCTCTAAAAAGGCTCAAATTTTAATTTTGACACCGCCGTCCGGCCATTAGGGTGCGAGACCTATCACCTCAACATAATGCTAATTATGGCGAACTGAGCCGCCCGGGCGCAGCTTTTTTCAGCGGCGAGTTAAACATAATCAAATACCAATTTGCCCACACGCAGTTATACATAATCAAAACGGTTGTAAGCGCATCGCTTCCATCGTGTAATAGGGATAGGAGGCGATCGTATATGAAAGAATTTAAGGAGTACCTGATACGCATCGGGAAATCCGAAAATACTGCTTTAACATATTGCCGTAACATCCGAATGTATTTTAGTTGGTGCCGGGACAGCTTCGGGTCCGAGCCAAAGGAGCTCTACCGTTCCAATGTTTTAGAGTACATTTCCTATATGCGCAATATCCGAGGCTATAGTCCGAAGTCTGTCAATAACCACCTGTCGGCGCTGCGTTGCCTAAACAAGTATCTGGTACGGAGTGGTCGGCAGTTGGACATGGCAGTTCTGGACAGTGACTTTATGAAGGTGCAAATTCAATATGCCAGCCCATGCTCCGTTGATAAAAAAGAGGTAGAGGCATTCCGGCAAAGGATGTTGGAAAGCGGAAGCAAACGGGACTTTGCAATCGTGACCTTACTGGTCTATGCAGGCCTGCGCCGCAGCGAGTGTGTCAATCTGAAACTGGATCAGGTGGATCTCATTGCAAAAGAAATCTGCGTCATCGGCAAGGGGGACAAACAGAGACTTGTTTATATCAATGACCGAATCGCTGCAGCCATTCGGGAGTACCTGAAGGAGCGTAATGCAGACAGTCCCTACTTATTTGCCAGTCGACAGTGTGCGAAGCTTTCGGCGTCTCGGATCAATCAAATATTCAACAAATACTCTGATACAATCACGCCGAAGACACTCCGACACTTTTTCTGCTCCAACGCTTTGGAGAATGGCTATTCGATCCATGAGGTAGCCAATCAGGCCGGACATAGCAATGTGCAGACCACACTGATTTACAGCAATCCATCCGCAAAGCAGATGAAGGAAAAAGCCAATAAGCTTTGAGACACTATGAGAAAAAATGTTTTACACACGGCGCTTGTTCTGATTTCAGCAGCCGTAATGGTATATGCAGCACACCGAATTTATCAAGAGCATTCTGAGTATCGTGAGGGTGCCGATTCTTATTCCGTCTTGGAAGCCTATATAAAGGAACCGCAAACGGAACCTATGCCTGAAGAAAGCAAACCCGAGCAGGATGAAATGTCGGAAAATGCAATCGCATGGCCGGTGGTAGATTTTGCAGCTCTGGAGAGCATCAATTCCGATTGCGTTGCATGGATCAGGATTGACGAAACAGAGATCGACTACCCTGTTGTACAGGGGCATGACAACAGCTTCTATCTGAAGCATTTGTTTGACGGAGAATGGAACGGTGCCGGCTGCATCTTTTTAGACTCGCGTGTTGAGCCCGATTTGTCAGACCGACACAGTGTTTTGTATGGCCATCATATGAAGAATGGTACGATGTTTTCGGATATCGCAAAATATAAAGATCAGACTTTCTATGAGAACCATACAACGGGAATGATTTTGACCCCAACAGAGAATTACCGGATTGAGTTTTTTGCGGGCTATGTTGCCGGTGCCGATGATGAGAACGCTTGGAAGGTAACGTTTGCAACGGAAGACGAATATGTCGATTGGCTGAACGAAACTGTTGGCCACTCTTGGTTCAAGAGCGAAGTAATACCAACGGCCGAAGACCGAGTTATAACATTGTCCACCTGCAGTTATGAGTTTAATAATGCCCGCTTTGTGTTGGTTGGCCGTCTGAAGTAGATTGCTTTGGCATATGCCATAAAATAAAAGACCGCAAACAATGCGGTCAAATCATTCGGGTAATGACGGTTGCGATTTTTTCAAGCCCGTGTTTTTCTATGTATCGGTAGGTTTCATACAGATCAGAGAAGGATAATGCCTCATGGAAATATTCCGTGTAATCTTGGGCGGTTTTCAATAGCGGATACCGTCCACCAGCATTAACGGCAATATAGTGCTTAGCTTTTGATGCTTCTTCCATTTCCAAACCTCCCAACGAATCACGCGATATCTATTATAGTCGTTGTAGACGGCTTTTTCAAGGAGTTTGGCGAAACTCCTTGTGGGACAGATTGAAATCTGGAAAACTACTTGAAATCCACCTCGTTTTCTGCTATAATTTCATTGTAAGTTTCATTGATTGCATTTTTGCAGTTATAGTTTTCAGGTTACACAGTGTCTGAGAGAGCATCTTTCAGGCACTATTTTTATGCTTTCTAACGGGAAGCACAGAACCGGACGGGCACAGAGGGACCTCCCTCTGTGTTTACAATTTCATCCTGGCCGTTTGGCAACAAAGCACTCAGAGAATGTGTAAATTCATTCTTTGGGTGCTTTTTTATATAGATCGGAGCCGTAAGGTTCCCCCAACCTTTTTTCTCGGGGAGCCTTATGGCTTGCCGTAACTATATACAAAATCCAATAAAGGAGTGATTTGACTTGAGAATACTTTCTCGAATTATTTTTGTTGCCATGCTTGCTATGGCAGTAATCATTATCCCGCTTGGGGCAGCAACCATCATTATGGCAATCGAACTCGGGCTTCTTTTTGAGGCGCTTTCCGGCATGTTGATGCTGTGCGTCTATATCGCCCTGAGTCTGTATGAAGTCCGCGAATTTATTGCGGAAACCGAATGGGAGCAGCAGGAAAAAAACGGGACCGGAGGTGATGAGCTTGACTCTTTACCTTGAGGCAGCAACCACCATACCGGATCTGTTTATCGATTATATCGAGGGCAGACTGGCATCAGGCGAAAGCGCTTCCTTAAACTGGGATGAAAGCGAAATATACCGCAATCCTAATGGCTTTGGTGCCAAATACAAAGGCGTATATTTCGGTGAAGAACCTGCAAACGGAAGACTCGACGAGCTGCGCGATATGGTTATTACAGATATCGGATTATATTCCGATACCATTCCGGAAACCAAAATCACCATTTCAGAAATGGAATTCGTTGATGACGGGAGAAGCCTAGAGTTTTCTCCGCCTAAAATCTGTATCCAGGAGGACGGTCATGTTGATGAAAAGTGAACATAGAAAAGAACTGGTTTCTGAGATACGATTCCTGGCACAGTCGCAAGGGCTGAACACGGTGTTTACCACATTCCTGGAGATTACCGCAAACAGCCTTGCCGCCCAGACCGACCCGGAAAATGCCGAAAAGCGAGAACAGCGATATCAGGAGATGGCGTCGACCATGACGCCGGAACTTTTATCGTCATATGCACGGATGTTGGCATTGCTATTCCTGACTGTCCGTGAGTATCGAGATGATCCCTGCGACATTCTTGGGGGAATCTATCACGAGCTGGGTCTGAATAACGAGTGGAACGGGCAATACTTCACGCCGGACGATATCTGCCGTTTCATGGCACAAATAACGCTTCCATCGGACGAGCTTTCAGCCAAGGATGGTCCGATTACCATTAACGAGCCGACCTGCGGCTCAGGAACGATGGTTATCGGCGCCATTTGGGCAATGCAGCGTAAGGAATTTGACTATCGCCACAATACATTCTTTGTGGCGCAGGATATCGACATTCGCTGCGTTTGGATGGCCTATATCCAACTGAGTCTGTATGGAATCCCTGCCATGGTCATTCACGGAAACACCCTGACGATGGAAGAGTGGGACAGATGGTATACGCCATATGCATCGGTACCTTTTTCTAAGGCGCAGAGTGAAGATGGAGATATAGCCGTATGAAAAAGGCTATAGCAAATCTGAGCTTTTCGGACCTGAAAGTCCGATATTTTACAGGCCGTTCCATTCTCATTTCCGACACGGGGCAAGGCAAAAGATATCAGTACCGAAACGGTTGCATGACAGCGCTTGGCGATTTGGAGATTTCAGAATGGCGAGAGATGATAACAGAGCTCATCGCCTACCGAAGTGAACAGGAACTTCAAAAGCAACTCTATGAGTGGTGTGCAGAACACACACCCTGGCTTCACGGGAAAAGTGAAATCACAGATTATGCACTGGAATGCCATGCTGCAAGACTTTTTGATGATCCGCTTTGGGCAGATTATATCCCGTTTAACCGAAAATACCGACCCAATGTTTTGGATTCGGCGGAGCTGATATGGGCTAAGACGGCCTGCTGCGGAACTACGCAGCAATTTACTGGGCCGCAATACCAAAAGATCTGTGGACAAAATTTCTTTTGCAGGACTTGCAATGAATGGACAAGACTGATACCCACAAAACAAAATACAAGGAGGAAAGACTGTACATGAGTACGAATCAAAATCTAATGCAGCATATGCGGGAATTGATTGATTGCATCAAGACGGCAGATGTTGCGTATTACCGGGATGATAATCCCACAATGACCGACCGTGAATATGATCTGCTGGTCGATGAGCTGAAGGAACTGGAAGCAACAACCGGTTTGATCCTTTCTGGGTCACCTACTCAGACTGTTTCCGGAGAGATTCTGAAAGAACTGACGCCGGTGCGCCATACCAAACCGATGCTCTCGGCGGATAAAACAAAGTCCGTTGATGAGATGCTCCAGTTTGCAAATGGCAGACCTGTGGTGCTTTCGTGGAAACTGGATGGCCTCACACTTGTCCTCCGCTACGAAGGCGGAGAGTTCAAGCAGGCAATCACCCGTGGCCGCGAGGGCATTATCGGCGAGGATGTGACGCATACCGTCCGCACTTTTATGAATGTGCCAATGTGCATTCCCTGCACAGACAAATTTGAGGTGCGAGGTGAAGGCGTCATTTCCTGGGCGCACTTTGAAAAGATCAATCTCAGTCTGAGCGAGCCATATTCCCACCCCAGAAATCTGGCAGCCGGCAGCGTAAGAATGCTGGATGCCCGTGAGTCTGGGAAACGGTATCTGGAATTCTATGCTTTTGATCTGATCAGCGATTCCGTCGAAGAGCAGAGCAAAACTGCCCAACTGCAATTTCTCGCAGAAAACGGGTTTGATGTCGTTCCGTATGTGCATACGGATACCCATGATGCAGATGAGCTTCGTAAGCTGATCGCAGATTTCAAGCCCGCTGAGTATGGATACCCTGTGGACGGTGTGATTATGGAATACGACAACCTTGTCTATGGCCGGAGTCTTGGCGCCACCGGACATCATGAAAATCGGCTGATGGCACTCAAATGGGAGGACGAACTCTATGAAACGGAGTGTACAGGATTGGATGTTGCCGTGACCAGAACCGGAATGGTCAGTCTGACAGCGACTTTTAAGCCTGTGGAGATTGACGGGACGATGGTGAGCCGCGCCTATGTGCATAACTTCACCATCTATAAGAATCTGGCTTTGGGTGTCGGCGACAAGCTTATGGTCTATAAGGCAAACAAAATCATTCCGCAGATTGCAGAGAACAGGACCAAAAGCGGAGAATTGGATTATCCGCATACCTGTCCCTGCTGCGGTTCAATGCTCACATTCCATACCCTGCCGGGAGGGAGCAAGCAGTTGTTTTGCGAGAATCCATCTTGTGCAGCCAAGCTGGTTCAGAAGTTTGACCATTTCTGCGAAAAAACCCGCATGAATATCGAGGGCCTCTCCGCCACAACGCTGGAGAAGTTTATCGGTCATGGCTGGATCAAAAACTTCGGAGATCTGTATGCACTGGAACAGCACCGGGAGGATATCATCCAGACGGAGGGCTTCGGCGTGAAATCCTATGAGCGATTGCAGGAATCCATTGAAAAGAGCCGCCATTGCACGTTGGCAAAGTTTATTGCCGGTCTTGGCATCCCGATGGTCGGCAGACATGCCGGCCGTGATCTGGACCGCTATTTTGGCGGCTCATGGGAAGCCTTTGAATCCGCAATCCAAAGCGGCTTTGATTTTACGCAGCTTCCGAACTTCGGAGAGACGATGCACAACAACATTTACAAATGGTATGCGGATGAGGAAGAAGCAAAGCTTTGGCGTCCACTGCTCGACAAAATCATCTTTGAAAAGGAGACAACAAATATGTCCACAAATACAAGCAATCCCTTCTATGGCAAAACCGTTGTTGCAACGGGAAAGCTGGAGAATTACACCCGTGACGGCATCCAGATGCGACTTCTGGAGCTGGGCGCAAAGCCCGGTTCGTCCGTCAGCAAAAACACGGACTACCTGATCGTGGGAGAAAAAGCCGGCAGCAAGCTTGCAAAGGCGCAGCAGCTCGGTGTGAAGACTCTGACAGAACAGGAATTTGAAAATATGCTCGCTGAATGATTTCAGCAAAATGTGGCGGAGTGGGTCTTTCCTGCTCCGCCATATTTTTTCAGAAAGGAGCTCAGAAATGAGACGAGAGAAAATCGGAACGATGGATTTTCACGGAAGCGTCGACATTACAGACCCGTGTTATGACCGGGATGTGTGGTGCCGCATGACGGATGTGAAGATCAGAAAAGGTGTGTATACCTGCATAGCATGGCATCACAAGGACAAGGGCACATTCGATAACGGTGAACCGTATTGCTACGATGTGATTGGGATCATCGGGATATATTTTGACGGCGTAATTCCGTGTCAGAAAGAGATGAAAGAAATCGGCAGTATCGGTGTAGATGCCGGACTCGCAGGCTTTTTTCATAACAAACCGGATTATACCGACGACGAATGGACCGCTTTCTGCGATCGAGTCAGGCATGGCGATGCCTGGCTGATCAAAGACGGCTTTTATAGCTCGTCTGGGTATGGTGATGGCTGCTATGGCGTGTATGCCTATGAGCAGGGCGGAGAGATCACCGCAATTGAAATCAGATTTTTATAAGGAGGACATTGGGATGAATCCACACAAAAAGAACATCGAGCTTACCGGCAGCCTGATTTATCCAATCGAAGTCGGCGAAGCTGCATTTATCCGTGAAGCAGACGGTATGCGCAGAACAAGTACCGTCCTGCGGACCAAGAAGATCTCTGCACAGGAAATTTGCTTTGAAACTGTCAATACCAACTACCGCCTGCATGTGAAACAGGAGGTATCGGCATGAGCAGCGAGATCTACTATGACAGAGCTTTTATCCGTGTAGGCGATCGCTTCATACCGGTTGTCAATCACGGTTCGTCCAATTGCTTCGATTTTGACGCCCACGGTCGGGAGGTCCCGGAAAAGCATTGGTCGGTTTTGAATTACACCTTTCACGGCCGCCAGCTTTTCACCGAAGAGGAAATCCGGCAAATTGCAGCGGTGTACGAAGCGGCAAACAGCGATAACCGCGACGGAATAAGGAAAAGCCGAAACCGTTCCTTTGGTGTAGGTGAATTTGGCCGCTGGATCATGAATGGGATGAAAACGGCACACACCGTGGAGGAATACAGGGCATGCGGTAATACCGTTGTTGTAGTTGAGTATACGGAGCCAATTTGGAAAAAGCATGTTGTTTACACAACGGAAAAATTGCTCGACAAGCTAAATGATCTGGATGGGAACCCAATCTCGGTGTCCTTCTGGGATGACCGAACCGTGACACATCCGCCAACACGGCGCAAAAACGACTTATTGAACCACAACGATCTGACTGAATACTATGTACTCCGAGCTGCTCAGGGTTTCTTCGTCAAACGCAGCAGCCGACGCATCTGGTTTGCTCGAAAGATTCCGCCGACAGCAGCCTCTGTTCGGAAATTCGGAACGGAAAAGGCAGCGCAGCGGTATCTGGATGACAATGCCAAGTTCTTCGCAGAAATCGCGTTTCAGATCGAGCATATACAGAACGGAGGCGGCACCATATGAAAGAATCCAAGGCTGACCGTTTCCGCCGAGTGGCAGATGCACGGGTGAATAAGATCATTAAGATGATCCGCTTGCTTGGAAATTGCTCCGGAACGGGCGTATATGAGTACACGGATACACAGGCAGCATACATCTTTTCAGCGCTGCAATCCGAATTGGACAAAGCCAAAAGGCGGTTCAGAAAGCCGTCGCTCGGAAAACATCGTTTTTCATTGACGGATACAAACGAGTTCGACAACGATAGCCCTTTGGAGCCGACAATTGCACTTGCCCTTCCGGACGTAAGCTACCTTCGGGCCGTTGCCTATGAGTACGACCACTTTCCTGCCATCAATATCTATTGGGATCACGATGGTGGAAAAGCTTCCGAGCTGCTCTGCTTTGCAGAATACAATTCCGAACGGAATGAAGGTGCGCAGATCTGCATCGGCACCTATGTCTCAGACGAGGATGAAACCCAATATTATGCGCCATATATGGCAGAAAGGAATAACGAACTATGAGTTCAAAAGTAATAAAACTAACCTGGTCGGAGGTCGCGGAAATGGTCCGGACAGAACTCCGAAAAATCATTGGCAGAGATATTCTCTGTGTGGCAAAATCCGATGATGATACCTACTGGGATATCAGCTTCCCTTTGGAGAGGCTTCCCTTATCCGACCTGCACCGTATCCTTGAAGCACTTGATGCAACGGATAGTCAGCGCGATTTGTCGCTCCCTCCGGAGGAGGATCATGCCGACAGTGTCAGTTCACTCAGTATGACGGTGAGTCAACTCCTACTTCGCAGGAATCTCGGGTATGACTGGGAATGCCTGCATCTTGCCGAGGACAGTTTCTGGATACTCGGAGTGAAGGATGCTCCCAAAGCCGATGACTTTATCAAAATCGGCAACCAGCGTTTTTCGCTTGGCGAGCTGAAAAGCCGTCAGGAGGTGCTTGACTACCTTCGGGAAAACGGTGCTTCACATACGGCACTGATGGACATCTGCGAGGAATACCGGGAGAAATATCAAAACGAACTATGCTGGCATTATCCGACCACGGACGAACTGCATCTCGGCACTTTTCTGCTGCTTGTAAAAGAAGGTGTCTTGAGTCTGCCATTCAATGAAGTAGACAGCGTTGATTACGAACTGTTCTGCTTAGAGGATGCATGCCTTTGTGACGCTGCGTCCATAAACCTGCTGATTGCAGACTGGTACTGCTTTGACTCAGACCTTCGGCATGCAATGGAGGGAATGAGACGGTATTACGAAAAAAAGGAGGCCGTCAGAAGTGAAAATAAAGCTGTATCAGATCGCCCCTGAAAAGGATGACAAAAACCTGATGTTCATGAGTTACGAATTTACCGTATTGCACGGTGGAATCAACGCAGGCAGCTACGAACTCGTCTTTGACGGCGATTTGCCGGTGCAGACAGCTGAAGATGTCTTTCGCATTTTCAACTTGGAACATCCGAGTGGATACAGAGGTCGCTCTATGAGCGTTTCGGATATCGTTTGGATGGAAGGCCTCGGCTATTGGTTCTGCGACGGCGTTGGCTTCAGGCGGATCCAATTTTCGGGAGAAAAATGCTGCTGGAGGAAGTTTGATGGATGAACTGTATCAAAATCTCGTCAGACTGAGTCCGAAGGAGCAGGTGCCGTTTCGGTGCATCGGCTGCGGAGCGTGCTGCAAACATGTACATATGCAGGTTCCGGTCGAGACGCTGGATGCGTTCCGCATCGTAAAGCATTTGCAGCAGCAGGGCGAAGATATCGAGTGCATGGATGATTTTTGGGAACGGTACACCGAGCCGGCGCTGTTAAACGAGTGCGGTTTTTTCGTGTATTTTCTCAAAACACAGGGGCCGGAGGAAGCTTGCATCTTTCTGCAGGATAATCGATGCCGAATCCACACGGTCAATCCGAGAGCTTGCAGGATATATCCGCTCGTTGTAGACCCGAAGGAAAACGGCAAATATGAGTATCTGGTATCCTACGAGCGCAAGCAGCATTTCAAAGGACCGAAGGTTCATGTGAAAACATGGATGAAAAAACGGTTTGGTGAAGAAGACCGTGCTTTCTTAACTGCTGATTTTGGCTCTGCTAAGGAATTGGCACAGCTGCTCAGACAAATTCCGGACAAACGCAAAGAGAGCACTCATTGTGCTTTCATTGGGCCAAGTATGGGAATTTCGACACGGGCAAACCGTTCCTGCCTCAGTATGAGCGGAATTTGAAAGTATTGCGTGAGTATCTGAAAGAACTCACAGAGTAACAGGTCAGTATGACACAACAAAGAGGCGTCGTTTTGCGGCGCCTCGATCTTTTTTTGGAGGTAATATCAATGGATAACAGACTAAAAGAAATCGTAGACAATTTTGACAGCTTGAAAATCGGAGCGGACGAGCCCTTCCGATTTCATTGTACCATGTGCGGCAAGTGTTGCATTAACCGAGAGGACATTCTGCTGACACCGCGAGACATATACTGCATGGCAAAGGAATTGCAGATCTCACCCGAGGAACTGTTTAAGAGATATTGCGAGACCTATATCGGTCATGACTCCTGCATGCCTATTGTCCGGCTGAAGCCTCGCGGATCAATTAAACGGTGTCCGCTTTTGAAAGACCGTAAATGCAGTGTGCATAAGGCCAAACCGGGAGTTTGCGCAATGTTTCCGATTGGGCGGTGCGTTACCGTGGATCCCAAAAGCGCAAAATCTGCTAACTTCAAGATTGGAGAAATACAGTATATTTTCACTAATCCGGGTTGCGGCGATAATGCTGAAACGCACACTGTGAGAGAGTGGCTGAGTGAATTTGGTATCCCTGTTGAAGATGAGTTCTTTAAGCTGTGGCATCAAAAGATTTTCCAACTCGGCTCGATTTTCCGTAAGGCGGAAAAGGTATGCAGCGATCACACAATGGAACTCGCATGGACAGCAACTTTCGTGGAGCTCTATCTGGAATATGACACGAGTAAGGATTTTTTTCCTCAATTTGAGGAGAACTCCGAAAAAATCCTTAATCTCATGAGGATGATGCCAGTATCGAAGGATGGTGTAAACCATGCGTGAAGGCCGAAATCAGTTTCAGATCATTCGCAAAGATGCCCGGAACTGTTTTGTGGAAAGCCTGAATGACAGCTTCTCTATCGGCAGGATCCATCTAGCATTTGCCGCTTATGATCAGTCGAAGCCGGCCGGTCAGCGTCAGACGAACAATGTCCATATCTATATTGCTGTGGATGAGTTTCTGGAACTGTGCCGAAAGCTGGATTGCGGCGAGCTGCGGTATATACTGCAAAGCAAAAAGAAAAACGGCGATAATACGCCGTTATACCAGTGCCTTGGCGGCACATCTGCCGAAAAGCTTAGAGCCATCGGTCGGGCAAGACCGGACGGAAAAAGCCTTTCCCGCGTAGCGCAGTTGGTACCGGCCAACAAAGCGGATTTCCTGTTTGTTGCCGACAGCGGCCCCGGCGAAACCAACGAAAAGGGATTGATCGTTCCGAAATTTGGTAATAAGCCGGAAAACCATGTGGCAGTCATGATGAGCTTTGAGTCACTGAGTGAGATGTTCCTGATAACAAGGATGCATTATCATTGCTGGCTCACATCGTGGTATCAGCAAAATGCAAATCAACCGGCACAGAAGCAGGGACAGTACAGTGAAAACCATAAAGAACCGGACAGTTCTTCTGTTCAGATGTTCTAATGTGGTTCGGGCGGCAAGGAGTAAAATCCTTGCCGCCTTTTTCCATAAGTATAGTAAATCAAAATACTCATTTGTTTCAGACTCGTCGCGTCCTTTTGCCGCCGATTAAATGGCGAAAAAATGGCACAGAAAAGCCGATGACACGGAAATGAAAAGATGTTATAATAATACCGTCAATCAGTGGGCCTGTAGCAAGGGTCCACTTTTATTATACAAAAAAGGAGCGTGCAAAAATGAAATACTGTCCCTACTGCGGCGCCGATATTCCGGACGGTGCCGTTTCCTTTTGCGCTGAATGCGGAAAAGCATTACCGGCCAAGAAGGAGAAGCCAGAGAAGTCAACGCCGATGAAGAAATCATCTGCAGGCAAAAAGAAAAAGCATAAATCCTCGGTCTTGACCGATGCTGAACTCCGGAAAGCGTACAATGACGGCTATGACGGATACTATGAGGATCTTCTGCCGGTCGATCACGGCAGGGAGCGCTTTGAAACGGACTCTGCCCCGGTAAAAAAGATCATCATCCTGGCAGTCGGCGTGCTCGTTGTGATCGGGCTCTGCGTGCTGATGTTGTATTTCGTTTGATAGTTGTAAATCCGGTGTGCTGCCCGTGTAATGTAAGTAAAAAGCATGCGAGGTGGCAGAGATGATTTATTTATCCAAAGGAATTGTGCAGAAAGGCTCTACGGAACAGCTTTTATTCGTTTTGTACGGTGGCCAGAAATTTGAACTCACAGGAAATGCCGCAGCAGCATGGCTGAACGGCCGCTTCAATTTTGCGGAAGCTCTCGGGCGCAATGAGGCCCCAGTCGCTTATCTGCAAAAACTGGGGCTTGTGGAAACGGAAGCAGACAATGATGAACTTTCCCGTTATAGGATTGCATCCAGGTGCATCTTCTGTCCGGCAGACACTACCGAGACATCCGTGCTCAGGGCTGTGGATAAAGAAATATTGCAGTGGCTGAAGAATGCCGGTGTTCGCCTGACCGTAGCAGAGCTTGTATATCTCATAGAAAACGGGGTCAAGCCCACGCAGGACCTTCTGTATACGGATAACCGGCAGAGACTGATCGAACGGATCTATACGGCCGATACGATCGCAGACAATCTTCTTGAAACTCGAATGGAAACAGCAAAATGCCGCGATGCCGTTGTGCAGAGTCTGATGCGGCTGTTGAAAAAGAAATTAGTGCTCGTATTGTGAGGTGAGATCGGATGAAGGAAAGGTTCAAGCAACTCCCTGAGCCATTGCAGCAACAGGTGATCAGGCGCTTTGCCATTGCAATCGTGTTTGTGCTTCTCTTCTTTATTACGCTGTTCGGCTTTTGGGATGTATACCTTTTCCTCCCCTGTTTGCTCTTTGCCGGATTCTTTATTGTAAATGCCTTATGGCTGTTTTATACTTGTATCAGGGGAGATTATATTTCGGTAAGCGGCACTTGTGTCCGGGTGGAAACGACCGCGATACGAAAGCGTATAAAAAGCCTGACGCTTGAGTATGAAGAGGAAGTGCCGAGGCTTTTGACCGTTTCCATACACGAAAGGATAAAGCGCCTCAGTGTGGGAGATACTGTGACTATATACTTATCGGAGAAGACACCGGTGTACAGCCGTGACGGAGCGTATCTGATCTACGGTTACTATGCTGTTGAAATAAGAAAAGGGGCCTGACTATGACAGACAGAGACAGAATACTCGGCTTACTGGAGGAAATACACAGCCTGGTCGAGGAAAACGGGAATGCAGACGGAACACTTCGTTTCGATGCGTTGCGGGCAATGGTTGCCTTGGACTTTGCCAAAACGGAGATCGAAAAGATGGTTTCGGGGCAATTTCCCCAAACGGATTGACTATTTCGATGGATTATGCTATACTTACAATGTAAGTTTCAAGATTTCCTACGAGAAATCCAAGTAATCCGAGTTTTCAAAGTGTCAATTAGCACGCAATGTGCTGGTTGGCACTTTTTTTGTTTCTGTCGGTTTCTACCCGTGATAAGCGGGATGAAATAAATATTTTTGTTGCAGGCGATCCCTGCAGAAAGGAGCACCCTATGTTAAAAGTATTTGCAACCCAGGTCGTCGTATCGAGAGGATATGACGGCGCAGCAGCCATCAAGTTTTCGGAGAAAGGTGATGCGGTGAGATTCCGGATCGGCAAGAAGGTCTATGACCCTAACGCTGAGAATAATGCTCGGTGGATCAATCTGGCAGTTAAGGGCTTCGGTCCGATTTGCGAGCGCATCAAGAAGATGCAGCTCAAGGATGGATCCTTTGTCAATCTTATCGGCCGTCTGGACGAGGATGTTTGGGAAGACCAGCAGACTCACGAGAAGAAAAGCGCAATGGTCATCATTCTGGATGATATTGAGTATGCTTCCGGCGGAGGTAAGTCTAAGGATAACCAGAACACCGATGAAGCGCAAGGACATCCGGCAGCATCGACTGCACCGGCAACACCGGCAGCGGCCGCACCTGCAAATAACGGCGGCGGCTTTACCGGCTATGAGTCGTTTGGCGGAGGCAATTCCTTCTTCGACGAAAACTGAGAGGCAACAATTGAATCGGGCGTATAAAAGGCGCACATGAGTGACCGTATGGTTTCTTGTGTGCGCCTTTTTGCGTTCAGAAAGGACATCTCTATGAACAACAAAGACCGAAAGCGGCAAATTGCCTATGAGGCACTGATGATTTTGGGACTGCTGGCTCTGTTGACATTCATCTGCAGACTATGGCCGATCCTGCTGCTCATCATCCTCGGCATTTTTGTTGCAGCGATCCGACTGCTGTTTCTATCCGGTAATCGTGTTGACCCGGTAGAACCGCAGCCGCTGCTTCCTGCCCCCATACCGGCACCGACGGAAAGCGATCTGCGGAAGCTGGCGCATTCCCTCATTACCAGCCGGGTTACGACGCTCGTGTTGAATGAGTATCCGAATGCCCGGTGGATCTGGGAAGCACCGAATGCGTTTGAACTGATCGAACTCGGCGAGGAGGTCTATATCCTGCTCAACCGAGCCGGCGGTTATCGCAAAGCAAAGGTCATTATTCAGAATCTTCAGGTTATCGGCCTTCAGTATCAGGAGATACCGAAAAAGCCGGATGAGTCTGAGGAACGGACGGAAGCTCCTGCCACTGAGCAACCGAAAGAAAACTATGAGCTCATCGCCTTTGAATGGGCGGAGTCTCACATCTTTGAGCTGAACGCACGGTGCAATGACGCCATCGGTCAGGGATTGACCGAAATCATCCTGACGGCCGATGAACTTCCTGCCCGTGAGAGCTGGGAGAATGTTTGCATGGAATTGCAACGGGCAGAGCTTGAGGATGTGGAATGTATTTCGGAGGGAATCAAAATCAATCTATCGCACTGAGTGCAGAAAGGGAGTAAAGTATGGCAACATACATCAACAATATTTTTAATTTCGGCAGAAGGCTGCCGTCGCCGTTTGACACCATTGCAAACAAAAAGATCAAGGTATCTTCCAAGTACGGCGACGGGACAACTTCTACCCTTTGCAGCGCGATGATCAAGGCGATCCATGCGGTCTGCCATTGCATGGACGGATCCGGTGAGGGCGCTGTCGGCATCATAGATCATCGCACGGCGGCAGAGTATAAATCCTCTGCCAGCGCTGATGCCTATCATCTTGTTGTGTACGACAGCAATACAGGCACCTTGCTGGCGAGCGTCTATGACAGCAATATGGAGACCTTTGAAAACTACGCCCTCAACAGCAGCGGCCGTGACGGAGCCGCCGTTATGATGGCACTGTTCCCGATGCTGATGCAGGACGATGAATTCAAAGAAAACTTCGAGGCTTACCAGGACGAGCTGAACGCCGGCTATTCCCATATGGATAAGGCTACGGAATACATGGCGCTTATGTGCGACAATGCCTATCGCCGTATCAAGGATGACAGCTGCGCTGCCCATATCAAGGTCAATGTAGATAAGGCAGGCAATCTGATGCGTGTATCTCAGACGCACCTGGATTCCGGCAGTTTTACACCGACTACGGTACTGGCGGGTGAATTCAAGATATTTGCTCAGACCGGACCGGCGCAGATTTATTCCGCAACGGAAACCATCGACCATGTGGATTTCGAGGGACAGTATGTGCTGAACAAGCGCACTTTCAGCCCGCAGGAAGCGATGCTGATTCCAAAGCTTCCGGAGTGGTATATCATCCCGAAGGAAGTTGTAGACATCTGCAAGCACGCCAAGGCGACGACCGGCAAATCCATGCAGATGCGTAACTTCTTACTGCGCGGACCGGCAGGTACGGGTAAGACAATGGGTGCAAAAGCCATTGCTGCAGGACTCGGTCTACCGTATATGAAATACACCTGCTCAGCCAACACGGAGATCTTCGACTTTGTCGGCATGATCTTTCCGGATTCTGCGGACGGATCTACGGGCAGTGCCCAATTGGACGCCGAACGGGAAACACTGATGCAGATGGGCGGCATCAACTATGCCAATGTTTCAAAGCTGATGAAGCTGCCCGACCTCGACGATATGGACTACGATCCGGCAGGTGTCTATATGGCGCTGACCGGCGTGGAGAATGCCGCTGCTACCTCACAGGATTGCATGAGCATCGTACTTGACCGTGTAACGGAAAAGGTACGGGAGCTTTCCAGAACCGTGGAGGATAAAAGCAGCAGCGGACAGACCTATCGCTATGTGGAGACTGACTTTATCAAGGCGCTCAAGCACGGCTATGTGATTGAAATACAGGAACCATCTACTATCGTCCAACCGGGCGTGCTGGTGGGTCTGAACTCTCTTTTGGAGCAATCCGGATCTATCACATTGCCGACCGGCGAGGTCATCCAGCGTCATCCCGACGCCGTCGTAGTTGTAACGACCAACACGAGCTATGAAGGCTGCCGTGGCATGAATCAGTCCGTGCTCGACCGAATGAGTCTGGTACGGGATGTGGAGCTGCCGAGCCCTGAAGTGATGGCGCAGCGTGCTATGTCGGTCACAGGAGCTACGGATGAGTATGAGGTGTCCAAGATGGTGCAGGTAGTCAATGACCTTGCGGAATATTGCCGCAAAAACAGCATCACGGACGGCTCTTATGGTATGCGCAGTCTGATCGACTGGATCATCAGCAGCGAGATCACCGGAGATGTCTACGAATCGGCGCTGTATACCATCATCAGTAAGGCAACCGCCGACGAGCTTGACCGTGAAGCACTGATCAGCACGGTTTTGGAACCGATTTTTGCACCGAAACGGCATAAGGCGTCGGCATAACAATTTCAGAGAAAGGAGGCTACCCTAAATGGCAAGGGTGAATCATAAATTAGTCAAACAGCGTCTCAATGAGAAGCGCAGCAAAATCACGGATAAGCAGTTCTTTTCTTCCCGTATGTTGGCGGGGCATTTTGAGGATCTGGCAGCAGCACAGACCAGACGGTATCATTACAACCGTCGTGTCCGTGTGAACCTTCATTGGTGGCCCAAGGATGCCTTCACTGCGGCAACGGACAATATGCAGATCCGCATCAACACGGGCCATCCGTTGGTGACCAAGGTCAAAGGGCGCGAGAATCGGTATCAGATCGTGTGCGGCATGTTTGCGCACGAGCTGGGGCATGTGCTCTTTACTGATTTTCTTTCAGTCCAGACTTATCACAACTATCTGGATAGCTTCAAATGGTATCCTCGCCCGCCGGCTTTCCGGCTGGCGGCGGATGCCCGGAATGAGAAAGCGTTCTGGGAATATGTCAAGGAGGACCCAAAGAATCTGCAGATGGTCCATCAGATCGCGGCGAACATTGCCAATATCATTGAAGACGGGTATATCGAAAATCGGATGCTGAACAGCTTCCCTGGTACACTCGGCTACGGCTTGGAAACGCTGCGCGAGCGTCATTTTGACGAGATCGATACGGTGACAGAGCTGATCGCCAAGGAAGCAGACGACGATGGGCATATTCTTGAAAGTATCCTGCAAATCATGCTGTCCTACGCCAAATTCGGTCGAATCAAATACGGCGGCGAGCCGAAAACAGACGAGCGCATAAAGACGGTATTCGGCCTGATCGATGACATTGATGAGGCCCTGATGAACCGTTCCGGTAAGGAGCGCTTGAATGCCGTCAACACCGTAATGATCCGTTGTTGGGAGTACATTCAAGATTTCTGTGAGGTTTGCAAAGAGCATCAGGAAGAAGCGGAAGCTGCAGGCGGCACAGTCACTGTGGCTGAAACGCTTTCTGAAATTCTCAGCTCCATTGCAGGTACATCTGAGGTCGGCAGCGGAACCAGCACCCCTGTTCCGGAGGCATCCGGCAACGGCGGTGAATCAGCGACCGCTGCAGCAAGAGCGGAAACACGGTCCGATGCGTCTGAAAGTGGGTCTGACGACGAAAACGCTTCTCCCCAGACTGAGTCGGAAAACAACGAAAACACATCTGGGTCTGGAGAAACTTTAAATCAACCAGGTAATTCAGAAAGTGCAAAGCAAGGAGGCGGAGATTCCGGCACCGGAAAGCAGCAAATCTCGGAATCCGAAAAAGGAAGAATTCCGCACCAACAGACAGACGGCATCAGCGCCCCTGTCGGCGGTTCTGTCACAAAAAATTCCGAGTATCAGCGCGAACAATATGACCGTGCTGCCTCGGATATCGAACGGATCCTGGATAACATGGCAGAAAAAGCTGCCTGCGAGGAGTTGGAGAGCGAACGCATACGGGAACTGAATGAAGCTGCACAGAGTATTTCCTACGGAGATATCCACAGCGGCGTCAATATCCGCGTGAACCGCATTGCATCCGTTGATCCGGAGCTTGTGGAACAATACGATGCAATCTGTAATCCGCTCATCAGCATTTCCCGCCAGCTCCAGAAAAGTCTTTTGCGACAGCTCAAGGAGAACCGGCGCGGCGGCAAACAGACCGGCCTTATTATGGGGCGGCGTCTGGATGCGCACGCTTTATGCCGGAATGACGGCAAGGTGTTCTATAAGAACAACCTGCCAAATGAAATCCCTGAGCTTGCTGTAGGACTTCTTTTGGATGAGTCCGGTTCCATGTGCTCCTGCGACCGCTGCACTTATGCCAGAGCGGCAGCCATCATCCTATACGACTTTTGTGAAAGCCTTGAGATCCCTGTTATGGTATACGGTCACTCGACTGATTGCTATGACGGAAAAAATTCGGTCGAGCTTTACTCCTATGCCGAGTTCAACGGTTTTGACAATGACGATAAGTACAGGCTGATGGACATCAGCGCCCGCGGCAGCAACCGCGACGGAGCGGCACTTCGCTATGTAGCGGAGGCGCTTTCCAAGCGGTCGGAGGCTGTAAAGCTTCTTATCCTGGTATCAGACGGGCAACCTGCCGATACCGGTTACTGCGGCACGGCCGCTGAGGAGGATCTGCGCGGGATCAAGCAGGAATATCAACGCAAAGGCATACTCTTTGTTGCCGCCGCAATCGGCAACGATAAGCAGAATATTGAGCGGATCTACGGAGATTCCTTCCTCGATATTACTGACTTAAATCAACTGCCCACGAAGCTGACCGGTGTGGTCAAGCGTCATATTCGGGTATAAACACATCAAGAGATAACAAAACGATGGGCAGCTGGTGATGACACACGGTTGCCCATCTGCTTTTTCAGAAAGGAACATCATTATGCATTTCAAAACACTGGTGACCGTGAACATGCCGACTGTGGAAGAAGATCCGCACGAAAATGCTGCGGTCGAACAATCCATCGAATTGCTGCAGGCCAGAAAAGATGATTTGGCTAAGGACATTATGGCGGAACTGACTCTGTGCTCTCTTATGGGAAGGACAACGAATTTCGCACGCCAACTGGTGGGCGCAGTAGAAGAAGTTATGACGCCATACAGTACCGAACCGCCGGAAGAATACAAGGAATTTGCTGATATGACCGAGGAACTGAAAGCCGACTACGCAAAGTCCGTAGACTGTCTGAAACTTCCAAACGGAAAGATCGTCGAATGCGGAAGTTATCCGTATTTCAGCAAGTACAGCATTGTAGACGGGAAGGTCAGTCAAAACAAGGTCGGTCATCTCCATCATACCAGACGCACGAAGCAATCCCGGAAAATACAGTACCTGCCGAATTGTCCTCGGCAGAAGGCGTATAAGACCTTTGAAAAATATGCCGAAGATTATCGCGGATATGCGTACAACGAGGAAGAAAAGGGATACGGCTTTTATTGCAATCCCAATGCCATGTGGGACTGGTATCAGATTGGCGGAAGATGGCCGGTGACTTTCCTTGTAAAAGCAGACTGTACGGAATACTCTTTCGGGGAAAGAAGCTGGGGCAACTACAGCAAAAAATACCCTGCGCCCGAAGGATATATGTGGGTTTCGGCAGCAAGAAAAAAAGACATCTGCTGGGATATTATGCGGAGCTGGTATATTGCTCAGGATACTGAGCGATACAATAAGCTCAAGGAGGCCTTCCAAAGTGGTAATCTCCCCGATGGGTATTATGGTGAGATTCGAGCAAACGGAATCTTTTGCTATGGCGAGTGCGCCTACGCAAACGGTGAAACCTTGGACGAATACCTTGCCCGTGTAGGAACACCGAAGTCATGGAAGTTTCCCATCGGCGTATCTGATATCGTCGATGCAGACGAATGGCTCAGCAAGAATGACATCAGCATCGGAAAAGAGAGCGGTATCTGGCACGATCAGATCGATACCTATATCGACGATCTTGACGGCGAAGATGTTCTCGTCTCCGTAGACTATCACATTTAAGGAGGTGCTCATATGCTTATAAACAAACCCGGTGCCGAATTTCTGTATAACGGCATCACATACCGTGTCGGTGATGTGATCATCGGCAGCGACCAAAGCGAATATGCCGGCCTTATCGGAGCTATCCTTGAGATCCGTGACGGCGACGACAGAGAAACCGAAAACGATACCCCGGACATCTACTGCTCTTTTGAACCTCCGGTATTACCGGCGGATATAGCAAAGGTGGAAGCGATGTTTTCGGACCTGTATGGCGAAAAGAAGGAACTGGATGACATTTGCTTCGATATGGTCATTATGGCTCCGGAAATGATTATCGTTCCCGGTCAGGCAAAGAAGTCCATCAAGCTCTACATATTGAGTGAAGATTGGGCTGCTCACGGTAATACCGGACATTCGTCCAGCATTTTTTCGGATCCGCTGGAAGCCAGAGCAAGGCTCAATAAAGCGCTCGGAAACGAGATCGACTCCGGCTGCCTTTCGGACTGGATCAATACACCGGAATACCGGACAGAAACATCGGAAAATTCCTATGAAGGATGGCTGGATGGATTCCACTGTGAAAGCCATTATGCCATTTCTCTGGAAGAACGCGATGTGATTCTGACACCTTCGATCATCGGTGATGTTGGACGAGCCTACTTAGACGCATCCCGGTATGAGGACTTTGCTTCTCAAGTCGAAGAATGGGAAGAAGTCAGCGGGTTATCTGAGAAAGATTATCAGAGGTATCTTGCGGATGTACGGATTCCAAACATGATCGATAAAGGACTGAGTGATACCTATTGGGAGTGCTACTGGGAAGCTGTTTCAGAGGCTGCGCACGCGCTGCTGTGTGAGTATTTGGCTAGAAATACGCATTCCGGCACGGAATCCGCAGAAATTGAACCCGGAGGTGAGTCCAAATGAGCATTAAACCCTGGCGCACCTGCGGGTATTGTATATGCTTAGCCGAACTAGGCTTCCGGTCCTCTTCCAAAACACAGGCTTTGCTAGAACATGCACCGAAAACGGTGGATAGTGAAAGGCGGATAATATGGTAGGAAGAAAAAACAAATATGATTCGGCTTGCTACTATGCGGGCAAGAAAATCGGAGGCTGTACAGTTGCAGACGGCGATGCATATGTTGTGCTGATGAATCAATGCAATTATGATGCCGCCCGTGTCCTCCGGGAGTATGCTTATTTCTCGCCGGAATTAAAAGAAATTCTAACCAAGGTTGCAGAAATTCAAGCTAAGTCAAATGCTGATATCGGGAGGGTTTATTGTGAAAGAAGAAGCCAGTAATCGTAAACCGCTTACCAGCATCGTTTCCTACCCGGAGCGCGGCGAAGGCGGCAATAACCGATACCGTGGGAACTGCTCCCCCAAACTGATTGAAGACCTTATCGGGTTCTTTAAGCCCAAAGAGATCTGCGATTATATGTGCGGAAGCGGCACAACCAAAGCAGCGGCTGATAAAGTCGGTATCCGCAGTCATCTTTACGATCTGCACAGCGGGTTCGATATTATGAACTGCGATATTCCGGAGCGTCCGGAATTCGTATTCTGGCATCCTCCGTATTGGGATATCATTCAGTATTCCGATGTCATGTACAAAGCGTCCGATGTGATGCAGAAGTACGGATATGACCCGAAATGCCTGGACCTGTCCCGTATTGAAAGCTGGGACGATTTCGTCAAAGCAATGAATCACGCCATGATGAAACAGTTTTCGGCGCTGGAAAACGGAGGCCGGATGGCTGTCCTGATGGGTGACATCAAAAAGAAAGGCAGACTTTATAGTATGCTTGCCGAGATCGTAAAGCCCGGCACCTTAGAGAATATCATCATCAAGGCGCAGCACAACTGCTTTTCGGGCCGGACGCAGTATAGCGGTAGGTTTATCCCTATCCTGCATGAGTATGTTATGATCGTTCGCAAGGACTCTCCTGTGCTCATTCCGATTCTGATGACACAGAGCTCAACGGTAGATATCCGTGATATGCCGGGAGCAACCTGGCGTGATGTGGTTGCGGCAGTTTTGGAGCAATGCAAGGAGCCGGTGGCTCTTTCCTTTCTCTATGAACAGATCGAACCGCATAAAAAGGCACAGGCAAACAAATGGTGGAAAGAAAAGATCCGCCAAACGCTGCAGATCAATCCCATGCACTTCACCCATGACGGGCGAGGCTTGTGGTCATTGAACAGGAACGCAGCATAGTAACCATTATGGGGGGGATGTCACTTCGGTGGCATCCCTTTTTGCATACATATGTGGCAAGGTTCAAAAATGATTTTTTTCTTGAATTACACAACACACTATTGATATTTTCTAATTTGTTGTGTATAATATAGGCAGAGGTGATTAGATGAATCTGCTACTGCACACCGTAATGCAGGAACGGCAGCGCATCGAGAATATGCTTGCCCAATATGAGGCAGAGCTTTCGCTGCTTCCGAAAGGAACGATTTCAGAAAAGAATAGCGGTGGAAAGACTTATTATTATTTGAAATACCGTGACGGGAAGAAAGTCATATCAAAATATGTCGGTCGACAGGATGTTGAGGCTGTGCGGGAACAAATCGAGAAAAGAAAACATATTGAAGCGATGATCTGTTCTCTGCAAGACGAGAAAAATATTGCAGATAAAGTATTGGAGGGTAAGCTATGATTGTATATCATGGAAGCAATGTGATTGTTTCCGAACCGAAGCTGGTTCACCAAAATCGTTTTTTGGACTTCGGGTTTGGCTTTTATACAACCACAAATAAAGTTCAGGCAATTGGCTTTGCAGATAAGGTAACACGTCGGCGCCGAGAAGGAACAAAGTGCGTCAGTATATATGAGATCGATGAGTCGAAAGCATTTTCCGAATGCTCTGTACTGCGCTTTGATAAGCCGGATGAAGCTTGGCTCAATTATGTATCTGACAACCGTTCCGGAAATTACACCGGAGATAATTACGATTTCATTTTCGGCCCGGTAGCCAATGATGATGTGTATACGACCTTTACACTGTATACTACCGGTGTTCTTACAAAAGAGCAGACGCTGGAGGCATTGAAAATCAAAAAGCTGTATGACCAGCTCGTGCTTTCATCGGAGAAAGCGCTGTCCTATCTGAAATTTATCGGTACAGTCCCAGGGGAGGAAATGATATGAGTGAAGAAAAATTCAGTGCGGTAATCGGACTGATTGTGCCAGAGGTAATACATCTCATTACGGAAAATTATCCTTATGATGAGGTAAATGCTGCCCAGGAGTTTTATCGCACCCAAGTTTATGCGCTGCTGGAACAGGAAGAAACGAAACTTTGGCATTTCAGCCCATTGACCCTGTTTAATATGTTTGATGAAGAAAAGAAGACAGGTAAGTTTTCTATTCCGGAGGAGGGATAAATATGTCAAAGCAAGGTGAATTTATGATTTTTAGTGCCGAGCAGTACAAATACGCAAAGAAGCTGACCGGCAGACAGCTTGATGAGCTGTTCAGTAAATATCGCGTGTGGGATTACCTGTACGCCTGCTATGAGGCGCTTCACACCACCGGCACAAACTATATCATTCACGATATCGATCTCTATATCGATGCACGAAAACCCACGATGGCTTAAACTGATGCGCATTTACATTCTGACTGCAAATCTTCAATTTTTGAAGTAAGAATGTAAATTGATTTGTGCTGAAAATGCCCTTTTCCGGCGAATGGATTGACTATTGCGAAATTTTCTGTTATACTATCTGTGTAAGTATCAAGTTTGGTTCTGATCCAAGCACAGTTTAACAGAGTTACCACAGTGTCATTTGCGTTATTGCAAATGGCACTTTTTTTGTTTCCGGCCAATTCATTCGGGCATAAAGCCAGCAGTCCTTCGGGAGTGCTGGCTTTTGTCATATATCAAGGCGGCACTGCCGTCAAAATCAAAGAAAGGAGCATTTCATTATGCAAAACCCATGCCAGGACAGCTACTATACGCTGTTCAGTTCCTATCCGATGCTGCTGAATTATCATGAGGAGCAGGCAAAGAACAGCCGTTGGATCCGCTGCAAGGTCGCAGACCTGCAGGTGGAGTCACTCGGTAAGTCCCCGCCTCTCATCGGTAATTTGCCGGCATTCGCCGCAGGAACATCACAGGAAGCCGTAGATGATACGGCAGATAATCTCGGGCTTGCCATGCGTGTAAACGGAGAACTCTATCCGGTCCGTATGACAGCCTACAAAAGCCTGCTCGACAGAGCAAAGATTGGAGGCACTGCGCTCCCCAAACTCAGCCGCGAGGTATTGGCCGAAGTGCTCAATGAATGCCTGAAGCTGTATTCGGCGGATGCGCTCTTGCTGATCCGGGACGAAAAAATCTCCGCCGTTCACTCCGGTGATGAGGTGGATTATTCCGTCCTTCCGATCGACGAGCTGCTGAGAGTTCTGCAGGCAAAGCTCGATGCACGGTTCTCCGGAAACGAGTTTGAGTCTGGGTACTGTGACCATTCCCTGGTCAGTGCCTCATGGCGAATGCCTGACCAGAAGGAAGACCTGCTCGGGACCTACGCAAAGGTGCTGGCTGCCCAGGGCAAAGCGACGATGGCATCCAAACTGATGCCGGGTATCCGCTTTATGACATCGGATACCGGTGTTGCCTCGGCAAAGGTCTCTGCGCTTCTGATGAACGGCAGGCACTCTATCCATATCGGCGGCTGCATAGCCGTAGATCATCGGCATCAATCCAAGGTTGCTGACTTTGATACGGCGCTGGATCAACTGTTTGCCCAGTTTGGTGACAGCATCGCTAAGCTGCAGGCGCTGATGGAGATCCATCTGGATTTCCCGATCAATGCCATGACGCGGGTATGTAAAAAGCTCAGCCTTCCTAAAAAGGCGGCGGTCGAGGCAATCGCCATGTTTGAGATGTCCTACGGTGGAGGCCCTGCCACGGCACACGATGTGTTTTTAGCCATGCAGGAGATCCCGTTTATTCTCAAAACGGATAAGTTCCCCGAAAGCAAGCTCCTTGTTGTCGAGGAAAATATGGCGCGTGCGCTCACACTCAAATGGAGTGATTTTGATTTGGCAAAGGCGGTGAGCTACTGATGGCGGCACCGAATATCCTATGCGATACTGTCGGAATGACCAACGCCCAGTGGCTGGCAGCTCGTATGCACGGACCGTCCGGTAAAATCCCTTATACGGTCGGCGGCAGTGATGTGGCAGCCGTCTTCGGGGTCTCCCCTTGGACAACGCCGCTGGAACTGTGGATGATCAAAAAGGGACGGATGAAACCTCCGGCAAAAAGCAACGCCAATCAGCTTGAAATGGGGCATTTGCTTGAACCTATCGCAGCGCATTGGTATGCCAAGAAAACCGGTAACCGCGTGTATGAGGACACGAACCTGTACCAACACGCAGACCATCCGTATGCGCTTGCCAACTTCGATCGGCGTTTTGAGCGTGCCTCTGACGGAGAACCAGGCATACTGGAGTGCAAGAGCTGTACCTATCATAAAGCAAGTGAGTGGGACGATGGTGCCATTCCCTTGTACTATGAATTGCAGCTGCGTTTCTATCTGGCCGTTGCTGATGTCAATATCGGTTCGTTCTCCGCAATCTGGGGAAACAACCCGGACAACGACCTGGCAATTCCGGATATCACCCGGGATAAAGCAAAGGAAGATATGATCTTCGAGCGCCTCGACGAATGGATATGGAGTCTGGAACACGATAAACCGCCTACAATGTCCGGTGTAGCACCGCAGCTGGCGCTTGAATCGCTGGCCCGTATTTACGGAGAAAGCCAGTCTGGGCTGCCGACCATTGAATTTTCTTCCAAACAGGAAAACGCACTGCGCCGAATCGCTCTGCTGCAGGGCAAGATCACGGAGTGCAATCGTGAAATCAAAACTTATGAAAAGGAGATCGAAGCACACAGCGTGCGAATTGCCGAAATCATGAAGGAGCATGAGCATGGCGTCCTTACGACGACATCGGATAAGCTTCTCATTGATTACGTCACCAAATCCACTACACGACCCGATTCCAAGGTTCTGAAGGCAAAGTATCCGACGATCTTGCCGGATGTAATGAAAACCACACAGAGCCGTAAGGTCAAGGTCAGTGTACAACCACTTTAAGAAAGGAGTCCTACTATGGACAATATCTATCACCAATACTGGCAGCAGGAGCTGATGTATCAGTTGGCTTCCGCTGATCGCTATCGCAAAAGAGCCTATGTGTGTTCCCCCTTCCGGGCTGACACCCGCGAGCAGTGCGAAAAGAACCTGCGCACGGCCAGAGCTTATATGTTCTACGCAAACAAGAAAATGAACATGAATGCCGCTGCGCCTCATGCGTATCTGCCGCTTTTGCTTTGTGATGAGATCCCTGCCGAACGAGCCATTGCGCTCCGGTTCGGTCTGGAGATCCTGGAGCAAAGCGATATTATGCTCGTATGCGGAAATAGGCTCAGCAACGGTATGCGCGGCGAGATCGCCAAGGCGGCATTGCTTCGTATGCCGATCACGGTATTTGACGAAGGCTTGTATCTGGAGGTGCAGAAACTCGTCACACAAAACAACGGGGATAAGAAATCCGTAAAGCTGGATCGTGAAAACTTTCCGATGGCGTTTACGGATCCCGAATCCTATCTGGAAAATGCGGCACTGTTCAAATGAGTATGCCGTATCACAAAGAACTCCTGAGAAGCAGTGTTTCGCTGCGTTTTCGGGAGTTCTTTGTTTTCCGGAACAAAGCGAAAGGAGTAATGACATTGTTATGCCAATTTGAAAAAATGATCTATCCTTCCGGAACCGGTGCGGCGGATGCGGCAAGCTTTATGATTGCGCTTTACCGACCCTGTGAGAAATTGAAGGATAGCAGCGGCAACACCATTACGCAAATCAAAGCCGTCGGGTACTGCCTGCCTACTGCGGGTAACATGCGCTATGAAATGCGTGGACACTGGCGCAAGGATCCCAAATACGGCATTCAGTATGATGTCGAGGGATACGAGGAACAGATCATTCCGACCCGGGAAGGCATTGTTGCCTATCTCTCGTCCGGGCAGATCAAAGGCGTTGGCCCGAAAATGGCGGAGCGTATCTATGATGCGTTTGGGAATATGGCATTGGAGGTGCTGGACAAGAAGCCGGAAAAGCTTTTGACCATCTCCGGTATCAGCCAGAATAAGCTCAAAAAAATCTGCGATTCCTATCTTGCCAACCGAGGCGCCCGTGATGTGGTGGCTTTTCTCTCACCGCATGGAATCACGCCGAACCGTGCTGTAAAGCTCTACAAAGAATACGGAGAACAAACGATGGATACCGTAAAAAACCATCCGTATAAGCTCTGCGAAATGGCCGGCGTGGGCTTCAAAACGGCAGATAAGATCGCCATGAGTATGGGCATCGACCGCCTATCTCCTGAACGAGTGGACGAGGGTATCCTCTACACACTGACTGATGCGGAAGGCCGCGGAAATCTGTGTATGGAACGGGATGGCTTCATTGCAGCCTGCCAAAAGACTTTGGAGACGCCGGAGCTTACGGATCAAATGATCGCAGCCCGTGCCAATCGCCTCATTCTTGACGGCAGAATGCGGACCTATGAAAGCTGTGTTTATCGGGAAAAGACAGCAAAAGCTGAAGAAAAGCTCGCCGACTTGATCCGGTATCAGATTCGCCATCAAAATCCCTGCACTTATGGTGATTTGGACCATGAGCTCGACCGTGAGGAAAGCCGTTTGAAGGTGCGTCTGGCACCCGAACAGCGTCAGGCAATTAAAACGGCGCTCACCAGCGGCCTTTGCATTATTACCGGCGGTCCCGGTACCGGCAAGACGATGCTGCAAAAAGCTTTGCTTGGCATTTACAGCCGCAATCATCCGTCAAAGGAGATCGTGTGCTGCGCGCCGACAGGGCGTGCCGCAAGGCGTATGGAGCAGTCAACCGGATTCCCTGCCTCTACGGTCCATAAGGCCTTGGGGCTGATTGCCGGTGAAGACGGAGAATATGGCGACCCGGAAACGCTGGACGCCGATCTGATTTTGGTCGATGAGGTGTCTATGCTGGACATCTACCTGGCCGGAGATCTGTTTGACTCTGTAAAACCGGGCAGTCAGTTGATCCTGATTGGAGACGCTGACCAGTTACCGTCTGTCGGACCCGGTGCGGTGCTGAGCGAGATGATCGCAAGCGGCACCGTCCCTGTCGTGAAGCTGGATAAAATTTTCCGCCAAACGGCAGGCAGCCGAATAGCGACCAATGCAAAACTGATCCGTCACGGGAATATGAGCCTTGAGTATGGCAGCGACTTTCAGTTTTATGACTCGGCGAGTATTCCCAAGTCCGCCGAGAAAATCGTAGAGCTATACCTGCAGGAAACCGCCAAGTATGGCGTGGACAACGTGGCACTGCTTTCACCGTATCGGCAGAAGACCGAAACCGGCGTCAATGCGCTCAACGAGCTGCTGCGGGAGAAAATCAATCCTCCGGCACCGGACAAAGCTGAGGTTGTTCACGGAACCAGAAGGTTTCGCTGCGGCGACAAGGTGATGCAGATCAAAAACTGCGATGAAATCAGCAACGGGGACATCGGGTACATCACAAAAATCTGCAAAGCCGGTGATGAAACGACCGTCACGATTGATTTCGGAGACGGACGGATAGCAGAGTATGACACGAGTCAGCTCGATATGCTCGACCTGGGTTATGCTTCTACCATCCATAAGTCGCAAGGCTCGGAGTACAGGTCTGTGATCATCAACCTGCAATGCGCCCACTATGTCATGCTGACACGGACTCTGGTGTATACCGCCATTACCCGTGGCAAGGAGAATGTCATCATTGTCGGTGAGCGCCGTGCTTTGTGTATGGCAATCAAAAAAACCGACACAGAAAAACGCGGCACCTGTTTGGCAAAACGCCTGCAGGCCGCTATGCAATGAAAGGAGTACCGAAATGGCAACAATTTTGGAGCAGTACCGAAAAAGGCAGAATGATATCCGTGAGCAGATTGCGGCAAACAGCTTACCGCTTGACCAGGTGCTGATTATGCAGGAACTGAACTACCGCATTTGTGTGCTGGAGACTTTTGAGAGCCTGTGTAAATCTGCGCCGGTTACGATGGACACCAAATCTATGGGATTCCATTTCCAGCTTGTAGACGCCTATGTGCGTTTTACGCTGAACGAGCGCAAGTTCGGTCCCAAGACGGATGCCGAAGGACAGAAAAAGCGTGAAACTGCCCTGCAGTCCTTTACGCAGGTCGTACAGGACGGGCGCAAGCGTTTCTCCAGCTTTAACGCATCTACGCAGGAACAGTACAAAACCTGCATCAACAATTACATTAAGACGATTCTGCCCGTCTGGATGCAGTATCGCAACACCTATATCAATTTCTAAGGAGGCTTTCTAATGAGTCAGAACAACTCGAATGATAAGGCGGCTATGCTCGCCAAAATCGAAGGAATCAACAAGGTGGACGGATTCGATCCGACACCGTTTGCGGTAGATTATACCGATCTGGAAACCGGTGAGGTGCGTAAGCGTCTCCCGGTTATGATCCAGATGGCGTGGTTTCGCATGAAGTATCCCGAAGGACGTATTGCCATTACGGTATCACCCGGAAAGGATTGCTTTGTGGCAACCGCCAAGGTATACCCAAGCTACAAGGACAGTGCGGAATGCTATCTTGCCGAAGCAACAGCCTCTCGCGGATACCTGGCAGATAAACCTTCTGTTTCGCCCCGTGAATGGGCACAGACGGCAGCCGTCGGTATTGCACTGCGTAACGCCGGCTTCGGTTTGCAGTTTGCTATGGCTGGTGACGAATTTGAAGATACTGCCCCTGATGAACTGAAGGGCAACAGCGCTCAGGCAGCCAGCAGTACATCTCACGAAAGCTCTGCTATTACACCCGATCCGGAAGCGGAGGAAGAATACACCGTGGAGCCAACGGCGCCTCCGCAAAGGGAACTCACCTTTGAAGAAAAGGTAGAACAGGCTATGCGCGTCCCTTGCCCGATAACCAAGTACGGCGGAAAGACGCTGGGCGATGTATTGCAGATGGATCCGAAAGCGATCCAGTGGTGTGCAACAAAGTTTACAGGCGGCGAGGAAATTCGCAATGCAGCAAAGCTGATCTGCGAATACGCACAACAGAAAGCTTCAGCGTGAAGCAGAATAAATTCGGGGGCGGCAGAAAGCCTGCCGTCCCCGGAAAGGAGGTTGTATGGAAAAGATTCATATGTGGGATATTATCTCACTGCTTGGGATACCGTATCCCTCGTCCGGTCAAAGCTCGTACTATGTACAGTGTCCATGCTGTGACGAGAACCCGCGGAAAAAGCATTTGAATATCAACTTGAAAAAGGAAGTCTTTCGTTGCCCGCGCTGCGGCGCTTCCGGCGGAATATTCGATTTATATGCGTTATATACCGGCATTCCGCGCGACGAAGTCCGCAAAGCGATTTTGGCACGAATGGGAGTACCTGAGAATGCTTCGCGCCCGCGGCAGAAGATTCTAGCGAAAGCGGATACGGAATGCCCATTAACGGATATCGACGCACGCCATGCAACCTATCGTGCATTGCTCTCCAAACTCACGCTGGCCTCTGATCACAAGGAAAACCTACTCGGACGCGGCCTGACAGATGCAGATATCGAAAGGCTCGGATATAAAACAACGCCGGTCGTCGGTATGACGCAGATTGCAAAGCAATTGCAGTCTGAGGGCCTATATCTCGCCGGTGTGCCCGGATTTTATCGGGATGACAGCGGTGCATGGACCTTTATCCATGAGAAACGCGGCATTCTGATTCCCGTGCGTGACCGCTACGGGAGAATTCAGGGGTTGCAGATCCGTCGGGACAATGTCGAAAAACGCAAATTCCGATGGGTCTCCAGCACCGAGAAAAAAGACGGCTGCAAAGCAGAGGGATGGACGCATTTGTCCGGCCCTGTACGCCCGATGCTCGTTCTGACAGAAGGACCAATGAAAGCGGATGTAATAAATGCTCTTACTGGTCTGACGGTTCTGGCCGTTCCGGGTGTGAATTCCCTGACGCAGCTTGAACTGACTCTGACAGAATTGCGCAGCGAGGGATTGGTCGAAATCAAAACGGCTTTCGATATGGATTTTGCTACCAATCATCATGTGCAGAACGGGTATAATAATCTTCTGCAGCTGCTCGGTGATATGGGTTTTCGGTATGGTACCTATCTGTGGGATCCGGCCTACAAAGGGCTTGACGATTATATCTGGGAGTATCTTTTTCGGAAAAAGCAATCATAGTAAAACGGAAGGGCGAGGTTTCGGCTTCGCCCTTTTTCGTGCTTATTTTGCTTTGCAATGCGCATTCCCGTTGTAAATACGCATACTGAACCGTGTAATGATAATGAAAATCCAAAACTGAAATATAGGAGGAACCTTATATGTTGATTGCAATCGACCACGGCAACTATGCCATCAAAACGCCGCACCATTCCTTTGTTTCCGGTCTGTCTGAGCACACCGTCAAGCCGCCTATGGCGGACGAAATCCTGGAATATGACGGGCGGTACTGGACGCCCAGCGGAAAGCGCCTGAGCTACATGCGCGACAAAACACAGGACGAGCGCTATTTTATTCTGACGCTGTTTGCCATTGCAAAGGAGCTTGAGGATACCGGACGGTACAGCCCCGTTGAACAGATCCAACTGGCAGTGGGATTGCCGCCGGAGCATTACGGCGTACTCAAGGACAAATTCGCTCGGTATTTCAAACGGGACGGCATTATCAAATTTGTTTATAAGGATAAACCGTACAGCATTATGATCGATAAGGTGATGGTGTTCCCGCAGGCATATGCGGCCGTTGTTCCGAAAAGCAGTATGGTCGTTAACATGCTTCGGGTGTTTGTTGTTGACATCGGCGGCTACACGACGGATGTGCTGCTTCTGAAAAACGGCAAACCCGATTTGCAGTTCTGTCGTTCCCTTGAAACCGGTATTATCACTATGAACAATGAGATCATTCGCAAAGTGGGTGCACTCCACGATATGCGTATCGAGGACGAGCACATCAGCGCTGTTCTTTCCGGTCAGGACACAATTTTGCCGGATGATGTTAAGCAGACAATCTGCGGCGCAACCAAGCTTCATGCTCAGGATATTCTCAACCAGCTGCGCGAGCTACAGGTTGATCTCCGTTCCAATCCTGCTGTGTTCATCGGCGGCGGAAGTCTACTTCTCCGACCGTTTCTGGAGGCTTCTCCGCTGGTCGCGAAGGCGGATTTTGTGGAGTCTCCCAATGCCAATGCGCTTGGGTACGAAATGCTTGGCAGAGTGCAGCTGTCCCATCGTCCTGCATAAAGGACGGTGTGGGCGGTGAGAAAAGACGGAAAATATAGATTTACGCTGCAGTTCAGTGCCGACAACGAAGATCAGATTCGTGTCGGCGAGCTGTTGGAAAACCTGGGCAACAGAAAAAGTACGGTAATTATTTCGGCATTGAGTGATTATATCGACACTCATCCGGAGTTACAGTCCGGTTATAGTAAAATAGAGGTTAAGGTTGCTCCTGCCTTCGACCGCAGTCAAATGGAACGGTTGATACGGAGCATCGTGGAGGAGAAACTATCTGAACTGCATACAACCGAAACTATAGCGGATACTTCAATGAGTGGAACTTCCGAGGCTTTGGAAGAGGATATAACCAAAATGCTCGATAATTTGGACATGTTCAATTAAGCACAAATGAGTCTGCTGATACTATAGGCAGACTTATTTGCTTTTAAGGTGGGATAAAACAAAGAAAAATTCTGAATATCACACTTATGGTGCGTGTGTACAATTTATGCATTCTTCACTTTCGCCGCGGCGTCCACTAAAATATATTTAAGGAGATATGTGCAGTGGACTACAAGACTTTAGGACAGAATATTCGGCGGCTCCGAGTTACGCAGGGATTCCGGCAAGAGGACCTTGCGGAAAAGTGCGAATGCTCCGCCAGCCACATTGGTCAGATTGAAAACGGACGGGTAAAGCCAAGCCTCGAAATGACGGTTCGTATTGCAAACGCTTTGAATGCAACCACGGATCAACTGTTGGCCCATGAGTTTTCTCATCCCGAGGAAATTTACCTGAAGAAAATTTCCGAACGAATCGAGAAATACCCGGTATCAAAACGGATACTGGCGTGCGAAGGCTTCAATACCTATTTGGATTCACTTGAAAAGTTCAGCAAAACATAAGGCAAAAGCGAGGGGTACATATGATGAGGTGCAGACCCTAACAAAAGGAAAAAGTATTGTTGCCTTTTTATCAGCATACACATAGCCGAGCCGTTGGCATCGGTTTTATATTCACGCATGAAGCGACTGTATCACACGAGGGTGTGGTATGGTCGTTTTTTATTATGCTTTTCGGAAGGGGGTGAGTCCGATGTTCTGATCGCTGTGATAATCATCGTAACGACCAACCGCTATTTTATTCACAGCATGCCATCATGGCATGTTGCGTATATCGCTGTAAAACATGCCGTGAAGCGGTATGTTTTCTTCCTGCTGTGGTGGCATGCCAAAAGGAGGCATGAAAATGGACCACAGACAGGATTATCCCGAACGGGATGAGCTACGGGCAAAGTTTACTCGGTGGCTTGAAACAATTATTAAGCGAGCGAAAATTGATTACCTGCGGAAATATGAGAATCGTCCGGAAATCATATCCTACGAGGATATACCAGAGGCAGAACTTCTTGATCTGGCGCAGTGCGAGTCATGGCCAAAAATCACAAGGATGCAGTCCCCTTATGATTTTGAGGAGGAACGGCTGACAAAGGCTTTTATGGAGTTGCCATTAAAGCGCCGTCAAGTGATGGAGTTGCTATTTTTGGAAGATCTGAGTGAAGCAGAAACAGCCAAAAGGCTCAACTGCTCGTTGCAATATGTCAGAAATCAAAGGTGCATTGCACTGAAAAGGCTGCGCTCCCGTCTGATGGAAGGCGGTGATGATGAATGAACGAATCAGAGTTCAAAAAGGTTCTGCAAGGAGCCGTTATGGGAAATCATCGGGATTTAGAGACCATACTGGAGTTGTATATGCCGATGATCGAGCATCATTCCTATTTGTATGGCCGCATGGATGAGGACCTGAAGCAATACATTCTCATACATATTGCGCTCAATATCTCAAAATTTAAGATTTGAGGTGAATGCCGGTTTCGGGATATCTGAAGCCGGCATTTTTTGAAAAATTTTTGTCGGCGAGTGTATGAGACAAAAAAACTGTCCGTATTTACTTATGTAAGGCACGCACCCCCGTGCTTACCTGTACTTTGAAAAATGAATAGTCCGGAACCGGCACATTCCAGCTTCGTCGAGCGCCTATCCGTCTGATCGGCAGTCAGAACCATGAGTAATAATATGCGGGTGGCTCCTGCATTTCGCTATGAAGCGCAGCTGGGACAATGATACGCCCGTAACTCGCGGCCCGGCCACAATGAAGGCGGGGAGATGAAATTTCTGTGGACCTGTTCGCTGCAGGCGCCGGTGGACATTAAAACTTCATTGTGAATAGACGCAAGTCATTCTGGCAATAATTTCAATATCGGTGAAAGGAGAATTTGATGAATAGCTACGATAGAACTGATTTTGAGATGTTAAAAAGTGTTGACATCAAAAATGTCGACAAAGGCAGTTTGATCAACTTGGACGAGGTTCAAATCGACGATACCCGACCGGTATCAGAGAGAATTCTGAGCTTTTTACAGCAGGTTCAGAATCCTTATTGCTTTCGTATTGGCGATGTTGCCGTAAAAGTGAATTACAAACCAGACGGGCCGTCATTTCAACAGAATTTCGAGGACCTTTTGCGCACAGCAGAACGGTAAGTAAAGGAAATGTACGATAGCCATAGACTTATTCAAAAAAATATGCTATACTACATTCGGACTAAATTATCATACCTCGCTCTTCTGAATGCTTATCGGCATGTCTGATTTCCATCGGAAGGAGTGAGCATATGGAAAACACAAAGCAAACCCAATATCATGCTGCTGCGTATGTGAGGCTTTCAAAAGAAGATCTGAACAGCGTATCCGGCTTAAAGACCGAAAGCAACAGCATTTCCAATCAAAAGCAGCTTATTCTGGACTACCTTAAAGACAAGACTGATATAAAGCTTGTTTCTATAAGAGAAGACGATGGATATACAGGGACAGATTATGACCGTCCTGACTTTCAGCGTATGATGGATGACATCCGCGCCGGAGTTGTGAACTGTGTCATTGTAAAAGATCTGTCCCGCTTCGGGCGTGAATATATCAACGCCGGAAAGTATATCGATCGTCTTTTTCCGTATTATGGGGTCCGATTGATCGCAATTAACGACGGAGTCGATACTATCACGAGAAGCAGTGCGGACGATTTTAACATCATGGTCAAAAACCTGATGAATGATAACTACTGCCGAGATATTTCCATTAAGATCCGCAGCCAGCTGCAGGTAAAGCGAAAGAACGGTGAGTTCATCGGAGCGTTTGCACCATACGGTTACGAAAAATCACCGGAAGATAAGAACAAACTTGTTGTAGATGTTTACGCTGCAGAAGTTGTGCGTGATATTTTCGGGTGGAAATTGAGCGGTATCAATCAGGACGCCATTGCACGCAGGCTTAACGAGCAGAGCATTCTCTCACCACTTGAATATAAAAGAAGCAAAGGACTGCCATATAAAACATCATTCAAAACGAAAAGCAAAGCACAGTGGACACCGGTTGCAGTTCGTCGAATTCTTACCAACCCGGTTTATGTTGGAACGCTTGTACAAGGAATTCGGACTCGGCCCAATTATAAAATCAAAACAGTTATCGTCAATGAACAGGATAAGTGGGCAATTTACGAAAACGCACATGAAGCGATCATAAACCCTCGTCAGTTTGTACTAGTACAACGACTTCTTGAGCTTGATACCCGGACCTCCCCACGCGAAAACGGACTGTTCCCATTGGCAGGGCTTCTCTGTTGCGGTGATTGTGGCGGCGCTATGGTGCGTAAAACGCAGACCTCCGGCAACAAGCGTTTCTGCTACTATACCTGTAGTAACCACAAGAATACCGGAGAATGTACCTCGCACCGTATCCCCCAAAAGCAATTGGAGGATGCCGTCCTTCGGCTTTTACAAGAGCATATTCGCATGCTCGCAGAGTTGGATGGCTGCCTTCAGACAATCCGTAATGCGCCGGTACACCGTTTGAGCATTCGCAAGGCGGAAGATCGACTCGCTGCGGTTGAAGCTGATATTGACCGTTATCGCAAACTGAAAATATCCGCATATGAGGATATGCGCGACGGTATTCTTTCCAAAGAGGATTACCTCGATATAAAAGAGCAGTATGAAATGCGTATTTCAGAGGCACAGCTCGCCGAAGAACAGATCCGCCATGAGATCGATTTATATATTGAAAATGGAAACGCACCTCAGCGATGGATACAAGAGTTCCTTGATCACCGCAATATTCAAAGTTTAACACGCATCGTTGCGGTTGAATGCATCGACCACATTGTGATTTATGAGGGCAAGCGAATTGAAGTGACATTTGCCCATATGCAGGATTATGAGGCTCTGGTATCCCGCGTGAAGGATTACTATATCAACCAAAGGGAGGTGGGATAAAATGGCACGGAAAAGCCGGAAAAACGCTGCCGCAGAGCCAATTCAGATGCCGGTGGCGGATAGAATATATAAGGCCGGATTATATGCACGCATCTCTGTAGAAACAGAAAGAAAACGCGAGGCTGATACGATTGGCAACCAACTTCAGCTGCTGAGAGACTATGTGTCAGAGCATTCGGACCTGTCCGTCTTTGATATTTACAGCGACGATGATATATCCGGAACAGATTTTATTCGACCTGAGTTTTCGCGTATGATGAATGATCTGAGAGATGGCAAGATCGACTGTATTATTGTGAAAGATCTTTCACGGCTTGGGCGAAATTATTTGGAGTCCGGAGAGTATATCGAAATGGTATTCCCGTTCTTTCAATGCCGTTTCATTGCAGTAACAGACCGATTTGACACAAAATTTCAACAAGCAGATATATCGATTCAGATAAAAAACCTGGCAAATGAGATGTATGCCAAAGATATTTCAAGAAAGATCTGCTCATCCATGCGCACAATCCAAGAGCAAGGTAAATTTGCCGGAAGCCGTGCACCGTATGGATACCGCCTTGATCCCAAGGACAAGCATCATCTTGTGGTCGATGAAGAAACCGCACCGATGGTAAAGCGAATGTTTGAGATGGTTGCCGACGGAAACACATTGCACTATGTAGCAACGACCTTGAATTCCGAAGGAATACCGTCCCCCGGGCGGCTGCTTTACGATCGTGGTATCGCATCTACCAGCCACTTTAAGAATTCAAAATGGTATATGCAAACGATAAAGCGCATCCTCACCGAAGAAGTATACCTTGGCTGGATGATTTCGGGGAAATTCCGATCAACTTATCATTCCACAGGTCAAAAGGGTTCCCGTCCTGCTCCAAAAGAGGAATGGATTGTTACCAAGGGAACACATGAACCGATTATAACGAAGGAACTATTCGATCAGGTTCAGCTGTATTTCCAGCGCTTGAAGGAGGAACTTGGGCAGGCTGCCGTATATGATTCCAAGAGTAAACGGGCGAGTATTTTTAAGGGCCATCTCCGGTGTGGCGAATGCGGACAAGCTATGTTTTTGAGAAACAAGAAAAATCATGCCGGGGAGCGTGTTCCTTGGTATTACTGTTCTTTGCACGAAAACTATAATTCCTCCTACTGCATCAAAAAGGCAGTAAAAAAACAGGATGTTGAGGATATCGCTCTAAAACTGATTCGCACACAGATCAAGCTGTTTACAGATGCGCGAGAGCTTCTTGCTGCATTGAACAAGAAGGAATCCAGCAAAACAAAGTTTCGCATTTACAGCGATCAGATTCGTGGAGTAAAAAAGCAAATTGATAGATATGTGTCATTAAAGGCATCCTTGTATGAGGAATTTGCAAACGGGACACTCAGCCAAAATGATTATATCAGCATGGGTCAGGAATATGCTGCAAAGGCCGACGAACTGCGTATTTTCCTTGCTGAACTCGAAAAAGAATGCCAGAAGTACAACCCGTCGTTTGCAGCAAGCGGATCGTGGGCCGAGCTGATCGAACAGTACAAGGATGCTGATACATTAACAGCAGAAATGGTAGACGCTTTTATTGATGAAATGATTCTGTACAATAACGGACATGTTGAGGTTAAATTTAATTTCAGAAATGAATTAGATGAAGTCATTCATCTTGCCGCAATCCGCCAAAGGGAGGTTGAACGATATGCAATGTAACAAAACTCTTGCGTTTTATATTCGCTTATCGGCAGAGGACGCAGACCTGAAATCCTCCGGGAAGGCGGAAAGTAATAGCGTAACAAATCAGAGAAAACTGCTTCGTGATTACTATGAGCAGCACACTGAGCTTTGTGAATATGAGGTTGTCGAGTTCTGTGATGATGGTTATACCGGCACAAATTTTGACAGACCACAATTCATGCTTATGATGGAGCAGATACGCCGGAGAGAAATACAAGCGATCATGGTCAAGGATCTTTCACGATTTGGACGAGATTACCTGGAGGTTGGAGCATATCTGGAGCTGATATTGCCATTGTTCGGGACTCGTTTTATCTCTGCAAACGATAACTTTGACAGTGATAATTTTATCGGTACGACAGGCGGATTGGAGCTTGCGCTACGGAATCTGATCAACGGATTATACAGCAGAGATTTATCTGTGAAAGTAAGGAGTGCAAACAAAACCAGGAGCCGACGCGGCGAGTATTGGGGCGGCAGCGCTTTTTATGGATATCGGTTAGATCCTAAAGATAAGCACCATCTGCTTGTGGATCAGGAAACAGCACCGGTGGTAGTACGAATCTTTGAAGAATGTATTGCCGGAAGAACAGCTGCACAAATTGCCCGTGCATTAAATGATGATGGCATTCCATCCCCTGCAAGCTATAAGGAAAAGAATGGTGAGTTTTACAATGGACGCATTCTTGAGGAGAACCCGATATGGGTAGCATGTACTGTGCTCCGTATCATTAAGGATGAGCGCTATACGGGAAAAATGATTTCCAACAAAAGAGAAACGGTGGGAATCAGCACTGGGAAGATGCGAGCGCTCCCGCGGAGCGAATGGATCATCGTGGAAGATACTCATGAGGCAATCATCTCCCAGAGTATATTTAGTGAGGCGGATGCATCACGCAGAAGCCGAATTAAGACCGTTAATCAAAACACAGCTGGCGAAAGAGCAGATAATTTATTTGTGTGCGGGTATTGTGGACGAAAACTCCAAAAATCCAAGGGAAAAGTAACGCATCTGTTTTGTTTAAAAGCTGGCGTTTCTTCTAATGCGGATTGCACACGGCTCCATGAACCAATCGAGACGCTGCAATCAAGTGTTCTTGAGGTTGTAAAGATGCTGGCGAAAACACTGGCGGAAAAAGCTGTGCAGGTAAAAGCGAACGCAAATCGAGAAGAACCATTGCTTGAAAAGAAAGCTGCGATGCTCAAACGTACACTTCAACGAGCGCAAAACAGCAAGCTCGACTTATATGAAGAATACCGAAATGGCAGGATGACGCGAGATAAATTTATCGCAGCCCAGGAAGAGCGCCAGACCGCAATAGATTCCATGCGTGATGAATTGGCAGCAACGGAAGCAATGATTACAAAATTGAGGGCTGGGAAAGAAAAAGCTGCTGTGTTAGAAGCAGATGCCAAGGGTATTCAGCTTTTGAATGAGTACCGCCCAAAAGAACTTCGGAAATTGATAGAGAAGGTCCGTGTCTATGAAAATGGACGAATAGAGATTGATTTCCGGTGTCATGATGATTTCACCGAGAAAATCATAAAAGCAGTTGCTCAACTGGCCGGATGATGCGCCTTTGAGAAGAAATAACTGATTACAGTTGGACTGAATCGTAAAATTCGAGAAAAGCAAAAAAATTATGTGTCCTATCTTGACACAAGCAGAGGGCCTGATCACCGGCATGGCCGCCAAAATGTTCCTGATCGCCGGGCCTGTGATCGTATTCGGCACCGCCGCCAGCGTGGTATACGGCGTGGTGCTGTGGCTGCTGGGGGGATAAATGCAGACAGGGCGTACCGCTTGCGGTACGCCCATTGCTTATTCCCGGTCCTGCTTCTGCCGCCGGGCCAGCACCAGGGCCCGGACGCCGCCGTAAATGACCCAGATCACGCCGATGGCCAGATAGAGATACTTCATCTCGCTCATAGCGTTCCATTTCAGCAGGGAATACCCCGCCAGCAGCACGCCGCACAGCAGATACACCACATAGCGCATGATGCTGTCGGTTTTTTTCTTGTTGTCCATAGCGGCCTCCTCAGTGGTGATACTACCATTATAAGGGTTCTGCCGCCGGTGTCAATGCTTTTTCAAGGGCAGGCGGGGCGTGTGCGATGCCCGGGGCCGCGCCCCGCCTGCCTTTTATCCCGCCCGCCGCTCCCTGCGGTGGGCTATCCCAGCGAATCCAGGTCGTCCTTGCCCAGGCTCATATGCCGCCAGCGCTCCGGCATTTCCGGCCCGATCAGGGGGAACAGATTCTCCGTGTCGGTGGTGGGCTGGATATTATAGGTGCCGTACCGGTTCACCAGGTCAAAGCAGTCCTGGGGCACGCCCCGGAACTGATGCACGTCCGGCGCGGCGTCGTAGGGGAAGCCGCGGTCCTTTCGCTTCATCTCTCTCACCTCCGGCCTTAGTATGCCCCGGCTTCGAAAAATCTTTCACCACCCGGTGAGGAGGCACCGACCGCTTGCCATCGGGGGCGGCGTGTGGTATACTCAAAATCAGCTTAGTGAAGCAGTTTTTGCGGGACTTCCGATGAAAAGGGTGCTGGATGATGTGAAGCGCACGGATTTGCGGCAAGCGGAAAAATGCGGTCTGTCCTAGGGGCGGTGGAAGGGATGTATATCAAGGAAATGTAAGGAAGGCTTCGGCCTGATAAACCGGAAAATGCGAGGTGCATATGTATTATCACGCATCGCCAATAGGCACGATCAAGCGGCTGGAGCCCAGGACTTCCAATCACGGAGTCCCTTTGGTCTACTTCTCAAAGAAAAGAGAAAATGTCCTGGTCTATTTGAGCAATGCGATTGAGCGGTATTGCAAGGAAACCGGCTTCTCCTATGACGGCAGATGGGAAAAATGGGGACCATACGGATTTGAGAAGAACGGCATTCAGCGGCTGGAGGAATACTATCCGGATGCGCTGAGAAAGACCTATCAAGGCGTATCCGGATACATCTATTGCGCAGGCAGCATTGAGGAAGCGGATTTCGATGTGCGGATTCCGGATGCGGCTGTAAGCAGTATTCCTGTAGACATCGAATCTGTGGAGTTTGTTTCCGATGCCTACGAGGCTATTTTACAGGCGGAAAAGGATGGACTCATTACCATTATGAGATATGAGGAAATGCCGGAAAGCGTGCGGCAATGGAATCAAAGAACCATACGGGAAGAATACAAAAACGCTGCGGACCATCCGGAGTACCGGCACTTCTTAAAAGGCAGCTTCCCGGATTGGCTGGCAGATGAATAACCAATTATTTTACAGGAGGAATGACGTATGACCGTATCTCAGGCACTGGAAAGGCTGGCCGCCTATGAAAAGCAGGCCTTTGCCTATAACCACGCCTCCGGCGTGCTGTATTACGACGGAGCCACCGTTGCCCCCAAGGGCTCGGCGGACGTCCGGGCCGACACCCTGGGGGAGCTGTCCCGCATGAGCTACATTCTGACCACCGCCCCGGAGACGGTGGAGATGCTCCAGACCCTGGTGCAGGCCCGGGACCGGCTGGACCCCGTCACCGCCCGGAAGGTATCGGAGCTTTGGCGGGACTATGAACAGACCCACCGCATTCCCCAGGAGGAATTTGTGGCCTATCAGCAGCTGGTGTCCAAGGCCGACGCCGTGTGGCACGAGGCCAAGGAGCGCAGCGACTATGCCCTGTTTGAGCCGTATCTCCAGCGGGTTTTCGACAGCAGCCGCCGTCTGGCGGGCTACCGTCAGCCGGAGAAGGACCCCTACGATGCCCAGCTGGACCAGTTTGAGCGGGGCCTGACCCGGGACACCTGCGACCGGTTCTTCGCCGCCCTGCGCCGGGATCTGGTGCCCCTGATCGAGCAGGTCCAGGCCCACGCCGACCGGGTGAACGACGCCCCCCTGCACCGGGACTTCCCCGTGGCCATCCAGCGGGAGTTCACGGACTTCGTCATGGGCGTCATGGACATCGACCGCGGCCACTGCATCGTGGGGGAGACGGAGCACCCCTTCACCATCAACTTCTCCCGGGACGACGTGCGCATCACCACCAACTATCACGCGGACTTAGTGGCCTCGTCCCTGTACTCCGTGGTCCACGAGGGCGGCCACGCCCTGTATGAGCTGCACGTGGGCCGGGAGCTGTCCCGCACCTGCCTGGGCGGCGGCGTGTCCATGGCCATCCACGAAAGCCAGTCCCGGTTCTATGAGAACATCATCGGCCGCAGCCGGGCCTTCTGCGGGGTCATCTATCCCTGGCTCCGGGAGCACTTCGCCCCCCGGCTGGACGACGTCAGCCCGGAGGATTTTTACCGCATGATCAACAAGGCCCAGCCCTCCCTGATCCGCACCGAGGCCGACGAGCTGACCTACTGCCTGCATATCATGGTGCGCTATGAGCTGGAGCGGCGGATGTTCGCCGGGGAGCTGACGGCCCACGACCTGCCCGCCGAGTGGAACCGCCTGTACAAGGCGTATCTGGGCGTGGACGTGCCCAACGACCGGGAGGGCATCCTCCAGGATTCCCACTGGGCCAATGGCAACATCGGCTATTTCCCCTCCTACGCCATCGGCTCGGCCTACGGCGCCCAGTATCTGCGGCAGATGCAGAAGGACTTCGACGTGTCCGCCGCCGTGGCCACCGGCCGGCTGACGCAGATCAACTGCTGGCTGGAGGAGAAGATCTGGAAATACGGCTGCATGAAGGACCCCACGCCCCTGTTTGAGTCCGTCTGCGGCCCCTTCGACCCCACCTGCTACACCGCCTATCTCCGGGATAAGTTCACGGAGGTCTACGGTCTGTAACGCCCCCGGCATAACAAAGAGAGCCGCACGAACGTGCGGCTCTCTTTGTTTGAGGATAGAAAGGAAAAGCAATTCATGTCGTAGGAATTACTGTAGCTAAGATACACCATGAGAAAAAATTTGTAAAGCGACAAAATCTCATTTCACCATTACACAATGTCATGGAATCATCCATTTTTTACGGTTCGTGCAGGATAGCTTCCTGAAAATTGGGCAAAATGCATAGAATTCCTCTCTTGCCTGGGGAAAATGTACGTTGTATAATAGGACCATGAAATTCTTTCATGGCGGGAGGCGCACATGGATACGAAGAAACTGGAGGCGTTGGCGGCGGCTGTGGAACATGGCAGCTTCACCCGGGCGGCGGAGGCCCTGGGCTATACCCAGTCCGGCATGACCCACATGATGAACAGCCTGGAGCGGGACATCGGCTTTCCGGTGCTGCTGCGGGGCCGGGCCGGTGTGCGGCTGACTCCGGCGGGGGAGCGCATCTATCCCCTGATTCGCCAGGTGCTGTCCGCTTCCCAGGCCCTGGACCGGGAGGTCGCCCTGATCAATTCCCACAAGGAGGACACCATCCGGGTGGCCGCCTATTCCAGCATCGCCATGCACTGGCTGCCGGAGGTGATCCAGCAGTTCCGCCGGATCCACCCGGAGCTGACGGTGGATATCCAGATGGGCAGCGTGGAGGAGGTGTACCGCTGGGTCCGGGAGGACAAGGCGGACATGGGCTTTGCCAGCCTCCAGGACGGGATGACCATGGACTGGCTCCCTCTGGCGGAGGACCCGCTGCTGGCCATCCTGCCGCCGGAATATGACCTGGGCGGCCGGGAGCGGTTCGACGTGCGGGATTTCAGCGGCCACGAGTTTCTGATGCCCTCCATGGGCTTCCACCTGGACATTCTCCGGGCCTTGAACCGCTCCGGCGTCACGCCGGTGATCCGCACCACCCAGGTGTCCGACAGCGTCATCATCTCCATGGTGGAGCACGGCCTGGGGGTCAGCGTCCTGTCGGAGCTGGTGCTCAAGGGCCGCCGGGACGCCGTGCAGGCGGTGCCCCTGGACCCGCCGGCCTTCCGGGAGCTGGGCATCGTTACCCGGGACCGCCGGGAGCTGCGGCCCGCCGCCCGGCGCTTCATCACCGAGGCCCGGGACATCATTCGCCAGATCAAATAGGAGGAGCCTATGTTGACATTTACCCCCATTACCCTGGAGCATCACGCTCTGCTGCGCAAATATTACGCCGGGTGCGACTATCACCTGTGCGAATACTCCGCCGGAACAAAGCTCATGTGGAGCCTGTATCTGCGGCCCTCCTTTGCCGAGGAGGCGGGCTGCCTCATCGTCCGCAACCGCATCGACGGCGAGTGGGTCTTTGACTACCCGGTGCCCGGCCCCGACGGCGACGTGGATGCCGCCCTGACGGCCATCGAGAGCTACTGCACCGACACGGAGACGCCGCTGGTGATCTCCGTGGTGCCGGAGGAGAAGGCCCCGGAGCTGCTGCTGCGCTGGCCCCGTCTGCGGATGAACAACGAGCGCAACTGGAAGGACTATCTCTATCGGGCGGAGGACATGGCCGCCTTTGCGGGCCGGAAATACAGCGGCCAGCGCAACCACATCAACAAATTCCGCAAGGAGTATCCCACGGCGAAATTTGTTCCCCTGACCGGGGCGGACATGCCCCTCATCGAGAATTTCTGGGCGGATTATGAGCAGGAGTTCCAGAAAACCAGCTTCAACGCCAAGCGGGAGCTGGCCTATGCCAAGGCCCTGGCCCGGCTGCTGCCGGAGGGGTGGCTGCTGGGCGGCGGCCTGCTGGTGGATGACCGGCTGGTGGCCATGAGCCTGGCGGAGAACTGCGGCGGCACCCTGATTATTCATGTGGAGAAGGCGCTGTACTCCCACCAGGGGGCCTATCCCACCCTGGTCCAGGCCTTTGCCGCCCACTTCGGCGGCGACTGCGTCTATATCAACCGGGAGGACGACGCCGGGGACCGGGGCCTGCGGACCTCCAAGCTGCAGTATCTGCCGGTGCGCCTGGCAGGGAAGCTGCGGTTCGAGGTCCAGTGCGAGGCGGACCGCCTGCGGGAGATCCCCACCGTCACCACCCCCCGGCTGACCCTGACGCCGCTGGAGGAGCGGGACGAGGCCGCCTATAACGCCTTGTGCCTGGACGATGCGCGCAACCGCTGGTGGGGTTATGACTATCGCCAGGACCTGAAGGGGGAGCTGACGGAGGATTACTTCCTGTCTGTGGCCCGGCGGGACTTCGCCGCCCGGCGGGCGGTGAACTTCGCCGTCCGGCTGGATCGCCAACTGATCGGCGAGGTGGTGCTGTACCGGTTCGACTGGCGGGGCGGGGCGGAGCTGGGCTGCCGCATCGACTCGGCCTATGCCGGGCACGGCTACGGCGCCGAGGCCTTCGCCGCGGCGGCGGACTGGGCCCTGTTCCGGCTGAGCCTGGCCCGGGTAAAGGCCAAGTGCTATAAGGAGAACGCCGCCTCGTATAAGATGCTCTCCGCTTGTATGCGCCCGGCAGGGGAGGACGAGACCTTCTTCTATTTTGAGAAAACCGTGTGACAGCAAAAGCAGGGAGGCCCGGCGGGCCTCCCTGCTTTTGCTGGACGTTCTTTACTTCACGCAGATGGTCTCGATCTCCACCAGCGCGCCCCGGGGCAGAGCGCCCACTTCCACGGCGCTGCGGGCGGGATACTGGCCCTCGGTGAAGAACTCAGCGTACACCGCGTTCATGGCGGCAAAGTCGCTCATGTTCTGCAGGAACACGGTGGTCTTGACCACGTTGTCCATGGTCAGGCCGGCGGCCTCCAGAATGGCCTTCACATTGGTCAGCACCTGGCGGGTCTGTTCCTGGATGCCGCCGGGAACGAACTCACCGGTCTTGGGGTCAAAGGGCACCTGGCCGCTGGTGACCAGGAAGCTGCCGCAGTCGATGGCCTGGGAATAGGGGCCGATGGCGGCAGGAGCGTTGGTGGTGGCAATGATCTTTTTCATAACAGATCTTCCTCCTTATGTAATATCCTCCGAAATATCCTCCGAAGCAACGGGCCTTCCGGCCCACAATTATTATATCACACTTTTCGCCGTTTGGCAACACTTGACACCGTGGGCTGTCTGCGGTACAATAGGAGCAGAAAGAGGCGCTACGACAAGCGGTTAGCCTCTTTCAGATGAAGATTTTCTTAATATGCTCAGAAAACCGTCACTTGGCAGAGTGGCGGTTTTCGCGTTTCTTTACAATGATCGTGACCGTAAAGGCCCCAATATGTAACGTAATCCGCATGAGCCTCACCCCCTTTCGGGTGGTGTGGCCAACCGCCTGCCGTTCGTGCAGCGCCTATAGGCAGTCTATCATATTTTCCGCCGTTTGGCAACACCTGCCGTTTTCACCCGAAGCACAGGCGCACCGCCCAGGCGGCGGCCACGAAGGCGGCCAGGTCTGCCGTCAGGGCGGCAGGAATGGTGTACCGGGTGCGCCGGATCCCCGCCGCGCCGAAGTACACCGCCACGGTGTAGAAGGTGGTCTCCGAGCAGCCCAGCATCACTGCCGCCGTGCGGCCCACGGCGGAGTCCGGGCCGTACTGCTCCATGATCTGGCTGCCCACCGCCAGAGCCCCGGAACCGCTGACCGGCCGCACCAGCAGCAGCGCCGCCGTCTCCGGCGGGATTCCCAGAAGCCCCAGCACCGGAGCCAGCGCCGCCGCCAGGGCGTCCATGGCCCCGGAGGCCCGCAGCATATAAACCGCCGTCAGCAGCCCCACCAGCGCCGGGAGAATTTTCGCCACCACCGCCAGGCCTTCCCCGGCCCCCTGGGTCAGGGCGGCATATACGTCCACCCGCCGGGTCAGGGCGTACAGGGCCACCCCCGCCAGCAGACAGGGGATCACAAATGCCGTGGGGTCCATGTCAGTCCCTCCACACCCGCTGGAGCAGCCGTGCCGCCAGCAGCCCCGCCGTCACGGAGATGGCCGACGACAGCCATACCGCCGGTAGGATATCGAAGGGCGTCCGGCAGCCGCAGGCCGCCCGCACCCCGGCCACCGTGGTGGGCAGCAGCTGCAGCGACGCCGTGTTCAGCACCACCAGGCGGCACAGCTCGTCGTCGGCGGTGCCGTCGGTTCCCCGGGCCATGCGCCGGGCCGCCCGGATGCCCAGGGGCGTGGCCGCATTGCCCAGACCCAGCAGATTGGCGGACACGTTGGCCGATACCGCCGCCAGGGTCTCCGGGTCCCGGCTGGCCCGGGGCAGAAGCCGCCGCAGGGCGGGCCGCAGCAGAGCCGCCAGCTTCCCGGAAAGGCCGCAGCGGGACATGATCTCCATGACTCCGCTCCACAGGCACAGCACCCCGGCCATGGCGATGCACAGCTGCACCGCCGCCCCGGCCCCCTCCAGAGCCGCCGCGCCCACGGCGTCCATGGTGCCGTTCCATGCGGCAAAAATCAGCGACACCGCCGCCATCCCCGTCCAGATCCAGGCCATTGCCATATGCATTCCCCCTCCTGCCCATGTATATGACCGGGAGAACACATAGTATTCGTGAAGAAATTGTAAAAATGCCAAGCACTTTGTTGACTTAACGGAGGACTTGTCGTATAATAAAAAAGCGTAGTATTTTCACTTTAATGAGGGTCAATACGAAATGGGGAGATGGCAACATGAAGTCAACCGGTATTGTGAGAAAAGTGGATGAGCTGGGCCGGATCGTTCTGCCGGTGGAGTTGCGGCGCACCATGGACATTGCGGAGAAGGACCCGCTGGAGATCTATGTGGACGGCAACTCCATCGTCCTGCGGAAGTATCGCCCCAGCTGCATTTTCTGCGACAGCACCAAGGATGTGCGGACCTTCCGGGGAAAGAACGTCTGTCCCCGCTGCCTGCGGGAGCTCCGGGAGCGGACATAAGCATCATATAACCCAAACGGCAGGCCCCGGGGCCTGCCGTTTCGCGCGCCCCGGCGGACACACCGGCCTGCAATGCCGCCGACTCCGGGGCTTGCGCCCGGCGGCCCGGCGTGGTATACTGTATAAAAAGTGCCGCTTTTAGCAGGCATAAGCACCGGGCGTTGGATTTTTGCCGACGGCGTGGTATGATATAGGGTAACATGAAAAACGGGAGGTTTTTTTACCATGGCGATGATCGGATATGTGGCCCGGGTCCTCACCGGCGTCCGCTTCAAGAAAATGAACCACATGATCGACGTGGTGCACCAGAAGTGCGGCCAGAACAAGGTCCGCACCTTCTTCGATATGCTCTGGTGCGCCGTGCGCTACGGCGCGGGGTATTATGACTACACCATGTTCGGCTTTTACGACATGACCGGCGCCCAGCGGGACACCTATCTCACCCGTGTGCGCAACAAGAAGGTCAGCAACATCATGAACGATATGGCCCACGACGACGATTTTGACGACAAGCTGCTCTTCAACGTCCGCTTCGCCAAGTATCTCCGCCGCCCCACCCTCAACGGCGAAACCGCCACCCCGGAGCAGATGGCCCAATTCCTGGAGGGCCAGGAGGCCATTTTTGCCAAGATCAACCACGGCTCCTGCGGCAACGGCGTGGAGAAGCTGTATGTGAAGGATTTCGCCTCCCCGGAGGCCATGCTGGACTATATCCGGGAGAAGAAGCTGGTGGTGCTGGAGCATGTCCAGGCCCAGCATCCCGACATGGCCCGGCTTCATCCCCAGTCCGTGAACACCATGCGCATCTGCACCGACCTGGTGGACGGCCAGGTGCACATCGCCTACATCACCCTGAAAATGGGCCGGGGCGGCGGCGTGTGCGACAACTCCGGCCAGGGCGGCATCCTCTGCCGGGTGGATATCGACACCGGCAAGATCTGCTCCCCCGCCACCGACGACTATTTCAACGTCTTTGACAAGCACCCCGACACCGGCATCCCCCTGGTGGGTTATCAGCTGCCCATGATCGAGGAGGCCAAGGCCCTGGCCTGCCAGGCCGCCCTGGAAATTCCGGAGGTGGGCCATGTGGGCTGGGATATGGCCATCGGCCCCGACGGCCCCGCCATCATCGAGGGCAACGACTTCCCCGGCACGGACCTGTGCCAGCTGGCCCCCTTCTGCCCGGAGAAAACCGGCCTGTGGCCCTATTATAAGGAGCTTCTGCACCTGTAAGCGAATCAAACGCAAGAGCGGCGCTGCCACGCAGCGCCGCTCTGCTTGTCAAAAAAGGAGTGCAGTCTGCCGCGCGGAGCCGGTTCTGCATGTACGAGTTGTTTGGTACATTTGGAAACATAAAAGCCTGTCAAAATCACGGAAACGGCTGTTTTATCCTACAAATAAACGTTCTTGGTACAAGTTTTTGTTGCAATCGGCGGGCGCTTGTGGTACCCTATCCATAGAAAGCGACGCGCCGCCCGGCGGCGCAGGAATCATCGGAACATTAATAGGAGGTACCCCATGAGCTATCCCAAAACCGGCGAAGAAGTATACGTCAGCCTGAACCTGTCCAACACCATGCTTACCGGCATCGGCAAGGGCACCATCACCCGTGAGGAGGTCTCTGCCGATTATCTCAAGCGCCTGTTTGCCCGCTACGGCGTCATCGTATCCGCCAAGCCCGAGCAGCGCCGCCTGCTGGAGCTGGTCAACGATAATTTCGACCTGGGGCTGGAGATCCCCGAGACGCTGAAGCTGTTCCAGCTGTCCGAGCAGCACCGCCGCCTGGTGGTCATCAACGTTCAGGGTCTGCGCCGGAAGAACGGCTCCCTGCTGCCGGAATACACCGAGGAGGAGTTCAACGAGGCCACCTTCATTTTCGTGAAGTACTATATCCAGGGCCGCCACTATGACGAGCTGGTGGAGGAAAACAAGAAGCTGCAGTTTGAGCTGGACCAGGAGGTTGAATGGCGCAACCGCACCGATAACGGCTGAAAAAAACGCGTATAATCCCGCCCCGGCGGGTCAGAATAAAGTCAGGCCTTGCGGCCTGACTTTATTTTTTTGCAAGGAGGACCTTCGTTATGAGCAAGAATTGCACCAACGACGGGTGCAGCTGCACCCCCAATATGTCCATCAAGTGCTCCGTGACCAGCTGCGCCCATCACTGCCAGGATATGGACAACTGCGGCCTGTCCAGCATCCAGGTGGGTACCCACGAGAATCACCCCTCCATGGACCAGTGCACCGACTGCCAGAGCTTCCGCAAGATCTGACCCAATCGCCCTGATACTGATTCTTGATTAAAAAATTTAATCAAGAATCCCGTGCGCTGTGCGCACGCACAGCGTGTGAAAACACGCTGTGACGTCTCATACAAAACCTGACGCACCTTCGGTGCTATAAAAAGTTTTTCAAGCTTTTTAACAGGTTTTGGTATGATACAGGCCGGGCGGGGCAAAAATGCCCCGCCCCGGGCCTGCCCTACAGGGTTTTCGGCGTCCCGGCGCGCTACATTCTGTATAATTCTGCAAGAAAATGACGGATTGTATTGGAAAATGGCCACTCCCGCTTGCCGGGTAATCCTTCGGTGCCCCGCTGTAGGGGCGGACGACTCTGTCCGCCCGGGCTTGGCGGGTCAACGCGGCCCGCCGAGGACGTTGGCCCCTACGAAACACCTGTCGATGGAATGCCCGTCGGCGATGGCCCCCCGCTTACATATTCAACGGAGGTGATGCCTGTGAAGCGCGGGCGGCTGGGGGTGTCCGGGGCCTTGGCCGGGGCCGTCAACGGCGTGTTCGGCGGCGGCGGGGGCATGGTGCTGGCTCCGCTGCTGGGGAGCTGGTGCCGGGTGGAGGAAAAGCGTGCCCTGGCCAACTGCGTGGCCACCATCCTCCCCTGCTGCGTGTTGTCCGGCGGGGTGTACTTGCTGCGGACGGGGCTGGACTGGGGCATGGCCCTGCCGTACCTGCTGGGGGGCCTGGCCGGGGGCTTCCTGGGCGGCAAGCTGTTCACAAAGGTCCCCGCCGTGTGGCTGCGCCGCCTGTTTGCGGCGTTCCTGGTCTATGGCGGGGTGCGGTATCTGCTGTGAAGGAGTTTGTATTGCCCCTGCTGGCCGGGGTGGGCTGCGGGGTGCTGTCGGCCTGGGGCATAGGCGGCGGGACCCTTCTGCTGCTGGTGATGACCCTGGTATTCGGGGTGGATCAGACGGCGGCCCAGGGGATCAACCTGCTGTATTTCCTGCCCACCGCCGCCATGGGCCTGATCTGGCACCGGCAGAACGGCCTGCTGGACAAGGCCGTTCTGCGGCGCACCGTCCCCTGGGCGCTGGCCGCAGCCGCCGCCGGGGCCTGGGCCGCCACGGCCCTGGACGTGACCCTGCTGCGCCGTCCCTTTGGCCTGTTTCTGCTGGCGGCGGCGGTGCTGACCCTGCGGCAGAAATAGAGCCGCCTGTTTCTGCGGAATTTCGCGGGGCGGGTCCGGTATAATGGACGGCGGAAAGGAGGCGGAGCCATGACGGTGGTGTATCTGGACCGGGTGGTGCTGCTGAACCTGGCGGTGGACTATCTTCTGCTGCTGGCCACGGCCCGGCTGGCGGGACTGCCCCTGCGGCGGCGGAGGCTGGGCCTGTGCGCGGCCCTGGGGGCGGCATATGCGGCGGCGGTGTTCCTGCCCGGGTGCCGGGAGCTGGCGCATCCCCTGTGCCGTCTGGCGGCGGGAACGGCCATGTGCCGCCTGGCCTGGCGGCGGGAAAGACATCCCTGGCGGCTGACGGCGCTGTTTTTCCTGCTGTCCGGCGCTCTGGCGGGGCTGCTTCTGGCCATGGGCCTGGCGGCGGGATCGCCGGAGGCCCTGCTCAGCCGGGTATACCACGCCGACGTCAGCTGGCCGGTGCTGCTGGGCTCCGCCATAGGCTTTGGTCTGCTGCTGCACCTGGTGTTCCGCCAGGGGGCGCGGCATGAAGGAGGAGAATTGATGGATGTGACCGTTTCCTTACAGGGCCGGCGGCAGCGGCTGCGGGCCCTGCACGACACCGGGAATACCCTGCGGGACCCTGTCAGCGGCCAGCCGGTGCTGGTGCTGGAGCAGGACGCCCTTCGGGAGCTGTGGCCGCCGGAGGCGGCGCGGATCGTGGAAATGCGCCTGCCGCCGGAGGAGAAGATGGCCCGGCTTCACCGGCTGGACGGCACTTGCCGGTGGAGCCTGCTGCCCTTCTGCGCCGTGGGCACGGAGGCGGGCCTGCTGCTGGCCGTCCGCAGCGACTATGTGAAGGTGGGGAGCATTACATATCCCCGGATCCTGCTGGCCCTGACGCCGGGGGCCGTCAGCGACGGCGGAGGGTATCAGGCCCTGTGGGGCGGAAGAAAGGAGCGGCGACATGGGGAATCTGCTGCGGCGGCTTCTGCGGTGGCTCAGCGGCCGGCCGGATAAGGTCATGTACATCGGCGGCAGCGACACGCTGCCGCCGCCGTTGCCCCGGCAGGAGGAGGCGGAGTGGATCAGCCGGCTGGAGCAGGGGGAGCTGCTGGCCCGGCAGACGCTGATCGAGCGGAACCTGCGGCTGGTGGTGTATATCGCCCGGCGGTTTGAAAACACCGGCATCAACATCGAGGACCTGATCTCCATCGGCACCATCGGCCTCATAAAGGCCATCAACACCTTCCGGGCGGACAAGAACATCAAGCTGGCCACCTACGCCTCCCGGTGCATCGAAAACGAGATCCTCATGTACCTGCGGAAAAACGCCGGTCAGCGGACGGAGGTGAGCTTCGACGAGCCGCTGAACACCGACTGGGACGGCAAGGAGCTTCTGCTGTCCGACGTGCTGGGCACCGAGGGGGACGTGGTCATGCGGCCCATCGAGGCCGACGTGGACCGGAAGCTGCTGTCGGACGCGGTGGCCCGGCTGTCTCCCCGGGAAAAGGACATCATCTCCCTGCGCTTCGGCCTGGGGGGGCGGAAGGAGCTGACCCAGAAGGAGGTGGCCGACCGCATGGGCATCTCCCAGTCGTATATCTCCCGGCTGGAAAAGCGCATCATCTCCCGCCTGCGGCGGGACATCCAGAAAATGAGCTGAGATAAGCCCCCGCCGGGGGCTTATCTCAGCTCATAGAAAATCAGGGGCGGATTTTTGCCGGAAATGGTTGCAAATGGTGGGGAAATGTGATAAAATTGCGTGGTTCCAATGGAATACGGAGATGTACCCAAGTGGTTGAAGGGTCCGGATTCGAAATCCGGTAGGCGGGTTCTGCCCGTGCAAGAGTTCGAATCTCTTCATCTCCGCCATAATGTGGAGACAAAAAAGATGTCTCCCGCGAAAAGCCCGAATATATCGGGCTTTTTTGCTACCTAAACGGCGATTTTTCTCTGTGCTAAAACACAGATGTAAAATCGCCGTTTTCCCTTTGTGGATAGACTTGAACTCCCGAAAAGTAAATATCAGATACACAGGCAGATAGAAAGCAAAAATCTATCTGCCTTTTTTATTGTCATCAAAAAGGAGAAAACAGATATGCTACAAAAAGAATTAGCCAAACGGCTCAAGGCTCGGTACGACACCAAGATGGACGGTAACGAATGGCTGGAGGTGTCATCGGACGGCATCCCCCTCTGCCGGATAAAATACAACGGTCAATTTCTAAGCAACGCCGACCAAAACCTCTCGGATGAATACCGCAGTAAAATTGCAGATATTCAGGATGAGATCTCTACGGTGCGAGAATATGTCGGACTCTACGAACACGCACCGCAGATGAAAGCTGCCGATGTCTCCGATTACAGACAACTTGCCGCCTTCGGAGATACGGTGTTGGCGGCAACCTACAGTGAAAAGAACGGCTTTATGTTCTGCACATGGAAACAGAATGCAGACGGCGACTCGGTGTTCTGGGGAGATTATTCTCCGAACTATGAATATGTCAAGGAAGCCTTTGCCGTGCGCTCCGGTCTCGTCAGCAAAGATCGTCTGTTCAGTGAGAATGAATCGGCATACCTTTGTCGCTGTGTGGACTTCACCAAAGGCAACTGCGAAACGCTGACCTATGAGCAGGAACGGCAGTTGGATAAGCTTCAAGAAAAGCTCACAGATGCATATCCCTCCCTCGAAGCCGAGCCGCCGACCTTTGAACAGGTGTCACCCCCGCAACAGAATATGTAATACTATCAATCGCCCTTCGGTTACACAAAAACCGGAGGGCTTTTTCTATTTCACAGCAAGGAGAAAAAACAATGACCATATTTTCAGATAATCCATATGACAGACGCATGGAACGGCTGATGATGACCGTTCCGAATTTTGCACCGAGAGGTGTGGGCTTCCGTTTTACCGAAGCACAGCTATTCATCACAGCAACCGCCGCCACACCTACGGAGATACTGACGGCCACCATGCAGCAGATACGCTGTCCGCCCTTCCGCAAGAGATTCAACGAATATATAGAAAGCGAGGAAAACCCCATGACATATATAAATGAAAAGCACCGGACAAGATTTACACTTGCCGCAAAGAATGTACACCGAGAGAATTACGCACTGCTTTCGGCGTTGTATCTGCTCACTGCCGACCCAAGGCTGTGGAGCTGCTGCAAACACCATATAAATAACGGCTGTGTGTTCTTTGAGAACATCAAGTTCAATAACTGCACCGAACGAGCCTACACCCTCTACTGTGTGGCAAAGGATTTGACGCTCGGCACAAAACACATTACCGTGTCAGATCTGTCGGACGCCGACCTTGTGCCGCCCATGCTGTTCCGCACGATCTGCAATGCTATGGCGATCCGTCGATTCGGACTCACAGCCATAAGGGAGAAATGCCATGATTAAACTGAAAATCAAATACGGCAACAATCAGACCGACATCCGTTTTCCCTGCACCGAAAAGGAAATGAATGCGGCACTCGAAAGAATCCATGCCGAGGATGTCACACCCCTTGAACTCTATGCAAGCGAGGTCGTATTTCCCGAGGAACTCGGCTGCCTGCAAGACCGATTCGTTAACCTCGACGAAGTCAATTTCCTCGGAAAGCGAATGGACAGCTTTTTCGGGGATGAAGAATATCAGTTTTACGAAGCCATGAAGTTAGAGGGCTTTGACACCCTGCCCGACCTCATCAATTTGAGTTTTAATCTCAATCGCTATCCGCTGATTCGGGATATCGGTGACATGGGCAAAATCGGCAGAGAGTATCTGCTGACGGTCAACGGCTGCATACCGGCACACGATGAGGATGACCCGAAATATGCGCAGCTCGGACGGGAGCTGATACAGTCCGGCAACGGCATATTTACCGAACACGGAATGCTGTTCGTGGACGAAAACACGCCGTTCCAACGGTCATATGACGGACAGACCTTCCCGCCGTATTTGTATGATCCGGGGGTGCTTTGCATTGGCTCGGCACTCGATGGTGTCCCGGATGATGTCCATGTGGTCGGTCTCCCGCTTTTCAAAGTCCTTGAACACATCCGCAAGCGGACAGGGCGACTTCAGGAGTGCCTTGCACTGCTTATCGGACAAGTCGTATTCCTCCAGTGCCAGCACGATGTCCTCCCGTACCGTGTACTCGTAGCAGTGGTTCAGGATTTCGTCGGGCGGCTGGGAAAGCAGCCACTCCCGATACTGCTCCTGTTCTGCGAACACCTTCTTATATAAAGCGGTGTTCAGTTCTTCGTTTGTCATTTTGCTTCCTCCTTCATTTATGCTTTTTGGATAACACGCTCTATAGAAAAAGCCGCTTGATTTCTCTTTGAAACCAAGCGGCTGTGTATAGAATACTTGTTTTTGGAACGAAATCAGATCATCCACACGGGGACAATGTATGTGCTGCTGTCGATTGCGCTCAATGTCTCCCGAAGGCAGATGATCGCGCCTGTCCCTCTCGGCACAGAGGCCTTATCCAGCAGCTTGAAAGCACCCGTAATTTGTGTGGGCGGGTTGATGCTTTTTTTGATCTCGATGGGGTGCAGCTGACCGTCGCTCTCCATAATCAGATCGATCTCGTTGCTGTTCTTGTCCCGGTAATAATGCAGCAGGCAGTCCTGCGCACTGTTGCTGTAGGTCTTGATGATTTCCGACACAACATAGTTTTCTAAGATGGCTCCGTTGATTGCGCCGTTCATCAAAATTTCGGGGCTTGAGTACCGGGTCAGATAGCAGACCAGCCCTGTATCAAAGAAATACATCTTCGGCGTTTTGATCGTCCGCTTCAAAAGGTTGTTGGAGTAGGGGTGCAGGAAGAACACGATCCCCGATTTTTCAAGTTCCTTCATCCAGCGCTTTGCGGTATCGTCACTGACGCCCACATCTCCGGCGATGTCATGCAGGTTCAGCATCTGGCCGCTTCTGCAGGCGGCAGCACGAATGAAGTCGGCAAACATCACCTTATCCACACCGGGAATGTCGGTGGTCACATCCCGGTCGATATAGGTCTGAATATAGCTGCTGTAAAACACATCCCGGTCTTTGTGCTTGCCGCTCCTGTGGCCGGGGAGTGCGCCGTCCCAAATCCGCTGGTATATCTCTTTCGGTGTGGCAGGGGAAAGCACCGCCTTGCGCTTCTGCAATTCGTCAAGCTCCAACGAAAAGGGTGAAACCTCCATTGCACCGCAAAGCTCCGACTGTGACAGTGCCGACATATGAAGAATGGCGGTTCTTCCGGCCAGCGACTCCTGTGCCAACTCCATTAGGCGATACGCCTGAGAACCGGTCAGCCAGTAGGAGCCGGGTGCAGCGCCGTTATCCACGGCGATCTTGATATATGAAAACAGCTCCGGTGCATACTGAACCTCATCGATGAGAACCGGCGCGGGATGCAGCTTCAAGAACATGGCAGGATCGGTTTTGGCAAGCCTGCGTTCCTCCAAATCGTCCAGCGAAACCTCGGCTCGTGCCGTCCCCTCCATCAGATGCCGCAGCATGGTGGATTTTCCGACCTGACGCGGACCGGTCAGCAGCACACAGGCGTACTCCTCATTGATTGCAATAAACTTCTTTTCAAGCTGTCTCTCAATATACATTGCTCCGCCTCCTTTAGGCCAAAATACGATGCACCTTTATTATAGCCTAATAGCGAGGAAAAATCAATAGTTTTTAGGCTAGAATACGATGCACTTGTATTATGGCCTATATGAGCAGCGATTATGCGTGTCTGCACAGGCTTTCACCATTCATGCAAAGGTCGCCCGATTCCAAATCAAGCGGCTAAGCAGACGGTACTTGTCATTTTCCCCATCAAAGAGCGTCGGGATTTTCTTCATGATCGCTTATCCTCCGACATTTGGCTGAGATGCCGCAAGAAGCTGATGACAAACATCACTTTCCAGAATGGGCGCAAGGCCCGCAACACTTGGCTGGCCGGGAAAATCAAATGTGAAAAATGCGGGTACGCACTTAAAACGACCCATAACCCCTCTGGCTATGAATACCTCCGCTGTTCCAAGCGGGCCGACCACAAGGGCTGTCCGGGGTGCGGCACACTCCACAAGAATGAGTTTGAACAGTTCATTTTCACCGCTATGGGAGAAAAGTTCCGGGAGTTCAAACTGCTTCGGGGCGGCGAGGGAAAAGTCAATCCCAAGATTACCGCCTATCAGGTGGAGCTTGCACAGGTAGAAGCCGAGATTGAAAAACTGCTTGATACGCTGACCGGGGCCAACGCCACCTTGCTTGCCTACGCCAACAAAAAAATCGAGGATTTGGACAACCGCCGCAAAACACTGTCCAAGGCGATTGCAGACCTGTCCGTTGAAACGCTGTCCTCCCAGCAGATTGAATTACTGTCCGGGCATCTGGACGATTGGGAGCATATCAGCTTTGAGGACAAACGAAAAGCCGCTGGCAGCCTGATTTCATCAATCAGCGCAACCAGCGACTATGTAAAAATAGAGTGGAAAATCTGATACTTTTTCCACTCTATCAAACCACTTGTTTCTTTTTATCGCTTGTAGCCCCTTGTACACCGTTGCTTCCATACCCTGCAGCCAATCTGCCGGACGAGGCATTTTTATCTCAAGCTCGCTTGAATCAACAGATTTACTAGATATAGCAACCGCTGCCTCCTGGCTGAGGCCGTATCTATGCGTAGTCCAAATGTGTAACTGTTTCTTGTCATCAGACGAGGGCAGAAACAGCTTGTCTATTTCCAATCAAGCACTTAACCGATACTGGAGTACCGTTATAATTCCGCTCGGTCTCCATATACATAATGAAGCGTGCGACGCTTTCGCTTTTAAATTGCGCATTGCGCTCTGCGCTAAGTCTATAGCGTATTTTCTCTTTATCATCAATGTTATCGTTTCCCATTCTCAAGGTAAGCTGATGATCCTGAAAGTCAAAAATCCAGCCTTGAAGGGAAAGATCAACCAATACGCTTAGGGCCGCCATATATTTTTGGCAGTCAAGGTCGGCTTCTCGTGCAGTTTCAGAAACACGCCGAAGCTCATCGCCGATAATTCGAGCTCTGTTCATGGGTAACGTGTCTTCTAAGTGCCGAGTAAGTCACTGAAACAGCTCTTGGTATTCCTCGCTCAAAGCAGGACGATACTGCTCCGAGGCGATGGTCTGTTCTATGTTTTTAATGGATGCTTTCATGCATTTCCTGCTTCCTGAATAAGTCTGCGTCACCGATGGCCGCATTCAATTAATTATTTGTAGCAAACACTGGCTGAGTGCTAATTCAGCAAGTATTTCTTTTCAGCCCCGCGGCCTACCCTCTGCACAAGCCCCATATTCCGCATCTGTTTCATAAGCTCAAAAGCGCGGGTCTTCTTGATTCCAAGCAAGGATTGGACTTCTTCATCCGTGATATGGCCGTGCGCGGAGGTATAGTCAAGAACCTTCTGCATCTGCGCGGTCACCGGCGAAGCCTGATTCGGCGCGGCGGCGGTCATGGCGTTCATATTGGGCAGCACCATCTTGAAGGCATTGGTGGTTGCTTCGATGACCGGTTGTACGGGGCAGTTTTCATAAAGCTTATAGATTCTGCGGATACCGGTGCCATAGCTTTCGATCAGACGCAGGCGATGGAACATCTCGGCAAGATTCTTGTTGCGCGGTTGTGAAATACCGATACGGATATCATCGGTGGAGAGACCGGGGAGGAGGCCGCCGATAGAGATGAACTCTATCCGCTCGTCGTTCACATTGATGATAATGCTGCCGCTGTAGCTGTAATCCCGGTGTACAATGGCATTCAAAAGTGCCTCGCGAAGAGCCTCCTCGGGGTAATCCTGCTTTTCAATACGCTCCAAGCCCTTAAATGACGCCTTGGTTCTGTTGCAGAGCATCAGGTAATCAAAGGTGTCCTCCAGCTGCGCAAAGATGGAGCCTCCGAACTCCTTGTTATCCTTGAAGGTGGTATTGGAATCATCACCGAAAACTGCTACCTTCGTCGTATGCGCACATTGATCGGAGATGATAAGTGCAAGGTTGGTAAAAAGCTCATCATTCTTCTGTGTGATCCCAAGGGCACGGTACTTTTCCTTGCCGAACGGCACTCCATATTTTTCGAAAGCGTTTGCCGCAGCCTCAAAGGACAGGTTCTGCTCCATGGAGCGCATTTCTTCGAACGCATCGCCATCGCTTTCCTTAATCATCTGGCGAATCTGCGCAGGGGATGCTGGCACGCTGGAGGTGCCCTGGCGTACATAAACACCGTTGGGCTTCAGACCTTTTCCTTTGAGGTAGTAGGGCTTGTTGCTTCCCTCACTGACGGCAATACGCACCACCCTGTTATCCTGGATCGAAAAGCGCACGAACATTGTAACGTCCGGCACAATAGCATCGCGGATGCCGTTGGTGATGCGGGTATACTCCTGATCCACATCTGCCAGTCCGACGGCATTTCCATTGTTGTCAATGCCGACGAACACCACGCCGCCGTCCGTATTTGCGAAAGCGATCACTTCTTTATAAATTACCTCAGTAAACTGAGCCTTGAATTCTATATTTTCGGTTTCAAAGTTCATGGAGACGCCTCCTCATACGAATTCTAATTATATTATACTCATAAAATTCGCTCTGTCAACCGGAGCTTGTGAATTTTCGGCGAATATTCGCTTATTCAATGTGAGTGCCTGCCTTGTCTGTTCTCAAAAACAGAGAGCCGCCTCGTCTAATAATGCGAAAGGACCTCCTTCGCGCAAGCAAAGGAGGTCCGCCGAATATAGCTTTTTACGCAATTACAGCTTGAAGCAGGCATTTTTACAATTCCACTGTTTCATCGCCTGTCGTTCCATTTCTGCGTCTCCCAAAGGCATTAAGTCTGTCGGCTATGACAGATGAATATGGCACATTTCCTCACCCATAAGCTGCGGTGGACTTTTTCTATTGATTAGGCGCCGGTTATCTGCTAAGATGAAAATATGCCTATGCGAGAATTATCAGAGCACCTGTCTAAGCGGTGGTGTCGCCGGGGTATCGGCTGGCCTTGGCCGCGCCCTATCCTGCTGTGCTGGACGACTGTTATGCGGCGCTGCTGTACATGAAGTCCCACGCCGCCGGGCTGGGCATTCGGGTCGATCAGATCATGGGGGACGGCGAGCCATTCTATGCCGAGACGGTGCAGTATATCGAGAACCTGAAGAAAAGCGGGATTCCCGCCAGCGTGGACGTGTACCACTCTGATATGCACGCCTTTGACATGATGCAGCCGGACACGCCCCTGAGCCGGGAAGCCGCCCGGCGGTTCAATGAGCAGTTCGCCTATGCCCAGACGCATTATTTTGCGCCGCAGGGGGAAAGCGAAAGGTGAAGAATCACTGAAAAATTGCAATTTGAAAGGGGAATTCTTGAATGAAAGAACACGTCATGAATTTAACTCCTGCACCGATGCAGGAAATAAGAACCGGAAATAAAACAATAGAATTACGTCTGAATGATGAAAAAAGAAAACAAATTTCTGTCGGAGATACTATAAAGTTTATAAATACGGAGGATTCAAATGATACCCTGCGTGTGAAAGTTGTAGATTTATTTTTGTTTTCTTCATTTGCCGAGTTATATGATAATTTGCCATTATTGAACTGCGGTTATAATGAGGATAACATAAATACCGCCTCGCCCGAAGATATGGAAATGTATTATTCCAGAGAAAAGCAAAATAAATATGGTGTAGTCGGAATCGAGATATCACTTTTGTAACTTCCGACTTATCGGAGCAGAAGACATGAATATTCGAGAAATCCACGAAAATAAAAAGCAATTCCTCCCGCTTCTGCTGTTGGCGGATGAGCAGGAGAACATGATCGACCGCTATCTGGAGCGGGGCACCATGTATGTGCTGGAGGACGGCGGCGTGAAAGCGGAATGCGTCGTCACCGACGAGGGCGGCGGGATTCTGGAGCTCAAGAACCTCGCCGTGGAACCGGAGGCCCAGGGAAAGGGCTACGGCAAGGCGCTGATTGACTTTCTTGTGCGTCAATATGCTGGTTGCTATGCCCTTTTACAGGTGGGCACCGGCGACAGTCCGCTGACCGTGCCGTTTTATGAGAAGTGCGGCTTTGTCCGCTGGCACCGCATTCCCAATTTCTTCACCGACCACTATGACCACCCCATCTACGAGGCCGGAGTGCAGCTGGTGGACATGGTGTATTTGCAACGGAAGCTGTGCCACCCAGCCTGCACCACCGGCAGTGGGTTTTGATATTTTCCATCTTTCCTCCGCCAAACTGGAAGTTGACGAACTGCTGATTATATTGCGATGCGTAATTACAATGCAATTCCAAGTTCTTTGCATTTCTCGATTGCCAGATCATTGTTTTGCAATGCAGCAAGTCGATACCAATGCTTAGCCTGTTCGATATCTCGTTCCACTCCGATTGCATCTTCATAAAACTCTGCCAAATTGTATTGACCATCTCTATCACCATGCTCTGCGGCTCGGCGAGTCCAATATAGTGCTTTTTCCAAGTCCTTTTCAACACCAAGTCCCTCGTAATAGAAATAGCCTATTTGACATTCAGCAAGGGGATAGCCCTGCTCCGCCAATACCAAATGACCTTCAAAGCATTTGTTATATTGTTTTGATTCCCAATATTTTTCAATCAGCTCATTGCAAATGTCAAATTCCTTGCAAGGTTTGTAATACGCATCTGCCATATATTCATACCTCCACAACTCCCGATTTGTTTAGTAAATTCTTTTCCCAAACGCATACGCTTCCTGCAAACGCTCCGTCCTATCAAAGCGGCATCGGCGTCCGGGCGATCAGAATAACCGCCAGAATCGCGCCCACAAATGCCGCAGCCCATATGACTGCCAACACCCTTATGCTGAGTTTCTTCTTCGCTGCCTTGCCAATCAGCGCGGCGCAAGCCATGCAGACAGCCGCAGCCACAAGTGCAATGCCCAGCGTTTCCCATAGCCAAGATAGTTCATATAGGATTCTCATGTGTTCATCATCTCCTGTTCGTTAAACTGGAATTTGTCTGATTAACTTCCGTTTTTTCGGTTCATTGCTGTTTCAAAAAGTGTTCGATATAAACGGAGAGATCGTCGGGGAATTTATGATTCATAATCTCTTTAGTCAGTGATCTGACAACTGTTTCCTCAAAAGCATTGAGTACTCCGGAATCGTTTCCTGCCAAATAGTACGATTGATCCAGTTGGTCGTTGACCTGCCGATGCTTTAGAATCATATTCTTCTGTTCCGCCACAGTCGGATGTACCACATGATGCAGGAATTCATGGATAACGGAATCTGTCCGGAATGCCCCGGAGGAGAAAACAAAGCAGTCTTCCGTCAGATGGTAGTCCGATGCATAAACGCATTTAACAGGATTGAGGCAGATCCGGATCTCCCGTACCGGGGAATGATACCGGCTGGTACAGATTTCTAGACATTCCTGAATCAAGTGCATCTCTTCCCGGTAAATCTTTTCCTGTCCAGCGATCCATTCTCCCTCCCATTCCAGGTATCCTGCAAAAGAGTTGTCTGATAGAACCGCAACAATCGCCCGGGGAAAACCTTCCAGCCAGCACCAAAGGGATTCGCCACGTTCGCTTTCCGAGATGTTTCCCGCAGTCAGGATTTTCCGGCGTAGCGTTTCAAAATCCTGAAAGCCGGTATTGTTGTCGTTGAGAAAAAAAGACGCCGATTCCATCATGAACGCACGTGGCCAGTAAGGATATACGTCGCAGGTGTCCTGCTTGGCTCTGGAAAAGAAAGTATCCTGATGTTTCCGGTTCCTATACTTCATAATATGCCGGATGTGTTCAGCAGAACGTTCCGGGATATAAAAGTCATACCCAGCCTGTAGTAACCCGTAATAGATTGCTGATATCTTTGGAAACTGGACGATCCTATCAGTTTCCCATAGTTGAGTCAATTCAAATTCACTTTCCATAAAACAACTTCCGATTTGTCGGCATAATCAATGCCGTCTTTCCCGGCCTGCCACCAGAAGCCCTCCAATGGCGGGACGACATATTCAAAGAAGCCCTCCATTTTGTAATCGGTCTTGCAGCTCATTTTCAGTGTGTACGCAACCGCATACAGCACGCCGATGGCCTGCTGGTAGGCGCCGTCCGCCTCGTTGGGGTCGCCGCTTCCTCTGACTGCGATATAGTTTGCCTTCGGCACGGTTACGATCTCCGGCCGGTTCTTCGGCATATAGAATTCCTTGTATTCCTTCTTGAAGTCAAAAGCCATGGTTTTCTCTCCGTATTATGTTTTTGAGGGATGCGCCGTGATGGCCGCCTTGATGACGCCGTCCAGACGGTTTTCAAAGATGCAGTAGGCCTCCTGAATCTCGCTCAGCGGGAAGGGGTGGGTAATAAGCGGCGTGGTGTCCAGCAGGGCGGCATTGACTGCAAGGAAAAATAAATGCTCACAGCCCTGCAAAATACATTTTACCACGCCTCCTGAAAAATCGCAACGGAGTAAAAAACACGGTGCCGCCCGGTAAAGGGTGACACCGAAATTTTTTTGGAAAAAGGTGATGACGCTGACGTAATGCAATTGATGCACACCGCGCCCATCAAGGACTACGGTGAGTTCAGCTTCTTCCCGGTGTTCAGCGGAAAGTGAGAATGAGGAGCGCTGACGCATGGAATACACGAAATTAGGCAAGACCGATATGGAAATTTCCAAGGTCTGCGTGGGCTGCATGAGCTTTGGCAAGGCCCTAAAAAGAATGTCAGCCGGGGTAAGGTCGTGATCGCCTCCAAGGTTTATTTCAACCCCGGCAGACTTTCCCGGGAAGCCATTCACCGGGAAATCGGCGGCCATAAAGAATAATAAATATTAAATCGAAAACATTTTTTTTCGTTGACAATTCTGCATAAATATAGTAACATAACTGTACAGAGAACCACAGCTGCAACAGACGGAAATTCGCTGGAAAGGTGAGGGAATCCATCATGAAAAGCATCATCTGGAAAATCGAACTGGCCGCCGCAGTGCTCTTGGCGGTCTCGGCCCTGGTGTGGGGCCTGCGCCCCGGCGTGTGGAACAACGGCGGCTTTTACCGCATGGCCGCCGGGGAACAGAGCAGAACCTATACCCGCCCGGGCTGCTCCACGGTGGAGGTGACGGAGGACAACCGCCTGCGCATTCAGTCCCCCGCGGGGCAGACGGCGGAGTTTACCCTGTCCCTGGCGGAAAACGGCTCCTATCGGGCGGCGGAAATGGCCATGGACGGCGTGGTCCGCAACATCACCTACAACACCGCCACCGGAGCGTTCATGACAGCGGGCGACAGCTGGTCCATCAGCACCCTGGTCCAGGAGAAGGCCGGGTTCAGCCCGGGCCTGACCGATAACGCGCTGTACAGCATGGCCCTGGGCAATCACCAGACCCGCATTGCCGGGCGGTCCGGGGAATTTCTCACGGCGGGGCTGTTCCTACTGCTGGGCCTGGTGCTCCCCCTGCTGCTGAAGCCCGCCATCGCCCTGGACAAATTCCTGCTGGGCTTTTTCTATGACAACACGGAAAAGCTCCAGGCCACGGACCTGGCCCGGGGCATCATGCTCCTGCTGGGGCTGGTCGTATCTGTCATCGGCGCCATCTGGTGGTGCATCCTTTTGTTCGGATAAAAATCGGGGCGGACGCCGGCGTCCGCCCTTTTTTTTTGCGGCCCGCCTGCCCCGGGGAAATCTTTTCCCCGGGGCGCAAATTACACTGGTAATTTCCCCCGGAGTGTGCTATAGTACAAATGTATCCGTATTTTTGAGGCGAATACAGATCGGAATAATCCGACAGAAATAAACAAAATGTAATCTGAAAAGACAGGAGAATATGAAATATGAACGCTTTTTCTTCTTTCCTGCTGGGCCTGGTGCAGGGCGTGGCGGAGTTTTTGCCCATTTCCAGCTCCGGACATCTGTCCATCGCGCAGAACCTGCTGCACATCGACGCGGAGGTGCCGGAATTTTTTGACGTGCTGCTGCACCTGGGCACCTTAGGGGCGGTGTTCGTGGCCTATTGGAAGGACATCAAGGACATGATCGCCGAGTTCTTCCGGGGCATCGGGGACCTGGCCCACAGGTCCACCCCCAAGCCCCTGCCGCCGGCCCGGCGGCTGATCCTGCTGATCATCCTGGGCACCCTGCCGCTGTTTGCGGTGCTGCCCATCAAGGACAAGGTTCTGGGCCTGAGCAATAACATGCTGTTCATCGGCGGGGCATTGATCGTCACGGGCTTCCTGTTATTCGCCAGCGACCGGGTGAAGAAGGGGAGGAAGAACGAGCGAACGGCATCGCTGCTGGATGCGGTGGCGGTGGGCGTGAGCCAGGCCGTCGCCACGGTGCCGGGCATCTCCCGGTCCGGCATGACCATCACCTCCGGGTGCTTTGTGGGCTTCGATCGGAAGTTCGCGGTGCGGTTTTCCTTCCTGCTGTCCATTCCGGCGGTGCTGGGGGCCAACATCCTGAGCCTGAAGGACGCCGTGGAGGCAGGCGTGGACTGGAGCCAGGTGCCGGTGTATCTGATCGGCGTGGCCACGGCGGCGGTGTCCGGGTATCTGTGCATCGGCCTGCTGCGGCGCATTGCCAACAAGGGAAAATTCGGCGCGTTTGCCTATTACTGCTGGGCCGTGGGTCTGCTGACCATCGTGGTGCAGCTCATTAAATAAGAGAAAGGAACCACTATGGCGTCCGGACAGAAGAAAAAAACCACAACCAAAAAGACGGCTCCGCAGAAATCCGCCCTCCCGCCGATCCGGCGGGAGGTAGGCGGCGGCGTGTGCCTGCTGCTGGCCTTGTGCGTGGTGGTCAGCTATTTCCAGGCGGACGCCATTGTGCTGAACCTGCTGGGGAACCTGCTGAAGGGCCTGGCGGGCTACGGCTATTGGCTGGCGGCCCCGGCCTTGGCCCTGGCGGGGGTGAACCTGCTGGCCCACCGGGGGCGTCCGGTGGTGCTGCGGACGGCCTGCGCCCTGGTGCTGCCGGTGCTGCTGGGGGCCATCCTGCACCTGTTTTTGTATAGGGGAGAGGCCGTCACCGGCCTGGCCCCGGCCATGAAGAGCCTGTGGGCCAGCGGCCTGCTGCTGCAAAGCGGCGGCGCACTGGCCGGTGGACTGGCCATGGGCATGAAGCGGCTGGTGGGCACGGTGGTGTCCGTGATCGTGCTGCTTCTGCTGCTGGCGGCGGCGGTATTCGCGGCGCTGCGGGTATCCCCCGGGAGCTGGTGCAGCGGGCCCGTGACCGGGTCCCCTATGAGCCGGAGCCGGAGCGCCCGGCCCGGCCGGAAAAGCCCCGGCGGCAGCGTCCATCGGTGGATGTGCCCCTGGAGGATGAGCCGGTGCGGCCCAAGCCCGAACCCAAGCCGGAGCCCAAACCTGAGCCCCAGGAGATTCCCGATGAGCCGCTGCCCCGAAAGACGGGGAAGGGCTTCTTCTCCCGCAGGGGGGAGGACGTGATGACCCCGGACCAGGTGCTGCGGCCCCAGGAGCCGGAGCCTGCGCCGGAAGCGCAGCCTGCGGCCCAGCCGGAGCCTGCCCCCCAGCCGGAGAAAAAGTCCCGCCGGAGCCAGGAATCCGCCGCCCGGGAGGTGGAGCAGCGCGCCCAGGAGGTGAGCCAGGCCATCGAGGAGGAGCTGGCGGAGCCAGAGGAGGCGTATCAGTATCCCCCGGTGACCCTGCTGGACCAGAACAACGACGACAACTATACCGAGGTGGGGGCGGAGCTGCGGAACAACTCCCGCCGCCTGGCCCAGACCATCACCAGCTTCGGCGTGGACGCCAAGCCCGGCGACGTGGTCCACGGGCCCAGCGTCACCCGGTACGAATTTACCCTGGACCAGGGGGTAAAGCTGTCCAAGCTCACCAACCTGGCCGACGACATCGCCCTGGCCCTGGGCAGCGGCGGCGTGCGCATTGCGCCCATCCCCAACAAAAGCTCCGTGGTGGGCATCGAGGTGCCCAACCGGGTGGTGACGGCGGTGCGCATCCGGGACGTCATCGACTCCCGGGCCTTTGCCGAGCATAAGTCCCGGGTGGCCTTCGCCGTGGGCAAGGACATCGGCGGCAACTGCATCGTGGGGGACATCGCCAGACTGCCCCATGTGCTGATCGCTGGCACCACCGGCTCCGGTAAGTCCGTGTGCACCAACTCGCTGATCGTGAGCCTGCTGTACAAGTCCACCCCGGAGGAGGTCCGGTTCATCATGGTGGACCCCAAAATGGTGGAGCTGGCCCCGTACAACGGCATCCCGCACCTGCTGATCCCCGTGGTGACGGACCCCAAAAAGGCCGCCGGGGCCCTGCAGTGGGCGGTGTATGAGATGATGAAGCGCTATAAGCTGTTCTCGGAAAACGGGGTAAAGGACCTGGCCGGGTTCAACGCCCTGGCCCAGCGCAATGAGGAGCTGAAGAAAATGCCCACCGTGGTGGTGGTCATCGACGAGCTGGCGGACCTGATGCTGGTGGCAGCCAAGGAGGTGGAGGAATCCATCTGCCGGGTGGCCCAGATGGGCCGCGCCGCCGGGATGCACCTGGTCATCGCCACCCAGCGGCCCTCCTCCGACGTGATCACCGGCCTGATGAAGGCCAATATCCCCAGCCGCATTGCCTTCGCCGTGGCCTCGTCTCTGGAGTCCCGCATCATTCTGGACACCACCGGCGCGGAGAAGCTGGTGGGCAAGGGCGACATGCTGTATGCCCCCCTGGGGGCCGGAAAGCCCACCCGGGTCCAGGGCTGCTTCATCACCCCGGAGGAGATCGAGCGGGTGGTGGACTATGTGAAGCAGAGCGGCGAGGCGGAGTATTCCCAGGACGTGATGGACAAGATCGAGCAGGCGGTGAAGGAGAAGGAAAAGGGCGGCGGCAAGTCCGCCGGTGCGCCGGAGCCCGCCGGGGAGAGTCCCGACGACGAGCTGCTCAGCGCCGCCGTGGATGTGGTGCTGGAAACGGGGCAGGCCTCCGTGTCCATGCTGCAGCGGCGGCTGAAGCTGGGCTATGCCCGGGCGGCCCGGCTGGTGGACCAGATGGAGGAGCGGGGCTATGTGGGCCCCTTCGAGGGCTCCAAGCCCCGGCAGCTGCTGATCGACAAGGCCAAGTGGCAGGAGCTGAAGATGGCCAAGGCCCCGGCCCCGGAGCCGGAGATCGACCGCAATGGCTCCATCCGGGACGTGTTCGAAAGCCGGGACGCCCTGGACTGAGAAATATAACAAAACGAGGAGAATACACACGGAATATCGCGCGCTGCCCCACGGCGGGGAAAAGATCAGCGTCATTGGCATGGGCTCCTCCGTCATCGGCGGCGGAAACCGGCAGCAGCTGCGGCAGGTGCTGGGCTTTTTTGGAGGCCCCGGCGGAGCAGCGGGACTATTCCGCCATCAACGACGCCCTGGCCCAGATGGACGCCGACGGCACCCTGTCCCGGCTGTCCGTGAAGTATTTCGGCATGGACATCTCCAAGGAGCAGTGACCTGCCCTCACAGAATCCAAAGAAGCCTCGCAGAGTTTGCCGCCCGCAGGCGGCAAAGCAAATGAAATCATTTTCGGCCGGGGCGTGTACCTGGCCGAAAATTCTGCTCAGGCTGCAAGTGTGGAATTGGTTCGCCATCGGCGAACCAATTATGCGCGCAGCAGCCTGCAAGCCTTTTGTCCAAAAGGGTTTTATCCTTTTTGGACAGTTCAAAATAGAGGCTCCCCCCGGCTGGGGGAGCCTCTATTTTTGTGTATTTCTCAGAATTCGGCGTTGCCCACGGTGCGGGGGTGGAGCTCCACATCCCGGATGTTGCTGACGCCCGTCAGGTACATGACCATGCGCTCGAAGCCCAGGCCGAAGCCGGCGTGGCGGCAGCTGCCGTAGCGCCGCAGGTCGCAGTACCACCAGTAGTCCTCGGGCTTCATGCCCAGCTCCCGGATGCGGGCCTCCAGCACCTCCAGCCGCTCCTCGCGCTGGCTGCCGCCGATGATCTCGCCGATGCCGGGCACCAGGCAGTCCGCCGCGGCCACGGTCTTGCCGTCGTCGTTCAGGCGCATATAAAACGCCTTGATCTCCTTGGGATAGTCGGTGACGAACACCGGCCGCTGATAGATCTGCTCGGTGAGATAGCGCTCGTGCTCGGTCTGCAGGTCCGTGCCCCAGTCCACCCGGTACTCGAACTTGTCGTTGTGCTTTTTCAGAATCTCCACCGCCTCGGTGTAGCTGACCCGGGCAAAGTCGGAGGTGGCCACGTGCTCCAGCCGGGCCTTAAGGCCCTTGTCCACGAAGCTGTTGAAGAAGTCGATCTCGTGCGGGGCAGCGCTCCAGCACCCGGCGGATGATGTGCTTGATCATGGCCTCGGCCACGTCCATATCACCGGCCAGGTCGCAGAAGGCCATCTCCGGCTCGATCATCCAGAACTCGGCGGCGTGGCGCTGGGTGTTGGAGTTCTCGGCGCGGAAGGTGGGGCCGAAGGTATACACATCGCCGAAGGCCATGGCGAAGTTCTCGGCGTTCAGCTGGCCGGACACGGTGAGGCTGGTTTTCTTGCCGAAGAAATCCTGGCTGTAGTCCACCTGGCCCTCCGGGGTCTTGGGCACGTTGTTCAGGTCCAGGGTGGTCACCTGGAACATCTCGCCTGCGCCCTCGCAGTCGGACCCGGTGATGATGGGGGTGTGGACATACACGAAGCCCCGGCTCTGGAAGAACTCATGCACGGCGTAGGCCGCCACGCTGCGGACCCGGAAGGTAGCGGAGAACAGGTTGGTGCGGGGACGCAGGTGCTGGATGGTCCGCAGGAACTCCACGCTGTGGCGCTTTTTCTGCAGGGGATAGTCGGGAGTGGACCGGCCCTCCACGGCGATCTCGGCGGCCCGTAGCTCCAGGGGCTGCTTGGCCTCCGGCGTCAGCACCACGGTACCCCGGACGATCAGGGCCGCGCCCACGTTCTGTCCCGCGATTTCCTTATAATTATGCAGTTCATCGGCGCTCATGACCACCTGCAAATTGCGGAAGCAGGAGCCGTCGTTAAGCTCGATGAAGCCGAAGGTTTTCATATCCCGGATGGTGCGGGCCCAGCCGCACACGGTGATCTCCTTGCCGCCCAGCTGCTCCTGATCGGCAAAGATGGCTGCGATTTTCATGCGATCCATCTTGATCTCTCCTTGTAGTACAGATAATTTATTATTATATGCCGTTTCCCCGGGCTTTGCAAGGCTTTATTGCAGCTTTTGCTGCCGCATCCAGACGTCCATCACCAGACTGTGGGGCAGGAGCTTCGTCAGCCCCGCCTGGAATCGGGCCACGAAGCCGAACTGGCTCACGTCCTTGCCTCGCTTGGCGTCCCGCCAGGCCCGCTGCACCAGCTGCTCCGGCTCATACATGGCCACATATTTTTTCACCACGGATTCGCCGCCGTCGCCGGTGGCCCGGTCAAAGAAGGCCGTCCGGGTCCAGAAGGGGCACAGGGCCATGACCCGGACGCCCCGGCTCCGCAGCTCCCGGTTCATAGCCCGGCTGAAGCTCAGCACAAAGGCCTTGCTGGCCCCGTACACGTTAATATAGGGGATGGGCTGGAACGCCGCCACCGAAGCAATATTGATGATCTGCCCGCCCCGGGGCATATAGGGGGCCGTCAGCTGGCACAGGGCCACCACCGCCTGACAGTTCAGGTCCACCATGTTCAGGTTGGTCTCCAGAGGCGTGTCCACCACGGCCCGGAACTTGCCGAAGCCGCTGGCGTTGACCAAAAGGCCCACCTCCACCGGCTCCTCCGCCAGGGCGTCGGCATAGGTCTGGAAGCTGCGCCGGTCCGTCAGATCCAGGGCCAGGGGGCGGATGGGATAGGGAACCTGATCCCGCAGCTCCTTCAGGGCCTTCTGGTGGCGGGCGATGACCCATACCTCATCGAAGCGGCCGAAGCTGTCCACGGTTTCGGCGAACCGGCGGCCCATGCCGCTGGATGCGCCGGTGATGACGGCAATTTTCTTCATAAGGATGTCCTCCTGTGGATTTCTGGGGATGATTATACCAGAAAATGGTTTCCGTGACAAGGGAAAAGCCGGTGTTCTGCCGCCGGGAAGCCGGGCATATAGTGATGGTGCATAGTATGGCTTAGGAGTGGTGCGCTATCAAAGGGAACATGGAGGAGCGGGCCTGTCAGCTGGCCCTTTACCTGATAGAAAACCGGGCAACGGTGCGTGCGGCGGCGGGGAAATTCGGCGTCAGCAAGTCCACGGTGCATAAGGACCTGTCCGAGCGGCTGCCGGCCTATAACCGGGCGCTGTATCTGCAGGTGAAGGAGGTGCTGGAGGAAAACAAAGGCCCAGCGGCACATACGGGGCGGCCTGGCCACCCGGCGGAAGTATAAGGGGGAGTAAAATATAAGGTGCGGGATGTAAGTCCCGCACCTTATATGCGCTTATGCCGCCCCGGTGGGGCTTTGGGGCATGCCGGCAATGTAGGCATCCGCCACCGCCGGAACGTAATAGGGGCGATAGCACACGCCCTGCTCCCCGTCGTCACATTCCGCCCAGAACACATAGTAGGGCATGAAGTACCGGTCCGTCTGCCGGGCCAGGTATTGCAGGTCCACCCGCTTGACCCGGTCCTCCCCCGGGAAGGGCTCCCAGGCGGACAGGTGCTGCCCCGCCGCCAGCCGCTGCCGGGCCTGGTCCACAGTCACCAGCGGATAAGCTCCCACCGTGTTGGCGTCGGACAGCTCCGGCCGATACAGCCGGAGCTCACAGCTGCCGCCGGACAGCCGGACCCACGTTTTCAGGATGCTGCGCTGAAGGATACCCTGGGTCAGGTCCTCCTCCGGTCGGTAGAAATACAGGGAATAGCCGCCGCTGTCCTGGGCGGCCATAAAGTACCGGGTCTGTTCCCCGAAAACGGCCCCATACTGCTCCAGCAGCCACGCCGCCGCAGCGTCAGGGGTCAGAGATGCCAGCTCCGGCCGGGAAAGCTTCACCCACAGCTCTCCACTCTCCCCCACGGTCACGGTGACATCCTCCCACGTCAGCGCCAGCTCCGTGGGACCCCCTCTGACGGCAAACGTCACGCCGCACTGCCAGGTCTCCCCGGCCCAGGCGTCCTCCATGGCGGCCTGCACCGTCTCGTCCGGCACCCGGGCCTCCACGGCGGCCTGGGCCACGTCCGCCCCCGCCGCTGCCGCCAGCCGCTCCATGGTTCGCCGCAGCTGCGCATAGTCTCCGCCGCCGGTGCGGAAGCCGTTGGTCACGTCCATGCAGGTGGTGTTGCGGAACACCGGCAGGGCGGCAAGCTCCATGCCCTCCTGCCACGGTCCGCCGTCATAGGCGGCAAATTCCTCCGCCGACAGCCGGTAATCTCCCATGCCGCCGTAGTCCCTGTCGATGGTCAGCACCGGCAGGTCCGGGTCCGGGGTGGGTTCCGCCGGGCGGCCTGCCAGCGCCCAGGCTCCCGCCGCCAGCAGCAGACACGCTGCCGCCGCGGCCAGCGGCTTCCATCGCGGTCTCCGCCGGGACCGGGCGGCCTGGGTCTCCTCCAAAAGCTCCTGGGGCAATTCATTCATGGCGTCGCTGAGCTGTTCCGGGTTCATATGTCAAAGCCCTCCTTTTCCAGATAGGTCCGCAGCCCCTGGCGGGTGCGGTACAGCTGACTCTTGACCGCCGGTACGCTGATGCCGCAGACCCGGGCTGTCTCCGCCAGGGAGTCGGCATAGTAATAGCGGCAGAGAAACGCCCGGCGGGCGGGAAGCGGCAGCGTCCGGAGATAGTCGCCTATGGCCCGGCCCAGCTCCGCCAGGTCCAGGGCCTCCTCCGGGGTGGCAGCGCCGGACACGCAGTCCCCCAGCTCCTCCAGGGACAGGGCGTATTGGGACCCGCCCCGCTTGGCCCGGCCCCGGGTCCGCCATCGGTCGATGGACAGCTGCCGGGTGATGCGGCCCAGATAGGTGGCCAGCACCTGGGGCCGGTGGGGCGGCATGGAGCCCCATGCCCGCAGATAGGTGTCGTTGACGGTCTCCCGGCTGTCCTCCCGGTCCGCCAGGATGTGGAAGGCGATGGCCGACAGATACCGGCCATACTGCCGGTCCGTCTGGCGGATGGCCTCCTCATCCCGCTGCCAGTACAGGGTCACGATGTCGCGGTCCTCCATGGTGACATTCTCCTTTCGTGTTGCTTCTGCCTGTCATCCCGTCAAAAAATCCCGGCGGTTTCGCGGAAAAAGGGGAAAAAATTTTTTATGATGCCTCTATTATGCCGCCGGGGCCGGGGTCCGTCAAGACAAATGCGCCGAAAAAGGCTTGCCCAAACGCCCCCCCGGCTGTATAATGGAGAAAACAGTCACAGGAGGGCAAATAATATGGGAATCGTGGTGCTGGGCGCCGTTTTCGTGGATATCAAGGGATATCCCACGTCCACCTATATCCCCGGCGGGCGCAATGTGGGCCGGGTGGAGCAGGTCCCCGGCGGCGTCAGCCGCAACGTGGTGGAGGACATCGCCAACGTGGAGCTGCGGCCCACGTTTGTGAGCCTGGTGGACGACACCGGCCTGGGCTCCGACGTGGTACGCCAGCTGAAAAATCACAAGGTCAACACCGACTATGTACTGCCCACTCCCGACGGCATGGGCACCTGGCTGGCGGTGTTCGACAACCAGGGGGATGTGTGCGCCGCCATCAGCAAGCGCCCGGACCTGCGGCCCCTGATCGCCCTGCTGGACGAAAAGGGGGACGAGATCTTCCGGGACGCCGACAGCATCGCCCTGGAGATCGACATGGACAAGGAGATCGTCAAGCGGGTGTTCCAGTACGCCAGGAAGTACCAAAAGGACGTATACGCCGTGGTGTCCAACATGAGCATTGCCGTGGAGCGCCGGGACTTCCTGCAGCAGACCAGCTGCTTTGTGTGCAACCAGCAGGAGATGGGCATTCTGTTCTCCGACGATTACAGCGAAAAGACCCCGGAGGAGCTGCAAAAGATCCTGGCCCTGAAGATCCGCAGCGCCCGGATTCCCCGGATGATCGTTACCATGGGGGCCCAGGGGGCCGTGTACGCCAGCTGTGACGGGGACCAGGGGGCCTGTCCAGGCCGCAAGGTGGATGTGAAGGACACCACCGGCGCGGGAGACGCCTTCTTTGCCGGAGCTACCATCGGCCTGACCTATGGCAAGACGCTGGCCGAATCCTGCGAGATCGGCACCCGGCTGGCCGCCTCCACCATCTGCACCAGCGGCAACGTGTGCCCCCGGTTCCTGCCGGAGGAGTTCGGCCTGGACGTGGCGGTAACGGACTGAGGAGGGGCATATGAAACGGATCGACGAGTGCACGGATATGACCGTGCTGGTAGCCCTGCTGGTGCTGGGTATTCTGCTGGTCATGGGGGCGTACCGCATTTTCTCCTTCCTATGCGAACATGCGGCCCTGGACGCCCGGACCTTCCTGCTGGGAGCAGCGTGCCTGCTGCTGGCGGTTGTGGGCTTTCTGCTGGCCCGGCGCAGCTTCCGGCGGCTGCAATACCTGCGGGACAACGAGGAATAGGGCTGACTATAGGCAGCGGCACCCCGGATCAGGGCGGGACACCCCCGGGACAGACCCGGGATAAAGCGAGACAAAAACGCACCCCTCGGCGCAGACGCGCCGGGGGGTGCTGAAATTTTATCGGGCCAGGTCGGCCACCGCCCGGACGGCGGTGTCGATCTCCTGAGGGGTGTTGAAGGGGGAGAAGCTGAAGCGCACGATGCCCTGGCGCTCTGTGCCCAGGGCACGGTGGAGCCGGGGGGCGCAGTGGGCCCCGGGGCGGGTGGCGATGCCCCAGCCCTGTAAGAGGGCGTCGGACACCTCGCCGGAGTCCAGGTCCCGGATGTTCAGGGACACGATGGCCGCCCGGCAAGGGGCGGAAAAGTCGCCGTATACCCGGACGCCGGGAATGTCCCGGACCCCCAGGTAAAACCGCCGCATCAGGGTGTGCTCCCGGGCGTACAGATTCTCCACCCCCTCTGCCAGGAGATACTCCAGGGCGGCGTGGAGTCCTGCCAGGCCGTGGCTGTTGAGGGTCCCGGCCTCCAGGCGGGTGGGGTAGGCGGCGGGCTGGTCCGGGTCGAAGGAGTGGACGCCGCTGCCGCCCCGCAGCAGGGGCCGCAGTTCCACCCCCGGGCGGATGCACAGGCCGCCGGTGCCCTGGGGCCCCAGCAGGCTCTTGTGGCCGGTAAAGCACAGAACGTCCGCCCCCAGGGCCGTCATGTCCAGGGGGACGGCCCCCGCCGTCTGGGAGGCGTCCAGGATCAGGAGGGCCCCGTGGGCATGGGCCAGGGCGGCGATGCGGGGGATATCCGGCATATCGCCGGTGACGTTGGAGGCGTGGGTACACACCACGGCCCGGGTGTTGGGCCGGAACAGTCTTTCGAAATCATCATAAGAAACCTGCCCGTTTTTGTCCGCCGGGACAAAACTCAGGGCCATTCCCTGCCGTTCCAGGGCATACAGGGGCCGCAGCACCGAGTTGTGCTCCAGGTCCGTGGAGACGGCGTGGTCCTCCGGGGTCAGCAGGCCGCAGATGGCCATATTCAGGGCCATGGTGGAGTTGGCGGTGAAGGCCACATGGTCCGGCCGGGGACAGCCCAGCAGCCGGGCCGCCAGGCACCGGGTATCGTACACCGTCCGGGAGGCGGCCATGGAGGCCCCGTGGGCTCCCCGGGCGGCGTTGCCCGCCGTGCAGATGGCCTCCGCCACCGCCCGGGCCACCTGGGGCGGCTTGTGCAGGGAGGTGGCGGCGCTGTCCAGATAGATTTCCGTCATCAGAACATCTCCAATACGCAGCAGGGGCCGTGGCCGATGCCGTTTTCCTCTAAAGCCGCCGCCAGGACGGCTTGGTCGCCGGGGGCCGCCTTCCAGGCCAGGCCGCACCCGGCGGAGATCCGGGAGGGCAGGGGAATGATGCGCCCCGGCAGGGACAGCCGGGTGAACAGAGCCTCCGCCGCCAGGGCCTGGGCCGTCTCCTGAAAGGAGATCACCAAGGCGGGGGTGCGCTGCCGGGTCAAGGCCGGATCACCAGGGTGGCGTTCATCTGCTTTTCGGCGATGACGTACATATTGGTCACCTGACCCACCCGGAGTTTGTCGGCGATGCCGTAATGATTCAGACAGGTGCCGCAGGTGAGGATCTCCACCCCCAGCGCCTCCAGCTTGTGCAGGTCCTCCAGGGAGGCGGAGCCCTCGCAGGTGACGGAAGCGCCGCCGTTATAGAACAGCAGGGTCCGGGGCAGCTTCTCCTGCTGGGTCAGGGCGAACAGGAAGCCCTTCAGCAGCACCCGGCCCAGGGTGTCGTCTCCTTCGCCCATGTGGTCGGCGGAGATGACCACCACGGTGTTTTCGGGCTTTTCCGAGGGGACGGTGCACAGTCCGTCGGCGGACTCCGGCAGCTGGGCTCCCTCCTGGGCGGTGATGACCACCCGGAAGCGGTTTTCCGCCAGCTGCTCGGTTTCGATGGCGCAGCCCTTACTCTGGGCCAGGCGGGTGAGATTCTCCACGGCGATGCGGTTATCCACCAGGGTCTCCACGGAACCGGCGCCCGTCAGGCTCTTCAGAGCCTGGAGGGTCTTGACCACCGGGATGGGGCAGGCGTCGCCCACGGCGTTGACTTGGATCATTATAATTGCCTCCTTGTTTCTTAAAAAGAATAACGTTGCCTCTATTATAGTCGTATTCCGGGCAGTTTGCAAGGGGAGGGACGTTGACTTTTCCGGGGGAATCGTGTATAATAAGAATGGCTCTGTGGGGACACGGGGCCGGAAAGTGAATCGTGTCCGAGGATGCTGTGTGGCTGTCCGCTGCAAAGGCCCCTGTGGGGGTCAGGCGGCAGCCTGAAAGGAACGGGGTCAGAAGCCCCACGCGAACGGCACTGTGGGCGCAAGGATGCACCGAAGCGGCAAGGCCGCCGGGACGAAAGTCCGCCATTGGGGGCACCCCCCCGAGAAGGTAGGATGCAAACGAGGAGCCATCGGCTCCACGGCGCGAGGCAGGAGAATTGCACGGCGGAGGACATTCAGCGCGGCGGGCGTTTTCTTCGTTGGGCGCAGACAGGATCCATGCGCCGCCGGTGTCTCCTTTTTCAGGGGATGTACCGGCGGTTTTTGCAGCGGGCGTGTATCTGCTTTTCCTCCGCCGCAGACACACTCCGTTGACTTGCCGGAAACGGCTGGGCATAAATTTTTCACAGGAGGAAAATGCATATGAAGAAACGCATCGTTTCTCTGCTGCTGGCATTGGTGATGGTACTGAGCCTGGTACCCGCCACTGTCTGGGCAGCAGAGGACCACGACGGCCAGGTTCGGGTCGTTGTGGAAAACACGACCTACGCAAAGGCCAACGGCGCTGCCTGGGATGGCACGCTGGTGGACAAGTGGGTGGACCTGGCCCCCGGGTCCTCCATGATGGACTGCATCGTCAGCGCCCTGGGTACCTATTCCCAGACCGGCGCCGAGTCCGGCTACATCAGCGAGATCAACGGCCTGTCCGCCGGTGACGGCGGCGCAGCCTCCGGCTGGATGGGAACCCTGAACGATTGGTTCACCAACGTTGGGTTCAAGGACATCAAGGCCGGGGACAAGCTGTTCGCCGGGGATATCATCCGCGTGATGTACACCGTTAACGGCTACGGCGCGGACATCGGCGGCGACTGGAACACCCAGAGCGACACCAGCCTGGCGGCCCTGTCCTTCAGCGAGGGCGTCCTGACTCCCAACTTCGCCTCAGACAAGACCGCCTACACCCTGACCCTGCCCCAGGGCGTCACCGGCATCCGGATGACGGCCACCGCCTCCAACAAGAACAACCAGGTGTATCTCACCGCCGACGGCACCGACTACCGCCGGGTGGAGACCGTGCCCGTCCATAACGGCACCGTCCTGACCATCCGCTGCGGCGACAAGGCGGCGGCCACCGAGTGGTCCCCCGCCATCACCCCCACCACCTACACCGTCACCGTGTCCCAGGAGGGTGACGCGCCCCAGGGCGACATGGACGTCTCCTTCAAGGGCCTGCACAATGCACAGCTGGCCGACATCAAGGTGTATACCTATGCCGATGGCGTGAAGGGCGAAAAGAACCTGCTGGCCAATGTGGATATCGAGCCCGACGGCTATGGTCTGATGTACAACACCAAGCTGCCTGTGGGCGACTATCTGGTGGAAGGCTACAACACCGAGGGTCAGCTCAACGGCAGCCTGGTGCTTACCGTGAAGGCCAATCAGGAGAACGTGTTTACCCTGGTCCGGGCCTACGCCATCTATGCCACCAACGACAGCAGCAGCTGGGTGGAGGGCAAGGATTACACCATCGACGTCACCGTTACCGGCCCCGACGGCACGGACCTCCAGGCCAAGACCGGCGTCTCCACCACCTATGGCAGCACCCACACCGCCTGCCTGTTTGTGGAGGGCGGCAGCCTGAAGATCACCCTGACCCCCATCGGCGACAAGGCGGCGGGCTATCTGCCTGTCACCACCACCATGACCAACAAGCAGACCGTGGGCTGCGGCGCCAAGAGCTTCTCTCTGACCATTCCCAAGGCCCTGGACATCACCGTCACCGCCCCCGCCGGCTCTACCCTGCGGATGGGCACCTTCGGCAGCTACTATAGCTATACCTTCCTGGAGCCCGTTTCCCAGGAGACCAAGGGCGACACCATGACCGCCTCCTTCCGCCTGCCGGAGACCGGCAGTCAGCAGTTCCTGCGGGCCCAGAATCCCGACGGCGTCACCTACTGGACCTTCGGCAAATTCACCGGCGGCCAGGAGCTGGCAGTGACCCGGGACGACCTGCACCTGGATGACGATGTCACCGCCGCCTCCGTCAACCGCTTCGACAAGAACGTGTATGACCTGGGCAACATCTACCTGAACATCAACCGCCAGGGCTACCTGAACATGGATGCCGGCCAGACCTACGAGCTGAACGTGCTGCGTAACTGGCAGGCCATCGAGAGCTTCATGAACAGCCAGATCGCCCTGCCCGACGCGCACTATCAGGTGCTGAGCCTGGACGGCGGCGACAGCGACGTGGTGACCATCACCCCCGACGCCAACAATTCCTGCCTGGCCACCATGACCGCCAACCACCCGGGCACCGCCATCGTCCAGGTGACCTATGACGCCATGACCTTCGTTCAGGGTATGGGCGGCAAGGACTTCAGCGCCATCTGGCCGGAGTTCACCGGCGTGTTCGTGGTGTCCGTGGGTGCCGACGGCTCCTCTATCCAGACCAACACCTTCATCGACCGTCCCACCGTGAACATCACCAAGGACGAGCAGAAGTATCTGGATGCCGAGCACGACATCCTGTTCTATGTGGGTACCCAGGGCGCCAGCTACAGCTTCACTCCCCAGGAGGGCTGCACCGTTACCGTGGCCCGCTCCACCGTCACCGATAAGATGACCTTCAACGGCTTCACCAGCCAGGGCGTTTCCGTGGATGAAAACGGCCAGGTCACCGTTACGGGCCTGACCACCGGCCGCCACATTCTCCGCATCGAGAAGGACGGCATGGCCGCCTACCAGGTCATCACCGCCCGGGGCGTCAGCTATGACCTCATCGACGCCGACGGCAAGGTCCTGCCCCAGGATGCGGAGCTGGTCCCCGGCCAGGCCGTAAAGGTCCAGTTCCACGACCTGGTAAGCCCCAAGGAGAAGATCTCCGGCGTTTACAACTTCAATTTCTCCCTGGTGTACCTGGATGCCCAGGGCAACAAGTATCAGACCAACCCCGGCACCCCCTTCGGCCAGTATGATTTCAGCGGCAACCCCGTTCGCCAGCTGCTGAGCGTCACCATCCCCGAGACCGCCGAAGGCTATAGCTATGACCTGACCGGTACCATCCGGGTGGGCGGCTTCGGCGGCATTCCCACCCACCGCGGCGTGTCCTACCGCTCCGGCATGGACCGCCAGTACGGTTCCACCACCGCCGCAGTCCTGACCCGTCTGCCTGAGCTGGTGCTGCCTCTGACCGGCTGGTACGTCCACGACGTGGAGCAGAAGATCGCCGCCATCGGCGAAGTGACCCTGGACTCCGAGGAGGCCATCCAGGCCGCCCGGACCGCCTATGACGCCCTGCGCCAGGAGCGCAAGGAGCAGGTCAGCAATTATGACGTGCTGGTGGCCGCTGAGGCCCGGCTGGCGGAGCTTCAGGACGAGGCCGTGGCCAACGTGGAGGCCCTCATCAACGCCATCGGCCAGCCTGTGACCCCCGCCTCCCGCGCCGCCGTGGAGGCCGCCCGGGCCGCTTATGACGCCCTGGCCCAGAAGCTCCAGGCCCGGGTGGGCAACTATGACGTGCTCCTGGCCGCCGAGGCCCGGCTGGCGGAGCTGAACGCCGAGAACATCTATAAGACCACCGGCGACTATATCGCCGCCAAGGGTACCCCCGTCACCGGCTCCATCGGCGGCGAGTGGACGGTTCTGGGCCTGGCCCGTTCCGGCCGGGACATCCCCGGCGCCGACGACTACTACGCCTCCGTGGAGGAGTATGTGCGCAAGGCCATGGACGAGGACGGCCGCCTGAACCGCTCCCGCTCCACCGAGAACTCCCGCCTGATCCTGGCCCTGACGGCTATGGGTAAGGACGTGACCCATGTGGCCGGGCGGAACCTGCTGGACGGCCTGGATTCCATGAGCTTCATCACCAAGCAGAGCGTCAACGGTCCCGTGTGGGCTCTGCTGGCTCTGGACAGCCATGACTATCCCGTCTCCGGCGACGTGACCCGGGAGAAGCTGGTCCGGGCCATCCTGGATACCCAGCGGGAGGACGGCAGCTGGCCTGTCATCGCCTCCTCCCAGGTCCCCGATGTGGACATGACCGCCATGGCCATCCAGGCCCTGGCCCCCTACTATGAAAACGCCCAGGTGAAGGCGGCTGTGGACGCGGCCCTGACCTTCCTGGCCGGTGCGCAGAACGCCGACGGCACCTTCAGCGAGATTCCCGGCACCGCCGCCAGCGCCGAGTCCACGGCCCAGGTCATCGTGGCCCTGACGGCCCTGGGCATTGATCCCACCGCCGACAGCCGGTTCGTAAAGAGCGGCGTCAGCGTCGTGGACGCGCTGTGCGGCTTCTATGTCACTGGCGGCGGCTTCCGCCACCTGATGGCCGACAAGACCGTGGACGGCATGGCCACCGAGCAGGGCTACTACGCCCTGGCGGCTTACTATCGCCTGACTGCCGGCAAGACCAGCCTGTATGACATGAGCGACGTCACCATCACCGTGACGCCCGATCAGCCTGCGACCCCCGATCAGCCCGCAAAGCCCGACGCCCCCCGTACCGGCGATGAAAGCCTGGTGCTGGTGTGGATGGGCATGGCGGCTCTGGCCGGTGCGGCCGTGCTGCTGATGCAGAACAAGAAAAAGCGCGCGTAAACCGCCGCAAATACACCCGCGCAGGGGCGTTTTCGGACGTCCCTGCGCATGGTGCTATAATACTGATTCCTGATTGATCAATTCAATCAGGAATCCTGTGCGTGTCAAAAAAGGGCGAAGCCCTTTTTTGACAAAAGGCTTGCAGTCTGCCGCGCGCATAATTTGTTCGCTGAAAGCGAACAAATTCCACACTTGCAGACTGAGAAGTGTTTTTTGCGACGTACACGCCGCCGCAAAAAACGGATTAAACTTGCTTTGCCGCCTGCGGGCGGCAAACTCTGCGAGGCTTTTTTTGACAAGCTGAGCGTGTGAAAACACGCTGTGACGTCTTATACAAAACCTGACGCAGCTTCGGTGCTATAAATGGAGGTGTTCCCCTATGCGGAAAAGATACGGAAAATTCCTGCTGGCCCTGGTGCTGGCCCTGACATTGCTGATGGCGGGGTGCGGCAGCCAGACCCCGGACACGCCGGTAACGCCGGTGAACCCCGGCACGGAGCAGACGGATCCCCAGGACAAGCCCGAGACGCCGGATACCCCGGATACCCCCAACGAGCCGGACACCCCGGACACGTCCGAGCCGTCCGGCCAGGATCAATACCACACGGACCCGGTGCCCCAGGGGAAGCCCCAGCCGGTGGAGCCGGAGGAGACCAAGCCCGACACCTCTCAGCAAGCCACCTGCACCATCTCCATCTCCTGCGCCACCATCCTGGATAATATGGACAAGTGCGATGAGTCCAAGCGGGCGCTGATCCCCGCCGACGGCACCATTCTGTCGGCTTCCACGGTGACGTTCTCCCCGGGGGAGAGCGTGTTCGACGTGCTGCAGCGGGTGTGCCGGGAGCGGAAGATCCCCATGGAGTTCAGCTTCACGCCCATCTATAACTCCGCCTATATCGAGGGGATCTATAACCTGTATGAGTTCGACGTAGGCGACGGCTCCGGCTGGATGTACAAGGTCAACGACTGGTTCCCCAACTACGGCTGCTCCCGGTATCAGGTGCAGCAGGGGGACGTGATCTGCTGGGTCTATACCTGCGACCTGGGCTATGACGTAGGCGGCGGCTACGCCGCCGGGTAAGGCCCCGAAAACCGCAAAAATCCCGCAGGGCGGGGCCTGTGCGCCCCGCCCTGCGCAGAACCGTATGACGAAAGGAGGCCGGAGCCGTGGGCGACGCCTTTTCCCGCTATCACCCCCTGGTGAATTTTCTGTTTTTCGCCCTGGTGCTGGCCTATTCCATGGTGCTGATGCACCCGGTGTGCCTGGCGGTGTCCCTGACGGGGGCGCTGGTGTACGCCGGTGAGCTGGGAGGCCGCCGGGCCCTGGCGGGGCACCTGAAATTCGCCCTGCCGGTGCTTCTGCTGGCGGCCATCGTGAACCCGGCCTTCAACCACGCCGGAGTCACCATCCTGACGTATCTGCCCTCCGGCAATCCCCTGACCCTGGAGAGCATCCTCTACGGCCTGGCGGCGGGGGCCATGCTGTGCGCCGTGGTGCTGTGGTTCGTGTGCTTCAACGCCGTGATCACATCGGACAAGTTCGTGTATCTGTTCGGCCGGGTCATCCCGGCCCTGTCCCTGGTGCTGAGCATGACATTGCGGTTCGTGCCCCTGTTCCGGCGGCAGCTGGAGGTGGTGCGCCAGGCCCAGTTCTGCATCGGCCGGGACGCCTCCTGCGGCAGCGTGTGGCAGCGGGTCCGCCGGGCCGTGACCATCTTTTCCATCATGGTCACCTGGGCCCTGGAAAACGCCATCGAAACCGCCGACAGCATGAAAAGCCGGGGCTACGGCCTCCGGGGCCGGACGGCCTTCTCCATCTATCGCATGGAGAGCCGGGACCGGTACGCCCTGGCGTGGCTGGGCTTCTGCGGGCTGTATCTGCTGTGCGGATGCCTGGCCGGGGGACTGAAGTGGTGGTATTTCCCCCTGCTGCAGGGGGTCATGACCCAGCCGTTTTCCATCAGCTTTTATCTGGCGTATCTGGCCCTGTGCCTGACGCCGGTGATTCTTGATCGAAGGGAGGCCCGCGCATGGCGCTGTTCACCGTCGAAAACCTGAGCTTTACCTATCCGGGGCAGACCGCCCCGGCCATTGACCGCCTGACCCTGACGGTGCCGGAGGGAACCTTTCTGGTGCTGTGCGGCCCGTCAGGCTGCGGCAAGTCCACCCTGCTGCGGCAGCTGAAGCCCGCCCTGGCTCCCCACGGGGTCCGGCAGGGGCGCATCCTGTTCCGGGACGCCCCCCTGGAGCAGGCGGACCAGCGGACGCTGGCGGCCCGCATCGGCTTTGTCCAGCAGTCGCCGGAAAACCAGATCGTCACCGACAAGGTCTGGCACGAGCTGGCCTTCGGGCTGGAGAGCCTGGGGGTGGACACCCCCACCATCCGCCGCCGGGTGGCGGAGATGGCGGCCTTCTTCGGCATCGAGGACTGGTTTTACCGGGACGTGGCGGAGCTGTCCGGCGGACAGAAGCAGCTGCTGAACCTGGCCTCTGTCATGGCCATGCAGCCGGACGTGCTGATTCTGGACGAGCCCACCAGCCAGCTGGACCCCATCGCCGCCTCGGATTTCCTGGCGGTGCTGGGAAAGATCAACCGGGAGCTGGGCACCGCCGTGGTGCTGACGGAGCACCGGCTGGAAGAAGCCTTTCCCCTGGCCACCGCCGTGGCGGTGATGGACCGGGGCAGGCTCCTGTGCACCGGTACCCCCCAGCAGGTGGGCCGTCAGCTGAAAACCCTGGGCCACGGGATGTTCCTGGCCATGCCCGCCGCCATGCGCATCTGGGCCTCGGTGGAGACGGAGGCCCCCTGCCCCGTCACCGTCCGGGAGGGGCGGGACTTTCTGCGCCGATATGCCGCGGAGCGTCCGCTGGGCCCCCTGCCCCGGGAGGAGGCGCACCCCCCGGCGAGAGCCGGTGATAACGGCCAGGGGGGTGTGGTTCCGGTATGAGCCGGACAGCCCGGACGTTGTAAAGGGGCTGGACCTGACCCTGGGCCGGGGGGAATTCCTGGCCCTGCTGGGCGGCAACGGCGCGGGAAAAAGCACCACCCTGCGGCTGCTGTCCGGCATGAAAAAGCCCCAGCGGGGCGAAATTTCCCTTCGGGGACGCATGGGGATGCTGCCCCAGAATCCCCAGACGCTGTTTGTGAAGAAAACGGTCCGGGAGGACCTGTTCGAGATATTCTCCGGCACGAAAACACCCCGCCCCCGGCAGGAGGAGCGGGTGGCCCGGATGACGGCCCTGTGCCGCCTGGAGGACCTGCTGGACCGGCACCCCTACGACCTGTCCGGCGGCGAGCAGCAGCGGGCGGCCCTGGCCAAGGTGCTGCTGCTGGAGCCGGAGATCCTGCTGCTGGACGAGCCTACCAAGGGCCTGGACGCGGAGTTCAAGCAGACCTTTGCCCTGATCCTGCGGACTCTGCTGCGGCAGGGGGTATCCCTGCTGATGGTCAGCCACGACGTGGAGTTCTGCGCCCGGTACGCCCACCGCTGCGCCCTGTTTTTCGACGGCGGCGTGGTGACGGAGGCGGCGCCCCGGGACTTCTTCAGCGGCAACAGCTTCTATACCACCGCCGCCAACCGCATGGCCCGGAGTCTGGAGCCCCAGGCGGTGACGGCGGAGGACGTCATGGCTGTCTGCGGCGGCACAGTTCCTGCGGAGCCGGCCCTGCCGGAGGACATTCCCCCTCTGCCGGAGCCCCGGGAGGAAACGCCGGACTGGAAGCCCAAAAAGCTGCCCCTGTGGCGCAAGGCCCTGGCCGCCGTGTCCGGGGCGGGGGCCATGGCCATCTTCCTGTATGCCGCCAATGTCACGGACCTGTCCGCCGTGGTGGACAAGGGCGGGCTGACGGCTCTGGGGCAGAAGCAGCTGGCGCTGTATCTGGTGTTCTGCGGACTGCTGCTGATCCTGGCCCTGGCCATCGGGCGGCGGTCCAGGCCCCCGGCGCAGGTGCAGCTTCCGGTGGAAAAGCGCAGGCTGTCCCGCCGGACGACGGCGGCTGCGGCGTCCATCCTGCTGCTGATCCCCGTGACCCTGTTCGTGGGGGTGTATTACCTGAACAACCAGCGATACGGCCTGGTGTCGGTGCTGGTGCTGCTGGAGTGCATGGCCCCGTTTTTCCTGGTGTTCGAGGGGCGGCGGCCCCAGGCCCGGGAACTGGTGGTCATCGCGGTGCTGTGCGCCATCTCCGTGGCGGGCCGGGCGGCGTTTTTCATGCTGCCCCAGTTCAAGCCCGTGATGGCCATGACCATCATTTCCGGCGTGGCCCTGGGCGGCGAAAGCGGCTTCCTGGTGGGGGCCTTGTCCATGCTGGTGTCCAATATGCTGTTTTCCCAGGGGGTGTGGACCCCCTGGCAGATGTTCTGCATGGGGATCATCGGCTTTCTGGCGGGGGTCCTGTTCCGGAAGGGCCTGCTGCGGCGGGCCCGGGGGAGCCTGTGCACCTTCGGCGCCTTCTGCGCCATCGTGATCTACGGCGGCATCATGAACCCGGCGTCGGTGCTGATGTGGGCCGGGGCGGAAAGCCTCACCTGGAAAACGCTGCTGACGTACTACGTCACCGGCTTCCCGGTGGACTGCGTCCACGCCGCGGCCACGGTGTTCTTCCTGTGGATCGCCGCGGAGCCTATGCTGGAGAAGCTGGACCGCATCAAGGAAAAATACGGCCTGCTGCTGTGAGGGCTGCCGGGGGGTTGCAATTTCCGGAAAAGTGTGGTATACTGATCTACCAACCAAAAGAGAGGAGGTCCGCCATGGAAAAGCGGGGTATCAAGATCGCGGCCCAGAACCGCAAGGCCCACCACGACTATTTCGTGGAGGACCGATACGAGGCGGGCATCGAGCTGGCCGGAACGGAGGTCAAGTCCATCCGGCAGGGCCGGGTGAACCTGAAGGATTCCTACTGCGTGGCCAAGGACGGCGAGATCTACGCCCACAGCATGCACATCTCCCCCTATGAGCAGGGCAACATCTTCAACAAGGACCCGGACCGGCCCAAGCGGCTGCTGATGCACAAGCGGGAGATCCGCAAGCTCCACGACCTGCAGAAGCAGGACGGCTATGCCCTGATCCCCCTGAGCCTGTATTTCAAGGACAGCCGGGTAAAGGTGGAGCTGGGCCTGTGCAAGGGCAAAAAGACCTATGACAAGCGGGACGCCATCGCCAGGCGCGACGCCAAGCGCGAAATGGAGCGGGCCGTCCGCGAGAAAAACCGGTAAAAAAGGAGCGTATCCATGAGCAATCCCATTGTTACCATCGAAATGGAGAACGGCAAGAAAATCACCGCTGAGCTGTATCCCGATATTGCACCGCAGTCTGTGCGGAATTTCATCTCCCTGGCCAACTCCGGCTTCTATAACGGGCTGATTTTCCACCGCTGCATCTACGGCTTCATGATCCAGGGCGGCTGCCCCGACGGCACCGGCATGGGCGGCCCCGGCTACTGCATCAAGGGCGAGTTCGCCGCCAACGGCGTGCCCAACGACCTGCGCCACACCCGGGGCGTTCTCAGCATGGCCCGGGCCCAGGCTATGGACTCCGCCGGCAGCCAGTTCTTCATCATGCACAAGGACGCGCCCCATCTGGACGGGCAGTACGCCGCCTTCGGCATGGTCATCGACGGCATGGACGTGGTGGACGAGATCGTCTCCCAGCCCAGAAACATGATCACCAACAAGCCCAAGAAGCCCCAGGTGATGAAGTCCGTCACCGTGGACACCCAGGGCGTGGAGTACCCGGAGCCTGACAAGCTGCCGGACCCCTTCCACAAGTAAAAATGTTTTCAAGGTATCCGGGCCGGTTTCCCGGCCCGGACGCCTCCTATCCCATATACGGGGCTGTACCGGTTTCGACGGGGGTGTGGAGGCAGGATAAGCGGGCGGCGGCGCCTGACCGCCTTAAAACGGGCAACTTTAAAATTAACTGACAACAATCGTATTGCTGTCGCTGCCTAACTAAAGGCAGCCGTCTGAACCGGAGAGGCCACAGGCCGGGGAAGGCGTCGTTGATGTGGCGGACGTGCGGCGGGTAAGAGTTGCCCCGCCCATGCATCATGACTCTACTGAACTGTGCAGTCTGGCCAGTGCCTGCCCAGGGAGGGAATGCTGAAACTGTCCTGCGCCCGGAGAAGGTCCTGTCAAAGTGCTTTCGGACAGGGGTTCGACTCCCCTCAGCTCCACCATCAAGAGGGTACGAAAAAGATGTATCCCGCAAAAAGCCCGATTTTATCGGGCTTTTTTGCTGCCCAAAAGCCGTTTTTCGGAGCTTCAAAATCGTAGATGAAAAATCGACGTTTTCCCTTTGAGGATAGATACGAACCCAAGTAACAACAGAATACAGGACAAGGACGGCAGATAGTTTATGATACTACCTGCCGATTTTTGTTGCCCTCGGAGCCAATCGTTTTGCCAAGAAACGGTTGGCTCTTTTTTATTTCACAGAAAAGGAGCAAGACAATGATCTTTTCAGATTCACCCCAGCAAAGAGCATTAGAACGGATGATGACAGCCGTCCCAAGATTCCTCCCCCAAGGAGGCGGCACAATGGTGCGTCACTATTTTGCGTACACAGCAGAAATGTGCGACTGCAGGTACTGCCTGTATTACTGCAGAAAATGCACAGCCGATAGCTGTCCCTGCATTGAGGAACGAATCCTTGCCGGAGCCGCAGGCCGATCCGAGGTCATGTCCGAAACCATGAAGGACATCCACAACGCCGCCTTTCGCAGACGGCTCAATCAATTCATCAGAGAAAGCGAGGAACTACCTATGAACTTCAGAAACGAAAAACACCGCTTGGCTTTCGACGAGGCCGTCCGCAAACTCAACAAGAAGAACTTCGCACTGATGGCAGCAATCTATCTGCTGACTGCTGAACACAGGCTGTGGATGCAAATCAAACGCTTCGTCGAGAGAAATGAGATCAAGTTCGACAGCTTCAAGCCAAGGGACAGCAGCGAGAACGGGTATGCCCTCATCTGCTGCGCCAAGGATCTCTACCTCGGGACAAAGCACATCACGATCAGCGACCTTGCCGATACAGAGCTGGTCGCACCCAGGATGTTCGCACTCATTTGCAACGCAATGGCAATTCGAAGATTCGGTTTGGGCACCATTTAGTATAAGTATAAGGAAAGGAATGCACAGAAATGATCAAAATCAGAATCAGAAACGCCGGTCATGAAATCGACGTTCAGTTTCCCATCAGCGAAAACAAACTGTACGCAAAGCTTGCTGAGATCCACGCCATTGAGGGCAAGGATGCCCCGCAGTTAGCATTCGTGACAGAGGTCTACTGGCCGGAGGAACTCTCCATGCTGAAAGACCGCTTCGCCAATCTGGACGAGCTGAACTACCTCGCCAGGAGGATGGAGAGCTTCGACTACCACGAATACGATCAGTTCCTTATCGGCATCACCAAGCTGGAAAACCCCACCGAGAAGGATCTCATCAATCTGACCTTCAACCTCGACCACTTCACGCTGTGCAAAGATGTCAGCAACTATGGAAAGATCGGCAGAGAGTATGTGATGAATACGGAAGGCGCCGTTCCTGCCCATGACGAGGATGATCCGAAATACGCTGCCATCGGCAAGGATCTCATCGACCGAGGGCTGGCGCAGATCACCGAAAAAGGTCTGCTCATCTACAATCCCTTCGACGAGCTGACCGAAGTATACGACGGTCAGACCTTCCCCGAATACTACTACGAAAACAGCCTTGCCAGCGCGGAGGTCAGCTACAACGGCCGCACCGAACTGCTTCTGCTCCCCGGAGAAGAAATCGCAATCAAGAAGGCTCTTACCAGGCTCGGCGCTCCTTCCGACAGCGACTGTGATATCAAGTTCTGTCTCAGTCAGGGAGAGGATGACGCCTGGGAGGAACACATCGAAAGCATCATCCGCAGTGAAAGGCTGTATGAGGCAAACAAAATGCTCCGCTCGCTTGACACCGGCGACATGGATTGGGGCAAGCTGACGGCCGCCGTAGAGCTCACCGATGTAAAGACCGCCGCCAACATTGCTGTCATTGCACAGCACCTCGGAGAGTTCGGCTTTCTCCCCGACGCAAAGAGCGAATCCGACGTCGGTCACTTCCTCGTAGATAATGTGGACGAGTATGCGATGAACATCGAAATGGAGGAATACTTCGATTTCTCCGGTTTCGGAGAATATTTCGCCGAGGAACACGACGGACAGTTTGTGAACGGCGGCTTCGTCTATTTCGACAGCGACAGATCCCTCGATGAGTTTCTCGAAGAACTCGAGTCCGAGGACGAGGGCATGGATATGGGAGGTATGTGAGCATGAAAATCAATGCAGTCATCGAAAGCAAGGACGGCGGCACACTCGTGCTGGACTTCCCCCGCAGCATCTACGATGTGTACGAGAAACTCCAGTCAGTAGGTATCAGACAGTCCCCGCATCAGGTCACCCTTTCCGATGAGGATGGTGATGACGTGCGCGTCAAACTGTATTCCGATGACGAGATCGGTAAGCACCTCCTCTTGACGCTCAACGAGCGGAACTCGTTGGCAGACGCCAATATGCTGGCATTTATGGTAGACAACGCCAAGCCCGACTTCCGCTCCAAGCTGGAACAGAATCTGCTTCATGATCAGTACGGCTCCATGCAGGAGGTCACAGACGCCATCAAGCAGATGCTCTATGAATCCGGGCCGGTCAAGGCGGTGTTCTACTGTCCCCTCGTTGGCGAGGTGACCGATGATGAAGGTTTCAGCTCTCCTGTCGACGGGCGTTTCCTCAAGAGCTATGCGTGGGCAGTCGAGAAAGCCTTGGAAGCCGATACTGCCGATGATGAAATGGACATGGCTGATTTTTTCGACGAGGATGACGGCGTTAAGGCAAAGCTCGTGTCCGCCAAATGGGGCGTGGAAACCTACCGCGGAAGGCTCTTTGGCAGGATTGAGTGCAGCCTCAAGGACGAACTCACCGATGCCGAAACCGAAATCCTCACCGACTGGATCAGCGGACAAAATTCGGACGGTTACGGAGAGCACTTCGAGCAGCAGCCGATTGATACTGAGGACGGCGATCTGTACGTCTCCTTCTGGAACAGCGGCGACAACTATTCCATCATGACTCGTGACGAGTTGGATGAGTATATAGATAATCAGGGCATGACGATGGGAGGAATGTGATATATGGCTGTGCTCTTTTCGGCGGTAACGCTTACCGCAGACAATAACCAGGTAGAGTTTCTCGCTGCCGGTATTCCGAGAGACTCCGACGATCTCGAGGGCTGGACTGCCTATGAGAACTTCATGGATGAGCTGGATTCCGAACAGGAAGTCAGCGTCCATGTGGAAGCCTACCTCTATGGTGAAGGTGAAACCTTCAAGGCAAGGTCTGAAGTTCCACCTCTATGGCACTTCCTACAGCGGCATCCCCGTGGATGAGTATGCTGTGACTGATTCCAGCGGTGTTGCGTCCTTCAATGACATTCTGATCGGCACCGGCTATACGCTCGAGGAAGTGGATACTCCGATCCGTTATGTTGTCCCCGATAAGCAGACCGCAGCCATCGAGTGGAACAAGGTCACGAACAAGAGCTTCGATAACGTGCTCAAGAAATGGAATCTGACCGTTACCAAGCAGGACGTCGAAACCGGCTCTGCTCAGGGCGATGCTTCGCTGGCTGGTGCCAAGTACGGCATCTATAATGGCGACGAGCTGATCGACACCTACGTCACCGACGCAGATGGCAAGTTCACCACTAAGTATTATGTCTGCGGCACCAATTGGTCGATCAAGGAGCTGGACAGCAGCGAGGGCTACCTCGTTACTCCCGGCAACGAAAAGATCGGTGTTGATCCCAAGAACTATACCGCAGAGTACAACAGCGAAGCCATGAAGCAGGACGAGCAGGTCAAGAAAGGCAATATCGCCATCATCAAGCACACCGATGACGGCCAGACGCAGATCGAGACCCCCGAGGAAGGCGCAGAGTTTGCCGTCTATCTCAAGAGTGCAGGCTCTTATGACAATGCCAAGGACTCCGAGCGTGATTACCTGGTCTGCGACGAGAACGGCTTTGCTCAGACGAAGGATCTGCCCTACGGCAGATACACCGTCCAGCAGATCAAGGGCTGGGAAGGCCGCGAGTTGCTGAAGCCTTTCGATGTGTTCGTAAGCGAGGATGGAGAAACTTACCGTTATTTGATCAACAATGCGGAGTTCTTCTCCTATGTGAAGGTAGTCAAGATCGACAGCACCACCGGCAAGACCATTCCGGCTTCCGGCATCGGTTTCCACATCTATGATCCCTCTGGCAATCAGATTCAGATGACATTCACGTATCCGACTGTCACCACCATCGACACCTTCTACACGGACGGCGACGGCATGCTGATCACGCCCGAGAAACTGGAATACGGCAAGGGCTATTCGCTGGTTGAGGTATCGGCTCCCTATGGCTACGTCCTCAACAGCGATCCCGTGTATTTCGACATCACCGAAGATAACTCCACCGAGGAAAACGCCGTAACTGTGGTGATCGTCGAGAAAGAAAACGCGCCCCAGATGGGCGTCATCAATGTGGAGAAGACCGGCGAGTATCTCGCTTCCGTCGTGGACACCAAGGACAGCAAGCGTTTGGTTTATGCTGTCGGCGGTCTGGCCGGTGCTGAGTACACCGTGACCGCAGCGGAGGATATCTACACGCCGGACGGTACTCTCAGATACGGCAAGGATGAGGTCGTCGCAACACTTGTTACCAAGAAAGACGGCAAAGCCGTGACCGAGCCACTGTTCCTGGGCAGATACCATGTCGTTGAGACGAAAGCTCCCTATGGCATGATCCTCAATCCCACCGTTCAGACTGTGGAGTTGACCTACGCAGGCCAGGAGGTGGAGATCACAGAAACCTCCACCGGCTTCTACAACGAGCGTCAGAAGATCGAGATCGACTTGAATAAGGTAATGGAGCAGAACGAGGTCTTCGGCGTTGGCAACAACGGCGAAATCACCTCCGTCAACTTCGGCCTGTTTGCTACAGAGGAAATCGTTGCGGCAGATGGCAGCAGTATCCCCGCTGGCTGGGTGCTCGAAGTCGTTGAGTGCGACGAGAACGGCTATGCAGCCTTCAGCACCGACCTTCCCGTTGGTGCAAAAACCTACGTCAAGGAAATCAGCACCGATAAGCACTATGTCCTGTCCGATAAGGAATACCCCGTGGTATTCGAGTACGCAGGACAGGAAGTTGCTGCTGTCCACATCACCGTGAACGACGGCAATGAAATCCCCAACGAGCTGATCTATGGCACGATTAAGGGCTATAAGGTCAACCGTGAAACCGGCGATAAGATCTCCGGTGCTCTGTTCGGACTCTTCCGTGCGGATGAAACCGGTTTCACAGAGGCAAACACTCTGCTGACTGCTGAATCCGGCGAGGATGGCGTCTTCACCTTTGAGAATGTGGTGTACGGCAGCTATACCGTGCGCGAGCTGCGTCCTGCGGCCGGCTATCTCGAAAACGAGACAGTCTACGCCGTGACTGTGGATGAAGACGGCGACGTAGTTGAGATCACCGTGGTAAACGATCTGATCCCCGAAATCAGTACGACCGCCACCGTTGATGATGAGAAAGAAGTATGTGCCACCGAGGTCTTCACGCTCACCGATACGGTCGAGTACAAGCACCTTGTCCCCGGCAAGGAGTATACCGTCAAGGGCATCCTCATGGATAAGGCGACCGGCGAACCGTTCCTCCAGAACGGAGAGCAGATCACTTCCGAGGTGACCTTCGTTCCCGAAGCTACTTCCGGCAGCGTGGAGGTGCTGTTCACCTTCGACGCCAAGCTCATCAAGACGGACACGAACATTGTCGTGTTCGAGAGCCTCTACCGCGACAGCAAGGAGCTGACCGTGCATGCGGATATCGAGGATGAAGGCCAGTCTGTGAAGGTATATGTCCCCGAGATCAAGACCACTGCCTCCATCGACGGCAAGAAGGAGGTCACCACCGCTGGCAAGGTGACGATTGAGGATGTGGTGTCCTACACCAACCTCATCCCCGGCACTGAGTACACCATCCGCGGAACTTTGATGAACAAGGCAACCGGCGAAGTCTTTACCGTGAACGGCGAGACGATCACTGCAGAGGTCAAGTTCACACCCGAAAGCAGGAATGGCGAGGTCAAGGTGACGTTCACTTTCGACGCTCACGATCTTACCACCAGCACTAAGGTAGTCGTATTCGAGAGCCTGTATCGTGATGATGTGGAGATTACCACGCATAAGGACATTGAGGACAAGGATCAGACCGTGACGATCACTCCTCCGCCCGACGTGCCTCAGACCGGCGACAACAGCAATCTCGGCGTGTGGATTGGGCTCGGCGGCATCGCCCTCGGCGGCGCCATCGCTTGTGTCATCATGTATTTCAAGAAGAAGAAAGATGACGGCGAGAAGTAAGAGGATTCGCAATGATGAAAAAGGTGTATATCTGCGCTCCGTTAGGCGGGGATATCCAAGGTAATCTCGAAAAAGCAAAGAGATACACTGAATACGCACTGAAGTGCGGCACTGCTCCGGTGGTGCCGCACTTCTATGCCCTCTGCCTAAACGATGATATCCCGAGCGAGCGTGAAATCGGGCTTTCCGCAGGAATGAGCCTGCTGTGGTTCTGCGATGAGCTGTGGATCTTCGGCGACGAAATCACCGAAGGGATGCGGCGTGAAATCGATTTCTGCAAAAATCTCAATATCAAAACCCGCGCTGTGAAAGACAGCGACATCAAAAAAGTATTAGGAGGATAATGCACATGAAAAAGAAATCTCTTCGGATCATTCTTTCCCTCGCGCTGTGCGTGATGGTCATGACCACGTTCAGCGTGACTGCGTTTGCGGCCGGCGATGTTTCCGGTGCCATCGAGAGCACCTGGAACGCCGCGAAGTCGCAGGTGCAGACCGTCGTCAACAACGTGGTTTTCCCCGTGATCGACATGATCCTTGCCATCCTGTTCTTTGTCAAGGTCGGCACCTCGTATTTCGAGTACAGAAAACACGGTCAGTTTGAGTTCGCTGCGCCCTGCATTCTGTTCGCCTGCCTCATCTTCACTCTGACCGCGCCTCTGTATATCTGGACGATCCTGTAAGTCAGAGCGATGACCTTCTACGAACAGGAACTCAAAAAGCTGTTCGGCGGCAGCAACGTCATCCGTGACGCGAAGTACAGCGGCAAAACGCTCCTCGGTAGAATTGATGATGAACTGCGGGTAAAACTGCAGTTCGTCTATACCGGGACGAGAGATCACTACAATGCACTGCGGCTGAAAATCATTAACCGCACGGATGGTGAAGTTGACGCCGAAACCTTCAAATTCAGCGATATTCTCGGTGGCAATCCTGCGTATCAGAACAACCCGTTTGCGAGGGAAATCCACATTTGGGAGAACAACGGGAAAGCCGATTGGTACGGCTACCATCCTTCTCCCGCAGCCTATCAGAAGATCGCCGATACCGTGAACGATTATATTTCCATGTACCAGGAGGAAGACATGGGAATGACCTTATAACCCCTCTGGAAAGGACGGTGAAAACCTATGTTTGACTGGCTTGGAGATATATTCTCCGGCATCGGCAATGCCATTGGAGATACCATTGAGTATCTCGGCACACAGATTGCCAACACCATCTTTGACGCCATCCTCCAATGGTTCTATGAGATCATCTACGGCGCCGTTGCTGACTTCTTTACCATGATGGGCAACATGGGCGCTGAAATCTTTGACTTGTCCTGGGTGCAGGCCACAATCAGGCTTTTCACGCTGTTTGGATGGTCGCTGTTTGTGGCCGGTACGGTTGTAGCCATCTTCGATGTTGCGATAGAGTATCAGAACGGCAGAGCCAACATCAAAACCACAAGCATCAATATCCTTAAGGGCTTCTTTGCCTGCAGTTTGATCGGCGTGGTTCCTGTGGAACTGTACAAATTCTGCATCAGTCTGCAAAACACCTTTGCACATGATCTGACAAGCATGGTAGCTGGCGGTCAAAGCCTGGATCTTGCAGGGCAAAGCACATCCGTCTTGGAAGGAAGCTTTGCCGTGTCAACCCAAGTGACTTTCGGACTTCTCAACCTTCTGTGTCTGATTGCCTTTGCCTACTGCGTGATCAAAATCTTCTTCCAGAATATCAAGCGCGGCGGCATTCTGCTCGTGCAAATGGCAGTTGGTAGTCTGTATATGTTCAGCGTCCCCCGTGGATACACCGACGGCTTCAATCAGTGGTGCAAGCAGGTTGCGGCAATCTGTCTGACTGCGTTCATGCAGACAACGCTGCTGTTCCTCGGTTTGCTCACTTTCCCGGATCACATGCTCCTTGGCCTCGGCATCATGCTTGCCGCCAATGAGGTGCCTCGGATTGCCCAGCACCCTGGACTTCAAAAAGGCAACTACCGAAAAATCAAGGGTTTGTCGGCGCTCTTCACCAGTATCAAAAGAAAATACATAACGGATAAAAGCCACAGAAAAGCAACTATTCATAATGCACAACATAATTTAAGGCGGCTACCAAAAACGATAGCCGCCTTATAGATTGATGATTCAGTTATCTGCTATATTTTTTTCTTCTGCTGACAACCGTTGTGCCAATGGCTGCACCGCCGCTGATGAACAACAGGGCAATCCACAGTGCAAGGTTGCTTGTATCGCCGGTCTGCGGACTCTTATCGGATGTTCCCGGCTTGGTGTCAGCAGGCTTTTTCTCAAGAGCTGCAATCGCATCTTCGATAGCCTTTGCCATCTTGTCTACTTCAGATTGCTCCGTAATATTTTTACCACGGACAACAGCTTTGACGGCAGCTTCCACGGCAGTGAAGTCCTTGTAGTTGTCTTTGTTCAGTGCATTTGCCTTGGCAATGGCTTCGTCGACCTTAGTGTAGTCGGCAGGTAAATAAGTCATTGCAATGGTCTGCGTATGAGTTGCTGTATCAGCCGTAATCGTAATATTGAGATTGAAAACCTCGCAATTATCTGCGCTGACTTCGACAGTATAAGTACCCGCTTCCAAATCGGCAGGGTTTGCTACTGCCTGACCGTTCACTTTAATGACTACATTCGACAACACAGCAGGTGTTACAACAAAAGAAACCGCATATTTCGGTGCAGGCAAAAGGGGTGTTCCATTAGAATTAAATCGATAATTGCCACCAGCAGCAGTGATTTCATTAAAGAAATCTTCCGTTTTCATAAAGTCAAGGGTCTTTTCTGTTCCAGCATCCTGATACTTAAAGCAAGCCGGGACATTTTCCGTTTGCACGAAATAATTGTTTTCAAAAACAGGTGTATCAGAAGAAACACCGCCTGCAATACCGCCCAAACGCTTATAAGGTGTAGTGGCAGTATATTGAGATAAATCCATTTCACCAGCGAAATAGCAATGTCTGATTTCTGTACCTGCACCAACTGTGCCTGCAATGCCGCCGAAATTCGTAGTGCCATGGCCAAGAGGAACCATTTTCCCGGTGGAATAACAATTGATAATCTTTGAGTCTTGATACAACTGCCCAACAATTCCGCCGGTATGGGGTGTCCAAGAGGTCATATCGCCTGTATTGGCGCAATACTGTACGGTACTGTTGTCAGCAACACCTACGATACCGCCCATCTGCAAAGAGGTAGTATCCGTCGTTACTGAAAAATTCCCCTTGTTTTGGCAGTGTTCAATCGTGCTATTTATCGCATATCCGCACAAAGCCGCAGGGCCGTTGATATATTTGTCCGTATCCGTGAACGATACATCCGAAACGCAGTCAGAAATTTTGCTGTTTTCTGCAACGCCCGCAACTGTTCCAAAAAAGACATACCCTGAATTGGACACATCCAGCTTGCCTTGAATTGTCAAACCAGAAATTTCAGCGCCGTAAGCCACGCTGAAAAATCCGAAAACCGGATACTCTGCCTTTCCGTAGTTCTTAGAAAAATCCAAATTGGAAATCGTATGCCCGTTTCCATAAAATTTGCCGCTGAAGTAGTGCAGCAGATTTCCGTCGCCGTCAAAGACGCTGCCAATCGGTTTCCACGCAACACCTGTTAAATCCAAATCCGCATCAAGAGATACAACCGCATCTGTTTTATCGTCATATTCGCCATTGTCCACAGCTTTTGCAAATTGCAAAAGCTCATCTACTGTTGTGATTGAGGTTTTGTTGCTTTGCTCGTTCTCTTCTGCAAACGCTGTCATCGGAACAAGTGCCATCACAAGGCACAACGCAAGCAGAAGGCTTAGAAGTTTCTTCTTCATTTTTATTCCTCCAAAATAATTCTATCCGCTATTTTCTTCCTCCGACAGCGGACACGCCGGAGAAGATAGAAGGTTTAACCGGAAAAGATCGATTTGCCGGTCGTGGTTAGGACTTTAATATCAAACCACCATCCTTCCGGCAAACGCAAAAAGCCGAAGCCAAGGCATAATGCGCCCTGTCTCCGACAACTGGTTCGTTATAAATTGTATGAAATAAGACTTGACACGCTGAAAAAACGGCGCTATGCTCCTGCCGAGCCGAGCCGAGCCGAGCCGACAATGATTGTCGCATTTCCGTTCGCCATAGTCAAGTCCTCCTTACTCATAATATACCTAATAATTATATCAGATTTTCTGCGGAAAAACAAGCGGTTTTTGTAAAAAGTCATTTTTGTTTTGAAAAGTGCTGGACTTGCGGCACGGACTGTGGTATGGTGTTTGGCTTGGAAAGGGGTGAAAACCGTGAACACACTTGAAAATCTGTATTACGGCAACATTGATCCGCACGAACACACCGTATCAAACGGCACGGACAAAGGCGAATTGCTTGAAACCGTTGTGCGGCTTGAAACGGAACTCAGAGCCACACTCACAGAACAGCAAAAGGTTCTGCTTGAACAGTTTGAAAAAGCGGATGCAGAAATTTCTGACAGGCACGAACTGCAGGCATTCACAATCGGATTTCGATTGGCGGCTCGACTGATGATGGATGTGTACGAGCCGACACCGGAATTAGAACCGTAACAAAGTAAAACAATCGGAAACGGGATCAAACGATCCTGTTTCTGTTTCGAAAATATATACCGCAACAGGCAGAGGATATCACCGTCCTTTGCCTGTTTTCTTTTTGCGAGTAATCCCCTCGCAGATATTTGAACATCCTGTAAATTCTTTGTTATTCAGGCGCTCAACCGCATAAGTTTTTGCCATGAAAAGTGAGGGGATAAAATTTTCGGTTGTAACCACTGCGTTTTTTCGGCTGAAAAAAGTGAGGGGATAAATTTTCAGCGCATAGCCGGGTGTAGTTTTTCCTTTGGACAAGTGAAAAGATTTTGGTTGTAGCCCATAGGATTTTTTCCTTTGGAAAGTGTAGGAATAAAAATTTTGGTTGTACCCTATCCACTTTTTTGCCATGAAAAGTAGAGGGCAAAATTACATAACCGTTTGAAAGGAGTTGGTGCAGATATGATTGCAGCCAAACAAAAAGAAAATATCAAGGAGGAAAAAGTGACAGAAAAATTTTCAATCATCTCAAACCGCATAAGCGACTACCGATTAAAGCCGAGAGATTACGCCGTCTACTGCTGCCTTGTAAAGCACAGCGATAAAAACGGTGTCTGCTTTCCGTCACGGCGGCTGATCGCTGAGGAATGTTGTATTGATAAAAAGACAGTGGATGCAGCGATTATAAGTCTTGAAAAAGCGGGACTTGTGAAAAAGAAAAAGCGCCGCAGACAGGACGGTTCAAACACAAGCAATGCTTACACGGTCAAGTTGTTTCGGTAGTGTAATTTTTTCGTACAGGGTGGTGTAAGAAACGGTATCGCAGAACTATACCCATAGAACTAAACCCACTGAGTATATATTACAGCAGAAAAAGAAATAAGACAGCAGACTCTCCCTTCTGCCGAAACGGTCGCAAAAAATGCCCTGTACGCCGAGCAAGCGGAAAATAGAGCAAACACCCGACCGAGCCGCACAAAGGTGAAATACGGCGCTGTAAACGGCGTGTGCGCCCCTTTTTTCTTTTCTGCCGTAGTAACAGACAGAATACCGCAGGGTGACGCCTTTGTACTCTCCCTTTGGGGAGAGTGCGAGCATCGCAGACGGCTGGTCGCCGGCAAAGCCGACCCCTGCCGCTGCTGCTCGGCGGGCAGAAGCCCTGCACCCACTTTTAGAAACGGAGTACGATATGAAAAACAAAAAACTAAGCATCCGCATCAGCGAACAAGACCTCGCTGCCATCCACCGAAAAGCAAACACGGCAAATCTGTCCATTACGGACTATGTTACACGCTCCTGCCTTAACAAACAAATCGTTGTGGTGGATGGGCTTGAAAATATTATCCGAGAGCAAAAGGCAATCGGCAAAAACCTAAACCGACTCACACTGCTTTGCAATATGGGCAGAGTGTCGGTTGCCGATCTGTCCGAAGTAAAAAACGAATACGCAAGGCTTAACGAATTTCTTTGTTCTCTGCTTGACAGAAGGCGGTGGCAGTAATGGCAACGGTAAATTTAATACAGAGTAAGCGTTCCCAATCGAAAGCCGGACTTAAATTTATTCTTTCCTACTGTAAGCGCGACAGCAAAACCGTGTGCGGCGATAAAAAACTGATCGGCGGTGTGAACTGCGTTGCCGAAAGCGCATACCACGAAATGCTGTCAACCAAAATGCGGTACGGGAAAACGGACGGCAGAATGTTTTATCATCTGGTGCAGTCCTTCTCGCCGGAGGAAAACATTACTCCCGAAACCGCACACGAAATTGCTTTGAAGTTTGCGGAACGGGAATTCCCCGAATATGAAGTCTTGGTGGCTACCCATACCGACAAGGCGCATATCCATTCGCATTTTATTATTAACAGTGTAAGCTGTGAGAACAGATATAAGCTCCGTCCGCCTAAAGATTTTATAGAGCAGCTGCGGAACGCCTCGGACAAGCTGTGTACGGAGTACGGGCTGTCGGTTTTAAGACCGAGCATAAAACAGGAAAAAGTACAGCAAATGTCCTCAAAAGAATACCGCTCGGCAGTGCGGGGCGAGAGTTATAAAATGCGGCTTGCGGCGGCGATAGACGACGCAATGGCGGCAGCTCGGTCAAAGCAGGATTTTATTCGGCTGATGGAAGCCGAGGGCTACGGTGTGGTGTGGACGGACGAAAGAAAATATATCACCTTTATCACGCAGGACGGAAAGCGATGCCGCGACCGCAGCCTGCACGAAGAAAAATATCTTAAGGAGAATATGGAATATGAATTCGGAATACGGGAGATTATCCTCGGAGGAACTGAAAGCGAGAGCGCGGCAGAGTATGCAGAGAGCCGCCGAAGCGAAGCCCTGCGTAACAGTGACCGAGCCGAACTGGAAAGGAATGCTCGATACGCAGAAGGCGCAGATAGAACTTCTCTCACGGCTGATGAACGCAACCGAAACGCTGACGACCAAAGAGGAACTGACGGAGTATATGAACAAGCAGCTGAATATTCTGACCGAGAACAACGCACAGTGCCAAGCGGCGGTGACGGAATTTCAGAACAAAATGAGGAAATCGGCAACGGAATTTACCGACTCGATGAAAACGGTCGTGTCGGATACCGAGAAACGGGTTGGGAGGATCAGCGATTATTATTCGAACAATCTCTCCATGCTGACGGATACGGCGGAGAAGTATTTGAGCCGGATATTTTGGATCACGGTTATTCCTTCGGCGATAACGGCACTGTATTATCTGACGCTGCTTATCTTGCGGCTGATATAACAGGCATCATTGACGATGACGCTCCCGTTGAGGATTGCACCACAAGGCATTTCCCCTCAGAGCATAAAAAGAAAAATTCCGGTCCCGTTATGGGCGGAATGTAAAATGTCAAACAGCCTTACGGCGGAAAGGAATCTATGGAGAATAAAACTTTTGATAAAGCAGCGCTTATGCTGAACGAGCCGGAAAAGATTCGGGTATACCGTTTCGGAAACACGGTGTATAAGGTCGGCAACTTCTTTGCAAAAAAGAACACGGAAACGATGAAAGAAATTCTTGAGCGCACCATACGCAGAGAGGCAAAATCACAGGTAAAAAACTAAATCCGAAGTTTTTGCGGTTTCACCGTATTGCCGCTGGATATTTGAAAAGAGGTGCGGTATAATGCTTGGCGATACGGTGAAGCTGCTGCCGACGGAAAGGAGTCAGAAATGAAAGAGCAGCAGGAATATCGTGCGGGAATCTACACCCGCATCTCTGCCGATGACGGTGTCACCGACAGGGAAAGCAACAGTATCACAACGCAAAAACAAATATTGACCCGATACGCAAATGAGCATGGCTTCCGAGTGGTGGAGTATTATGCCGATGACGGATACTCAGGCACCAACTTCAACCGACCGGAGTTCAAGCGGATGATGGGCGATATTGAAATGGGAAAGATCAACTTGGTGCTGACCAAGGATCTGAGCCGCCTCGGCAGAAATCACATTCTCACCGGACAGTATACCGACATTATTTTTCCGCAGTACGATGTCAGGTATATCGCTGTCGGGGACGGCGTGGACACGCTGTACGACGATAACGATATCGCCCCGTTCAAAAATGTGCTGAACGAGATGTACGCCCGTGACATATCCAAAAAACAGCGTGCGTCTATGGCGAACCGCCGTGCCAACGGCTTGTTCACCGGCAATTTACCGCCCTACGGATATCTCATCGACCCCGAAAAGAAACACCGCTTTATTGTCGATGAAACGGCAGCAAAGGTCGTGCGGCACATATTCGACCTTGCCTTACAGGGCTACGGCGGCAGAGCGATTGGAACAATGCTGCAACACGAAAAGGTGTTGCGTCCCTCCTATCACTATGCTGAGGTCGGTCTTAAATGCGGAACGCTTCCGGCAGAAAAATATATCTGGCATGAGCAGACCATCCGCAAAATGCTGCACGATCCCACCTACACCGGAGCTATGGTCGGGAACAAACGACCGACCGTGTCCTTCCAACTGAAAAAGCGAGTCAAAAGCTCGCCGGATGAGTTGGTGATCATCGAGGATATGCATGAGCCTATTATCAGCAAAGAGGACTTTGAAACGGTACAGCGTATGCTTGAAAAGCGGCACAAGGAGGTCGACCTCGTCCCCAAGGGCGTTCTCAACGGTGTGCTGAAATGCGCCGAGTGCGGAAAAACGATGTCCCGCAACAGTAAGAAAAACGGAAAAGACCGTGAGTTTTACTGCTGCCGCACCTACCGAGATCATGGGAAAGCCTACTGCACACATCACTTCCTGTCAAGCATAGACGCACAGAAAATGGTGCTTGCAAGCATTCGTGAAAAGGCGCGGCTTGCCCTCAAGAATGACGGAAAACTACTGCAGGAGCTATGTACGATGGCAGTGGACGAGCTGACCTCCGATCGCAAAACGCTGATGAAGCAGGTGGAAAATGCCAAAGCGCGGCTTGCGGAAATCGACATTATTATCTCCAACATCTATGAGGACAAAGCACTCGGTCGCATTCCCGAACACCGCTACCTTGCCATGACCGAGAAATACGATGCCGAATCGGAAAAATTACAGAGTGAGGTCGAAGAAATCGAAAATCATTTCTCCGCCGTAGATAAGCAGCAGATCAACACGGAAATGTTTATTGCTATCATTCGCAAGTACAAGGACATCAAGAAGCTCACTCCGCAGATCGTCAGCGATTTGATCGATAAAATCGTGGTCGGAGAACGGCAGAACATAGACGGCGTATGGGTTCAGCAATTTGATATTTATTATCGTTTCGTCGGTCTGATATGACCGACATTAAAAAAGTGCCTTTCCGAAGTCCTCAGCAGTTCGGGCTTGACAGCTCTGTGCGTGTCAACATGATGAGCGTTGTCCATGCCACGACAACCGCAGTCAACCTGACCCGCAGCGTTGCACGAGCCACGGGTAAATAACAGGAGGAGCCAGTATGACACAATATCTGTACCCGCAAAACCTGAAAGCCACGGCCAATCTGTGGCTTTGGGGCCTGCGGGATTTTTGCATTCTCGGCATTGCGGCGCTGCTGTCCATTGTGACCTTGGTGCAGCTCGGATTCTTTCTTCCGGCAGCAGCAACGCTGTGCTTCGGATTTCTGACTATCCGCATGGATGATACCACTGTGTTGGATTTTATCAAATACGCCGTGCGGTACTTTATCAGCACACAACAGTATTACGAATGGAGGTGAACCCATGGCAGAAAAACAGCAGAAAAAGAAAAAGGGCCGCTCGGTGCAGGAGCTTCTCGGCATCCGAACCTTTACCAAGTACGGCCTTGCAGTGGGCAAATATGAGCTGCTCTTTTATCTCGTAGCGCCCACCAATATTTCGGTGCTTTCTCATACGAATATCGAGATCAAGATCCGCCATCTGATGATGGTGCTCTCGGCCATTCCGGACATTGAGATCACCTGCACCGACTCCTCGGAATGCTTTGACGATAACAAGGCGTACCTGACCGGCAGGCTGGCCGAGGAACACGATCCCAAGGTGCGGAAGATCATCAAAAAGGATATCGATCATCTGGACCACATTCAGATGGAGATGGCCACAGCCCGGCAGTTTCTGTTCATGGCCCGGCTGAAAAACACAAAGGACAAGCAGGTTTTCGATGCCGCCAACCGGATCGAGAAAACCATTTCCGAGCAGGGCTTTGAGGTGCATCGTATGAAAAAGCCGGAGATCAAGCGCTTTCTCGCACTGTATTTCGAGGCCAGTATGAACGGCGAAGCCATGCCGGACGCAGACGGTGAGCAGTTCTATGAGGTGGATGAGGATGACGAGGAAGATCGCACTTAGCGTTCTGTGCCTACTGCTGGCTGTACTTTCCCTGTTCTCCGGCTGGAAGATCTACAGCGAGCTTTCCGCCCGGCAGAAAGAAAAAGATGAGTTTTCCGCTCTCGCAGCCTTGGTAGAGCCACCGGCCACAGAGCCTTCTGCAGCAGTTGTGCCGGAAGAAGCCACTACCCCAGAGAAAAGCACGGAACCGGCAGCGGAGCTGCGTGACCTGACGGAGCTGTTTGCACAAAACCCGGACTGCATCGGCTGGCTGTGTGTTCCCGGAACCCAGATCGACTATCCGGTCATGTTCACGCCGGAGGAACCCCAGCGGTACCTGCGCCGGAGCTTTTATGGCGCATACAGTCAAAGCGGTGTGCCGTTTATGGACTTTCGGTGCGATGAAAACAGCAATCTCATCCTCTACGGGCACAACATGAAAAACGGCACGATGTTCGGCAACCTCACCGGCTATACCGATGCGTACTTTGCCGCCGAGCATCCCGTGATCGATCTGCAAACCGCTGCGGGTCTTTCACGCTATACGGTGTTCGCCGTGGCTGCGGTGCAAAAGACAGATCCATGGTATGACTTTATTGAGGCAGGCAGCAGTGCGGGATTTGACGAACAGGTCGCAGATCTGCTATGCAAAGCCTGCTATACGACCGGCGTTATTCCGGCCTACGGTCAGCAGCTTCTCACCCTATCCACCTGCTACGGCGGCGGGAACGGCAGGCTGATCGTAGCCGCCGTAAAAACTTAAAACATGACAGTCGTTTTGCAGATGCGGAAGCGACTGCCGGTTACCTCCGCTCTGCATGACGGTAAAAGGAGGCAATATGTTCAAACGAAAACCAAAGGTACTGACGCCGGAGCAGGCCGAGGAACTCCGCACCAAGGACTTCTTTGATATGATCCTGCCCGGCACCGTAAAATTTCTCTCGGACCATTATATCCTCGGCGACAGCTATCGCTGTGTGTGGGTGATCCGGGAATACCCGCCCTCCACTGAGGAACAGGCGATCCTTGCCCAGCTCGCTGACCGCAGCGGCGTGACCCTGCGGATCTATCACAGATTGGTGGAGGCTGGCGAGCAGCGCAAGATCATCCAGAATGCCACCCGCCGCAACAAGCTCAAAAGCGGCGGCAATGATGTAAACGAAACCATCGAGGCTGAGGGTAACCTGCAGGATGTGGTGGAGCTGCTGGCCAACCTGCGAAAGAACCGGGAGCCGCTGCTTCATGTATCGGTATTCCTCGAGCTGAAGGCCCGCAGCATGGAGGCTCTTCGGGAACTGCAGTCTGACATTGCCATGGAGCTGACCCGGTCCAAGATCTCTGTAGATCGTCTGACCCTGCGGCAGAAAGAGGGATTTCTCTCTGTTCTGCCCGTGGGCGCAAACCAGTTCGGTGCGCAATATGAGCGTGTGCTGCCCGCTTCCAGCGTGGCGAATCTGTATCCCTTCAACTTCTCCGGCAAAACGGATCCGCAGGGACTGTATATCGGGCGTGACAAGTTCGGCACGAATATTCTGGTCGATTTTGACCGCCGTGCTGAGGATAAGACCACCAGCAATATCCTCATTCTCGGCAACTCCGGTCAGGGAAAAAGCTATCTGCTCAAGCTGTTGCTCACAAACATTCGGGAGTCCGGCAAGGCGGTCATTTGTCTGGATCCGGAATCGGAATATGAGGAACTCTGTGCATCCCTCGGCGGCTGCTATATCGACTTTCTATCCGGCGAGTACACCATCAATCCCTTGGAGCCGAAAGCGTGGTCGGATGGCAGCGGCGAGGTGGACAGGACAACGCCGGAGGCATTCCGAAAGGTTACCCGGCTGAGCCAGCACATCGCCTTTCTGAAAGATTTCTTTCGTGCGTATAAGGACTTCACCGATACGCAGATCGACACCATAGAGATCCTGCTCTCGAAGCTGTATGCCCGGTTCGGCATTACCGATAGCACGGATTACAGCATGAAAAAGCCATCCGACTTTCCCATCATGGAGGACTTCTACAAGCTGTGTGAGGAAGAATTCTATGGCTACGACAAGCAGCGCAAGTACCTCTATACCGAAGAAACGCTGCAGGAGGTCTGTCTCGGCATCCATTCCATGTGCGTCGGCGCAGAAAGCAAATACTTCAACGGCCACACCAACATCACCGGCAGCGACTTCCTGGTGTTCGGCGTGAAAGGCTTGCTGGATACCAACAAGCGCCTGAAAGACGCCATGCTCTTCAACATTCTGTCCTTCATGAGCAATCAGCTTTTGGGCCGGGGCAGCACAGCCGCCAGCATTGACGAGCTGTATCTGTTCCTCACCAATATGACCGCAATCGAATATATCCGCAACGCCATGTGTCGTCACTATGATAGGAACACATTAACTTTGCCTCGTCGGTTGTATGGGAACACAAACCAGCGTTCTGTTTTGCTGCCTTACTGTTCTTTCTCGGCGGCTTAAAATTGGTGCCGTCCAAACTGTTTTTGAATCCAGTCTTATAGATGAATGTCAGCATGGCCGGGTCTTTGTTACCATCTTCATCATACCCGCCGACGATCACTTTTTCAACTATGCTTTCAAAAACATAACGATCAAAAGTGTCTAGCACTTCGTTTTCTTCCAGCGTCCTACGAAACTCTGCAATCCGCTTTTTCATAGTGCTTTCTGTTTCAGCAGATTCTTGCAAGCTCTCGCGCTGTTTTTGGAGCTGTTCAATCTGACTGCTTAAATCAAAATACTTTTGCTCGTATGTTTCTTTGTCAATGATTTCTTCCAGCCGCATATCAACCAGCTTGGCCCGCTTTGCGTCCAATGCAGCAATATCTTTCTCTACTTTCGCCAACTGTTTGCTTGCATTACTGTCCGAAAGGGTTTCTTCTGTTCGGGCAATAAATTCATCTAACACGTCTTTATTATTTTGGCACAGAAGCCGGTAGGATTCAATAAATGCCTGCTCAATGGTTTCCTCGGCAATTCCTTTACTGTCAGGACAAAACTTCTTGCCCTTTTTGGTGGCAGTCACACATTGCCAGATAACCTTGTTATACTGTGAACCGCTGTGCCAGCTTCGCCTTGTAAGTGTACCACCGCAGAAGCCACATTCCAGCATACAGCTAAAGGCATATTTCCGGCTGAATTTTTCACGTTTGCCATCCGTACCTAAACGGCGCGGCTTTGCGCGGCGCTTCAAAATCTCCTGTGCCTTTTCAAACATTTCCTCTGATATTATGGCCTCATGGTGATCCCGGATGTAGAACTGATCTTCTTCACCGAAATTATCCAAACGGCGCTTAGAGATAGGGTCAAGCGTAAAAGTTTTCCCCATCAAAATGTCGCCTTTGTATTTTTCATTTTTGATTATGCCGATAACTGTTGTTTCGGCCCATCGGGTGCTGCCGCGTTTGGTCTTGTACCCTAAGTTTTCAAGCTCCTGTGCAATTACGGAACCACCAGCCCCCTCGATATAGCGCCGGAAGATATACCGTACTATTTCAGCTTCTTCCTCATTGATCGAAATGCTCTTATCCTCTGGATGGTAGTCATACCCTAAGCAACCTTGGAACCCAACCAATTCACCGCGCTGCATTTTCATTTTCAAGCCCTTTTTGACATTTGCAGAGATGTTCTCAACTTCCTGCTGCGCCACAGAGCTTAAAATGACGAGAAGCAGCTCACCGTCCATTGTCAAAGTATTTATGTTTTCTTCCTCAAAGAAAACGGCAATTCCTTTTTCTTTCAGCATACGAACATACTTCAACGTGTCCAGTGTATTTCTCGCAAAACGGGAAATAGATTTAGTGATTATCATATCGACATCACCATTCATGCAGTCGTTAATTAACCGCTGAAAATCTTCCCGCTTCGTTACCTGTGTACCTGTAATTGCTTCATCGGCATAGATACCGGCTAAGTCCCATTCAGATTTGCTTTTAATCAAATCGGTATAGTGCTGAACTTGTGACTTGTAACTGTTGAGCTGATCTTCACTATCGGTACTCACTCGACAATAAGCAGCAACACGCAGGCGCTTTGCCAAATTTGTCCTTGCTCTGGACGAAAGCACATTACGCGCCTTGATGATTTCCACGTCTTTCATGGCGGCCCTCCTTTTTGTGTTCCTATTATAGTGTTATTATAACATATAGAGGACGGCAATTCAAGACAATAGATCAGAAACAATTTTGTAGTCTTTCATAAGACGACTTTTGATTAGGGAATATTCTCTATCAGAAATCAGCTTCTTTTCCAAAAGCTGTTTGAGAAAAGCAAGCTGCATACTATATCGAAGCAGATTATCTTTTTTCAAAGAAAATTCCCCCTTTCCATATCTAAAAAGAAAAGGGGCAGTACGGACGGCTGTTGGCGCAGCTCCACGGGAATCTCACCCCCGCGTGGTTCTCACGCGGCCCTACCTATTGCCTGCGACGCTTTTAACGCTCGGACTTGGAAACCCCGAAAAAAACGGAGCTTCGTTTAGCTATAAGGGAGTATCATTATCGCAATACCGCTGTTTAAGAGCTGCCTACCCTCGGCCCGGTGGTTCTCGCTCTCTCATAGGATATGAGGTCATGGCGCACCACGCCGACGCGGAAATTGCAGAATGTGTCCGCTGCCCTATGATGCGCCGCCGTTATCTTGCGGGCATATTTGTCAAAGAACTGTGACGCCACAGACCTTTTGCTGGCGGGGAAAGGGTAAGCCGCTGCATCCAGCCGGGCGGTTATCGTTAAACTTTAACGATAGCTTGGATCAACCTGATCTCTAAACACCGCTTCATGTACTCGTCCACGCACAAATGAGGATAGCCGTCCTCGTCATAGAGCGTCCGGGTACACAGACAATTCATGTAATTGTCATAGTACCGAAGCAACCGTTCTACGGCTTGGGGATCGCCTGCACGGGCGGACACATACACTGAAAGGGGCAAAGGCTCTTTGCCTTTGTAGGCAGGTTCTTTCATCCGCGTCAACCTCCTTCCGGCATGAGCGCCATCAATTTTACACGCAACTCTTTCAGTGTCTTTGTCCTGTGGCGCTGGACGGCGCTGCGGGACATCCCTGTGAGGCTGGCGATCTCGCCGTCTGCCATATCCAGTACGCAGTACAGGATCAAAATGCTTTGTTCCTGTTGCGGCAGGTTGGCAAAAGCGTCGGCCACAAGCTCGTTGTCGATATGTAAATCGTACCCATGAGAGCTAAACACAAAGCTGTCACTGGGATAGCGGTCTACGGTGCAGAGCTTGTCCAACTCATGCTGCGGCAGGTCGCTGAACATCGTTTCACGATCTCTTTGACGCTTCATATTCCGCAGATAAGCCCGTGCCTCATTCCCCGCCTCCTAATAAGAAAACATGAGATAGTCCAGTAAAATCAATGTTTTCAGAGGCAAGGAACACGATGTGAAGTCAAAAAATCAAATACTGGCAGGATAAAGGGTGCTGATGTGAAATATCAGCACCCTTTTCCTGTCCCAAACGCCATAGGAAATCCTATGGCGTTTTTTACTTTCCATCAAGTACACGGAAACTGTATTGAAAGGGGTGAGAAATCGAAGGTATTTCTTCATGTAGGAAATGCAAATCAAGTGTCCATAGGTTTTCCCACATGGAAAAGCAAATGGGCACAGAATTGAATTTTTTCCGAAAACGAACACTTTTCCAGACCGCCGGAGGGAGGTGAGATTATGGCGGTATTTCGCATTGAGAAAACCCGAGACTACACAGTGATGTCCAACCACCATCTGCGCAACGCAGGGCTGTCGCTGAAATCCAAAGGGCTGCTCTCCATGATGCTATCCTTGCCGGAGGACTGGAACTATACCACCAGGGGCCTGGCCAAAATCTGCAAGGAGGGCACGGACAGCATTGGTTCCGCCCTGAAGGAGCTGGAGCGAGCCGGGTATATAGTTCGCAATCGGCTCCGAGACAGCAAGGGCAAGATTGTGGATGTGGAGTATGTCATCTACGAGACACCCCATCCCCCGGACATGGGCCAACCGTGTGAGGACGAGCCGGATACGGCTTGTCCAGATACGGAAAACCCGGATATGGATAACCCATGTCTGGAAAACCAGCCGCAATTAAATAAAGAGAAAAGAAACCCTGAAAAACAAAATACTGATTCACCAAGTACAGAAAGATCAAATCCTATCCAATCAAGCCCCCAAACCCCCGCAGGGGGCAACAGGGCTGGACGGGACTGGATGCGGGAGCGAGAAGGCTATCGGGAACTGATTTTGGAGAACATCGAGTATGACATCCTCATACAGAACGAGCGCATGGACCGTGACCGCCTGGACGAGCTGGTGGAGCTCATGGTGGATACCGTCTGTTCCCACAGGGAGACGATCCGCATTGCCGGGGACGACTATCCGGCGGAGGTGGTCAAATCCCGGTTCCTGAAGCTAAACAGTTCTCACATCGAGTATGTGTTAGACCGTATGCGGGAGAACACCACCTATGTCCGCAACATCAAGAAATATCTGCTGGCTGCCCTGTATAACGCCCCGGCCACCATCGACAGTTACTATGCGTCCCTGGTGAACCACGACCTGTACGGCAGCGGAGAAAGGAGATGATGACTTATGCAGGAAGAAGTCACCCAGCGCACCGTTGCTCTCTGTGTAGAGGCCACCAAGCTCTCCGCCGGGATGCTGCAACAGGCTATGAAAAAAGTGCTGGACGAGATGCAGAAAGGAGTGACCGGCCGCAAGACCAAGCTGCACCACGGAAAGCAGACCCTCCGGCAGCTTATGAAGCACAACACCGGCGTTTCCAACATCGAGATCACCGACCAGAACATCCGGGCCTTTTCTGCCACCGCCAAGAAGTACGGCATTGACTTCGCGCTGAAAAAGGACACCAGCGGAGAGATACCCCGCTACCTGGTGTTCTTCAAAGGCCGGGATGCCGACGTCATCACGGCGGCCTTCCGGGAGTTTTCCGCAAAGAACCTGGAGAAAGAGAAAAAGCCCTCCATCCGCAAGGAGCTGGAGCAGGCGAAACAGCAGTCCAAAGCCCAGCACCGCCAGCGGGAGAAGGTCAAGACCAAAGACCGGGGTGTGGAATTATGACGGTTGACTGGAAGAAAAAGCTGCTCCCCAACCTCCCGTATCTTCTGTTTGTCTATCTCTTTGACAAGCTCTGCCAGGCGGTACGCCTTGCGCCCGGCTTTGATGCCTCTGAAAAGTTCCTGCATTTGAGCCAGGGCTTTACGGAGGCGTTTTCTTCTGGGCTGCCCAGCCTGCATCCGCTGGACCTGCTGGTGGGCATCGCCGGGGTGGTCATCGTCCGGCTGGCGGTGTACGCCAAAGGCAAGAACGCCCGCAAATACCGCAAGGGCATTGAGTACGGCAGCGCCCGGTGGGGCACGGCGGCGGATATTGCCCCCTATGTCGATCCGGTCCCTGACTGGAACATCCCTCTGACCCAGACGGAAAAACTCACCATGTCCAGCCGACCGAAAAACCCGAAGTACGCCCGGAACAAAAACATCCTGGTCATCGGCGGCAGCGGCAGCGGAAAGACCCGTTTCTTCGTCAAGCCCTCCCTCATGCAGATGCACAGCAGCTATGTGGTCACCGATCCCAAAGGACAGCTTTTGTCCGAGGTGGGGACCATGCTGCGCCGGGGCGCCCCCAAGCTGGACGAGAACGGAAAGCCCATGCGGGACGCCCACGGGAAGGTCATCTATGAGCCGTACCGCATTAAAGTCCTCAACACCATCAACTTCAAAAAGAGCATGAAATACAACCCCTTCGCCTATATCCGGTCGGAGAAAGACATCCTCAAACTCGTCAATGTCATCATTGCCAACACCAAAGGCGACGGAGAAAAATCCTCGGAAGATTTTTGGGTCAAGGCCGAGCGGCTTTTGTACTGCGCCCTGATCGGGTACATCTGGTACGAGGCGGAGCCGGAAGAAAAGAACTTCCTCACGCTGCTGGAGCTCATCAACGCATCGGAGGCCAGAGAGGACGACGAGGAATTTCAGTCGCCCGTGGATATTCTGTTCGCCAAGCTGGAGAAGGAGCACCCGGACCACTTCGCTGTGAAGCAGTACCGCAAATTCAAATTGGCTGCCGGCAAGACCTTGAAATCCATCCTGATTAGCTGCGGCGCCCGCCTTGCCCCCTTCGATATTGCGGAGCTGCGGGAGATCATGTCGGACGACGAACTGGAGCTGGATACCCTGGGCGACCGGAAAACGGCGCTGTTTCTCATTATGAGCGACACGGACACCACCTTTAACTTCGTCATTGCCATGCTGCAAAGCCAGCTATTCAACCTCCTTTGCGACAAGGCGGACGACGTGTACGGCGGCAGGCTGCCCGTCCATGTGCGGTGCCTTCTGGACGAGTTTGCCAACATCGGGCAGATACCCAACTTTGACAAGCTGATCGCCACCATTCGGAGCCGGGAAATCTCGGCTTCTATTATTTTGCAGTCCCAAAGCCAGTTAAAGACCATCTACAAGGACGCCGCGGATACCATTGTGGGCAACTGCGACACCACCTTGTTTTTGGGAGGCAAGGAGAAATCCACCCTGAAAGAAATCTCGGAGCTGCTGGGCAAGGAGACCATCGACAGCTTCAATCAATCCGAGAACCGGGGCAGCCAGGTTTCCCACGGCCTCAACTATCAGAAATTAGGAAAGGAGCTGATGACCCAGGACGAAATTGCGGTCATGGACGGAGGCAAGTGTATCTTGCAGCTTCGAGGGGTGCGGCCGTTTTTCAGCGACAAGTTTGATATAACGAAGCATCCCCGCTACAAGTACCTTGCCGACGCCGACAAGAAAAACACCTTTGACATTGAACGGTACATGAAACGCAGACCGGCCATCGTGAAGCCGGACGAGCCTTTCGATCTGTACGAATTGAAAGCGACCGACCTTCAACCCAACAATTCAACTGAACGAAAGGAAATGTGAATATGAGCTTTTTTACTAACGCTATCGACGTTTTGCAGACTCTGGTCATCGCCCTGGGCGGCGGCCTGTGCGTGTGGGGCGGCATCAACCTTCTGGAAGGTTACGGCCAGGACAACCCTGCCTCCAAAAGTCAGGGCATCAAGCAGCTTATGGCGGGCGGCGGCGTTGCCCTCATCGGCATCACCCTGATCCCTCTGCTGTCCGGTCTGCTGTCCACCACCTAATGTTTCTCCAAAACCGGCGGGGGCTTTCGCTTTGCAGCGGGAGCCCCCGCAAAGGAGGTGATCTCCCTTGATATTGGATATGATCCAGGAGTGGTTCAAGGAACTGCTCATTGACGGTATCATTTCAAACCTGACCGGGATGTTTGATACCCTGAACACAAAGGTGGGCGAGATCGCCGGGGAGGTCGGCATGACGCCCGCCGCCTGGAACAGCAGCATCTTCAACATGATCCGCAACCTCTCGGAGACGGTGATCGTCCCCATCGCGGGCATCATCCTCACCTTTGTCATGTGCTATGAGCTGATTCAGCTTATTATCGAGAAGAACAACCTCCACGACTTCGACACCTGGATTTTCTTCAAGTGGATTTTCAAAACCTTCTGCGCGGTGCTGATCGTCACCAACACCTGGAACATCGTCATGGCGGTGTTCGATGTGGCGCAGAATGTGGTCAGCCAGTCGGCGGGGGTCATCATCTCGGATGCGGGCATCGACATCTCCGGCGTGGTGGGCGATTTGGAGACCCAGCTTGCCGACTGGAGCGTGGGCGCCCTGCTGGGGCTGTGGTTCCAGAGCGTGTTCGTGGGGCTGTGTACGCAGATTCTTTCCATCTGCATCTTCCTGGTGATCTACGGCAGAATGATTGAGGTGTATTTGGTCACATCCATAGGGCCGATTCCCTTTGCCACGATGGTCAACCGGGAATGGGGCTCCACGGGGCAGAACTATCTTCGCTCCCTGCTGGCCCTGGGCTTCCAGGCCTTTCTCATTATGATCTGTGTGGGCATTTATGCGGTGCTGGTGGAGGGCATCTCCACATCCGGCGACAACATATCCGCGGCCATCTGGGGTTGCATGGGTTATACGGTCCTGCTGTGCTACACCCTGTTCAAGACCGGCAGCCTTGCAAAATCCCTGTTCGGCGCTCACTAAAGGAGGCAGATATTTGAGAGTAGGCCTTATTGATGTGGACTCACACAATTTTCCCAACCTGTGCCTGATGAAGCTCTCGGAGTATCACACCAGACGCGGGGACCGGGTGGAATGGTGGAACCCAGCAAAGCAATATGACCTTGTTTATAAAAGCCGGGTATTTACAGACACCTATTCCAAAGACACCATACAGGTGAACAACGCGGATAAGGTCATCCAGGGCGGTACAGGTTACGGACCCGGCGAAAACCTCCCGCATGAGATTGAGCATATTCGGCCGGACTATTTTCTATATCCGCGGTTTTTAGGTACAGCCTATGGCTTTTTAAGCCGTGGCTGTCCAAGGAACTGCGGATTTTGCATTGTCAGCGGAAAAGAAGGGCGCAGGAGCGTCCGGGTGGCTGATCTTTCCGAGTTTTGGAATGGTGAGGAAGAAATCAAACTGATGGACCCGAACCTGCTTGCCTGTCCCGACCATGAAAGGCTCATTGAGCAGCTAATTGAGAGCCGGGCGCTGGTGGACTTTACCCAGGGACTCGATATTCGCCTTATCAGCCGTGATAATGTATCTCTGCTGAACAAAGTGCGGACAAAAGCGGTGCATTTCGCATGGGATAACCCGGACGAGGACCTGACGGAGTATTTCCGTCGCTTTCGTGAACTTACTTCCATAAAGAGCGACCGAAACCGCCGTGTCTATGTCCTGACCAATTACGGCAGCACCCATGAACAGGATTTGTACCGGGTAAACACCTTGCGGGCATTAGGATATGATCCCTATGTGATGATCTATGAGCGTCCCACGGCTCCACGCATTACCCGCCATCTGCAAAGATGGGTAAATAACAAACGGATTTTTCATTCCGTATCAGATTTTAAGGACTATGCGCCGATGAAGAAGGAGGTGTAAAACATTGGCTTATGTAACGATCCCAAAGGACCTGAGCCGGATACAGAGCAAGGTCTTGTTCGGGCTGACCAAACGACAAGTGATCTGTTTCGGAGCGGCGGCGCTGGTAGGCGTGCCGCTTTTCTTTTTGGCAAAGGCGAGCCTGGGGACCACCACGGCGGCGCTGTGCATGATCCTGGTGATGCTGCCCTTTTTCCTGTTCGCCATGTACGAGAAGAACGGACAGCCGCTGGAAGTGTTCCTGGGCCATCTCATCCAGAACAAATTTATCCGGCCGAAGGTCCGCATCTACCAGACCAACAATCTCTATTCCGCCCTGGTGCGGCAATCCCAACTGGAACAGGAGGTGAAGCGGATTGCGAGAAAAGGCAGAAAAACCGGCAAAGCGTAAGCTCACCCGTGCCGAGCGCAAGCAGATCGAGGCGGTGATCCGGCAGGCAAAGGGCGACGGAAAAGCCCATACGGTGCAGGACAGCATCCCGTTTCAGAATATGTTCCCCGACGGCCTGTGCAGGCTGGAGGGCGGGACCTTCTCCAAGACCATTGCCTTTGAGGATGTGAATTACCGTCTGGCGGGGCCGGAGGATCAGCGGAGCATCTTTGAAAGCCTTTGCGACTTCTACAACGGCTACGACCCCTCCATCGGCGTTCAGGTTACTTTGGACAGCCGCAGCGGAGGCAGCGCCGCCGATGAAATGTTTGGCATCCGCAGGCAGGGCAACGACCTGGACCCCATCCGGGACGAGGCGGTGGACATTCTGCGGATGCAGTACAAACGGGGCAACAACGGCTATGTGAAAACCAAGTATGTGACCCTGACCATCGAGGCGGAGAACCTTCCCGCGGCGAGGGCCCGGTTTGCCCGCATTGAGACCGATACCCTCAACCGCTTCAAGGTCATGGGGGCAGCGGCTCATGTGCTGGACGGAAAGGAACGGCTGGAGCTGCTTTACAACATCCTCCACCCGGAGGGCGGACAGTTCGCCTTTGAATGGGACTGGCTCCCGGCCAGCGGCCTTTCGGTGAAGGACTTCATTTCTCCGTCCTCCTTCCACTTTGGGGAGACCCGCACCTTCCGCATCGGCAAACGGTACGGGGCGGTGTCCTTCCTGCAAATTCTGGCGCCGGAGATGCACGACCGTATCCTCACCGACTTCATGGAGGCGGACGGAAATATCATGGTCACCATGCACATCCGGGGCATCAACCAGAACGAGGCCATCAAAATGGTCAAGCGGAAAATTACCGACCTGGACGCCATGAAGATACAGGAGCAGAAACGGGCGGTGCGCAGCGGCTATGATATGGACATACTCCCCAGCGACTTGTCTACTTATGGCGGCGCGGCAAAGAACCTTCTCACCGACCTGCAATCCCGCAACGAGAGAATGTTCAACATGACCTTCCTGGTGCTGCACACGGCGGAGACCCGGCAAAAGCTGGAGATCGCCGTATCCCAGGCGGCCAGCGTCGCCCAGACCTACAACTGCCTTCTGACCCGGCTGGACTTCCAGCAGGAGGACGGGCTTATGAGCAGCCTTCCCCTGGGGCTCAATCGCATCAGGATCGAACGGAGCCTGACCACATCGGCTCTGGCGGTGTTCGTCCCCTTTGTCACCCAGGAGGTATTCATGGGCGGCGACGCCATGTACTACGGGCTCAACGCCCTTTCCAACAACATGATCCTGCTGGACCGCAAGCAATCCCGCTGTCCCAACGGCCTTGTGTTCGGCACGCCCGGCAGCGGCAAATCCATGAGCTGCAAACGGGAGATCACCTTTATCATGCTGATGACCCAGGATAATGTCATCATCTGCGACCCGGAGGACGAGTATTCGCCCCTGGTGAAGCGATTGGGCGGTCAGGTGATCCGGCTGTCCCCGTCCAGCACCGACTATGTGAACCCCCCTGGACATCAACCTCAACTACTCCGAGGAAGAAAACCCGCTGGCGCTGAAAAGTGATTTTGTCTTATCCTTCTGCGAGCTCATCATGGGCAGCAAGACGGGGCTGGAGGCCATCGAGAAAACGGTCATTGACCGGGCGGTGCAGATGATCTACCAGCCCTACTTTGCCGACCCCCGGCCGGGGAATATGCCGATTCTGGGCGACCTGATGAACGCCCTGTTGTCCCAGCACATCCCGGAGGCCGACCGGGTGGCCCAGGCATTGGACCTGTATGTGAACGGCTCCCTCAACTTCTTCAACCACCGTACCACCGTGGACATCTCCAACCGCCTTGTCTGCTTTGACATCAAGGGCCTGGGCAAGAACCTGAAAAAGCCGGGGATGCTCATTGTCCAGGACGCGGTGTGGAACACCGTCACCATCAACCGTGCCATTGGCCGGTCTACCTGGTATTTCGTGGACGAGTTCCACCTTTTGCTGAAGGAGGAACAGACCGCCGCGTACAGCGCCGAGATTTGGAAACGGTTCAGAAAATGGGGCGGCATCCCCACCGGGGCGACCCAGAACCCCAAGGACCTGCTTTCCTCCCCGGAGATCGAAAATATCCTGGAGAACAGCGATTTCATCTATATGCTCAACCAGGCGGCGGGCGACCGGAAGATACTGGCGGAGCGGCTGAACATTTCGTCGGAACAGCTTGCCTATGTGACCAATTCCGAGCCGGGTCACGGGCTGCTGTTCTTCAACAATGTCATCCTGCCCTTTGCGGATGACTTCCCGAAGGATACCGAGCTCTATAAACTGCTCACCACCAAGCCCAGCGAGGTTGCACACGAAACTGTGGACGACGAAAAGGAGGACCAGAATGGATAACAAGATGGCGGTTTTCAATAACTGCGAATTTGGCAGCATCCGAGTGATCGAGCAGAACGGCAAGTATCTGTTTTGCGGTTCGGATGTGGCAAAGGCCCTGGGGTATAGCAATCCCCGCAAGGCAGTCCGGGATCATACGAGGGGGGGAACGAAATGTTCCATCCCCACCACAAGCGGAGACCAGACGATGGCATTTATCCCGGAGGGTGATGTGTACCGCCTGATTGTTCATAGTCGGATGCCTGGTGCGGAACGCTTTGAAAAATGGGTGTTTGACGAAGTTCTCCCCATGATCCGCAAGACGGGCGGGTACATGACTGCCTCCCTTCTGGAGCAGGCGGCGGAAAAGCCGGAAATACTTCTGGCTTTTGCCGATCAGCTTCTTGCCGAGCATGAGAAAAACCGGCAGCTCTCCGGCGAGGTGGAACGGCTGCGGCCGAAAGCAGATTTCTATGACGCCTTTGTCCATGAAGAAAACTGCACCAATATCCGGGCTACGGCGAAGGAACTGCAAATCGGGGAGCGTGCGTTTTGCCGTTTCCTGATGGACGCGGGATTTCTGTACCGCTGCCCGGCCGGATACCTTCTGCCCTATGCCAAGCCCTCCAATGACGGGTTGTTCCGTGTGAAGGACTTCTGGAAATATGGGCATTTTGGACAGCAGACCTTGATTACGCCCCAGGGCAAAAATGTAATCCGTCTGCTGCTGGATGATGGGCAAATGCGGCTGGAATGGAAGGAAAGGATGGGATAAGGATATGGAACAGGAAAAGCTGTATGTCATCGAGGAAAAGACCTATGAGGCACATATCGACGAGGAAGTGCATCTCTACGGGCTGCTTCATCAGCTTGCCTTCCTTGCCGGAAAAATCAAGGACCGGGAGGATGTCGAGGCGTTCATTGCGGCGGCGAAGCGGTACGGCCAGATCGCCGATGACAAGTTTGACGCCTGGAACATTCCCGGCCGTTATCTGGTGTTCGGCGACAAGGCGGACCTTGCCGGGATGAAGGCGCGGGAGCTGTGCGAGCTGGACGCCTTCTATGTGGAGTGTGAGAACGACGAACCCGAACCGGGCGGCGGCCGCCAGGAGGAACACTATCTGATCCCCGGCAGCGGATTCCGGCTGCTGGTGAGCGAGCTGCACATGTTCCTGGTGACCTGGTACAGCATCGCCAAGTGTCTGTCGCAGGCGCAGAACGAGAAAGATTTTCTCCGACTGCAAAAGAAATACGGGAACTATGAAAAGACGCTGAACAGGCTGCGCCGCAAGCTGGGTCTTTCCGCTGACAGTAACTTTTGTCAGGATGAACTGGAGGCGGCGGTCATCAAGCGGTTCCGGGTGGAGCTGATCCCTGGGGAGCAGATCAGCTATGAATAAACTCACCCATGTCAGCCTGTTTTCCGGCATCGGCGGGCTGGACCTGGCGGCAGAGGCGGCGGGCTTTGAAACGGTCTGTCAATGCGAGTGGGCGGACTATCCCTATTCCATCCTGCAAAAACATTGGCCGGATGTGCCGAAGTTCCGGGACATCACCACATTCACGAAGGAGGCGTTTTTTGAAAAAACAGGACTTGAAACCATCACTATCCTCTCCGGCGGATTCCCGTGCCAGCCCTTCTCCACCGCAGGAAAGCGGCGGGGCTTTGCGGATGAACGCTACCTGTGGCCGGAGATGTGCCGCATTATTGCCGAACTGCGGCCCCGTTGGGTGCTTGGGGAAAATGTTGCTGGCTTCATCAATATGGGGCTCGACAAAACGATTTTTGACCTGGCAAAAGCGGGATACGCTGTTCTCCCATTCGTATTTCCGGCTTGCGGCGTCGGCGCATGGCATGAGCGCCAGCGAACTTTTATCGTCGCGGCTGATGTTTCCCACACCCCTTGCCTCCGACAAATCCACGGGGCGGGACGCTGCCAACCTGGATGTGTTCCTGTCGGACAATGGGATATTCCGCAAGCGGAACAAGGACGGGACGATCTGGAGCCTGTCCCTGTCGGCGGCGGTGTTCTATCTGACCCCGGCAGCATCGGAGGGCTACCGTTCCACCCTGAAACCGGCGGCCTTCCGGGACAAATCCCCGACCTCCAACCTGTCGGCTCAGGTGATCCGGCAGGAGAAGCCCCTTTCCGAGAAAGCGGCGCTGAACCCGGACTGGGTGGAATGGCTTATGGGATTCCCCCCGAAATGGACGGACGCATCCTATGGCGTGCCGAGCCCGAAGGAGTCCCCCGCATGACCGAGGATACCGACAACCGGGCGCTGCGGCTGAAAACCCTGGGGAACGCGGTCTGCCCGCCCCAGGCCTATCCCATTTTCCAGTACATCGCCATGATCGAAACCGGGGCCTGTGTCAACATCTGCCCCTATGGAACAGGAGGTGACGCACCTTGAAAGAATGGAAAGCCCCCGAAAAGGAGGCGCAGAAGATGACCCGTGACGGGGCGGTATCCGTCAATCTGGTCACGGGCGAGACGACCTATCCCTCTGACCGGGAGCCGGAGCAGGATCATTCCGCCTCCGGCGACACGGCGGGCGCCGCTGGAAAAGCGGTGGACCGTGCGGAACTGCACCGGGAACAGGCAGCAGCCAAAAAGAAGCGCCGGAAACAGCGCAGGGCCTATCGGGAGGGCGAAGCGGCAGCGGGCCGCCAATCCTCCCGATTGCAGTTTTCCGAGGCAGACCGGGCGGCGCCGGAGCTGCAAGGGGTCATCCGCAAGTCCGATAAGGCGGCGGACCGGCTGGACGCGGCAAAGGCTGCCGTTCCATCCAAACCGCCATTCCCCCAGCATACCAATCCGCTGTCCCGCCCCATCCAGGAGGCAGGCGCAGCGATTCACGGCAAGGTTCGGGAGGTGGAGCAGGAAAATTCCGGCATCCAGTCGGGCCACCTGGGGGAACGCGGCTTTGAGAAGGCTGTGGGCTACGGAAACCGCCGTGTCCAGAACTGGCGGGCGGAACGCAAGCTGAAACCCTGGCGAGACGCGGCAAAAGCGGAGCAGGCGGCGGTTAAGGCCAATGCGGATTTCTACTATCGGAAAGCCGTGGCGGAGAACCCCCAGCTTGCATCCAATCCCATCTCCCGCCTGTGGCAGAAACGGAAGCTGCAAAAGCAATATGCGGCGGCATACCGGGCGGCGAGCAAGACCGCCCAGGCTGGAAAAACAGCGGAGGCCACGGCAAAGGCGGCCAAGAAAACCGCCCAGGAGTCCAAGCGTACCGTCCTTTTTGTAAAGCGGCATTGGAAGGGGGCGCTGATCGCGGGCGGCATCGGCCTTCTGCTGGTGATGCTGCTGGGCTCCCTGCAATCCTGTTCCTCCATGTTCGGCGGCGGGGTGTCCAACATCATGGCGTCCTCCTATCTCTCCGAGGATTCCGATATGCTGGCGGCGGAAGAAGCCTACTGCGCCAAAGAGGATGAATTGCGGGAGTCCCTGGATACCTACGTGGCCACCCACGACTATGACGAGTATCACTTCGACCTGGACGAGATCGAACATGACCCCTATGTGCTGGTTTCCATTCTGTCGGCTCTCCATGATGGGGTGTTCACCATCGACCAGGTACAGGGTGACCTTCAAACCCTCTTTGACAAGCAATACATCCTCACCGAAACCGTGACCACGGAGACCCGGTATCGGACGGAGACACGGACGGACAGCGAGGGCAATGAGTATGAGGTGGAAGTTCCGTACACCTGGTATATCTGTACCGTGACATTGGAGAACTTCGACCTCTCCCATGTGCCGGTCTACATGATGGGCGAGGAACAGCTTTCCCTGTACGCCACCTATATGTCCACTCTGGGCAACCGCCCCGATCTGTTCCCGTCCTCCGGGTATGTGAACAAGTACATCGAGAACCCGCCGACTGCCTGGGAGATTCCCGCTGAATACCTGACGGACGAGCGGTTCAACACCCTCATTACAGAGGCGGAAAAATACCTGGGTTATCCCTATGTGTGGGGCGGCAGCAGCCCCAGCACCTCTTTTGATTGCAGCGGCTTCGTCAGTTATGTGCTGACCAACAGTGGCCTGTGCAATACCGGGCGGCTGGGCGCCCAGGGGCTCTACAACATTTCCACCCCGGTATCCGACCCCCAGCCCGGCGATCTGGTGTTCTTCGTGGGCACCTACGACACCAGCGGCGTATCCCATGTGGGTATCTATGTGGGCGACGGGATGATGCTGCATTGCGGCGACCCCATCCAGTATTCCAACCTGAATACAAGCTACTGGCAGTCCCATTTCTACGCATACGGCAGACCGCCGTACAACTGATGGAGGTGATGAAGCATCAATATGGTTTCCTACGGAGGCGGCGCCAACAGCACCGCCCTTTTGATCGGGCTGCACCAGCACCGTATCCCGGTGGACCTGATCCTCTTTGCGGATACGGGGGCAGAGCATCCCCACACCTACGCCTATCTGGAGGTGATGGACCGCTGGCTGAAGGACCACGGGATGCCTCCCATTACCAGAGTGTATAAGACCACCCGTGACGGGAAACGGCTGACGCTGGAGGATGAATGTCTGCAAAGTTGCAGCCTTCCGTCCATCGCCTACGGCTTCAAGCGGTGTTCCCTGAAACACAAGATCGGGCCGCAGGAAAAGTTCTGCAACCATTACCCGCCGTGTCAAAAGGCGTGGGCGGCGGGCAAGCGGGTGGTCAAGTTCATCGGCTACGACGCAGGCGAGGGCTACCGCAGCGACAAGGTGCTGCTGGGGGACCTGGCCGACCGAAAATACAGCAAGTGGTATCCCCTGATGGAATGGGGATGGACGCGGGACGATTGCATCCGGCAAATTGAGGCGGCAGGGCTGCCCCAGCCGGGAAAATCGTCCTGTTTTTTCTGCCCCAGCATGAAACCCGACGAGATAACCGCCCTGCGGGAGCAGCATCCCGATTTGTTCCGCCGCGCCCTGGCGCTGGAGGACAACGCCCGGAAAAACCTGAAAACGGTCAAGGGCCTGGGGCGGAACTATTCCTGGAGAGAACGATTTGGAAAGGAGTTTTGCACACATGGCAACGGTTGAGAAGATTCGTAAGGACATCGAAAAGACGAAGGAGAAGATCTCCGCCCAGCAGAAGCGCCTTCGGGAACTGGAGGCGCAGCTCACCGAGGAAGAAAACCTGGAGATCGTCCGCATGGTCAAGGCGGTGCGCATGGACAACAAGGAACTGACCGCCTTCCTGAAGGCCTACGCCAGCGGCCTTATCACCCTGCCCGACGGGATGATGGAGGCGGCGGCGGCGGCGGAGCCTGACGACGAGGATATGGAAGGAATGGAGGATGGCGAAGATGAAGCGTAACAGAGTTTTCCGCCTTTTGGTGTCCCTGACGGTGGTGGTCCTGTGCATGACCGCCTTCTCCGTCACCGCCTTTGCGGGCGGTGGGGATGGCGACTACTACACGGGGGAGCCCGCCGAGACGACGCCGGAACCCACCGAGGAACCCGCCACCGGGGGCATGGAGCCGGAGGGCCAGCCCCTTACCCCGGAGGGCAATGCTACGCTGGTGGACGATTATTACGGCGACAAACAGCTTATTACCGTGACCACAAAAGCGGGAAACTATTTTTACATCCTGATCGACCGGGCCAACGAGGACAAGGAGACCGCCGTTCACTTCCTGAACCAGGTGGATGAAGCCGACCTGATGGCGCTGCTGGAGGACGGACAGACCGAGGAAACGCCCGCGGCTTGTACCTGTGCCGAGAAATGCCAGGCCGGTGCGGTGAACACTGCCTGTCCGGTCTGTTCGGTGAATATGAGCGAGTGCGCCGGAAAAGCGCCGGAGGTGGAGCCGGAGCCCGAACCGGAGCCGGAGAAAGAGTCCGGCAGCGGCGGCGCCCTGGTGCTGATCCTGCTGCTGGCGGTTCTTGGCGGCGGAGCCTTCGCCTACATCAAGTTCATCAAGCCAAAACAGGGCGCAAAGGTCAGCGCCGACCCGGACGACTATGAGTTCGAGGACGAGGAATACGAAAACGAGGATGTTCCTGAACAGGGAGAACAGGAGGACCAGAATTGAGCAAATTGGTGATCTGTGAAAAACCGAGTGTAGCAAAGAGTATCGCATCGGCCCTGGGTGTCACATCCAGGGCCGATGGCTATTTTGAAGGCGGCGGCTGGCTCATTTCCTGGTGCATTGGTCATCTGGTGGGACTGGCGGACGCGGCCGCCTACGATGACCGCTATAAGAAGTGGCGGTATGAGGACCTTCCCATCCTGCCCGCCCCCTTCCACTATGTGGTGTCCGAGGAAAAGGCTGACCAGTTCCACATTCTCCGTTCCCTGATGGAGCGCCCCGATGTGACGGAACTGGTCAACGCCTGCGACGCGGGACGCGAGGGCGAGCTGATCTTCCGGCTGGTCTATGAGGCTGCCGGATGTTCCAAGCCTTTCTCCCGTCTCTGGATTTCTTCGATGGAGGACGCGGCGATCCGGGAGGGCTTTGCCGATCTGCGTCCCGGTGCAGACTATGACCCGCTGTATCAGTCGGCGCTTTGCCGCCAAAAGGCGGACTGGCTCATCGGTATCAATGCCTCGCGGCTGTTTTCGGTGTTGTATCATCGCACCCTGAATGTGGGGCGGGTGCAGACGCCCACCCTGGCAATGCTGGCCGACCGGGACAGCAAGATCGTCTTGTTCCGCAAGGAGAAATACCATCATGTGCGGCTGGCGCTGGAGGGAACCGAGGCGGTTTCTGAAAAAATCCCGGCTATGGAGGATGCCCAGGCCATCCGGGACGCCTGTGACGGGCAGCGGGCCGTGTGTGTATCCCTGGTGCGGGAGAAAAAGACGGAGAAACCGCCCAAACTGTACGACCTGACCACCTTGCAGCGGGAGGCGAACCGGGTGTTCGGTTACACGGCCAAGCAAACCCTGGACTACGCCCAATCGCTCTATGAAAAGAAGCTGCTGACCTATCCCCGCACGGACAGCCGGTATCTGACCGGCGACATGGCGGAGACCGCCTCCGTGGTTCTGCATCTGGCAGCACGGGTGACGCCCTTCGATGCCTGCCCGGAGTTTTTCCCCGATGTTCTGGCGCTGGTGAACGACAAGGAGGTATCTGACCATCACGCGATCCTGCCGACGCTGGAACTGGAGAAAGCGAACGTTCCGGGGCTGCCTGTGGGTGAGCGCAATATCCTTCTGCTGGTCTGCTGCAAGCTGCTGTGTGCGGCGGCGGAGCCTTTCGTGTATGAGGCGGTCACGGCCACCTTTGATTGCGGCGGACATACCTTCACGGCAAAAGGAAAGCAGGTGCTTTCCCAGGGCTGGCGCGCCATCCAGGAGGTGTTCCGTTCCTCCCTGAAGGAGAAGCCGGAGGATGAAGATGCCGAGGGTGTTCTTCCCGCCTTGACCGAGGGGCAGGTCTTTGAGCCGGTCTCCGCCTCCGTCACCGAGCACTTCACTTCGCCCCCCAAGCCCTACACGGAGGACACCCTTCTGTCGGCCATGGAGAATGCGGGCAAGGAAGATATGCCGGACGAGGCAGAACGCAAGGGCCTGGGCACCCCGGCGACCAGGGCGGCCATCATTGAAAAGCTGGTGTCCGGCGGGTTCGTGGAGCGCAAGGGCAAGAACCTGATCCCTACAAAGGCAGGCGTCAACCTGGTCACGGTGTTGCCGGAGCTGCTGACCTCTCCCAAGCTCACAGCGGATTGGGAGCAGCGGTTGAACGAGGTGGCAAAGGGCCAGGCGTCGCCGGAGGACTTCATGGACGGGATCGAGGCAATGGCGGCGGAGCTGGTGCGGAAATACTCCCACATTTCCGAGGATGGGCAAAAGCTGTTCCAGCCGGAGAAAGAGACGGTGGGCCTCTGCCCCCGCTGCGGCAAGCCGGTCTATGAAGGTAAGAAGAATTTCGCCTGTTCGGACCGGGCCTGCCAGTTTGTCATGTGGAAGAATGACCGTTTCTGGACCAGCCGCCGCAAGGAAATGACCCGGAAGATGGCGGCCGACCTTCTGAAAAAAGGCCGCACTTCCGTCAAGGGGATGTGGTCGGAGAAGAAAGGTTCCACCTATGACGCCGTGGTGATCCTGGACGATACAGGCGGCAAGTATGTCAATTTCAAGTTGGAGTTTCCCAAACGAAAGGATGGTGTGCATGGCAAAAAGTAAAACCGAGGTCAACTTCATGGAGCATTTGAAGCCGCTGCTCCCCGCAGGTGGTGACGCAAGCGAACTGGAGGCAGCGGCCCAGGCGCTTGCCGGACTTTCCCCGGAGGACCGTGACCTCCTGGCCGCTGTCCAGGAGTCTCCCTTCCGACTGACCACCCTGGAGCAATTCCGGGAGTTTCCCGCGAATACCGAGTATTTCATTCTGGAGCCCAACATCAGCAAGGTGGAGGATGTGGGCTGGCGCTATCTGGCGCAGCATTTGGACGTCCTTCTGCCCCCGGAGCTGCTGGACGCCATTGATCCTATTCCCTTCGGCAATCACGCCATACAGGAGGAACAGGGCTGTTTTACGAGCCGAGGCTATCTCACCCTCTCCGGCGACGAGTGGGAGCATGAGCGCCCCAGGGAGAAGCAGACGGAGAAAAAGCCCTCCATCAAGGAGCGGCTGGAACAGAGCCGGAAGGAATGTGCCAACCAGAGCAAGGCGCAGCCCCATCGGGAAAAGCCTGCGCCGGAACTGTAAGGAGGTGCCGCTATGCCCCATTATGACTATGACAAAGATTATCCCTTTGCCGCCTTCATCACCAACCTGGGCAAGTACAACGAGGGCGCCCTTGTGGGTGAATGGGTGAAGTTTCCCACCACGGCGGAGGAACTGAAAAAGGTCTTTGAGCGCATCGGGATCGGTGCGAAGGACGACTTTGGGCAGACCTATGAGGAATGGTTTATCACGGACTACGACTGCTATGTGGACGGCCTCTATGACCTGCTGGGTGAGTACGCCAACCTGGACGCGCTGAACTATCTGGCTTCCAAGCTGGATGACATGAGCCAGGATGAATACGAGCGATTCCAGGCGGCCATGGAGATCGGCGACCATACGGGCAGCATCCAGGAGCTTATCAACCTGACGGAGAACCTGGACTGCTACGATGTTTACCCCGACATCCACGACCACGATGATCTGGGCCGGTATTACATCGAGGAACTGGACGCCATGCAGGTACCGGAGCATCTGCGCAACTACATCGACTATGAGGCCTACGGGCGGGACATCGCCCTGGAGGAAAGCGGCCAGTTCACCGACTTGGGCTATGTACGGGACACCGGGGACAGTTTCCATGAGTATTACGATGGTGAGCGCGGCAGCATCCCGGAGGAATACCGGGTGATGACCTTCCAGGACGACATCCCCGAAGAAGAAATTTCGGAATGGGCCATGGACCTTGCCTACGATATGGACGAGTTTTTCCGGCAGCACGATCCGCAGTACGCCGCCGAGCACCCGGAGGAACATGCGGCGAAGGAAGAAATCTACGAGAATCTTTCCGATTGCCGCATTGCCTCTCTGGAAGAAAAGCTGAAAGCGTTGGGTCAGACCCCGGAGGACTACCTTCCCTCCGAGCTGGAGAAGTTCAAGGAGGCTGTGGGATACGAGGCATATTTGGATGTAGACCCCCAGGCGATCCGGGAGGCCATTGAAAACCCGGATCAGTCCCATGTGGACGAGATGCTGTCCTTTGCGGAACAGGCAAACCGGGAGTATGAAGCGGAGTTGTACGGGCAGCAAGCGGCGCCCACCCCGGATGACCGAGAGACCGACGAGACGGTGCGGACCCCCAGGGGCACCTTCCATGTAACGGATATGAGCCGGGAACAGATGGAGGCGGCCGGATACGGTTTCCACCACGAGTCCGAGGACGGAAAGTATCTCATCATGACCAACGGCAGCCGCGCCTTTGCCATCCCCAACGGAGACACCCCCGAACATACCGCGCCGGAGAAGCTGACCGTCCTGGTGGTGGAGCCCATGAAGGAACCCTATGTGAAGGAAATCGACCCCGGCCTCCATGCGCTGCAAGCGGAGGTGGGCGGCGACATTGCCGCCTCCTATCCCTTTGACGATCCGGTGGGGCTGGTGCTGAACGACGAGGGCAAGCTCATCGGTCTGGACCTGAACCGCTCTCTCCGGGACGAGCATGGGGAGATTTACGACATTGTGGCAGGCACCTTCTTGGTGGTGGGCCTGGGGCCGGAGAGTTTTGCGTCCCTGCCCCCGGACATGATCCAGAAATACACCGAGCAATTCAAGCGGCCGGAGCTGTTCGCCAGCATCAACGGGCAGATCGTATCCGTTCCCGTGGAGCCGGAAAACCCGCTGCGCACGGCGGAAATGACCCTGGAGGATGACTACGGCATGATCGACGGGATCATCAACAACGGCCGCCGTGGTGAGGAATTGGAGAAAGCCCAGACCGAGGCGCGCAGGACCACGCCGGAGAAAAAGCCTTCCATCCGGGAGCGACTGGAGGACGCAAAACGGGAGTGCGCGGAACGGAAAAGCCCGGACAAGCCTGCCCCGCAGAAGAAGCCCCCGGAGCTGGGCGACTTATGAGCCGGAGCAAGAAATGGCGTCTGGAATGGGCGTTCTTCCTGGGCGAGAACGGCAGACGCCAGTATAACAAGCTATGCAAGGGCTGTGTCCATCCCTGCAAGCAGAGTTTTCGGGTGGTGGTGGTATCCTGTCCGCACTATCTTTCCCTCCGTTCCAAAAAGTGCGGGAATTAGGGTTCAAAATGGGCGAAGAAACAGCCTGTGGCGGCTTTTCCGTGTAGGGGCAGTATGATTTCCCATGTGGAGCGGCAGGGCGTTTCTGCATAGGAAAAACGCCGGATTTTCACCTTTTATCAAGCAAAATGGGAGCGTCAACATCGGATGCAGTTATCCGAGGTTGGCGCTCCCATTCTTTTTTTGTTCTGGCTGCGTCGCAGTCGATCAGTCATCCTCTAACAGCTTGGAGGGCGGGATTTTCAGCACACTTGGGCGATCTTGAACAATGTTTCAAGAGATACGCCACGAACCGTACCTGTTCCTTCTACCTGACCAACGAAGTTGACACTTTTCCCGATCCTCTCCGCAAGGACCTCCTGTGTCATCCCCGCCTTTTTTCTGTAATATGCGATCTTCAAGCCCAAAGTGATATAGCGTTCTGGAAACTCCGTTTGCATAATATCACCTCCTGATATTATGCTACCAACAAAACAGGTAAATTATAATTGAAACCAATTAGAGGATTATTTACTTTAAGTCAATGATTATATATAATGAGAAGTGGATTATTTACTTTGTTGGAGAGGCTGGCTTGAAAATGGCGAAGATAGAACCGTGAACATATTTACTGTTAGTTTTTTTGGACACAGGATCATCCCGGAGTTTCGTGAGGCGGAGGATCGTGTGGAGGCGCTGGTCCATGCGCTGCTTTTGGAAAAGGAGTATGTGGAGTTCCTGGTCGGACGGGACGGAGATTTTGACCAGATCGTTTCCTCCGCTGTCAAACGCCAGAAGCGGATTGTACGGGATGACAACAGTTCCTTGATTTGGATACTGCCATATCCCACGGCGGAGTTACACAACAATACGGAAAACTTTGAAGCCTATTATGATGAAATCGAAATATGCGGCAGCGCAGCCAGCAGTCACCCGAAAGGTGCTTTTCAAATTCGCAACCGGCAGATGGTGAAGCGAAGCGATCTCGTTGTATTCTATGTGGACCATACAGGCGGCGGAGCTTATCAGACCATGCGCTATGCGCAGAAAGAAAAAAAGAATATACTAAATCTTGCTGGGGAAGGATACGGAGAAAAAGAATGAGCGCCATCATCTTTCGGTGATGGCGCTCATTTTCAGTAGCAGTAGTAGGTGCTGTGGGAATGTGTGTAAACGGTCAAAGGGGCGGAGCTGTGGGAAACAATGTTTGCGGGCTGTGGGAAAGCTGACAGCTTTTCCGTCGGGCCGTGAATATTTGTTTTCCATCGGTGAAGCGGCCGTTTTCCACATTTCCATAGTGCTATTCTGGAATATAGGAAGTCCCTCTTGTTATGAACAGTCGATAGATGGTCAAGGGAATATACCAGGCAGCCACCAGCAGTCGCCAGACCAGGACGAAACCGCCGATCACTCCGCCAATAATAAAGTTCAGCAGAAACAACGGAAGGGCGGTTCCCAAAGAGCCGCTGGGCACGATCCAGGCAAACATCCGTGGGATACCAAAAGGCAGGCCGCAAAGGATGAACAGCCATACATAGTCGGTGACTCCATCTTTTGTGCAGGCGGATTTGAAAATGCAGTACAGCAAAGCCGCCACCGCCACGGGCAGCACGCTCTTTTTGAAAAACTCTTTGATTACTTCGGATTTCGTCACGGTCAGCACCTCCATTCCTGGTTCCATTATATCAGCCGGATAACCATGCGCCCAGGGATTTTGCAAAGACTGTAAAAAGCGCCCAATCCCCGTTACTCCAAGTCGTTGCTCCGCTGCCGCTGCTGTTCCTGTTCCTTCGGCCTTTCCAGTAGGGCGTCCACATTCTGGCGGAGGGTGTCATACTCCTTTTCCTCCCGCCGTATCTTCCGAAGTTCCGTTTGCAGGGCGGTCTTGCGGGCGGAGAGTCCGTCCAATTCTGCTTTCAGCTTTTCGGAGGAAGGAAGTTTGGTGAGCCCGGCCTTTTTAATCTCCCTGGCTGCCGCCTCGAATAAGATAATCTCGCTCTCAAAGCCGCGCAGGAATTTTTCCTTGTCCTTTGATGCCTTGTATCGGTCATAGACAGGTTTCAGCTTGCGGTAGGTGTCAATCTGCTTTCCCAGGAGGGCAAGGTCGGCGATCCGCTGTTCCGTATCCCGCAGGCTCTCCCTGGTACGGATGGAGGCGGCGGCAACGGCGTCGCACCGTTCCACCAATTCCTCATAGCTGCCGATGCCGTGTTCGGTGAGAAAGTTCATGGTGGCGGCCGCACGTTTCAGATTCTCGATGGTCGCCCACCGCTGGTATCCGGCGCTCTGCTGGGCCTTGATATTGTTCTGAATGTCAATGAGCAGGCTGACCTTCCCGCTGCGCTGTTGGGGCTGTCTGGAGGGCCTGGGACCTCCGGCAATGCGGGAGACAACGGCTTCTTCCGTGTAATCGGCGCCCAGGGTTTTGAGCCGGGTGAACCTCTCCTGGTCCGGCGCCCTGGCGGAGATATACTTTCCCCGCTTGATTTCGTACCCTTCCCGCTGCAACCGGGCAAGCAAATCTTCCAGGCTGGAGGACACGGGAATCAGCCGGTCGATGGCGGCTTTCAGCTTTGCCTTGTAGCTGGTGCCATTCTGTGCGGCCTGATGCTCAATGTAGCTCTTGCCCTTATCCCGGCCAGGGACGATGACGGACAAGCCGTGTTCTTTGCACAGCCGGTCGCTGGCCCGGCGTATCTCGTGATAGCTGCGCTTGTTGGAATGGTAATGCTTGTGATCGGTGAAGCTGACCGCATTGAAAATCAGGTGATTATGGACGTGATCCTTGTCAATGTGAGTGGTGAGGACAAATTCATATTTGCCGCCCAGGACCTCCCGTGCCAGTTCCATGCCGATCCGGTGGGCTTCCTCTGGCGTGACCTCCCCAGGCTCAAAGGCTTGGATCAGGTGGCGGCCCAGGTGCGTGCCCTTGTCAATGGCATGGCGGCGTGTCCATTCAAATTCAATGTCGGCGGTCTCGGCGGCGCAGCCGAAGGAGGACACCAGCAGTTTCCCGTCCGTCTTGTCGGGGTTGCAGATATAGTCAATCGCCGCTTTCAGCGTTGACTTAATAGGATGCGTCTTTGTAACTGCCATATCTGATCCAGCCTTTCCCGGATTTCCTCCATATCGGCCTGATAGGTGGGGCCTCCGGCGTTGACCCGCTTGGCGATCTGATTGATGTTCCGGCCAATGGCGGACAGAAGTTTGTTCATCTCCTTAATGTCCTTGGTGTCCACCTGGATGATATATCCGTCAATCGCCATCTTCCGCAGGTAGGCACCGATCCGCTTTGTCTGGAGCTGGGCCATCTTCTGTTCCATCAGTTCCTTTTCCTCGGCGGTCACATAGAACTTCACCTGGATATTTCGTTTTCGGTTTGCCATCGTGGTATCTCGCCTCTTTTCGTATCAGGGTTTGGGATGTTCCCAACAAGCATTTTTCGGGTTTAGGGGGAGGGTTCCCTAAAGCCAAAAATCGCAAGCGGGTACTCGCTTGCTGTGCTTGCTATCGTTACTCCTATCGTACCTTAGTAATACGGAAACGGAAGATTTGGCTACCTCTTGGAAAAGAAAAAACGCCGTAAACACATTCGTTTACAGCGTCTGTCAGTTCCTATACAGTTGTACCGGGAACACTATTCCTCACCGTCTGTCCTTGCGTCCAAAATGGCCTGCGCGGTGGCAATGAGAATTTGTATCTCCTTGTCGGTCAGCTCATTCACCAAGGCGTCAAGCTGACGGTATGCGGTGGACTTTCCGCCCTCTGTATTCCCAAAAAGGATCTGGTCCACGGAAATATGATAACGGGACATGAGCTCCAAAAAGATTTGGACGCTCGGATGCTGTCCCTTGTTCTCAATATTTGCAAGATAGCGGGGGGACAGGTACATCTCGTCTCCGACTTTGTTTCGGGACTCCTTACTCCCTTTCCTCGCTGATTTGATTGCCGCTCCATAGGGGCGGAAGTCAATTTTCTCTACTGGTCTTTTTGCCATATTCATTCACCCAATTACATTCTACTGTTCACCTTTCTTCTTGGATATGTCTACACAATTCAATCAGTTAGCCAAAATAATTCATATGTATATGTTGACAATTAGCCGCTTTTTTTGTATAGTATTATTAAAAGGGGGAAATGTTTATGTTACATAGCATGCGTATTCGATAAGCATTGAAATCAAAAAAGATTTTTCCCATTTTCAATATGGGCTTTTTTGTCATGCTTATTTTGCGTATGCTATACAACAAAACTAACGATGTATAGACATAGTATAAAAACTATGCCTTAATTTTGTTGTAGTGTTATATGTATAAATGCAGGTCAATGCTCATGTTGAGAATTGACCTGTATTTTTTTGCACAAAAGGAGAAATATTATGCTTGAAAAATATTGGATAAAATGTCCAATTTGTAACGGAAAGACGAGGGTTCAAGTATTTTATAATACGGTATTAAGAAATTTTCCTCTTTTCTGCCCTAAATGTAAATTAACACATATCATTGATGTTGAAAAATTAGAAATCATAATCAAAAACTCTGAAAAACAAAAGGAAGGATATTAAATGAAACACTTACCTAAAAGTACACTTACGGAAATATTGAATGACCCATACGGATTTACTTACAAAGAAATGTCGGAAGTAATTGGAGAGGATAAAGCAAGAGCCTTATATGCGGAATTGTATAAACAGCCATTTCACAAAAAAAATCTATCAATATCAACAAAAAAAGTCTATAAAAGTAGCGATACTGAAAAGTATGTTTATGAATTGAAAGACAACAGGTATATCGAAACGGTTTTTATTAAACGGCGAGATGGTGGGACTGTTTGCGTAAGTACGCAAGTTGGTTGTTCTGTTGGCTGTATTTTTTGTGAGTCCGGACGCAATGGTTTCGTTCGTAATCTAACACCATCTGAAATTGTGCAACAGGTCATATTGATACGTCAAAAAGTAAATCGTATCGTTTTTATGGGAATGGGAGAACCTTTATTCAATTACGACAACTTGATTGCAGCAATCCATATTCTTCGAGATAGAAATGGACTTAACTTTCCAACCGACGGCATTACCGTATCAACAGTTGGTCCAGTTAATCAATTAAAAAAATTGCGCGAAGAACATCTAAAAATTCAGTTGACAATATCTTTACATGCAGCAACACAGGCTGCGAGAAACTGCATCATTCCTCATATGCACATGTACGCTATTGAAGATGTTGTTAAGCAAGCATTTTCCTATTCACAAAGGCATAATCGAAAAGTGGTATTTGCGTATTTGCTTTTACCAGGTATAAATGACCGTTCCTCAGATATAAGGCAACTTGCAAAATGGTTTAAGGGCAAAAATGTTATGATTAACGTGCTGCAATACAACCCGACGAGTAATTCAAAAATTAGAGCACCACAAAAACAAGAAATGGTTGCGTTCAAACATCAATTAGAGCAAACAGGACTTGAAGTTACCATGAGAGTTTCTCATGGTAGAGAGATTAAAGCAGCTTGTGGACAGTTAGCTAATACATATAATAAAGCCAAAAAACAACAAAAATAATTTAATTAAAAGAGCCAGACGCACAGACGCAGAGCCGATAATATGCAGTTTGAAATACTGCTGTTATCGGCTCTTTTTTGATTTAATTTGTGCCCCCAATAACCATATTGGAGCAAAATCAGAACTGTTGCTTGTCGTTCTTTGATTTCCGCAGCAGCTTTGAAAAACCAAAGCCGCCGTTTCTTTTTATCTTCTAATGAAATGACGCGGTATCACTGTTAAAAGCGGCGGCTAAAAGGAGGTAGCCGCCATGAAGCACATACCATATCGACAAAATCCGACGGTCATTGACACATCAAAAAAAGCCCGGCCACCACCGGGGCACATTCTACTTATGAGTATGAACTGTATGATTACATAAAAGCGTTTAATAGTTCATTTGCGCCTGTCTGCGTTTTGCAGACAGGCGCTTTTTGCTGTTTATGCGGGCCTTCGCTATACAGCGGAGCCTTTCATAAAAATTTCTTCCCGCTCGCGGTTGCCAAAATCGCAAGCCTTGCATTACTGAGGCGAAAGGGAGGAGATCACCACCCCGCACCCGTGCGGCGCGAAGGGAGGTGAGAAAATGAAAGACTCCTATGAGCAGCGTATTCAAAATCAGTTTGGCGCTTTCTGCGTCAAGGTTTTGAAGAATGAGGCCCGGTACATCCAGCGCGAACTTGCCAGTCTCCAATCCCAGGAGAAATCCCTGGGCGAACTGACAGCTTCTGAACTGGAGCAGACCGCCGTATGGGACAAGCACTTTATGAGCGAACATGTCTTTGAAGTGCTGGGACTCCCGGTAGTCGTGACCGGCGATCTTCTGGCTGATGCCTTGGCGCAGCTGCCGGAGGGCAAGCGGGATGTCATCCTGCTGTCCTACTTCCTGGAAATGACGGACCGTGAGATCAGCGAGAAGCTGAACATCGTCCATCAGACCGTATCCAAGCGGCGGCTCGTTACGCTGAAAGAATTGCGCGAGTACCTGATGAAGGAGGGATTTGAATGGCCGGACAAGTGAAGCCGATTCCGGTGCCGGTGATTCTGGCAGCCGTAAGCGGCGACGAGAACGCCCTTGCCGCCGTGGTCGCTCACTATCAGAAGTACATCCGGGCTCTTGCCACCCGACCGGTGAAGGACGAGTATGGGAACGAGTACCTGTATGTGGATGAAGATATGCGGCTCAGACTGGAAACGAAGCTGATCCATAGCATCGTGACGAGTTTCAAGGTGCTGCCGGTCTAAAATTGTTCGGGGCAAGTTTCTCTCCCTTTCCTTGCCCTGGCGATCCGGCAGCGGAGTACATAGCTCCTTGACAAAGAAAGCCCGGCGGGAGGCCTCCGGCGCAGTATAAGGCAGACGGATACGATCTGTCTGCGTTGAGCCGGTCGGCCGGTGCGCCATGACCCTGTTGCAAGTCCGCAGGACGGGACCCCTACCAAACAGGAGAGCGACGAACACCAGGCCGCAAAACAGGTGTGGCAGCCTGTGGGCGATGACGCGCAGGCAGGATAATGAGACTCCCGCGTTGAACGCCCTCAAAGCATTGCGCGGCGCACCCATCAGCATGGGCCGGGGTGAGATTCCCGTGGAGCTGCGGCCAGCAGCCATCCGTTTTCTGCCTCTTTTATGGCTTTAATGACATGGCATGAAAGGGGCTTTATCATGCAGAAAATGCAATCTGAAAATAAATATGCCCCGCCTATGCGGAGCAAAAAGAAAATCGGTAACACGACCTTTATTGTCAATTCTTTTTTCCCTCAAAAGGGAAATCAGACGATCGCCTCCAAACTGGAGAACCTGATCAAGGCTGATGTTCAGAAAGAAACTGTGACCTAAAATCCTCCTAACAGGCAGACAGAGAAAAGAAAGCGCGGTATAATGAAGGTGGACTTCAATATCGTGTTTGACTGCCAGATAGGAGGTATTTATGCATTATCAGTCAAACACTGCTGCCGCGCTTCAATTCCCTTATGCAGCTATGAGTTCCGAAGAACTTACTGCTTTGTATTGTCGCCTGTCCCGTGACGATGAATTGCAGGGTGACAGCAATAGTATTGTAAACCAGAAAAAAATCCTGGAGAAGTATGCTCTTGAACACGGATATACCAACTTCAAATTCTATGTTGATGATGGTATTTCCGGCACGACCTTTAACCGCCCAGGCTTTCAACAGATGATTGCAGATATTGAGGCAGGCCTTGTCAAGCGCGTTATCATCAAAGATATGTCGCGTTTCGGGCGTGACTACCTGCAAGTCGGCATGTATACGGAGATCATGTTTCCCGAACATGATATTCACTTTATTGCGGTGAATGATGGTGTAGACAGCACCCAGGGCGACAATGAGTTCACGCCCTTCCGCAATATCATCAATGAATGGTACGCCAAAGACACCAGCAAAAAAATCCGTGCCGTTATGAAAGTAAAAGGCAATGCGGGGGAACATTTGACTGTCTTGCCTCCGTATGGATACATGAAATCGCCTGATGATAAAAAGCAATGGGTGAAGGATGAAGAAGCGGCCCAGGTAGTTTATGAAATTGGTCTTTATATCATGGACGGTCTGGGACCCTCGCAGATCGCAAGAAAGCTGACGGAAAGAAAAATCCTCACCCCGGCTGCTTATTACGCAAGCAAAGGTAGGACAACCAATGCCACAAAGAAAGGTTCTCCTTACGCTTGGGATTCTTCTACGATTGCCGACATTATGGACCGCTGGCGTGAATATCTGGGGCACACGGTTAATTTCAAAACCCGCAAAAAATCCTACAAGAGCAAAAAGACCTTGCACAATCCAGAAAGCGAATGGAAGATTTTTGAGAATACCCACGAAGCCATCTGGACGGAGGCGATTGCCGATGCAGCAAGACTCGCAAGGCAGACGCGGCGCCGCCCCACAAAAATGGGGGAAATGGGGATGTTCTCCGGTATGATGTTCTGTGCCGACTGCGGCTCCATCATGTACCAATGCAGGGCAACCAATTTCCGACGCGATCAGGAATACTACTTGTGTTCCGGCTACCGGAAAAGCCGTGATGTATGTGGGCAGACACATTCCATCCGAACTGTTATCCTGGAAGAATTGGTTCTGCAAAATCTGCGTGAGATCGTTTCCTTTGCATCGCAGCGTAAAGACGATTTTGTGCAGATGGTCATGGATGCAGATATGCGCCAACGCAACCGAGGCTTGGCAAAACGGAAGAAAACATTGGCCGATGCTGAAAAGCGGATCGCAGAACTGGACACCATTTTCAAGCGGCTCTATGAAGATACTATTTCGGGAAAACTTTCTGACGAGCGTTTTCAAAAGCTCTCCGCCGACTACGAGAAAGAGCAGCATCAGCTTCAAGAGGTAGCGGCTACCCTCCGTGGTGAAATCGAGGCGGAGGAACAAAAAAACGCCAATGTGGAAAGGTTTCTCTCCGTTGTCGAACGGTATACGGAAATTCCCAAATTGACTCCATGTATCTTGCATGAGTTCGTCGAGAAGATTGTTGTCCATGCAGCCAGCGATCCGAAGGGCAAGAACCGCACCCAGGAAATTGACATCTACTATAAGGGCATTGGAGCCCTGGAAGTATCCAAAGTAACTTCATCAAGGCAAGAATGAGAAAAACGGCATAGCCGAAGCTATACCGTTTCTCTCTTGCCCCACGATGTTTTCTTATCGGGAGGCACCTTTCTTCAACACTTTTTTTGCAAAAGGCATCAAACTGGCCTTGTCCATAGTCGCGGGGGATAGCTTCCATCATTTTCACCCCCTTTCTGTTGGGGGATTGGGTGGTTCTCTCCCTTTCCGCTACTACTAATCCTGCGACACCCTTTGCTGCCCGCTGAACGCCTCCTTTTTGGACTTTTTTTGGAAAAACTTCCAGAGCAAATTTGAAACCGCAGGAACCGACAAAAAATGCCCAGCAGGTCATAGACCCACCGGGCAAAATAAAAGTAATATGAAGTTTATTTACATTGTATAGTTCATACTGCTGGCCGGAGCTGCCCCCTGTTGGGCACAGGCTTTTTTTAAGAAGTTACGCTTTTGAAAAACAGGATATATCAGCATGGCGGCTCCCTCCGTGGGCCGCCGATCCTGCGCCGGGCAAAGAAAAGCGGCGGCCTTGATTTCTCAAAGCCGCCGCAGATTGAATAAGCACGCCAAAGGGCTGCTGAACGACGGCTTTTTTTCTTTGCCGTCGTTCAGCAGTTTAATCAACTATTTTTGTATCTGAAATGTAATAGAAACGGTAAAAGTATCATTCATCACATTTCCCGTTATAAAACCATTCAGGCGTTCTACCAACTCTTTGGCGATTGATAACCCTAATCCTGTTGAGGTTGTGCTTCTCGCTTCATCCGCTTTATAAAAGCGATCAAACACTTTACTGGCCTCAATCGGTTCATGTGCCTGATAGTCATTTTCAAAGGAAATTTGTATGGTATCAGTATTGTTTATAAGACGAACATAAAGATGTTTATTCCCGTGTTCAATGCAATTTTTTAATATATTCTGGAAAATGCGGCGAAGTGCAGGTTCGTTTCCTTGAATAAACACATCCTGTTCGGGAACATCAATAAACGGCTCAATAGCTTTTTGTTTAATATCTTTATAGAAGCTAAAAAGTACACTTAAAAGTATTTCATTCACAGCACATGGGGATAACTCAATTTCATACGCTTTATTTGTCAATTTGGCATAAGTAAATAACTCGTCCAGCATTTCTTTTAAAGAGAAAAGGCGGTCAGAGATAACAGCGGCATATTGTTGTCGTTCCTCTGGATCATCACTTTTCAATAGGAGCTGGAAATATCCGTCCATAGAGGTCAAAGGTGTGCGTATATCATGGGAAAGGTTGATTATGGTATCTTTCAGATGACTTTCATTGTCTGCAATCTCTTTCCTTAAAGCGGCGGTCTGCTCAATTAGGGTATTCAATTCATCTGTCAGCTCGGCAACACAGCCCGATTTCTGGTCGCTGGTTATCAACATATTTGTTTCATGCTGGTTCAAAAAAGAAATCTGGTTTTTGACATTTTTAATCTGGCGTCGATAATAAAAAGCCAACCCTATCCCTAAAACGGCTATAACTACCAAAATGATACACGCAACCGCCATCTTTTCACCTCTTTTCTCATATATCTTTCTTCTGCATCATAAGCCCACTTAAACTTCCCATCAGGATCAACGTGATTATTGCGATAAGAAGGGCTTTCAGGTATAATGAGCCGCCGCTTGCCATAGAAAGAAGCCCTACATTTCCTGATGATAGATAGTTCATAATACTAAAGTCTGCAATCTCTTTTAGACGGGGAATAATGTTTATCAGCAACGCATCCACAACCTGTAAAATTCCTGCCGCCAGCAAAATCCCTGTCAACAGGCTTGCTACCACATTTTGAAATAGGTAAACAAGGAACAGGATCACGCTGCCATAGGCAATATGAAGTAGATATTGCATCCCTAAATACCCGATGAATTTTCCTGCCTCCTGAATATGAACATATCCAAAAAAGAGAACACTTCCGGCCATGATTGCCAGAATTGCCGCAACCAACAGTACAGCAGTAAAAATTGCAATCGAAAGAAGTTTCCCAATCACAAACTCCCAACGATGTCTGGTCTGTCCGGCGATATTCTTGATAAATCCTGTTCGGATTTCGTTGCCCGCAAAAAGCGCAATAAATGCCACCAAAAACATCAGAAGTAATTTGCTTTGAATATTCATAGAAACAAGCTCTGGCAACGGGATTTTTGCACCAGTACACCATTCAGGCGATACCTGACCGATATAAATACCCCAATTCACTTCATCGCCAGTTTCTCGCAGGGTTTCCATTGCAGACGGGGTTTGCTGATAATAAGAAATATCCTGCTGTGTCATAAAAACAGAAGCAAACATCATTAGCATGGCAGCCGCCAGCACAATATAGGTGTACTTGCTCTTGAACATTCTGTATAAATCCATTTTTATTACTTTAAGCATGATCCACACCTCCTGTCAGCCGCAGGAAATAATCTTCAATGGACTCATTCGTGACGGAAATGGAATGAATATAGATATTCTTCCGTGACAGCTCCATTGTGATTTTTCCGCTTTCGTTCAGCCGTTCAAAAATGTGGATGGTGTTTTCATCAGCCACACGATAATCTTTGAAGCCGAGTGCGTCCAGCACTGGCAGGGCTAAATCGGGATGTTCCATCTTAATTTCGATATGTTCCCGGCAAGTAGCTTCTAATTCCTCACGACTTAACTCTTTTACAAGTTGGCCCTTATCAATAATTGCATAGTTTGTAGCGATTTTAGAAAGTTCCTCCAAAATGTGACTGGAAATGATGATGGTTAGCCCTTTTTCTTTGTTCAACCGAAGCAAAGTTTCCCTGACTTCTGCAATTCCTTCCGGGTCAAGCCCGTTAATAGGTTCATCCAGTACGAGAACATCAGGTTCCCCCACAAGAGCCATACCAATACCAAGCCGTTGCTTCATCCCCAAAGAGAAGTGTCCTACTTTCTTTTTCCCTACATTGCCCAAACCGACAATATTCAAAATATTCTCAATGTAGCCGGGGCGGTGCAATCCTACACAGATACATTTCAGTTTCAGATTATCATAAGCGGACATATCAGGGTAAAGCCCCGGTGCTTCAATCAATACCCCAATGCGGGAGATAACCTTGTTTCGCTCTGCGCCGTGATACCCGAAAAAGGTAATATCCCCGCTGGTAGGTTTGGAAAGCCCGCTAATCATTTTCAAAAATGTTGTCTTACCCGCACCGTTTTTTCCAATCAGGCCATAAATTTCGCCTTGCCGGATATGCAGGCTGATATTATCAATGGCTGTCTGCCTTTTGAATTTCTTTGTTAAGCAATCCGTAGACAAAAGATATTCCATAACATATTCCTCCTTTGCTTAATCTAAATACAGTGTACCGCAGCAGTACAAATACATCGCAAAGGAATGTTTAAGAAATCATCAAGATTTAATCGGCCAGCTTAAAGCCTATGCCCCAGACCGTTTCAATGTATTCTTTATCGGAAAATGCCTTGATTTTCTGACGGATATTGCTGACATGGACGTTAATGGTTCGATCTTCACCGATATACAGGTCGTCCCACGCATAGTCATATATTTCCTTTTTAGAAAATACCCGTTTAGGGTTCGTAATCAATAGCTCCAAAATCTTAAACTCTTGTCGAGTAAAGGAAATGGGGTGTCCTAAAACGGAAATGCTGTGTTCTGTAATGTTCAAAACCATATCCTTGTAATGATAAACGCTTTCTGTCTTATCTGTGATGTGTTTTCTAATCTGAACGGCCACCCGTGCTACAAGTTCATCAATTTCAAATGGCTTTGTTATATAATCATCTGCCCCGGAAAAGAGCAGATTTACCTTTGTATCTAATTCGTCTTTTGCCGAAACAACAATGATAGAGGTATCTAAGTACGGCTTTATTTCTTCGACAATACTGTTTCCACTCTTTCCGGGAAGCATTAAGTCCAAAATAATCACACTGAATTTTTCCTTATTGAGATATAGCATGGCTTCTGTTCCAGAAAACGACTGTTTACATTCATACCCTGCCTTTGTCAACGCTGATGCCACCATATTGTTAATATCAGTATCATCTTCGACAATTAAAATTTGTTCCATGTTCTCACTTCCTACTTTCCTTATATCGTCTATCAATGGGCTTGACTGCATCCTTTGGGATCAGCCAGATTGTAGCCATCTTCACAGCAGTTTAAATCACCTACATATAGCAACATTCCATCGAGAAACTATGAACTATACAATGTAAATGGGTGATATTATATGGCGAAAGTTGAAGATTGTCCCGGCTTTGAAACTTTCGGCGCGGACGTGAAAGCTGCGCGGAAAGCAAAGCACCTAACGCGCAAGGTGCTGGCCGAAATAGTGGGAATTGAATGGCGCTATCTTGCCAATATTGAAAATAAAGGCACGATCCCCAGCCTCCCGGTTGTGATCCAGCTTATCAAAGTCTGCGGGCTTCCCGTGGAGCAGTATTTCAACCCGGAAATCATACGAGGGGACAGCGAACAGCGGCAGCGGGTCAGCCACAAGCTGAAACTTTGCCCGGAACACTATTTGCCAGTCATTGAGGGCGCAATCGACGGGGCGCTGAAAATTGAACAATCAGCGAAAGAAACGGGGGATGTGTGAAAGCATCCTCTGTTTTCCGTTTTGCCAGAGGGCCGTAAGGCTCTCTTATTTTTTTGCCCTTTTTTCAGAGAAATACCGTATTTTGCGGGCAGTTGGACGTGTTGGGAGCGTTTTAGTAGCGGAGAAGAAGAAACGTAGCAAGCATAGGAAGTGTAGCCACACTTCCGAAAACCGGCCCGCCCCTGTCCCTGCGGGCCGTGGCCGGTTGCTTGTTGGGGGAAAGCCCCAAACCCCTGTTAAGAAAGGACGGTGAATGAATGGCAAACCGAACACGAAACATTGTGCTGCGCGTCCCTGTGACGCCGGAAGAACGGGCCTTGATCCAGCAGAAAATGGCCCAGCTTCACACGAAGAACTTTTCCGCCTATGCCCGGAAAATGCTCATTGACGGGTATATCGTCCACATGGACACCAGCGACATCCGGGCGCAGACCGCCGAGCTGCAAAAGATTGGCGTCAATGTCAATCAGATTGCCCGGCGTATCAACAGTACCGGGACTGTGTACGCGCAGGACTTAGAGGACATCAAGGGGGCGCTGGCACAGATATGGCAGTTACAAAGATACATCCTATCAAGTCAACGCTGAAAAAGGCGCTGGACTACATCGAGAACCCGGACAAGACCGAGGGCAAAATGCTGGTGACCTCCTTTGGCTGCTCCTATGAAACAGCGGACATAGAATTTGAAATGCTGCTGGCGCAGGCGATCCAGAAAGGCAACAATCTGGCCCACCACCTGATCCAATCCTTTGCCCCAGGCGAGGCCACGCCGGAACAGGCCCATGAGATCGGCAAACAGCTTGCCGACGAAGTGCTGCAAGGCAAATACTCCTATGTGCTGACAACCCACATCGACAAGGGCCACGTCCACAATCACCTGATTTTCTGTGCTGTGGATATGGTAAACCACCGCAAGTACAATTCTAATCGGCAGAGCTACGCCTATATCCGGCGCACCAGTGACCGGCTGTGCCGGGAACACGGTTTGTCGGTGGTACAGCCCAGCCGGGATAAAGGCAAGAGCTATGCGGAATGGGATGCCGGGCGCAAGGGTAAGAGCTGGAAAGCCAAACTGAAAGCTGCCATCGACGCCGTAATCCCGCAGGCCAAAGACTTTGACGATTTTCTCCGGCTCATGGCGGCGCAGGGCTATGAGATCAAGCAGGGCAAATTTATCTCGTTCCGCGCTCCCGGACAGGAACGCTTCACCCGCTGCAAGACGCTGGGCGAGAACTACACCGAGGAAGCCATCACCCGCCGGATCAAGGGGCTGGCCGTGGACAGAGGCCCGAACCGGCAGCGCAAGGGTATCACCCTGCGGATCGACTTGGAGAACAACATCAAGGCCCAGCAGAGCGCGGGCTATGCACGTTGGGCGAAGCTCGAAAATTTGAAGCAGGCTGCAAAGACAATGAACTTCCTTACCGAGCATGGCATTGAGCAATATGCCGAGCTGGAAAGCAAGGTCGCGGAGATCAGCGCGGCCAACGACGAGGCGGCTGCGGCCCTCAAAGATGTGGAACGGCGTCTTGGGAACATGGCGGTGCTGATAAAGAACCTCACCACCTACAAGCAGCTCCGGCCCGTGGTGCTGGAATACCGCAAGGCCAAAGACAAGGCTGCGTTCCGGCGCGAACATGAAAGCCAGCTCATTTTGTACGAGGCGGCGGCAAAGGCCATCAAGGACGCCGGGATCACAAGGCTGCCCGATCTGGCCGCCCTGAAAGCCGAGTACCGGGAGCTGGACAAGCAGAAAGCGCGGCTGTACGAACAGTACGGCGAAGTCAAGCGAGAGCTGAAAGAATACGGCATTATCAAGCAGAATGTGGACAGCATTTTGCGGGTGACGCCGGGAAAGGAACAGGCACAAGAGCTATGAGCATACCGAGAATGAGTTACCCTCAATACCGCAAGGCCCGGAAGCTGACGCATGAGTGCTGCAACTACTGTGACGGGAACTGCCTCTTGCTGGACGACGGCGAGGAATGTGTGTGCGTCCAGAGCATTTCCTATTCATTGCTGTGCCGGTGGTTTCGTGCCGCTGTTCTCCCGCTGGATGGGGCGCTGTATGCCGAGATCATCCAGAGCCGGGACAGCGTGAAGCGGTGCGCCGTGTGCGGGACTGCATTTACACCGAAATCCAACCGGGCGAAATATTGCCCGGATTGCGCGGTTCGGATGCGCCGGAAGCAAGAGGCCGAAAGGCAGCGGAAAAGATACCAGCAAGCTACGCAGTTAAGCCGCTGAATAGGCCGCCACAGCGGGCTTCTGGCAAGCGATTGACGGGGCGGCAATAGGATTGCTCCAATCCCCGCCGAAACGGGATTTGAAATGCGTAGAATATCCCCCATAGGAAAACGCCGGGCGCAGGGCCAGCAGGCCGCCGCGTCCGGCGCTTTCTTATGGGCTGTTCAGGATGGCCCGGATCAGTCTGCTTTGTAATCGGCGCTTCATGTACTCGTCCACCCGCACACGGGGCGAACCGTCCAGATCGTAGAGCGTCCGGGTACAGAGCTTGTCCATGTAGCCCTCATAGTACCACAAGACGCGCTCCACGGCCAGAGGATCACCGGCACGGGCCGCCTCGATCACAGATAGTGGCAACAGCTCCCGCCCACAGAAAGTCGGCTGCTTCATTTCGGTTTCCGCCTTTCGTCCTCCAATCGTTTCCGCAATTCGTTCAGGGCCTTGGTGCGGTGCCGCTGGACGGCGCTGCGGGACATTCCCACAAGACCGCCGATCTCACCGTCTGCCAGCTCCAACACACAATGCAGGATTAAAATGCCTTGCTCCTGTTCCGGCAGGCTGGCAAAGGCGTCGGCCACCAGCTCGTCCCGGATATGTAAGGCATAGCCATAGGCTGTGAATAGGAAGCTGTCACTTGGGTATTCGTCTACTGTGCAGAGCTTGTCCATTTCTTGCTGCGATAAGGCGCTGAACTCGATTTCCCGGTTCCGCTGGCGGCCCAAATCCCGCAGGTGGGTTCTGGCCTCGTTGCGGAGAACGGTTTTGCAGAAAGCGTCAAACCGGCAGCGTTCTCCATAACCATCAGGAGTGTACTTCATCTTCTCACCCCCGATCTGCGGGAGAGTGAGAAGCCGGGGCCGATTGCGTCGCCCCCTGTGTCTATGTTGCTGCGGCAGCTCCGGCCCGCACCGAAATACCGCAGGAAACGACAAAATTCGCCCGGCAGGTCGTAGACCCCACCGGGCGAAAATTAAATTGATATGAAGTTTCCTTACATGGTATAGTTCATACCATTGGCCGGAGCTGCCCCCTGTTGGATACAGGCTTTTTTTAACAAGCTATGCTTTGGAAAAACAGGGTATATCAGCATGGCGGCTCCCTCCGTGGGCCGCCGATCCTGCGCTGGGCAAAGAGAAGCGGCGGCCTTGATTTCTCAAAGCCGCCGCTGGTTTTATGGGCGTGTTAAAAGGGCTGCTGTACGACGGCTTTTTTTCTTTGCCGTCGCCCGGCAGTTGAAACAATACTGTTTATTTGATTTCCAATGAAATGGTTAGTGTATCATTTTCAATTTTAGCGAACACATTGCCGCCGAGCTTGTCAGTTAATAGTTTTACCACAGCAAGCCCCACTCCTGTACCGCTATTATGCCTTGATTTATCCCCGGTATAAAATCTTTCAAATAGTCGGTTTGGGTCTATTTCCACCTTACTATCAATGGGATTTTCAATGATAAAAATAGCACTCTTTTCTTTGCCTTGCTTCAAATCAATTTTAATCGAGCCAGAGGAATATCGAATAGCATTTATAATAAGATTTTGAAAAATACGTTCTACCATACCATAGTCCGAATGGAGATAAACGGAATGATCTGGCAGACCAATTACAGGAGATATGCCTTTTGCTTCCAATGCTGGGGCGTTCTCTGTGATAAGATTTATCAGCAAATTTGTTAAGTTGAAATCTTCACGCACAGGAGTTACTTCTTTTGCGTCTATTACAGAAAGATCGTAAAAGGTTTGTATCAGCTCTTTCATTCTTTCTGCTTTATTAAAAATGGTTTCTATACGCTGTGTTTGACCTGCTGATAAATTCTCCTTTTTTAATAATTGTAAATGGCCAAGTATTACCGTCAGAGGGGTACGCAAGTCATGTGAAATATTAGCAATGGACTCTTTCAAATACATTTCGTGCCGTAATATGCTTGCAATGGACTGCCTTTGCTTTTCATTATACTGGTTTAATACTGCGGCCAGTTGTTCTATATCTTTATCAACAAGAGAGATGTCCAGCATCTTTTCCGATTTTCCAGTTGTAAGATCGGTCATTTGTTTCGATAGGTTACGGATTTGTCTTTTGATTTGCACATATTTGAAAAGCACTACTATCAAGACTGCGATAACTAAAATTAACAACAGCTTTATTCCAGACACCTCCCTCCTTGTTATTTGAGTTCACATTTGCGAAAGCTAATCCATGAAAAGGTTATCAAAGCAACTATCCAAACAACGCTAACTAAAATGGCCCATGGCAAAAAATAGGTCACAGAAAAAACCGCTTCCCGTATCTGATAGGTTGCCAAAAATGCAACAGGAAGATCGAACATCATTCCATACCCAAGATAAAGGCTAAGAACAAAAGTGACTAAAGCGGTAACAGCTATTGCTCTTGCAGAGCTTCTTAACCAAAAAACAATCCAGATTGCAATAAGAAAAGTCGCACTGTTCAAAAGCAGAGAATATAAAATCGCCTTACTGACCTGATAACAAAGGTTGCCTGCTTCGGTAATACCAAAGCGGACACTTTCTCTTATACAACCAGCCACAGGATAAACAAGAGCCATGATATTAAATGCAATTAAGTATGAGATTACTTTAGCAAAGAAAATGGTTTTTCTCGAATGTCCTGCATTGACCTCAAGATCAATCGTCCGACTGGAAAATTCCTGTCCTAAAATCAGAGCTAAAATACTGGATATAATAATCAGGAGAAAGGTTGAATCGTAAACCATTCCATTAAAAATATCTGCGAGGGATGTAGCAGCCCCACCCATAGGCCCCATAGCTTCCGGGACATAAGTATCTGCGGTAAAAAAACCAATCAAAAATATCCCTATTAAACCGCACCAATAAAAGATATTATGTGATAATTGATATTTTTCCATTTTCAGTAAGTTGTTCATTCCCACACCTCCTTGTTATTTCAAATCCGAGCGTCGGAACCACAGATAAGTACCTAAGCATAATGCCAGTACCCATAAAAAATCTGAAAACATGAATTGCCCGCCGGATATGTTGGATTGTTGCAATGCCATAAGCCGAAGCTGGCCCATAGGCAATATTTGTGAGATAAGCTGCGCTTGATCTCCATTCATCAAAAAGACCATTAAGAAAAAGAGTACCATCGGCACAGCCATACTCTTTCCTATATCACGGAAAATGAAGGCAAAGAAAAAAGGTAATAGGCACATTGCAAATTGCGAAGCAATCACCATTACAACTATGCCGATGCTTGCCAATGCTCCTTTAGTGACAAACGTACCAATTATGCTATGTAACAACAGTGGAAAAGACAGGATAACCATGCAGGCGATTTGATGAACTACCAGCTTCGCAAATAGTATCTTTCCGCGTCGATGTCCGGCATTGATATATGATTGTAATGTTCTTCTGCCAAAATCATTTCCAACAAACAGGGCAGAAAAGATGATTGTGAGGAAATATAGGATTGGCATATTGTATATCGAAGCAAAGAAAAGGTTGGATGTTTCCCCAACGCTATCCAGTAACAACACACTACTTAAAAGGAGATTAAACAACCCTATTCCCCAAAAATACCAGCTATGGAACAGCTTATAAAATTCAGCTTTTAGGAGATTTGACATTTCCTGTCCCTCCTATTTTGCTTAAAAAGTAATCTTCTAATGTATCACCGGCCACAGAAAGACCTGTAACGAGAATATGTGCATCTGACAAAGCAGCAGCCACTTTTTCCATATCATCGAGATAATCATATAGGCGAATCATGCCATCTGGCATCAGCTTAAAACTATCTGTGTGTAGCGTTTCTTCCAAAACGATCAGAGCTTTTTGTGGATCAGTTGCCTTTATTGCGATATGCCGTTTGCAACGATCATTTAGTTCTCGATCTGATATTTCTTCGATAATTTTGCCTTTGTCTATTAAAATAAACTCTGATGCTGTCTGATACAGTTCCTCTAAGATATGGCTGGATACCAATATCGTCATTCCGTATTCCTTATTCAAGGACTTTAGCAAATTACGAATTTCCACAATTCCAGCAGGATCAAGCCCATTGATCGGTTCATCCAAAATAAGAAATTCTGGTGTATTTAATAGTGCGATTGCAATACCCAATCGCTGTCGCATCCCCAGCGAAAAATTACGGACAGCTTTTTTCCCGGTATCTTTCAGACCTACCATGTCTAAAGTTTTTTGGATAACTGCTTTGTCAGGGATACCACGTTGGATACGCTGTATCTCCATATTTTGATAAGCGGTCATTGTCGGAAAAAGCGCAGGTGTTTCGATCATGCAACCGATCCGCTTTCTCTGTTCCTGCAATTCCTTTTCGACGGTTTTTCCCCACAACGATAAGGTGCCGCTTGTCGGAAACGCTAATCCTGTAACCAATCTCAAAAAGGTGGTCTTTCCTGCTCCATTTTGGCCTATGAAGCCATAAATTTTTCCTTTTTCAATTTTCAAATCAATATGATCTAAGGCAACTGTGTGCCGGTATTCTTTTGTTAAGTCATGTGCTTCCAAAATAACAGAACTCATGTTGTCATCCTCCTTTACATTTTAGTGTAAGGGGAAATCATAAAGAATTTCTTAATTTCTATTTGGAAACCATAAAAAAAGCATAAAGCCAAGAGCTTACCCCTCGGCTTTATGCAAACGGTATCCAATGCCCCACACAGTATCTATAAACTCTTTATCCGGGCAAATGGCTTTCATCTTGTTTCGCAAGTTGCTAATATGGACATTCAAGGTGTTGTCCTCGCTGATATACTCTGTATTCCAAACACTTTGAAACAAATTCGCCTTTGAGAAGATCTTGTCCGGGTATTTCATAAGCAATTCCAGTATAGCAAATTCTTTCGCAGTTAAAGGTAACTCCGCCCCTTGTAGCATAGCTCTGTTGCCGTCTAAATCTAAAACCAAATCATTGCACTTCAAAGATGACGGCGTGCTGTTTTGAAATTGAATCCGGCGTAAGTTGCTTTCAATTCTGGCGAGAACTTCTTCCATATCGAAAGGTTTTGTAATGTAATCATCCGCACCAAGCCGCAACAAATCAATCTTGTTCTGTGTTGTTTCCTTTGCTGAAATTACTATGACAGGAACCGTTGAGAATTTACGAATATCCGCAAGTATAGTATCACCACTCCGATAAGGCAGCATTATATCAAGCAGAATAAGATCAATCTGATGTTCTTGTATGCAGTCTAACACATGAAGCCCATCATACTGACAAAGCACCTCATATCCATTTCCCTGTAAAAAATCAGCCAGCAATTTGCTGATCTCTAAATCATCCTCAACAATCAAAATTTTCATGTTGTTCTATGTTCACCTGCCTTATGTCAGCATTGCACTACACTTTTTATCTCTAATAGATTTAATTATATTTCCTTTCAGGAGAGAATACAAGGCGTAAAATATGAATTATTAGATGTTAGAAGAACACATTTCTATTGCTGGGTACACTGGAAATATGAAACCAAAAGCCAGTAAAAGCCCCTCCTGTCTACGCATTTAGGGGGCAAAAAGCCCACGGAAATCAAGACTTTTCGGCGGTGGTCGGTGGGGTGGCAGAATGATTTATCAAATACCTGCCGGAACGGGCTTTGAAATGCGTAGGAAAATCTTTCCGGCGCTGGTTTTCCTGCCGGTTCTGTGGTATGCTGGAATAAGACAAAAAACGACAGGAGTTGACACGATGGCCGAACAGGAAATGTTACTGGACACTGATACCATCAGGGCCGCCGTCGCCGGTGAGAAGTGGGCTAAAGATAAAGTGATCGAACACTACACCCCCATAATCGACGAGCTGGCCGTTGACGAGGATATGAAGCAGCACCTTATTTTGAAGCTGCTGGAAGATGGAAAGCAAAGCTCAGGTTCGGAAGGTAGCTTCCGGTGAGCTGGATGCGGTTCAGGTTGAATTTGATACAGAAATAGCGGAATGGCCGATCCTGGTCTGCGGCAAGTGCGTGGACCGTCTGTGGAGGAAACAGGATGAAGAGCCCGGTTTTATGTGGTAGACGGAATCGTTGCAGCTCACGAAGAGAACCTTCCTGCAGATAAAGAACCTCCGTAAAATAGTGCCAGTGGGATTTGACCGGCATGGAAAAACTGTCGGAGCAGCAGGAAAAGGCTTCAATCGGCGAGTGCAGGATGTCACTGTATTCAAAAAGATTCTTCAACGGAAAAGTCCCCCTTCAGGTAAAAATATTCAGTATTTTTCGGGGAATATCAGTTTCGGAAAAATAGAAACATTCTATTTTTGTACAGTCGCATTATATCATATCCAAATGAAAATTGATACAATGGCGAAAGCATTTGAAAGAAAATTAATGCTGAATTTGGTTCAATTTCCTAAGATAAGGGGGGGATATGAAAACATGAAAAGCAACACGAAACAATTCCCGAAAAACAAAATTGCGTGGCTGTGGGAAAACATGGAGGGAAAACGGCCGCTGTACTTTGTCGGTATTCTCGGAACCGTTTTGTACAATATTCTGCAGCTTACGATTCCCTATTTTCGGGAAAAATTGTGGATCTGTTTTTAACGGGGGAGAACGCGGCGACAAATCTTCAGGTACACCGTGACCTGCTTTACCGCTTGCTGTTTGCGATGGTCGGCTTTACGTTCCTGCGTGTTATCGTTGTTTATGGCAGCTGTATGATCTATGAGACGGTGTCGCAGAGTGTTCTGTACCGGGTGCGGAATTATCTGTACGACAAGCTTCAGCGTCAGGATATGACGTTTTACAGTACCTATCGGACAGGAGATCTGATGACACGGCAGACAGGGAGACCTGGATGCGGTGCGTCACATGGTTGCATGGGTTGTACGAATGGTGGTTGAGTCATTTTCTCTGTTTGCTGCAGCGGCCGTTTTCTTCCTGTATACGAACTGGAAGCTGGCACTGTGCGTTCTTGTGATTTCACCGTTTGTATTCTGGATTATCTATCTGTTCCGGAACCGCGTTGCCCCGATGCATGCGGCGCTGCGTGAAAAACTGGCACAGATGAATACATGCGCACAGGAGAATATTTCCGGAAACCGCGTTGTCAAAGCGTTTGCAAGAGAAGATTACGAAATCGAGAAATTCGACCGTGCCAATACCGACTATGCGGAGACGAATAAGGCAACCGGAATGGTATGGCTGAAATTTTTCCCGATTGTCGAGAGTATTGCGAACCTGATGCCGGTTGTCCTGCTCGCAGTCGGCGGTGTTTTTATGATCAGAGGACAGCTTACTATGGGAGACTATGTGGCATTTTCAGGCCTCATCTGGGCAATCGCCAATCCGATGCGTCAGATGGGAAATATCATGAACGAATTTCAGCGGTTCTCAGCAGCGTCGAAAAAAAAGGTCATGGAGCTGTATTACTCGAACCGAAAATCAGGGACGAAGAAAATGCCGTTTCCCATCCGGAGCGGTTTGAAGGCAAAATCGAGTTTGATAACGTTTCCTTCCAATACGAGGATGGTGATTTGCCGGTTCTGCACAATATTTCCTTCACGGCCCATCCGAACGAGACGGTTGCGATCATGGGCGAGACCGGCTGCGGCAAGACATCGCTGATCAATCTGATCCCGCGGTTTTATGAGCCGACAGAAGGACAGATCCGGATTGACGGAATTCCTGTAGAACAGCTGAAGCTGTATGATCTCCGAAAACAGATCGGACTTGCCACGCAGGATGTTCTGCTGTATTCTGACACGATCGAGGGAAACATTGCCTACGGTGATGATTCGATCAAGATGAACGAGGTTGTCAAGTTTGCAAGGTATTCCGCTGCGGCAGATTTCATTTCAAAGATGCCGGAGGGCTACGATACCCTGGTCGGAGAGCGCGGTGTTGGTCTTTCCGGAGGCCAGAAGCAGAGAATTTCTCTGGCAAGAGCACTGGCGATCCGTCCATCGGTTCTGATTCTTGACGATACAACATCGGCGGTTGATATGGAAACAGAGAAACAGATTCAGCAGTCCTTACGGGAGCTTGATTTTCCATGTACCAAGATTGTGATTGCACAGCGAATTTCGACAACGAAAACAGCGGACAAGATTATTGTTCTGCAAAATGGCTATATTGAAGAAATGGGAACACATGAGGAACTGATGGAGAAGAAGGGTTACTATTATGAACTGGTGAAGCTGCAGACCGGTGTGGATGAACTGTAGGAGGGGAAGCAATGGCAAAAAATACATACAAGCAGGATGAAGTGCTCGAAGAGCCGTTTGACATCAAGCATCTGCTCAGAGCTTCATCCTATATCAAAAAATATGCAAAACGGATGGTTTTGCGATCCTTTGAGTGGCATCGGCGGTGCGTCCGGCTATGTGGCGCCGATGATTATCCAGCGGGCGCTGGACCTTGCAATTCCGGAGAAAAACGAGAGGCTTTTATTTTTTCTCTTGTGGGAATGCTGGTCGGCATCTATCTGGTGAGCGTGATCTTCACAACAATCCGAAGCCGCATTATGGTGGATGTCAGTCAGAGTATCATCTATGATATCCGAAAAGATTTGTTTGCACATCTGCAGGAGCTGCCGTTCCAGTATTACGATGACCGCCCGCACGGCAAGATCCTGATTCGGGTTGTCAACTACGTCAACTCGGTATCGGATATGCTTTCGAATGGACTGATCAACGTTGTGCTGGAGTGTTTCAATCTGCTGTTCATCGTCATTTTCATGTTCCTGGTCGATGTGCAGATGGCGCTCGTCGTTCTCTGCGGCGTGCCGGTGCTGTGCGTTTTCATGGTCTGGATCAAGAATAAACAGAGACGGGCATGGCAGGCAGTTTCAAATAAGAACTCGAACCTGAATGCGTATCTGCAGGAAAATATCGTCGGAGCCCGCATTACACAGATCTTTGCACGAGAGGATGAGAATGCGGAGATTTTCAAAGATCTTTCAAGGACTGCCGCAGAACGTGGAACACGGCGGTGCGTTATTCAACCTGGTATGGCCGGGCATCGATTCGATTTCCGTCTGCGTGCGTGCTGCCATTTTTCTGTCGGTCTGATCCTTTTCGGGCAGGGGAAATAAGTCGGTTGAGTACGATTGTAGCGATTTCGAGCTATGCATCGTATTTCTGGCAGCCGATCATGAACCTTGGAAACATCTTCAATAACTTTATCAACAACATTGCGTATCTGGAACGTATCTTTGAGACGATGGATGAGCCGGTGACGGTAAAGGATGCAAAGATGCCGTTGAAATGCCAAAAATCCGCGGTGAGGTGACCTTCGATCACGTAAATTTCTCGTACGATGCGTCAAAACAGATCTTAAACGATGTTTCGTTTACGGTAAAACCGGGTGAGAGTGTGGCGCTTGTCGGACCGACCGGAGCCGGAAAGAGTACGATTGTCAATCTGATTTCACGGTTTTACAATGTCAATGGCGGTCGCGTCCTGATCGATGGACAGGATATCTCGCAGGTGACCATTCATTCCCTGCGTGAGCAGATGGGTATTATGATGCAGGACAGCTTTATTTTCTCGCGAGATATTGAGGATAATATCCGTTACGGAAAGCTTGACGCAACGCATGAGGAGATTGTGAAGGCGAGCAGAACTGTCTGTGCGGACGAGTTTATCAGCAAAATGCCGGATCGCTATCAGACGGAGGTAAGGGAGCGTGGTTCCATGCTGAGCCAGGGACAAAAAGCAGCTCATTTCGTTTGCGCGTACCCTGCTTTCCGATCCGGCCATTCTGATTCTCGATGAGGCGACCTCAAGCATTGACGTACAGACCGAAAAAGCACTGCAGACGGGACTCAATGCCATGCTAAAGGGCAGAACCTCATTTATCATTGCGCATCGTCTGTCTACGATCCGCAACTGCGATAAGATTATGTATATCGATAACGGCGGTATTATGGAGAGCGGAACACATGATGAGCTGATGGCAAAGAAAGGCCATTATTATAAACTGTATACAGCACAGCTTGATGAAGTACAGAAAGCGGGCTGATCAAAAAAAGATCATAAAAAGATTATAAAAAGGCTTCTGCCAGCGGATAAAATCCGTGGCAGAAGCCTTTTGCCGTTTCTTGTTCGTGTCGCTTTTTGCGCGTGTCGCCGAAGCGACCCGCCGCAGGCGGAAAATTCGGCAAAGCAGGAGTTCTTCTTATTTTCCGGAGAAGTATTTCTCTTTGATGATCTCAACCGGCATATCCTCGCCAGTCCACAGTTTGAAGGAAGCAGCTCCCTGGTATAACAGCATGTACATACCGTTTCCGGTCTTGCATCCAGCCTCTTTTGCCTCACGCAGCAGGCGGGTTTCCTGCGGATTGTAGATCACATCGAAAACGAAGAGGTCTTTGTGGAACATCGTTGTGTCGGTGATGATGGTGTTCTCTGTCTTTGGTGCCATTCCTACGGAAGTACCGTTTACAAGAATTGTACTGTCTGCAATAGATGCACGAAGGACTTCCGGATCGGAGAAGTCGTGCAGGGTAACCTTGCAGGAAGTACGCTCATTGAGTTTTGCAACGATTTCCTCGGCTCTTCCGAAGAAATTGTCTCTGACGTTGAATACGTTGATCTCGGCTACGCCGTCGAGGGCTGCCTGTACCAGGATTGCGGTAGCAGCGCCGCCGGCACCGAGCAGAGTCATCTTTTTTGCCGATGATGTCTACGCCGTTTTCTGCAACTGCTCTCATGAAGCCGACACCGTCGGTGGTGTAAGCGGTGAGAACGCCGTTGTCGTTGACGATGGTATTACATGCGCCGGAGATCTCGAAGCAGGAGAAACCTTGTCTGCCAATTTGCACATGATATTTTTGCCAGGCATGGTGATGTTCCAGCCTCTTGCACCCATGGTGCGGAGTCCTTCGACTGCCTGCGGCATTTTGTCTTCCGGTACATCAAAAGGCAAGGTAGCTATAATCAAAGGCCGAGCTGGTCGCATGCTTCGTTGTGCATTTCCGGAGAAACGCTGTGTGCAACCGGGCTTCCTAATAAACACAATAATCCGGTGTGTCCTGTGATGTGTTTTGACATAGTTTGAAATCCTCTCTCCTCGTATTTCCGCATGATGATAAATCGTGCTGTAGCACTTTAAACTGCTACTATATGAAGTGAATTATACTCCAGATGCCGAAAGAAAGCAAGAAAAAAAGAGGAAATGACGCAAAGTTCATTTCCTCTTTTTCGTGTTGGTTTTTGATTAAGGTTTAAGATGGAAAAGATTCGCCCGGAAATCAGATTCCAAGTTTCTCTTTCATGTAGTCAACCGGAGTATCTTTTCCGGTGTACAGCTTGATTGCGATGAGTGCCTGGAACAGCATCATGCCCATGCCGTTGAATACTTTCTCACATCCTGCTTCTTTTGCCTGTTTCATCATAACGGTTTCGCGCGGAGCGTAAACGGTATCCGTTACGATGAGATCTTTTTTAAAGAAGGAAGGATCAGGAATGTTGGAAAGGTCTTCAGTGGATGCATTCCTACGCCGGTAGCATCGCAGAACAGGTCAGCTGCGTGCATTTTTTCTTTCAGGAGGTCTTTGTCTGCCAGATCGTTCATGGTAGCCTTGCAGTTGGTGTTCTTATTGATCAGATCAACAATTTCCTCTCCACGGCTGTAGAATTTGCCTTTGATGTTGAAGATTTCAATTTCTGCAACTCCATCAGAGCACCGCGCACTGCAATTGCAGTAGCAGCACCGCCGGTTCCGATCAGGACCATCTTCATTCCCTTGAAATCGATGCCCTCTTCGGTCAGTGCCTGCCAGTATCCCATACCATCGGTGTTGTAGCCTTTCAGTTTTCCGGTTACCTGACCGTTTTCGTCGCGGAGGTTGACTACGGTATTGATAGCGCCGCATAACTTGCTGCTTCATCTACTTCGTCCAGATATTTGTGGACAACAGTTTTTGTTTGGCATGGAAATATTGGAACCGAGCATTTTCAGCGCGCGGATACTCTGCACAGCATCTTTTAAAGAATCGTTATCAACTTCGAAAGCAAGCTGAATGACATCATCTCCGTTTTTGTCGTATGCAAGGTTGTGGGTTGTCGGAGACTGGGTGTGACGGATCGGGTAAGCCATTAATCCAACTAATTCGGTATGTCCTGTAATATTTGGCATGATATTTTCCTCTTTTTCTGTGCTGTTGTTTTTATATTGTGTAAGAAAGTGATTCAGTGATTACTCAAGCGGCTCCAGATGCAGGTAGCCCTGGGACTCCAGTACATTCAGGATCGCGCGGCCTTCCATGGTACCTTCCATGATGCGGCGTGCGCGGACGGAATCGCCGATGGTATAAATATAAGTATGGGTATCAGCGAATGCTTCCTGAAGCTCCGGCAGAATCGGGTTATTGGAGCGCATTCCAAGACAGTTGAATCCGTAATCGAAGGTGAGATCCTGGATGGTTCCGTCCGGAAGCTTTACAGTGAATGCGTTTTCTTTTACTTCCTGAAGAGCAGTGTTGACATATTCTTTTTACACCGTATTTGTCGTGTGTCTCACGCATGGAGCATTTGGTGATCGGGTCTGCAAGCATACCGATCTGCGGCAGCATATCGATGATGGTGCACTCAGCTCCTCTTGGTGCAAAGTACTCGATAACGTCAAGTCCTACGGAACCGCCGCCGACTACAACGACTTTCTTGCCCTGACAGGCTTCTTCCGGATATTTTCCGGCGTTTACATTGTTGATCATACCAAAGATGGTATTTACGTTTCCGGCATCGATGTTCTCTTTCAGGCCTTTGATCGGTGGAACAAGCGGAACGGAACCGGTGGAGTTTACAATGATGTCCGGTTTGAACTGTTTTGATCTTATCCACCGTAGCTTCGGTGTTGAGGAAAAATATACAGGTTTTTCAGTCTGGCGGCTCTTGCCTCAAGGTATTTCGGGAAATCTTTCATACGGGTCTTGCTTGGAAGATCGGAGATGAAAGTGGAAAGACCGCCGATGTGATCGTTTTTCTCAAGTACGAAAACGTTGCATCCGACTTCTGCTGCGGTGCAGGCTGCTTCCATACCGGCAGTACCGGCGCCGACAACAACAACGTCGCAGTTTTTATTTACTTTCAGTGCTTTGTAAATATCGCCTTCCGGAACAGCCGGGTTTACGGTACAACGGATCGGGCGGTTGACGCCGATACGGTTTCCGGCATCCAACGTTACAGGAGATACATTTCGAAGAAGATCTTCCTCACCGTTCTCAACTTTTTCACCCAGTTCGGCTCAGCGATCAGGCCGCGTCCCATTCCGACGATATCTACATCGCCGCTCTCGAGAACTTTTTCAACGACCTTCGGGTCACGGTAGTTACCAGCATTGATAACCGGTTTTTGAATTTATTTTTTACGGCTCTTGCCATGTAGGAACGCCATCCATCCGGCAGGAAGTTGGAGTCGATCTGATACTGCAGGGATGGGTTGAGGCCGCAGGATACGTCATACATATCTACGAACTCATCCAGGTACTCGAGGTACTCGAGGGGTATCTTCAAGTATTTCCTCCCGGAACACGCTCCTCAGCAGAGATACGGACGATGATCGGGAACCACGGTCCGACGTTTTTACGTACTTCTTCGAGAACCATACGCGGGAAGCGCAGGCGGTTTTCTAGAACCACCGAATTCATCGGTTCTTTTATTGTAATACGGGGGAGATAAACTGGCTCATCAGGTAGGGAGTGGCCGCAGTGGTTTCAATGGCATCAAAGCCGATGGCCTGCACACGTTTTGCAGCCTCGCCGT